>OBAE01000004.1_pt1 | contig 490777 bp, 451 predicted proteins | sample 1517641 | NCBI WGS metagenome assembly OBAE01 (sample SAMN04571701, study PRJEB22368) | human gut metagenome | biome: human gut; material: stool | host: Homo sapiens | place: Luxembourg | collected 2012-08-30 | reverse complement strand
TTGAAGTTTCGGATATAGCAGCTTCGGAGCGCTCCCAATATAAATCTAATATCTGCTTATCATCCATAAGCTTCTCCTCCTTCCCCTTGTATTAAGGTCTTTCACCCTAATAGACGAGAAAAATTTGTCAAGCGTCACTTAAATTCAAAAAATATTTATTCAAAGATTAGCTTTCATTTTTTGAAAGAATATAATAAAACAGCAAAAGACGTACACCAACAAGTCTCTTAATATTCAATGCGGAAAAAGTTATTTCAAATGGGGGTTTAATTTTGCCCCCTCCAGGGGATTATACTGGTTCCACCAAAGGCGGGGTTTCGCAACACCATAATTACTTGTTGCTTCCTAAAGGAAGCTCATTACTTCCTTCCATCTTCTTACTTATCGTTTTCTTCCTGTTCCTGTATGTATTTTCTTACCGTTTCTTCATTCACATTTCCTACTGTCGATACGTAATATCCTCTCGCCCAAAAATGTCTATCTCCCCACTTGCTCCTATATTCCGGATGTCGGTCAAACAACATCAATGTGCTTTTTCCCTTCAGATATGACATAAACTCTGAAACACATAGTTTCGGTGGAATTGCAATGTACATATGTACATGATCAATACATACTTTTCCATCTGTTAGTGTTACCTGTTTCATCTCACACAATTTTTTGATTATTTCTACTAAATCTCTCTTTGTTTCACCATACATTATTTTTCTTCTAAACTTTGGAATAAAAACAATGTGATATGTGCAATTCCAGCGTGTGTGTGTTATACTTTAATTATCCATTTGGATACCTCCTGTGTTTTGATATGGCCTGCGAAACCAATATCATTATAACACGGGAGGTTTTATTTTCTAGCACTCTAGGTAACGCTACGGCTTTGCCTCGGCCCCCATTTCAAATGGGGGATTAACAAAACTTTTCATTTACGGTTCATCCGGGAGCTGTACTACCTCTACAATTGCTTCAATTGTTTCAACCGGAGCATCACTCCATGGATATGCCGCATCATCACAGCCTGCCTGCTCAAGTAATTCTTTTGCATCAGGACCTAATAATTTCTGATATACATCATACACAGATGCAAGCTTATTCGAAAATTCCACCTGTTCAGAGTTTCCTTTATCAGAAAACCATGATACTGTCTCTTTTTTAATCTCATCTGTGGTCATACTGGTTCCACCCCCCAGTTAAGCAAATGTGCTGCAGTTTTAATAGAATTCATTCCATTTCCCGCTGTTCCCGGCTGAATATCCGAATCAATTTCATCTAATACACCTCTGAATTCTTTATATGACGGCTTCACATCCTGTAATTGATTTTGTTTCTTTGGCTCTGTTTGCTCCATATTATTATCTTCTGCTGTTGCCAGCTCACTATTATCTTTGCTCGTAACGACCTGCTCTGTACTGTTTCCGGTATTAGTCATAGTTCCGGTTTCCTGCTACCCACATGCGGTCAATGAACATACCATAACTACCATAATCATCAAAAATAACTTATTCTTCATATCTTTTTTCTCCTGTCATTCTACATTATTATTCGTTCCATGATGTATAACTGCCCATCTTTATATTCTGCGGTAATGTCACCTCCCATTCTTTCAGTCTCTACTCTCATGAAAACACTCCTAAAACATCTGTATAATTCTCGCAATCTCCATAACTACAATCTTTAGCATCACTCCACCGGACATCACATAAAACCATATCTCACGCATATGCTGTGACTTTGCAATTGGTGTTGCTATTGCTGCAATAATTATGATTGCAGCTCCGACACATCCAACGATGTTTGGAACGCTCACAAGTGAAAATATTCCAGGATTACAGCTTCCATCTATCGTATACTGAATTGTTTTATCCAGTCCGTCTCTTGCAGCTGCAAAGCAGCATATAACAAGACTATATGCCAAAATAAACAGGCTCCTTCTGCCCCAGAAATTAATGTTGCTTCTGTTACTGATTGAGTATCCAACAAACCCAACCAGCGATACAATCATAAGTGTAGTAACTGTTGTTACCATATTCCCAAAATAGAGTTTCATCCTTGACCTCCCATAATATAAATGACGCAGTGCAAAACTGTAATATTACAATCTGCACTGCGTCTTAGCGTCTGGCTTCCTTTACTATAAATTTTTCTGCATCAATCAGGCTTTCTTTTTTACACTTTGGACAAAACAAAGGAAAATTTGTTAATACCGTATCTTTCCTTAATTTCAATCTCGTTTTATTTCCACATTTTGGGCAAAGAATCCATTCCTGATGTTCTGATTCATCGTTCAAATTGCTTCACCCTTTCAACTTATCTGCACTTCCTGTAAAAAGTGATCCATATGCTCTTCCAGTAACTTTATCACATGACTTTTGTCTTCTGCTCCATCATATATGCTGTAAAGCAAAAATATAGGTCCATAAAAATCAAGTGCTGTCTGTCTGGCTTTTTCTGCATCACCCAGCATTCCTGAAAACAAAGCTTCCATATAAGCTAATGGTCCGCTTGCAAGATAATTCTGATATAGCTGTGCCATCTGTGGCTCTCTGTACTGTTCCAATGTCAGCATCTTACGAAAACAGCTTGAAAACTCTTCCTCTGTCCAATGAAGGAACTGCACCTTTGTGAACTGCTTAATCTTATCAAATGCCGTTTCTTTATACCCGGCTGTAACCTTTTCCAAATCACCCTCCGGCATTTCATACAGCTTTACTCTCTCAATATCCAATTCATTCATTTTTTCAATAATACTATCCAATATCTCCTGCTTGCTTTTATAATGCTTATACAATGCAGCCTTTGTTACTCCAAGTTTTGAAGCAATATCATTCATAGATGTTCCCATATATCCACTCTGTGCAAATAACTTCAAAGCTTCTTCCAATATTTTTTCCTTTGTGTTCTTTTCCTTGCTTTCCATGTCTATCTCCTAATTTAAATCTGTCATCAAGTTACCTTTTACCTGCTCTGTTACTGCCCCGGCTGCAAGTACTCCAGTTCTTCCTGCAATGTGAAGATTGGTGTTCTTGGTCTTGATTGAAGTATTGGATTCTCTATAGTTTCGCTTGAATCTTGATAGTCCCTTATTCTTCGGCTCTGACTGATGAATGGTGCTTTTTGTTTTTGTCCCTCGCTCCACCATATAGATATTATTCCCCTTGATAGAAGCCTTCTTCGGTTCGTGTGTGTGGATCTCGGCTTTCTGCTTGGTATGGATTACCATCGGTTTGTCATCGACCTTCTTGATTTTCAATTTTCTCACCTCCTTCTTTGTGAAATAAAATAAGCCGCTAGGGAGCAAATCACTCCTTAACGGCTATGTAAAATCATCCAATATTCAATTTTAAAAGCTCCGTAGAACTGCAATTTTCCATTTCATTATATATGGATTATTTATAAATACAACTCATTTTCCTTTCTCAGTGAACAAGCCTTTTTAAGGGCAAGTCCCACAATACCAACCATTACCCCGGATACTTTTCTCGCATTATGCGGGCACTGGCTGACACAACGCATACAGGAAATGCAGCTCTTTGAATCAGCCTTAAAGCTGTGCTGGTCAATCGCTTTTACAGGACAGCTTTCTGCACACAGCCCACACTTAACGCAATCTGCTGTAACTTTAGGAACAAGACCTGCACCGCCACCTTTTTTATAAGGACGATTACCGGGAACAGAGGTAACAGTTCCTTCTTTGACTGAGATTTGTTCTGCAAAGGTTTCAAGCTGTTTTTCATCATCTGCATCCGGTCTACCTGCGGCATACTGATGCATAATTGAATGTTCCGCTACGGCTGCAACTGCAGCAATAACATCAAATCCGCATTCTTTTGCAACATCCTCCATCTGGACAAGGGTATCTTCATAGGCTCTGTTGCCATACACACAAACTATGGTGCACTTTGCCCCGTTTCCGGATATTTTCTTAAATCTCTCAATTGCTACTTCCGGAGCAAGACCTCCATACGAAGGCATAGCTATTAAGGCTCTATCATCAGAATTGAACTGACACTCTGAAAAATCTTTATCAGCTTTTGTAAGGTCAATACATTCCACACCATTCCAATTTTTCGTTAAGATATCTGCAACTTTGGCAGTGCCTCCTGTGGGACTGAAAACAATCTTTACATTCATAATAACATTTCCTTTCATCTATATGGATTTTTGTTCACGCATAAGAATCGCATCGATACAATCTCCCAGTGTTTGCTCCTGCATTTTCATTGCCATCTCCTGCTCCAAGGTTTTGAACATATCTCCAAGAACCTGCTGGATATGCCTTCCGACAATACACTGGTCATTTGGATTCTGGTGAATGTCAAACAATGTCAAGTTCTGTTCACAGACCTCTTGGTAAATTTGAAGAAGCGATAACGTATCCGCATCCGAATTCATCCGAAAACCTCGGATTCCTCTGTGAGCAGATATGATTCCGGCATTTCTAAGAGAAGTCAGAATTTTACGAACGTAACTTGGATTCACTCCTGCGCTAGCTGCAATCTGTTCAGATGTTAGTGGAATATCCGATTTTGCTATCAATATTAAAGAATGAACAGCAACCGAAAATCTTGTATCCATTTGCTTTTCTCCTAAAAAATAAGTATCACTTACTGATACTTATTTTACACATTTTCATTTGTTTTGTCGACCCATAGATGTCGAATCTTTATCTCCATCATTTGTGCCTAAACAGAGAATGCCCATAAATAACGACCACTATTATCACAACTATCTCAGCAAACTTCAAAGTTTACTCTTCGTACCAATCTCTCCACAAAACTGAGAGTTATAGTGCTATCTTTTTCCATTTTCTAATCTTAGTTCTAAAGGTTCCGAATGGTGCAACCGTGTTAACATTTATAAACTTGTATACTTCCCAGACCGCTGTCTTAGTTGCTTCGTCAGCCCATTTTCTCATATGTGGTTTAAATAATTCTTCCTCACTTAGCAAATCGATCATTGCATAAATAGAATTAATATTATCATTCAACATATCTTTCAACTCCTGCATTGACAGATACGCATATGTATCTGTGAACCATTGATATAATTCACCAAGCTGATTCCATTTAAAATCATCTGAAGGAGTTTTGACATGAAGACCTTTTCTTTCATCTGCTTCCCATTTAAGGACGAGCGTTGTCCATCCAACTTGGTAAGCGAGATTTTCTGCCGGAGTTCGATCAACTTCATCAACCCTCTTATCCTTTAAAGATTCTGGAATATCATTAAATTCAAAAATATACTTTGCAAAGCTTTTATTTATCTCTTTTTTAAGTTCGTCTTTATTCTCGTATGTTCTCAATAGTCTATTTCTCCAAACTTGAATTTGGAACGTGCTTTATAAATTTTTTCCGATCCCCTCAAGTTCGTTCATGGAATCCTTGTTTTTTTCAAGTTCATCTCTGGCTGTTGCGTAATATGATTTTTTGAAAAGCATATCCCATGAAAGATATTTTGCCATACAGTCAAACTGCTTATCAATCAGCTCATACTGGATACTGTCTACGGGAGAACCGCCTACAACAATCGTGCCAACTTTTTTATTTTTTAACTGCAATCCACGGCAGTAGCACTTATCAATGATAAGTTTCAATTGTGCTGACATTCCCCACCAATAAACTGGTGTAGCAAAAAGAATCATATCTGCGGCAGCAATTTTATCAATTGTAGGATTTGTATCATCCTTATCGACGCATCCCTTAGAGCATTGACAGACACCACATCCCTTGCATGGTGCAATGTTGAGTTTGTCAGGTTCAATGATTTCAATTTCATTCTTTTCTGATGCTCCTTTTATAAATGCATTGATTGCTGTCAGCGTGTTTCCTTTTCTGGCACTTCCATTAATGATTACAATTTTCATGCGTGTATCCTCCAACTTCCGATTTAGTGTCCTTTTATAACGGTTGCATCATCTCAAGAATGATTCCATCCGGGTCTCTGAAATAAAACGCTCTGCTTTCCCCAAATCCATCTGCCCTGAAATCGAAATACTGCGGTTCAGACAAACACTCCACATGATTTTCGATAAGGGCTTTGTAGACAGAATCAATGTCATCCGTATAAAAGCATACTTCCGAGATAGATGTCGTAAACAAGTCTGATTGTTCTTTGTGGATTTTGCTGTCTACAAATTGAATCAATTCAACAGGCGGTGTTTCAATATTCTCAGAACCATTCAAATAAGCAACCCTTGCCTTACAATTTTTCTTTTGAAACATTTTATCTGTCTCTTCGCCAACCATCATGATTTCTCCTTGATATTTAAGTCCAAGTATATCTCTATAAAATGCAATTGATTTATCTAAATCTGAAACCGTCAATCCTACATGATATATTCTTCCAACCATTTACTATTCCTCCTTAACAAATGATAAATACCGATTTGCAAAACACATTCTTTTTTACATAGGCGCAGTATACCACATTTCCTGTGCCTATGCGATATCATTTAATGCTTATTCCGATATGAACTCATCTTCTCCACAGTGACCTCCGGATAAAAGTAAGTAAGAATCGTTGCTTTCGGAACTCCTGCGGCAAGTGCTTTTTTCACCTCTTCCTTCTGCTCCGGCGTATATGACCAGTGCAGCATTCGGTTAGTGATGTTCTTTCTTTGGTTATGAAGCTTAATGAACAATCTTCATTGAAAATATCTGCTGATAAGGATAAAGATGGCAACTACATCCCCAGCAGCATACACATGACATTTGAAGATTCACAAATAAATGAAGCTATTTGTTCTTATCTAAATTGTAAACAACAGATGGATTTAATTTCCTATGAGGATAATGATAAAGCTGTGATTGAACAGCAAAAAGAATTTTATGATGATAAGATTAACAGATTGCTTTTATTTAATGAATGTATTAAAAAAATCCGCTAAATTGCGGATTTTTTCTTTAATCTCTTGACCTATGTTTAAATTATACAGGAAGCTTTTCTGTATTTAAGAGGTGATACCCCATACATTTTCTTGAAGCTGCGTATAAAGTAGCTCACATTCTGATATCCACTGCACATTGCAACCTCTGTAACGGAAGCTGCTGATTCCTCCAATAGCTGTCTGGCATGCTCCAGCCTGAGATGATTGACATACTGTGACAGAGTAATATGAAAATGCTCTTTAAAGTAGCGTGATATGTATTTTTCTGACAAATGAAACTGTGCACCAAATTCCTTCAGTGAAATTTCTCTTGTATAGTTTTGCCGGATATATGTTATCATTTCTTTTTCTATTGTGTTGGTGCCATTTGTGCCATTTTCCAGTATCAGATTATTGCTCCACATTTTCTGGATGAATTTGATGAGAGTTATTTTGGTTTCAAATTGCGCCTCTATATTTGCAGCATCTGTGTTTTCTGCGTTTTTCCATGATATCTGTGCATTTATCTCTATCAACCGCTCGCATATATCTGCTGCTGTATCATTTATCTGAGGACTAATCATAAGTCTGCCTCGTTTGAGAGGGGATAGGATTGATTTTTCCATGAGATCGTCCGTCTGAAATGATATATATTCAAGAGGAAACAAAAATGTGTAATAATCTGCATCTCCTGTCGGCGATCCCATGAAATGCAGACTGCCCGGAGATACCACAAATGCATCCTTTGGGCTTCCTATATAGTTTTCACCTGATATGGTCACATGCAGCTTGCCCTGCTTTACATATATAATTTCCAGCTCATCGTGCCAGTGTACCGGAATCTGGAATGCACGCTTTACATCACTGATATGATATTGACTGAACGGATTTTCCGGTGTGCCGTGTGGCCGGTTTTCTTTTAATTCAAAATACATTTTTCTACATATTCCTTAGTCTCTTTTAATCCCCATCCGGTTTTTTTGCTGTAATAATTACATATCAATTATTCTCTATTTTAACATATTCCATGCATAAGGTGTGCATTTTTTTATTTGTTCCCTAGGATTTAGTGAATCTACGCTGTGGTATGAGCAATAACTTAGTAATAGATAAAGTAGAAATAGTACAATTTTTCCTTGAAATAATACAAGAATCATTTGTGATAATGTAATATATTGATACATGCAAGCTTCTCTTCTTTATATCTTCCTCTCCCAAATGAAACTTATAACGAGAAGTTTGCTTTCATTCTGTTAATATCACAAGGTATACATACATTATAAATGAGGTAAAATCTATATGCAGGTTCAAAGAAAAACACTTACACAGCTTTCCATTCCAATATGCTTCGAAACACTTTTTTACATGCTGGCAGGCATGGTTGACACTCTTATGCTGTCATCCGTGAGCGACCAGGCGGTTGGTGCTGTCGGCACGGCAAATACATACATCTCCGTTTTCATCATCATGTTTGGTGTCATCTCAAGCGGCATGGTTGCTGTCATGACGCAGAATATCGGTGCCAGAAAACCGGGTATAGCATATCAGGCAAGGCAGCTTGGGCTTATATTTAACGCTGTAATAGGTGTGCTCATGGCTGTTTTTCTGGCTGTTTTTTCCGGAAATATTCTCAAAATGGTCAGCATTGCACCGGCGCTTTTTGATTCGGCAAATACTTATCTGCGCATTGTTGGAGGTGCCTGCTTTTTAAATGCTCTCATACCGATTTATTCAAGCTACCTGAGAGTTTTCGGCTACACAAAGCAGTCACTTTGGGCATCAATTATTGGAAATGTCATTAACTTTATACTTAACGCTGTTTTTCTCTTTGTAATGCACTGGGGCGTTATGGGTGTTGCCACTGCAACGGTTATTTCACGTATTGTCAATCTGATTATTGTTGCCACAATGGGCGCTGTGCTCATCAAGGCAAAGAATAGTCCTGAGCGCATAGCTCCCAGAAAAATTCTCGGACAGATTATAAAGATTGGCTTTCCGTCTGCCTGTGAAACCGCACTTTACAATATCGCCATGACTCTTGTAGTGCGTTTCATGAACCAGATGGATGCTGACGGAATGAACGTCACAGCGCGTTCCTATGCCTCACAGATTGCTAACTTTTCGTACTGTATCGGTGCTGCCTTAGCTCAGGCAAATGCCATTCTGACCGGCTGGCATATCGGTGCAAAGGAGTATGACGAATGCGATAAGGGCACTCGCAAGGCCGCTATCTATGGTGTGATTACGGCATCCTGCCTTTCTATCACATTTGCGCTTTTGGGTAACTACATTGTGCGAATCTTCACGAATGATGTACAGATGATAAACCTAGTCACAAAGCTTCTCGCCATTGATGTTGTGCTGGAGCTTGGAAGAGTCACCAATCTGGTCTATGGTCAGGCACTGAAGACAAGCGGTGATGCCGTTTTCCCGGTTGTCATGGGTGCCGTTTTCATGTACCTTGCGGCGGTCGGCGGAACATACTTCTTCGGACTTCATCTGGGGCTTCTCGCAGTCGGTGCTTACATCGGACTCGCAAGTGACGAGTGCATCAGGGCTGTCGGCATGGTGCTGCGCTGGAAGAGCGGAAAGTGGAAGAACAAGGGACTGGTTGATTAGAATATTCGGTGCTTTGTGCCGTGTTTCGATTTGTGAAACCGATTCAAAAGTCAAGTTCCTCTTAAAAATTAAATGTTTCTGGGTCAGAACCGTGTTTTTCGTTCTTGTTAAGCTTATTTATGGCGTTCATATCATCCTCAGACAATTCAAAATCAAACACGTCAAAATTAGAAATAATTCTTTCCTGATGCGTTGACTTTGGAAGTACAATTATTCCTCTCTGAAGCTCCCATCTTAAAACAATCTGTGCAGGTGTCTTACCATACTTGTCAGCCAGTGCAATAATCACCTCATTTTCAAGTGTTCCTGCTCCGTTGCCTCCAAGTGGGCTGTAGGCTTCTATTGCAATACCATTCTTCTTAGCATATTCAACATTTTCAATATTAGCATAATAAGGATGAATCTCAATCTGGTTAACCGCTGGTACAACTGTCCAGTTTTCACTGAGAGTCTCAAGATGGTGAACATTGAAGTTACTTACACCGATTGCCTTGATTTTGCCAGCCTTGTACAGGTCCTCCATATCTGCCCACGCCTTCTCATATCCTTTAGCTGGCCAGTGAATCAGGTACAAGTCTATGTAATCAAGTCCCATGTCTTCCAAGGTCTGTAAAAATGCTTCTTTAGTTCTTCCCTGTCTAATATCCTCATTCCAAAGCTTAGTTGTAACAAATATATCCCTTCTGTCAACGACACTCATACGTATGCCTTCGCCTACGCTTTTTTCATTGCCGTAAACCTTAGCTGTATCAATATGTCTGTATCCAGCCTCAATCGCCCACTTTACTGCATTAGCTGTATCAGCTCCGTCTGGTGTTCTAAAAACACCAAGACCTATCTGTGGAATTTTAACTCCATTATTTAATGTAATATAATTCATATAATTCAAATCTCCTTTATCTGTTTTCTTTCATTTTACACCATGTAAACGTTCCACTTCAATTATAATATTGAGTCCTCTTACCTCAAAATTGATATGAAAAAATAGGACTTAAATCATTCAAGCCCTTGTTTTATAAGGTTTCTCTTGATTTAGTCCTATTTTAACGTATGCCCCTTTTATAATTAAAGGATATCTGTGAGCATTATTTTTCCATTCATTTAAAAATAAATCTGCTTATCTGGTTAAATATCCAATATAATTAATCTCCATATATTTTATGGTTATATTATACACCGTTTTACACTTTTATGAGGGAATCCATAATTATACTCTTAGCATTCTGTATCCTATACCAATATGCGTCTGTATATACTGCGGGGAATTGACATCTTTTTCAATTTTCTTTCTTAATGTTGCCATGAATACTCTAAGTGATGCCAGATCATTTTCCCATGAACTGCCCCATATATTCTTAGTAATATAAGTGTATGTCAGCACTCTTCCGACATTTCTTGATAATAATATGAGAAGCTTATATTCAATAGGTGTAAGATGCAGCTCTTCTCCATTCAGATATGCACAGCCAGCCGCATAATCAATTTTTAAATCTCCATTCTCAAATACACTTTTATTCTGAGTCATATCCGTCTGCATAAGCGACAGTCTTCTTACTGTTACGCGTAATCTTGCAAGAAGCTCATCTACTGAAAATGGCTTTGTAAGATAATCGTCTGCCCCTGCATCAAGTGCCTCTATCTTATCCGCATCTTCAGTTCTTGCGCTTATAACAATTATTGGTGTATTAGTCCATGTTCTTATCTTTTTAATAACTTCCACCCCATCTATATCAGGAAGCCCTAAGTCTAGCAGAATTATATCAGGATTATGTGATGCAGTCTGTGAAATAGCACTCTCTCCATTCACAGCAGTTAAATACCTGTAATTATTAGTTTTTAATGTTGTTGTTATGAGATTTCTTATTGGTGAATCATCCTCAACTACAAGAACCTGTGTTTTATTCATTTAAATGTACCTCACTTAACTGCAGCTTGAATTCAAAAATGCATCCATGTGGCGTATTATCCCTTAATTCCAGTTCACTTCCATGTGCATTTATAATAGTTTTACATAAAGATAACCCAAGTCCGAGACTTCTTCTGTTATCTGCAATTTCATTGTTACAGGTAAAAAATGTATCAAATACATTTTCTTTCATATCATCAGGTATTCCCGCACCATTATCTTCAATGGATATAATTACATATCTGTCTTCTTTTCTTGCTTTAATATATATATCAGAGCCTTCCTGTGTATACTTTATGGCATTATCAACTATATTAATAATAACCTGTATTATAAGTCTGGCGTCCATTTTCACAAGAAGCAGTTCTTTGCCGCAATCCACATGTATTTTATGTTCACAGCTTTTTCTGTTGATATGTTTTAACGCTTCAGCAATAACTTCATCTATCAGCTGGTCAGACATATTAAGAGTTACTGTTCCATCCTCAAATCTTGTTACAAACAATATATTCTCTACAAGACTGATTAACCATTCTGAATCATCATATATATCTGTAAATATCTGCTCTCTCGTATCATTATCAAGCTTATCATAATTATACATAAGATTATTGGCATTACCTGATATTGACGTGAGTGGTGTTCTTAAATCGTGTGAAATCGTCCTTAAAAGATTAGCCCTTAACTGTAGTGTCTTTTCCCTGTAAGCAGCCTGTTCTGACATACGAACATGTTTTTTCAGTTTAGATGCCATAGTTCCTGTAAGCATTGACGCAGCAAGCATAATAACACATGTGAGCGGATATCCTGTGTCATATGTATGAAAAGTAAATCTTGGTTCTGTCAGGAAGAAATTCATCAGAACAACACTTACAAGCGAACCCGCCACACTCCAGATATATCCATTAGTGAATATCGAAAGCAAAAGCACACACAGAAGATATACCATAGTAACATTTGATTCTGTAAATCCAATATATATAAGCAGCATTCCTATTAATGTTGCAATGCTTAAATAGCCTATTGTTATTAAGAATTCTTTTACAAGTTTCTTCAATGTCTTTTCCGTTATAATTACCACCTTATTTTATTTTGTATATAATAACACATTTTCAATTTAATATCTCTTTTTTTCGTTATCATCACTTTCATTCAATACAGCATTCATTGTATCTTTGTCATTGGTTCTTCTTGTTCTGTTCATAAATCCGTCTATTTTATTCATAACATACCATCCTGCTGCCATAAATAATAATATCACAACTATCAGTATTATTATAATTAATCCCGTCTTCATGCTCATGCCCCCTAATCTTAAACCTTAAAGCATTTTTTCAGATTTTTATAATCTCCTAACACAAGTAATGTAATATCTTCTGTAAGTACAATATCTGGTTCAACATTTACATTTATTGAGTCATTATGCTTTATAGCCATTATGTTTACTCCATATTTTTTTCTTATATCAAGTTCAATAATACTTTTTCCTAACCACGACTCAGGAACTTCCACTTCAAGAATTGCATGAGTATTATCCAGTTGTATTAAATCAAGAATATGGTCCGCAGTATAGCGTACTGCAGCCCACTTTGCTTCGTGTTTTTCAGGATATACAACCGCATCTGCACCATTACGCAGCAGGAATTTTTCCTGTACATCCCGCTCAGCTCTTGATACCACATATCTGGCGCCAAGTTCCTTTAACAGTGATGTTGTTTCCAGCGAATTCTGAAAACTGTCACCAATTGTCACCATACACACATCAAAATTTCCAACACCTAATGATTTTAAAAATTCAGCATTCGTGCTGTCTCCAATCTGTGCATTTGTGACTATATTCATAACATCGTTAATTCTGTTCTCATCAGTATCAACTGCCATCACCTGATGTCCAAGCTGATTAAGCTGCATAGCCATATGTTTTCCAAATCTTCCGGCTCCTATAAGTAATACATTCTTTTTCATATTGTACTCCTATCCTATATTAATCTTTTCTTCAGGAAATTTTGAATAGCTGTTTCCATTTCCAGAAAAAGCAGCATATATTAAAGTAAGACCGCCAACTCTGCCCATAAACATAAGAATAATAAGAACAATTCTTGATAATATTCCAAGCTGTGGAGTAATACCTAATGTCAATCCGACCGTACCTACTGCTGATGCTGTTTCAAAAAGACATTTTCCTAATGAAATTCCATCTGTGACATTTATAATAAATGCGCCCGTAACAAATAATGTAATATACATCATAGCTATCGTAGCTGCATTTTTAACTGTATCGTTATCTATTCTTCTTTCAAAAAAATGAATATTCTTATTTCTCTTAAATGTTGCAACCATGTTTCCCATAAGAACTGCAAATGTAGTTGTTTTCATACCACCTGCTGTTGAACCAGGTGAACCACCTATAAGCATAAGAATTATCATAATCATTACAGATGCCTGTTTCATTGCATTAAGGTCAACCGTATTAAATCCAGCAGTCCTTAATGTCACTGATTGAAAAAGTGCCTTAAATACAGGCATTCTCTCGCTTCCAGTCATCATATCATTTATCATAAATATAATTGCAGGTACTGTTATAAGAACGGCTGTTGTAACAATTATTAATTTGCTCTGCATCTTATATCTTTTAAAATGATACTTATTATTCTCAATATCTTCCCACGTAACAAATCCAATTCCACCTATCACAATAAGAAGCATCAATGTAATATTGATAACAGGATTACAGGCATATGTCGTCATTGAAGCAAATTGATTATCCGCTGTTCCTAGCACATCAAATCCTGCATTACAAAATGCTGATATTGAATGAAATATTGCAAACCAGATTCCTTTCAATCCATAATCCTTGCAGAATACCGGCATCATAAGCAATGCTCCTGATAATTCTATGATAAATGTTCCTTTTAATATAAATCCGGTAAGCCTGACTATTCCGCCAACCACTGGTGCTGATACAGATTCCTGCATAAAGCTTCTTTGCATTAAAGACACTTTCTTTCCTGACAATATAGAAAATGCAACAGCAACAGTAATTACGCCAAGCCCTCCTATCTGTATAAGCGTAATTATTACAAGCTGTCCAAATAAAGACCAGTAGCTTCCTGTATCCAGTACTACTAATCCGGTAACGCATACCGCTGATGTAGATGTAAATAATGCATCACCAAACGGTGTTACACAACCACTGGCTGATGAAACCGGCAGCATAAGAAGCAATGCTCCTAATATAATTAATCCACCAAATCCAATTGTTATAACCCGGAATGATGACAAATGTTTTCTTATCCTGTTGTCAAACATAAAAAATTCCCCTTTTCTAACATAATTGAAATCTACCAGAATTATGTTAAAAAAGGGGTTAAGCATTTTTATATGATATTAAGATTATATTAAGATTATTATCTCTCCCGAATCATGATAATCAGAAGATAAGCTGCTCCGAATACAACTATACTCCCAGCCATGATTAAATACATCTGTGACACGCCAACAACATGTCCCCTGAATACAGGATTACAGTCGAGAGTGTTCCTTATGACTGTGACCGCTTCTGACGGAAGCCCTGTGTCCGCCATCTCTTTATACACTCCATTGAGCATGTGGTTCTTAACCAGGGAAGTTCCATATGTACCCGGAAGGTAGGACAATGCTTTCTGCAGCCCTGAACTAAAATTAGATATCGGCATGTATGCACCACACACAAATCCATACCCTGCACTTACGATTGTTCCAACCGCCGACAACTGCCCCTGCGTCTTTAGCGGATAGCTTACAATGCTTGAAAGCGTGCTTCCAAATAACACCAGCAGAATCATATCCAATATAACAAATATTACATCTGATGCACTCATATACCAGCCCATCTTCAATATGTAAAGCAGGCATAATGCAAGTGCTGTGCCATTAACCATAAGCGAATTAAGTACTGTTGATAAGAAATATCCTATATAAATCTTTGTTTTGCTTACAGGCGAAACATCAAAATCTTTTCTTGCTCCGCTGGCTCTGTCCTGAACCATCGTAAGATTGACGCAGAATGTAACAGTTACACAGCTTACTGCAAGAAGTGCCGCAGCTAACTGTGCTGCCACTGTGCCGTTAATTATTTTGTCTGGTAAATCAATCATGTCCTTAGTTGCAGAAACAAAAGAATCTTTGTATATATTTGCTAAAAATGTTGCGTACAAAACAATAAGAATTACCGGAGTTATCATTGATGAAAACAACATTCCTTTGTCCTTAAAAAAGAGTTTTCTGTTTCTGCTTACAAGTGCGGTTATCTCTTTCATCACTGACCACCTCCCAATATTTTCCCAGTCACAGCAAGAAATACATCATCCATACCGCCTTTTACAACTTCATAATCACGGAATATCTCCTGATGTTTCACAATCATTTTCGTAGCTTCAAGTGTGTTCTTAACCTGAATCCTGTAACCATCACGGATTGCTTTGTACTCTGTTTCCAAAGCTTTAATCTCATCCTCTGTAACTCCATACAAAGATATCGTATCTTGAACATATTCATTCTTTAATTCCAAAGGAGTTCCCTCTGCCACGATGCTTCCCTTATCAAGAATCACAACATATCCGGCACTTGCCGCCTCCTCCATGTAATGAGTTGTAAGGAATACCGTCATGTTCTCCTCTGTACGAAGTCTCTCAATAACATTCCATATAAGAAGCCTTGTCTGCGGGTCAAGTCCCGTCGTCGGCTCATCAAGAATCAGTATCTCCGGTCTGTGAATCAGCGCCCTTGCAATATCAATTCTTCTTCTCTGTCCGCCTGACAGCTTACCAACCGGTCTGTTAATGTAATCCCCGAAATCAAGTATCTCCACCAGTTCTGCCAGTCTTTTTTCGAATGAATTTCCAGTAATTCCATACAACGCCGCCCTGCTTTTAAGATTCTCCTTAACCGTAAGAGGTTTATCAAGAACACTGTCCTGAAACACAACTCCCAGCAGCCTCTTTGTTTCACTGCCTGCCCTGTCTGCTTCTTTATCCTTAATCCACACATTTCCGCTGTCCTTGCGTAACTGCCCGCATATAATAGAAATCGTTGTGCTTTTTCCAGCACCATTTACACCTAAAAATGCGAACAATTCTCCCTTCTTTACGCGGAAACTTAAGTCATTAACTGCCTTCACATCGCCAAAACATTTATTCAGATGTTCTATCTTAATAATATCCGACATACGCCCTCCTTATTGAGAATTACTTCATGTATTTATTAATCCATTCTACCACATCCAGCATGCCATTACCGCAATATTCATATATATACTTTTTCCATCCCCATGTCTATACGCTTACTACTAAGTTGCATTATAAGCATGCCAAGTTGCATTTGAACATAAAAAAAGACATTGTATTCCAAATAATCCATATCCGGATATACAATGCCCTTTTGTTCTTTAAAATCTTTGTTATTCGCTCATACAATATTTTAATATTCTATATTAATTTCTGAAATCAATATTTCCATATATTACTTTTTTCAAATATTTTCCCACATTCAGGACTAATCTCATAATAAATAGCTTGATAACCATTCTCATCTTTTTGACCTAAATCACTGTTAAACACAATCACCCACTTTGAATCTATCTTAGCTATACCATAGATAGAATTATCCGTACCCACAGGGCAATCTTCATACCCAAGTACAAAATGTTTCCATCTTTTCTGCTCCTCTTTGTTATTAGAAATATAATAATATGTTCCATCATTATATTTCGTTGTCAAAATTTCGTTAAACGCTTCAAGTATTTCTTTATCTTCTATTCTTTGTCCATCTACATAAACACAATTGACTTTTCCGCCAGTTGGTATTTGATAATTTTCTTTAACTATATATTGTTCCCCTGTAAATGATTTTAATAATAAAAAAGTATGACTCTTATCCTCATCTATCTCATATACATCCCAGTTATCAATCTCTGCAATTTTCTTTTTCTTTCCAGTCGTCATAAATGCTTGATATATATATTTCTGATCTGCTATTCTGACCATCCCCGCCAATACTTCTCCGTCCTTAATTATTGATTGTGCTTTAAAATACTTATATCCAATAAATAATAGTGCAAAGAATACCAGCATACATACAAAATATTTTATTCTTTTATTTAACATAACATTCCCCATCAAATTTTTCATCATCCCCTTCAAATCTCTTCTCTATTTTTCAGAATATATCCAGCATATTATCCAGATATATATCTTCTCTCACATGTATCTGGTACTCCGGCTTTATCATGTAATACAATAGGAATTCCAACACCAGTGCGCTCCCAAGTCCCCGTCCTTCAATCTTAAAATTGGAAAATCCCATTGGCATATATGTATTCCTTATATCATCAACACTGATAAATGCCGGATTCTCCATTGCCTTAGAAAACCGGTATCCACTCTGTGAATCCGGTGCAACGCATACATGATCTGGACAGTCCTCACCAAGATTCTGACGGCTCACAATCTCATAACAGTTCTTTCTGTCGTAACACCCAAACCAGCAGCACTCATTACACAGGAATTCCACCTTATCCTTTTCTTTATCTGTAAGCTTCACCAGCTTGCCAAATACTTTATTCAGCCTGAAATCCGGCACTACATACTGGAAATCTTCTCTTTTTACTTCATTCAGAAAATCATTAAAATCCGTCAACACCTTCGTTGTCGATGAGACAAGATAAAGATTCGGATAATGCTTCTTGATATACCTGGCAAGAATGTCAGAATGTACAATCACGCCATTGCTAATTCCCTCGCTGTCATTAAGTGCCTTACATAACGCATTACATTTTTCATCAGCTAAATGTTCTTCGCGAAGCAGTGAATTGCTGAATGTCAGCCTTGCCGATATCCCATATTCACTCATCAGATTCATAACTTCCTGCACACCATGTTCACCGGAACCTATTCGTCCACCGCCCCAGATACAATCTGCAGGCGCACCATATATTGAGCCAATCCCGCACCAATCATAGAAATACTCTCTGTGCTCCCGATATATCGGCAAAAATGCTTCATACAACTCATAGAATTCAAACAGCCCCGGAAGATGGTAATATGCCTTCTTTATACTATTCATATAATGTATCTCCCTTCCTGCTGTCTACAATCCCATAATTTCATATATATACTTCATATCCATATTTTCACGGATTGCATCTGCCAGCTTGTCATACTCTCTCTGCTTATATTCTTCAAAACTCATGTCTGAACCGCCGTGTGTCGCAATCCCACATCTTTTACCAAGCATATTTATAAAACCGTCACAGAATTCTTTCTCATCAAATATTCCGTGAAGATAAGTTCCTGCCACATTCCCACAGACACACCCATCCATATATTCCGTTCCATCGACAGTATTATATATTTTTGCAAATGCATGCGCCTGTCCTTCACCCACAGTACTCTCTCCCATATGAATTTCATACCCGGCACATTTTTTCTCTCCAAGCATTTCCCACATTCCTGACTGGCTGCAGATTATTCCTCTTGCTCTTGTACGGTGCTTAGACAGTGTAAATGTAGTTGTAACCGGTAAAAGACCTATTCCCGGAACAACCTCACCGGTTTCTGCGTTACATGAATCATCAATAACATTTCCTAACATCTGGTAACCACCACATATTCCAAATACAGGTATCTCCTGCCTTGCACATTTTATAATCTGTGCTTCAATTCCATTCTTACGCAGCCATTTTAAATCATTAATGGTATTCTTACTTCCTGGAAGAATTATAAGATTGGGATTTCCTATCTGTTCTGCCTTATCGACATATCTTAAATTAACCTCCGGCAGCCTTTCGAGTGCATTAAAATCTGTAAAATTTGAAATATGAGGCAGTCTTATTACAACTATATCCAGCTTTTCCCCTGAAACATCTGAGTCCGATGTTTCAAGCCTTGAAGCAAGGCTGTCTTCATCTTCAATATCAAGCCTTACATAAGGAATTACCCCGGCAACAGGAATCGGACATATGTCATATAACTGTTTTATACCTGGCTCAAGTATCTTCCTGTCTCCACGGAACTTATTCATGACCAGACCTTTTACGCGCCTGCGTTCCTTTTCTTCAAGAAGCATGATTGTTCCAACAAGCTGCGCAAACACGCCACCACGGTCAATATCTCCAACAAGAAGCACCGGTGCATCTACAAGCTCCGCCATTCCCATATTAACAATATCATCTTTCTTAAGATTAATCTCTGCCGGACTTCCTGCGCCCTCAAGTACTATCACATCATATTTTCTGTCAAGAGTGTCATAGGCTTTTAATATGTCCGGAATCAGTTTCTTTTTATATTGGAAATATTCTTTAGCCGGCATATTTTTAAGCGGTGTTCCGTTTACAATAACCTGTGAACCCACATCGCTTGTCGGCTTTAACAATATGGGATTCATTTCTACACATGGTGCTATTCCTGCCGCTTCTGCCTGCATAACCTGTGCTCTTCCCATTTCCAGACCATCCGCTGTTATGTATGAATTCAATGCCATATTCTGAGATTTAAAAGGTGCTGCATTATACCCGTCCTGCTTCAGCACTCTTAATATTCCTGCCGTTATAATGCTCTTTCCTGCATTAGACATAGTTCCCTGAATCATAAGATTCTTTGCCATAATCTGCACCCTGCCTTTCTTTTACACTTCCAGTATCTGTCTCATATTATTAATAAGAACTTCATTATCCGCATGCTGCTTTACTGCTATACGGTAGCAGTCAGCCGGCATATTATGATAACTCCCACATGACCGTATAAGTATCCCATGCTTTAATAATTCTTCCTGTATCATACATCCTGCTTTACTTTGTGGCAGTCTGAATGTTAAATAATCTGCCTGTGACGGATAAACAATACATTTCATATCTGATAATTCATTGAAAAGAAACTGCCGTTCCCTCTGAATAAGTTCATGCGTATACTTCTCATAATCTTTATCCGCAAATGCCGCAATTCCTGCACGCTGTGCCACAGACGACACATTCCATTCCGGAAGCTGTAATGAAACCCTGTTAATTAATTCTATATTGGCACTCATCATATATCCTAATCGAATTCCCGCCATTGCATAAAACTTTGTAAATGCATTTATAATCACAAGATTATCATAATCATCCAGAAATCTTTTACAGCTTATAATTTCATACTGCGGATTAAACCTTAAAAAGCACTCATCAGCTACAACTACAATGTTCCTGTCCCTGCATATATCAAGTATATTAACAAGAATATCTTCAGGTATAAGGTTTCCTGTAGGATTATTGGGATTACATATAAAACACATCTGGATATCCATATCCTTAAGCTGACTGCATGCATCTGCATAACCAAATCCATTCTTTTCATCAAGTTTGTAATATTCAGTTTCTGCACCATACGCACTGACAGCGCGTTCATACCCCGAAAAAGATGGGGCTGCAACTGCACATTTATAAGGTTTTTCTGCCCTAACCACAGCCATTATAAGTTCAGAAGCACCATTTCCACACAGTATTCTTTCTGCCTGTACCCTCTCCTTACCGGCAACTGCCTCTCTTAACGCCGTATACCTGATATCAGGATATGTCTCATATCCGCTCATATTATTAAGAATTGCGTCCTGCACTCCATCCGGCATTCCAAGCGGATTAATATTAACCGAAAAATCAAGTGACACTTCCTTGTCATAGGTATTACCGCCATGTATCTGTTTTTCCATAAATGATAACCTTTCGTCTGCTCAACAGAAATAACACATCACTGCACTTCTTATAATGAGCACAATAATAATCACAATAAATGCGGTGATGTACAATAAAATATTACTTCTTTTTATATCTTCAATTTCCAGCTCCCGGATTGAATCTCCAATCTGCGGCTTATGCACAAGTTTACCAAAATAATAGTTGTCTCCTGACAGCGAAACCTTCAATGCTCCTGCACATGCTGATTCTGTCTGTGCAGAATTAGGACTGCTGTGTTTCATTCTGTCCCTTAAAAAAATCTTCCATGCATTTCCCATGCTGTAATGTGATAAATCTTTATTCCTTCCCATACACTTTTCTGCAAGCTGTGCAATTCCGGCAGCTGCAACCATAAGACATCCGCCTGCTCTTGCAGGAATAAGGTTCACAACATCATCCATTTTAGCTGCAAATCTTCCGAAATGCAGATATTTATCATTCTTATAGCCAATCATTGAATCCATAGTATTAACTGCCTTATATACGAAGCCCCCGACAGCACCGAAAAACATCATATAAAACAATGGCGCAACAACACCATCTGATGTATTTTCCGCAACCGTCTCAACAGCCGCACGCGTAATACCATGTTCATCAAGCTGGCTGGTATCTCTTCCGACAATCATTGATACAGCCTGTCTTGCCTGTGGAATCCCTTCATTTTTCAAAGCATAATATACTTTCATGCTCTCTGTTTTTAGTGATTTCACAGCAAGAATCTGATAGCACATAATTGTTTCGACTACACATCCAAGCACTATATTAATATAATAGCAGACCGCAAGTATGCCCGCTGTAACAATACCTGTTATTAATGGTGTTAAAACTGCCAGAACTATGCCTCTTTTATATTTCTTTGCTGCTGAATAATCTTCTTTTAACAAAATGCTTTCCAGCCATGAAATCAGTTTTCCTATCAGGCGTACCGGGTGATACAGCCAGTGCGGATCTCCGATAATCAGATCAAGCACATATCCACACATGATTGCTATAGTCTGACATGTAAATATACATGTAAAAATATTATTATTCATTATTTCTCCGTAATCTTTTTTATTGTACTTATATGTCCTTCCTCAGTAACATCGCAGATATATCCATCCCCATTGCCACAATGATAATCATAATAATCTCCACCATAGATTTCTGACAAAACTGCCATTATAGTTCCTCCATGAACAATACATGCAGCCGTTCCCACCCCTGATTCCATGCATTCATTAACAACTCTGTTCCACGCATGGACACATCTTGTCATGAAATCAGCTATATCTTCTCCCTGCGGAAATGGTATTGTTCCATTACTGTCAATCCATTTCTGGTAATACTCATCGCCCGTCAGTTCTTTATAATTCTTTCCCTCGAATTTACCAAAGTCACATTCCCTGAAATCCTGCACAATTATCTGCTTCATGTCAGGATATATAAATGCTGCTGTCTGACTGCATCTTTTTAAAGGACTTACATATAATGCCTGTACCTGTGGATAACATCCGGCACTCATATACTCGTGTATCTGTACCATTCCTGTATCACACAATGGTTCATCCGTAGTTCCTATATATCTCTTTTCAATGTTTCCTGCTGTTGCTCCATGTCTGATTAATACAATCTCCATATTCCTTACTGTCCGCCTTTCAGACACTGTCCTATTCCACAGATTACTCTTTCCACATGCACAGCCTTCTTAACTGCACTGCAAAGTACGCGTCCGACTGCTTCCCTGTATATTCTGTCCTCTTTTTCTAACGGAACAATTCCGCTTCCAACTTCATCACATATTATAATAATTTCCGGATTGATATCATACAGACTGTCTATCAGAGTATCTGTTGATTTTCCTTCTTTAACATATCTTTTTATAAGCAGATGCATATGATTTAATATTTCAGCATTTCCCAGGTCTTCAATATTACAATCTGCCCCATCTGCCACAACCGACATATTCTTTTTACTACATACATAATCAAGTTTTCCCTGATAAGCCCCACCAAAATATACTTCCATATTATCTCCATTCTGCTGGCTAAATTAATGTAATTACTGCAATTGCAGCCGTCATGCACAACTCGCTCACACAAAGCAGATAGCCCGCAAGGTCACCTGTTACCCCGCCAAACTGCTTATATGCCATATGCCTGTAATAGAGTAAAACAAGGAATGCTATAATGACAACAACTATTGCTGTTATAATACTGCACATACACATACATGAAATACATAATATAAGCTGCATTACAAGCATTATATTTACCCGCTTTGTGGCTGTAACACTTGTAAATGTATGAAGCATTCCGTTATTTCTTGCACCGCGGAAATTAACTGCTGCCAGTCCGCTGATAATTCTCGACAGATAAAAAGTAAATACCATAATAATAATCTGCATATTTCCCGCCTTCTGTACAACAATAAATGCAGCAGCAAAATACAGCACATAATAAACCAGAAGTTTAATAACTGCAAATGCACCAATATGCGAATCCTTTAATATTGCCAGTTTCTTTTCCCTGTCACCATATGAATTAAGTGCATCACATGTATCCATATAACCATCAACATGGATTCCCCCTGTTATAATAACCGGCAGTATGATAAGTACCAGAGTCCTGCTTATATCCGGCACATATAAAATTTCCCCGGCATATATCCATCCATAAACCAAAGCTCCAGTTATAAATCCAATCAGCGGAAAGAATCCCATTACATATTTCATGTCTTTTTCATCTAATTCAAGATGTGGCATTGGTATTTTGGAATACATTGAAAATGCAATCACCAGTGATTTAATTATCGACATCGCCAATATCCCCCTTTAAAAATACAGGAATTGAATATACAACTTCTACAACTGCATCTGCTGCTCTGGAAAGCCTCACATTAATCTCCCCAAGCCGCCTGATATAATCAGTTGTACCAGCATCATATTCACATCCGTCTGAAAATACTTCATTTGTTACAATAACAAGATGCCTGCATCCTGAATACAGTTTCATACAGCCATCAAATATATCATCTGGTTTTCCGGCTTCTCCAAAACATTCGTTGGCAAGAAGGTTAGACATGCATTCAACTAATACCACCGGTCTTTCTTCTTTATCACAGCAATCCAATGCACTGCCTATATTCTGATACTGCTCTATCGTTTCAAAGCCTTTTCCCTCACGCTGCCTTTTATGCTTTTCAATTCTTATTCTGCCTTCCTCTCCGAAAGGCTGCATGGTTGCCACATAATATTTTTTATTATCTCCGGCAAGCCGGCAGCATATCTGTTCAGCATATTCTGACTTGCCGCTGCCGCTTACCCCTGTAATTATAATCAACATTTTCCATAATCCTCATATGCAGCTATCTGTATATCGTCAAATGTAGTATTTCCCCTGTACACCTCCAAAGCCATGTCAAGAAGCGGAAACATCATAACTGCCCCTGTTCCTTCGCCTAACGCAAGCTCTGCATGAATAACAGCTTTCTTTCCCAGACTGTCAAGAAGTGCTTTCATTGCCGGTTCTTTTCCCTGATGCGATACAGTAATGTAATCATTAATCTCCGGCTGCAGCTTCACAGCAATAAGTGCCGCAACCGTCGCGATAACACCATCAGCAACAACTGGTATCCCATACACTGCTCCTCCGATATACACTCCCACAAGTCCTGCTATATCAAGTCCGCCTATACTCTGTAAAAGTTTCAATGGATTATCTGCGTATCTGCCATACATTTCTTTAGCCTTTGCAATGACTTCCACTTTCCTTTTAAGCCCTGAATCATCAAGTCCTGCACCTCTTCCGGTAACAGCTTCCGGCTCAAGGTTTAATAATATACTTGCAAGTGCTGTACTCGTAGTTGTATTGCCAATCCCCATCTCTCCTGTGGCAAGAATGTTATATCCTTGTTCACTGCACCATTCTACCTGCTTAATTCCTTCGTGGACTGCCTGTATAAGCTGTTCCTGTGACATTGCAGGTTCTTTAAGGAAATTTCTCGTACCTGTCATAACACGCCTGTTTACAAGATCTTTATAAGTTCCTACATCTGTTCCATCTGCAAGTTTATCTGCTGCAATACCTATATTCACAGGAATCACATCTGTTTTACTGCAAGCTGCCATTCTGCATACACTCGATATTCCATCCGCCATATTGCAGCTTACAACTGCGGTCACATCCTGTCCTGTCTGTGTAATTCCCTCTTCAACTATTCCGTTATCTGCACACATTACAATAACAGCCCTTTTGTCTATATGTACATCCACTGTATTCTGGATTCCTGCTATCTGTGTTATTATTTCTTCCATAAGCCCAAGACCATGTAATGGCTTTGCTATTCCATTCCAGTGAGCTTTTGCTTTCATCACAGCGTCTCTATTAATACCTTTTATCTTATCCAGCTCCGGAATAAGTTCTGCTTCCTGTCTGCTGTTCTTCTTATACTTCATGCATGCATCCATGAATCTTTCTGCTACATTTTCATTACCATAAAAATAAATGTGTGGAAATCCGGCATATAAAGTATCACTTCCGTAACCGGCAGAAGCTGTGCTGTTATCAGAAGCCTTTATGACTTCATAATCACTACCCGGACAATCACTGTTCCAGTAATGAAATTCATGTGCACGGAAGCTTTGATTTTTATCTGCAAGCATTGTATTTTTTACAGACTTAACGCTCATGTACCCGAAACGCTGTAATTTCCCGGCATTATACCCTGTCCCTCTGATAATTCCTGCCATTGGATATTTTTCTTTATCCGGAGTTCCAAGATACTCATGCAGATATAGAAACCCGCCACACTCAGCTATACACGGAAGACCTGACTGTATCCTGCCAGCAATATCCTTTCGCATTGATATATTTTCTGACAGTTCTTCTGCATGAAGCTCAGGATATCCTCCATATAACAATAATCCGTCTATATTCTCAGGAAGAATGCTGTCTTTAAGAGGGCTGAAATATGTAAGTTCACATCCACTCTGTCTTAAATAATCAAGGTTATCTTCATAAAGAAAACAGAATGCTTCATCCTTTGCAACTGCTATTCTTAGATTTCTCTTTTTCTTTTCTTTGTAATGTATTTCATTCTCTGAGGCATTTTCTGCAATCTTAAGAATCCCGTCTATATCCAGTGTTTCTTTCATCTGACTTGCAATACAGGTGACTTTTTCCTGAAAATGTTCAACCTCTGCCGATGTAACAAGTCCAAGATGACGGCTTTCAAGAACGGCCTCCTTCTTATATGGCAGATAGCCTAATGGTTCTATCCCCATCTCTTTAACCATCTGTGCAGCATCTTTATATAATCTGGATGATAAATTATTAAATATCACACCTCTGATATGACTATCTTTTTCATATCCTGTATATCCTTTTATGACTGCACCTATTGAATTACTCATCCCACGGCAGTTTACTATAAGTATAACCGGTGTATCCGTAATGCCTGCTATATCATAGGAGCTTCCCTTCGTGCCAAAGCCCTGGCCGTCAAAGTATCCCATAACGCCCTCAACTACAGTTATATCACTCTCACATTCTTTGCGTGCAAGCAGATATTTTATTGTCTCATCATCACAGAACCAGCTGTCAAGATTGCCTGTACGCATATTCAGTACACGGGAATGAAACATAGAATCAATATAATCAGGTCCGCATTTTAATGCTGATGTCTTAAGTCCCATATCTTTAAAGCACTGGCATAAACCACAGACAATTGTTGTTTTACCACATCCGCTGCCTGTTCCGGCTATCATTATACGACTCATTGCATTCTCCTTCCCTCTATAATAAATACTGGATTATTTGCAGACATCATATGATATCTGCCTGTTTTCTTTATCTGCGTTACTGCAATCTGGACTATATCAAGTACGCTCATATTATTCTTTTCCATTAATGAAATCATATCCTGTAGTGTTTCTAAAGTTACTGCTGTAGCCACAACATGGACATTGGGATTTTTTCTAAGAATACTGTCAAAAATGTATTCTGATTCACCGCCACTTCCACCAATAAACACTTCATCCGGCACTGGCAGATTATCAATTACATCTGCTGCATTGCCATGTATAATCTCTATGTTATTAAGTCCGAATTTCTCTGCATTACGGGCAATAAGACTGCATCCTTCTTCTGTTCTCTCAACCGCATATACAGTTCCGTATGGTGCATGCAGTGCAAGCTCTACCGAAACAGAACCTGTTCCTGCGCCTATATCATACACACATGAATTCTTTCTGACTGCCATACGGCTCATTACACTTGCCCGTATTTCCCTCTTAGTCATTGGCACATCTGAACGGATAAAATAACTGTCAGGAATTCCTGTTATAGAAAATGTATGTGAATAATCATTGTATACTGCCATTACAGTAAGCCCTGCTGACTCATATTCTGTAAATTCTGACACTTCACCACTGGATATCTTTTCATTTTCATATGAAAGATTTTCCCCTATCCAGACATGTGCCTTTGAAAGCCCCACACTCTGAAGCTGCTTACATATCTGTGATACATTTCCCTGTGTCAGAAAATATGTCATCTCATTCTGTAAAACTACAGGTATGTAACTCTGTTTTTTTCCATGCACACTTACAAATGCCGCATTTTCCCAAGGTTTGCCAATTCTTGCGGCAAAATATATTACAGAAGATATTCCAGGCAGGATACGGTATTCATATTTTCCTTCAAGCGCATCTGCAAGCTTTCTTGTTCCACTGTAAAATCCGGTATCTCCGGACATAAGCACAACATATTCTTGTGCCTCTTCCTGCTCGATAATACTTACTATATTATCTGCTGTTACAGCATAAAATGTCTTTTTATCCGGATATTCCTCTATCAACCGCTTTGAGCCTATTACAATTTCTGCATTATCAATTGCAGCTTTTACTTCCTCTGTAATGCAGCTTTTACTGCCCGGTCCCATTCCAGCTATAATTACCCTTTTCATTACTCACTCCATCTTAACCTGTTAACACTGTGAATCAATATTTTCTTCAAGATACGCTATAATTTCCGAAAGATTCTTACCACCATTTTCCAATGGTCGCCTTATTACAATGCAGTCAGTTCCTGTATTTAGTGTGGCAGATATTTTTTCTTCATATCCACCGTTATTTCCTGATTCTTTTGTAACAAGTACCCCGATATTAAACTGCCTTATTACTGCTTCGTTTAATTCCTGTGAAAATGGTCCCTGCATTCCAATTAAATGTGCCGGCATAATCCCTGCCTGTATTGCACTTTCCATCATCTGTGGATTAGGCAGAAGTCGAAGATAAAGTCTTTCCTTAAAATCCTTAATATGGACATACTCAGGTATGTTCTTGCTTCCTGTCGTCATAAGAACGTTTTTATGAATGAATCTGTCGTCATTCAGCAGCCTGACTGCATCCTTCATTGTTTCAGTATATATGATATTGTCTGCATTATTACCAGCTTTTTCTGTATTCTCTTCTCTTAATACCCTGACATAAAAAATGTGTCTGCTGTCACATGCCTCTTTTATATTGTGGGTAACCTGTGTGGCATACGGATGTGTTGCATCAATAACTATGTCAGGATGGATTGCCTTTATCTCATCAGACATCTGTTTCTCATCCATTTTCCCGACATGTATATGCACATTATTCTGACCAGGAAGCAGTTCTTTTCCATACTCAGTAGTTACATACACATGGGTAATACATTTTTTAACTGCAAGAAATTCACATATTCTGCGGCCTTCCGTTGTCCCGGCAAAAAGCATTATTGTCTTTTTCATACAACCTTATATCCTCTCGGTGTAACCATCTTTCCATTAATAATCTTAGTATGGCTGTTTCCAATGTAAACTGTCGTGAACATATCTGCCTTAAAATCAGCAAGTTCCTTTAATGTAAGAACCCCGGCTGTCTCATTATCCCTGCCTATATTCCTTACATAGCCACATACAGTATCAGCCGGCTGTACTTCCATTACAATGTCACAGGCTTCTTTTAAATATCCTGCTCTCCTGCGGCTTGAAGGATTATATATGCACATTACCATATCACTTTCAGCCATTGCCCTGATTCTTTTCTTTATCAGTTCCCACGGAGTCATACAGTCACTTAAGCTTATAACCGCAAAATCATGTGACAAAGGTGCTCCGAGACAGGCAGCACCACTATTGGCAGCTGTGACACCTGATATTATCTTAATATCAGTTCCTTCATCTGCAAGTTCATATACCAGACTCGCCATGCCATATACGCCACTGTCTCCACTGCATACAAGTACTACATCCCTGCCTTCCTTTGCCATGTCTATGGCATACTGACAGCGCTCCTTTTCCTGCATCATATTAGTTGAATAATATTCTTTATCTGGAAAATACTGCTTCAATATATCAACATAAGTACTATAGCCAACTATTAACTGTGCTGACGATATTGCATCTGACGCTTCCAGTGTCATATTATCTTTTGCGCCACTTCCAAAACCAACTATCTTAAGCATATCATACTCCTTAATCTATACCATTTTATATACCGCAACAGTTATTCCGTTATCTGCCGTTTTTCCTGCAAGCTTTCTGCCTCCACCCGATGCTGCACATGCGCTGCGCTCACATACATTATCCACACCTATCTGCTCATTTACAAAAGCTGATGATGAAAAATCCCCCTCAATCTCTCTTAATGCTTCAGGTGTATATGTCCTGTATGGAACTTTAAATTTCCTTGCAAATTCAATAATTCCCTGTTCATCCGCTTTTCTGTCAACAGAGGCAGCTACTGCAATAGCTTCTGGCATCAGATTATTCATATCAAAAACCTTCTTAACCACCTGCTCTATCTCTTCTGCTGTCTTTCCCTTTTTGCATCCGATTCCAACTGCCAGATTTTGTGGCACAAGTTTTAATGTTCTCTTAAATACCACATTTTCATCAGGATGTGTAATTATCTGAACACCACTTTCATATTTACCATCTGCATTATCCGTATATGTAATCTGCCCATTCCATTGTTTTTCGGTCTCTCTTAACATTTTGACAAATGTTTCATCTCCTGTAATTCCAACAGCTTCCCCATTAAGTATCCGGCCTGATATATCCTGTATCATGACAGGATTAACTATTTTCATATTATGCTCTGCTGCAAACATATCAACCGCAAACATTCCCCTTGTATCTGTAGCTGTAGTAATTACAGGTATTGCACCAATACTGTCTGCAAGTTCATTGCACCATTCATTGGCACCACCTATATGCCCTGAAAGCAGTGAAATAAGAAATTTGCCACTCTCGTCTGCAACAAGTACTGCCGGATCTGTTACCTTACTTTTAAGATATGGTGCTATTGTTCTTACCGCTATTGCAGCCGCACACACAAATAATATCCTGTCGCACATTGCGAACTCGTTCTTAATAACACTGCCGACAGTGGCAAAAGAAACTGCATCTTCCCTGTAATCATCCGCACATCTTTTGTGGCAGTAAATTGTAACTTCTCCATCCGTCACCGTGGAAGCCTTTTTTGCCACCTTCATTCCCTCATGTGTAAATGCTATTATAACAGTTCTCATTTTCTATACTCCGTTGTAAATTCAGGATCATATAACTTGGAAAATGAATATTTATCTCCTAAGAATTCTCCCACCATTATAAGTGCTGTCTTTGTAATTCCTGCCTTTTCGGCTTCTCTGTCAAGATTTTCCAATGTGGTCTTTATACATTTTTCATCCTTCCAGCTTGCTTTATAACATATTGCACATGGAGTATCCGGTGTATACGCTCCCTTATACAATTCTTCCTTAAGCTCCTTTAAATGTGATGAACTTAAGAATATAACCATTGATGTTCCATGCGCCGCAAGCTTTGCAATGCTCTCATTATCCGGAACAGGTGTCCTTCCCGGCATCCTTGTAATAATTACTGACTGTGCAACCTCCGGCACTGTATATTCACAGTTCATTGCAGCTGCCGCAGCAAGAAAGCTGCTGACACCCGGACATATTTCACATATAATTCCATGCTTTGCAAGTTCCTCAATCTGCTCCCTTATAGCTCCATAAAGTGAAGGATCTCCTGTATGCAGTCGCACTATATTCTTTCCTTCGCTCTCCGCTTTTACAATTACATCAATGACCTCATCCAGATTCATGTATGCACTGTTATATATCTCACAGTCTTTTTTTGCATATTCAAGCAGTTCTTCATTTACAAGTGAACCTGCATATATAATCACATCTGCCTCATTAAGCATGCGCATACCGCGAACCGTAATTAAATCTTTAGCCCCAGGTCCAGCCCCGACAATTTTAACCATAATTATTCTCCATTATATCTTCTAACAGCTTATCCGCTGTTTTTGTCTTACCTAATATTCCGTATTCATTAGAGAATACAATTGCCCCGATTCTTATTTTACCGCCGCTTCTTCTTTGCAATACATCCTCTATGCGGATCATAAGCTGCTTCATTGTATTCTCAAGCATGTCCGATTTTTTCAATATATCAAGTGCAGCCTCTGTCGTGACACAGTCAAGTATTTTTCTTGCAGTATCAGCCTCTGCACCTGCTCTTATGGCACAGGCTGCCAGGACTTCCATACGCCCGTCTGCAGCTTTTGAATGTGTATTCATTATTCCTGCACCCAGTTTTACAAGTTTTCCTATGTGTCCTACAAGAAGCATCGCTTCTGCGCCTGCATCACACACCATATCTATTGTATCACCTATATAATTACTGCATTTGATACTTCTTTTAAGTTCAATTCCAAGAGTATTAAGCAGAAAATCCTGCCCATAATTTCCCGGTGCAATCAGAAGAACTTTTTCGCCTTCTGCTATATGCATTTTAATTTCTGTCCTTATTGTATCAATAAGTGCCTGTTCACTCATAGGCTCTACTATTCCTGTTGTTCCAAGAATTGATATTCCCCCTGTTATTCCGAGGTTCGGATTAAATGTTTTCTTTGCAATTTCAACTCCCTGTGGTGCTGATATTACAACCTTTAAACTTCCCTCATAAGAATAATTCTCTGCTGCTTCCAATACACCTTCTTCAATCATTTTAAGCGGAACCGGATTAATTGCCGCTTCTCCTACCGGGCGCGACAGCCCTTTTTTAGTAATTCTTCCTACACCTGTTCCTCCATCTGTTACAACTCTTTTATCTGTGCTGTCACGTTCTATATAAGAAACACTGGCATATATTAATATTCCGTTAGTCACATCAGGATCATCCCCGCTGTCTTTTTTTATAGCACATGTAACACTGTCCTGTTCCATTGTTATTTCATAAACAGGCAGCGTAAGTTCTACTCCCATCGGAGTAATCACACTGACACTTTCAATTCTCCTGCCTGATAAAAGCATACATGCCGCCGCTTTCGCCGCTGCACAGGCACATGTTCCTGTTGTATATCCACATCGCATTTTTTTCTGATTCTTATATACATATCTCTCTAACATCTGCGCCACTCTTTATCATCATCTGCTGCCATATAAAACAATGCGTTCATAATTGCCGCTGCAACATTGCTTCCGCCTTTTCTGCCTCTTGCAACTATATATGGCATACCGCTTTCAATTATTTCTTCTTTTGCCTCAACTACATTTACAAACCCAACCGGAACTCCGATAACCAGTCTTGGTGCAAATGTGCCTTCATCATACAGTTCTCTTATTCTCATAAGTGCTGTTGGCGCATTTCCAACTACCATAATACATCCCGGATTGTCCTTTGCCGCCTTCTCCACACTGACCACTGCCCTTGTTATCTCACGGCTTGCAGCTTCTTTTGCAACACCTTCATCTGCCATATAACAGTTAAGTGAGCATCCGAATTTTTCAGCCATCTTATGATTTATTCCTGATTTTGCCATGTTGGTATCGGTCACAATCTCTGTACCCTCACGGATTGCCATCAGTGCTTTCTCTATAACGCCATCTGAAAACATCATGCTTGTCTCATATGAAAAGTCCGCTGTTGTATGAATAACTCTCTTAACAACCGGCTTGTATTCAGATGGAATATCTGTTGTAAGTTCCTTTTCAATTATTGCAAACGACTGTTTTTCAATATCCATTGGCTTCATAATATCTATTCTCCTGTGAATAATGATTTCAATGTATCTATATCCGGTTTTTTAAGAACAATTTTTTTCTTTTCTGCCGCATACTCCAGTACATCCTTTAACATGGCATTCATCTGCCCTACCGGACACCCCGTATCTATTACATAATCTGATTCATCAATCTTTCTGCATGCTGCTTCAAATGTATCTTTTCCTATAGGTTCAAACATTTTTTCTGTAATAACTTCTGATGCCAGTGCTTTTGCTACAGGAAAATCACAATCATTTTCATAAAGAATTCCCGCTCTGAATGCTATTCCTAAACGCTGTAATTCCCTGTATATAAATACACCTGTTCCTGCACCACCGGCTACGAAAACTTTCGGCGTTCCTTCCGGCTTCTTTAATTCTGTGCTTCCATACATACAATTATAAGTTCCATGTATAAGTCCGTAAAGACTGCTTATCCTGTCATCCGTAAATATTTTTTCCGGTCTTCCGAATTCAATCTTTCCATCTGCCCCGACACACATAACATAATCTGCTATTTTCGCCGCCAGTTCAATTTCATGTAATGATACTATAACTGCAACATTATCTTTAACCGCCATCTCCTGCAGTATATCAAGCAGTTCTATCTTATGTCTTATATCAAGAAATGAGGTTGGTTCATCAAGAACAATGACCTCCGGTTTCTGGCATATTGCCCTTGCAAGCATAATACGCTGGCGCTGTCCGTCACTAATCTGTGAAAAATCATTTTCGGCTATATCCAGTGCTGACACTTTTTTAAGTGACTCATTTACAATCACTTCATCTTCCTTAGTCAGTCTGCCAAAATAATTAGTATATGGATATCTTCCCATTGCCACAACATCACGGCATGTCATCATTTCTGTTTTAATTTTTTCTGTAAGAACAACCGACATTGTCTTTGCGTATTCTTTACTTGTAAAGTCACTTATCTTTCTGCCCTTGACATATATATTACCGCTTATCGGGTTCATTTCTCTTATAATATTCTTTATTATTGTTGATTTGCCTGCACCATTAGGTCCGATTAATACAAGAATCTCGCCTTTTTTTACCTTCAATGCTATATCTGACAAAAGGACTTTTCCATGATATCCAACGCTTAAATCCTCTGTCTGCACATATATCTGTTCCATATATTTCTCCACTTTTTATCCAATATTACTTTTTCTGCTTTACCATAAGCCAGATAACCACTGGTGCGCCAAATACAGCTGTAACTGTTCCTATTGCCAGTTCTGATGGTGAAAATATTGTTCTTGCAATAAGGTCACAGAACATACAAAAGACTGAACCACACAGGAAAATCGCTGGAATCGTAACTAGTGGTTTCGTTGTTTTAAGTGATAATCTTGTAATATGCGGAACTGCTATCCCCACAAACGATATCGGGCCTGCAAGTGCTGTAACACAGGCAGAAAGCATACTCGACAGCATTACTATACACACCCTGAAAAATCTGATATTAATTCCCATACTCTGTGCATATCCCTCTCCCAACAGATAAGCATTAATTGGTTTTGAAAATAAAAAAGTAATGAATGATGTTGGAAAAACAACTATAGCTGCAAGCTTTACAGCAGTCCATGAGCTTCCGGAAAAGCTGCCCATAGCCCAGTGGGTAAGATTGGCAATATCTGAATCATTTGCAAATGTAATACATAAATCAGTTATTGCAGAGCATATATAACTAATCATAATTCCTACAACTAAAAGCATAGACATGCTCTTTACTTTATTGGCAAAAAGCAATACATACAGCATTGCAAAAAGTGAACCTATAAATGCTGCTGCAATCTGAGCCCATAATGGCATTCCTGACACATATTTCAGCAAGAAAATCATTGTAATGGCAACAAACATTTTGGCACCTGACGAAATACCAAGCACAAACGGACCTGCTATAGGATTTCTGAAAAATGTCTGTAATAAAAACCCCGACAATGACAATGCACCGCCAAGAATAGCAGCCATACATAATCGTGGTAATCGTATTTTCCAGATAATATTATATTCTGGTGTTCCAACATAATCCTTCAGAAATATTATCCTGAAAATCCTTATGGGAGATATATTTATATTGCCTGTATTAATATTGAATATGACTGCTGCAACAAGTAATATCACAAGCAGCACATAAACCAACTGATTACGGAGTATCTGTTTTATCTGCATTTTTTCTCCATTCTTATCTCTATTCTCAAAATGACTGCCTCATTAAGTACTATTTGCTTAATGTGACAGTCACTTTCAGACATAAGTTTTATTTTAACTTCTTTAAGTATGTAAGCTCTGATGTATCAGCATCAGCATTTAACATAAGATTGATATCGTTAATCATACTTCCAATTGTATCTGCAATCTGGAAGAAATCTGGTGTTGTACACCATACATTTCCATCCTTAACAGCCTTTATATCAGCAAGAATACTGTTATATCCTGTAAAATCACTAAGAGTTGATGGCTTTCCGCCTAAGTTCCATACATAAATTATATAATCTGCATCCTTTGCCTTTTCATAAAAGCTTTCTATTCCCATTTCCTGTGTGCCTGTTTTATCAGCATTTAAATCTGAGAAAATGTAATCTCCACCTGCTATATTTACCATCTGTGCAAGATAGTCTCCTGCATTTCTGACATACAGCTTACCCTTTGATGTAATATAAAATACAGCTACAGATTTTCCTGTTTTTTCCACCTTTGAAAGAGTATCAACATATGCAGCCTGCGCGTTAAACATATCTGTTGCAGCATCCTCTTCATTACAGAGTGCAGCATAAAGCTTAGCCCACTCTACTCTTCCTAATGGATGATCTTCATAAGTAGACTGGTCTAATATGTAGTTAATTCCTAATTCTTTTAACTTTTCTGCAACATCAGGAACACTTGTAAGCATTGTTGAGAATATTGCAAGTGTAGGGGCACCTGCTATTATTGTTTCATAATCAGGAGCTTTGTAATCTCCTACATAAGTCAGCTTTCCATCATCAAATGCCTTCTTAACGGCATCAATATACCATGATTTTTTATCGTAAGTAACCTGGCTTATGTTATCAAGACAATTGCTTGCATTCATAAGAGATGTTACAGGTGTAGATGAAACAAGCATATTAGTCACAGGTGCTTTTAATATTACTGTATCAGAATCAACTCCTGATGGTGCAGACATTCCGTCCGGAACAAGTAAAAGCTTTGACTGCTTTGATACAATTGCTGTATCCTCATCTCTGTTAGTTATTGTGATGAGTTTGTAGCCACCCTTGTAATAATCTACAGAGAACAGCTTTGCATACTGTAATTCCATTGAATGGTCATATACAAGTTCTCCATCATAATTACCCTCGTTACCTGATTTCTTTTCTGTTCCACATCCACTCATTACAAGTGTAGACACAAGCATTACAAGCATAAGTATGAGTGACAGAAATCTTTTTTTCTTCATTTTCATTCTCCTTTTCCTTTCTCATGAAGTTATTGGATGATTCCGTCATTATCTGCAGAAAAGGAACAGACTCATGTGTCTGCATAAAAAACAATAGTCAGTTGTTCTCGCAACGACTATTATGGCTCTGCCTGTAAGCCGGTCTTCTGACTCACAGATCATAAGCAATATCCGCCTTCCCAGAATAAGAATAAATACTTCTTCCAGTGGCATAATGGATATCGCCTCCCTGTATACAGCAGCGGAACTGTTCAGGATTCCCACCTGATTCCCTGAAGTACATATATACTTCGCTTACAGTGATTATTTCGTTATCATCTGGATTATATCCAGCGTTTATTATTCCATATTATTACTAGAAATGCAATTGTTTTTCTTTTTTACTATAACTGTTGTAAGATACCCCTGTGCCTCTTCAAGTTCATCCAGACCATGATATATCTTTTCATTGTCCATGCCACAATTCGAAACTGCATTTATTTCATATGATTCCCCTGTTGTTTCCTGTCTGAGACGCAGTGCTGAAATCAACGCTTTCAGCCCCTTTCCCGACTTCATATACACACATGTTCCATCATATGAAAATGTATCCTCAGGTTTATACGCTGACGGGATAATATGAATTTCTTCATTCTTCTCTCCAAGTGATATCCCAAGTCTTGCTGCAACAGAGCAAAATGAAGGAACACCAGATATTATCTGTGCTCTCCAGCCATTTGCTTCTGCTCTTTTATGCATGTACATATATGTAGAATATATAGACGGATCACCTATTGTAAGCATTCCTACTTTCTGGCCTTTGCTCAAATATCCTTCTATGTTTTCATATATTTTATTATGTGAAATTTCAAGTTTTCCTTCATCCTTAATCATTGGAAATGGCATGCATAATACAGGCTTTTCCGAAATTTCATGATAAGCCTGCTCTGCTATGCGGTATGCATAACACTCTTCCTTTGACACTGCCGGAATCACTATCAGGTCGCACTCCCTGATTACCTCCAGTTCCTGCAATGTCATCTGCTTCGGATTACCTGTGCCAACTCCAATACCATACAATATGCCTGATTGTTCATCCGGTATGTACTCAAGCTGTGTTACGGCTTTCTGCAAATGTGACAGATACACCTGTCTTACTGCCGGATATTCGCCAATTCCTTTCAGGACACATTCCGGCGCATATCCTTCTTCTTTTAATATACTTGCAAATGAATCACTCTCTCCTGCCATATCATTATTGGCATGATCTCCTGCCACTAACATAAATGGTGCAAGAACTACTCTTGTATTAACAATCCCTTCATCTTTCATCTGCCTGATTACATGCTGAATTGTTCTCTTTCCCTCAACTGTTGCAATATAAACAGGATGTCTGGCATACGCCCTTAATGCCTGCTCAATTATCATATAGCTTTCATCAGCCGAATGCTCCGTTCCATGCCCCATAAAAATCAAAGGTGAATCACCGGCTGTTTCCTTTAATGACTCCCACAGTGCCTTCGAAACATCTGTGTAATCATCCACATTTGACAAAAGTGCATCAGCTGTAACTATCTTTTCAAAAAAAGTTCTGCATTGTTCAACTGCATTTTTCATCTGATTGTTCTCTATGCCATCTATTACATGGGTTGGAAATACCACAACCCCGGTTGCGCCCTGCTCTTTTAGACTCATCAGGGCTTCCATCGGACTTTTTGCATCAATATGCTCATCCTGCTTCATATGATTTCTTACAATCCTGCTTGATACAGCCTCTTCTATAATCGTATCAGGATAAAGCATTGATACCTGATTCTTAATAGCTGTAATATTCTTTATTCTTGTCTCTGTATATGTAGTTCCAAAACTTACTATAAGAATAGCCTTTTTCATTGTGAGTTTCTTCTCCTATCTCATCTTTTCAGATAAAAACTTTACTATGTAATCATAATTTTCCGGAATATGCGGAAATGTACAATTCGTACAATCCTTTATCCGTTTCCCGCTTTCTCTTGTTATATACTGCGGTGTTCCCGGACAATCCTCATAGCAGTTCATGGGACAATAACAAAAAAGGCAGTTGAAATCCTGCCCTTCTTCTATCTTATGACATGGGTAATATTTACACTGGTCGTTCTTAAAATACCTGTAGCTGTTCTGTGTCATAACAGTCTCCTTATTATTCTCTGATTGTCGTATTTCCAACAAACCCTGCATTATCTTTTTCGTTATATATTCCGTAGAAAGTAAGTTTGTCATCTCCTTTTAAAGACATCTGTGCCCAGCTTATATATCCTTCCGGCAAGCTGCTTACAGATGCGCCTGGAATGTATATATACAACTTTGCACCATCCTTTATCCCTACAGGTTCTGTATATACATATTTTACTCCATCCTTTATTTCTTCTGTACCAGCCATCTTATCAGTTTCAACGTTTTCAACCTTCATTGAATATGAATAGTTATTTACCTGCTCCGGTACAGAGAATTTTCCTTTAAACTCACTATCGTACTGCGTTCCATTAGGATATCCATTACCTCTGTCCCCCATGTCTGAGTCATAATAATGTCCCTCAAATGTACCATCAGCATATACTTTAAGCTCGGTAGCCCATCCGCCAGCTCCACTTGAAAAATAAAATGTTTCTCCATCCATCTTCTTTAAAATACTGTCTTTTACAGTTGTTGTCATATCAGAATCATCTTTATACACAGGATTAGCTGTATCAGTAATAAGCGGTGTATCTATCTGTGAAACACCCGACTGTGTTGCATTTCTGCTACCGCATCCTGCAATTGCCGCAGACATAATGCTCATTGCCGAAACTACTGCAAATGTCTTTAATGTCTTTTTCATAGAGATTACCTCCGTTACTTTTCACGAAATTTACTTCATAACAGGATTATATTCTTAAATAATGTGTATTGTCAATTTATATGTTTTTTGCTGCAGCTTTCCCATATGATAACAACTCTTACACCATGTCTGCATTTGAAAAAACAACATCGAACTGTCTGTTAAATGATAATGCAAGTGCATCACACACCATAAACTCTATGTCTGGATACTACTCCTGTGCCATTTTTATCATGCTCTGTGAACTGTCAACTCCGATTTCCATATTTCCCCTGTATAACACATAATTGCCTTTCAGATATTAAATACCTTTTTTGTTTTTGAAGCTGTAAACTGAATAACCGGTCCGGATATGATGATTGTCACAATTGTGCATATTCCAAACTTTCCACCCAGCAAAACTCCGATAATAACCATCACAATGTCAAGTATCATACGCACAATTTTTACCTGCCAGCCATTCTTTTCTGCAAGTGAAAATGTTAATGCCTCATATGAACCCCTGCCTAAAGTAGCTGCTGCATATACTCCTGTTCCTATTGCAAAAATAATTACTCCCAATAACATGATAAATACATTTATCAACAAATGCGTACTGTACACATGCGCATTTGCAAATAAATCTACGCAAAAACTGTATACAATCTGATAAAGAATTGTGCCAATATGTATCTGTGACCTGTCATAGAAAAATGCAAATACAATCATAATTACAGCTACTATCATAGACGCCATACCTATGCTTACATGAAATGTTTTAGAAATTCCCTGCCATAAAACAGCTAGCGTCGCCCCTCCAAATCCTGCATATAAAGCAAGTGTGATACCATATGCTGCCACGATTGAACCTATAACTATTATAATTATTTTCTTTATCCATTCTAATCTGCTCATTGCTGCATCCCCTTTCCGCCTTTATACCGGCAGTTCTTACATTTATAATCCAGCAGTAAAACAAAAAGACTATAGCTTCACTGTTATGTTCAGAAACAGTAAAATCTATAGTCTTCATTCATGCCGAGACAAACTCTATATCAATTTAGGCACAATAATAAATGTGTTATCTTTATTTGTCAATCACTTTTGTTTATCCAGTCTAAAACCATCTTATACTCAAGCAATAATGAAATCACTTATAATCTCTATATTCTCTCCTTCATAAAAGTCAACTAACTTTCTCTTAAACTCAGGTACATGCTCCTCTGGAATAACCAGAAAGCCTTGCCCGTGTGATATTAAATAATGATTAGCAAAAATCACGGATGCTCTTTTATTTCCGTCAATAAAGATTTGTGTTTTCATGCAATACATACACAAGTTTATTGCTATTTCGATTTCTTCAGCTTCTGAATTAATAATTTCTGTTATTCTTTCTTTTACTATCGATTCAATCGGTATTGGCGGGATATATTTGCCTGCGCAACATCAGAATTCAAAATAAACTCCCATGCATGTTTCAGGTTCAAAATCTTTTGAATATCATTAGCCGTCATGCCGTTTACAGTGCCATTATCAATAATATTCTCCGTCTGTTGATACGATGTCACAACCCCTTCCAATATTGCCTGATCATATATATTCGACTTCATATTTGCCCTTGCAAAATCAAGATTTTGAAGCACCCTATTGCTTAAACCATTTGCCTCATAACCTACTTCCAACATGTTTTCTTATATATAAATATTTTCCGCTTGCATTTTCTTTTACTTCAGGATTTCCATCATATGGTATTAATTTAATTCTTGCCTGAATATCAGCTTTATCCTGTAATAACGATTGTATTTCATTAAATGAATCCATAATATTACTCCTTTTAGGGAACTTTTTTCTCATATATTTATCAAAAAGTTCCCTAAACCATATATCTATAACTGCACTTACACAAGTCAGTACAATTTCTTTATCATGCCACTATAATACACGCACATTACCGCCATGTCATTACATAATCTTTTTCGCCCGTAGCTTCGTCCAATCCTTCATTCTGAATCTCAAATCCTTCTCTCTGATAAAAATGTATCGCTCTTGTGTTTTTCTGATACACATTTAAACTTAATTGCGTTCTGCTTTCCTTTACAAAATCCAGTAAAAGTTTTCCTATGCCCTGCGACTGCAATCTATCACAGACAAAAATTCCTTCAATATAATCACCGTTTAAGCCTATAAATCCCTGTATTTTCCCATTACTCTCACACACATAGACCTCCGCCTGTAACAGCATTTCTTTTACCAGCTCATAATTACTTTCCCAGTATTGAGCAGATATAAAATTATGTGCCTTTATATTAGTATCCAGCCATATGTCTGCTACTTTAGTTATATCTGCTTTTTGTACTACTCTTATCATAATAACTTTCTCTATTTATCTATTCCTCTTCTTCATTAAATATTTCTTCTGCCTCAATATCTTCGGCAGTAACTTTCCCTTTAATATCCCTATAGGCTTCTTTTATTCCGTTTTTGACAGCCCACTTAACAATAAAATACAACGCAAGCAAAATAATTAGTGCTGTGCCAAAACTAATTCCTAATTCTTCAAACATTTCATTACCTCCGTCAACTTCCGATTAAATAGAATATCCCATATCATAAGCCTCTTTAAAAACACTTTGATTCTTGACCAATCCAGCCTCCATCACATTTGTTGCATATATCTTTCCTGCAATCCTGTATTCTTCCAGATGCTCTACAAAGCCATTCAGATCACCCAATGATTTTTCAATAATGTCCTCACCCAGACCAGCCGATATTATATAGTAAACCTCTTTTTTACAAGATGCTGCCAGATAGGATATGTACAGTCAATAAATGTCTTCATCTGGGCACTGATTCCATAATTAGTCAACTGATAACTTTCATAATTTCTTTTTCATGATCTCTGGTAAATTCGCTTAATTCATAAGATCTGATTCTCTTGTTGACCAATATAGGAACCACAAATCCATTTTTCACCAATACCGCCAGTCTGTTAATAATCGTCTTATTTGTTACTGACAATTCCCTGCTGACTTCAATTGGAGTAAATTCTCCTCGATAACTTTTAATCAAAAATTGTAACAGTTCCTTTTCCTTCCCTTTCAGAAAAGATAGACCTCCAGCAATATCTTCCTCTTCGGAAGCTAACTGTAAATCACAAACTTTGTTGGAATAAAGTTTAACCATACGCAAAAAGTAATTAATCCAAATCTCTGGATGCGGCGGATTTGCCCTTCCAGAATAATACAATGCAGGAAGTCCCATCTGGATGGATTCATAATATTCATCAATATCGTATGCAAAATACTCCTCTAATGATCCGATTCCATTAAATCCATACCCATTCAAATCCATAATGTAACCTGATAACAATCTGGCTGTCCTGCCATTGCCATCTTCAAACGGATGTATGGTCACTAATTGGTAATGTACAACTGCTGCCACAATCAAAGGATGATCATCTGTAGTATTTACATACTCAATCAACTCATCCAATAGCCCCTGGATGTCACAATATTCTGGTGGAATATAGTCAGGATTTCCTGTCTTAGAATCATACACAGCAAACAGGACTCCTGGTGGCATAGGTCCTCTGAGTCCAATTTTTTCTTTGGAAGCCCCCTTTTCCACCAGTTTCTGCACATCTAAAATTAGCTTCTTTGAAAATTTTTCATTTTTATTTACCTTTTCCTCGAGATAATTTAACGCCAGAAAGTAATTACGGATTTCCTGTTCTGGCTTCAGATAATGCATTCTTTCATCACTTTCTATCACTTCATCCACCTGTTTTTCAGACAAAGGATTCCCTTCGATTTTATTCGAGGCATAAGAACTTTTTTTCTTTGAATTTTTACGAAGCCTATTCATAACTGTTGAGGACAGTTTCACTGACGATACTTTATATCTGTTCTGCTCAATTTCTGTAATATATCTTAAAATCTCGTTCGTTAATGTTACTTTAATCATAAAAACCTTCCTTCCAAATATTATTATATCCAAAAGAAAAGCTTTTTTCCATTAATTTTTCACTATTTTTTCACTATTTTTCATTAATCCTGAATTATTCATGACAAAATCACATACAATCCAGGATTATCTTCTCACACCTGTCATATCCAAACTGTGAACTGTTCAGGCACAACGTATAATTACTGGCTTTCCCCCATTTCTGCTCAGTGTAAAAGTTATAATTTGTCATACGTCTTTTATCTGTGTCTGCCATCATTTTGACGGCTTCCTTCTCTTCAACATTATATAAGCCCATGATACGCTGTACTTTTTCTGGCATATCCCCATGAATAAACACATTTAACACATCATCCCTGTCTTTAAGAATATAATCAGCATTTCTTCCAACGATTACGCAAGGCTCCTTTCCAGCCAACTCCAAAATAACTTTTCTCTGTGCTTCATATACAATATCTTCTATGGACTTTCCTGTAATGTCACGTCCAGCAAATGCATATGCAAATAAACCTTTCTTTGGAGATAACTCAGCATTTTCCTTAATATACTCCGTGGACAATCCTGACTGTTCTGCAATCTGTCCAATGATATCCTTGTCATAATATGTAACTCCAAGTTTCTTTGCCACTTCTTCGCCGATGAAACGTCCACCGCTTCCAAATTCCCTGCTGATTGTAATAATCCTTTTTTTCATTTCCGGTTCCTCCTTAATTCAAAACATCTACTTTATTCTTTCTGATTCTCTTTAAAAATACATATCCTGCCAGACATGAAATACCCTCAGTTATTGGGAATGCCCACCAGATAAGAGAAACTCCCATCTGACCATTTCTGACAAACACAGAAAAAATTCCAGACAGTGGCAGGATAATGATAAGCTGTCTCAGAAGAGAGATAACCAATGATTCAACTCCGCCATCCAGTGCCTGATAAATTCCCTGATAAGCAACATTTATTCCAGCAAACAGAAAGCTTATTGAGATTATCCTCATTGCTCCAATAAAATATTCTCTTGACTGTCCTGCATTGAACAAAGTTGCAAAAGCTCTAGGAAAAATTTCCGTAATTGCAATTCCTAGAATCATTAGTACAACGGTATAGAGCAGTCCATACCTGATCCCATCCTGAATTCTCTTTTTACTTCTCATACCATAAGCAAATGCAATAATCGGAGTGATTGCATCTCTAAGCCCAAAGGCAAGGAACAATACAAACTGCTGTACTTTATAGAACAATCCATATGCAGTCTGTGCTGAAGGGCTGAATTTCAAAATCAGATTCATCACATATACCATGATAGACATAAGTGCCTGTGCAATAATTGCAGGAAGTCCAATTGCATATATTTCCTTGATTATTCTGCTATCCGGTTTCATATACTTTACATCATGTTCAAATTCCTTATTCAGTTTCATATGAAATACAAACAATAATATTGCAGACGCAACCTGTCCAATAACAGTTGCATATGCAGCTCCCTTAACTCCCATTTCAGGAACCGGTCCAATACCATAAATCATAATAGGATCAAGAATAATATTTACCACTGCTCCAACTACCTGACCAATTGTAGAATAAAGAGAACGTCCGGTTGCCTGCAGCAGCTTTTCAAATAGTGAAAAGAAAATAATTCCAAATGAAATTACACAGCATATTCTTAAGTAATCTGTTCCCATTGATATAACTTCAGGGTCAATTGTCTGTGATGAAATATATGCTCTTACTCCAAAAATTCCAAACAACAGGCACACCACATAAATAATCACTCCAAGAAACAAACTGTTTCCCGCAACTTTTGCTGCTTTTTTACCATTTCCCTGTCCAAGTGTTCTTGCAAGAAGTGCATTTGTTCCCACACCTGTTCCGATTCCAACTGCTACCATGAGCATCTGAACTGGAAACACCAGTGTAAGTGCATTAAGTGCCGCCTCACTTCCTGATCTCATGTTTCCAACAAAGGCACTGTCTACAATGTTGTAAACCGCTTGCAATGCCATAGATAAGATCATCGGTATTCCCATCTGAACCATGAGCTTATTTACCTGCATCTCCTTCATCTTGTTACTTTCTGCCATTTTATAATCCTCCTTGTTTTGCGGAAGCAAAATCCGAGCCCTTTGGTGAGGAGAGAATTCAGCCTCCTTTTTCTGCATAAAAAAAGTGTGCACTTACCTCGTAAGCTGGACTTACGCTGATAAGCTACACACTTTAAAATGCATTATATATTTTCATAATGTGCGACAGCAGACGCACAAAAAACGAGCAACAAAACTGGATTTACGCTAGTCTGCTACTCGTTTAGAAGTTATTATATTTTTCTTTTTAAAAATTGTCAAACAAAAATTGGAAATTAGTATTTATCAAAATCAATCAACTTTTTCAACCGGCCATGACTTTCTGAGTGCCACATAAGAAATCAGAAAATTTGCAAACCAGCCGGCTGGTACAGCAAGCCAGACAAACTCTATACCAAAACGAGGTGCACAAATCAAAGCAACTGACAGGCGGATTGCAAGGTTAACCATATTTGCTATAAGAAATGGCCGCATGATTCCCAGCCCACGAAGGACTCCATCAGTAGCCATCTTGATACCCATGAAAATGAAAAAGTAACCTAACCATTTCATGTAATCTCCTGACACCTGATATGCCAAAGCTGTTCCATCTTTACCAAGGAACAGTGAAGAAATGTGTGTATGCAGTGTCTCAATGACTATGAAAGCAAGGACTGCAAAACATATATCTAACACAAGCGCAGCGTGATATCCTTTTTTAATACGCCCAATTTTCTTTGCGCCAAGATTCTGGGAAACATAAGGTGACACTGCATTTCCAATGGATACAAATATAAGTGAAAATACATTTTCTACTCTCATTGTCGCAGCATAACCTGCGAGTGCCTGTGTACCAAACGGATTCACAACTGCCTGTACTATCATCATGCCAATTGACACTGTAGACTGCTGAAGAATTGATGGTATGGCAATCTGAAGCATTGAACGTAACTCTTTCCTGTCAAACCAGCCAAAGTTACTTTTATACCGACGCATCCGGCAAAGGAAAATCACAAATGAAAATACAGCTGAGATACCCTGTGCAATCAATGTTGCAAGAGCTGCACCAAACACGCCAAGTCCTAAACCAGCAACCATCCAAAGGTCCATCAGAATATTTAAGACGGAAGAAAATATCAGAAGTGCCAATGGAATCTTTGATTCACCGATTGAAGTAAACATCGTTGAAAGAATGTTGTACATAAACAGAAACGGAAATCCCACAAAATAAACACGAAGATACAGTACTGCCTCATCCAATATATCAGCCGGTGTCTGTAATAAACTCATCATTGGATGTGATAACCCGAAACCAAAGATTCCCAATAATACACTTAAAATCAGGAAACTGATTAATGATGTTGATACAATGGTCTTCATTTTACTATAATTTCTTGCACCAAAATAACGGCTCACAAGCACTCCGGCACCTACCCCGGCACCAAGTGCCACACAAATAAATACATTTGTGAGAGCAGCGCATGCTCCGACAGCCGCAAGTGCAGATGATCCGACAAACTGACCGACAATAATTGAGTCAGCCATATTATATACCTGTTGGAAAAAACTGCCCAGAATCATAGGCATGGCAAAAACAGTCAGTGCTTTTAGGGGCGCATCTGTAATTAAATATTCATCCTTTGACATTCTCTTATTTCTCCTTGAATTTCTCGTTTTTATCCTCTGCCCATATACCCCCTGATATAATTCACAGCATCACTTATTTCATCAATAATCTTATCTGGAATCTGCAGATTATACTGTCTTAAATCCACATCCTGTAATAACTGTCCAAGGCTTGTACCCTGATTGTATTGAACAATAAACAGGCTGTATAGAGGTATTTTGTCCCCGAATACATCCATATAATTATTAACAAGTGAGAAGTTGATAGTTCCTAGCATTGTGTGACATTCAACAAGATACAATTTATCAGGAATGTAGTCATACACATGCATTTTATCATTCTTAATCTCTTCTAACAATAATTCCTGCCCATTTTCTGATTCAGCATCCATATCTTCTTCATAAAAATCTGATTCTGACGCAGCTGCTGTATCCTCACTTGAAGGGATTTCTTCTGCTGTCTCCGGGAATTCTGATATATCAATTCCTTCAAACAAAGTACTCATATTCCCTAGATTATTATCTTTTTCTCTCTCTCCAGCCTTGAGATCCCAGTCATCAACAAACTGCTTATAATTGCCATAATTGTTCTTAAGAAATTCCATGTTATCATATATTTCCTGTTCATTGACTCTCATCTTTACAATGGTAAGAATTGCATTGCCAAGCTGATCAATCGTTCCCACATATTTGCCGGTAAATACATCGTCCTTTAACACAAGCGACAGAAATAATGGTTCTCCTGACATATTTTTATAACCGGTATCAACAAATACATTGGTTGCATCATAACTTGTTACCATCTTAAGCTTAACATCCATATATATAATATGTTCATATGGATCAGCCAGAACATAATCTATTATCTTTGATATGGTTGGTGTCTCCACTGTTTCATCCACATTTTTTCTAATATTATATAAAACTTCTTCTTCTTTTCTCAGATAAATATTCTTATATATATTGGTCATTGCCCCTGCCTCCACTCTCACTGTAATAACTTCATAAGTACAGGAACAACCGCCTTCAATTGTTTCTGTACCTCATAAGGAATCTTTCCATAATCAATATTATCTGCCATATGAATTATTGCAGTATACTGATATTGCGGAATTGTTAATGTATATGCACTTCCGACAAACAAAGAATTAATAATACTTACATTAATCTTTCCAAATAATGTCGTTATCTCCGCTATTACATATGTACCCTTCTTAACCTCATAGACAACCGGCAAACTATTAATATTCATGCTCTGGATAATTGTCTGCTCCATCTCCACGGCATAATTACTATCGTCACCGGTATACATCATCTCCTGCTTCTCTTTTATCTTATTACTGATAAAATCGACAGTTTTAGGAATCAGTGGCTTTAGCTCTCTTTTAGCACGTTGCCATCCAATCAGATAGCTATAATAAACAATATCATTCTTGTGCGCCTTATTAAATGGCAGTATGGACAATGAAGCTGCTATCTTGTTAAGCGTCCCACAGTAGCTTCCTACAAATGCGTCGCCTCTTTTAGTAAGATTAATATAAATAAGTTCTTTAGTATCAGGTTTTATGTATCCTGTTTCAACCAGGGCATTAGTCGCTTTATGAACACTTTGTGGAGCCATTGAAGCATCCATATGATAAATCCTGTTTTCTATATCTTCATTGACATATGCAACAATATCTTCAATACTAATCTGACCAGCATACACATGAAGCAGATAGGCTATATTATTCTTAAGACTCTCGATTCCCATAATTGTATAGCCTTCTGCAATGGTAACATTCCTTGACTCCACACTGACCCCTTTACTTTGATTACTAAAAACTCTCTTATTTCCTGATGGACAATAAAATGTGAGATATTTTGCGTCAATTTGTGCAAAATAATTCTCAATATCAGCATTCGCTTTTTCTAATGTCCTGATACACTGCCTTTTTCTGCTCTTCTCAAGTCTTCTGTTATCAAGAATCATTGCCAGCTCATTTGTCGGAATCCTTGTATCATCAAATGACCACTTGATAAGCGGTAATCCAGCATCTTTTAATCTTTTATTAAGGTTATTCGGATTCTGTGAATAATGTGTATCACTTATAAATGCTTTAATTTCCTTATGCTTAGGTGCGTTAACATCATATAATGCCTCACTGTTCTTATGCATTACATGCCTCATGTCAGAGGCCCATTCAAGTACATCACACTGCTGTTCTGTCAGGCTGTCAGCCAGATTCGCAGATGTAGCTATTTCCTTGTTGCGCTCCATTCGCATTTTTACATATTCTTTTGATAAACTTATAAATATCCCTTCCTTCTATATTATTTTTAAACTTGACAAATGCTGTTTATATTATAATCTTTTTCACATGTAATTCCAATTAATTTATGATAAATCTGGTCATTTCACGACAGCATTTCTTTACCGGAAATATTCAAAAAAGCGCCCAGAAACTGCCCCGCAGCCTATCCGCTGCTTCTGTCTCTGAACGCTGTTATTATTCTTAAACCCATATTCTATTACTGTCAGACATTTTACTTTACATAAGTCTGTTAAGTGCTTCTGTCGCAAGTGCACTACGCACAGACTCTTTCTCTGTAAATGTTATCTGCGCACATTTAGTACTGCCTTTCATATTATGAGCAAGATATGTGAGTCCTGAATTAGTCTTGTCCAGAAATGGGACATCAATCTGGTTAGTATCGCCAAGTATCACCAGCTTGGACCCCTGTCCACATCGTGTGACAATATCCCTAATGAGCGACCTTCCTATATTCTGCGCTTCATCACATATTATAAAACTGTTCTTTATGCTCATACCTCTTATATAAGCTAATGGAAATACCCTCAACAGCCCTGTCTCCATCATATCATCTATCTGAATCTGTATCTGGGCATCTTCTTCATGATTACCCTTTCTAAGTAAATCCTCAAGATTAGAATAAAAGCATCCAAGCAATGGTCTTGTCTTATCCTCAAGTTCTCCAGGAAGGAAACCAAATGCTTCATCACTTGATACATTTGCACGTCCGATATATATTTTGTCATATGATGTGCTACTGGTATGTCTTGTAAATTCATCAGTATATGTCTTATCAAGTGCTGCTGCCATTGATAAAAATGTCTTTGCTGTTCCAGCAGGTCCACGTAGTATTACAAGCGGTATCTCCTCTGCCGGAGCTAAAAGTGCATCAAGTGCAAATCTCTGAAGCCTGTTCTGTGGTCTTATTCCAAATGCAGTTGTATCCTTCAGCAGCCTGATACAATTGTCTCTATATACACATAATGCAGAAGTATTACCGTCTGTAAGTGTTATATATTCATTTGCCACAAATGGCTTCTCATCAGCAAATATCTCTGGAGCAAGACTCTGCTTCTTATATATATCATCAATAATTTCCCGTGATGTTTTAATCTCACGATACCCCACATATGAAGACTCTTTTATCTGATCATTCTTATACTCCTGAACTTCAACTCCACATGCTGCTGCAGCAATTCTCATCATAATGTCATTAGTAACAAGGATAACTGCTCTCTTTGTCTTTCTTGCAATCCCAATACATGAGCTGATAATTCTGTTATCCGGCTTCTTAATGTCGAACCCCTCCGGAAGATTTTCCTGTGAAACCTCATTTGGCTCAAATATCAGCTTACCATCTGTTTCTTTCAGCTTAACTCCCTTTATAAGATTACCCCTGTTTCTTATATCTTCCAGTATTCTTGCCGTCTGACGCGCATTATATCCAATCTCCCCATCAAGATTTTTCTTTGAGTCCAGCTCCTGAAGCGTCGTTCCCGTAATAACAACCGTATTATCTTCAAAGCCATATATAGCACCAGGACTCTGAAGCAGAATGTTAGTATCAAGCACATAATATTTTTTCATAAGAAAATCATCCTCCTCTGCATATATTTACAGAACCTTTGAGCCATTTGCCATAAGTTTAAATGTTGCCCCCAGCATATCAGCTGCACCTCTGCACATCATCATTCTTCCAAGAAATATCTCAAAATACTCATACATTGAACATATCTTAGTATCAATCTGAAGATTAAGTGAAATCGTTTTCTTTTCTATATTGACCTTTAATTTATGCTCTGTTACCGCATAATTAACCCTGTCGTGTATATCAAATGCCGCCTTACCTTTTTCACTTCTTACCCTGTCTCGTCTTACATCTGTCTTATCAGCAATAATAAGTGCTGCTGAAACTACATCAACTGCACCACCCGTTGATTCATCATGGTTAGAAATTGCTGATACAATTGTTATTCTGTCTTTAATATCCATGTCCGATTTTTTCAATATTTCATTGGCAAGTAATCCACCATATTCCGCATGGTGTGACCTGTTAATTGCATTTCCAATATCATGCATATATCCGGCAATCTTAGCCAGTTCAATGTCATGCTCGCAATATCCGAATCTTTTAAGAATCATCGCTGCTGTATCAGCTACAATAGAGCAGTGAATCTGCGAATGATCCGTATATCCTAGAAGTCCCAGATTATAATTCCCCTTATTTATAAACTCATTAATTTCTTTATTCTTTTTTATTTCTTCAAATGTCAAAAAACCGCCTCCCTTTACTTTAAGTGTAAATGAGAGACGGCTTAACCGCTATCTTTGTTATGTAAAATAATGTAAAATCAATGTGAAATCATCTGTTATGTGTCAAACAAAGCCTGAAAATACACCGGTAGCATCAAAATTGTAAGAATTATTGTTTCTCCTAAAATTATAGCTAAAAATGTATTAAATCAAAGAATAATATTTATAACTACTTTACATATCCTAATAAGCCAGGAAGCCATAATGATAAAGCTGGTATATATGTAACAAGAAGAAGTACAATAAATATTACAGCAAAATGATAAAGCAAAGGTTTTATAACATCTTCTATTTTTGTCTTTCCAACCTTAACACCCACAAAAAGCGTTGTTCCAACTGGCGGAGTAATTGTTCCTATACATAAATTGAATATCATCATTATGCCAAAATGAATTGTATTCATACCAATAGCCTGACATATCGGAAGAAATATTGGTGTGAATATAAGGCAGGCTGGCGTCATATCCATAAATGTTCCAACGATAAGAAGAATAACATTTATTATAAGTAAAATAACATATTTGTTGTTGCTGATACCAAGCATTACTCCTGATATAGCCGCTGGTATACCAGTAAAAGCCATTACCCATGACATTATGCTCGATACACCTATAAGAAATATAATTATTCCTGTCATTTCTGCACTGTCCACAAGAAGCTTAGGAAGTTCACTGATTTTAATAGATTTATAAAAAACAAGTGAAAGTATAAGGCTATATACAACAGCAACGATTGCCCCCTCTGTTGCAGTAAATATACCACCAATAATACCACCAATAACAATAACTATCATAAGGAGGCAAGGTAATGCCTCAATTATTATTTTTGTTTTTTCTTTAAGAGCATAATGCTTGTTACTTGTATATCCTCTTTTCTTTGCATAAAGATATATTACAACCATACATGCAATTCCCCATAATATTCCTGGAATATATCCAGCCATAAAAAGTGCCGCTATTGAAGTTCCTCCACTTACCATAGCAAATGTAATCATTACATTACTTGGAGGTATAAGTAAACCGGTAGGTGCTGTAGCTATATTAACGGCTGCTGAGAAATTTTTATCATACCCCTCCTTCTCTTCAACCGGACCTATAATAGCACCCATAGCTGAAGCAGCAGCTGTACCTGAACCTGATATTGCACCAAAAAGCATATTAGCTACAACATTAGTATGTGCAAGTGATCCTGGTATTCTCCCTGTAAATATCTTTGCAAAATTAATAAGTTTTATAGCAATTCCACCCCTATTCATTATATTACCAGCCAGAATGAAAAACGGAATAGCTATCAGATTAAATACTGATATTCCAGAAAATATTCTCTGTGCGCCTGTTATAAGTGCTGGTTCAGTCGATAATACAGGAAGAATCGCACATATTGATGAAACTGCAAGTGAAATCGCAATTGGAGCTCCTGCTATAAGCATTATAACAAGAATAACTAATATAATAAGACCTGATAACCACGCTATACTCATGCATTTTCTCCTTTCCTGATAAGACCTATAATATTTAAAATCCCATATAGTGTAATGATTATTCCAGTTATTGGAAGCACTATATATATATATCCCATAGGAATTCCAAGTGATGCTGTTTTCTGTGTCATTGACAGACTTGTAATGGATACACCTCCATAAACCATTACTATAAGTGCAAATGCTATTGTTATAATTTCAATTATAACATTAAGTATTGTTAATTTTTTACTACTTAACTTATCTGCAAGAAATCCCATCCTCATATGTTCTCTTTTTCCAAACACATATGCGGCTGCAAATAAAGACATCCATGTAAATGAATATGTCAGAAGTTCTTCTGATATAGTACTTGGATTATTAAAAATATATCTTACAAGTATCTGATAAGTTCCAATAATAACCATAAATCCAAAAAGTAATATACATGCAATTTTAATTACTGTGTTAATTACCTTTCTTATATTATTTAATATAATCATTACTTTTCCTCCTTTACGCGATTATTTACATCCTGAATATGATTATATATATCAACTATTGAAGGATTTTCTTTAATCATATCCTGTTGCATGTTTTTTACTTTGTCTTTAAAAAGCGTAATGTCCGGATATATAAATTCCACACCCATCTCATTGTGTGCTATATTTTTAGCTTCTTCAACACATTTATCCCACTCTTGAAGTTCGACCTCCGTAGATCTTAAAGCAGCTTCCTTAAACACCTTTAATTCTTCTTCACTAAGTCCATTGATAAACTTAAGATTACCCACAAGCATGTCCGGTATTATCTGATGCATATTATATGTGTAATATTTGGCAACTTCTCCATGCTTATTATTAGTTAACGCAAGTTCATTATTTTCAGCTCCATCTATTACGCCCTGCTGGATAGCTGTGTATACTTCACCAAAACTCATAGGTGAGGCTGCCGCTCCAAATGCCTTCATCATTGCTACACTGGCTGGACTCTGCTGGACTCTAATCTTCATTCCTGAAAGATCTGCTGGAGTATTTATCGCCTTCTTACCATAGAAATTTCTCGTTCCTGCGTTATACCATGTAAGAACTCTGAAACCAGATGAGTCTGTTGACTCATATATTTTTTCCATATAATCTGTATCCTGCATTACAGCCTTATAACTCTCAACAGAGTCGAAAAGATATGGCATACTGAATACTTCATATACATCTGCAAATGTTTCAAGATTAGCTGTTCCTGCAACTGCAAAATCAATAGCTCCCGTCTGTGTTAATTCTATTGTTTTTTGTATTGAGCCTAATAATTCGTTTGGAAAAATCTGTACTTCGTATTTATCTCCAAGTCTTTCCTCAACATATTCTTTAAATGCAACAAGCCCAAGATATTCTGGATGTGTCTCTGACTGTGCTATAGCTATTCTTACAATGCGTTTCCCATTGTTTACAGATAGATTACATCCAAATAATCCAAATGTTATAACCATACATAGAACAAGTACCGTACATCTTTTAATCATTGTTTTAATCATTGTTTTCCTCCTTTGGTTTCAGTATGCTTATTAACTTTTAGTCGATTAACTGCTAGCTTTAAAACTGTTTTTCTATAACTATATAATAAACATAATACTTATCTCTTAATACAGTAAATGTTTGTCATAGATAAGGATTTTTTTGTTGTATTTCAACGCTTTTCACAGCTTATCTGCAATTTTATTGTGCATTTTTACTACACACAAAATAAAAGAGCAGCTCATGTAAGATGTTAAATTAATCTAAAAACATCCGGCATGGGCTGCCCATTTATTAATTTTCAATTAAATTTTCACGAAATTTTGAAGGTATTTCTCCAACTATCCGCTTAAATATCTTAGCAAAATAATTGGAATCCTCATATCCTACCATTCTGCTTATATCTTTAATGCTATTATTGGTATCTGTAAGTAGTTCCTTTGCCTTTTTTATTCTATATTCCGTAAGATATGCCGTAAAATTCTGATTAAAATATTGTTTAAACAATTTACTAAAATATGCATCTGAATATCCCATATCTTCTGCTACTTCCTGCATTGAAATATCAAATGTATAATTATTTTCCACATATTCTCTTAAATATTTTATTGTAGTTTGCTCATCAAAATTTTTTACATTCTCTCTCTTTCTCTCAGGTTTATTTTCTTTGGTATTTCCCTTAAAATCACATTCCCTATCTAACTTTTGTATAGCCATGTCCATGACTGCCAGTAAATCATTAATGTCACATGGCTTTAACAGATAATCCAAAGCTCTTATCTTAATCGCATTTCTTGCATATTCAAAATCATCATAAGCAGTCAAAAAAATAATTGAACATTTATCATCTATCTGCCTTATATACTTAGCTGCCATTACACCATTCATCTCAGGCATGGATATGTCCATAATAATAATGTCATTTTTATGATCACTGCACATATCAACTGCTTCTCTTCCATTTACAGCATGATATATATTTACTTTATCTCCATAATATCTATCAATCTTCTTAGCTAGTGCCATTCGTTCTATCTGTTCATCATCTACTAATAACACTCTGTACATAAGTTTCCCACCTACATTTTTTATTTACTACAATTATCAAAAAATATCTGTATAACTGTTCCATGTCCTTTTATACTATATATTTTCATCCCACTATTATTGTACATGCCCTTTATTCTGTATGCAATATTCCCTATTCCAACACCTACCATTTTTCTCTTTATTTCACCATCTGCATAATTTTTCATATCATTTTCAGTATTCGTGAAAACACTTGTATCGGGCAATAAAAATATATTATTCAAATATTTTCTTATATTTGCCAGTTTATCTTTCTCTATTCCAATCCCAGTATCCGCAACTGATAACCACATTTTACCATCTTTTTTAAATCCTCTTACATAGATAAGTCCCCCTTCTGACAAGGATGATAAACCATGTATAATAGCATTCTCAATAAGTGGCTGTAAAACAAATGTTGGCACAAGCTCCTTCATACAAGAATCGTCAACATCACATATGTATTTTATACGCTTTCCAAATCTCATCTGCTGTAAATACATATAGTCATCCATTATCTTCACTTCCTGTTCCAATGGCATAATAGATGTCTGTGTCCTAAGATTATATCTGAACAGACGGCTTAATGTATTAATCATTTTTTCAGTTGTTGCAGCATCCTCAATCTCTGCCGTTCCTGCAATAAGATTTAATGTATTAAATAAAAAATGTGGATTAATCTGATTTTTGAGCATTTCAAAGCGCATATGTTCAAGCTGTTGTTCAACTTTATGTTTTTCTTTAAGCGTAGTAATATAATTCTTTGTTGAATGTTTCATTTCAGTAAATTCTTTAATAAGCAATGATATTTCATCATCACCTTTTATCTCTATATCATTTCCTGAATAATCATTCATACTTATTCTTCTTGCCTCATCTGATAACTTTAATATTGGTTTTACTATGCTATGGCTCATAAAAAGCCTTATCCATATAAATAATATTATTACTACAAGCGTAATAACAATACTTATGATAGGTATTATATAAAATAACTTCTTTTGACTGTTGTACTGTTCATCTCCCAACGATACTGTTACACTTTCATACTTTTTCACATATTCTTCTAAATAATTCTGTGCTTTATAACAATTATCTATTGCATTTCTATAACTATTCCCTCTAAGGTCAGATTCCGTAATACTCATATATATTTTGTCATAATTATCATATATATTATGAATAGACTGAACCGTAATGTATTGTTCCTCATTCATACAACTATAATCTGCCGGCATCTGTTTTAGAATACTTTTGGTATTGTTTCTAGCTTCATTAACCTGATCAGAAGATATTTCCTGTGCATCTTCAAAATATAATTTTAATGTATTACGTTCCATAACTACAGCTCTATACAAATCTATGGCTTTTTCATTACTATCCAGCGTATTAGTCAGCATATTCATTCCTTTTATGGAAAGTAACACTCCTGATACAAGCGCAGTCAAAATAATAACACTACCTATTGTATATACATATTGAAATTTCGTTTTTAGAGACATAGACATTCCTACTCTTTCTCATTTTTTTCAATCATATCGTTATAACCTGTACAATATTTATCATATATAGGCTGTAATTTTCCCCTTAAACTTTGCCTTTCTTCATCGCTAACTTTAGTTACAGTTATATCTTCGTTTTTAATTATATTAACTGCCTCTTTCTCTGTATTATTCCATATATTTCTTTCATAAACAGCGGATTCTTTAGCACATTCTGTTATTATCATTTTGTCATCATCTGACAATTTACTCCATGTGTACTGGGATACAAGCTGAACCTCTGGAATTCTTGTGTGCTCATCGACCAGACAGTATTTGGCCTGTTCATAATGCTTAGAATATGTATATGCTACAAGGCTATTTTCTGCACCATCTATTTTCCCAGTCTGAAACCCCTTATACACTTCTGAATATGACATTTTCACTGGATTAGCTCCCAGCAATTCTACAGTTTCAGACATGAGCTCCGATTCCTGTACTCTTATATTCAGTCCATATAAATCCTGTATTGATGTAACCGGCTTTACAAAATAAAAACTTCGTGCTCCTGCATCGTACCATGATAATGCCCTGACGCCAAGACTACTTTCCTCTATTTCATCTATGAACTGCATGCCATCTTCTCCATTCAATACATCAAACATTTCCTGTCCATCAGAATATAAAAATGGCATCTGAATTACTTTTAATGCTGGAATATCATCTGATATTGAAGAAATAGACACTCTTGAAAAATCAACCCCGCCAAACTTAAGCTGTTCAATAACTGACTTTTCATCGCCAAGTTCCCCATTGCACTTAACAACTATCTTAATTCTTCCATTAGTTTTTTCATTGACAAGACGTGCAAATTCATTAGCCCCCTTTGAAGTCGGGTAATCTTCGACCTGATTTTCTGCATATACTAGTGTAATCTCTGGTACTGTAACAGAACTCTGCTTCTTATTGCTTCTTATCAGTAAAACTACAACTAAAAAAAATATACTTACTATAGCTGGCACAATTATCTTTTTTTTCATTATTACCCCCAGTTACTCTCTGCTTCATCCAGCTTCCTTGCAAGTGTATCTTTAAGAGCTGTAAACGCAGGAATAAAGCTGTCGCGTATCAGCAGAATCAACTCATCTACTTCCTCCTCATTATATATATGATCAGAGGTGTTGCGCTTTTTTAACATAAGCAGCCATGTTTCTGAATCATCTATAAACCCAAATTTATAACCAAGCTGCAGAATCTCTCGTGGTGATCCAGTAGAAGAATCTTCTACGCCATGTTTTCTCATAATCTCCTGCAACGCTTTCCATGCAAGTTCAAAAGTAAGATTAAACTGTCCAATAACCCCTGTCCGGTATATATCATTAGTTTCTGCCATCTTAAAATCCGCATTAGCTAATATAGTCAGACAATTACTAAAGTTATCAAGCTTTTTCATAAATCACTACACCATCCTTTTCTATCTCCTCTTTTAATTCATCTGAAATTGATACATCTGCCTGTACAATATCAAACATCAGCAGAGAATGTGTTTTTTCCTTTACATCCCAATAAAAACCATCAAAATCCCCACCATACACAGCTATATCTATGTCACTCCGTTCCGTGTTCGTACCTCGCGCACGAGAACCAAAAAGTATAATTTTAGTAATAGAATGTTCCTTCGCAAAAGAAACAATTTCTCTTAATATCCGGTCTGGTAAATTGTATTTCATATTCAATATTGCCCCCTTATCTGCACTCATTATACTTAATTCTGTTCATAAGCACAATAAACTTACCCCATTGTTTTCCGATAAAACATATATGAATAAACTACTGGCAGAATGCATGGTACAATGACTAGAGCAAAAAATATCCACACATTTTGAAGTGGTGAGGTTACAATCATTGCAATTCCCCCAATTACCATACATTTTCCGCCAAATCTATGTGTATGATACCAGTTGTCAGAATCATTCAATGCCCACGGAATGCGAAAACCAATGCTATAGTTTGGTTTTACCTTTGGAATAAAATTGCCTAAAATAAGATACAAAATTCCAACGAACAATCCGCAGACAAATCCAATATTGAGCTTATATCCCAAATTATATACATAGAGAATATTGCAATTAACCAAAGAAATCACCGGACAAATCCACATAACAACATGGAATACCTTTTTGCTTATATTTTTTCTCTTGGGGTCAATATTAGTTGCAACTATACATATAAGATGAAAAAACAGCATCATTACCGGAAGTCCAAAGACTGCAAATGCTTTAGAACAATACCCATCTGGTTGATTGTCAACTCCAAAATGTGTTGCGACAGAAGCTGGCAGCTGTCTCCATAAAAGTAAACCTATAAAGATTGGAAGTAATGTTATGACAGATGTTAATATTAACATTTTTTTATGTTGTTTAATCATGGTCTTTTTCTCCTTTTAATTCACTAATCCATAATAAAATCTCCTCAAGCACAGTAGCGTTAAGCTCATAATAAATATATTTGCCCTCCCGCTCGTCTCGAATTAAATCAGCTTCCTTCAAAACAGACAGGTGTCTGGAAACTGCCGCACCCGAAATTGAAAAATGATTGCTAATCTCTCCAGCAGACATTCGGGACTGCTTAAGCAGATTAAGTATCTCGCGTCTTGTAGGATCAGCAAGCGCCTGAAGCGTATCCTGCATGCTCACATTCATCCCTCCTTCATTTAACATTTAACTTAAATGTTAAATGAATTATAACACACCACCTTTATTTGTCAAGAACACAATTCCTTTTATCAATGCTGAGTACCTTTCCGTCTTATTTTTAATATTGTCTTCATTAACACCATAATAACTGTATAAATCTTTTCTCTCAAACTCTGCTATAAACACACTATCTTCCTATAAATTCATGAAAAATACGCTGGTTAAAAAGGGTGGGAAGAACCTAATCTTCCCACCCCTTGTACATTTACTATTCTTATTTATCGTATTCCAGATAAGCACCCTTCATTGGGCTTGCTGCAAGTTCACTGAATAATCTTAATACGCCCTTCTTATATTTGCGTTCTTTAGGTTTCCACTGTTTTCTTCTTTCCATAAGAATCTTGTCTATCTCTTCAGGTGTCATTCTCTTTCCTGCAACACCTACTATGTTAAGCTTTCTTTCCTCAACATCGATTTCAATAAGATCTCCTTCTTCAACGAGTGCAATAGGACCTCCATCTACTGCTTCCGGGCTGCAGTGTCCAATTACCGGACCGGTAGATGCTCCCGAGAACCTTCCGTCTGTAATAAGTGCTATACTCTTACCCAGCTCCTTATCACTGCTTATTGCCTCTGATGTATAGAACATCTCAGGCATTCCACTTCCTTTAGGTCCCTCATATCTTATAAATACAGCATCACCCTTCTGAACCTTATGATGAATTACTGCATCAAGACATGCCTCTTCGCTATCGAATGGTCTTGCATTAAGTACTGCCTTAAACATTTCCTTAGGGCAGGCTGTATGCTTAATTACTGCTCCCTCTGGGGCAAGATTACCTTTAAGAACAGCAATGCTTCCATTCTCTCCAATAGGCTTATCGTATGGTCTGATTATATCTTCCTTGGTAACATTTACATTGTAGCGCTTGTTGAAATCATCAAGCCACTTATTACATCTTTCATAGAATCCATTTGACTTAAGTTCTTCAAGATTCTCACCAAGAGTCTTTCCTGTAACAGTCATTACATCAAGATGGAGATGTTCCTTAATTTCTTCCATAATTGCTGGAACGCCGCCTGCATAATAGAATACTTCTGCTGGCCATCTTCCTGCTGGACGTACATCAAGAAGATAATGTGCACCACGGTGTAATCTGTCAAATGTATCTCCTGTAATCTCAATTCCGAATTCATGTGCAATTGCAGGAATATGAAGCAGACAGTTAGTACTTCCTGATATTGCTGCATGTACAAGAATTGCATTTTCAAAGCTATCCATAGTTACTATATCTGATGGTTTCATATTCTTCATCTTTGCAAGCCTTACTGACTGTCTTCCTGCTTCTCTTGCATAGGCTAACAGGTCAGGACTTGTAGCTGGCATAAGAGCACTTCCAGGCAGTGCTAATCCAAGTGCCTCTGCCATTATCTGCAATGTTGATGCTGTTCCGATAAATGAACATGCACCACAGCTAGGGCATGCATTACATTTTGCCCAGTCAAGCTTCTCTTCGTCAATCTCGCCTCTTTCATACTGTGCACTGTACATTCCAAGCTGCTCAAGTGTAAGCATTTCCGGACCTGCATTCATTGTTCCGCCTGGAACAAATACAGATGGAATATTAACTCTTGCAAGTCCCATCAGATTACCAGGAACTCCTTTATCACAGCTTGAAAGATATACACCTGCATCAAATGGTGTTGCATTTGCATGTATCTCTATCATATTAGCTATCATTTCCCTGCTTGCAAGACTATAATTGATACCGTCAGTTCCCTGACTTTCACCATCGCATATATCTGTACAATAGTACCTTGCTCCGAATCCGCCTTCTTCAGCAACACCCTTTCGAACCTCTTCCACAAGTATGTTAAGATGTCCGCTTCCCGGATGACTGTCACCATATGTACTTTCTACCATGACCTGTACTTTTCCAAGGTCTTCCTTCTTCCAGCCTGTGCCAATTCTCAAAGGATCTAATTCTGGGGCTAATTTTCTCATTTCCTGACTTACTAAACACATAATAATTACCTGCCTTTCTTCTTATCTTAATAAATTCATCTGTTCTAATTTTTCGTACACCTTGTCTTTCTCAGTATCATCCACACACATCTCTACATTGTCAAACTGTGGAAGACTGAATACTCCGAGCATCGACTTGGCATCAACTAAATACTTACCACACATAAGGTCTACATCTTTATCGCAGCCTTCTGCTATCTGTACCAGATGCTTTGCATCAGTCATATTGTTCAAACATACCGGTATTTTTACCATTTGCAACCTCCTGTTTTATATCTTCTTAATTAAATAGTGACCTTTAATAATATCTAAGCAAATATTGAAATAATCAGACTTACAATTAATGCTGTTATACCTATAAGTGTTTCCATAATAGTCCACGACTTTAATGTAGTTTTCTCATCTATCTCAAGAAATGTTCCTACAAGCCAGAAACCAGCATCATTTACATGACTTAATGCTGTTGCACCACCACATATTGCACAACACATTGCTGCTCTGTATAACATGCTTGTTGCCATAACTGCAGGCATAGTTGCCATTATTCCTGATGCCATAGTCATTGCAACCATAGAACTTCCTACAGATGCTCTTACAAGTAATGCAATAAGAAATGCTACAAGTATAAGTGGCATTCCGCTCTTCTCCAATGCCGGACCTATTATATCTCCAAGTCCTGAATCCTGAAGCATCCATCTGATTACTCCACCACTTGCTATTACCAGAAGTATCATTCCGACTGGGCGTAATGAATGATCAAGTATCTTCTTTAACTGGGCTCCTGTATATCCTTTTTTTATTCCAAGGAAATACATTGCAGCAAGTGTTGCTATTGTCAATGCAAGGAATGGTTTTCCAATGAATCCCAGCACATTTTTCACATCGACCGGAATCGGCATGTATTTAGAAACAGTACTTACCAGTATTAATACAAGTGGTATAAGAATCACTCCAAGCACCAATCCAAATGGAGGCAGTTCCTTAGAATCTTCCTTAATCTCTTCCACATTAACCGGTAATTTAGTAAACACTTTGTTTCCAATGAATCGTCCCCATATTACACCTGCTACTATCATACATATCAATGCAGTTGGGATACCAACCATAATCATCACTCCAAGATTAACTCCAAGTGAATCTGCCACGAGAACAGAACCTGCTGATGGTGGAACAAATGCGTATCCACTTGCAAGGCCTGCAAGAAGCGGTATTGCATAATATAGTGTTGACTTCTTAGTCTGCTTTGCAACACTGAATGCAAGTGGTATAAGTACAACCACACCTGCTTCAAAAAATACTGTTGTTCCTATAACCAATCCTGTAATTCCCAGTGCAATTCCAGCCTTCTTCTGACCAAGCTTATCAATAAGTGTCTGTGCTATTCTTTGTGCCCCGCCACTTACCTCAAGAATTCCGCCAAACATTGAACCGAGACCTACAAGTAATGCTATTCCCTGAAGCGTTTTGCCAACGCCCTTTTCAACCGTATCTGATATCATTGTAAGTGGCATCCCTGCTCCAATACCTATGATAATAGCTGCTATCATCATAGATATAACAGGATGAAGCTTAAACTTGATTATTAATAACAGTAACACAATAATTCCGACTGCTGCCGCTATCAGTAATCTGGTTGGATTTGCAACAAATACTGTCTGCTCCATATCGTTTTACCTCCTAATCATCTGATGTATCTTAGTTAATACATCATACCTTTTCTTTGTTTCTTGTAACTTTTTTGTCTTTTTCTGAGATTTATTTCGAAATTCATCTGATGTATTTAATATAATACATGGTATTTAGAAAAACAATACTGTAAAATTGCTCAATTTTTCTGTGCTTTTTTGTGCATTTTTTCATTTTGACAATTAAATGGAAGCATTATATCATTAATATTACTAACATAGGAGCATAGGAATCGTATGATGAATTTTGAATCTGATGAGAGAAATCTTCCACAGAAGATTTCCGAAGACATAATATCTTTTATATTAAATGAACATTTACAGCCAGGTGACAAGCTCCCTAATGAAGCACATCTTGCTAAAGAACTCAATATTGGAAGAAGTTCTCTTCGTGAAGCCATGAAATTACTTGCTTCACGTAACATTGTGACGATCAGGCAGGGATCTGGAACATATGTAGCATCATCCCCCGGTGTAGTTGATGACCCACTCGGATTTACATTCATACCTGACAAAAAAAAGCTTGTCCAGGATCTGCTCGAAGTCCGTTTTTTACTGGAGCCAGCTATCGCAGCTATGTCTGCAACATATGCGGATGATAATGATATTGAGAAAATTGTTTCTTTGTGCGATGAAGTTGAAGAACTTCTAAAACAGAAAAAGGATCATACCCAGAAAGATATAGAATTCCACACCGCAATAGCAATGGGAAGCAAGAATCTTATTATCCCAAGACTCATTCCGATTATCAACAGCTCAATTCCTCTTTTTGTTGAGACAACCGGTAATGTTCTTAAAGTAGAAACTATTGAAACACACCGTGAAATAGCTACTGCCATTGCACAGCATAATGCAATCAAGGCACAGGATGCCATGACCATGCACCTGATGTACAACAGAAGATGCATTAATTCTAAACAGAATTTATAATATATTGTAAACAGCCTTCATATAATGCTTTACATTTATATGAATATGTGCTTTAATAGTGCCTGTACAAATCAATTATATAAGCAGAGTAGGAATATGTGCGTTAAGTGCCATATGGACAGGGAGTTGCCATACGGACGAAAAGATTTCTTGCGATACATAATCCGCATCCCGCTGCTACATATACTGGTCAACAGCCTCTTATGTAGTGCGAATACTACTGCAAAGGAGGTTATTTTTATGTCAATTTTATTAAAAAATTTTGCATTTTCAGCAAAAGAATTCAAATGTCTCAAGTCAATTGTTGCTGCGGCTCTCCTCGTCGCACTTCACACTGTTTTAGCAGTTTTTGTATCTATTAATGTAACCCCGGCACTCAGAATTTCAGTATCTTTCCTCGCCAATTGTGCAATTGGATACATGTTTGGTCCTGTTATGGGATTCATGTGCGGAGGACTTGGCGATATAATCCAGTATATTATTAAGCCAACTGGTCCTTATTTCCCGGGCTGGACATTAAGTGCTGCTTTAGCTGGGCTTATCTATGGTTTATTTTTCTATGACTGCAATATCAAAATTTCCAAGAAAAAAGTAACAGGTGAAAAACGCAGCCTTTTAGAGATTATAGATTTCAAATTCCTTATTAGAGTTGTGCTTGCCCTTACTATTGATACACTTCTTGTAAATGTTCTTCTTGGAACATACTGGTGCAGCATAATGTACGGAAAAGGATTTATGTTTTATCTTACAATGAGATTTACCAAAAATCTTATCCAGTTGCCTATCAACATTTTCTTAACTTACAATGTTATAGGAATCGTTAAAGTAATTAATAATAAAATATATAAAAACGAATAAACAAAACGCAGGATATAGTGACTAACTCCCATATATCCTGCGTTTTTTGATTTATCATTGCTTACTGCGTATTTAATCCGCTCTCCTGCTAATCTTTGCATGGCTTCAATTATTGATATGGAACTCTTATGAAACAATATATCCTAAAAAAGTGAGATTTCCCCTGTTTATACCCTCTTATAAATAATTGGTTCATCATATCCAAAAGTTCTTTTTCCGTTAACTTCCATGCTTTCAGATACTTCCAGGCAGCTATCAGAAAACTTTTCCCAAAGCTTAAATGTCATTACCGGTGAAAACTGGCTTATGCTGCCTCCCTCCCAGATTCCACTCTTTTCATGATAAAGTGCGGGTGTAAACTTTTCAGATTTTTTCAGTTCAGCATAATCAACATTCTTCATAGAATTATATGAAAATGTATTCTTGTCTTCTCCTGCTGGAATTTCATATGAAGAAAGAACAATTCCGTCGTCAGTTTCCATAATAAGGAAAATATGTGGTGATGCATGGCGTTTTCCATTGGTTTCATAATAACTTTCTTCAACAACAAATTTCCCATTAAAATCCTTAGGAATGTTTTTTATTTTATCATTACATATAGTATTGATGTGTTCTGCATAAGGATATATTTTTCCTGCCTTCTGCATCATATCAAACTGTTCTTTGTTATCAAAATGTCCTGTCATCATTCCTATAAATTTATCAAGTTTCATCTTATTTTTGCCTCCATCTTTAAATTTTATATAATTAATTTCGATGATTCACTACTCCATACCATCCTTAAGCCATTTGGCAATATTGGTGAAATCTATCTTAAGATTATCATCATATATATTCACCGGAACTGGCTTGTCAAATCCATAAATAACAGGATACACATCACTCTCGAAGAAATACACCAGAACCTTCTCCTGCATGTAATCAACTATCCAGTATTCACGCACCCCTGCTTCAATATACTTGGATAACTTCAAAGTGTAGTCCTTTTTCTTAGTAGATGGAGAAATTACTTCTACAAGAAAATCCGGTGCACCATATACACCAAAACGCTGAATCTTAGAAGAATCACATGCAATGCCGACATCTGGCTGAACCATAGTCTTTTCATCACAATCAAGCTGTACATCTACTGGTGCAATAAAAGGACGACAGTTACCACCATTCTCCACAATAAAATTAGCAATCTGACGATGAATCTCTCCTCCAATTGACTGATGTCCAAAGGTTGGTGAAGCCATATCATAGAAATATCCATCAATCAGCTCAACCCTCTGTTCATCAGGCAAGGTACGGTAATCATCTACAGTATAACTTCCGTTCCTCTCACATCTGTTGTATACATGCTCTCTTACCTCAAGCGGTTCTTCAAAAAAATGCTCCAAAGCCAGAAGCGTATCGTATCTTGGATTCACCGTCTCCCCGGAAAAATCTTCTGCACAGTACCTAATGGTACACCTGATAAATTGGCAATCTGTGCATATGTATAACCCTTTTCCTTCTTCTTATCCTTCATCTCCTGAATAGTCATAGCAATACCTCATTATGAAAAAACAAGAATATCTGTTACCATTTTGATAGTAATAAAATATCCATATGTCAATCTGGAAATATCCAAAATATATCCATTTCATGTTATGCACTTCCATATTTTAACCGTTTTATGATTGAAATAAGAACATTTACCGATAAATTATCCGACATAACCACATTTGACATGATAACACTGTAATGAAATTATCAAGATGATTGCCGGAGATGGAAAGATTTAATCTTTCTGAGAAGGACGCTGAGCAGACTATCTGGAAAGATGACAAGCGACGCGCCGACAACTACCACTACTATACAAACCGTATGTTAGGCGCTGCTGGCAACTTTGATATTTCGCAAAAACTCCAATCCCCCTATACATATAAAAAGGCTCTGCCTCACATCAGCAGAGCCTCTGACATTTTCCTTCAAAACCTATGGTTTCTAGCCAGATTGTGGTAAATGTCAAACCCGTATAAAGCTCATAAGGCACTACTCTCTGGCACAACACCTTACTTCTTAGCTTGGCAGGTACTCAAGTTACCTATCTTTAATATTATATTACCTATCTTCAAGAAATATGTCAATTACAAATATTTTATTTTACTAAAAATTTATAATTTGTATTTTAAAAATCAAAGTCCCATCTTCTTAAGTCCCGCAACAACCTGCACATAAAATTCCCGAACATCAAATCCTTTAATGTTCTCCCTATTAAGGTCTATCATATCACCATGCGATATGCCTCTTTTACCGCTAACAGTAAGAAACTGATAGTTCTGTCCCCATCGAAAGGATTCTTCTCCAACAAGTCCGTCATTTGGTCCGTCAAAATATTTCACCAGTGGATATGTAAAATTAAGCGGAAATCTTCCAGAAGCCGGATGGTTTAGTTTAGAACCAACTGACTGATAATAAATGTCTGGATTATCCTTTATTTCATTGTTGAATTCACTGCATTTTTCTGATGTAAGGTCATATACGGCAGCAAGAAAATCAGGGTTAATGTCTCCGAGTTTAGCCGCTCCAGCGTTATATGCATTTGCAACCATCTGCTGCTGTTTTTCAGGAATTTTTCCAAGAAGATAATCAGCAAACTGACAGCCCCTGTGTGGTGTATTTATCGTTGTAAGAGAAGCCACATAAGGTGCAATATCTGTAAGTGCTATCGCTGCCCTCATGTCCAGTCCGCCTTTTGAATGGGCAATTACATTTACTTTCTCACAGCCTGTCTTAATGACAATCTGGTGAATCCTTTCTGCCAGCTCTTTAGCACTGTCTCGCACAGCCGCAGCACTGTTATGATTTCCATAGTAAATCACTGCACCATTAGCCTCAAGCTCTGCCGGTATTCTTCCCCAGTAATTAAGATGTTCAAAATCCCTGAAAAATACGCCATGCACCATAAGAACAGGATATTTCGTACTGCATATCCGCTGTTCTTTTCGCTGCAGATTTCTCTTAGCACGCATTTTCTCCATGCGGACTTCCTCACCAACTGTCTTTATAATAATATGAAGCATGACAAGATGTGCAACAGGTATCCATCCGCACACGATTCCAAGCACTCTCCATCTGATTCCAAGCTGCTCAGATGTCGCATACACCATAATAATTCCTATCCAGAATATTATGCTTTCCACAAGAATTCCTATCCCTGCCCGGATAAGCCAGTAAACTGGTGCTTTTACTATTCCTGCCGGACCACCAAACCATTTTTCATAACAGCCTGTAATACCTAATATAAGATATATTGCTAATATTACTGTCGTCCAGCAGAATATTTTCAGCATAATTCTGCCAAAGTTACATACTTTAATTCTCCCCATAATTAATCTCCCCTATTGTTTTTCTCAACTTTCTTGCCGCCGAACTCACCGGATGTCTGCTGTCATAGACAAGACATATATTTCTCTTCGGAATATTATCCTTAAGAGATATCTTCACAATCTCTTTCTTATCAATCGATTCCTGCGCCATTGTCTCTGGTAAGAATGCAAGTCCTAATTCACATTTTACAAGAGGAAGTATCTGGTCTGTTGTCGCAGCCTCCGTATCAGGCTCTAATTCAACCCCATGTGACATAAATAAATCTTTATAGAATCTGAATGTCATAGTCTCTCTGCCAAGGCATATCAGTGGATAATCCGTCAATTCTCTTATTGATAATTCCTGACTTCCCAATGCTGTAAATGTAGTTCCTCCGACAAGTATTTCCTGAAAAGAATGCAGCACCACCGTCTTTAGTGATGAATCTGCGTACACAGGTGATGATACCACTGCAAAGTCTACCAGTCCATTTTTTACTGCATCAACCGCCTCAGGCGTTGAATGATTATATATCTTAAGCCGGATTCCGGGATTGACCATGTGAAATGCTTTTAATTTATCAAGAAGAAATATATTAAGCGCAGTCTCACTTGCCCCTATGGAAATACTGCCATGTGAAAGACTTGCACTGTCCGCAAGCTCTTCTTCTGCTGCCATAAGCTGTGTCATAGCCGCTGTAACCCTTATATACAGTTTTTCCCCCTCTGGTGTAAGCTGTATTCCCCGGTTATTTCTTACAAACAGTGTTGAATTAATCTGCTGTTCCAGACAGTTCATTGCCCTTGTAACATTAGGCTGGCTGCTTCCTAACGCCTGAGCGGCTTTCGTAAAATTCTTGTACCTGGCTACATAATAAAATATCTTGTAATACTCAAAATTAACGTCCATAACTTATCACTCCGTAATATCTGACATATCATATTGTTATAGCATTTATATCAATTATAGTTTTTACTTATTTCTACCACAATAGTATAATCTAGCCGAAAATGAAAAACAAGAAGGAGCTGATGATTATGAAAGAAAAAACTATCTTTCCAAGAGAAGAAAAATCTGAGGTTTTATTTGATAAAATTCTAAATGACCCATGGGCTTATAATAAACTTTTCCAGACATTCTGTAACAATCTGTTTTGCAATGATGATTCTGAAGCAATACTTTCTCCGCTTCAATTCACGGAAGCATTATTCAACTGCTATTCTAATAAAGACTTATCTGCATTTCTTATGGCTATCACGCAAAATACCATGTTTGATTTACTGAGAAATTCATTTCTTATTCCATACCGCTTCAACGCTGATGGAAAGCAGAATCCCATAATTATGACCGACGATAAAGGTATGCTTCTTCCAGAATTTGCTGATTCTGTTCACGAAAAAGACTATCAGCATTTTTATAACATTTATAAGAACCTTGATAGTAATAAAAATATGTTTCTTGCCGAGGCTTACAGATACAGTCACACATATGGTGATGACCCGTCTGTAGTTGAGCAGCAGATTCTTGAGAAAAGCACTGGTATACTGCTTATCCGTGAACTGCCTGACACTGTCAAGATGAAGGAAACTGAAGCTGAAGCGTACAGTGCTGTATGGGATCTTATGCTTGAGCTTGAGAAGAATCTTCCAATGGCATACATATTCTATGGTCAGGATTCATTCGTTGAACACAATGAACATTTTGATGAACTTGGAATTTTCCTTCCTAATTCTATATTCTTACGAAACCTTGAACACCATGTTAAGAAAGCAGAGGCGATTATATATGCCAAGGACTAATTACATTGACATTATGGAAAAAAATCATATGGAAATTCCGTGGCACGACTATACGAATGCCGACAGCAATGCATTAATTGCTAATGCAGACCTTATAGAAAAAGCCTCCGTTATCGGTCGTGTAGGTCTGATTATGCTATCATGCGGCACTGGTGCATGGCGTGTCCGTACATCTATGAATAAGCTATCCAAGGAACTTGGAGTAACCTGTACCGTGGATGTTGGCCTTATGTCTATTGAATTTAACTGCTTTGATGGTAATGACTGCGTATCACAGTCGTTAAGCATTGCCAATACCGGTGTTAATACCTCCAAGCTTTACAGAATGGAACAATTTGTTGACAATTTCCCTAATGAAGAGGCCCACCTTACAGGTGAAATGATTCATAAAAGGCTTGATGAAATTGAACAGATACATACCCTGTATTCACCGGTCAAGCTTGGACTTGCTGCCGCTCTAGCATGCTGCGGATTCACATTTCTGCTTGGCGGCGGTCCAATAGAGATGCTTTTCGCATTCATTGCAGCCGGAACAGGTAATCTTATAAGGACAAAGCTTATTAAACATCATTTTACACTATTCATGAATATAGCAGTTTCTATATCTGCATCATGCCTTATATATGCAATTCTGCTTAAACTTGCTATTCTGATGTTTAATATCCCTTTTGTACATGAAGCCGGATACATATGTTCCATGCTTTTCATAATACCGGGATTTCCTTTCATCACCAGCGGCATTGACCTTGCAAAGCTCGACCTGCGATCAGGTATTGAAAGGCTGACATATTCAATAATTATTGTACTGGTTGCTACTGTGTTTGCATGGATTATGGCTTTATTACTACATTTACAGCCAGAAGAATTTACAACATTACATATTGGAAAAATGTTACATCTGATATTAAGACTTGTTGCCAGCTTCTGCGGTGTGTTCGGATTCTCTATTATGTTTAACAGTTCCGTTCCAATGGCGGCAATGGCGGCTCTTATCGGTTGTATTGCCAATACCCTGCGTCTTGAACTGGTTGATTTTACAGGCATGCCTGCCGCTGCTGCCGCATTTATTGGTGCTGCCACTGCAGGACTCCTTGCCTCATTTATTAAAAATTATAATGGATATCCTAGAATATCACTTACAGTTCCTTCCATAGTTATTATGGTACCCGGACTTTATTTATACCGTGCAATATACAATTTCGGCATAATGTCCCTGACAGAAGCGGTCTCATGGTTTACATCAGCAATTCTGATAATTGTTGCTCTTCCGCTCGGACTTATATTTGCCAGAATTATTACGGACCGCACATTCCGTTATTGCACTTAATATTAACTATACATTTATATAAGGAGGAATTATTATTATGCTTACTTCTGTAACAGGTATTAACTGGGGCGACGAGGGCAAAGGCCGTGTAATTGACCTTCTTGCTGAAAATGCAGATATAGTCGTCAGGTATCAGGGCGGCAATAACGCCGGTCACACCGTTGTAACTAATCAGGGAAAATTCGTTCTTAATCTACTGCCATCAGGAATTCTTCACCCAGATGTAATATGCATTCTTGGTGATGGCATGGTTGTTGACCTTGAACATCTTGCCAATGAAATAAAACAGATTGAAGACAGAGGAATACAGATTAATCCAAAACATTTGAAATTATCTAAAAAAGCTACAATATCTATGCCATGGCACAGGATACAGGATGAACTTGAAGAAAACAGACTGGAACGAACCGGCTCTGCTTTCGGTTCTACAAGACGAGGCATAGCATATGCCTACAGTGACAAATACAGAAAAAAAACTCTGCGTCTTGGTGACCTTCTTCATTTGGATGATACAGCTGTACAGGCAAGACTAAAAACTATTCTTGAATCCAAGAACCTTGAGCTTGCCGGCTGCTATCATCAGGAGCCTATGTCATATCCGGCACTTCTTGACTGGTGCAGGGAACAGGCTGAAAGGTTCAGCAAATACATATGCGATACAGGCACATTTATAGACAAAGCATTATCCTGTGGTAAAAAAGTTATTCTTGAGGCACAGCTTGGTGCATTAAGAGATATTGATTACGGTATCTTCCCTTACACATCAAGTTCATCAACCATATCAGCCTATGGTCCTATAGGTGCAGGAATCCCTGGAAGACACGCTGACCATGTTGTTGGTGTACTTAAAGCCTATTCTACCTGTGTCGGTGCAGGACCTTTTGTTGCTGAAAATGCTGTTTCAGAAAAATGGCAGCAGGACTTAAGAGAAGCCGGAGGTGAATTCGGTGCTGCAACAGGCCGTCCTCGCCGTGTTGGTCCTTTTGATGCAGTCGCAAGCAGATACGGACTCAGATGCCAGCATGCAGACAAAATCGCACTAACCAAGCTTGATGTATTAAGCTCTATGAAAGAAATTCCTATAATTACAGGCTACAATGACCCAAACGGCTCTCTGGTTGAATTTGACCCAACTGATAACCTTGATTCATGCACTCCTGTTATATACAAAGTTCCCGGCTGGGAAGAAGATATATCACATTGCAGGACATTTGACGAGCTTCCTGCTAATGCAAAAAATTACATTAAAACAATTGAGGATATGCTTCATGCAGAAATCAACTTTATATCTGTCGGTGCTAAGAGAGATGAATATTTATTAAAAGGAGAGTGGCTATGAGACATCTGATAACCCCTATGGATCTTTCCGTTGAAGAAACTATGAATATATTAGATCTTGCGGAGCGGATATCCATTGGACCACAATTATATAAGCATGTTGCCGATGGCAGACAGCTTGCTACACTTTTTTACGAACCAAGTACCAGAACCCGTTTATCTTTCGAGTCTGCTATGTTAAGTCTTGGAGGACAGACACTGGGCTTTTCAAGTGCAGCTCAGTCTAGTGCTTCCAAAGGTGAAACCGTTGCTGACACTGTAAGAGTTGTAAGCTGCTATGCAGATATAATTGCGATGAGACATCCAAAAGAAGGTGCTCCACTACAGGCATCAATATATTCACGCATTCCTATAATAAACGCAGGAGACGGCGGTCATGCACACCCTACACAGACACTTATTGATATGATGACTATAAGACAACGTAAAGGAAGGCTTAATAACCTGACTATTGGTTTCTGTGGCGACCTGAAATTCGGACGGACAGTACATTCCCTTGTCAGTAGCCTTACCCGTTTCTCTGATAATAAATTCTACTTCATATCTCCCGAAGAATTACAGATTCCGGATTATCTGAGAGACGATGTATTAAATCCATCTAATTCAACTTATGAGGAAGTGTCAAGCCTTGAAGATACTCTTCCTAAACTTGATGTTCTGTACATGACAAGAGTACAGAAAGAAAGATTTTTCAATGAAGAAGAATATCTCCGTTTAAAAGATGTCTACATTCTTGACGAAGAAAAGTTAAAGCTGGCTGATAAAGATATGCCTGTTCTTCATCCTCTGCCACGAGTCGATGAGATTTCCCTTGATGTCGATGACGATCCAAGAGCTGCATATTTTGACCAGGTCCAGAATGGTAAATATATAAGAATGGCACTAATCATGGCATTGCTTGGTATTACTGATCCGGTAACCGGCAGAACAGTTCTTGATACACACAGCCTATAACTAAACACTCCATATAAAAACTGCCATCCGCTAAACTTAATGTTAAACGGACGGCAGTTTTTTGTTTTTATATATTTATCCCCAGACTTCTTCCGGTTCTGCGTCATGCTCTCCTGTCCTTAAAACATCCGGCATATGCATAACCGACAATCTGTCCATTGTCAACTGCCTTGATATATGGATATCTGTCTGAAATATTCACAATTCTTTGTCTGAATTCTTCTACAGAAGGCACATCATATTCAAATGTTATCGCTGTATACTTAACATATGGTGCATATATATCGAGAAGTTCCTCTGCATCTTCAATTGTTACATTCTGAATTTCCATAATTTTCTCTCACTGTTTCAAGATTAGTTATCAATGCATATATTACTCTTCCATATCGTCCATTCTCAACAATTCTTCCATGGTCAAACACCTGTATATGACCGCCATCTGCTTTCTGCATATAAAAATGCGTATAACCATTAGTATGTCCTTCATCTATCTGCTTCCATATATCCGCTATAACAGCTTCCCGTTCATCCACTCTAATGATATTACGGAAACTTCTTTTTGTATATACAAGCAGTTCATCCATGTTCTTACAGCCTGCAAATCTGATAAATTCACGGTTTGCAAAAAGAATTTCATCATCATTCTTATCTGCTTTGTATATGATAAATGCTCCTGGAAGATTTTCAGAAACATCTTTAAGTGCAAAACCAAGCTGTGTACGAATATCCTTTCTAAGTCCGTTCTTATATGCCATGCAGCCATTCTTTCCACGAAGTTTCACCTCATAAAGTGCAGTATCAGCACAACGCATGAGCTTTGATGGTTTGTCAGCATGAACCGGATATTCAGCATATCCAACTGATATAGTGAACTGATGCTCTTCACCTTCATATTTAAATGACCGTTTTAACTTTGTGAATTCCTCCAGTTTTTCCTTAACATCAGCACATGTACAATCTGGCAGGAAAATACAGAATTCATCACCACCGTTTCGTCCTAAAAGCACATTTTTATCAAAAAACTTCTGCATTCCCTCGGACAATACCTTAAGTGCCACATCGCCATAAGCATGACCATACATATCATTGATAGTCTTAAAATCATCAATATCAAATTCTACTCCTACACAGTGATTATCCGGATTCTGCTTAAGATACCTTGTTACTCTTTCATCATATCCATGACGGTTATTTATTCCTGTCAAAGCATCTGTTATAGCCAGCTTCTTAAACTTCTTTCTGTGTTCGTCAAGCACAAGCAGAGCACATGTAAACCCTGTAAGAAGCAGTACAATAATAATTCCGCCTATTCCAGCCGCATACAGATATATTCTTTCAGACTGAGTCTTATATGGCATTATATCAAGCTTCCACTTGCTGTCTCCTATATCAAATGTATACGAAACAGGATTCTTTAACTCTTCTTCCGAGCCATACACTTCTTCAAATTCAGACTCCCACGGAAAAGCAGTTTTATATAATGTATAATTATAACCAAAATCTGAAAGTGCCTTCATTGAATCAGCAAAAATCTCAGGAACACGGATTATAACTATTGTAAATCCCCAGAAATCTTCATGTCCGTTTTCTTCAATGTATACAGGTTTTCTTACAGCTATACCATATTCTCCCTGCTTTAATTGAAATGGTCCCTGCATTGTAACAACTTTATTATCTCTTCCATAACGGCATATTTCACCACGATCTTTATCATTTAACAGATCAATCTTTCCCGCATCATTACCTTCCTGAGGATAAATATCTGTCACAACACCATCTGGTGCAATCTGTATACTCTGAACAGAATCTGTCATCATCTCCTCTGCTATCTCATAGAATTTATTAAGCTGTCCATCATTACTTATAATTATCTGTCTTAATGTGTCCGAAACGCCTATGCCTTTCATAATATCTGTCTTCATACGCTCGGCATAAGTCATTGCGTTAAGATTCGCCATTGTCCTGTTCTGCTTATTCTGTTCGTTATTTATGCTGCATACAATACCTGCCACAGCACTCATTCCGATTATAAATACAACTAGTGAAATAATAATATTTTTCTTTATAAAATGCATCTCATTCACTCCAAACTGCTGATTTGTAAATATTTGTTTATTATATCACTTTAAATATTATTCCGCATTAAAAATGACGCAGGAATTTCCTGCGTCATTGCATATGTCCTTATATGAAACCGCTTTATATATTAAGGAAATCTTTTCTATAATCCACCTTAAAGAATTCTGCAAGCTTAATCATATCTTCGTCTTTTATTGTATTCTTTCTCTCAAGTCCAGCTGTAAGCATATATATCTGTGCAGCTTTTTCAACAGTTTCAATAAGTCCAAATGTCTCATCAAGAGTTTTTCCAGCACCATATATTCCATGCATTGCCCATATAACAAGTCTGAATTCTTTCATTTTTTCTGCTGTTGCCTCGCCTATTTCATTAGTTCCGCAAAGCATCCATGGGAGAATACCTACACCATCCGGGAACACAACTATACACTCTGTACACATCTCCCAAAGTGTATGCGTAAATTTCTTCTCGTCAAGTTCATGAACATAATTCATGGCAAGTGTGTTAGTTGGATGTGAATGTATAACAACTCTGTTATCTTTATCAACAGAAAGTCTTGCCATATGACTCATAAGATGCGCTGGTAATTCGCTTGTGAATTTTCCTCCATCCTTATATCCCCATAATAACTGCGCTGTTGTTCCATCTTCAGCTATTCTTATTATTCCAAGATTATTCTCTGGATCTGTCTTTACATTTTTAAAGTACTTACCTGTACCGGTTACTATAAATATTCTGCCAATAAGTGCATCTGCTTTGAAACCCGTCGGAATCTCTCTTAACACATGATTAATATCAAGATATTGTGCAACTTCTTCTTCATCAAGCATATAGCTGATATTACCACCATTTCTTTCGTCCCAGCCAAGACGATACATATTAGCTGTAGTATCACACATTTCTTTAACAAAAGGTGCTGTTAATATATCTTTCATTATCGTGCCTCCAATACTTTCTTTTCGTAATCCATAACCTCACTGACATAATCAGCTGCCACATTTTCTCTATTAAGATATTCCTGCCATATATCTCCAAATGGCATAATCTTTAATTCTTCCTGTGCTGCCATAAGTTCTGTGAACCTTCCTTCGTTCTGAAGATTGCGAAGTGATTCTGGCTCTAACAATGCATACAAAAGAGCTTTCTGAACACTTCTCATTCCGGTTATCCATGCAGATATTCTATTAATTGATGCATCGAAATAGTCAGTTGCTATAAATACCTTGTCAAGCGCATCTGCTCTGACAATTTCTTTAGCAATCTCTCTGGTTTCGTCATCATATAAAACTACATGATCGCTGTCCCATCTTACAGGTCTTGTAATATGTAATGCTAAGTGGTCATTGAATAAAAGCATTGATGATACCTTATCTGACACAACCTCTGTAGGATGATAGTGTCCATTATCCATAAGTGGGGTTATGCCTGCTCTTGCTACATAATTCATGCAGAATTCAGACGAACCAACTGTGTATGATTCAACGCCTATGCCAAATACTTTAGATTCAAGACACACAAACACTTTGCTCTTATCATATGGAATTGAAAGAATTTCATCTAAAGATTCTTTAAATCTCCTTCTTGGTCCAAGTCTGTCTGCCGGAATATCCTTATAGCCATCCGGAATCCATATGTTCATTACACATGGCTGTCCTGTTTCATTAGCAAAATATTCTGATATCTCAATACATCTCTTGCCATGTTCAATCCAGAATTTTCTTACTTCTTCATCTGGTGAGGATAATGTAAGTCCATCTTTAACCATTCTATGTGAGAAAAATGTTGGATTAAAATCAATTCCCATATTGTATTTCTTAGCAAATTCAACCCATCTGGTAAAATGTTTTGGTTTAATTGAATCCCTGTCTGAACCGTCATCTATAATGGCATAACTGGCATGAAGATTTAGCTTCTTCTTTCCAGGTACAAGTGTCAATACTTTGCTTATATCCTGCATAAGCTGCTCAGGAGTAGCTGCTCTTCCCGGATAATTTCCAGTAGTCTGTATACCACCTGACAGACTTTCTCTGCTGTCAAAACCAATTACATCATCTCCCTGCCAGCAATGCATTGATACCGGCACATTCTTTAATCTATCTAATGCAGCCTCAGTATCAACTCCTATACTCTGATATATCTTCCTTGCTGATTCATATCGTTCATTAGTCATATATAGCATTATCCTCCTTATATAATCTGAAATTTATTATCTTTTCTGCTCAAATCGTTTAATATCAAAGGAATCTCTTACACACGCTCTTGCTTCCTTCAAATTCTTAAACACACTATCTGCTATCATCTGCGCCATAATATTTCCAATAGCAGTAGCCTCTGCTGGTCCCGCTACTACTGTTTTCCCAGTCGAATCAGCCGTAAGCTGATTAAGATATCCAGCATTAGCACCTCCACCTATTACATATATTGCATCATATGTAATGTCCAGATTCTTTTCTATCTGCATAACTGTATCTGCATAACTGTCAGCCAGACTCTTATATACAACTGCTGCAATCTCTCCGGCTGTGTCAGGTATAATCAAATCATTATTATTGCAGTATGATTTGATTGCCTCTGTCATATTCTCTGGTGCAAGAAAGCATTTATTATTAACATCTATCCTTGATGTTATATAGTCTGTCTCCTCTGCTTCCTTACAAAGCTCTGCAAATGTATATCTGTCTTCAAATTCATGCCTTACAGATTGTATAATCCAGAGGCCCATAATATTCTTCAAATATCTAAATCTATAATCGTATCCACCTTCATTGGTAAAATTACATACCTGGCTTTTCTCATCACATCTTGCCTTTAGAAGTTCTGTCCCCATCAGTGACCATGTTCCAGAACTTAAATACAAAACATTATCTGCTACTGTTGGAACAGCCATAACTGCGGATGCTGTATCATGACTTGCACACATAACAACCCTTGTATTGTATCCAACAATCTTCTTAATACCATCAGTTAATTCTCCCAGTATTGTTCCCGGCTGCTTAAGCTCCATAAACATATTTCTGTTGATTCCAAGCATATCAATCAGTTCATAATCCCATTGTTTAGTTTCCGGATTAACAAGCTGTGTTGATGTTGCATTGGTATATTCCGATGCTTTAACCCCCGTAAGAAGAAACTGAAAATAATCTGGAAGCATAATAAATGTCTTCGCTTCCTTTAACTGTTCAGGTCTTATAAATTTATCCGACATGAGCTGGTAAATTGTATTAAACTTCTGTTTCTGAATACCTGTTCTCTTATATAATTCTTTTTCGGATATCACCTTATAAACTTCTTCATCCATTCCATCTGTACGTTCATCCCTGTATCCATATACATTTCCTATGCATTTGTCATTATCATCAAGAAGAACATAATCAACAGCCCATGTGTCAATCGACATGCTTACTGGAATTTTCCCGAGTTCTTTACATTTTTTCATTCCTTCAATAATATTGGCAAACAAGCTGTCAACATCCCATAACTTGTTGCCATTATCATTAATCATGCCATTATCAAAACGATATACCTCTTCTATTGTCATTCTGCCGTTGTCCATGGATGCAAGAATATGTCTTCCACTTGAAGCCCCAATATCAACGGCAAGGTAATATACCGGTTTCATACAATCTTACCTCCTGTATTAAATTCATGTATTAATCAAGATGAAAAACACACCTTAAATCATCACTCACAGGACTGTCGTCTGGATTAACCCTCATAAGAGGCGCCATATATTTCCACCACTTTCTGTTGATCTCCGTGTCTGCTGACTGTGCCCACTTTTCTTCATCTTCAATCTCTATATATCCATATAATATGTTAGTTTCATCATCTAGAAATATAGAATAATTATGTCCGCCATATTCATGTATCATTGCCTTCATTTCAGGCCATAATTCATTGTGACGCTTTTCATATTCATCAGCACATCCAGCTTTAAGATACATTTTAAATGCTTTTCTTATCATTCTGTAATGCCTCCACTAAAGCCAGTATTGTAAGTGACTGTCCATATGCCATAGGCGCTATAAGTATGTTCTTATAATGCTCTGCATCATATCCCATACCAGTTCCTCCAGATACATTAAGCACTGTTCCATCTGAATCAATATTTTTAAGTATTGCATTTATCGCTTTGTCAGCAACATCTATATAAGAATCATCAAGTATTCCCATTCTGATTCCCTTTAATATACCGGCTGTAATTGCAGCACTTCCGGATACTTCTTCATAACTTGATGAGTCTGTAAGTACTGTATGCCATAATCCGCTTTTACTCTGGAGCTTCTTAAGAGCAGCTGTCTGGGCTTTATAAGCATCTATTATTATCTCTTTAACACCACTGTTAAGTGTTCCCTTAAACATATCAACATAATCAAGAATTCCTAATGTGAACCAGCTATTCCCTCTGCACCAGAATATACCACCGAAATTATTCATTTCATTAAATGTCCAGCCATGATAAAACAATCCTGTCTTGTTGTCGCAAAGATACTTTATATGCATAAGTACCTGATGTATTGACTCATTTATCCAATCCTGACGATTATACTTCTGACCCATTTTATTAAGGAATAAAACTGTCATAAACAGAGTATCTATCCACATTTCATTCTCATTGAGTCTTACTCCCTGTCTGTCTCCATTCGCACTTGTAACATGCTGGAATCCACGTTCCTTTGTTCTTGGAAGGCAGTTCATAAGCCACTCTGCCCATTTGATACACAGTTCCTCGAACTGTGTATCATTGTAATAGTTATTTAATTCAACAAGAGTAAGTAACGGTGTTGTTGTGTTGATATTCTTTGATGGAAGACCTTCTGCTATATTTTCTTTAAACCATTTGTAAAGAAATTCTCTATACTCATCATTGCCATTAATCTGCATTATCTTAAGCAATCCATATAAACCGACCCCCTGTGGCCAGTCCCACTCTTTAATTCCAAAGTCTCTTTTAAAGAAGCCTATTGACTCGCCGCCTTTTTCCAGCTCTTCATCATTATCAGGTCTGCCAAGATTCATAAGCTTATCAATTACAAGATTAAGCTTATTCTCAATTTCTTTCTTGTCAGGTTTTTTATTGTTCATATATATGTCCTCCGTTTTTATCTTATTTTTATCCCAACAATCCAAATACTGTTGGCAGCCACATACTAAGCTGTGGTACAAATGTTACAAAAAGAAGTGCGACCAAAATTGCTACAAAGAATGGCACCAGTTTCTTAATTACCTCTTCTACCTGAAGATGCGATATACTACAACCTACAAATAATACGCTTCCTACAGGTGGTGTAATTGTTCCAATTGAAAGATTCATAACCATCATTACACCAAACTGAATAGGATTCATACCTAATGCCTTAACTACAGGAAGGAATATAGGTGTGAATATAAGTAACGCCGGAGCCATATCCATAAATGTTCCTACAATCAGAAGTATCAGGTTAATAATTAACAGAATAACAATCTTATTATCAGACACACCCAGTAATGCTGCACTTATAGCCTGTGGAAGACCAGTGAATGACAATACGAATGACAATACTGATGAAGCTCCTATTATAAGCATAACAATTGCTGTCATAACTGCTGTTTCTTTTAAAATTCTTGGAATATCTTTAATCCTAATGCTCTTATAAACAAACACAGCCAGTATAAATGCATACACAACAGCTACACCAGATGCTTCTGTCGGAGTAAAATATCCTGATAATATACCACCAATAATAATTACAATGAGGAAAAGACTTGGTATAGCATCCCAGATTGTCTTTAATACAACCTTAGCTGTAAGATGATCTCTCTTGATTACATATCCATGCTTTTTTCCATATACGAAAGCAACTACCATACACAGTAATGCCCATAATAATCCCGGAATCCAGCCAGCCATAAGTAATGCTGCAACTGAAACTCCACCACTTGCTGCTGAAAATACAATGAATGAAGCTGTTGGTGGAATTAACTGTCCTACTGGTGCTGAAGCAACATTTGCTGCTGCTGAAAATGCCCTGTCATATCCCTGTTCATTCTCAAGTGGCTGCATAACACCACCAATTGCTGTTGCTGCTGCAATACCTGAGCCTGATATAGAACCAAACATTGCGTTACCTGCAATGTTAGTCATTGCTAAAGAACCTGGAACCTTACCTAAAACAAGCATTGCCAGATTAATGAGCCTTTTTGCTATACCACCATTACTCATTAACAAACCTGCAAGTACAAAGAACGGAACTGCAAGTAATGTGAAGCTGTCAATACCTGTAACCATTTTCTGAGCTGATATAAACACACCAAAATGTGGTGTAAGAAACATAATTAATGTAACAAGTGATGCTGATATAATACTGAATGATACCGGAACACTAAATGCCAGTAATAAAAAGAATACTATTATCAATACAATTGCTGCCTGTATTTCCATATTGCCTCCTTCTGCATATATATGCATTATTCAATCTTAATTCTGTCTTAATTTCTTAAAATGATCTACAATCTTAAACACTCCGTAAATAACCATGAGAACTCCACATACCGGAACACATACATAATAGACCTGCATAGGAATCTGCATAGCTGGTGAGAGCTGTCCTGCTGCATTAGCAGTAACCATAATTCCACCAATAATCATTACTGAAACACTTAAAATCATAATAAGCAGATCTATTGCAATCTGAGCAAGTGTTTCATTCTTTGGCTTGAACTTCTTAACTATAAGATTGATAGCCAAATGACTGTTTTGTCCATATGCGTAAGGAACGCCCATCATTGTCAGCCATATGAGCATATATCTTAATAATTCCTCTGTATATTTGCTTGGATTATGTAACACAAATCTTGTAATTACCTGCCAGCAGCATCCAAGTACCATACCGGCTACAAGCACCTCTAATATTATTTCAACTACTTTATTCAAATACTTCATGCTTTTCTCCTTTCTTCCTGCAAACCATGGGCTTATATGCATTAATCTGCATATTTCTGAATGTCATCATATAGCTTCTTATATGCTTCGCCCTTGTTATAGAAGTTGGCATGTATTGGCTGTACTGCCTCAATAAATGGTGTCTTATCTATATCCTTATATACATGCACGCCTTTACTTTCTGCATGTTCAATGGCATCCTCCATCATTCCATTATAAAGACTCTTAAAGTTATCATTTGTTTCCTCAAGTGCTTTTATAAGACTCTGTCTCTGTTTCTCTGACATCTTGTTCCATGTCTTAGTACTTATAATGAATATATCTGGTGAAAACTGATGCTCTGTATATGTATAAGACTTAACAAGATCTTCATGTCCATCAACAGTAAGAGCAAGTTCTGTGTTCTCTGCTCCATCAACGACACCCTGCTGTAATGACGCATATGTCTCTGATGCAGCCATAGGAACCGGTGTTCCTCCCATTTTCTCAATCATATCCATTGATGTTGAACTTGGCATTGAACGAATTTTCTTTCCACTAAGAACTGATGTATCTGTAACTGGAACATCATCTTTAAGATAGAAATTTCTTGCACCATTAGCATAATATCCAACAGCTATATATCCATCATCTGCTGTATCAGCAAATAATTCTTTAACTGCTTCACTTTTCTCCATCGCATTATAATAATGCTCCTGATTCTTAAACAGATAAGGAATTGCAAATATTGCATATCTGTCATCAAACTGACCTAATGTGTTAGAGCTTACTTTTGCCATATCAATAATTCCGGCTTTAACCATTTCTATTTCTTCTTTTTCTGTACCAAGAACACCACTGGCAAATATCTTAATATTTACCTCATCACCAGATTCTTTTGCGGCAAAATCTGATACCTTAGCAATTGAATCCGCTATTTCTGAACCCGCTGACTGATTATGTGCCAGCTGAAGAACTAATTTATCTGATGAATTAATCCCTTTAACCTTAATAAATGTTACTATTACAATAATGAGACACACTGCAACAAAAGCTGTGCCTATTATCTTTTTATAAGCTTTCATAACCTTCTCCTTTCTTATGAGACCCCTTTATTGTTGTTACTTTTTATTTTTGAAATCCGCGCGTATTTCAAGGCTTGTTTCATAAGCCATTTCTTATCTTGTAACTGGATTATATCACCGCAAAATAATACTTTTCTTGAACAATATTGCTATATATGTTTGATTTTTTAAATATATTGCTCTATACTTTTTAATTAATAATAATTAATTGTGAGGTATTGTATGGCAGATAATAAAATCACTTTTTTTGGCAAATGCGATGGAATATCCGTAGAACAGCTTATCCGTTATAGCCGGTTCAATATGAATGTGAAGCATTTTCACAACCAGTATGAGATATTCTACATAATTGAAGGAGAGCGCCAGTTTTTCTTCGATAACAAAAGCTATAATGCTTATGCTGGAGATATTGCAATACTTGATACCAATCTGGTTCATACTACATGCTCAATATCAGATGAGGATAAAGGCTACAACCGTGTTATTCTTTACATTGATTATGAAAAGATGTGTGATTTTGACAAAAAGTATCCTGGTCTTAATCTTGTTAATTACTTTCATAATAATTATGGCATATACCACCTCAATGAAGACCAGCGTATAGCATTTCTTAATCTATACAGGGATTTAAGACATGAATTAACCAAAAAGAACAGTGGATATCAGTCAAGGGTGGAAATTGCAACTATATACTGGCTGTATAAACTGCTCTCCCTGAAACATGACAGTACGCAGATACATGCTGTAATTAATAGCCCAAAAGAATTATCTGCCTCTAACATAAGTGCCTATCTTGAAGCTAACTACACAAAAGAGCTCGCCCTTGATACTATCTCAGACGAGCTCTTTATGAGCAAATATTATATGTGCCGCATATTTAAAGAATACACTGGATTTACTATCACCGAATATGTTAATACTCTCCGCATTAAGAAAGCCACCCAGATTCTCGAATCCTCTAATCTCAGTATATCAGATGTTGCTGCTGAGCTTGGTTTTGAAAGTGCGTCATATTTCGAAAGAATATTTAAAAAAATAATGACTGTAACCCCTTTAAAATACCGTAAAACTCACCAGTCTGTTACAATTGAACATGAAGAACTCAACACACTTGATGATTCTGATTATCTTGACTAATTTTACAATTTATTAATAAACCAAATATTATCTTCTCATACCCATACCACAACTCATTGATGAGTCATTGTCTGGTATTTCTGAGACATATCTTGCATTAAAGGCTGCATTGACTTCTGAAATCTCTTTCACCCCGTCAATGTAGTCTTTAAAATATGTCATCAGATCTATTCCGCTGCTCTCGCAGCCTTCTGTTTCTTCCCATTCCTTTATTAACTGGATTCTTTCTGATTTAGTTGTGTCTTTTATTAATGTGCTTTTCATTGTGTGTCTCCTTATCTTAAAATCTATCCTTTATAACTCAAATTATTATATACAGATGCATCTGGCATTGTTCTCATACTTGGTCCTACTACAACAAATGTGCCATGACTATTGTAATAGCTGTATCCTGATACCTGATATACAGGTGGATTGCCATATACAAAATCAGGTCCGGTTCCGCCATATGGATTACCACCACCATTTGCATTATTAACTGCAGTTTTCGCTGTATATCCTATATATGCCATTGCTCCCGTTAACGCAAATGGTAATAATGTAAGTAAGATTACAATCGGATACATGGCTATATTTCTCATAGCAAGATAAAACTGACTCTTATGTGTTGCCCTGATTATAGCATATGTTATTACTGAAATTAATATTGCTGAAACAAGCACTGTTATTATTGAAATCTGTATATTAAAATAATATGCCGCTACAATTGGTGTCGCTTCTGCCATAGCCAGTGCAATATAATACATTACATTCATCACTCCTGATTTCCAGTTGTGGATTAACCATTTAATCTTAGATGATGACTTAACAACAAGCATAAAAATAATAAATATAACTAATAATGGCGGAAACACTATCATTAGAATAAACATCAAAATTTTTATTATATATCTTGAATTATCAGCAAACTCTTTATCCTTAATTTTCTTGTTTTCAAATTTTTCTTTTTCTTCATCCGTTAAATGATTATATATATACTCATCAGCTTTTTTCTTGTTCTTCTTTATTTTTCGTATACTTGCAATTCCAATTACCAACAAAAAAGTAAATGCAACAGCAGCACCAAAAGCTTCTCCTCCATTTGGAATATAGGGTCCGATTGCCGCAAATAAAAAAGTCATAAAAAATATAATATGATATTTTATATCAGATTTTTTCTTTCCTTCTGCTATAATAGGGATAATTACTCTATCCTGACCTTTTTCTTCCTGCTTATATCTTACTTTTTGTTCTGGTACTGGTTTTTGTACATGTATTTCATTTTCATTCTTTGACACTCTTTTTAACTTATTAATAAATGCTTTTCCAACTGATGACTTAAACACATCTCCTTTTTTATTCACGGCATCCAAAACATTTTTGGCATCCTCTGGATTATTAATATCATATTTTTGTTTAATCTTAAGAATAACCTGCAATTCAACTTTTGCCCGCTCATATTCCTGCTGCGTATCAAATGTAAACCCACCCAGTGAATATTTTTTATCTTCCATATAGGTTCTCCTGTAATTATTTCCGCTTAATGTATTCTATCATCTTTATTCTCAACATCTCCCCAGCTCTGCCTTCTTATCAAGAATCGTGAATGTCTTGGGAAATGTCAGCCTGTGAATCTCCTCTTTAAGAAACATGTTACAATATCCGTGAAATGTTCCCGTAAAACAGTTGGCGTTATCACCAAGTGTCAAGGAGTTATCCTGTTCACAGATATTGTTAAATGTGTAGATTGGAAGATTCTTACCAAAGACATCCTTCAGACATATAAATATAATATACATCTTCTTAATATGAGTTATTATCATTACTAGATAATACTAATATAATTACACTATTATATTACCACATTTATATGAATATTGATATCAATAATCTTATATAGTATATGAATAGTTTGTTATCTAATCTGTCTCTGGTATAATAATGTAATATGTAATTTCATTAATGTGAATTAATTGAATCAAATGCATTAAAAAGTCAACTGCTCTTTTCATGTCAGATACAGATATGCATGCAGGAATTTTTAAATTTCCCCAGCAAATTCGGCCATCCTCATATACATTAGTTAATGGGTAATGATACAAGACACCATCTTTTTCTGAATATACAAATGATCTCTTGGGAATAAGAACCTCATCAATTACTGTAAAATCAATACATTCTTTAGGTATTTTTCCAACAGGGGGATAGAAACATTTGACTTCATCAGTATCAAATGAAATACTTGCAATGTAATCATTTAAGGATATAAAGGGTGTATTTTCAATGCAATATGGTAGATTATAATTAATAGATAAGAACTTATGTGTTAAATCCAGATAGGATTTAATAATAAGGAAATGATTAACTTGAAATTTCCAGTGCAGTTTTATCTATGAAATTTCATAAAAATGCATCTTTATGAAATTTCTATCGAAATACAATTTCATTATAATTTGAACAAGTGAAAATTCTATGCTAAAATAACATTAGAAATTTCATTTTCCGTTTTTCGGAGGAAAGGAAACAATCATGACAAATAGAGCTGGAACATTTGTAAGTAATCTATCAGGCGAAATGGCTTATGAATCTTTTCGCCCGGCTCCTCTTCCACCCAATCCTCCTATTGAGGTATCTGGAGAGCTTCTTTCGAAACTTATTGATGCTAATAAGAAAATAGCAACACTTGAAGGATTATCATCTCGTATACCTAACATGGGGCTTTTCGTTTCCATGTATGTTAGAAAAGAAGCACTTCTTTCTTCGCAGATTGAAGGCACACAGTGTACTCTTGAGGATATCTTGAATCCTCTTATTGAAAATAACACTAATAGAGATGTTTCTGATGTTGTCAACTATATTCGTGCAACTGAATTTGCACTTGAGCGACTAAAAACATTGCCTCTGTGCAACCGTTTAATTAAAGAGACTCACGCAGTTCTTTTGGAAAGTGCGCGAGGACAGGAAAAAAATCCTGGGGAATTCCGATATTCGCAAAACTGGATTGGCGGACAGGGAAGTACTCTTAAGAATGCCAGATATATTCCACCAAACCCGGAAGATATGTTAACTGCCATGTCTGATCTTGAAAAATATATAAATAGTGATGATACCCTCGATCCATTGATTCAGGCAGCCTTAATTCACTACCAGTTTGAAACCACACACCCATTTCTTGATGGCAATGGACGTGTAGGACGACTACTCATTACACTTTTCTTGATGGAAAAAGGTATTTTGTCAACTCCGGCACTTTATATTTCATATTACCTAAAGATGAATCGTATAGAATATTATGATCGTATGACTCAGGTACGACGTACTGGTGATTATGAGCAATGGATTTCTTTTTTCCTTCAGGCATTTGCAGATTCTGCGGAGGATGCAATCCATACAATTGACCGACTTACTGAATTACATGATAAAAACTTAAAGTTATTTGATGCTTTAACAAAGAGACAGCGTACCAGCGCCCTTAAAGTATTTGCCTATTTGGAATCTAATCCTATTATTGATATTCAGAAAACTGCTACTGCACTTGAAATGTCGTATAATACTGTGGCAAAGGTAGTTTCTATCCTGATTGATGATGAAATATTGGAGCAAACAGATAAATCTGGAAAGGCTAAGATTTATTCATATATTGAATATCTTAATATCCTTCGTAAGGACACCTAAAAGGTAAGTATCAAACAGATGACATTTAATTAGAATTTTTTATAATGCGAAAAATGCCCACCATCATCATATTTAATGGTAGTCCTTACTAATGCAGATACCACAACCTGATTACATTCCTTTGTTACATCGAATAGTTTTCCGTTTGGCAAAGGAATAGCTTCAGTTTCCAAATTAAAGCCCAATAGATTTCGGACTTTATTAAAAACTGTTGCTGATGGGAAATAAGCCTGATGGGTGGTATCTTCTTTGAATTTGTAATCTTCAAGTTTTAAAATGCCTGATAATTCAAAAAAGATATCCTTTTGGGATTTTTCCTGAATAGTTTTGTCCATAGACAACCTCCTTTTCTAGCCTTTGGCTTAATAATTTTCTATATAATCAGCATGGATTTAAGCAATAAAAAAAGCACGGAAAATCCGTGCTAATACATGCTGAATAAATAGCTCCTGATTTGTATGTCACAAGTCCATACAAATGACAAATTCTCAACAAGAGAATAAATACGAATTACTGATATAATATGAAGTTATCATGGGTATAAACTAAACGCAAAAATATAATGATATTTTAGTATTATACATAATAAATGTATTAATTGATGTTTCTCATATACATAGTCTTGCGTCCGACTCCGGTTTTAATAATAGCTCCTTCTTCTACAAGTTTTTTAGTGCAGATTTAACAGAGGAACTGCTAAGGCTAGGACATGAAAGTAAGGCATCCTGTTTTGAAAACTTTCCAAGCGTATTTTCTGTGAATGACTTTACAATGTCGTAAGCACTGGTCTTCTTTCCAGTTTTTGTTGCGTGTTTCTCCCAAACGTTACATTTTTCTACCAATTATAATATATTTTGGGAGAAAAACAAAAGAAACGGGAGTAACATTTTACTATCTTATATATTTTCCACTTAAATTTGATTTATTTATTGTCTTCATTATTCTGTTCATGAAAGTTGAAGATACACCATTTTGGGAGGGGCATTCAACAGCAATGCAGGGCAAGGGAAACTCTGAAAAGAATGATTCCTTATTCCCTTTTACTCCCTTTGCACTAAAACCCATGTGCTTTGCTGCTTTAATTACACCATATGCATTAGTTCCCTGTTTATCTGTTCCTGCAACTTCATAAATCTGGGTAATACCTATCTTGTAACCATTCTGTTTACAAATGGTCGCAAGACATGCGACACCACAATCAGTAATGTCGTGCTGTTTTATACAATAATATCTCATCATTTCCTCTATTTTCTATTTTTATAACAACGCATCATCCTATTACTAATATTAGCAAAGCCATAAAAATACTCAACACTAAATTTACAATAACAAATATACTAGTGTATTTCTCTTGGTATCGTTTTAAATCACTAATTTTCTCTTTCTCTCGATCAGTCATTCTCCATGTTGCTGGAAATAACGCTGCAATTGAAAAAATTATAAATAATAAAATTGCAACAAAGGACAAAGTAATTACTACACCCATATCTCCATCACAAAAAAGTCCTTTATATATACTAGATGCCAGAATCAATACAAAACATACAATTTCTAAGCATTTTTGCCAAATATTAAACTTGCCTTCCATTTTTATCACCTCTTTTTTCTAGTGTACCACATAAATATTACTAACACCATATCATTTTTTATTAATAATTTAGTCTAGTTGAACGATACACCATTTTGAGAGGGGCATTCAACCACTATATTTAGTGCAATGTTTTATTTATTTTCTAAACATAGATAAGTGCTCTGTTACAAATCATATTATAGCATAATATGACTGTTTGTTCCAACTATTTTTTCCTGATAATCCGGTTCACCCGTCACCAAATATATATTATTATATTGCTTCTCTGTTAAGCGTAAAAGTCTCACCGTTCCGGTTTTAGGTGCATATTCTTCTATTCGTCTGAAATGTTTTTCGGATGCTTTCCGGTTTTTCACTATCCGCATATACACTTCCGGTGCAATTCGCAAATAGCCATCTTTATGTAAAAACTTTTTAAGCTTTGTATACTCTGTTTTGGTTCCCCATTTCTCTGTCGGACTAAGAATAAAAGTAATCTCATTCCGTAATCCCCTCCATACTTTCAAAATGTACTTGTCCATATAATAAATCCTCCAGTATAATATGTTCACACATACGTCACAGTTCTCCGATTGCCACATTCTGTTATATCTTGTTATCAGATTTTCTTGCCCTTGTGTTTACCCTTATCAGCTTCCAAGGGAAGAATAAAACAGTGTGAAATCGTATAATAAGTTAAGGTGAGCATTTTGCGATAAATCCTTTATTTTCAAGGCTTTTGGAGGATTTTATTAAAACCCTGTGGGGGTTAATAACCACTTATAAAATTGTGGTTTTCAAATTCAAATTTTGGGGAGAAAGCATGAAATAGGGCTTATTATATTCATAAATGTATATATTATGTAATTTTAAATTTTATATTTAATTTTAGATTATCCGCATAAACACTACACTTTTAAACATTTTAGGTATAGGAAATACTCATTTTACCACAGATTTACCACGATTGAATGAGCCTTGATATGATGATAAAACGACTAAGGGAGATAGCACAAATAACTGTGCATCTCCCTATATTTTCTTTGTTTATTCCGTTGATTACTTCATTTGATTTCAAACTTTAACGCCTTTTTATATCTCGTTTTTTAAGTCCAATCATAATAGAACACCTACCTTTTTATAACTTCTTCTGTTATCATATTTTCAAATTCCACATCAGAATAATCCAATCTTTGGATTGACATTGTAAATCTGAGCGTATCTTCTGATACCGGGAATTAGTTGATTTTCTTTTGCATGTTTTACAAATATATCTATTCTAAGCAATTCTGCAATTTCTAGATATTTTGGAGTGTTCATTTTATCCCTTTCTCTTTGAAATTTTCTATATCATTCAGAAATTGAAACCACCTACTCAATACATTATATTTTTCAATGTTGAGAGAATAGTATATCTCTAAACCCACTTTTTTAGATGTTATCAAATTTCCCTCTGCTAATACTTTTAAGTGATGTGAAATAGTAGCTCCAGTGAGTTCAAAATGTTTGGCTATATCTCCGGCACATAAGCATTTACTTTTTAAAAGGTAAATAATTTTTCTTCTAGTTTCGCAAGAGAGAGCCTTAAAACTAGAAGTTAGTTCTTTCTCATTCATTTCATAAAATTCTCCCAGTATTCTAGCACTAAGTCATTAAATTTATTTTTTTATTACACATTTGTCAAAAAATATTTTTTCTAATACATCAAAGTTTTGTGGGTTGTTACACTCAAAAATGCTATGTCTGTTATCTATAAAAATAATTTTATCACAGAAATTTGATACTAAATCTAAATTATGAACAGAAAATAAAATCATTTTTCCAGTATCTTTTAAATCAAATAATATTTTTTTGATAACGGAAGTACTTTCTGGGTCAATCGCATTAAACGGTTCGTCCAAAATAATGTTTTGAGCATTTGACATGAAAGCTCCTGCAAGATATATTTTTTGTTTCATTCCAAGAGAATAACTGGAAATAGTTTGTTCTAATGAATTTTCCAACTTCAATTTTGGTATATAGATAGCAAGCAGTTCATCAAACTTTTCTTTTTGATTATAAAGTTCACTAACAAATTGTAAATATTCTTTTCCAGTCAAATTTAAAAACATATCCTTTGTATCTGGAACAAAAGCATAGTGATATTTTGCTGTAAAATCGGTAGAAGGAATATCATCTATTTTTACACTTCCTTTATCCAATGTGCTAGGTTGGATAATCGAATTTAAAAAAGTCGATTTTCCAATACCATTTACCCCTACTAAAGCATATATACAGGAATTAGTTAAAGTTATGCTCTCATTTTCAAAAATTTTATTTATACCATAAGACTTACTTAAATTATTTATTTCTATCATCTGAAAGACCTCTTTTCATATACATAACCACACCTATCAATAATAAAATCAAGATATTCATCATTGATAATCCAATAGAAAATTTAACAAAGGAAAATTTTTCCCAAAAATACATTTCTAAAATTGTTAAAGCCACAATCATGACTAAAACAAATATCTTGCTCATATTCCCATATAATAATGTATTAGGTGTGATTTCAGTTCTGGGCATTTTATAGTCAAAGTACACTCCCATAAAAGAGCAAAGTATATTCGTAAATGTACCATACAGCAATAAAGATATATCAAAAAATAGCCCATTTTTACCAATACTGCAAACAATCCATGCACAAATGATGACAATTTCATTCAAAACAGAGCTTATCAATACCTTAGAAAAGAATATCCTACTGTTTTTGACTGGAAATAGGTTATAATATGAGATATTTTTATCACTGGTATATGATGTGCTGGAAATTGTATTCATAGCACAGCATAATACCATTACAAGAATTTTTAGTACACTTTGAATTTCTATATAACTTCCAGATATTCTTTTTGAAAAAAGATTTACCAAAAGATACACAGTTATCACACTTTTTAAATTAGAGTAAAAAAGTAATTCCTTATTTCTTGAAACTCGACACCATTCATTCAAAATATATGGATTTTTGTTAAAATACTTAGATATATTTGCATGAAATCTAGGTTTGGTAAAACAATTTAAATAATGGTAACACCTAAGAAAATATGATGCACTTATTTTGATAGTATATATATAACTCAGAAATATAATCATTATAAAAATAAGAACACTTATCAAATAATTATTTTCAAAAAGATGGTATATTCCATTTATCATCAGCGGTTTTTCAAATGCAAATATAAGTAAACGTACAATCCCCCACATTATAAAAAGAAAACCACCATATTGAAAAGTAAGTAAAATATATCCGCAATATTTTTCACTAACTGTCGATATAACAATAGAAATTGAAAAGATAAATAAATCAATTATTATCAATATCAAAGCACATAATATGGTAGTTAAAATTAACGGTAAAATATTCCACTTAAAAAAATATATACTTGATAAAAAACAGCAGATAAATGACAATATTTGTATTTTAAATAATCGAATTATAACCATATAAATAATATTTGTAGGATTAACAGGAAAATATAGTAACTTTTCTATCTGTGAATTTACACATAGTTGTTCTGGAATTCGATACAAAGCTACAAGAACAGATATGCAAATCAAACTACTAACAGCCAATACTAAAGCATTTTGTATTGGCTGTCCTAGATAATCCACATTAAAATACCAAAACAAAACACCTAGATACAGTCCAATTAAAGTTAATGTACATTTGACAAAATATGATTTTTTTCTTCCAAATAGAATGATGTTAAGTGTTTTTTTCATTGGTCTTATCCTTTACTATATCAAAGTAATATAATATATGGTACTTCCAATGAGAAGTAATCCCATGATAATACTATTTAATGATGATAACTTTTTTTGCTTGATAAAAGTAAAATTCAGTACCAAAGAAATAACAGGAACAAGCCATATTCCCAAAATACTAGGGATAGGATAATAGGTATCTCCATTATGCAAAATATTTATCTTCTCCGGTAAGAAAAATAACATAATTGCGGAAACCAAAAACATAAGAATAACAATAATAAAATTGATTTTAGCATACTTTTCATTATTCTCAGTAAAATTTTCTCCTAAGACATCTTTTAATATTTTTTTAATCATAGTTCACTCTCCTAATTTGTTTTTTTTTGTTTGATAAAAGAATAAATTGTAGGAATTCCAACCCAAATAACAAGCCCAATGAACAAAACCAACTCTGATTGCTCTGTTATAAAATATAAAATCAACATAATGAAAACTAATGGAAATGTAATATATCCTAATAATCTATTCGCAATTTTCCATGTCTTTTCATCTGTCGTTGTCCAAGGTAATCGTAATCCCATATACTTATTTAAAGGAAGTTTTGTTGAAACATTTCCAGTAAAAAGCATAATGGTAACCACAAAAATAAATGATGTTGGAATGTTGACGATGAAATCATTATCTATTAGCGGAACAAAATATAGTGCAACTGCCAATATTACCGTCAATCTATTCATACGACGCATTGTTTTCACTTTTGGATTATCTTTAGATAAATTTGTAATAACTGCCATTCTCGTTTGCGCAACACCCATTAAACTAATCAAACCTGCTCCTATAAGGAAATTAACATTGCTTAAATTTTTGAAAAAGGCGATCAGAAGTGCTGTGATAGATAACCCAAATATACATATATCTAAAATAAAAATTGATTTCTTCATTTCTAAATCACTCCTTTTTTCCAAAAATAGACATAAATCCAGACAATGCTTGTTGAAGTACTGTTACATTGATTGAATAAATGACAAAGTTTCCTTGCTTTTCTGAACTAACTAACTCTGCTTCTCGTAAGATATTCAGATGTTTTGTTAAAGCAGGTTTCGATATGTCAAAATGTTCCGCTATTTCTCCAGCACTTAAATCTTTCTCATTCAATAGTTTCAAAATTTCTCGTCTAGTTGGGTCACTAATAGCTTTAAAAACACTTCCCACACTCACACCCCTTTCATTTAACCAAAAAGTTAATTAGCCTTACGGTTAAATGCTAAACTAAGAAATGCTTCTTGTCAATAATTTTTAAAAATTATTTTCATAAAAAGACTTGCATACTACTATGCTCATGCGTCCATAGATACCGCAAAATCAGAGGTTCAGCGTCTAATCGCATAAGAAGTATTTACCACGATTTTAACCACGCTTGATAGCGAAAATATAAGAAGATAGACCTAGATATGTGAGGTTTACCACAAAAGCAAAATGCCCGTAGAGCCGATAAAATAAGGCTTTGCGGACATTTAAGAAGATATAAAAAGATAGTCAAAAAGGCATATATAATTTTAATTAAATAAACGATACTGTCTCTGTTAATGCTTTTCTGCTGTTATGATTAGGGAGAGGAGTAGTTGTTTTGTCAGCAACACCAAGATCAAGAAGCATTAATATTTCCTCATCTTCTGGTAAATTAAAAGCTTTTGCCAGTTCATCAGGATTAAAGAAGTTAATCCAGCAGCTGTCAACACCTTCATTGTATGCAGCTAACATAAGATGGGTTGCAACGATAGTTGCGTCTTCTATTCCAGAGTTTCTTTTATCTCCTAGGTAAGTGAACACATTATTTTTATTATAAGCAACAATTAGGACTGTAGGTGCGTTATATCGGCAAGGCGTTAATTTATCAATAGTCTCTAATGCACTTTCAGATTGTACAACATATATATGCTGTTCTTGAAGATTCTTTGCTGTAGGCGCTACTCTTCCAGCTTCCAAGATAGCATCTAATTTATCTTTTCCTATTTGTTCGCTGCTAAATTTTTTACATGAATATCTGTTTTTAATTACATCTGAAAATTCCATAAATAACCCTTCCTTTCAGTGAATTTTATCTACGCTAATTATATCACTTATACAATAAAATCCCGCATTGTAATTATATTAAGTAATCATCATCTATCATTTGTTTATATTCTGAAAAGTCACCATCATTAAAATTATATCTGTATCTCACATCTTCATCGTCTACCACGCATCGAAGTATCATTGTATCATCTTCTATGTACAGATAATTTTCCGGATTCAAATAATTCTGTTTTAAAATTGCCTCAGATAAACGATATGCAATTACTGTTGAAACTTCAAAAATCTCTGAATTGGCTCCTTCTATTTCTGCTTATCATTCTTAATACTGTTTTATTTATCATGTCTTATTATCCTCCTTAAATCTTTTTCATCCAGTTATTCAGCCATTCTTCTGCGTTATTAATGTGCATGCCAACAATAATCACATATCCATATTTTTTTGCCATATCATGAAGATACTGTACACAATATTTATACAACTCCTGACTCATGCTTTTGTATGTGGTGTGTCTGCTCTGCAAAAGCCTGAAATGTTCTATTATAATAACATTATATTTATTATGCCCATTGTCATCTGATAAAAGTTCAACATCTCTATCATCTATAGCTTTAAAATGTATATTATCACATTGTGACTTAAATAATTTTAGAGCCTCATCACATATTTCATCAAAACTTCTTTCATCATTTTCTTTATCAGGTGAAAAAGCCTGTTCATACATATGTGTTTCTATTCTTTGTAATATATTGTTATGCACATCCTTACCAACCTGCCTATGAAAAATACTTATAATACCATTAAAGCTTCTGACATAAATAATCTTTTAGCTAAGTCAGAAAAGAAAGAAAATGAACTTGTCATTCCTACTTTTCTACAGTCAAGAATGAAAAAATAGGGGGTTCCCCTATTTTTCCATTCTCTAACCTGCTTTAATTTTCAACATTTCCCAGTTCTGCCCGAAACATCAGTCTTCTTGTTCCCCTGATATTCTCAAACTGGATTTCATATGTCTGCGTAACCTTATCGACCTTAACAATCTCACCAATTCCAAATACCTTATGTCTGACTTTATCTCCAACCTCGAATACAACCTTTGGCAGCATCTGCTCAGTCACACCTCTGATTAATACTCTGCTGTTGTTGATACAGTCAAGAAGATTAGTATCAATGTCACTTAAAAATGCTGATGGTCTTGCAGCGAAACGGCCATCTTTCTTTCTATAAGTGCTGAGGTAAAGCATATTCTTCGCCCTTGTCATCGCAACATACAATAATCTTCTTTCCTCTTCATATTCGTCTTCATTACGAAGCCTGCTGCTTGGAAACTGTCCTTCAACGAGTCCTGGTACAAATACTGTATCAAACTCAAGCCCTTTTGCTGTATGAATTGTCATTACTTTTACAACATTATACTCTCCGTCCTCATCTTGCGCTGAAAATAATGCAAAATGGCTTAACAGATCAGCCAGCTCAACCTTCTCCTGATTATCTTCCTCCAATGCCGTAATAGTCCTGATAAGCTCTGACACATTGTCAAGTCTGGTCTGGTCGATATCCTGCTCCAATGCCTGACGATATCCCATATCAAGACATTTGTTTACTATATCAGTACAGGTATAAGCAACATATGTATCATGCAATTCACTGATTGCATTGTAATATTCTATAACATTTTTCTGTGTTATATCGCCATCGTCAATCTGCTTTCCAAGTGCCTTGAAAAGACTGCAGTTGTTCTGTGCTGCTGCATTTTTAAGCTTCTCAACAGACTTCTTACCAAAGCCCCTTCTCGGTCTGGATATAGTATACAGCAAATCCATGTCCGTAAGGCTGTACACCATTCTCATGTATGAAAGCACCGTTCTTATCTCTTCGCTTTCATAGAATTTCGCACCGCTTAGTATCTTGTAAGGAACTTTTCTTTTTATAAATGCTTCCTCTAACGACCTTGTCTGTGAAGCAGCCCGCACCAATATAGTATGGTCGCTGTACTTCATATTCTTAGCGACATTATCAAGAATAGTATCAGCTATCCACAAAGACTCATTCTTCTCGGTGTCAGTTGCATTAAATACCGGCTTATGGCCATCTGGTCTGTTAGAAATCATCTGCTTTTCAAGCCTGTTCTGATTAGCAGATATAAGTGACTTAGCCACATTTACAATTTGAGGAGTACTCCTGAAATTCTCAGTAAGTGAATAATCCTGCACATTTTCATGTGTTTTGTCAAAATTAATCATGTATTCAGGGTCAGAACCGCGCCATGTATATATATTCTGGTCGTCATCACCTACCACAAACAGATTCTGATACAAACCACTTAGAATGTGAAGCAGCATGTCCTGTTTCATATTAACATCCTGATACTCGTCGCACAGTACATACTGGCACTTTTCCTGCCAGCGAATCCGCACATCTTCATTCCTGTTTAAAATATATAAAGTGAAATTAATAAGGTCTTCAAAGTCCAGAGCATAATTGTCACACTGTCTCTTAAGATAATTATAGAAAACCTTTTTATCCACATTTTTCTCGCTGGAAGCCCTTCTTTTAAGCTCTGTCTTATCAACGCCTGCCATAAGCTCAACATAGGACATATCCTGCTTGGTTATGTCTATATCACTCATTATCTTCTTCGCAGTATTGTCCTTGAGCGATATTCCCATATCCTCTGCCACGTCCTTTATCATCTCCAGCTCTGCCTTCTTATCAAGAATCGTGAATGTCTTGGGAAATGTCAGCCTGTGAATCTCCTCTTTAAGAAACATGTTACAATATCCGTGAAATGTTCCTGTAAAACAGTTGGCGTTATCACCAACAATATTCCTTAATCTATGCTTCATCTGCGAAGCTGCCTTGTTTGTAAATGTAAGCGCCACAATAGATGATGGCTCAACGAACAGTTCTGTTATAAGATATGCTATTCTATATGTAAGTACAAATGTTTTTCCCGAACCTGGAACTGACGCAACCCTTATGTTGCCTTCTGTCTGTGTTATTGCCTCTGTCTGTTCCTTCGTTGCTCTTTCTGGTATGTTCATAGTCCTCTTTACCTGTAAATATTTAGTATACCTTTGGTATCTCTCCATCAATTCCATACATTTGTTTAAATGTATCTATATCCCCAGTCTGCTTAATCAGCATTATCTCCTCTATCTTACCGGTATGGATATCCTGAAATCCCGCGACCTGCTCCCCTGTGCATATGCTTGTCTTCAATACTGGTTTCTTGTTCATTTTATCATAGGATTGTGTGTGTTTCTTTTTAAATATGCTCATCATTTATAACTCCAAAGTCTGCCTGCTTGTATATATGGTGGTCACTCTGATGTTAAAAGTGACCACTTGTGACCACCTAGTGAACACTTAATCATAAAAGTGACCACATACTAGTCACTCTGATGTTAAAAGTAATTACTAATTTTTCTATTTTTTTGTTTTATAAAGAGTATTATTTCTTTCTCCTACTTTTTCTATCAAACCTGCTTTCATCATTTTATCTATTAGCTTTCTTGCTCCAGTTCTGGATTTATAATCATTATATAAATTTTGCAACAACCTCAAGCTCTTTTCTCTTAGGTCTTTCAGGTGGCTCCTGTCCCCTGTAGCCAACAGCAATAACAGACACAACATTTTCACTGTCTGGAATATTAAGCAATTCTCTTAACGCCTCACCATCTCTAATGCCCATTACCAGAGTATCAAGCCCCAGTTCAGCAGCTTTAAGAAGCAGATTATCATTCTGCAGACCAAGGTCATAATAGCCCCAGCCGTCACCAGCCTCATTAACCTGACTGCCGGTATTCTTATCAAAGCCGACCATTCCCTTTACAAATGTTGTAACTATATATGCGCCTGCTCCTTCCGAATTAGCCTGATTAAATTCCGGAAGACATTTTTCTCTAAGTTCTTTCACCGCATTTTCAGATAATACACAGTAATATCTTGATGTCTGCAGATTCTTCCATGAAGGTGCATATGACGCAGCCTTAATAAGTTCCTCAAGCTGTTCCTTAGTAACCTTTCTCTCTGGATTATAATTTCTTATGCTTCTTCTTTTCTCCATTACTGCCTGTAATTCCATATGTATACCTCTTTTCTATGATTATAGTTACTAATGTTTCCGCTCAATCTACACATCATTATCTGCTTATCATAAAATGCCTCCTCTAAGTAAGTTCATAATCCTTTAACTGCTTTCTGTATGTTCTATACTCCGGACAGTATTTTTCAACTTCCGCCCAGAATTCTGCCGAATGATTCATATATCTTCTGTGCGAAAGTTCATGCACAATAACATAATCCATCAGCTCCTGCGGCATATAATACAACTGGTAGTTGAAATTCACATTGCCTTTAGAGCTACAGCTTCCCCACCTTGTTTTCTGGTTACGGATAGTTATTCTTCCAACGCTCACATTCATTATATCGCAGTAAAACTGTACTCTTTTTTCAAATGTATCCTTTATATTATCAAGTTCCTGCTTCGACAGACATTCTACCCCCAGTGCACCTGTACCGTGTCTGTTATCTGATTTCTGTCTGACAAAATCCAGTTTCTGCCTGATCCAGTCCTCATGTTCATCTATAAATCGGTTAATCTCTGCTGATGACATTCGCAATGGAGTTCTTACTATCACTTTCCCATCTGCATGAACCTCTATTCCTATTGTTCTTCTTCTGGATTTTATTACCTGTATGTTCATGATTCTACCTTGTAAATGCTTTATCTTCCCACAACCTTCTTAAGATATTCATTTTTCAGCTTATTCTGCTCTTCAAGCCTCTTATTTTCATCTTTTAAATGCTGTATATATTCCCGTGTCAGTTTAACGCCTCCACGAACCGCTATGTCTTCATGCTTTTCCATCTCATCAAGCCACTGGAATAATGACTTTTCCCTGATTTCGTTATATGTGTTATCTTCTCTGTTAAACATTTTCCGCCTCCTTGCACACATCAACCCAGCCCTTAGCCCGTGACGCGTCTTCCAACTCAGCAATTGTGAGCTTCACTGCAGAATGATCGTTGCCTGCTGCCGGATACACAATATTGAACTGTTTAAGGCTTTCATCAAGATATACATCAATGCCCTCATTAATGCCAAATGGACAGACTCCACCGGGAGCGTGTCCGATTATATTCTCAACCTCTTCAAATGGTATCATCTTTGCTTTTACATGAAATGTGTCTTTATATTTTCTGTTATCTATCTTCGCAGTTCCTTCTGTGATTATCAATACTGCCTTGTCGCCCTGAAGAAAAGACATTGTCTTGGCTATCCTTCCTGGCTCGACTCCAAGTGCCTCCGCTGCCATTGCAACCGTGGCTGTTGATTCACCAAGCTGTATTACATGCTCTCTGTATCCTGCTTTCTCCAGATATCCAAGTGCTTTTTCTAATGACATATAAACCCTGCCTTCTTTCCACATATTTTTAAACAGTTTCTATAATACCACACACGCGGCTTCCAATGGCATATATTCTTAAAATTTCATATTTAGCAATTGCTGATTAAATAAAAATCCCGCGACAGTCATACAACCGCCACGGGATTAAAATCATTTATTCATATGTGTGTTTCTTATGCTTACCAAAAGCTGCCTGTTCCTCGACACTGTGGTCTGCAACATTCATCTTCTGATGTACTTTCTTTTTCTTTAATGGATGCTTTGGATTCTTATCCATAACAATCGCTCCCTTTCTAATTCAATAATAAATGATTAGTCATTAGCCTTCAATAGCAATGTACTTCTTATTCTCAACTGCTTTAGCTTCTTTCTTAGGAACTGAAAGTCTTAAGATACCATCTTCATACTTAGCCTTGATATCTTCCTGTGTGACACCTTCACCTACATAGAAGCTACGGCTCATAGCACCAGCATATCTTTCCTTACGGATGTATTTACCTTTCTTATCCTTTTCATCCTTATCAAGTCCCTTAGCAGCACTTATTGTAAGGTAACCGTTATCAAGCTGTGCATTAATTTCATCCTTCTTAAATCCTGGAAGATCAATATCAACTTCATAACCTGTATCAGTTTCCTTAACATCAGTCTTCATTACATTATTTGCATGCTTACCATATAAAGCCTTGTCAACTTCAGGAAATCCGAAGTCCATCCAATCATCATTAAATAAATTCTCTCCAAAAATACTAGGCATCAACATAAGTCATTCCTCCTTTAACATATACCATTATCTTGTTACCTTGTTTCTTTGGAACCGGGATGTTTCAGTAACCTCTTGAGGTACTTTCCTTTACTTTCGTACCTCTTTTGGTTCCCTTCCTTTGTTCTTGGCTATGTTATATACCTTTTTATTAGCACTGTCAAGGGGTGAGTGCTAATTTTTTTATTTTCCAATTATAAAATCCCGCAACCCCAGTATTTACATGGGATTGCGGAATTATAAAATATTTATAAACTATATTTTTTCAGTCGTTTCAAAAGAAAATTATATAATTCTTTATTAAGTTCTCCGTTCTTTTCCTCATCTTCCATATATTCAGGAAGCGGCATATTTGTATCACATTCTCCACATATATCAATACCTAAAACCTTCTGGTTTCTTATAATTATCCCAAGCATATGCTCTAATGTCCCAAGCTTCATATGTCCCTGACTCCAATTGGTTTCACTTATGCTTTCATCAAGAACATCCTTATCAATAGATATGTATACAGGAACTGATAAATCAATCTGGTTTGTTTTAGATTCCATTGCTTCGGCTCTTATCTCCTGTGCTGAATATGTTATAAGTTTATTACTTCTTAACCCAATCGCATTAATATCTTTCTTCTCTGGTCCCACTAGAATAAGCTGGCAAATATACGGATTGTCTTTAATCACCTTTCCTGCCCAGTCTCCGCAGCTTGTTAATCCTTCAATCATAGGTTTTTGCATATCGGTATGGTGATCAAATACAACTAAAGAAAACGGTTCCTTAATTCTGTCAGTCATTATCTTAGTAACATAATGGTAGTTACCCGAATCAATAAAATGTATTCCATGAATTCCAACAGAATCAACTCTTTCACCTATCTGTTTTTCAGCTTCGTCTGATACATACATATCACATCCTGTAATATCAGTGCAGTCTATCCATGTAAGTGATGTTTTTTCCTTAGCAAATTCATCATCATATACACCTGTGAAATCAAGAATAAAATTGTTGTTTTTCTCTCTTTGCATTATTCAATCACCTCAATGGATGTTACTTTTTCTCAAATTCCTCGCTTATCTTCTCCACAAGATTATTCTTTGCAAGTCCATAAGCAATCTTAACTGTATTATACACTGTTTTGTCCGTTGCTGCTCCATGTCCCTTAACAACCGGCTTCTTAACGCCTAGAAGAATTGCTCCGCCTTCATTGTTGTAATCAAACTTTGGCTCAAGTCTGCCAATAAGTGCCTCAAGCTGTGCCTTTTGGGTATCAGATGCACCTGCTGCTGCCCTTCTTATATCATCAAACACAACCTTTGCTGTTCCCTCGATTGATTTAAGAAGCACATTCCCTGCAAATCCATCACATACAACAACATCTGCGTTGCCGTCTAACACTTCTTTGCCTTCAATATTACCTGTGAAATTAAAACCACATTTTTCTAAAAGCTCATGAGCTTCCTTAATAACATCACTTCCCTTTCCAGCTTCAATGCCATTAGAAAGTGTTGCAACTGTCGGATTCTCAATTCCGAGTGTCTTCATGTAAGCTACACCGAGTCTTGCAAAATCGACAAAACGGTCTGCCTTGCAGTCAATATTGGCACCGCAGTCAACTATACAGAATGGCTTGTCATTACGGCCATTAAGAACTACTGAAAGTGCCGGTCTTGTCGCATTTAACTTGCCAAGTATAAGGATAGAACTTATAAGCACAACTCCTGTTGCACCACATGTCACGAATCCACCGATATCCTCATTCATGCGGCACATTTTAAGTCCCTTGATTAAGGACGAATCAGTCTTATCGTGGTAAGCGTCAACCGGGTCATCATAATTAGTTATCTCCTGTGTGCAGTCCACTATCTCAAGCTGCGATTCATCATAAGTTACATTGGCAAGGAAATCCTCCAGCTCGGCCTTCCTTCCCATCAGATATACATACAAATCTTTATTCTCACTGATTGCCCTGATTGCACCCAAAACAAGCTCTGTCTGCGGCTTGTCAGCACCAAGCAAATCTACAACTATCTTTATCAAATCTCATCCTCCTTGTTTTACGAAGTAAAATCCGAGTCCATTGACGAGGAGAGGCTTTAGCCCTCCTTCTGCTCCCTCCAGAAATTATCAAGCAGATTCTTATACACTGCCTCTGAAAATGGAGCTTTTGACAGCTTCTGCTTTGTCTCCTCTGACAAATGCTTTGTCGCAGCAAACTCTTTTCCAGCCGCCTCATACTTTGACAAATATCTGTCGAGTCTTGAACTTGCACCCAGTTCAATTAATGTCTTTAACTGTGGACATAGAATTGCTGTAAATCCATTTTTACCACATATGCACTCATATTCCTTAAGAAGCGAATCATAGACTGACTCTGACTCCGAATAAGCACATCCCGATATAAGAACCAATTTCTGTCCCGTCTTTGGATTTCTTATGCCGTGAAATGACTCGCCATTTTCAGGTGGCTTCTGTCCCCTGTAAGTACACATCATGCTTAAAAGTCTGTCTGTGAAAAGCTTCATCTGTCCCGGCATGCCAAAAAAATACAACGGATAACTTTCAATTATAATGTCTGCTTCTTCTATTCTTTTCTTAACTGCCGGCATGTCATCATTTTTGATAACACACTCGCCCTCAGTCCTTGCCCAGCATGAAAGACAGCCCATGCATGGAGTAACATTTAAGTCGGAGATATTAATTATCTCCGACTCGTATTCACCACCTTCGCACATTCCCTTTACAAATGCGTTGGTTACCGCCATTGTAGTGCTGGCACTCTTATGTGGACTTCCATTTAAAACTAATATCTTAGCCACGTCCAAATAATCCTCTTCTCTTTCTTGCAGGAGCCTGTGATACACCAAGTAACTGTGCTGCTCCAGGAACCTCTCCTACTGCCTCACTGTATTCGCTGTAACGTCCTATTTTTCTGTATTTCTCATATCTGTCATCAAGAAGCTTATCAACCGGCTTCTTCTCTAACTGCTTTATTTCTTTTGAAAGGTCGTCAGCAAGCTTTTTCATAAAATGTGATGTTTCTTTCTCTTCTGAAAAATCTTCCGGTTCTTCAACAACCTTTTCTACGATACCCATTTTATTAAGGTCAGCGGCTGTAAGCTTGAGATGTTCTGCTGCCTCTGGCGCTCTCTTAGGATCTTTGAATAGAATACTTGCACATGACTCAGGTGTAATTACTGAATAATATGCATTTTCAAGCATCCATACTTCATCCGCAACAGCAAGTGCAAGTGCGCCACCGCTCCCGCCTTCACCAATCATTACTGATATAATAGGTGTCTTAACATCTGTAAGCTCATACAGGTTGTTGGCAATTGCCTGTCCCTGTCCTCTTTCTTCTGCGCCCTTACCGCAGTTAGCACCCTGTGTATCAACAAAACAAATAACAGGTCTGTGGAACTTTTCAGCCTGCTTTATAAGTCTTAATGCTTTTCTGTATCCTTCTGGAAGAACGCAGCCAAAATTCCTTAAAAGTCTTTCGTTTAAATCTCTTCCTTTTTCAATTCCGATTACAGTTACAGGCTTTCCGTTAAGTCGTCCGATACCTCCAACAATGGCATGGTCGTCTGCAAAGCATCTGTCACCGTGAAGTTCTACAAAATCAGTTATTGTAGCATTTATATAATCCGATGCAGTTGCTCTGCCGCTCTTTCTTGTACGGCATATTCTGTCATAAACACTTAAATTCTCGTTTGTCATGATTAATCTTTCTCCTTATATTGCAATGCAATACTGTTATGCACTTACTGTTTCTGCATGTATTGCAAGAATGTTAGCAAGATATGCCCTCTGTTCCTGTCTTGGCACGATATCATCTATAAATCCGTTCTTTAACTGGAACTCTGCGCTCTGGAAATTATCCGGAAGCACTTCACCTGTAACCTGCTCTACTACTCGCTTTCCTGCAAATCCAATCATTGCACCCGGTTCAGATATGATTATATCTCCAAGCATTGCAAAGCTTGCTGTAGCACCGCCCATTGTAGGGTCTGTTGTACATACAACATATAAGAGTCCTGCGTCACTATGTCTCTTGGCTGCTGCTGAAACCTTTGCCATCTGCATAAGTGACAGTGCGCCCTCCTGCATTCTTGCACCACCTGAAACTGTATATCCGATAACTGAAAGTCTGTTCTTTGTAGCATATTCAAAAAGTGCTGTAATTCTGTCCCCAACAACTGTTCCCATAGAACCCATCATGAAGTTAGGCTCCATAATGAATATGCATGTATCATTCCCACCGATAGTTCCTCTGCCGCATACAACGCCCTCTGTCTCACCGCTCTTTTCTCTGGCAGACTCATACTTTTCCTTGTATGATGGAAAATCAATAGGATCTGTAAATTCCTGATCATTAAACATTACATCAAACTTTTCTGTAAGCATCTGAAGTCTGTTCTTTGCCGGCATACGGTTTAGCTTCCCGCATAACGGGCATATGTAGTAATTCTTCTCCAAATCCTCTTTATTGATTTCTTCTTTACATTTGTTACATTTAACTGTCATTATTATTCTCCTGCCTTGATGTTCTCAATTGCCTCATTCAACGCATCAACTGTTGTAACTGTGTACATCTTTGCTTCTGGAAGTGTCTTCTTAACAAATCCTGTAAGTGTCTTTCCTGCTCCTACCTCGATAAATGTGTCTATTCCGTCAGCCCACATATTCTTTAATGTGTCCTCAAACCTTACACTTGAAGAAGCCTGAAGTGCTATTGTTTCTATAATCTGTGCTGTATCCTGTGGATAAGGCTTTCCTGTTCTGTTGGCATATATCTCTGTCTGTGGAGCATTAATTGTCATTGCCTTGAGTGCCTTCTCAAGTTCTTCACTTGCATCCTTCATATAAGGAGTATGGAATGCACCGCTTACTGCAAGCTTAACTGCCCTGCCTCCTTTTTCCTTGATTGCAGCGCAGAATGCGTCTATCTCGTCAGCACTTCCTGCACATGAAATCTGTCCAGGACAATTATAATTAACCGGCCAGATTTCCTTGAATTCCTTACATGTCTCTTCAACAACTTCTGGAGCAAGCTTAAGTGCTGCTGCCATTCCGCCTGCATACTTTGTAGAAAGCTCACCCATCTTGGTTCCTCTGATAACTACCAGTTTAAATGCGTCCTCTATTGATAAAACTCCTGCGTATGCAAGCGCCGGAATCTCTCCAAGTGAAAATCCTGCTACAGCGTCAGCCTTAATTCCGGCATCCTTAAGCGCATTGGCAAATGCAAGGTCTGTAAGGAAAAGTGCTGGCTGTGTATTCTCTGTCTTGGTAAGCTCCTCGCCTTCTCCTTCAAAGCACACCTTAACTGTTCCCGGGCGGAGCGACTCCCCCAAATCATATAATTTCTTTGCATCAGAATCTGAATCGTATAGGTCTTTGCCCATTCCTACATACTGTGCACCCTGACCTGAAAATAATACTGCTATTTTTCCCATTACTTTATTCCTCCGTTCCATATATATCCTTACGGTCTACTGTTGTAAATGTCATGCTTCCCTTTGCGTACACATTGCCATCTACCTTAACTACTGCGTCAAATGCTGCGAGAACCTTGTTGATTCTTGTAGCTGTAACTGTAATATCAAGTGTATCTCCTGGAATAACAGGCTTTACAAACTTGAATCCGTCTACTTTAAGAAGCACATATAATCTGCCCTCTTCCCTGCTCTTTCCACCGTCATCGATTACAAGTGAACAGAGCTGGGCGCAGCTTTCAATTATAAGTACGCCCGGCATTATAGGAGCGTCAGGAAAATGTCCCATAAAATATGGTTCGTTAATTGATACATTTTTAATACCTCTGGCACTTACATTAGGCTCAAGCTCTAACACCTTCTCAATCATCTGGAAAGGCGGGCGCTGTCCTATTCTTTTATTAATCTCAAATATGTTCATCATAATGATAATCCTCCATCAAGCACGATAACCTGACCTGTTACATATGAAAATGCGTCTGAGCAAAGTGATGATACAACATTTGCAACATCTTCTGCCTTTCCTAACTTATGCATTGGGATTGCGTCTAAATACTCTTTCTTCTTCTCTTCTGGAATTGCATCCAGCATCTCTGTCTCTATAAATCCCGGTGCTACTGCATTTACACGGATTCCGTAACCCGCAAGCTCCTTAGCCATTGTCTGTGTCATTGAATTAACAGCACCCTTTGTTGCACTGTATACAGACTGTCCCGGAAGTGCAAATTTCGAGCTGACTGATGACATGTTGATGATGACACCGCTCTTCTTTCTGAACATTTTAAGTACTGCCTGCTGTGCGCAGTAGAAGTAACCCTTAACATTCAAGTCCATGCATGTATCAAGTGTATCCTTGTTGAGCATGAGAAGATACTCATCTCTTACAATTCCTGCGTTGTTTACGAGTACATCTATTCCGCCAAGCTCCTTACTTACATCTTTAACCATCTGCTTAACCTGATTAAGGTCTGAAACATCTGCTTTATATGTTATGGCTGTTCCGCCTGCTGCCACGATTTCATCAAGAACCTTCTGTGCCTGTTCCTCTGAATGGCTGTAATTGATGACTACGGCATATCCGTCTTTTGCCAGACGTATAGCACAAGCCTTTCCAATACCACGGGAAGCTCCTGTAACTAATGCTACTTTCATATCTGTGTGTCCTTTCTTTAAGAAAATGTCAGTTCTTTGTCATGGGCATCTGCCCCTGCTTCATTACTTGCTGAGTACGATTGCTGTGTATGAACCCCCTGCACCATATGCAACTACAAGTACATTGTTTAACTTTGAAGCTTCTACATTTGTCTTAGAAACGCTTCCGTCTGCTGCAATACTGTATGCTTCCTGTGAAGGTATCTTTCCTGCAAACATAAGTGCTGCGTGTGCTGCTGCTGTTGTAGCTGCTGCTGCTCTTGACTCGCCAAGAACTTCCTTTAATTCTACAACCGGTTTTTCTGCTAATTTATCACCAAATACTGCTGTCAATCCCTTGATTTCTACATCATCGACAGCCTTCATTCCGTTTGCGAAACCAAATACTGCATCTATATCATCAATTGTCATTCCTGCGTCTGCTAATGCGTTATTAACTGCATTTGTAAGGCCTGCCTCTGAACCTGTAAGTGTTCCGAACTTAACATTTGAATGAGCCATTCCGTATCCTGCTGCATGGCAGTAGATTCTTGCACCACGCTCCCTGGCTGCCTTCTCGTCCTCAATAAGAACTGAAGCACTGCCATCGCTTAATACGAATCCGTCATTTCCTGCAAATGGAGCTACAACTTTTTCAGATGTGACACCTAACTTACCGAAAAGCTCTGTCATTATGTCACTGTTCTCATCAGAACCTGTGGCTAACATAGCATTTTCCTGACCTGAACGGAGTACGCTCATTGCATATGCCATGCTTGCAAGACCAGACTGTGCACCGTTAGTAACTGTTACATTGTAGCCCTTGATTCCTGAGCAGATTGAAAGATATCCGCCTGCTGCATTGTATACAGTGTTAGGAAATTTGAATGCACTTCCTGAAGCATTGCCCTTCTCTGTAATCATACTCTGGAAATCACAGCATGTTCCAAGTGCACCCTCTGATGTTCCCACAATAATACCAATATCTGTTGCATTATCGTCTGTTACTGCATAATCAGCGTCCTTAAGTGCTTCCATACCTGATACTGCCTGAAGCTGACTGAAATTATCAAGCTTTCTATAGAATGACATCTTAAGTCCAAGTGCATCATAATCTTCCTTGCCAACTGAACTTCTTAAATTAGCTTCTGTTGGAGCAACATTTTTTACTGCATTTGCAACATATGTATCTACACCGTTGCCGCTTGGTGTAACCACACCAATACCTGTGATAACAAGTGGCTTCTTCTCTTCCTTAACTGTCACATTGCCAGCCTCTTTGCTAAAGATAATACTTGCGTTATTACCGCCGAATGCAAATGAGTTGTTCATTACGCTTGTAAGCTCTTTTTCATGTGCCTTATTAGGGCAGAAATCTATCTTTCCGGCCTTTTCGGCAAGCTTATCCATATCCTCGTCCTTAAATCCGAGTGTTGGAACTACTGTATTAGTTGTAAGTGCCTTGATTGAAAATACTGCTTCAATTGCTCCTGCTGCACCGAGGCAGTGTCCTGTCATAGCCTTTGTTGAGCTTACTGAAAGGTTATCGTTCTCGCCGTCAAATATTGTATGTAATGATAAGAATTCTGCATCATCGTTTTTAGCTGTTCCTGTTCCATGTGCATTAACATATCCGATGTCCGATTTCTTCAATCCTGAATTCTTGATTGCTCTGTTGATAGCTTCCATCTGACCTTCTCCATCCGGTCTTGGAGCTGTGATATGGTGTGCGTCACTGCTGACACCAGCACCTAATACTTCACAATACATTTTTGCATTTCTTGCCTTAGCATGCTCGTAGTTTTCTACTACTACAACACCTGAACCTTCACCAAGTGTAATTCCTGTACATCTGTTGAATGGTGAGCAGCCATCTGCGTCAAGTGCATGAAGTGATAAGAATCCGGCATATGGTACTGCTGCAAATGTGTCTGAACCACCTGCAAGTACTACATCTGCCTTGCCTGCTCTGATAAGCTCGCATGCGTATGCGATACTGATTGTTCCGGCTGCGCATGCATTTGCAATATTAGTAACAACACCGCCTGCATGGCACTGACCTGCAACCTGAGGTGCTATTGATGAGATTGGCATCTTAGTTACATCACTTGCTTTCTTGCCATGCTCATAATAATCAGATATGCTGACTGCACCACCGACACAGCTTCCGATGATAACTGAAGCCTTAGGATCTCCTGCAAAATCATCAAGTCCTGCGTCCTTCATTGCCTCGCCAGCTGCCTTGATACAAAGCTGTGCTGAACGGTCTGCATCTTCGCTTCCCTCAAAATCTCCAAGTGTGTCGCACTTAACTTCTGCTGCAAGGTCTGCGTAACAGTCTGTTGTATCAAGTGTTGTTGTTTTATGTATTCCTGAAACCGAATTAATGGCATTATTCCATGCTTCATCTACTGAATTACCGATAGCACATATCATTCCAAGACCTGTAATGACTGCGCGGTTATTATTCTCTGTCATAATTGCTCCTTTATTGTTATTTTCATAATTTCTTATAATACTTTTTTGGGGAGTGTGTAGTTGTCTTTGTTTTGGACTTTGTGAGGCATGTTCTTACTTGTTATGTCCAATCTTCCGGCTCTGGTGCGTCGGTTTGGACTTTTCAAGTCCTGTTTCTGCTTCTAACGTCCAATCTGCTCGCTCTGGTGCGTCGGTTTGGACTTTCCAAGTCTTGTTTCTGCCCACAACATCCAATCTGTCAATCTCGTCACGCTGTTTTGGACTTTCAGGAATCCAATTCCACCAAAAAGTCCAATCCATCGACTCTAGCATTCCCGTTTGGACTTTGTAAGCAATATTCCAGCCTAAAAGTCCAATCCGTCAGCAACATCCAAGCAATCAACCACAACTTATATCCGTAACTAATACGGGTGCCAGAAAAGTCATCTGACACCCGCCACATTTTATATATTATGCATTTTCTTCGATATACTTAGCGATTGTCTCAATGCTGTAGAAGTGTTCTTTGCCAACACCTGTCATCTGAACACCGAATTCATCATCAACATAAGCAATGATTTCAAGTGAATCAATTGAATCAAGTCCGATTTCACCATCTCCGAAAAGCTGTGTATCAAACTCTAAAACATCTGCGTCAATTCCTAAATTCTCACATAAAAAGTCTTTTAACTTTGGCATAATTTCGTTAGTGCTCATTATAATATTCCATCCTTTTTCTTTAATCATATTGTGCGTCCACTAAAAAAAGCACCTACACATTATATATTTTTTTGTAAAAATTTGGCATAACAAAACCCGTGTAGTGTTCGAAAACGCTACACGGGTTCTATAATTGTACTAATTTCGGACATTTTCGTTAAAGTGTCCAAATATTATCGTCAAAGCATTGAATTATCTACACAGTTCTGCCTCTCAATTCCACAACATTATCAGAACTTCCTAAGATACTCCACCATCATATCAATAACCGCACCGCTCTCTGGCATAAAAGGCTCAAACACACTGAACGCATGTGTAAGCTTTTTATTCTTAGGAAAAACTACAAGTTCATGCTCTCTTTCTGCTCTTGTCAGTGCCTTCTCAAAATCTGTTGTATATCTTCGTAAGAAATCATTATGGCTTGTCACGAGCCAGACTGGTGCAAGTGAGTTCAGCAGCTCCCTGTTTTCAAGATTAACATACTTTGCGAATGGAGTTTTCTTGTAATCCCTGCCATACAGATACTTTGGAAGAAAAAGTCCAATCTTATCAAATCTTGATGTATAGAACATTCCACTTATGAGCCCAAGCGCATTAATGCGAAGTCCTGAAGGAGTGACATTTGCTGCCCTCGCTATATTAGTGCTATTCTGGATAGCATTGACATATGTGATAAGGCATGCGCCGCCGCTGTCACCTGCCATATACACATGTGACGAATCGCCGCCATCTGCTGCCAGTCTCTCCTTTATATAATCCATTGCCATGAAAACATCGGCAATCTGGTCATATATAAGACAGTCTGGAATCAGCCTGTACTCTATGCTGTATACAAGAAATCCCTTCTTGCAAAGCAGTGCACAAAAATATCTGTTGAACTCCTTATTCCCAATTATAAGTCCTCCACCATGAACATTAATAATTACAGGAAGAATCTTTTCCTGTGAATCTTCCGGTCTGTATATGTCAAGCACATGTGCTTTAATTCCATCATCAGCATATGCAATGTCAGTACTGCATCTTACTCCTTCCGGAAATGTTAATCCTACATCTCTTCCTGCGCATGAATCTTCAAAATCTTTCCTCTGCCTATAAAACTGTTTTGTTAAAATATTCCCCATTGATGCACTCCCGACAATTACTTCTTCATATTAGATATAATAAGGTCAAGCTGACCCTCAAATAATTTCTCGATTCTTTCAACGGTATCCTTGATTTCATCAACAGTCTTGGCCTTTTCTTCTTTAATAATCCATCTTATAAGCAATCCAAATATAGCTTCTTCATAGAAACTACATATAATCTCGACATCCTTAATAGAAAGTATGTATCCTTCAGACATTTTTCTAATCTGCAAAAGTGCCAGATAATGAATTCGTGTCTTAACATATTTTTCCAGCCACTCTCTTCCTCTTGCATCAAAAAGATTAGCCCATACTTTCCTATGAATTATACTATATTCTATAAATCTCATAAGAACCTTGTCCATCTCACCATTGTACTCTTCATTGAATTCATCAATCTTTGCCTGGACAACACCATCCAGTACATCATATATATCGGAAAAATGATAGTAAAATGTGCTCCTCGTAATACCACATTCATCGGCTATATCTTTAATTGTGATTTTCTTCAGTGATTTTTTTTCAGCAAGTTCAAGTGTACACTTCATTATTGCTTTTCTTGTCAACTGCGACATGTAAATCTCCCCGTTCACTTATATTTGCCTGCATATTGTAACACATTTCACTACTAAAGTCACATATCTTTTAAAAGCTTAGTGCCGTTTATCAGATAACTGTCATTTACATAAATTTCATGCATTATTTTCCATAATGTGCTAGACAAATGTATTAAAAGGTGTTACTTTCTTATAGGACTAAAGGACTATTTATATTCGGATTTATTATTCGGATATAAAGCATTTATGAAAGGAAAATTAATGAACAAGTACGGACATGTAACCGTAACCAAAAGACTTACCCCTAAGCTTAAGAAAAGACATGATTTTGCTTTAAGACTTGGAAGTATTATGCCGGATATTCTTCTGCATACATATATTAAGGGACATACATGGGATTCTTCCTACAATAAAGTTTCAAGAAGGCTGCAGCGTCTTGAAAGACATGGCAGAATGAACTGTTTTTCTTTTTTATCTTTAGGCTATGCCTTACATTACATAGAAGATTACTTTACATTTCCACATAACTCATGGTATCCAGAACCGATGTCTGAGCATGTGTTATATGAAATTAAGTTCATGAATTATATAAGAGAAGCTAAGAATGATATTAACAAACCTCTGATATCTAATAATGGACGTGGTGTGTCTGCTGACAGAATGTTAGATTATCTCATAACTAACCACAAAAAGTATGCTGCTAACGAGCAGGGCTTTGATAATGACTATAGTTTCATCACTTCCGTTGGATATGCATTTGTTACCAACTATGTTAAGCTGTTCATGATTAACAGCGGCAAGGATATCGTTATTGATATGAATGAAGATTATGTAGCACTTAATTCTAATATTTAATACCTTTTTCTTTATAACTCAAACTTCGCACATAAATTTTAGCTATTCACCTTTAAAATTCAATATCCGGCAGTTATTCAGTTGTCAATATGCAGCTTGCAGTCGTATTTTCATAATAGTAGGAAGTGCATCCGGCAAATCTTGATGTATTGATCCAGAATTTTGACTGTACATTGTCTCACCCTGATACCAATGACCTGGAAAAACTGAAAGAAGCCGTTATGGATTCATCCTTCTGATAAGACCATAAAATAAGGCAGCCTCACATAGCTGAGTCTGCCTTACTTTCTTTATTTAATGTTGATGCCACTGGCATATTGCTGCAGAAACTGTTTCTTTCCACATGGTCTTCCCAAATAATATCCCTGCAGATAATCAACCTTCATTTCTTTCATTTTCAGAAGCCATTCTTTTTCCTCGATGCCTTCTGCGCATATCCTGACGTTAATACTATGTACCATGGTGATGATATTTTTATATAATTCATAATCCCTGTCACTGTTCATCGCCTTGGCAGTAAAATCCCTATCCATTTTCACGTAACTTGGATTCATATCACGGATACAATGAAGATTCGAATATCCTGTTCCAAAATCATCGATCACAAAGGGAATCCCGTTCTTGTCCAGAGTTTTACGGAATTTACAGAACGAAGGTGTCATATCCATAAATCCGCTTTCTGTCATTTCAACACATAAGCATTCCGGCTGTAATGAATATTTTTGAATTGCATCCAGAATATCCCGCTCCACATTGCCTTGCAGGATCTGAACATAGGATACATTTACATTCATCCGGAAATCAGGAATATATTTCTGCATTTCACAGCACATTGCTGCAGCTTCGTTCAAAATATATCTTCCAGCGGGAATGATTAATCCAGTCTCTTCCAATAATGGAATAAACTCCACCGGTGAAACAAACTCCCGCCCTTCTTCCGTTATCATGGAAAAACGCATCAGTGCCTCTGCTCCAATAATCTGTTCGGACTGACAGTCCACGATCGGCTGGTAATATACTTCAAAGCCATCATAATGGTTCACAATAGCATTACGAAGTGTTGCTATGATTCTTCCTTTTTGTAAAAAGACCTCATAGTCATCCTGGTCAAAAATATAGAATCCATTTTTACCCATGCTTTTTGCCTGTTTCAAGGCAAATTCAAACTTTTTGCGGCATTCTTCGGTTCCCTCACAAAATGTTGCTGCATCTATAACACCAATAGAAATAGAAAATATAGCTTCATAATTTTCGTCTACTATGAAATTATGAAGTTTATCTGTAATCTTTTCTTTCAGTGCCACAGCTTCTTCTGCGGAGGAAGCTTCCAGATCCACGATCACATACTGATCCGCTACCAGATGGTAAATTCTCTGCTTGTCTGAAAGGCATTCCTTCATACAACCGGCTACGCTTTTCAGGATATAATTACCATAATCAGCTCCCCTGGAGCTATTGATCGCTCCAAAATCATCAATTCCTATATGCATAAAAAATCCCTTGGTAATGGGTTCTTTTTGTGCACGCAAGTAAGCAAGGAATTCCGGACCGCCAAGCAGTCCGGTGACATTATCAGCCCTTCTCTTGTTGCCGGTCTCATTCAGACACCCGACCAGATACTCTGCATTTCCCTGCTGATCATTGACAACGATACCACGGCTGTTGATCCAGACCGGCATACCTTCTTTATCAAGCCATCTATAATGAAGATTATGTACCATTTCTCTTCCTTCACATATATCCGCAAGATGCTTTGCAAGCATCTCACGGTCTTCTTCATATACTACATTCATAACTTCATTTGACATATCTGTCAGGATATTACTCGGTATATTAAATCGTTCCACAGCTGACTGTGAAATCTCAAAGGTATTATTCTGCAGATCAAATATATACAGATAATCGTCCATACATTCTGTAATGATCTCAAATAAAATATCAGCTGCCTTCTCTCCAAATAATTTAAATATATCATTAATCACAACAATAACCTTCCTTATGACTACTTCACTCTATTCCTGTCATTTTCTAGAATAGCTTAAAGATATTCACGCGGTCCTGCATCTTGGCTGCTCCCTCTGCCAGATTAATACTGATCGCAGTATTCTCTTCTGAGGATGCCGCATTGCCCTGTACCACACTGGACAGCTGTTCAATTCCCTGACCGATCTGTTCCAAGGACTCTGCCTGGGAGTTTGCTTTCTCCATGGTGTTCTGTGCAATCTCTGCAAAGGACTCCATATCTGCAATGATCTGATTGAATGCGTCTGCTGTTGTTCTTGTAATCGTATTGCCATTTTCGATTTCCACTAAGGTCTTATCGATCAGATCTCTTGTATTTACAGCAGATTTTGCACTGTCTGCTGCCAGCTTGCCGATCTGATCTGCCACTACTGCAAAGCCTTTTCCTGCTTCTCCTGCTCTGGCAGCTTCAATGGAAGCATTCAGGGATAACAGGTTGGTCTGGGATGCAATATCCTCGATATCTGTGATAATATTACCGATCTCCTTGGAGATTTCTGTAATGTGCTCCATTTCCATCAGCAGATCGTTCATTTTTTCTTTTTCTTCGTTCGCTTTATCTGCAGAAGCTTTTACACGTGCAGATGCGCTCTGTGTTTCCTTCGCTGTATCTGCCGCCAGATCCACGACCGTATCAATGGTGGCATTCAATTCCTCGATAACTCCTGCCTGCTCTGTTGCACCGTCCGCCAGGGATTTTGATGCATTTTCAACCTCGGATGCATTCGATGATACCTGTTCTGCCAGATTTCTGATCTCGGTCAGGGTACTGTTAAACCGTTTCAGAATATACACCAGTGATGTCTTCAATTCCGAGAAATCGCCTAGGAAATCTGTAATATCATCACCATTTCTGGTCAGGTCACCCTGCGCTATTGCCTTTACCTCCACAGAAATCTCGCTGACATAATCTGCCAGAATACCCATGGCTTCTTTCAGATTCCTGATGGTATCGCCAAACTCATCCTCAGACTCATAGGTAAGCATTTCTGCATTAGACAGTTCGCCCTTACGCAGGCTGGCAACTGCTGCATCTATCTGTTCTACCGGCTCAGTAATGGAATTGGTAATGATCTTTCCGATCAGTGTCGTCACTACAGCAATCGCAAGACCCGCTGCCACAATCACGACAAATATGATGATGGTGCATACATTGGCCATGGTCTTTGCCCGGTCTAATTCTACATGGAACTCGTCACGTAATATAGTTAATTTCTCAGCAAAAGCCTTATATTCTTCATACCCCTCTCCGATCATCAGCCTTGCTGCTTCCTGCTGTTTATTCTCACGGCTCAACTTCAGGATTTCATCTGAAGCAGCCCTGTATTTTTCCCATGCAGCGTTTGCTACTTCGTAATCGTCCTGTCCTTTTTTAGCATCACTGTCTGCAGTGATAATCGCATTCAGCTTCGCACCGGTATCCTGGATCTGACTCTCCAGCTTCTGGATTTCTTCTTCGCAGGAGTTCATGACTGCTGCATCTGATTCTACCAGATGCTGGTACTGCTTGATTCTGTATTTCGCAGTCATTGTCTCTAAATCCTGCAGATATTCAAATGACGGAGACCAGACCTCCGTAATCTTCTCTATATTTGAACGGATCACTAATGTCGAGATCAGTGCCACCAACACTAAAAATAATGTCATAACAAGCACTGTCATTCGATATACTTTTAATTTTCCTGCAACCTTTAAGTTAGCTATACGCTTTTTAATCTTTTCCATGATAGTTTTCCCTTTCTTTGTAAATTATTGATCTTTTATCACATTTGTTTATCCATAAGCTGCTATAAGATAGCATACTTTATTGGAAAAGTCTATAAAAAAAAGTATTAAATTATTTTCTACTACATATTAGTGGTTCTATTGCTAGAAACTGGTGAAAATTAATCTAAATTCTGTCTCCTGGATGAACACTTTTCACAATGCTGCTTCAAATGTTCAGAACAATGCTTTCAGATAACACTGAACTTTCAGACGAAAAAATTAACGAATTGGCTAATGCATTTATGGATGCACTTCCTACTATGATGAAAATACGACTGAAGGCTGCATAAAGACTGAACATTGACAACTGAATAACTGCCAGATATTGAATTTTCAAGGTGCATAGCTAAAATTTATGTGCGAAGTTTGAGTTTATAATTAAAATTGTACTTTAAAAAGCACAATCACAACAAAGCCCGTGTTTTATCTAGCTGAAAAGCTGATAAACACTGGTTTTGTGACCCTTTTTAGTAGAATTGTAAAGTTCTAATACAATCAAAGTATTGCTTGTTTTGTTATAATCCGTGTGTTATATTAGACATGTAAATGATTTTTGCTCAAATCATTGCAGGGCTTACCCTCTTCCTTGGGTAGGCCTTTTTTATTTCTCGTCATTTTAGGGTGTATTTACACCTCTTACCCTTGTAGATACTACAGCTCCTAAAGGAACCATATTTACAGTCACCTGACCATCAGCTTTTCGCGTAATCAGTGTACCACCTCTCTGTATATAACTCTTATCAATATCTTTATATCCAAGATAATCTATCGACATTCCATATGTCATCTGGATTCCCTTATATATAAGTGAAAGTGTATTCAGATGATCATGTCCGCAAAACATCCATTTAATAACACCATTCTCCACTGCTTTTTTAAAAAATGTTCCTTCAAACTTTGAAATTCCAAAATGCTCATTCTTCTCAGCAATACTGCCGTGCTGATATATTACGCTTTTATCACCAAGCTTCATCTTACGGTATGCTTCCTTAAATTCCGCAGGCGGCATGTGGAAAAATGCCATCGCCTTAATATCCGGATTACATTTTTTCAAGTCATTAAGCCTGTTCATGCACCACTCCACCTGATCATCATGTATCCGGTCAAATCCGCTGTAAAACCAGCCTCCTTCACCATACATATTAGAATCAAGCATAACAAGTGGCAATAAAGCATTGCCATCTGAATCGGTAAGATTGATAAAGAAGTTTCCTACACCTGTAAGTTCTTTTCTTCCTTCAGTAAATATGCAGTATTTCCCTTTCTTATAAATCTGCGCAAGTTCTTCCTTATTACATGTCGAACCCATCTCACAATCGTGATTACCGAATACAAGTGTATACGGAATTTCAAAGCTGTCCATGAATTTCATCAGCTTATACGCCTGCTTCCTGTTATTAAGCGTCCCCGCCTTTGGCAGAAATGGAAATATAGAATCCCCAGTTAGCACTATCATATCAGGCTTTGCTTTATGAATAATCTTTGTTACTGCATTTAACGCCAGCTTATCCTTCTTTCTTGATATAAAACCAAATCCCAGATGAATGTCTGTAAGCTGCAATATCTTAAAATCTTTATTCTTATCAATTGTATATGTAAATGTTTCATTGTCTGTCTGCTTTAAATTGTCCGATTTATACATACTTTCACGCCTTTCTTTCCGGCACTAAAGTTAATGCCGGTGATATATTTAGCTGAGCGGAATTAATGCGCCGATAGCTGAAACTATCGTCGATACTACCATAAGAATCTGAAATGGCAGCGTTCCTATCACTCCACATATAGGACTGGCTCCTGCTTTCTTTCTTGATTTACCATATGTCAGAACGAGCATTATGCTCACCAGTACAACTACACCACTCATAATTCTTGTAAGTATTATAAAACTGCTTACTCCGAATATTGCAAATAATATACATGGAACTGTCGCTATAAGCCAGCTTACACGGTTGCCGATTCCAACCTGCTCATGCACGACATCTCTTAAAGCAAGTGTGTTACTCCAGAATGTTGTAAGCAGTGCAAAAAGCGAAAAGATACCTGCAAGAATAACTGCCCATTTTCCGATGCTCTCTCCAAGCTGCATATAAGCAAGTTCCTTATCTATTGTTCCCTTAGTTCCAAGAAGAACGGTAAGTGTTACAACAAGCACGAACGCTGACGACAGACCAAATCCTATAAATATTGATTTTCTTATCTTACCCGGATTGCCGTCAAGCCCTTTAACAACCTGAATAACCGCCTGATTAGCTGATGTCGCAAATACAACCATACTATACAGCGCAAGCAGATTATTCCAATGGAAAGATGCTGTATAGAATCCATTAACTGGATGTGTAAATGTTCCTACTGTCATAACTGCAACTATTCCCATAAGAAGTATTACAGCGTATTTCTGTGCAATTCCTACTGCCTTCATTCCCATAAATACAACAATTCCGGCAATCACATAATATATAACCTGTGCCAGCCATAACGGCAGTCCGAACCAGTTCACAAATATCTGTGCCCCACCGTTAATATTGCCGCTCACTCCTATCATAATCGCAAGCCCATACACCACAAAAACAATCCAGCTGAATACCTTCTTTATAACTCCGTGGAACAATTCCCCCTCAAAGCTTTTTACAAGCTGTACACCACCGTTGTTATACGAAAGTTCCGCAATTATAAGATGTAGAATTACATTAATGACGTAAGCTGCTCCTACCATCCATATAACATCAATCATACTGTTTTTCGTTGCAAGATACGGAACTGCTATTATTCCCGTTCCTATACTGTTTCCCACAATCATGCTTATTGACTCAAATGTAGTGAGCTTTGCTTCTGATTTTATTGCCATGTGTGCCTCCTTTTTACTTAGAATATAATGCATCATTTCTAGAAAGAAGATATACACAATATTGATTCATACTTATTCCTTCTTTCTTAGAATGTTCTACAAGAGAACGATGCAGACTTCGAGGTATTCTAAGTTTAAACTGCCCTGAATATTCGTCTAAGCTATCCGGTTCATGTATCTCTATTCCTTCTTCCAAAGCTGCCTCTAACCATGCCTTTTTGGCATCAATAGCATTTGCTACTGCTGACTCAATAGTTTCACCACATGTAAGACATCCCGGAAGTTCTGGATACGAAACTACATATCCGCCTTCTTCTCTATCCTCTATAATTTCCATACGATAATTCATTGCCATATAATCGTTAAGCGTTTTCATTATTCATTGCCTCACTTTCAACAATCTCTTTTACCATCTCTACATATACTTTTTTAATTGGTTCGTGTCTGGGTATTGTAATTGGCTGACAGCCTGGTTTCCTAAATGTATAATGACTGCTTCCACTCCTCGGCGCATTCATTTTATAACCATAGCTTTCCATTACTTTTCTTAATTCATCAAAACGAATATCCTTTGATAAATTAGATATTCTCATTAATAATTTATCCCATTTGGACATTACAAATACCCCCTATCTATATTATATATGGTGTCATATACGGTGTCAATCTATTTCAAAATTATCTCATGTAATTGTATATGTATATTATCATTATTTTATATCATATTCAATATATCATATATAAACATTTTATTAAGTATAGTATCCATCCGTATTTGACCACAACCGCCCCCAGTGCTATATTATGTACAAAAAACGCGCATACAGAAAAGGAACAAACGCAATGAGCAGAAATGATGAAAACAATTATACACTGCGTCCTCTTACTATAGATGACGCTGAAGAATACAATGCACTCTTAAGATATGCCTTTCAGGTAACAGAACAGGAGCTTGCTGAGACAGGCTGGAAGGATGATGAGATTACCCAGTCCAAATTCCCAGTTCTTCAAAGAGCTGATGTACTTGGCTGCTTCAATGGTAATGATCTGATTGCACAGTTTGCGGTGTATCCACTTGATATGAACATTTACGGTGTTAAATACAGCGTAGGCTTCGTTACAAGCGTATGTACTTATCCTGAATACACAGGACATGGAATTATGAAAAGACTGATGATTCAGAGCCTTATACGAATGAGAGATGCTCACAAATCATTTGCTTTGCTGTATCCTTATTCAATTCCATTATACCGTGGTCTTGGCTGGGAAATTATCTCTAACAAGATGACTTATACAATCAAGGATACACAGATTCCAAGAAAGCTTAATGAGCCCGGTTATGTCAGACGAGTTTCATGGGACGACAAAGAATTTAAAGAACTTCATACCAAATTTGCTGAAAAGACTCATGGCTGTCTATATAGAAATAACCTTGCATGGGAAGAATACTGGCGCTGGGACGAGGACGACACTTCTGTTGCCATCTATTATTCTAAGGACGATGTTCCTTACGGATATATGGTATACATGATAAGTTCTGATGTCATGCATGTTAAAGAAATGATTTATCTTAACCGCGAGGCACAGCTTGGCTTGTGGGAATTCATACACGCCCATGATTCAATGATTGACGAAGTGCGTGGAAACAACTACTACAGTGAGCCAATCGCATTTGAACTCGATGACAGCGATATTAAAGAGACAATCCGCCCATACACAATGGGTCGAATTATTGATATCAGACAATTCTTTGCCAAATATGCATGCGACCCGGACGAGCCTTCTGTATGTATACGCTTCTACATTGAAGATGACCTCCTTGCATGGAACAACGGTTACTTTACATACCTTTTTGATAATGGAAAATGTATTGAAACCGAACAGCAGCCTGATTACGAAGTATCCATGTCAATCGGCACATTAACTACATTAATGCTTGGTTACAAGACTGCTGAAAAGCTTCACGTCATGGACAAGATACAGGCATCAGATGAAGCTGTTGAACATCTGGATGACATACTTTTCCATAGAATTCCGTATGTGTCGGATTATATCTGATTATGATGCTGATATGATTTTTTAACACAAAAGCCCATAGAATCTGCTTCTATGGGCTTTCCTATCAATTATTATTCAATTTCTCATTCCTTATAACCAATATTATTGTTACCAAAACATTTGTAATATGAAATACCTGTTAATTTCTCAATTACATTTCTTGTTTCCTCAGAAACGTCCTCTTTTCTACCACCTGCATGGACTCTGTCAAGCTCGTCAATGACAATCTTACACCTGTATAGAAGAATGGCAGTGGTGAATCCTTGCCAAGCATTCCGATGAAGAAGCATAAGCGGAATACCTGTAAGTATAAAGAATCTTCTTCGTCCAAACTTCCTTCCAAGCTTAGTTCTGTAAAAACTGTCTGTAATAAAACACATCAAAGGATTAAGAATTACATCAAGATATGTTGCAATTGAAAATATAAGTGTAGCCTTAACAACTGACATATTACAAAATGTCAAATGTTAAAAATTCGACAGCTTAATAAAAATGTGCTATAAAATATATATCATTAACATTTTTTTTTGGGGGGTATTTATGTTAAATATTACAGAAAAATCAGAAGGCGAAGCAGCTAAAGATTATGTACTCAGACAACTTATATATAACATTGTACACACTAACCTACTGCCAGGCCAGAAGCTTGAAGCACCTGAGCTTTGCTCACTTATGCATGTCAGCAACAATCCTCTTCGTGAGGCAGAATTAGAACTTGCTCAGTCAAAACTTATCGAAATAAAACCTAAGATTGGTGCATTTGTATCATATGTCAATACAGATATTGTGGAACAACTCCGCGACTTGCGCTGCGTACTTGAGGCACAGCTTGCCGTTGAAGCCTGCGATATACTGACAAAGAGCCAGCTTGATTCCTTATATGAAAATGTAGCTTTATGGGAAATGTATATCAAACGCGGTGATGAAGAAAAAATTTTCACACTTGATAAAGAATTTCACGGAAGTCTGTATAAAATGTGTGGTAAAACTGTATGGTACAACCTTGTAGAAAGCATGGCACCACATTTTGACAGAACTACAATATTAAGTTTCAGATGCAAAGAAACAGGTAGAATCCTGAAAGACCATGGAGAACTTGTATCAGCAATTGAAAAAAAAGACAAAGAAAAAGCTGCCCATATATCCCAAAGACATATGAGCAGATATTCTGAAAATATTGATGCAATCAGAAAACATTTCCCTGATTATTTTAATGATTAATTGCGTCAACCGCATATCATACAATTAAATACGTGTTGTCCACTTTCCGCAGTCCCACACATCAGTCGCAAGACCATCGTAGAACTCTGGTTCGTGGCAGACCATAAGTATGCTGCCCTTATATGCCATAAGGGCTCTTTTTAATTCATCCTTGGCATCCACATCAAGGTGGTTAGTAGGCTCATCAAGTACAAGAATGTTGCTCTCCCGGTTAATCAGTTTGCACAGACGCACCTTTGCCTGTTCTCCACCAGAAAGAACCTTAACCTTGCTCTCGATATGCTTGGTTGTAAGACCACATTTGGCAAGGGCTGAACGAACCTCATACTGTGTATATCCTGGAAACTCCTGCCATATCTCCTCAAGACATGTAGTTTCAATTCCAGCCGGAGTCTCCTGTTCGAAATATCCTATCTCAAGATAATCGCCCTGCTCAACATCACCTGACAGAGGCTTGATAAGTCCTAATATACTCTTTAGCAATGTAGATTTACCAATACCGTTAGCACCTGTAAGCACAATCTTCTGGCCTCGCTCCATCTCTAAGTTAAGCGGACTTGAAAGCGGCTCATCATAACCAATTACAAGGTCGTGTGTCTGGAAAATATATCTTCCCGGTGTTCTCGCTGTCTTGAAATTAAACTCTGGCTTTGGCTTCTCTGCTGCCAGCTCAATAATATCCATATTATCAAGCTTCTTCTGTCTTGACATCGCCATATTTCTTGTTGCAACTCGTGCTTTATTTCTTGCAACGAAATCCTTAAGCTCCGCAATCTCCTGCTGCTGCTTATTGTAAGCTGCCTCAAGCTGCGCCTTCTTCACAGCATACACCTTCTGGAAATTATCATAATCGCCTGTATAACGGTTCAGTTCCTGATTATCCATATGATAAATAACATTTATAACACTATTAAGGAATGGAATATCGTGCGATATCAGTATAAATGCGTTCTCATAATCCTGAAGGTACCTCTTAAGCCACTCGATATGCTCCTTATCAAGATAGTTAGTAGGCTCGTCAAGAAGCAGAATGTCCGGCTTCTCAAGAAGCAGCTTTCCAAGCAGTACCTTAGTTCTCTGTCCACCTGAAAGCTCAGTTACATCTTTATCAAGTCCAAGTTCAGATAATCCCAATGCTCTTGCAACTTCCTCAACCTTCGCATCTATCATATAGAAATCATGCATTGTAAGAAGGTCCTGAATAGTTCCCGCTTCCGCCATCAGCTTGTCCATCTCTTCTGGTGATGCGTCGCCAAGCCCGGCGTATATCTCATTCATCTGATTTTCCATGTCATACAGAAAGTCAAATGCTGAAGCAAGCACTGACTGGATTGTCATGCCCTTCTCAAGAACAGCATGCTGGTCGAGATATCCGACTCTGACATTCTTAGCCCACTCTACCTTTCCCTCGTCAGGCATAAGCTTGCCTGTTATTATATTCATAAATGTGGATTTACCTTCGCCGTTGGCTCCCACTAATCCAATCTTATCAAGCCTGTTAAGCTGGAAAGACACATTGTTAAATATCGCTCTGTCGCCAAATCCGTGTGTAAGTCCGGTTACTGTAAGTAAACTCATATGTTATTTCCTTTTCTTCCTTAATTACTGTGTAAACAGTAAATGCAATCCTATTCTGCATATTCCTGTATTTTGTTTTAATTGTGCCATAAAATTTATATTATCATAACACTGCTTGTATTGTAAACCCGATAAATATCTGTTAAACTAAGCTTTTGGGTAACAATACACCTATATTAATAATGAAATAACAAGGAGAAGACAATGGAAGAATTATTTTCTGACTCAAAAGAAACCGATGACGACTTCGAATATGAAAATGAGTACCATGTTCACCACGAACACCATCATCACCATAATTCTCACGGGAAATATAAAAAACATCGTAAGCTTCGAATAGCTTTAATTATAGCGACCTGCGTTCTTGTTTTAATCGGAATTACTGGTGCTGTTGGCATAAATATTGCTAAAAAAGAAGTTAATAGTGTTAAACAGCAGGCTTACGAACTTAAGGGCAGCCTTAAAAATGTAATGACAGCTATTCAGACACAGAATCCAGACGCCGCACTCTCGGCATGCGATATACTTGATGAATCTGTATCGAAACTCAATTCAACAATGGATAGCGGTATATGGAGATTTGCCGCCCGCTTTCCTGCAACCAAGGGTTATATGACATCCGTAAAACAGCTTCTTGCCTCTGTAAATGAAGCATCCTCTGAGATTGTCAGACCAGCCATTCAGGTATTGTCTGATTATCCAATGTCAGGTCTTAAGGTTGATGATGGGTTCAGTATATCTACAATAAATGCTTACATTGCTTTACTTGAAGATATTGAACCTAAAATAGATGAAATATCAGAAACCATGAAAAATATCAATCTGCCAATGGGATTAAACAGCATGATTTCTGAATATGCTGATCAGCTTGTTTCTATGACAACATCTTATGATGATGCCATAGAATTTCTGCCACTCTTCCAGACATTTGTCGGAGACGGAAGTGACAGAACATACCTTCTGACTGCGCAGAATTCTTCTGAACTCAGGGCATCCGGTGGTTTCCCTGGTTCTATAGGAACAATCCGCATAAGAGATGGAGTATTAACAATTGGTGATTTCCAAAGCGAACCTAAAGTTCTTGCCCAGCATACATCTGCGAACTCACAGATAACCGATTTAGAATATGAATTGTTTGGTGCATGAATATATAATCCTCGAGATGCATGTTTTGATCCTGACTTTGAAAGAACCGGATATATATGGGCTGTTGCCTATGAAGAACGAAACAACGAAAATGTTGACGGAGTAGTTTCGCTTACACCTACTATTATTCAGGATTTACTTGGCATTGTCGGCAGCATTACATTATCAGATGGAACAGAACTCACAAGCGACAACGCAACCAAGGTTTTGCAATATGACATGTATTACAAATACCTTGATGCATCTCATTACAACACTATGAGCGCAAGCAACAATTATGTTGATGACCTGTTCTCCGAGACAGCTAAAACAGCCATGACTAAGCTTGTTGACAATTTTGATATCAAGAAAGTCAGTGACTATTATAAGATATTAGCTGAAGGTGCCAAAAAACGTACTGTAATGATGTGGATGAAGGACGCCGATGAACAGGAATTAGTCCGTAATGCAGGATATGCCGGCACACTGAACTTAGATCCTGAAAACCCGGAAACCGGTGTATATTTTAACTTCACTGACCCGTGCAAACTCGGCTGGTTCCTTGATATTAACACTGAAGTAAGCGAGCCAGTAATTAACGACGATGGTACCCGTACTTACGAGATAACTGCCACATATGGCAATGTAATTACTAACGATGACATTGCTAACGGAAGTACATATATAATTGGTAACTACGGCGGCCGAATAAGTGGTTATGCACACATATTTGCTCCAGCCGGCGGAACAATATCCGACTTTAAGGCAAGTAATGGAGGAAAAATGCACATGAATGAATACCATGGTCATCAGGTAGCTTATATGTTTGGTATAGGTATCGCTCCCGGTTCACAACTCAATATAACTTATAAAGTAACGACTGCTGCCGGTGTGACAACCCCGCTTGGCGTCAACACTACGCCTACTCTGCAGGAGTATAGGTAAAATTAAATTAATTATGGCGGTTCAATGTTATGAGATTGAACCGCCTTTAATTATTTATTTGATGCTAATGCTATTTCTCAATTATTGGAGACATTTTTAAATTCACATAATAATACTTGCCCTCATATTTATCTTTAAATGTATAATGAGAGGTTATTATATGACATCTTTGAAACTCGTCTATTTCAAAGGGTGCAACTAAAATTTTATCATCCGTTTTCGACAAAATTACATATTCATTATCCTCAATTTCAACAAACTCATATTTATTTTTTTCTCCATCAAAAGGAATGATTTCATGAACAATGCCAAATGTTGCAGATAATAATGTAACGGCAATAATGACCGCTGAAACCCAAGGGTATCTATGCTTTTTACTAAAAACCACAAATACAGATGCTGTTCCACATATAAAAACAAGAAACAATAAAATCAAAATTATTATATCAATAACCAAATTATCTTTTTCAACATATTTTTTTACAATTCCACAATATAACGATAAACAGACCATTCCAGTAATTAAACCTATAGCAAGTTTATATAACCAATCACTGATATAATCCAATTTTAAAACTTTACTTGCCTTCTCTTTATCATATACATAAACAAACATTCCTATTACCACAGCAACTGCTAATATAACTAAAATATTGTGATCTGAATTATATCTGAAATATTCTGCAGGTATTCCATATAAATTTTCACAAGTGAATTTATAAAATATGTTTTGCATAAAATAAATAGCTGCATATATTGCTGGAATAGTAACTATCAATTTCGACAAAATTTTTTCTTCTTTTAAAAATTCCTTGATTTTTTTTAAAAACGATTTGTCCTCTTCTTTCTCTTTTTCACTTGTATTTTCTAATATTTTGTTTTTTTCATCCATATCACACCTCAATATATATTATAAACTATCTAGCTTTTACATTTTTATTCACCTAATAATATGAATACTATCTTCTGTTCATTCAACAATTTCTTCCACCTTACAATCTCAACATAATTTTCAACTACTAATACATTCCATTATATATTTCATAATATTTTCTTGTGAATTCAGATTATTCTTAATATAAAATGCTTTTATTGATTCCTGATCAATTACCTCCTGACCAGCTTCATCATCTTTATATCCTATTCTTTTTTCCCGCCAAGGTTCTTGTGAATGACTAATATTCTCCAATGTTTTTGGAGAAAAAAGACCAAAAGTATTAATAACTAAATCAATTACACTTATTTCACTATCTGTAAGTTTTGACAAAACACAGCCATGTGTACTATATATTCCATTATCTATTGGTTTATATCCAAATTTTTTATATTTATTATACATTTGTGGATATACAGGTCCATGAGCCCATGCCTGATTATCTTCAAAAATAAGCTGCTCACCATTAACAGCATAATTAACTCCGTTTGAAAATGATAATAATTTTTCTAATGCTAATGGTGTAACCTCCCCCATATGTGTGACAATATAATTAGCTATCTGATCAATTTTGGAACCACCCATTTTAATCAATCTATCATATTGGGATATAACTTTTCTATATGCAATATCCTTTAATTTATTTTTGTGTTCTTCTACCAACCCAATAAAATATTGTTCATCATTTAAAATTTTAAACAATACTTCAGAATACTCTCTAGATGGGATAAAGCCATCATAATATCTTTTTATTGTGACCTTTCCGAATCCAGCTACATCTGCCAGTGTTTCTTTTCCAATATTGTATTTTTCTAATATTTCTGATATTTGATTTAAATCAATCAATCCAATTTTTCTTTTATATGCCTCAATTTTTTCTTTAGATTTTCTACAATTATAGTCGATATCTACTGCTACTTCATTATTGCAATATCTGCATCTACCTACTTTGAATTTGTATTTTATTATTTCTCCTTTAAAGTTTTCTTTAATGTATTCCTCATGCACATCATATTCAACTAAATCTTCACATTTATTACAGTAAGCGAGTTTCAAATTTTCCATGTAAGCACCTACTTTCTTCTTTTATATTTCTTTTGTTCTATGTATTATAATATTTCCCAGTACGCAACAATATTACTATTGCATACTGGTAAATTTATCTTCAAATTTTATTATTCTTCGATCTATTCTTATGAAATGAAACAATAAAAACTTTTTTATATGGTACTTTTCTATTATTAATCTTTATATATATCAATACATCTTCCGATTCATCAATTGCTGCATCTCTTCTCATTAATTTGCATGCATATTTAAACACATATAAATACTCTTGTGGCAATCCCTTTTGCCTTCGTCTTTCTGCCCCCTTGCTAATATCTTTAATCTTAGCTACAAAATTGTCTTCTTCCAAATCTTTTAATACAAAATTCTGATCTTTAGTATCAAAAATATAATCATCTGACAGCGCTGGATTCTCTTCTGTTGGAGTCTGTGGAATATACTCACTTTTATCAACTGCAACATACAAATCATTAAGAACATTTTTTATTTCTTCTTGTGATGCTTCAACTTTAGGTTCTGCATCAACTGTCTCATCAATAACACTTAACGACAATTTCTGTACACACTCTTGAAGACAATCTTTCATCAAGTTCCTCCTTTTTCGTTTCATTTGATATGTTTTGTCAAAAAAATAAAAAAACATATCATGTACATATTATATCACATGATATGTTTTTGTCAATTGTTAGATTATCGTATCACATTATGTTCTTTTATCAATTTCTTTAAATCAGCAATTTATATTTCCCCATTTTCCAACATCTCATATACACTACGGACAATATAACATGAATCATTCTTACACTGCTGTTCAATATAGATTTTAGTCTCTGCTGTTATACCAGACTGCTTTCGAACTTCTCTCTGAATAAGATTCTTAATGCTTACACTTTCTTTATCAATCATGTCAACCAATTTTTGGTTAATTAACGCCTGATTATCTGGGTTACGCAACATCCTAAGTAAAATCAGTGTTGCATTTCTCCTTATTTCTTCGCGGTCTTCATTCAACCACAATAAAACATTCTGCAATATAACCATTTCCATCACATTGGGAAAAATAATACCATCTTTTACCATCAGATAATCCCTTATCATATAAGAAACACTATTTATTGATGGGATATCATCTTTTACATAAGGCATACTTATCAGAAATTCCTGATACATGTCCTTTCCCATTGCAGTACCTAACAGGCATAAACTTATCTTTAAGGTAATCTTGTCAATGTTACACAGAATACCTATTGTACAATCATTATATATATCATCTCTGTGATTAATTATATCTTCATATTTCTCTTTATTTCTCTCATAAGCTGATGGATATTTGAATACAATACTAATCAATAACGATATTGCATCATTCTTTTCATTAACATTTTCTCTAGATATCATAAGCGTATCGTATACTGCATTTATAAGCTTATCCAATGTAGAATCATCCGCAGCATAATCATCCCCAACAATCATATTGTGTGCTGTTGCTATATACCTTGTACCATTACTATAATATCTGCCATTCTTTCCCTGATTATCATTATTTACTATAATCTGTTCTATACACGACTGCATAAACACAGGAAAATCGTTGATGCCATCCCGAGTGGATTCCAGCATATATATACCATTATAAATTTCCGGCAACCTTTGTCTTACAGCGTTATCCAGATCTTCTGTTATCTCATAATCCTGTTTTCTTAACTGCCATAAAAAATCTGGACATGTTTTTATAATATTCAAAGCATTATCATCATTAATTGCTTCAACAATATATGTTAACAATTTCTGTCTCATATACAGATTCACCTTATCAAGCCTGATATAATTACCTATAAATTTAAACGCTTCCCTATATATTATATATACTTTATTTCTAAACATACTGCAACATATTACACATAATTGATTCTGCGGCATCCTATATGAAACATCTGATATATAGCTAAAAATATTTTGCCCATACATCCATGTTCTGTTGTTGTCTACAAGCCAGTTCTGTATATCTCCTATAACAATCTGCTCATATTCATTAAACACATCATCTGTAAGATATATTCCAACTATGCCAAAAGCTGCCAGACGGCTTATCTTCTTTCTGTATTCCAATACATTATTGTATGAAAAATCCATAACAGCCTGCGCTTCATCTGCATTCATATATATCAATATATCTGGAAATGCACCGCATATACCTGATAATTTCTTCTTTTCAGGTGTATATGTCAAATACTTTAGTAACTCAATCCTTGGCTGCCTGTCGCTATACTTGTCACATATATAAAAAAGGAAATCCCTCGCATCACTGTAAAAGCTTAATATATATGTAAGTGAACCATTACACATAGCTACCTCAAGAATCTGAGCCATATATCTGCCATAACTTGAAAGATCATTGGCTATTGTAACCGAATATGGAGATTCTACTTTTTTCTTATTAAATCCATCTACGAACTTTTCTCTAAATTCTTTTTGTAGTCTGTCCATTATAGGATAATATAATGGTTCATCAGATGAATTCAATCGTTCCTGCGCTTCAGGCCATACTGCAGAATTCATATCACCTTTCATCTCGCCATCCAGGCACTGCATATTTCGAAGGTCTATAAGAATATCATTAATTACCCAGCTGGCCATATTGTTGTCTGTCGCATGCTTAAGAGCTTCTTCCAAATGTTTTATCACATTCTCTATATTGCCTTTATAATAAGCTTCTATTGCTTTCCATCTTATATTAACAAGCCTTATATATTCCATATTCTGTGATGCCAGCATGCTGCCCAAAAATCCAGATATATCAAATGTATCAATAGATGCATGCTCTACTAATATCTTTAAAAATGTCAATACATAATCATCCATTGTGGATATCGTATTATCCAGATTAACATCTACTTCCATCTTATAGTCCACCGTCCTTATAAGATTGCTCATTATATAGGCTGTTGATTTCTTCAATTCAGATAATTCGCTTTTTAACATTAAAACCCCAGCATGTCCTACAGGTTTAACTGCATCCACATTTCGCATGTCTTCATATTTACCATTAACATCATCTGTTTTATATATTTCTTTATGACAATACATATGATATATCTCAACAATATCATCAATCATTGCCTGTGCACTATCTTTAGCTAAATCATTAAAGTTATGCACCACCTGACTTTTAGCATAAGATGCTCCCATTATGCTATTCTCAAAAGCTGTTTTACTTTTTCTATGCTCATCACAGAAATAATACAATGCAAATATATTATTCTGCTTAACACAATCAATCTCGTTCTGAACACCTTGTGGAATCCCATCTTTATTATCTATCAGAAAAATACATACATCGCTATCCTTAAGTGCCCATAAATAATAATCCTTTGCAGGTAAAGTCGATGCCCCAGAATTCTCAAATGTATAAACAGTAATCAAACCTGTCGACTCAAGATATGTCCTTAACTCAGAGCGCATCTTATCGTATTTCTTAGTCCCACATATTGAGCTTATAAATACTTTTATTTTATATCGTGGTGTCAAAGTCATTTCCATTACATCCTCTCCAGCATTACAAAGCCTCTTTATTTCTATAATAATTTTAACATAAACACAATAACTTTACTACAGCAATATATTTTATAAACATATAATTTCCCATAACAAATAGTATCTGATTAGCTTTGTACAAATACTATTATTAAAAATGCAGTTATCACATCCCTATGATAACTGCATCTATATTAACTACTTATTCTATTCTTTCAACTGTCTCTTTAACCTTGCTATCTCAGCGTTCTTTTCTTCTATCTTATTGTCTCTTTCCTTAATCTCCGCATCCTTCTCCTCAGATAAAACCCTCAACTTATCCATCTCATCCTTCATCCTGTCAACCATCAGCTCCGCCGTATTCCTATCCAATATTCTCAACGCTTCTGAAAACATACTGAACACCTCCTCTGGTCTTTCCATATACTCACTGATATCACGGCGTACTCCTTCAAGGTCAGGAAATATCCCGATAAGCTGCTCTATCTCCTGTGGGGTTTCAGCTACGAATAACGACAGGTACTTCCGACGGTCAAGCTTCATCTTCTCCGTCACATCTTTGTCCTTATACTGTGTACTGTCATAGTCACATTCCCGTATCTCGGTACGCCCTTTCTTGACATCAGCATATCGGTATTTCCTAAATGTGTCAAGACTTATCAGTACATAATCCTCCTCCAAATTAACAAACATGCACATTTATATACCAACAGTATCATAAACAAATGCTGCTGTAAATATACATGTCATAATCTGTCGGGTTTATGTCGTAATCGGTTGATTTTATGTCGTGAACGGTAATTAATAAGTTTCTCATTGGATGCTCTGAAATGAAATTCTACTCCTTAAATTCATATTGTTCCACAATATCCGCCTTACTCTTCATACGTTCTGGTGTTATAGCTTTTCCATTAAATCCAAATGACATACGTATTACTTTATGAATATTCCATGCATTTACAGGAGATATAAATCCTCTGACTTCAGTTTTATATAATTTCTTAATCCTTCGAAAAACATTCTGGAATATATCGACATTCATATGTAGATTCCCTTAATTTAATTTATTTATTTTTTCGATATGTCGCATAAAAATGTGGAAGTGCAGCTCTATCTAATGAATATTCAATAGATACTACTGTTTGCTTTTGTTTTTTTGCTGTTTTTGATACCCAATCAACTAAAATCTTCTCACTATCATTTAAAATGTCGTTACTATGAATTTGCCAATTTAATTTATCAACACGAGCGACTTCTTTAGCAATATGTATCGGACAATGAAGATAATTTGTAACATTAAATATAAGTTTTTGTTTCCATTCTGGCACATATTCCAAAACAGTTTTTATATTCGTAGTTTGTTCAAATTCTGCTTTACATATTTCAAGCTGACCAAAATCATGCGTAGTTATTTTTTGAAAAAACTCGACTGGAATACATAATACTTGAGAAAAATTTTTTAAACGCTTGTCAGGCGTACCCATACTTCTTGCACGATGCATTACACCAAAAGTAACATTTAGTAAAACAGCTAAATCAACAAGACTTAACCCATATATTTCTCTTATTGCATCGTAAATATTTACATCAATAGCTTCATCTTTTGCATCAGCATACAATAATTTTTCAAAAGTCTCATAATCAATTTTACAATCTTGATATGGTTCCCTAATATACCAAGGCGCATTCTTAGTTATTTCAGAAAAATAGTCAAAACTTGCACTCCAATCATCACAATAAAGCGTGTCATTTGTGATAACTTCCCCATATTTATAGGTATCACCTTGCCCCGCACATATTCCCGAAAAATTAAATTCACATGTTTTACATTGTTTAAGAAATTCCAAAATAAACACCCCTTTCAACACATGTACTCAATCTAATCCTATGCTTATAATACTTATCTCTACATGTAAATGGATTCTCTAATATTAAAAGTTCATCATTTTTCATTTCCCTCATCCCTCTGATTTCAGCTTTTCCCCTACCCCATAGCCTCAAGCAACAAAACCACCGAAGCCACTGCCGATGGTGTCATTTTATATTTCTTTTTCTGCCCCAAGATAAAGATTTGTTCTTGTGTAATATAAGCCTGTTTCAACTGGTTTATCGTAAGGAATGCGTACTTTGTACCGTCTATCATAGCAGTACTTTTATCTTGCTTCAGGCTGCTTTCATAGCCGTCCTTATTAAATTTAACATCCAATTTTTTATTTCCAAATTTATAATATAATAAAAATTGTGGTTTACCACCTTCAACCAAGTCTCTATAAAAAGCAAATATACTTCCTTTAATCTGATTTCCTTTGAGATGAATTGACTGCCCATTAACTGTGAAATACTTCAACTCCCTATTAATACTTTCGGCTATAGAATCATAGAATCTATCAAGTGTAAAATGTTCTCCCTTTTTATAATCAAATTTCGGACTTAATTTGGCTGATACACTTGTTCCCCATGTTTTCTTGCCAACAGACAACTTATTACTTCTTCCCACAAAAAGAATTCCTATTTCAGGAAATTCAATAAATGCATTAAATCCAATATGATTAGCCATTAACGAAGATTCCAACGGACTGATGAATGGTCCTGGCTCATAAACATTCCTATTCGTCTTTCTATTCTCCCATTCATAATCCATAGCTCTGTTAGTTCTTAATAAATCCCAATATGTCGTATTAGAATATGTTAATATTACCTTATTATCCTTATGTGTTAAATTATCAAGTCTTACTGTCCTGCTATCATAATCATACGAACACCTGTGAGCGTCTAGTAACCATTCTGATCGATTTTCTATCTGTTCTGGAAGACTATACACATTAGCAGCATTCTTATGATCCATAATAATATCAAATGGCTTATCTTTTAATTTTCTTTTAACCAAAACAATTATTGGAAATTTCACATTTCTATTATAAGTTAACAATGGTTCTTCCTTATATCTTTTGCAAATTCCATCATAATCCGTAGACAACTTTATTGAATCTTCTTTATTGTTAGAATATAAATTATATATCAGTCTTCCTAAAATATTGCAGACAAACAATGTAAAAACGGATAAGAATAACGATATATCTAAGGTATCTACTTTCATAAACTTATATGCAATAAATAATACTATACTAGCTGCAACAAACCCCGGAAAATTTTTGTCAAATATTATTTGACGCAATATAGTCTTTTTATCCTTTTTGTTTTTTCTCATTAGTATCTCCCTTTTTCCCTCTATCTTTTAATGTAGAATTATCACTAACATGTAAATATTTAATAAATTATTAAGTTATTTTAATCACAATAAATGTTTTGTTTTATAATACTACTCCATTAATTAACTTGCAATAGCTTATTTCTAAATTATTAATATTCTAATATTAATAATTAAATTCTATTCTTCGATTATAATTATCATAAGTAATTTTATAACTCGGACACTAAATAAATAGTAAATGTATTCCCATGTACCTACAAACGCCCCGAAAAATTTGCTATATCAATAATAATCTAATGATTCAATTGCGCAAGCTGTACGATTTTAACGAATTGTACAATTCGTACAAATATCACAAATTTTTCAGGAGGTTATAATTATTGAACGCTAAGGAGCTGGAAACACAGCACAATCTTAAAAAGTGAGTAATAACAGATTTGGAAGAAAGACATAAAAAATGTCTGATACAAACCAGATATGTTTTATGGAAGTAGATGGAAAGATAGTATTCTTTAATGAAGCTGAGTCTGTGTCTGATCTTGATGTAGAGGAACCAGAAGAACTGGAAATAAGTGCCAGACATGGAAAAAAGACATCAGGCAAACATGCCATGGATATGGAAGGACTTCCTGTTGAGAAAATAGACCATTACATGACTGAAGAAGAATTAAGAGCAGAATTCGACGAAAAAGGATGGAAACAGCTTCACATCCAAGACAGTTTCTTAAGGATTATTCCGGTGTATGTGTAACTGATGGTTATCAGGTATACCATACAGTAGAAAAGGAACTGGAAGATCTTAAGATAGCCGGATGCTGGGTACACTGCAGGAGAAAATTTGATGAAGCATTAACGGCTGTTCCAAAGGCTGCCCAGAAAGAAAGCCTTTCATATCTGATAATAAAACAGATACAGGCAATCTATTGGGAGGATAAGCTGAAAGAGCTTAAGCCAGAAGACAGACTCAGACAGCGTCAGGTGGTAATAAAGCCACTGGTTGATGCTTTATTTGCGTACCTAAAATCAAACGAAAGAAAAGCCAGCACTGCTAAACTGAAACAGGCTGTAACTTATGCACTCAATCAGGAAAAATATCTGAGAGTATTTCTTGAAGATGGAGAAGTGCCAATGGATAACAATGCATCGGAACGTGCAATAAGAGGCTTCTGTATAGGCAAGAAAAACTGGGAAATGATAGATACAATAAATGGAGCTACATCTTCAGCAATAATATACAGCATAGCAGAGACAGCCAAAGCTAATAACTTAAAGCCATATGAGTACTTTGAATATCTGCTGACCCAGATACCGGAACATATGGATGATACAGACCGCTCATTTCTAGAAGATTTTCTTCCATGGTCACCAAAGCTGCCAGAATATATCAGAAAACAAAAGACCGTGGTTAGCGGTCTTTCAGAAGTCAAGGTACTTGGGTTGGAGCGTTTACTTTTGTACTTTATCCTTATGTTAGGAAAACGACAGAGTGCTTAAAATACAAAACTGGAAATAAGAAAGAAGATGAATTACATTACAGATGAAAGAATATTTAGTCATATATAGATGAGCAATGAACTATCTGTTGATTACAAAATATTTTTATTATAAGTATACAAATATCTGGCAACTTATATGCTATATAAAAGAGTTTCGTAATATTTTTAAAAAATTTAATGTGCCACCTCAGATTTATTCATAATTGAATCATTGGCAAATTTATTTGGAGAAAAATGGTACAACTACAACTTTTACAATCTAAATCGAAATTTAGAGTATAATATACAAACTGTCCTAATCTCACGCCTAATTTTAAATAATACGTTATTGTGAGTTATGTAGCGCTTCATTATTATTTATGTGTTTCCTAATTATATTTTAACTTTAATGACAATCTTTCTAACTGCAGACTGTTCTTTCACCATAATAGATGATGTGTATGCATAATTAGGATACAAAACAACATAACTGCCACTACTTAATAGAATTTGTGTCATATTATCAACAGATTTCCAAAAAGCTATATCTTTATCTAAATCATATGAAATTTCAGGTATTAACTTATCAATATCATAAATTTTTATCATTTCTTGTCCCTGTAAAATCCACTGAACCTCAATATATTTTTTGTGAGATTGTAGTCTGCAAGGATACTCTTTCTTGGTGATATACTCCTCAACCATGAAATATGAACCATCTGTAAGTTCATATCTCCCCACTGATAATGACTCCAAATCAAACTTCTTTACTTGCTTAATTGCTAAATCAACATTCTTTGAAAGCTGCATCTTGTCATTACTTTTTAAGACCCATTCAATAAAATCTCTCACAGCACCTTCTCCGCCTTTACATTTGCATATATAATTAACAACTGACCTAACCGCTTCCACAGCATCATAAGGACATGCAGTTAGTCCACCTGCGCAAATAATCTTCTCCATACATGTTAAATCATTAATATCATCACCAATGTAGGCAACATCTGAAAGTTCTAAATTTCTTTCTGATAATATTTCATTTAATTTTAAAACCTTATCAGATACACCTTGAAAAAGACTATTTATACCTATCTCTTTGGCTCTGTTTTCTAATATCTTACTCCTTCTTCCAGTGATAATAATGGGTTCAATACCATTTGGCTTAAGCAAATCATGGATTCCACAACCATCTTTAATGTCAAATGCCTTAAATACTTCTCCCTCATTTCCCATATATATTTTCCCATCAGTCAATGTACCATCAACATCCATTACTAATAATTTAATCATGCAAACCTCTATAAATTATTTATTATTTTTATATTCATATAAAACAACTTTGCTAGTCTTATTACTTTATTAAACTACTTATTTTATTTGACAAGCCTAAACTAACTATCTATCATTTTCCTATTATAACTTTCATTTGCTAAAAAACATACCCTACAGCATTGTTTACTCTTTTAAACATTTTCTATCGTTATCTGAGTACATGTCCAAATAGCATCCCATCAAAAAATTCAATTTCTGTCCTATATATATCATTGTATTCAGCATTATGACATAGTAAACTCTTTATATTTTGAAATTAAAAGTAATTACTAAACCAATCCAAATCGTATTTAAATGAGAATTTTACGATATTACTACCAAACGCTCTAAATGATATCTAAAAACTATCCAACAAAGCAGCAAAATTTTTTTCTACCAGACTTCTACTCACTATATATACTTGGTGTTATAAGATTAAAATCACAATCTGGAGACATTATATCCACAATCTCCTTATACATCATGCTTATTTCTTTATTTAATACTTCAAACTCTTCAACATGGCGTTCATTCTGGTAAGATCTATCCGCATAATTTTTTTCTCTTTTTGAATCAAATCCATCAAATCCTGCAATCGTTATTTTTGAAGGATTAATCCTTTTCAAAAGATTTAACAACATAATAGTAGAATTTTCAAAATACTTATATCCTCTATTGATAAGACTATGATAGTTTATAATAATATCATTGTTATCATCAGATTTTACATTTGAAGAAATAATAATTTTTCGATTAAGTCTCTTTTCTTTTAAATTCCCATATCTTTTAGCATTCCCAAAGAAAGCATACGAAGAAGGCTCATCTGCGACAAAATTAACACTAATAACTATAGGATTATTTTCTTTAATATAACCATTTATTTGTTCACAATATGTATTTAATGAATTACCTGGAACCATTACAAACACTTCTTTTCCTTCTGCGATTTCTTTGAGTTTTCTAATAGCTTCGGAGTCATCTATTTTGTCTGCAACATATTCAGTATAAAGCCTTTGAATATTGTCATAATCATATCTTTGACGTGTTGCAGGATCAATCATTGATAATATTTTCCCAATATCCTTGGTATCCAATCTAAACTTTTCAGTCAAATAAATGACATTATTCGGATGGGACTTATAAACGCCTGCCATCATTGCTGCCGTCGAATACCCCCATTTATGCTTAAGTGAATACTTATAAATATAATCATCTAGCATATCAAGGATATCTTCAAATTCATAGTCGTAATGTTTCTTTCTAACCAAATAATCCACAATTAATTCTGTATTTAAATTTCCTGCAACCTTTCCCATACCTCCCAAAGTACCATCAATAATAATCTGACGATTACTAGAGCCACTCAGTTTTATAACTTCTTGTGCAAAAGCAAATGACAATTGATAATTATTGTGTGAATGAAAATTGATGCAAATATCTGGAAGCATATTATGATCAATAAGTCCATATAAACGATCAACATCATCCATATACATAGCACCATATGTATCTACTATACCAAAACTATATGGATGTACATCATTGACCATATCCACAATTTCAAGAAGTTCTCTATCGGAGTAATTTAGTGAATTAACGCCTTGGATAAAAAGCTTATATCCCCTATCCTTTATGACATTGATCCATCGAATTACCTCCTGTTTCTCCTCATCATAATTTTTTTTTGTAAAACCAAAACGAATTGCATCGATGGACGTGCCATCATAAGGTTTTAGTGTATCGATATCACACATTCCATAATCAATAAAAGCTGTATAAATTGTATTTCTCTTATTTTTATTAACAAAAGGTCTAATCTGATCTACATCCGTAAAAAATGTACTATTTCCTTTGTAGTTAACTTTTCTCCAATCACGAAGAAACCCTACTTCAATAATATCAATCTTAGAATCAGCAAGACGATTTGATATTTCTTTGGTTTCTTGATCATCAAAAGCACAATCTATTATTCTTCCTCCATCACGAAGTGTGCAATCAAGTACTCTAATATTTTTCATAGCTGGTCTCCTCAATTAATTATAAATTACTATTTCGCTAAATAAGTAGCAACGGCCTTTGCAAATTCAAAATCCTCTGCTGTATCAATATCAACCGCTTCAAACTGATCAATTTCATAAATATATGGTTTATTACCAATTCGTTGTCCCAATTCAATAAATACTTCTTTACGAAAAATAAAGAAAGCACCTGTCTCCATATAAATTGGAGTCAAATCTTGAGTCCTGACGATATTCTTCATATCATAATTAAATGGCTTACCGTTCATCCACATGTAGTCTTGAAGAACAACAGCCGAAAATGCGGAATCATACTCGCCAGACACAACTTTTTTAAGGGCATTTTCAATAGAAGAACTCTTTGTAAACGGTTGTGTTACATGAGTCAATACATAAATATCTGCATCTACATCCTTTACAAAACGCTCAATAATCTCAAGTCCTTTCACCTGAAATCCATCAAGATATGAATCTCTCTTAAGGAATTGAAGGCCTTTATTTTCATAGGGAACAATATAAGGTTTAATTGTTTCATCACTGCAATATACATATTTTTCATCAATAGTATCAATATTGCTTATAGTTTCAAAAATATAATCGCAAGTTGGTCTGCCATTTAGAAGCATAGTATTTTTACCAGGAAGTCTCTGGTTATTTAATTTAATTGGAATAAATGATACAATTTTCATTTTTTATTTTCTCCTTAATAATAATAAATTTTTTTATTAAAACCTCAAAGTTTTCAATCCTTTTATGCCTAACTCAATATACCCATGTCATGAATCATTATATACGTAAAGTATCTAAATCAAATTATAGATGCATTAAGTAAAATACAATTTATTCTCGTTTTACTTCTTTTGTATTACTGAATTTTAATATTTTCTTTGAATAATTGCTTTCTCTTTAATCAAAGAATATAAAATAATAAATTCCACTTCCAACATAAAATCATAATACAGCAAAGTATCTTTCGTAATAGTTTCACTTTCTCTATTCTGTATGCTAAGCCCCATCATAAATAACTCTTATTTCTCTATTCAATAAGACTTTTACTAACCAATCAATAGTCTTATTGTATCCTAGTTATTTTTTATTTTCAAGTTTCACAATCTAAATTGTACAAGCTATTACTAATTTACCTATCTATTTCCACTTAAATTTAATACTATCAAATACGTCACTCATAGTTATCTTAAGTTTTTTCAATGTAGGAATATTAATATTGAATAAGATAATCATTATAAAGCCTTCTATCCACCATTTACTTACATATATTTCCACTGTAGCTTGAACGAATAATAACCCCCAAGTTAATAAAATTGTTGCATAGTATTCTATTATTATATCCTTCCTAGCAGCAATCTTTCTAACAACATATACTATGTATGAACTTATAACTGTTGCAATTGTTGCTCCTTGGATGCCTATAATATATGCAAGTACAATATTTAGAATAATGTTCACTCCTGCTCCAATAAATGCAGACCACATCATTGCCTTTGAATTCTTTTTAGCTGACAGTATTGGTCCTAATAATCCAGAAGCGCAATTAAGAACTGAAGCAATAAGTAAAAATGGAACATACCGCCATGCGGATAAAAAATCTTTCGCATATAAAATTCGTGCAATAGGCTTTGTAAGTAAAATAAGCCATGAGCAAACTATACACATTAAAATATTAATAATAGAGAATGTATTGCCATAAAATGTACATGTATCTTTATCTCCATATTCTTTTATCGCAGATATCTGCCATGCTTGAATAAATATACTCTGTAATGTATTTATAATTTGCGGTATCTTATATGAAACAGATAATAAGCCATTAGCTGATACACCAATCATAAAAGTTACTACATACCTATCAGCAGTACTATTTATCCACCATCCAACAGTAGTTGCAATAAGCGGTACACAATATATAAGCATTTCTTTTGTTACTTTTCTATCAATTTTAAGATTAGTTATGAATCTAAAAAGCTTAACTCTTGCCATTAAATAAAAAGCCGACAATGCTTGTGCCAAGATATTTGCAAAAAAGAAACCAGTTAACCCCCAATTAAATACTAGCAAAAACAATATATTCGCTACCAAAGTAATGATTGTGCTTATAACACCAGCCACCCCCATATCCTTCACTTTTTCTAACCCTTTCGCAAATTGAATTAGAAATTGATTAAAAGCATAAGAAGAGTAGTATAAAAACACAAATAGTTCTAATCCATGAATATCAGGCCATAGAAGAAATCTATCTAATATAAACATCCCAATTCCAAACAAAATAACGCTAAAAGAAACAAACTTCATTCCAACACAAGCAATTTTCTCTTTGGAATAATCTTTATCCATGGAAAACCTCATTACTGCATCTACAATATTAAGAGTTAATATCGGAAATAACAATGTCGCGGTTGATACAGCTAAGTCATAAGAACCATATTCCTCTGTACTAAGAATACTTGTATATATTGGAACTAATAAAAACACTAAAATTTTTGAAGCAAAATTACTAAGCGTTAGTATTCCCATGTTTTTTAATAAATATTCTGATTTTTTCATAATTAAACTAACACCCTTTTTTATCTAATATATCTAAATTTCCTACAATAATATTTGAACACCGAGACAACTTATGTAAATTTCTTATTGTCTCATCAATTCTATGAACATAATTTTTATACTCATCATTAAAAGTATTTATCTCTGGATATAAAAAAACACCTTTACAATTTGATTCTAACATTGCAGATACAGAAATAAAAGCTCCTGAAGTTACAGTAACTAAAACTTTATCCTCCTGTGGCAAAAGAATTTGGTATATTTCCCACGGAATATCGTTCTTATTAAAAACATCAACACCTAATTGATTATATATATCTCTTGTATCTCTCGGATGTCTCTTTACTATCAAATTATCTGATCCTACTTTATCTATAACTTTTTTTAGAAAATCTACTTCTCCATAAGAGCAATTATCAATATCTGACGCTGAAGCAAAAAAAATATATTTCTGTCTTATGTCACAATCTATATTTCCATATACATCAATCAAATATTTTTTTAGCTTATCAATTTCTGCCATCCATCCTGGGAGTTCTATAGAAGTCCACTCAGTATGAATTGTTTTTAATTGAGGATATATACAGTAAAAATATTTAAACATTGATGAGATATTTCTTTTATTTCTACTTGTTCTCAAGAATTCAATTATATTAAATCTTAAACCTGTAATATAAAATTCTGTATTATAAGAAAATAATCCCTCGTCATATTTGCTTATGATAAAATCATTTTTTTTTCTCTCTAGCGCATTAATTATCTCATATAACGAAATATCATAATTATATAGTACTATTTCTTCATAATCTCCTAATTGTTTATGTAAATGGCTAAATCCCAATCCGTAGTATATTGAATCAACAATCTTATAAAAAATACCATTTCTTTTAACAATAGGTAATGATGTTATAGATAATACATTTCTAAATAATTTTGTTTTAATAATTCCTTCTGCTCTTAAAGATGCGTTAGGTATATGATCCGTCACACAAATATCTACATTTACATTTTTAAAAACTGTCAACTTCATGTGTAAAGCCATAATAATTTGATAGTTAGTATTACAAATAATAAGTTTATTCACTAAATTCACCACCTCTGGTTAAACAACTAATTCTTGGTAATAATATTATTAATATCGTGGTTGTTAAAGCAAAGTAATTATTCAGATATACTGATGCCCCACTTTCAAAAAAATACACAAGACAGAAAGTCAAAATAAAAGATATATAGGAATCCTTAATTGGAGAATTTCCCCTTATTATAAGCAGAATATTAAAAGCAATCGAACTTATAAATAAAACAAGCCTAACAATTCCACCTTCAAACAAAATATCCATATATGCATTATGAAAGCTACCAAAAGCATAATACTGCATCAAAAATTCTGAAGCCGCTCCATCACCAAATCCTTGTAACAATGCATTGTTTTTATATAGAACATCAAGGCCTCTCTTCCACATATTAAATCGTAATAATCCTGAGTCCATTCCTGATGTAGCATCATAATGACTAGATATTATTGTAAAATCATAATTATAAAAATATGTAACATAAAACATTAAAATAACAGTTAGCCCTAAAATGACCAATAATATTTTATGTCTACTTTTAATATAAAAATAAAGTATTAACATAAATATACAAGAATATAATGAAGTTCTAGAATCTGTTATATAAATATTAAAAGCAAATAATAATCCCAAAATTATGTACATTTTATTTTTAGTAATTTCATGGAGGATTAAACAACAAGCAAGTGAAATCAAACAATATTCAGCATAAATGTTCCTTTGAGAAAAGAACGAATAATAATTCCAACTTGATTTAGCAGTATTTACTCCTTTAATTACATTAATCAATAAATCATGTTGATATATGAAAGCAAATATAACTGCTGCTATTCCCATAATAACAACAAGTTTTAATATAAAACAAACTTCCTCAACATTAAAAGAAATAGACCATTTGACACATAAACAACAATAGAAACTCAGTAAAAAAACAAATACTGCTGATTTATAATTGATAATTAAAGGAAAATATTTTTGTCCTATAATTCTACCAATGAGAGTTGAAATTATCAAAACAAGAAATATAAAAATACTTCTTTTTGTTAAAAAAGCTTTTCTAGTAAAGCATTCATAAACTGAATATATAATAAAAATAACCCAGCAAATATTATTGACCAATGTTATACAATTCACATTATTTGTTGCATATCGAAATATGTGAGATGTAAAATTAGCTATTATAAAAAAACATAGTAAAAGTGTAAAACCATGTATTGTATTTTTCTTTATCTTTATATTCATTTTAATATCACCTAAACAATAATTCTGTATAAAAGTTATCTAGTTCATTTGCTGCATCGACTATATCATACCCATTGCTTATTACTCTATCTTTAGCAATTTTACTATCAATTTCTCTATAATTAAACATTTCTATTACATTATCCGCCCATTCAATAGCCGAGGATTTAAGAGATAAATACCTAACATTATTACTAAATGCTACTTCCTTTGTTACACTATCTGAAACTACACAAGGCAAGCCATTACATTGAGCTTCAACTAAAACAATAGGCAAACCTTCTGAAAGTGATGGCAACAAAAAAACATCAAAACAATTTAACAAATCATACACATCATTTCGTCTCCCTAGGAGCATAACACTATTTTCTAAAGAATACTCTTTAATTTTATATTCTATCTCATTTTTTAATTCACCTTCTCCTACAATAACTAATCGAGTTCTACTATCTCTTTTATGTATTTCTTTAAAAATTTCTATGTTAAAAGCCGAATTTTTTTCTATGCTAAATCTACCCACGGTACCAATTACTTTACACCCATCAATTTTAAGTTTGCTTTTGATTTGCCTCCTTACATCATCCTTGTATTGAAATTTAGTCGTATCTATTGCATTATATATTATCTTCACTTTCCCCGACTCATACAAACGATTCCCCCATAGCGATGTTGCTGCATCAATCCCACAAGCAACATATGAATTAGCAACATATTTTAAAATTGGTTTTAAAATATGTCTCAATAAATCTACTTTAATTCCCCTTGTTTGGTTAGATGAATGATTATGAGCAATTCTGACAGGAACTTTGTGAATCTTTGCTGATAATAAATAAAATGCTGATACTTCATATAAATGCGAATGTACTATATCATAATGTCCTAATGAAATTATTTTATCAACCTCTATGATATTTTTAATCAAATTATCTCTTTTTTTAGTTACCTTATAGACATTACATCCTAATTTCCTTACTTTTTCTTCTAATCTTCCCTCAGGCTTTCCTGGTATATTCATAATAATAAAATCCCACTGATATTTTTTTTTATCTATATTTTGTAAATATGAAAACACAACTTGTTCTGCTCCCCCTGTGTTTAATTCATCCAAAATATGAAGGACTCTTATTTTACTCATACTCACACCTCATAAACGATAATTTATGTTTAAATAATACATTAATAAATTAATAAATGTTAATATTCTATTAGTCAACTGCACACGAATTGGATTTCTCGTGAAACTTGAAGCATTGTTTTCATACCTTCTATAATCCATTAATACTTCATTAATAAAAAAACAATGTCCTTTTCCATTAGCAATCAATCCTATCCATTGATCATGAAAACAGCCCCTTCTTGGCATAGGAATTATATTATCCTTTAATTCAGATTTAAATGCCATCAAACATCCGTGATATGTATTTCGCATCAAGTTTCTGAAAATACCATTTCTGACTTTGCGATGCTCTGAAAAAGACTTAATAATTACATTGCTATCCCCATCGGTTACCCTAGCATCATGTTGAATCAAAACACAACTTGGATTGTCATTAAAATATTTCATTACAGTACTAACTTTACTAGGATACCATTCATCATCTTGATCAGATAAAAAAATATAATCACCCATACAATGTACAATGGCATTTTCAAAATTCTTATTTATTCCCTCATGATTTCCTTTTATTAATTTGATTCTCGAATCTTGAAACTCTTTAATTATTTGCAAAGTACAATCCGTTGATCCATCGTCACTAATCACCAATTCATCATCTTCATTCAAATTATCAAGAATGCTTAGTATTTGCTTTTTAATATATTTCTCTCCATTAAAGCTTGCCATTGCTACTGATATCATTCTCTGTCTCCATTCATGCTATAGCCATTATTTAAATGCTGACTTGTAAATATTTTTTAGTCTATCTATATCAAAGTGGTTTTTACAAAATTCATATTTTAACTATTATCACTCGATGATAGCCCGTTTATTTTGCTTTTTAAATAGTTTAGGTGCTATATTTTTAAATCCTTTTAGATTTCTTATTAATTCATCTTTATTTTTCAATGACTGTATACCTTTTCTTAATATATACTTTGGTCTCAGATAATATTTCTTTCTTGCATAATCACAAAATTCTACTAATTCCTTAGCTGAAATATTATCTAAATTAATAACACAATTATGAGTGCCATCTTCTTTTATCCAATTTTCAAAATTGTCATTCTTTAAATAACCAGACTCAACTGCCCAATTATATGCTTCTGTTCCCGGATATGGATGCAATGTATAAAACTGTGCCGTATCTGTATCAAGTTTAATTGCAAATTTAAGCGTTTGCTCCATTGTTTCTCTTGTTTCACCTTTATTTCCTACCATGTAACATGCATGAATTAATAAACCAGCCTTTTTGGCATTTTTTACATATTCCTCTATCTGACTTATTTTGGTTCCTTTTTTCATATTATTTAATAATTCTTGTGATCCACTTTCAATTCCAGGTATTATCAAGCTGCATCCTGCTTTTTTCATATATACCATAGTCTCATAATCTAATGTAACTCTTGCATTACACAACCATTTAATCTTTTTATTTAAACCTTTTTCAATTAACAACTTACATATTTCTTGTGTTCTCTCTTTGTTAATAGTAAAAGTATCATCCTCAATTACAATCTCTTTTACATCTGGAAAATTATTAACAATATATTCAAATTCACCAACTACATTTTGAGCACTTCTTACTCTATATTTATGTCCATGTATCGTCTGAGGAAATACGCAGAAATAACATCTTGCCGGACACCCTCTTCCTGTAAATATCTGTATTTCTGGATATGCTGCAGCAGCAAAGAAATAATCCTTAGGATCCAAAAACTGCTTAATTAATTTTGCTGCCCACGGAATAGCATCAACATCCGTAATCAATGGCATTTCTTCATTTATTTTTATTTCACCATCTTTTCTATACACCAAACCTTTAACTGTTTCTAAAGAATCGCCTTTATTTAAAGCTATAGCTAAGTCTCTTATAATATAATCCGCCTCGCCTTTTGCAATTCCATCTATATTATTATTTAGCTTCATTGTCTGTTCAGGTAATGCGGTTGGGTGTGTACCCATTAACACAATAAATGCATTAGGAAAGATTGCTTTCAATTCTGCACCAAATTTAACATCATTGTAAATAGATGGTGTACTTGTATCAAGTACTATTAAACTATAATCATTATTTTTTTCCTTTATCCACTTTATACTCTTCTCAAAATCCATTTGTTTTGCTGGTGCATCTAAAAAATCCACTTCAAAGCCAGCCTCCTGTGTAACACCAGCTGCATACAAGAGCCATAACGGATAATATATTACTCCACTATTAGTAATCATTGCACTTCTTGCTTCTCTTGAATATTTTCCATATTCTGCTTTAAAAGGCGGGTTCACAAATAATACTTTCATAATCATAATTCTCCTATAATATATTTAAGTTCAAACATAATAAAATGCTGCAATTATCCTACATACTTCCATCAAAATTAAAATCTTCTTTTTAATTTTGATGTAGAAAAAAGAAATTTATGTTTTTTAAACATATATGCTAATCCTTTTAGATGTTCCCAATTTATTTTACTAATAAATTTTTTCTTACTTAATCTTTGCCATTCATGTATTATACTTACCTTTGGGCAATATGCTACTTTATAACCTTTTTCCCACACCTGTATACAATATTCAGCATCCTCTGGTGCATAAAAAATCTTTTCGTCTAGCAAACCAACTATTTGAAAAATTTCCTTTTTAACTAACCAACATGCACTCATTAAATAATCTACAGTATAGCTATTTCCCCAGCTTTCAGAAGGAGTCTGTACTTCCATTTTCTCACCTTTTATCTGCAATGCTTTTATCGGTATAGCCTTGTACACCTTTTCTAATAATGTAGGAAATGCTCTCGCAGACATCTGCTCCAATCCACTAGAAGTAATTAATTTAGGACCAATAATTCCATATTCATCATGTTTTTCAAGTTCATCTATTAATATTTTAAATGCTACCTCATTTATGATAGTATCACTATCCAATATGCAATAATAGTCAAGTTCATTAGCATTAAGTTCTTTTATGCCTTTATTTCTTGTAACTGTTGTTCCTTTATTTTCAGAATATTTGATAATTTTTACAATTTGTGGATACTCCAATATAAATTTATTTACTATATCACATGTCAAATCACTACTACCATTATCTACAATAACTACTTTTGGCATTATATCCTTTAAACTCACTATAGAATTCAAACAATTTTCTATTACATTTTCTGAGTTCCATGTCAATATTACAAATCCAATTCTATTTTTCATTATTGTGCCCCGCTTCCCTTCAACACTGAACTAAATGTCTTAAATATAATCTTAATATCCAGCCACAGGCTCTGATGCTCAACATAATACATTTCCATCTTCTGTCTCTCGCCACTTTCATATGTAGCATTATTTCTCGCATATGCCTGCCAGTATCCTGTTAGCCCCGGCTGTACACTTAGAAGCTTGGCTGTATCCTTTCCATATATTACAATTTCCCTTTCTACAATGGGACGGGGTCCTACTATAGATATATCACCTTTAAGAATATTGATAAGCTGTGGCAGCTCATCGAGGCTTGACTTCCTTAAGAAATTCCCCACCTTTGTTATTCTCGGATCATTGTCTATCTTAAATTCTGTTCTGTATTGTAACAGCTGCTCCGGTGTCAATATTTTTTCTATATCAACATCAATATTTTTCATACTTCTGAATTTATATACGCATATTTTCTTTCCGTTTTTTCCTATTCTTATATGACCATAAAAAGGATTACTTCCATCCTCAGCAATTACACATATCATAATAATTAAAAATACTGGTGATAATATAATCAATCCTATTGCAGATAACACAACATCAAATGTTCTTTTTATTATAAGATATATATGCCTGCCAAATGTTTTTTCTACTTTATATACGCTTTCATCATACTGATAAGGAATTTTGTTCTCAAGTATTTCACTAATAGCACCTATCTGTTCATCAATTTCTAATTGTTTCATAATATGCTTCGGATGATATACTACACATCTTCCCATTGCCATAACAAAACGCTTTATATCTCCTTTCATACTTTTGTCATATGGCATATCATAACTCTCTGAAGTTGCTGCTATCTGCTCATATTCTTTAGGACGAAAACTCCATTCTCCTATCAAGCCTGGTTTTATAGTAAGTTTTCTTTTTTGTAAAGGAATATAGTCCATGTATTCCACTACCGATGGTGATTGTGGTCCTATAATCCCTATATCCCCACACAATAAATTATAAGCCACTGGAAGTTTATCTAAGTGCAGCCTGAACAATATTCTACCAGTTACCATATATGGATTCTTACCGTTATTAATACAATCCTGTGCATTCATTTTCATGGTACGGAATCTATATTGCAGATACTTTCGTCCATTTCTGCCGATTCTGACACTTGAAATAATTATCTTACCTGGCGATTCAATTAACATTCCCATTCCAACGAATGGAATTAATATTAATGTCAGCACACATCCTATAAGACCTGCAATAACCTCAATAGTTCTCCTTATAACCACCTGATAAAACATCATATTCTTAGATGACATATAGCTTATTGTAGCATAGGAACCTATCTTTTTAAATTGTTTATACCCATCACACAATTCATATTCTCTTAATCTGACATGAACATTTTTACCTATGCTCTGTAATGTTGATATAATCTCTGAACACAGCTGCTCATCTACATCATTTGCAGATAATAATACTGAGTCAGCCTCTCTTTCCTCAATAGCCTGAATATATGTATCTTTATCTGCTATAACATCTACACCATAATAATCATCGCCTATTTGATTACTATCAGTTAGTACAATGCCGACTATTTTATAGTTATCATCATTTTTCAGTCCTGACATTGTCTCTTCAATGTGCCATGAATCGCTTATTACTACAACCCGTTCCTGATATCTGTCACTTGCATATGCAACTCGTAATATTCTCTTTAGCACCAGTCTTCCCATTAACATGACCGGGCATGATACAACTATAAATATAAGCATCATAGACCTCGAATAATTAGCGCTGTTTTTCAAAAAGAACAACACAACCATAACGAGAACTGCTATGTAAACAATTGTTTTTACAGTTTCGATTACCTCTTTTGTTATATTTCTATTTATAAAATCAATATTCTTCATAAAAATCAGATTAATCAGAATATACATTATCGAAATCAATAAAAATAATATTATATAATCACTCCTGTGAATATTATTTTCTCCTTCTATCCAGTTAAACTTAACTAAATATGCCATGCAAAACGATATTATCAGTGTTACCACATCCACAATGTACATAAAATACATGGCTGTTTTCTTTGAACTATTCATAATTCATCCTTTATGTAATTATCTATTAAATGTGTTTATTCCTCATACCAATATACACAACTACGGAGCCAAAATTCTCCAAGAAGAAAGGTATCTATCTCTCTACCCCTCCCAACGAAATTCAGCTCCGTACAGGTTATTCCTCGCTCTTAACTTTCTTCGCCGTATTTTCCATAATATTTACCGTAATACTTACCATAGTATCTGCCGTAATATGAATTACCAGCCATATCAACCTTATTAAGAACGCATCCAAGAATCTTGCAGCCTACAAGGTCAAGCTGTTCTTTGGATTTCCTTGCGAACTTGTAGCTTATATCTCCTGCACCTATTACAAGTATTCCGCCATCACAGAACTTAGACATAATAGCGGCATCGATAACACTTCCTATTGGTGGTGTATCAACTATTATCATGTCAAATGTTTCTCTTGCACTCTCTATCATCTTGGCAAATCTGTCGTTACCAACAAGTTCACTTGGATTAGGTGGTACAGGACCAGCGAATATCATGCAGAAATTAGGCTCATCACTTACGCTTATAACATCTGTAAGTTCATTTTTTCCTGAAAGGTAATGAGTAAGACCATATTTAATCTTACCTTTTCTCCATCTGTTCTTCATAACTGATTTTCTTGTATCAGCATCTATAAGAAGTGTCTTCATTCCATTCTGCGCAAATGACATTGCTAACTCAAATGATACAGTACTCTTACCTTCTCCTGGTGTTGTACTTGTTATGAATATTACCTTATTATTATCTCCTGAGAACTCTATGTTTGTTCGTAACATTTTATATGCTTCTCTTGTTCTGAAATCAAGATAACTTTTCTTTACTGAAAACTCCTGCATTTTTATTCCTCCACGCTTTCTTTAGCACCATTACTTTTCTTCTTATTCTCAAGTTCAGATGCCTTAAAGCTTCTTCCCTTATCATCATTCATAGTGATATCGGTTTTTGAACCACCTTTTGAAGGTACTGGTACTCTTCTCTTACCCTGATTACTATTCTGTCCTTCATTAACAGGGATAAGTGCCAGTGTACTGAGTCCAAGGTATCTCTCAATATCTTCAGAAGTCTTGATTGTATCATCAAGAAGATGCTGTATGATAATAACTGCTGCTGATATTACAATACCCACAAGAACACCTATTATAGTCCACTTAGGAATTGAAGGTGATATTGGTTCATCAGGAAGATTAGCCTGATCAACAACATTTACCGCTTCAATATCCATAACTTCTGTTATATGCTTGGCTGCCAGATCTCTGACTGAATTGGCTATCTTCTGTGCCTGTTCAGGTTCAGGATCTGTAACTGTAATTGCTATAATTCTTGTATCTGTAGCATTAGATGCTGATACTCTTTTAACAAGACTTTCGTATGTTTCATCAAGCTTAAGATCGTTAATAACACCTTCTATAACATATCTGCTTGTAACAAGCTGCTCATAATCTTTTGAAAGTGTTGATGATAACTGTACATCACTATAAGTAACTGATCCGCTTGCATTCTGCTTGTTAAGAATATATACCTTTGTTGTTGACTCATACTGTGGTGTAATAACAAAGAAGCTGTACATAAACGCAACTGCTCCACACACTAAAGCTGCCACAACAATAATCCATAATCTGTGAAATAATACTCCAAATATTTCACGGAGGTCTATTTCAATGTTCTCTGTCTCTTTACTTTTTTCCTGCATTATATAATCTCCTTAATCTTATTCTGACATTCTATAAAAGCCTGTCCATGGCATTGCCATATAATATATCATCAACATACTGTTCATTATATTTCTTATACAGCATGTCGGCACATTCCTGAATCTTAGGTGTACGGCTGCCTTCACATCGGTGTGAATCAGTTCCGACATAATCAACTATCTGCTCACTAAGCAGTTTCTGTAGAAATTTCTTTATATCCTTGCCTATATCACCAAGTATGCTTGATGCATTAACCTGAATTTCTACACCCATATTCTTGATTTCACGCACATTTTCAATATCATCTACCATACATCCATACCGCTCAACATGCGCAATAATTGGCTGATAGCCTTCACTCATTATCTCATCTAATGAATTACGTATATACTGATATGGATCAGATGGCATAAATTCAACAAGTACATAATCTGTCCCATTCATCCTGCTGATGCGTCCGCTGTCAACACCTTCACATAATTCATCATGATACAGGATTTCATTTCCCTGATATAACTTTATTCCTAAATTACATTCATCTGCTGCTTCCTGTACCTCATCAATAAGCGCACTTACCTTCTCTGGTGAAGCATTGTGATGTCCGCTTTTAAAATGTGGTGTCGCAATAATATGCGTTATCCCCTCATTATGTGCGATTTCCAGCATCTTTAATGTCTCAGACATATCCCTTGAGCCGTCATCTATTCCCGGTAGAATATGACAATGGACATCTACAATATAATCCGCAGCTTTTTTCTTTTTTCCAAATAACATACTATACCCTGTACTTTGTCCAATTCTTCTTATTTATAATAACTTAACTTTAAATAAACCTTAAATATTTTAGCAATGCAATATCATACTGTCAACCAAAGTGTGAAAAAATCAAGATTTTTGTCAAAAAAAGGCACCCAGAGGACAAATGGTGTCTCTGTCCTCCGGGTGTTCTTACCCAAGCATCTCATAACTCTCATTAATTTCCCCAGCCTTAATCTGAGCCATTCTTTCCGCAATCCTGCTCTTAACAAACTCGGCAACCTCTTTTTTCTTAAGCTCACCATACTCAGAATAAAGAATAGGCTTTAAGAAATGTACCTGTGTGTCAACTCTCTCAAATGTATTGCTGTTCATAGATTTATATGAATCAAAAAGTGCTACAGGAACAATAGGTGTCTTGGACTGTAAGCTGCATGAAAAACAGCCAGCCTGAAATTCCTGAAGCTCATTTTTATTATCAGTATAACCACCCTCTGGGAATATAAGGAAATTTCTTCCGGATTTCACCTGTTTGGTAACATCCATTATAGCCCTTACCTTGTCTCGGTTATTATCAAGATCAATAACAACAGCATCTATAAGACCGCATACCTGACGACTCATAAGTCTTTCAGCCTGCTTCTTTCCCCAGAGAACACCACATGGTTTTTCCTGTGCAAGAATAATTCCCAATGCATCATATTTACCCTGATGATTAGGATACATTATGTAATTGCTGTCAGTCGGAATATTCTCTCTGCCATACACCTTAGTTCTTGTTCTGGCATGTTTTCTCATGTAGTTAATAATCCACTTTGCATACTCAAACCTTTCCTTTTCCGAATAACGGCTCTTGTTGGCAATCATCTTATTAGCTTTAGGTACAGCATGAAGTACCATGTGCCAGCTTGATATAACAGTACATTTGAAACGCAGATTAAACATTCTTCTTCCTCATCTTTCTACATAATCCCCAATACAATCACAGCGCCAAAAATCTGACGCCATACATACAAAAATCTCCGCATGTGCGTATTACTGCACATGCGAAGCAAAATATTTTTCAAAATCATCATGAATAAGTGCATATCCTGCCTCATTCGGATGCATTCCATCTTTACTATAATATGCCTTCATGTCATCAAGTGCAAGAAAACTTTCACGAAGACTTAATATTTCACAGCCGTTTTCCTTGGCAACAGCCCTCATTATGTCGCCATATTCTGCATACTCGTCCTGCATCTGCTGAACTGAGTTCACATATTCTGACATAACTTCCCTACTGATTCCGCTTTCAAGCAGATGTGAAAGATACATTTCAATAGCAATCGGAGGTGCAATTACTGATGTTACTGCTGCTCCCTTTTCCTGCAACAAATGTATCATATCCTCATAATTCTTCTTAAAATCCTGAGGGTCAACTCTGTGCCTGTGTTCATAGTCACATTTGCCCTCACATATCGACTTCCAGTCATAGTCGCAGTCGTTACCGCCACATTCAAGAAATGCCACATCAGGTACCAGATGACTTGATATTACCTGTGTAAGCCACATTTTTACTCTCTCTGATGTGAATGTCGGCATTGCAAAATTTAAAAACTTCATATTATATTGTGCCTGCATTTTCTCAAAACCGATTGCATCTGAGCTGTGATAATTCCATGCTTCATCCGGCATAACCCCGCGCATAAGCGAGTCGCCAAACATATAATATGTTTTCATAAGCCGCCTCTTATCTTAAGTTAGGAGCTGGAAGAGGATTCTCTGGTGTAACAGCGTCCCAGTAATTGTTCATAAGCTTCTCCAACGCTCTCTGTGGAATCATTGGCTGTGAAGCAAAATCAATCATTTCCTGAGGAATATCCTCACCTTTTCCCATAACCTTACCAATCTCAGTATATCTCTTAAGATATTCATTAATCTGGTTTACCATTGGCGGAATCGCAAACATTTCGCTCTGTGGACAGAGAAGAGCCTGATATCTGCCCTTGCCATAGATAAAATTAAATTCCTTGATAAGTGCGTCATATATCTCCTGAGTTCTTCCGTATCCGCATGATGATATAACATAGAACTTCTTGCCGCTTACATCATAACGGAATTCGTGGAATGCGTTATCTCCGATATCTCTGACCTTGCCCTTGTAAGTCTCCATAAGTGGCATGATTCTGTCAACAAATGTTTTCATTGGACCCGGCATACCGAAGAAATACAGTGGGAAGCTGTATATAATTACATCTGCATTCATGAATTTCACATGAACGTCCTGCATAACATCATTGATAACACACTGGCCTGCTGTCTTTCCCCAGCAGCTCATGCATCCCATACATGGCTTGATATCCATGTCTCTGACTGTCAGAAGCTCTATCTCAGCTTCTGGATTAGTCTCCTTAAGTCCCTTAAGAACCGCATTTGTCATTTGCATAGTATTACTCTTAGGTCCTTTAGGACTACCGTTTACTACTAAAACTTTCATTATTAATCCTCCATGTTTTTTTCAGAAAAATCCAATGTGCTTTTAAAGCACATTTCCTCTTGGCGAGGAGAGGATTAGTTCTCCATAAACTTCTCAAATGCTTTAAACTGTTTTCTCATCGTGTCATATCCATACTGATAGCACTGAAGAAGTTTTTCATTATTATTCTCGAAGTGTCTTATCATCTGCTCCTCCGGACGGATAACAAGGACCTTCCCCTCTTCCACAAGCTTTTTCATGAACTTATCCTGCCTGTCATAAGCCTGCCTTCTGTGTGCCATAGCATCACAAAGCTCCGGATATTTCTTGTAACTCCACTCTATAAGCTTCTTTACCTTAGAATAATCTGTAGGCTTAGAGCCCTCTGGCTTGGTAAGTACAACAACAATCTTATCGCACCCCTTCTCAACTGCTCTCTCAACCGGTATCGAATCAATAATGCTTCCATCAAGATAATGATAACCATCAATTTCAACAGGTTCGCATATAAATGGCACAGAGCAGCTTGCCATCTGACACTTCAAGAATTCGTCTTTAGTCTTAAAATTGCCCTTATACTCAGCCTTTCCGGTCTCACAATTCACAACAACGCTCTCGCACTCTGTCTTGGATGCGAAAAATGTGTCAAAATCATAAGGAATATCCTTAAGTGCATACTCAGCTACCAGCATTTCAAGATTAAGAATCTTCTTATTCTCAAAAAGCTGTCCGACACCATAATAGGCTTCCGCATTTTCATGGGTAATTATCTTTTTAGTTCTTCCTTCCTGTCTGGAAACATAGTTCACCGCATTACCTGCTCCGGCAGACACTCCGATAACATAATCATAATAAATGTCTTTCTTAAGCATGTAATCAAGAACTCCGGCTGAGAAAATGCCTCTCATAGCCCCGCCTTCCAGCACAAGTCCTGTCTTTACTTCACTCATAAGTGCCTCTATTTAGCGTTAGCTTCTACATAATCAACAATATCTTTAACAGTTTCAAGTTTTGCATCAGAACTGAATCTGATTTTGAACTCATCCTCAACAGTGATAGCAAGTAACATCATATTAAGAGAATCAACTCCTAAATCTGTTGTAAGAACGCTGTCCATTGTAATAGTTGATGGGTCGCACTGTGGCATAACCCTTGCAAAAATATCCTTTAACTTCTCAAATACCATGATAAAATCTCCTTTTTTTACTTTATTGAAATCCGGTTGGGTGTGTTGGCAATCAGACGGTACGCAGTTTTGAAAAAGCTTGCTCCAAAAACACGCTTCCACTCGGCTCCGGACGCAGCGGACACTAAGCTCGTTCAGGCTTTTGTGCGTGATGCAGCGAGCTTTGCTCACACATCTCGCACAAAAATCCCGAACTCCCTAAGTGCCGGCGTCCTCCGACGGTTTTTGCCGCAATCCTTTTCAAAACCGCGTACCTGCGACTGACACCTCCCGGATTTTAATTAACTAAAATGTGGGGTCGCCAGCCAACGGCTGGCTGCCCACCCGTGGTCTGCACCCCCTACCCTCCACACTTTCTCCCCGGAAGGGCGAACCTCCAAAGGAGGCAGCCCGCAAGGCTGTGGCAAACGCAGGGGCTGCGAGCTGGGTGGGATGCGGACGGCATGTGGGTGTGTAGTAGTTTGAAACCGTTGGAGGACGCCGGCACTTGGTAAGCTGGAGCAGTTGGCACTTCGTGCCAACAAACTCCAGCGAACCTAGTACCGCTGCGTCCGGATACGAGCGAAAGCGTGTTTCAAAATGCTACACACCCACACAACGCCCGCGTCACACCCAGCCGCAGCCCCGTCCGTCCTGTCACTACCTTCCGGGCACCACCACAACCTTATGCCTGATTCCTCAAAATCTTCATCGCACCAGATCTCTTGAAATCCTCTGTTCTCACCTTAAGCTTAAGCACTCTCTTGAATGGTGGGAGTTCCTTATTAACCTCATTAACAGTTTCCTGTAATCTATTCTGGATTTCTTCCTCAGATGCACCTTCTAATTCTGGCATGTATGGAATAATCTCAACACCTATAACAGTATTTCCATTCATTTCCATCTCCTGTACAAGACAATCCTTTACAAGTGGCTGCTTGTAGAATAACTCTTCAATCTCCTCTGGTGATACATTTTCACCATTAGGAAGAATGATAAGATTCTTAATACGGCCTGTGATATATATCCAGTCGTCATCGTCAAATTCTACGATATCGCCAGTCTTGAACCAGCCATCCTCAAATACTTCAGCTGTATGCTCAGGGTCTTTGTAATATTCCTTCATTACATTGTCGCCCTTAATCCAGAGTTCTCCGTCAACAACCTTAACCTGCTGTTCTGGATAAATGTGTCCCATAGACTCAGGCTTCTTGTCTGTATCGCAGTTACCTGATGTCAGGTTGGCACACTCAGTAAGTCCATAACCTGCACATAAAGTAATTCCAAACTCACGGCACTCTGCCATCTGTCTAGGTGGAACAGGTGCTGCACCGCACATAATAAGCTCAAGATCACCGAGGAAAGCTCTGCCCTTAGCCTTTGCAATGTTAAGAATAATCTCAACAAGTCCCGGAACAAGCACAAGAGTTGTAGGTCTTACAACAGGAATGTCACCGATACTGGCTCTCATGTCAGTACATGTGAATGTAAGCGAACCTGTATACAATTTAGCCATATATCCCATGATTGCACCAAAAATATGTGAAAGTGGAAGCATGGCAATATATCTCTTATGGAGAATACTTCCCGGTCCAAATACACCGTTAAATGAACCTCTCATAATAGAACCGTGGCTGTGAACTGCGCCCTTCGGTGCTCCTGTAGTTCCTCCCGTAAAGAAGATAGCTGCTGTAGTATCTTTTTCTACATCTGCAAATGCGCTTTCTGTCTCACCAATAGAAGTGCTTGGCCATGTCTTACAAGGCACATTTGCTGTAACCTCAGTAAATTCCTTGCCAACAAACATACCAGCAAGATCGAACTTCATGCTGATTCCTGCAAGTGCCTTATCGTTAAGTGCATTAGGAAGCATGATAAGTACATGTCCGGCTGCTGGAATTGCAAGAAAAAGTTCCATTGCATCAAGGTCATTCTTTGCAAGAACGGCAATATTAGAACCTTTTTCAAGTCCTAATGAATTAATAAATGTAACTCTCTTAGCAACCCTTGAAACAAGTTCTTCATATGTATATGTTGTAACTTTGTCACTTATGGCTGGATAATCAGAATATTGTTTTCTAATAAAATCCAAAAACTTTGGAATAGTTGGAATATATTCCAGAGTCTCCATTTCATCAGGGTTTACCATGTTATAAAAATAATTATTCATGCTTTGCTCCTTTTTTACTTTATTGAAATCCGGTGGGTAGTGGCAATCGGATGGTACGCAGTTTTGAAAAAGCCCGCTCCAAAAACACGCTTCCGCTCGACTACGGACGCAACGAACACTAAGCTCGTTCAGGCTTTTGTGAGGGATGCAGTGAGCAAGCTCACGCATTCCTCATCAAAATCCCGAACTTCCTAAGTGCCGGCGTCCTCCGACGGTTTTTTCCGCAAGCCTTTTCAAAACCGCGTACCTGCGACTGACACCTCCCGGATTATAATCAACTAAAACTGTGGGGGTCGCCAGCCTTCAGCTGTCTGCCCACCGTAGCCTACGCCCCTCTCCACCGGGCGGACCCTCCAAAGGAGGCAGCCCGGAAGGCTGTGGCAAACGCAGGGGCTGCGAGCTGGGTGGGATGCGGACGGCGTGTGAGTGTGTAGTAGTTTGAAACCGTTGGAGGACGCCGGCACTTGGTAAGCTGGAGCAGTTGGCACTTCGTGCCAACAAACTCCAGCGAACCTAGTACCGCTGCGTCCGGATACGAGCGGGAGCGTGTTTCAAAATGCTACACACCCACACAACGCCCGCGTCTCACCCAGCCGCAGCCCCGTCCGTCCTGTCACTACCTTCCGAGCGTCTCCACAACCTCCCGGAATCTCGCGCACTCTCTGGCAAGATACTCTGCATTAAGCCCCTTACCTTCTTTGGTAAGTTCCATCGGCTCACCAACATACAGCCTGAGTCTCTTCCCAAACAGCTTATGATACTCGCCGTTATTATATACCGGAACAATCTTTGCTCCTGACATAACTGCCAGCATTACAAAACCCGGCTTGAATTCATCCATAACACCAGTCTTTGAAGTATGTCCTTCAGGGAAAATTATCATGTTGTCTCCTGCACGAAGATGCTCTGATGCTCCCCTTATCCATGTAATATCAGTTCCAAAACGGTCAACAGAAATAAATTTTCCGCCACTTGTAAGCCACTTAAGAATCTTCTTATCAGCCCAGTCTTTGGCTATTATGAGGACGCTGTTCTTAAACAGCATATAAAACATCTGGCCATCATTGTGCCCCACATGGTTGCCAATGAATATGACACCGCCCTTTTCTATTTCTTCTTTTGCCTTTCTGCTCTGATAACATATCTTCGGTCTGAACATAATATACAAGTAAGCATATAAAAGACCTCTTCCCATACTGGCTGTTACATTAATAAATGTATTTTTCTTTTTCATTAAACCTACCCTCTTAATGACTTTAACATTTATCTGCATACTAAATATTTAATACACAAATGTTCCATTATCACACAATATGTTTCCAACCAACATTGTATGTTTTTTAACAAAATTTTTCAAAGGTCAATTACTTCCTTTTTGGCACTTATGTAACATTTTGTCGTATTTTGTTTACTATTGGCAGCATATGTTGTACAATATATTTGACATGAAAATACAGTTTTTATTAAATCTTTATGCGTTATTTATACACATTTTATAATCTGGTTACAGGGAAGCAAAATCCTCTGCTCCTGCAAGGGCAAAATATGCTAAAGCATATTCATTTTGCTTCGCAAAACAAGGAGGCATAATCCTCTGCTCCTACAAGGGCAGTCGCATTTTGCTTCGCAAAACAAGGAGGCATAATCCTCTGCTCCTGCAAGGGCAGTCGCATTTTGCTTCGCAAAACAAGGAGGCTTATATGGGAAAATCTGAAGAAGTTAATACTACATCTGCACCAGAAATTAAAGCTGACCGCAGAATTCTAAAGACAAAAAAGGCAATTTATGAAGCACTCGTTGAGCTTATGCAGAAGAAAAAGCTTAATTCAATAACAGTTACTGAACTTGCCGCACAGGCTAACATTAACCGAAAAACATTTTACACTTACTACTCTACAGTAAATGATGTACTTGATGAGGGAATTTGTGAACTTATAACATCACTTAAAGACCTTATGTATGCTATGTCCGAAGATTACAACATGCTGTCACCGCAGACACTTTTTGCTTTTCTTAATACAATAATATCTGATGCTGACATCGTGAGAAATTTATTTGCATCTGATAACGGAAGCCTGCTTTTTAACAGACTCCAGAAAACTTTGCAGGAAACTCTTCTTAAGGAAATGCTTGATAATGATATTAAAATGAGTGTTCCACCTGAACAGTATCCTCTTATTTCTGACTTTGTCGCCGGAGGAATGGTTTCCGTGTACTATGAGTGGATAACTAATCCTAATGGAATTACACTTGATGATATGGCACGTACTCTTACAACACTTATTATTTCGGGCGTACACGCATTTGCATAAGGAGACACTATGACTTTTAACGACAAATTCAAGTTTCTGATGGACATAACCAATACAAGTAACACAACGCTTGCTAGCGCTGTCGGTATTGATAACTCGGCGGTCAGCCTGTACCGTAACGGTAAAAGAAAATGTCCACGGAACAAAGAAGTTCTTAAAAAAATGGCTGATTACTTCGCCGGTTCAATCAAGCTTAACTATCAAAGAAAGGCTCTTGCCCTTGCTGCCGATTATTCGCGATTTAACCACTCAAGACCTGTATCTGAATACTCGCAAATGCTTTATCTGTGGCTTACTGATGAACTGCCTGTCCAGAATAATTTAGTTGACAGTATTCTTAATGAAAACGTCTCTTCATCATCTACTGATTATATACAGGGAATCCGTACAATTGATGTTGTTCCTAATGCAACGAGCGTTTTATACAGATCAGAGGGAAAAAGACAGGCAATTCTCAGTTTTGTCAATTATCTTCTGACTCTTGACAATCCAAAGACAATCTATGTATGGGTAGATGATGATGTTTACAGCATATTTGATAACAAGGAAATTATTGCCTCACTTCATGAGCTTATTATGAGATTACTTGATTACGGATATGAAATATGTCAGATATCCCCCTCTCCTGTGAATACAACCCAGTTTTTCGAAGAATTTTTCTACTGGGTTCCGGCATACCTTACAGGCCGTGTGAAATCATATTATTACCCAAGAATGAGAGATAATCTATTTTCCAAAATCAGCATAGTATATCCAGGGTATGCCGCAGTATATTCTGACAGTCTCTCTTCAATTCCAGATAAAACATTTACTGTACTCACAGCAGAATCTGCAATTGTTTCTATTAAAGAAATTGAATTCAAAACATTTTTATCATACTGCCGCCCGACAATGAACATTTACGAAAGTGCTGAAGATGTTTCAACCTGTTTTCACAGATTCCTGAGTACTCCTGTCGCACATATACAGAAAGGCTTAAGCCTCCCTCCTGCCACCATGCCAGATGAACTTGTAACTCAATTTCTTAATGACAATCCAGACAGTCTTGGAGTGAGCATGAGAATCGCATATCAAAGAGACAAAATGTACGATAATCTCCGTAATGTAGATATATGTCCGCTTGCAACAGTTAATCAGGTTTTATCAGGCAGAGTTCCTGTAATATTCCCTGTAGTAAAGCAGGAAGTTCCTATATATTACACACCTCGTACATATGCACTTCATCTTAAAAATATCCTTGAAATAATGGACACTTACCCGGATTATTTCTTTGTTCCTATAGAATATAATCCAGACGATAATGTATGTATTATCGTCAATGAAGGCTCTGAGGCACTTCTCGTTCGTACTGCCCTGCCAAGCATGGTTCTTGACTTCAACCATCCGCAGCTGGTGCAGAACTTTCAGGAATATCTGTACCGCATTGCCAATGAGATTGGTTATGCTGATATCAACCGCAGGAAAATACGCGCACAGATTAAAGAATTAATAAATGCTCTTGAAAAAGTATAAAAATAAGCACCTGTTTGTTGTGTACCTTTAACACAATAAGCAGGTGCTTACTTAATTATATTATACTTATAAATTACATTTTAAAGAACTTCATATCTTCATTAAGCTGGTCTGATACTTCCTTAACCTTAGCTGCTGTTTCTGCCAGAATATTAATAGTTGCATTAAGCTCCTGCATAGAAGATGTTGTCTGCTGTGTTGAAGCAGCATTCTCTTCTGATATAGCAGAAAGATTAGATATTACATCAACAACAGTAACTCTTGAACTGTCGCATACTTCGGCATTGCCTTTAATAACATCTGTTCCATGCTTTGAAACATTAATGCCATTACCAACTTCCTTGAATCTTTCCTTAGTTGCTGCAAGCTTTTCATACTGCTCTCTTACAAGAACTTCTGTACTTCTCATAACCTCAAGTGTCTCTTTCGAATCATTCTGGAGATCTGTGATAATCTCCTGAATCTTACTTGCTGTGCTGTCAGACTGTGATGAAAGCTTCTGAATCTCTGATGCAACAACTGCAAATCCTTTTCCTGCTTCTCCTGCTCTTGCAGATTCAATAGAAGCATTAAGTGATAACAGGCTTGTCTGGCTTGCAATATCTGCAATAAGTGAAGCAGCATTGCCAATCTTATCTACCGATTCATTAGTTGTCTCTATCTGTTTTGCAATTCTTGCAACTGCATCAGTAGTTCTCTGGACTGCGTCACTTAATTCAATCATTGTATCCTGTGAAGCATTTTCGGCTTCTTCCATGTTCTTAGATGTCTTTGTAAGGTCAGCAATATTATTAACTATCTGAGTAATCTGTTCACCCATTGTCATAATTTCATTAGTTGCTGTCTCAATATCTTCTGCCTGTGATACTGCACCCTTAGATATCTCTTCTACTGCTGTACTGATTTCTCCTGCAGCAACACTTGACTGTGAAGCCATAGAGTCAATTGAATTACCTGACTCACCAAGATCTGTTGCAGACTTTGCAAGGCTTCCAACAATTTCTCTTAACTTAAATATAAGAGTTTCAAGGGCTCTGCCCATGTCTCCGATTTCATCCTGTCTCTTAAGTACAGTCTTATCAACCTCTACTGTAAGATCTCCTCCGGCAACTTTCGTTACAGATACACTTGCTCTCTTAATCGACTTTGAAATACTCTGTGCTATAAATGTTGCCACAATTCCTACTAACATAAGTACTACTGCAGAAACTATAAGCATTGTTCCAACCTTCTGCATTATATAGTTTGTAATATCTGATGTAGGCTGTCCTGCAAATACACATCCTACAACCTGATTATTATCCTTTAGTGGCACATATACTGCACAGTATCTCTTTCCATCTACCTTATAATTAGTATCTCTATATGTCTTTCCCGTCTTAACTACATCCCACACTTCACTTGCTATATCTGTTCCCGTTAATCTTGCTCCCTTATTATCAGTAAGCGTTGTAAGAACTCTCTTGGTTCCGTATGTAAGTGTAACCTGGACATCATTCTTGGAGTTCTTGACATATATATCAAGTGCAGCCGGTTTAATCGTCAATTCTTCGCCACCCTTGAATAATCTACCGTTCTTATATTCATAGTTGCCATTAATATCCTCATAAGAACTCTGTACTGCCCCACTTAACAGTTCAAGTCCATCCATGGCCTCTTCTTCCAGTCCTGACTTAAGACTGAATATTGTAGTTGCAATAAGCCCCAGTACCATAACAATTACCGGTACAATAGCAAGCATAACCAGTCTGAATGTAATACCTGCTCTTCTCTTCTTTCCGTCAGCAGCAACCTGTTTAGCTTTCTTCTTAACCTCTGCATCAAGCTCTTTCTTCTTTGCCCTGACCTCTTTTACCTTCTTCTCGTTCTTAGCCTTAATCTCTTTAACCTTTTCAGTTCTTTCGGCCTTAGTATGCATTATCCCCATTATAAGACCTCCCTTTCCTCTTATTAAATTATTCACCAGAACAATTTCTTGTTCATATTGTTCTTTAAATTATACACTATTACACCAATTTTAAAAACCTTTTTCTTGTCAAAATATTAAAGTTTCACCAAAAAATTGCTATAATCCGCCTTTTTTCTTTTTCTTAAGCACATTTGCTTTTATATATGCAAATGTATACTCTTCCCCTTTATCAGCAAGCATCTTCAAAAGATTGTGAAGAAGCGCATCTGTTTCCGGATGCATAATATAATGCCCAAGCCCCTTAATATAGTAATCCAATGGATCCGAATCTTTGTACTTGTCTTTATTATATATCCTGCTCGCTGCAACTCTGTCGCAAAACATTTCAGCAACATATTTCACAGGCATTTTCATCCCTGCAAGAATAGTGCTGTTACCATCGACATCGTAATCTATCCAGTATTCAAAATGATGTTTGTTCCTACCCTTATGATGCAGCCATGCCTTTGAAACACCTTCATCTTCACGCTGGGCATTATTAGGACTTCTGTGTCCATCCTGATAGTATTTAACTCCTGGTATGAACTCCGATGGTGAATATTTTGACAAATCATGCATCATTCCCTGCCTGTATAACCCAAGTTTAAAGCAGTATTTTCTCACCAGCCTTCTGTGGGAATTAACCGTGTGCAGATGCCCATTGAAATTATGCAGCAACTTCTTCAATGTCATACAGACTCATCCTCCATCATCATTCTTCTACATATCCATCAGCGGTTCTGTCTATAACCTCACCTGTATCAGGATTAACTGAAATCCCATTAACCTCAAGTCTCTCATCAATCTGAATTACGAGGCACTGTCTGCCATCAATAACCTGAGTGCTCACAATGTCAGTTTTATCGGAATTAATCTTAATTACAACATCTGGTGTTTTTACTTCAAATTTCTTCCCTGATGAAACATTTGATGCAACAAGCTTTCCATGTTCCCCGGCAGCCATCTCAAAATGCTCCTCAAAATTCTCAAGTCTTTCTTCCTTAACACCGCTCTTTTCAAGCAGATCCTTCATCTCTGTTTTATCAAGCATAACCGGTGCCGGACTTTCCTGCTTCTTCTCTTCTATAATCTGCTCAAGATTCTCATGAATATTCTTAACAACCTCAAGGTCAGCCTCTTCACCAAGTGCCTCACTTACAAGCGATGTAAATGTTTCCTTCTGCTGCTTGGCAGGAAGCGGAACGGCGCAGTCGAGCAGACAGTCAATAAGCCCGTCCTCAAACTCACTTACATCTTTAGTATAAAACAGTGTCATATCCTCATCTGCGCTTCTTTTATTAAATGCAGGGAATAAAAATCCAACATCCGGCACATCAACCATATGATTCTGCTTCTTATCGTGGAAATTATTATCCTCCTCATCATAGCCAAGTCCCGGCTTGGAAAGATTTACATGACAAATGCTGCATAAAATGTAGCTGTAAACCTCATCCGATGCGTCTTCCATCTCAATATTATCAGTAGTAACCGCTGGGATATCATACATCTGATTAATAAGAAGAATCAGATAATTGCCAACATAACTGTAATTATTGATAATCCTGTCATAGAATTCATCAAGAAGTCTGTCATCTTTAAGTCCGCTGTCTCTCAGATTCATTAAAAATGTTCTTGCGCCCTCATCAGCATAGGCATCAACATTAAACTTCATATCGACAAGATTCTTTCCCGGTGTACCTGAAAGAGTCTTCTTAAATATATCAAAATATTTATGCTTCTCTTCTTCTGGAAGATTAAGAAAATTCTCGTTGAACTGTGTTATCTTGTTACGCTCACCATCAACATAACAGCCACATAATCTTAAAATTCCACAGTCCTCTAATGTATATTGTGATTTAATTTCATTAAGTTCTTTTCGTGTCATAACTAACTCCATCCTCTGATATTTTATTCACTGATAAATTGTCTTATCTGAATAATAAGAGATTTTGTAATTATAACATATCCTGATATTCATATGTAGAAAAATGTTTTATTTTATTTGGGGGATAATCTGAATCGCTACCCACGTTCTCGCAACCTGCGCTCGCTGCTCATGCTCCAGAACTGCGTTCTGTCGCTGTTGCGGTGCTCCTCAAACACAAACAAATATGCTGCTATTCATGCAAGCATGATTACAACATATTTGTTTGTATTTTCATCGCTACTTTCGCACATAAAAAACTTCCCCGGTTCTGGGGGAACCGGGGATGAGTAGAGGGGATAGAAATATAGTCAAATATAAGGAATTATGGAGTTATCCTTATATTCGTGTGTAATGTTACTTGCAAAAGCATTCAAACTCAATCAAACAAATTCAATCTCTCTTGCAATCATCTATATTATAGCATATTATTTTCGTCAATCAACAGATTTTTTGCCAAATTTTCAATAAAATCAGTATTTTTTGTCGAATTTTTGTCATTTTTTGTGACATTAGTTGTCAATATTATTTAACTTTTCTTTATATACTTTCGCTGTAGGTGTTATTGCCAGTCCGCCTTCACCTGTTTCTTTCAGACATACCGGCATATCATTACCTATTCTTCTCATTGAATCTATGACTTCATCCGCAGGAATTACACTTTTTATTCCAGCCATTGTCATCTGTGCTGCAGTAATGGCATTGACTGCCCCTGAAACATTTCTCTTGATGCACGGAACTTCTACCAGACCACATACCGGATCACAGGTTAATCCTAACATGCTCTTTAATGCAAGCGCAAGCGCATTTGCACATCCTTCGCTGTCCGCTCCCTGCATATATGCAAGTCCCGCTGCCGCCATGGCACTTGCCGAACCAATCTCTGCCTGACATCCGCCTGCAGCTCCGGCAATAGATGCATTTTCAGCAATTACCGCCCCAATTCCTGCCGCAATTAATAAGGCTTTTACACATTCATCCTCTGGTACACCAAAACATTTTTCATAAGACAGAAATACCGCCGGAATAACACCGCACGAACCCGCTGTAGGAGCTGCCACAATTCTCTTCATGCACGCGTTCGATTCTCCCATCTTTAATGCCTTTTCCATAACCACACCAATAAAATCACCGCATATATTTCTGCCAGACTCATTATAAATGTACATTTTATATCCATCTCCGCCTGCCATTTTGCTTGGTGACTTTAGCTGCTGGTCATAAAGCTCATCTGCGCTTTTCATTGCCTGATACATCTTTTTCATCTGTGCAAATACATCTCTTTCAGACATAAGCTTATCATGTGCCTGTCCTGTAAGAACAACCTGCCATAATTCCTGATTATTATCTGTACTTAACTTTACAAGATCACTGATTGAATGATATTCTGCCATAAAACCTCCTGTTTCTGGTAACTTTAATTTCTATAACCAATCACGATGTCCAATCTCATTGTTTAATTATAACATTTATCCTCAATTAAAATGTGATATCCATCACTTACTCCATGCCAAGATATGTTACTTTAACAACACCTTCTGCATGTCTTAACCAGTTGATTCCTTCCTCCGGCACTTCCTGGTCACACTCAAGCACCATAACTGAATTGCCACCTCTGCTTGCCCTGTACAACTGCATAGTCGCAATATTAACAGACTTATGTGCAAGCATTGATGTAACTTCCGCAACATGTCCCGGCTGATCCATATTGTGAACAACAAGTGTAGGATAATCCCCTGAGAAATTCGTTGAAATCCCGTCAATCTGTGCAATATTAATTCTTGAACCACCAAGCGACTCCCCGACAACTTCAAGCTTCTTCCCGGTTACCGATGTGAGCAGAATCTGCGCCGTATTAGGATGCGCATCTCTTAATGCTGATTCTCCAAATGTGACTTCAATTCCATGTTTCTTTGCTATCTCAAAGCTGTCAGGAATCCTCATATCGTCCGGCTTCATTCCAAGAAGCCCGGCAACAAGTGCCTTTCTTGTTCCATGCCCCTTTCCGGTTGCAAGAAAAGAGCCATATAAAAATATCTCAGCTTTCGCTATTGGTTCTCCCATAAGCTTTCCGGCAATGTATCCAATCCGCACAGCCCCAGCCGTATGTGAGCTTGACGGACCAACCATTACAGGACCTATTATATCAAATATATCCATACAATATCCTTCTTTCCATTAATCCATAACATTTTAAATGTATGGTACATTTTAAAAAAGCCACCGCTCCCCGTATGGAAGCGATGGCATCTTTGCTATCTTTGTCTTTAGAATACTATTCCGGCAGTTTTTTGTAAAGCGTAAAATACATTGTTGTAAAGCTAGCCAGACCTCCTATTGCATTAGATATCGGTTCAGCGATAAATACGCCTTCAACTCCAAGTCCAAGCATAGGAAGTATAATTGTAAGCGGCACAACAATAATCACTTTCCTGAATATTGAGAAAAATACTGCTCTCTTGGCACATCCTAACGCTGTAAATGTTGATTGTCCCACAAACTGGAATGACATAAAGAAGAATCCAAAGAAATACAGCTTCAATGCATGTTCTCCTGAGCTGATCATAGCCTTATCAGTCGTGAATACCGACAGAATCTCATTCGGAAATATAATTACAGCAAGCCATGCAATGAGCATGTATAAAAATCCTATTGCCGCCGTGAATCTTATTGCTTTTCTGACTCTCTCATACTGCTTTGCACCATAATTGTAGCCAAGAACAGGCTGCGCGCCGCTTCCCAGTGTACTTCCGGGAACAGAAAGAATCTCCCTGACAGAGTTAATTACAGTCATGATTCCGACATACATATCTCCGCCGTACATAAAAAGCATTTTATTGCACACAATCTGAACAAGACAGTTTGTTCCCTGCATAACAAATCCTGATATTCCAAGAGATGTAATCTTTCCAACCATTTCTGCCCTTAGAATCAGATTTTCCCTCTTAACACGGTAAAATGTTTTCTTTCCTGCAAAAAAGCTTAATACCCATGCAAATGATACTCCCTGACTTATAACAGTGGCTATTGCTGCGCCATAAACTCCCATATGTAATCCGTATATGAATATCGGATCAAGAATGAGATTAATAATCGCGCCAAGCATAACAGTCATCATGCCCTTTTTCGGATATCCCTGTGCATTAATAAAGCCGTTCAGACCTGTTGAAAGTACTGAAAACACTGTACCCAGAAGATATATTTTAAGATACTGGTCAGCGTATACATATGTTTCCTCACTCGCTCCAAAAAGGAAAAGCACTGGTCTTTTAAAAATGTAACACAATACCATAAGCACCAGTGATGTAATCGTAAGTAAGGAAACGACCTGTCCTAATATAAGCTCAGCTTTTTCCTCTTCTTTTGCTCCTCTTGCCATTGAAAAAAGCGGCACACCGCCTGTAGAAATCAGATTAGTAAATGCCGCAACAAGTGTAGTAATAGGAAAAACAATCCCTATTCCCGTTAAAGCATTGCTTCCGATAACAGAAAGATGCCCGATGTATATCCGGTCAACAACATTATACAGAATCTGTATAAGCTGTGCGACCATAAGCGGAATAGCCTGATTAATAACATTTTTCCAGACTTTTCCCTGTGAAAAATCGCTTTGCATTACTATTCCTCATCACTTGAATGTTCTGTAACATCTTTTGCATCAACAACAATATCAGGTGCTGTGCTTCCTGTTGAAGATGTACCCGAAGCCTTAGCAGAAGCTCCGCCAGCCTTGCTCTTGTAACCTGCAACAATCTCTCCGGCAACCTCTCCAATCTTATTTCCTGCCATTTTAATACCTTTTTCGGCAGTTTTCGCAGCTTTCATAGCCTTCTTGTCAATTTCCTTTTCCTTAACAAATGTAGACGCTTTATCCGCCATGCTATTAGTAGCATCCACAGCCTTTCCAACTCCGTTTAAAACCTTTTCTTTATTAATGAGACTCATAATTATTCTCCTTTCCATGTACCTGACAATATATTCAGGCTTATATCCTTATTTTTACAACAATTATTCTTAATATTTCAGCGTAATTACTGAATTTATCTTATCCGTATTTAAAGATATTATACATCCGTTGTCAATTTTATAAAAATGTGTTTTTACATCATCATTTTTTAGCAATTCTTTACGGTATTCAATGCTTACAAAGTTAAATTGCGGACCATTAAAGTATTCCTCCGGCATAACATCATAAGCAGCATCCAGATAACTTATATTATGCATGTGTCCAAGATTATCCACATCTCTTCTTAAAATATTGTATGCAATTTCAATATAGTCTGTATCAGGAATATCTGTTTTCGTTATTTTCTCAGTAAATACGCGGTTTTCCGGCTCTGATTCATATCTGTCCATAATTTTCGGTGTTATTCTTACTGGTCTTCTCCTGTTAATATCCATATAAATCCAGCGTGATGTGGCAATAACAATTGTATCACCATTCTTGTCAGTAATTCTGAAATCTCTTTCTGCAAACAGCTTATCGACTGATGTTGACCATGTATAAGCAGTTAATTCATCATTATATGCAGGACGCTTAATAATCTGCATCTGCCAGTTTAAAACGACCCATGCACAGCCTGTCTCACTTATTTCATTAAGACCAAGTCCCACTGTTGCTGAATGTAAGCCTGCAATATCCTCCAAAATAGTGAGAATTGCCTTGTTCGTAGCCTTACTTTCTCTTCCACAGTCCTCAAGACCAATCCTGTAAATGTGTTTAAATACCATAATAACCTCACTTACTCACAAAAAATAATTTGTTTGTTAATTATACAGTCAGATTCTGGATAACTCAAGATATGTATTAAAGAATTATGTCTATTAACTATCTAAAGCACAATATATTGTGAAAATGTTTCACATGAAACATAATAAACATATGTTCTTTTCAATGTAATATTGCGATTATTATTATTCCGTTGTCAAAAAAGTGAACTCAGTTCATAAATACTCCATATAAATATTAATCCATAAAAACTGAACTCAGTTCAATTTTCATGTTCCTAAATTTAAAATAATTAAACATATATAATAATTATCTGGCATATAATCATATATAGACAGTAATTATTATAATATTGAATTTTTCTTAACTATACAATTTTTGAACTGAGTTCACTGTCTACTCCATTAAATCATTTAAAATTATGAGCCATCTTATATATAATACTTATTTATCCTCAATATGTTAATTTTGAACTGAGTTCAACTTTTTTTAACATTGCATTTTTTGTCAAAAAAATGAACTCAGTTCAAAGTTTTTATAAAAATGAATTGAAAAGAATTGTAAATGATGTATAATTATTACATATCATTACAAGAAAGGAAATACAATGGCAGAAGTAATTAGTTTAATTAATGAAAAAGGTGGAGTAGGAAAATCTACATCTGCAATTACAATTGCACAGATTCTGGCTATATCAGAATACAAAGTATTATTGATTGATCTTGATCCACAGATGAATACAACTAAGATGTTTGGTCAGTCTGAAGCTAATCCAGAAATAGATTATGAACACTTGTTCTGTGTTAAACAGAAGAGTAAGGATGCCGTAATGAATTTTATAACTGAGACAGACTACGATAACATATCAATTCTTACAGCTTCCAGAGAACTTAACAGTCTTATATATAAAATATATGACAAAATGAAAGAAACTAATGTTGAGCTTTATCTCAGATATAATCTTAATCTTATTAAAGACGAATTTGATTACATAATAATAGATAATTCACCTTTTAAATCTTATCTTACATCCTGCGCCATGTGTGCAAGTGACAAAATTATCACACCAATATGTGTAGATAATTTTTCATATGATGGACTTATGTCTCTTTTAGATACAATTGAAGAACTTAATGATAAATATGCCTTAAGCATTGAATTTGCAGGTATTTTTATGACTCGTGTAGCTGGAAGAACAACTCTTTTCCGTCAGATGTACGAAAGCTATGAAAATATGTTCGGTGACAGATTTCTTCCTATTTCCATAAGGAATTGTATAGCCGTTAATGAATCCAACACTACATTTGAACCACTATTAACATATGATAAGAAGTGTCCTGCATCTCTTGATTATGTAGAACTGGTCAATTATCTTGGATTAATGGATACACCACATTACCGTAAACTCGCTAAATATCTGAAAGGAGAGAAGTAGTAATGGCTAAGAAATCATTTAGTGCCGGAACAACCAAATCCGGTGTACTTAATAACGATGGCGGAGAGAAGCTCCGTGAAATACAGGCTAAAGCACAATATAATTTCAAATACATACCTAAAGAAAAGATTATTCCTAACCCTAAGAATGAACAATATTCTCAGGATGGAATAGAAGCTCTTAAAGAAAGTATCCTTGTAAATGGCCTGCGCCACAATTTATCAGTATTGTATGATGCAGAAACTGACCTTTACCGTCTTATTTCCGGTGAAAGAAGATATCATGCTATATGCCAGATGACTGATAAAGAATATCGTGATAATTTCCCGGCAGGAATCCCTTGCAAGGTTGAAAAATCTGATGTCAACGCAATTGATGAAGAGATTATGCTCATTTCAGCCAACCATGATGTCAGAGAATCCAGCATGGAGGTAAAAAGATGGGAAGTAAGCCGTTTATTGGAGCTTTATGAAGCAAAGAAATTAAAAGGTGAAATCAAGAATATACATGCAGAAATTGCCAGCCAGCTTAATATCTCAGAAAGACAGGCAAGAAAATATACAACAGCCGAAAAGCTTATCCCTGAACTTTCTGAATTACTTAATTCTAATGGCATTGATCTTAATCAGGCTGATAAATTCGGAAAGCTTGATGAAGACGCACAGAAAACAATCCTTTCTATTATCCAGAAGAATGGTACAATTGAAAATGCTGAATTCCAGTCAATAAAAAAACTTTCTGAAGAAAGGGCAGATGAAGCAAGAGAGTACAAGAAACAGCTTGATTCTGCAACTAAAGAGATAGAAGATAAGGAGCAGACAATCAGATTACTGGAACAGAAAATTAATTCTATCCAGCAAAATGATAATACTTCTAATTCTGAACAGAATAAAGATGATATGGTTAAATTTGCAATGCAAGCAAAAGAAAAGGCTGAAAAAGAAAAAGCTAAAATGGAAGCCCAGGTTGAAAAGCTTAAGCAGCAACAAAAAGAAAAAGAGCAGCGACAGACATCTATCTCTGATTCAGAATTAAAGAGAATTAATTCAATAGCCAAGCTTGAACAGTCTCTTAATTTATTAGAAAACAATTTTGATGTATTAAAGAATAACAAAGCAATTATTAAAAATGATGCTGAATTGAAAATCAGAGTCGAAATTTTAAAGGACAGACTGGTTGATCTTATAGATAACCTTTAATTTCTTTATATCCGAAGTTTTGACATATATATACATATTTCATCAATGATGCAATAAAAAATGATATATGGGCATTTTACAAGGTCAATATTTTGACGGACAGTATTCAATTTTATTATTTATGAATATTTGTCCGTCATTTCTATATTTATTATTATTTATCTATGTTCTTATTTTCTCAATTTATACATATATATTATTATCATTTAAACATATATTGATAACACACAATAGCGTAAAGCCGCAGAATATCTCATTTTCCACATTTTTTGTATGTTTCTTTTTTTCCAGGATATTGTCTGATTTTATTCGGCTTCAGTTTTTTTCCTGCACAAAATGTATTTTATTTTCACAATATGTTTTTTTCTTTCAGGATAAGTTTTTTATTTTCTTTTGTCGTCTTTTTAAAGATATTTAAGGTCGAAATCTTTCAAAAGAAGTTTATAACAGTAAATATATAGCAAAATATTTGTAATATAGTAAATAAATATTAAATACAATTAATATACATTTCAAACATTTTAGAGGTAAGATTTTGCCAATTTATGAATTTTAATAAAATCAAATTGGGGAGTAACAAAAAAAGACACGAAAAAAAGACTGTTTTTTAAGCAGCCTTTTTCAAATTATTAAATTCTGATCGAATAATTGTAGACACCAGACCACCCAGATTATTAACGGTCTTCTGATACATATAGTATTCTCTATATACAACAGACAGGGCATTAACTACAATATCGTAAGAATAGTGGAGTGACAGACTTGCCAGATCATCAATTTCAATATCTGTAAGCATCATTGGTTTAAATGAAGCTGCGGACTGCCGGTTTTTCATAGTAAAGAAATCACTAAGACAAGCAGGACTTATGCCGCCAGAATTAACATAGGCAACATTCTGGTTAAATTCCCATATGAATTTTTCAAGGGATTCCGCATACTCATCATGAACTCTGGTTTTCTCATTTTTAGGAATAAATTCTTTATCTATCTGGAATCTTACTACGTCATCTTTAAACGATATTGTAAATATATCGGATTCAACACTAAGCTTTTCTCTTATCACCGATGGTTTACAATATGCAGGGAGCAGGTTTCTCAGTTCCCGGATATTCTTATAATCAATACTTGCCTGACCTTTCAGTTCAGGTGCATCAAGGCTTAACAGTTCTCGTATAAATATTCTTAACGAAACCAGGGATTTGATATTACAAAGTTTTTTGTATAATTCTTTGGACACAACAAGAAAACCTCGCCCGCCTTTATTGGCAGGAAGGTAGTAGTTCTCATATTCATTAAGTAAAATACTTATTAAGCCATATTCATTTTTAGAATATGAAATGTATGTATATTCCTGAAGTGTTTTTAAATTATTCCATATTGTACGGACATTGCATCCTACATTTACCGCAAGTTCATTAGCATCAAGATTTCTGATAATTCCGTTAGAATCCGGATGATAAAAATGCAACAACAATAATACCTTTATTGCATTAGCCTTAAGCATAGGTCTGTAACCATAACGATTTTTTTCATTATGGTAAATCTTTTTATACACGTTCTTCTGGGTTAGTGCTTTATGCGGACAATGCTCACAGGTGCTGCATGCATCAGCATAAGGTCTACTGTCTTTATCAAATGTTTCAATGACAGCTTTATATTTACAATTAATGCAGGCAGCATTATTATAATCAATGGCATCAACAGTGGATTCTATTACTTCTGTATAATTCTTCTGTATACCAAGCGACTGGATTATAACTGCTTTACCTATGTTTGCAAAATTATCCAAGCATTTCACCCCCTTTTAGACCATAATTTAACAGTATTTTAGCGGAAAATCAAATTCTCCGATTTACTCCATTTTTGTCCACATCACTTGTATTTTTCAATATTTTTACTCTGTTTTTATCTACATTTTTTTGAAAATACCTCAATTTACTCCGAATTTGTCTACGAAATTTCTATGAATTTTTTTTTGTAGACCAAAAAATGCATATATTGTGTAATTTACTCCAAATTTATCTACATTTAGGTTATATGATGCTTATATTAAAACCATGAAATAAAAGAAATCTAGTATTTAAGCCAAAAATGTAGACATCAACCAAAATTTTTTGATAAAAAAATGTAGAAAAACAATTCTAAGACGATACAATATATTGAATCATGCACAGTTTTTGGCTGTTTTTTTATAAAAAAACGCATAATTTACTCCAAAATCGTCTACATTTCATTAATTTACTCCGATTTTATCTACATTATATAAGCCATCTGATATTAATTTACTCCAAAAATGTCTACATTTTTTCTCCGTAGTTTTGAGAAAAATGTAAAAATATTAGTTACAAAAATTAAAATGGCTTAAATAGGGCAGTAGAGCGTATTTTTTATACTAAATTATAAAAATAAACGACAAAATGCAATAAAAATCCCTATTTAAGCCAAATAAAAAAAGGATAATTGAAATTCATCAATTATCCTTCATTATTCTACATCACATTTTTGAATTAGAAAATGTAGACTATCATTCAATATCAGGTTATATACAGATCAGATATCAAGACTGTCAATCAACAATCCTTTATCATTCTTATCATTATCAGAATTAAGATCCTCTATCTCTGCATCAGACAATGGCAGGAAAGTTATAATAAACACACCATTCTTTAACTCAAACTTTTCAATAGCAATATGGTTATCAACGAACTCCTGAAGACTTTCCTGGATAAGCTGCAGATTTTTCTTCTTATTCTTCAGCTTGAATCTTACAATCTTCTGGAAGTATGTATAACTGTATTCATTCACTCTTGTTTCCTGATTGGCAATCTGCTCACGCTTTATCGCATAACAGATAATCTTTGACAGGTTGTTATCAAGTACATCATAAGAAGCAGAAGTAATAGAGATAAGCTTCTTCTGGATTATGGCATTGCTCAGAATCTCTCCGAATTGTGCAATTGCATATGGTCTTTCAGCATCTTCCTTAATTACAATATTATCAAATAAGTTGAAATATATCTTACTGCCTTCAGCTTCATAAGAGAAGTTATATTCTACCAGCTTACGGCATGAGTTACTAATCTTATTAAGAACATTCTTGCCTACATGATAGTCAACAACTTCTTTACCTAATGTATTAAGATCTACGACAACCGACTTCTCCTTTGAGAACTCCTGCATATTAATATTTGATATAAATGCATTGACCAGTTTAAGGTCATCTGTATCCATTGACTTAGGAGGTGTCAACTTACCGTTATCAACAGTAACCTCCAGCAACTCATCTCCATCATCATCAGTAATGATTTCTTTTAACAGATTGTTAGAAGCTGTCTCCATCATCAGGGTAAAAGAAGACGGACTGAATAATGGTTTATCAACAAGATCGACAGGATACATTCTTAGGTAAGAATCAATGTTACCTGCCAGTTCACTTTCAATATACTTCCATGCACTGATAATCAGATCATTTTTAAGTGAATTATATATTGAGTTATTAGTGAAAGAGTACAGACCAGGAAAGTCAATCAGCAGGCTTCCTGAATCATTCTTCCATTCATTAGCTGCATCCTTCTTATCTTTGATAATATCATCAAGCTCCTTATCACCATAGAGCTTCGCATACTCATCAGGTCTTAAAGATCTGGCAAGTGCGATAAAGCTCGCGAGAGGGTGCTTTGGATCATCAAGGTTCATATTATCAATATCATTGTTATATGCCTTATACCATCTGGCACGCTTCTGAAGACGCGACTTCTTAATCTTATTAATAATCGGCATAAGATCTTCACGGCTGGTCTTACCTTCAAGATACTCCATTAATGTTTCATCTATAAGCTCGGCCACATTATCAGTAGGGAAGTTCATCAGATTTTTCTTCTTATTGAAAAATTCGAGAATCGCCGGATTGATATGCTTGGCAAGCTCTTCAATAAATCGCCTAGAATACTGTTCCATGTTAGCTCCTTTATATAAATATAATTATTTATTATACGGACTTTCGACATAAAAAGCAAATGTGAACTGAGTTCAATCTGGAAGTATTTCTTAATTATTTGGTTTGTGTCAGCTTTTATTTTATGACTGAAGCAGAGGGTTGGTCTTGTTTATTTAGGTCTAGACATATGTCGTCATAGAGTGTAAAATATCAGTAAACTACTGTTCTATCGAAAGGAGCACATATGATTTCAACAAAATTTGAAGATGAAATATGGATTTATTTTCAGACGAATCTTAGTCCAAGAACCAGAAAAGAATATTGGAATGTTGTAAGGGATTTTGACAGATTAACAGGTCACGATCCACTTAAATTAACAAGAAAAGAAGCTCTTAATTACTACAATACCCTTATAGAAAAAGTTAATGCCAGCAGGCTTTCATACAACACTGCTGTTATGCGGCTTTCTGTTATGAAATCAGTCTGTACATTTATAGAAACCTACACTGTTAATCACGGCAGACGGTATGTTAATTATTTTGAAAGCATGTCACTGCCTGAACAGGACAAAATATTGCCTAAAGATGCTGTTCCAGACGCTAAGGAAATTGATAATCTATTAAGTGCAGCACTGGAAAACAATGATAATAAAGCATTTTTAATATTTTCATTCGTTATCAAGATGGGGCTTACCAATCAGGAAATATGCAGTCTCAACAGGGAGTTTATATGCAGGGATAAAGAAGGACATTTATGCTTTAATATGCCTCCTAAGAATCATGTAAGCAGATTTCTTATAATTCCTGATGATCTTGGAAAATTGCTTGATACATATATTGAAGCTGAGAATATCCAGAGTGGTGCAATTTTTCTGAATCTTAGAAAAAACAGAATTAAAATGCGTGACACGGAAAGACTTCTGGCATCTTATACAGAGAAACTTGTTAAAGCCAGAAAACTGCGCAAGCATTACACAATGCAGACACTCCGGCATGCTGCAATAAGTTATATGTTAATCGGAGGCGCTTCTAAAGATGAGGTTGCTGCTTACACTGGAGTTACAGGAAAATGGATGAACAGATATGACAAAATAATTGCTGATAATGTTATAAATGCAGCTGCAAATTATAATATAATTAATATTAATCTTTCCAGAATTGACAATAACAGACATAAATAACTATAATTACATTCTAATAAAATAACTGACTTAGGAGGGATATTATGATATATAAGCCATATAAGCATCTGGTTCAGTATTATGAAACAGACCAGATGGGAATCGTACATCATTCTAATTACATAAGGTGGTTTGAAGAAGCAAGATCCTATCTTCTTGAAGAAAATGGATTTGGATATAAGAAAATGGAAGAACTGGGCATTATAAGTCCTGTATTATCAGTTAATGCAAGATACAAGTCAATGACACATTATTATGATACAGTAATCATTAATGTCAAAGTTGTTAAATATAATGGCGTTAAAATCACTCTTGAATATACGGTGGTTGACGAAAAAACTGGAGAGGTAAGATGCACAGGCGAAAGCGAGCACTGCTTCCTTGATACATCAGGCCGGCCTGTTTCTTTAAAGAGATCTTTGCCTGAATTAAATGTTATGTTTATTGACATGTCTGAAAACGAATAGTATCAGACATAATATATTAACTGAACAACACCTAAAAACCGCGATACAGCATCACGCTGCACCGCGGTTTAATATTTCCACATACATATTATGCAAATGTATTATTATTAAATAAGACTTTCATAAAGCTTTGTAATATCTTCTACACTAGTCTCTCTTGGATTACCAGGACGGCATGCATCATCATATGCAGACTGTGCAAGGAATGGAATATCCTCTGGCTTAACGATATCCTTAAGATCAGCTGGAATTCCAACATCAGCAGCAAGCTTCTTAACTGCATCAACAGCTGCCTTTCTGTATTCTTCCTGAGTCATCTTCTCTGTGCCTTCAACACCCATTGCCTTGGCAATATCACGATACTTTTCACCAGTAGCAGGTGCATTATACTCCATGCCTGTTGGAAGAATAATAGCATTAGCTACACCATGTGGTGTATCATAAAGTGCTCCAAGTGGATGAGCCATAGAATGAACAATACCAAGACCTACATTAGAAAATCCCATACCAGCTATGTACTGACCTAAAGCCATTCCTTCTCTTCCTTCAGGAGTATTATCAACTGCACCTCTTAAACTCTTGGCAATAATCTCAATTGCTTTAAGATGGAACATATCAGATAATTCCCATGCACCAGCAGTAATATAACCCTCAATAGCATGTGTAAGAGCATCCATACCAGTAGCAGCAGTAAGACCTTTAGGCATGCTTGACATCATGTCAGGATCTACAACAGCAACAACAGGAATATCATGAGGATCTACACATACCATCTTACGATTCTTCTCTGCATCAGTAATAACATAATTAATTGTAACTTCTGCGGCTGTACCAGCTGTAGTAGGAACTGCAATAATAGGAACTGCCGGATTCTTTGTATCAGCAACACCCTCAAGACTTCTTACATCAGCAAACTCAGGATTGTTGATTATAATACCGATTGCCTTGGCTGTATCCATAGAAGAACCACCACCAATAGCGATTAAGTAATCTGTTCCCGCATTCTTGAATGCTTCTACACCTGTCTGTACATTCTCAATAGTCGGGTTAGGCTTGATGTTAGAATATAATTCATAAGAAAAACCATTATCATCAAGAACCTTAAGAACCTTCGCTGTCACACCAAACTTAACAAGATCAGGATCAGAACATACAAATGCTTTCTTAAACCCTCTTGACTTAACTTCTGTTGCAATCTCCTGAATTGCACCTGCTCCATGATAAGAAGTTCCGTTCAAAATAAATCTCTGTGCCATAAAAACGCCTCCATAATATAAAATTATTCACTTTTTATAAGTTGACTTTATTTTAACACTATGACAAAATAATAACAAGCTGGTTTTATTAAAAAAGCATAATAAATTATTCTTTTCTTATAAACAATTACCATTTATCTTCTGAATGATAAATGATATACTTATAACAATCAGTTTAATATGTATAATTTACATGTATATTAATTATAAGAACTTGAAAGTGAGGCAAAATTTATGAACAATAATATATCAGATTCTGTAAAATACATCGGTGTTGATGATACTACTATAGATTTATTTGAAAGCCAGTATGTTGTTCCTGAAGGAGTTTCGTATAATTCATATGTAATTCTTGATGAGAAAACTGCTGTAATGGATACAGTTGACAAGCGTGGAATGAAGCAATGGGAGGTCAATCTTCTTAATGCATTAGATGGAAGAAAAGCTGATTATGTCATCGTGCAGCATATGGAACCTGACCATGCAGGAAGTCTTGCAAGACTTTTAGAACTTTACCCGGATATCACAGTGGTTGGTAATGCCAAAACATTTGTAATGATTAACCAGTTCTTTGAGAACATTGATATTAAGAATACTCTTACTGTTAAAGAGGGAGATACCCTTAGTCTTGGTTCTCACACTCTTACATTTGTTATGGCTCCTATGGTTCACTGGCCTGAAGTTATGGTGACTTATGAAAGCAGTGAGAAGATTCTTTTCTCAGCAGACGGATTTGGAAAATTTGGTGCACTTTCTCTTACTGAGAATGAGGAAGACTGGGCATGCGAAGCCAGAAGATATTACTTTAATATAGTTGGTAAATATGGTGCTCCTGTACAGACTTTACTTAAAAAAGCATCTGCACTTGATATCAAAACAATCTGTCCATTACATGGTCCTGTATTAACTGACAATCTTGGATATTATCTTGATTTATATAACACATGGAGCAGTTATCAGCCGGAAAGCAAAGGGGTATTCGTTGCGTATGCTTCAATTCACGGCAACACAGCACATGCTGCAGAGAAATTTGCTGACATGCTCCGTAACAAAGGTGTTGAAAAAGTTGTTGTTACAGACCTTTCAAGATGTGATATTGCTGAAGCTGTTGAAGATGCATTCAGATATGACAGAATGGTTTTAGCTGCTGCAAGTTATGATGCAGGAGTATTCCCAATTATGCAGGATTTCCTTCATCATCTTCAGGCAAAAGCATACCAGAACAGAACTGTAGGGCTTATTGAAAATGGCTCATGGGCTCCGACAGCAGCAAAAACTATGCGTAACATACTTGATACAATGAAGAATATTACAGTAGTTGAACCAGTTGTAACAATTAAATCAGTTCTTAAAAAGACTGACATTCCTGCATTAAACCAGTTAGCTGATGCAATTAAATAAATATTCTCCACTATTAATGGAATAACAATATTGTCAAAGAGGGTGTTTTCATGAACAATTTCACTATTATAAATAAAGCAGAGCAGGATGTTGCTAAAGCAAAAGAACATTTATCTGTTCTTAAACAGAAGATAACTGATAGCAAAGCTAAGCTTGAAGAAGCAAAAGCTGATTATGAGGCTAATGTTAATTCATCAAGTACAGATAATTCAGAATTACATAATCTTATATTATCTGTTGATCTTATAAAAGTTGAATTAAAAAAAGCAGAAGATTCTCTTGTTGCCCTTAATAATGATATAGAAAATGCAAAGGAAGAATCCAAAAAAATTTCAGAGGAATATTCCATAGCTAAACAGAAGACTATTGAAACAGGCAATCAGTTTTACGATGTGAAAAAGAAGGCTGATGTATTTAAAGACAGCATCAATAAGGTTACTGACAACCTGAAAGCAAAAAAAGCTGTTTATGATGAATATATTAACGCTTCTGATAACTCATCAGATAAAGTTAATCAGGCTAAAGCTGAACTTGAAGCATTACAGACAAAATATTCAGAGGCAGTAAAATCAATTAAAGATCTTCAGGATGAATATGACCGTAATACTGCTTTAATTGCAAGCAGAAAAAACATGCTCGATAAAGCAACTGCTGATGCAGATGAAAAGAAAAAAGCATACGAACAGGACAGATCTGCTGAATCAATTAAAAAAGTTGCTTATGACAGAACAGTCGAGGCGCAGAACCGGCTGAAACCTGCTTATGAGGAAGCTGTCGGTGTTGAAACAACGGCAAAAGAATCATACGAGGAGGCTGTGAGACTTCTTGATGAAGCAAATAAAACATATGATGATGCCGTTAATGATGAAGCAGCCAAGGAACGCAAATATAATTCCCAGGTTGACATAGGCCGTGATTCTCATAATTATGATTATGATTCCATATTAGACAGTCTGCGTGCTGACAGTAATAAATTGTCAGCCATAAAAGATTTCAGCATAGAAAACCCTGAAATTCAAGATTACTGCAAGAATCTGATATTATATAATCTAACTGTACATGACTATAAAGATATTTCGTTCGGTGACTGGATTATCAACCTCCGTGGTCTTGGTGTTTTATCTTATATTCAGGTAAAATATACATTTAACGGAATACCTGACAAATGCAACTATTCATGTGAATGTAATAAAAATTCAGACAACAGAATTGAAATATCTGAATGCGATATCAGTGATATGTCTAATGTTGTAAAGAAGCCTTTTATTTCCGACAATGATATTTTAAAGGGCACTGATCTTTACCAGCTGAGTCTTAAATCAATTCAGGACGATATAAACCGTGCTGAAGTTAATTATAATAATGCTAAAACAACAACGGATAATGCAGCTGCTAATCTTGATTCATGCAGAAAAAATGTCCCTGATTTAAAAACTGCTTATGAAAAAGCAGTTAAAAATGCTGAGTCTATTAAAATGAACTATAATACACAGCGTGCTATGGTTAACAGGGCAAAAACAGACTATGATGCAGCTGCCAAAGTTACAGCAGCATCCTTCAGTGTTTATGAAGAAGCAAAAGGTAAAACAGACACTCTCATTAAGGAATATGAAAGAGTTAAAAACAATTCTTCTTCAATCAATGTACAATATGAAAATGCTAAATCATCTGTCGATAAAATTCTCAATGAAATCGACACAGCAAAAGATAATATAAAACGCATGGAAGATTTTAATAATAATTCCAGCGCAGTTTTAAATAATGCAAAGCTTGAATATGAGAAAGCCTACAATGAATATAAAGAAGTACAGAAGGCTCAGTCTGATGCAGCAGAAAATATGCCTCAGATAAAAAAACAGCTTGATGACTGTATTGCAGATGAAGAAGCGAAAAAGAAATTAATGGAAGATGCTCTCTCTAATGAAATGAATCTCCGTAAGAATATAGGTCAGATTAAAGATGAAATTAATAAAATTAATTTCCGTCTTCATGAAGCTGTTGAAAAATTAAACAAGGCACAGGCTAATTCCGATGCTTCAGGAAGAACAACTGAATCTTTAAAACTGACATATGATAATGCAAAAACTGAGTATGAAAAGGCTAATTATACATATACACAGAGCAGCAGTATAAGTAATCAGTTATCAAAAGCATATTATAAGCTTAATTATGAAGCTACAAGAAGTGACTATAATAAAGCTGATTTTGATGCAGCAAAGTCAGCTTATGATTCTATGTTAGATGAATATACCAGTCTTACCGGTATTACATTTAACTATACAGATGACAGTGATTCTTCAATTGAAGGGGAATCAACAGATAAAACAAAAGAAAAAGGTATATTCTCTAAATTCTTTGGTGGAAAGAAAAAATAATATTCTAGTATGCAATATATGAAATTAACAGGATGGACTAATTAATGCTTTCAACAATTGAATCAATAAACAGCGTAGTCAATAACTTTATCTGGGGACTTCCGGCAATGATATGTATAATCGGTGTTGGAATTGTCTTAAGCGTAAGAACCAGATTTATCCAGATAAGAAAATTCCCTTACGCAATGAAAATAACCATAGGCCGTATGCTTAAGAAGCGCAATGCTTCCGATGGTGCACTTACACCTTTTCAGGCAGTCTGTACTGCTTTAGCTGCAACTGTAGGTACCGGTAATATAGCCGGTGTTGCCGGAGCAATAGCAATCGGAGGACCTGGAGCCGTATTCTGGATGTGGATTTCAGCAATACTCGGAATGTGTACCAAGTTCTCTGAAGTAATTCTTGCTGTACATTTCAGGGAAACCAACGACAATGGCGAACTTGTCGGCGGTCCAATGTACTACATAAAGAATGGTCTTAAGAAACACTGGCACTGGCTTGCTTTTCTGTTCTCAGCACTAGGTGTACTGACTGTTTTCGGAACAGGCAATGCAACACAGGTTAACACAATAACAGCCGCTGTAGATTCAGCATTGATTAATTACAACATTATATCATCTGATTCAACTCATATAGTTAATCTTATAATCGGAATTATAATCATGATACTTATTGCACTCATCATGATTGGAGGAATTAAAAGAATCGGAAAAGTTACAGAGAAGCTCATTCCATTCATGGCAGTGTTATACATAATCCTTGCAATTGGAGTAGTAGCAGTTAATATAACAAATGTTCCTGCTGTATTTAAGTCAATATTTGAAGGTGCATTTTCTCCAGCTTCAGTTACAGGCGGAGCTGTGGGAAGCTTTTTCATGAGTATGAAGAAAGGTGTATCAAGAGGAATCTTTTCTAATGAAGCAGGACTGGGTACAGGTTCCATCGCACATGCATGTGCTGATACAAGAAAGCCCGTAAAACAGGGCTTCTTTGGTATTTTTGAAGTATTTGTGGATACAATTGTAATATGTACACTTACTGCACTTGTTATATTGTGCAGCGATGTTCCTGTCGGATACGGTCAGGCTGCTGGTGCAGAGCTTACAATATCTGGTTTTACATCAACTTATGGTGGCTGGGTATCAATATTTACTGCTGTTGCAATGTGCTGTTTCGCATTCTCAACAGTTATTGGCTGGGGACTTTACGGTCAGAGATGTATTGAATTCCTTTTTGGGCCTAAATCAACAAAACTATTCATGATTGCTTACTCACTTGTTGCTGTAGTAGGTGCAACTATGAATTTAGGTCTTATGTGGAGTATTGCAGAAACATTTAACGGACTTATGGTAATACCTAACCTTATAGCTGTGTTCCTGCTTTCAGGCACAGTTGTACAGCTTGTAAAAGATTATTTTAATGGAGAAGGTAAGAAGGTAAAATAAAATGAAGCGTATTTTACTGATAGCTACAGGCGGAACTATTGCTTCAAAAGATAACGGCAATGGTCTTACACCATCTATTGATGTTAACATTTTACTTGATTATATACCGGTAATCAGACAAATGTGTCATGTTACCGGTATATCAATAATGAATATCGACAGCAGTAATATGAATACTGCTTACATTGCTGCCATTTCAGAGTGCATTATGAAAAACTATAATGATTATGACGGTTTTGTCATAACACATGGAACTGATACATGTGCTTATACGGCAGCAGCATTATCATACCAGCTTGTAAATCTTTCGAAACCTGTCATTCTTACAGGTTCACAGTTACCTATTGATGCAGAGGGAACTGATGCTGTCATAAATTTGACACATGCATTAATTTATTCATGTGAAGACATTTCTGGAGTATTTCTTGCATTTTCTGACAAACTTATAAAAGGAACATGTGCTAAGAAAATTAAAACTAAAAGTTTTGATGCATTTGAAAGCATTAACTATCCTGTAATTGCAACAATCCAGAACAGTACAGTTATATATAACAATTACACATCTAAAGCAATAAGAAATACTGGTAAAAAATTTCATATTGAAACAGACATGTGTACAGACATAGCTGTTATCAGTCTCTTTCCGGCAATAGATTTAAGAATTTTTGATTATATAAATCCATCATGCCGTGGTATTATTATTGAAGGCTATGGTATTGGCGGCATGCCTGATAACATTACAGAATATATACACAGACTTACGGCCGGCAATATATGCGTTGTCGTAACAACACAATGTTTATATGAAGGAGTCCGTCTTGATATATATGAGGTTGGACGTAATCTTGCAAAAGAGAATGTCATTAATGGAAAGTCAATGACACTCGAAAATCTAACGATGAAACTTATGTGGTCTTTAGCACATTTTAATAACATGACTGATGTTAAAGATTTTATGGAAAAGGAGTTGTACTAATATGCTGACTGAACAAAGACACGAAATAATTCTTAATCTGTTATCTGAAAAAGGAAGTATCACTGTTACTGAACTTAAGGAGCTTCTGAATACTTCTGAATCAACTATAAGACGTGACCTTAATACACTTGATGAACAGGGAAGACTTACCAAGGTTTTTGGCGGTGCTGTTGAGAAAAGCAATGGAGTATTAACAACAGAATTATCTGTATCACAGAAAGCAACAGTGAATACAGAAGCAAAGAAAAAAATAGCAATGTATGCAGCAAAACTTGTAGCACCTAATGATTTTATATATATTGATGCAGGAACTACAACTGAATACCTTATTGATTATCTTGATGAAAAAAATGCAACATATGTCACTAATGCTGTAACTCACGCAAGAAAACTTGCTGTTGCAGGATTTAAAGTTATTCTTATTGGTGGTGAACTTAAAGGAATAACTGAAGCTGTTGTTGGAAATCAGGCAATACTTACAATAGACAGAATGAACTTTAACAAAGGTTTCTTTGGAACTAATGGTATCACAGAGAAATCAGGCTTTACAACACCAGATATCAACGAAGCATTAGTTAAAGAAACTGCATTTGCACACTGTCACTTCAAGTATATTCTTGCAGACAGTTCCAAATTCGGTGAAACAAGTGCTGTAACTTTTGGCAATATTAGTGAAGCAACTATAATTACAGATAAAAAAAATGGCAGCTTCGGAAAGCTGCCAAATATAATAACAATCTAATCTAAAACCAATACATCTATAACACGCTGGCGATGATTTTACTGATAATAAGGACAAAATTCCTGTCAGAATCACTCCAGCGGTTTTTGTGATTAAACACATCATAAAAGAAATAATATTTTCTGAGTCTGAATTCAAACCATGCACTTATAAATGCCATAATATTACTTTCTGATAATTCATTAAATAATCCTTTATGCCATGCCTCAACTGAAGGCACAATACCAATTGACATTGAATGGTTCTTATTATATCTAGATAAAAATGCGTTATCATCCAGAATATCAGACATATCAGGTATTCTCTTATAATCACCACGTGAATATATCAGTTCAGAATTATCATTATAAATTCTTATTCCGTCTATCTCAAACTGTTCCATAAGGTTTTGGGCAACATCATCAATTGCCTCACGGCCTCTTGAAGTCAGATCAAGAATCATATCTGAAACTACACCTGACATGTATTCAGAATGTTCTGATAAATCCAGTATTTTATGAATATGTCTGGCATTATCCTCAATAGTTCCATGTTTGCTTTCATCATATATAATAAATCTGTTTCTGCCTTTTTCTTTGGCAAGATATAAACATTTATCAGCTTTTTTAAATAACTCCTCATAATCTGAACCATCTTTAGGATACAGACTTACACCAACCGAAAGTGTTACGCCAAAGTCTTCAATCCGGCTGTCAAATGCGTATTGCAATTCTTTTCTCATTGTAGTAAGAAGAATTCTTAAGTCTTCATCATCCTTGACATTATTGGTAAAAATATAAAATTCATCTCCGCCAAATCTTCCGGCAATTCCCCTGCCGTTAAGATTAGCATTAATAATATTAGCAATCTTACTTAACACTTCATCACCAAAAAGATGTCCATATGTATCATTAATGCTTTTAAAATTATCAACATCAAACATAATCATATAGTGAATCTTATCATCATTAGATGCAATGACCGCCTTTGTATATTCCATGCATGCCCTCTTGTTAAGAAGACCTGTTGCAGAATCAACAGCCTCACTTGTAGCATAATATGAATATGGTATTACATTAGAAACGCTTGCATCAACAGGTTCAAGGAATCCCGCAACAACCGGATGTTTATTAGTTGCAAAAAGACTGTCACCAGTTATTTTAAACTTATATAAATCATCCTTCTCATTATCAAGAGGAAGATAAACCATACACTTAAACATATTAGAGCCATTCTTAAGATAATTATAAAAGACTCCGAATTCTTTCTTTTCAGAGTCATTTCTTAAAAGACCAAGAACCCTTTCCCTGAATTGCTCCAATGTACATTTAATTGGTGCTGTGCACTGATTTCCTCTGTAAATGTAAACCGTAAATATATCAGTAAATGAATTATAATCAAAAAGATAATTACGGTATGTTGATAAAATAGTCCTGTACTTGTTAACATTATCAAGTGCCATAAGATATCTGCTCTCGACTGCTGATAAAAAGAAACATCTTATTTCTAATATGTTCTCACCAGAAAGAACCTTTCCATTATTGGAAAGATACATATCAGTCCAGTAATATTCACCAATCCCGTTTCTTAACAGAATTATCATTCTGCTACTCTCTCCCGGCTTTATAGATTCAAATGTTGTCTTAAAATCCTTTAACTGGTCAGGATGCACAATATCAAGAAAATTAATTCCAACCAGCTTCTCTACAAAATGATAAAAATGCTCGTCTGCATTAATTACCTCATAATTTCTTCTAATTAAAACATCGCCATAGGCAACACAATTGTCTTTTCCAAAATGATTTTCTGATATAATCATATCCCCAATCTCCGTCCATTAAAATTATATTTATTGTAACATGAATACATACAATTATCTAGAAAAAAATATATTTATTTACAAATATACATCAACTTGAAAAAAGCATTTTAAAAATGTATTCTATATATACATGAATAAAATACCATATCTAAAAAGGTGATTATTATGAATACAGATATTAAACTTGTGGCTCTTGATTTAGACAGGACAACACTTAATTCAGAAAGCCATTTATCAGAAGTAAACAGACAGGCATTAATTGATGCCATTAACAACGGTGTGCATGTATGTATTGCAAGCGGACGTGCATTTGACACACTGCCCGAAGATGTCATATCAGTTCCCGGAATTGAATATGCAATAACAAGCAATGGTGCTGCCATATACCGTATTGCAGGCAAAGAGTGCCTTAAATCCTATGTTCTTACACCGGAATCAGTAAAGACAATACTTAAACTCACAGAGAATGATATTGTGACATATGAAGCATTTATAAAAGGACAGGCATTTGCTTCAACAGAATATACTGCACATCCTGAAAAATACGGTGCTACAGAACACTCACTTAACTATGTAAAGAAAACAAGAATTCTTAAAGACGACATTGTATCCTTCATACTTGAACACTGCTATGAATTAGACAGTATTGACATAGTAGTCGGCGACGATGAATTAAAGAAAAACATAATGGACAGAATACGCAATACAACTGACGAAGTGTACATGACAAGTTCTATAAGCCAGCTTCTTGAGATATCATATAAAGACGCCGGCAAGAAATCAGGCGTCAAATTCTTAACAGAATACCTAGGTCTGTCCCGTGAAAATGTAGCAGCATTCGGCGATGCCGACAACGACACAGACATGATAGAATACGCCGGCGTAGGAATAGCAATGGAAAACGCCGCACCACACCTGAAACAAATAGCCGACCACGTAACTCTTCACCACGATAAAGACGGCGTAGCATACGCATTCCGCAATATACTTAATATATGTTGATATTTCAAGGTTGAAATGCGTTCCCAAAATGTGTAAAATATTATGAGATTTTATTTACAATATAAGGAGATTAATAATGAACGAACAGGATTGTAAGAAATTAGCAGAGCTCTTATTCCCTGATGTGGATAAGACACCTGATTATTATGAGGAGAAATACCCATATAGAAAACTTCCTAATAAGGCAGAAGTAACAAGATTAGGTCCAAGCCCTACAGGCTTTATCCATCTTGGCAATCTCTACAGTGCTTTAGCTGATGAGAGAATCGCACACAAGAACGGCGGTGTATTCTACTTAAGAATTGAAGATACTGATGCCAAGAGAACCGTTGAAGGTGCTGTTGACCTTGTAATCAATTCTTTAAGATATTTTGATATTGAATTTGATGAGGGTGCAGGCTTCCCGGATTCTGATCCGGTTAATGCATACGGACCATATTATCAGACACAGAGAGTTGATATCTATCATACATTTGCAAAGGAACTTGTACTTAAAGGACTTGCTTACCCTTGCTTCTGTACAGAGGAGGAGCTTGAGGCTGTAAGATTACAGCAGGAGGCTGATAAGGTTCTTACCGGATATTATGGCAAATATGCTGTATGCCGTGACCTTTCTTTAGAGACTATCGAGGAAAACCTTAAGGCAGGAAAGCCTTATGTATTAAGACTTCGTTCACAGGGAAGTCCTGAGAATGAAATCACATTTACAGACAGCATTAAGGGAGAGATTAAGCTTCCAGAGAATATCCATGATGTAGTTCTTCTTAAGAAGGATGGTATTCCAACATATCATTTTGCACACGCAATTGATGACCACTTTATGAGAACAACAACAGTTGTCCGTGGTGGTGAATGGCTTGCTTCTGTTCCAATCCACTACGAATTATTCCATGTATTAGGTTTTAAGATGCCAAAATACGCACATACAGCACATCTTATGAAGTTTGATGAGGAAACAGGTGGAAAGAGAAAGTTATCTAAGAGAAAAGATCCGGAGCTTTCACTTGATTACTACAGAAAAGACGGATATCACCCATACACAATGAAGGTCTATCTTCTTACACTCCTTAACTCTAACTTTGAGGAATGGCATGAGAAGTTCCCTGACAAGGATATCAATGAATTCCCATTCTCAGTAGATAAGATGAGTGTTTCAGGTGCCTTATTTGATAAAGAAAAGCTTCATAACATCTGTAAGAATGAGCTTTCCAAGTTATCAGAGGATGATTTATATGAATTCCTTCACAACTGGGCATTAGAGAATGAACCTGAGATGGAAAAGGTATGGTTTGCTGACAAAGAGAAGTTACTTGCTATATTAAGACTTTACATGGGTGTTGGTGCTAAGAGAAGAAGAAAAGACTTCATGTATGCTAAGCAGATATTTGAACTTATCAGCTTCTTCTTTGATGGCGAGTCTGGTGAAAGAGATGAATTCAGATTAGCTGATGACGAGGTTAAGGCTATTCTTAATGATTACCTTGCAGCTTATGACCATAATGATGATAACAGCATGTGGTTTAACAAGCTTAAGGAAATAGCTGACAAGAACGGCTATGCTTCTGATATGAAGGCTTACAAGGCTAATCCGGAGAACTTCAAGGGTAATGTATCAGACGTTGCAGAGGTTGTAAGAATTGCTGTAACCGGCAGAGCTAATACACCTGATTTATGGACTATCGTTCATATCATGGGCGAAGAGCAGATGAAAGAGCGTATAAGCCGTTTCCTTTAATTAATACTTGTTTATAAGTCAACATAATAAGGAGGCTATGTAATATGTATGACCTTATGATAATCGGCAGCGGACCTGCGGGAATATCTGCTGCACTCACTGCTAAAGCAAGAAATCTTAACTTTATATGGTTTGGTTCAAGAGCACTAAGCACTAAGATAGAGAAAGCCGAGAAAATCATGAATTATCCTGGACTTCCTACTGTTACAGGAAGCGAAATGCAGTCTGTATTCTTAAAGCAGATTGACGACTGTGGCATTACTATTACAGAGGCACAGGTTAATTCTATATATGACTGTGGCGGTTATTTTGCTGCCGGAGCTGAAAATGAAATATACGAAGCCAAATCTGTCATTATGACTGTCGGAATGACAACAACAAGAGAGATTGAAGGCGAAGCAAGACTCCTTGGTTGTGGCGTAAGTTATTGTGCTACATGTGATGGAGCATTATATAAGAATAAGGATATTGCTGTTATATGTGCATCACCTAAATTCGAGGATGAAGTAACATTTTTAGCAGGACTTGCTAATCATATATACCTTTTCACACCTTATAAAGAAACCAGTTTACAATATGATAACATAACGCATTTTAACGGACTTCCTGCAAGTGTTGACGGAGATAAGAAAGTAGCTTCAGTAACCTTTAAGGGTGAAGCAATCCCTGTAAGCGGAGCTTTCTTCTTAAAGGATTCTATCAATCCGGGTGTATTATTATCAGGACTTGATATGGCTGGTGGACATATTATTGTTGACAGAACTCAGAAGACTAACATTGATGGTGTATATGCAGCAGGTGACTGTACAGGCAGACCTTATCAATATGCCAAGGCTGTTGGTGAAGGAAATGTTGCTGTACACAGCGTACTTGAATATCTTAAAGAACATAAAGATAATTAGTTTAACAGGAGACGATTAATAATGGGCGAGATATGGGATATCTATGATGTCGATAAACAACTTACAGGCCGTACTATGAAACGTAATGACTGGAACATGAAAGATGGGGACTATCACCTGACTGTTCTTGGCATAATCAAAAGACCTGATAATACATTTTTAATAACACAGAGAGTCTTAACTAAAGCATGGGCACCGGGGCACTGGGAAGTCTCAGGCGGTGCATGCCAGGCTGGAGAGACATCTTTTCAGGCTGTCTGCCGTGAAGTATTAGAAGAAACCGGTGTTGATGTATCACAGGCTGATGGCGGCTTTGAATTTTCTTACAGAAGAGATAATCCTGAAGAAAAGGATAATTATTTTGTTGATATCTATAAGTTTAACATGGATATTACAGAAGCAGATATACATTTACAGACAGAAGAAACTGCCAGTTTCAGATTTGCTACAGCAGACGAAATCAAGGCTATCGCTGACAGAGGAGAATTTCTTCATTACGACAGCATAAGGAAGGTTTTTGAATAATTAATTTAAAGACAGGGAGTTTTATATGCTGAAATATCTTAAAAAATACTGGCTTTTTGCCATTCTTGCACCTTTATTCATGGTGGGCGAGGTTCTTGCGGACCTCGTTCAGCCTCGTTTAATGAGCACCATCGTGGATGAAGGTGTTTTAGGTTTATCAAATAACGGTGTTGGGAATCTGAATCTTGTACTTACCGAAGGACTTAAGATGATAATATTCGTAATTCTTGGCGGATTATCTGGTATCTTATGTGGTGTGTGTTCTAATATTGCATCACAGAATTTCGGTAATGATCTAAGAAAAGACGCATTCAAAAAGATTATGTCATTCTCATTCGAACAGACTGACAAATTCTCTACAGGTTCGCTTATCACGCGAATTACCAACGATATAACACAGCTTCAGAATTTCATACAGATGAGCATGCGTGGTTTTATAAGGACATTTATGCTTTTTGCTGGCGGCATAATATGCATGTTATCCCTTAACTTAAGCTTTGGTGCAGTAATCGCGTGCGCCCTGCCGCTTGTAACCATATGTGTTATATATTTTCTTTCTAAAGCTAATCCACTTTTTTCCAAGCTTCAGCAGAAGCTCGACAATGTTAATAATGTAATGCAGGAAAATGTATCAGGCTTCCGTGTTGTCAAAGCATATGTTAAAGAAGATTACGAAAAAGAGCGGTTCGGAAAATCCAATGACGACCTTGTAAATACTCAGCTTAATGTGCTGATGATTTTCTCATATATGCAGCCAATTATGAATATTATTCTTAACCTGTCTGTAGTTGCTGTTATCAAGGTTGGTGGTATTCAGGTTTCCAGCGGTTCTGTTACACCAGGTAATGTCATGGCTGCAATTACATATGTCACCCAGTCACTTAATGCGGTTATGCGAATGACTAATATGTTTCAGACTGCTTCTAGAGGTATTGCTTCAGGCAGACGAATTAATGAAGTGCTTGCCTGCGAGCCTTCTATCAAAGACGGCTCATTTGACGGAAAGCCTTCTGTTAAAGGTAAGATTGAATTTAAAAATGTAACATTTGCATATCCATTAACTGGCGATAAGAAGATTCTTGATAATATTAATCTTGTTATCAATCCCGGCGAAACTATCGGTATTCTTGGTGAAACCGGCTGCGGTAAAACAAGTCTTATTAACCTGATTCCAAGATTCTATGATGTATGCGAAGGAAGCGTGCTTGTTGATGATATTGATGTAAGGGAATATAACCTTAAGAATCTGCGTGAGCGTATATCTGTCGCTCTGCAGAAAAGTGAAATATTCCAGAGCACTATTAAAGAGAACATCCAGTGGGGCCGTGAAAACGCAACTGACAATGACATTGCAAATGCAGCTTCTATCGCACAGGCTATGGAATTTATCAGCACTTCAGCAGATGGATTTGACACTCTTGTAACACAACAGGGAACGAGTCTTTCCGGCGGTCAGAAGCAGAGAGTTGCCATAAGCCGTACAATTCTTAAACAGGCAGAGATTATTATATTTGATGATGCAACAAGTGCACTTGACTTAAAGACAGAAGCTAATCTGTATTCAATGCTTAAAAATGCATATCCGGACACTACTAAGATTATTATTGCACAGCGAATTGCCTCTGTTAAAGATGCTGACAGAATTGTAATTCTTGATGACGGACATATAAGTGCTGTCGGTACTCATGAGGAACTGCTGAAAAACAGTGCTATATATCAGGATATATATAATTCGCAGTTGAATAAGAAGTAAGCTTTACAAAATGTAAGTTAGAATCTAATCAAGGAGATAGAAATATTATGGCTGAGGATAAGAATACTTCACAAGTTAATATGAAAATTCCCGGCATGAAGGGAGGACCTAGAAACAGGGGCGCAGCTGTCGAAAAGCCTGTCAACGGCAAGGAAACATTTATGCGCCTTATGCAGTATTTTGCTAAAGAAATACCTGTGATTATCGCTCTTTTCATCGCTGTAGTTGTAATGGTTGTATGCTCTGTCTATGCTCCAAAGCTTCAGAGTCAGGCAATTGATTATATTTCTTTAAGAAAATTTAATAATTTAAACCATATACTTATCTTCATGTTGGTGGTATACATAATATACAGTATATGTACATTTATACAGACAAGACTAAGTGCCATATTAAGCCAGAGAATTGTAAAGCATATGAGACAGGATCTTTTTGATAAGATTGTCGGCATGTCTGTCAAGTATCTTGACCAGCATTCACATGGCGACATTATGAGCCGGATGACTAATGATGTTGAGAATATCTCCAACACTGTATCACAGTCCATGAGTTCGTTATTCTCAGGTGTTCTCACTATTATTGGAACTGTCATTATGATGGTTGCTTTATCCCCACAGCTTGCATTATGTTCCTGCACAACAGTAATTCTTACTATATTTGCAACTAAGAATTTGTCTAAAGCTATGAGAAAATTCTATTCCAGACGACAGGTTCTTTTAGGCCAGCTTAATGGAACTGTTGAGGAGATGGTCACTGGTATCAAGACTGTTACAGCATTTGACAGACAGGAAAATGTATGCAGTGATTTTGATAAAACTTCCGACGAACTGACTAAGGTTGGTATTAAAGCTGAGATTCTTGGTGGTTCTATGGGACCTGTTATGAATGTCATTAACAATATCGGCTTTGTCATTATTGCCGCAGCCGGAGGATATTTTGCAATTAAAGGATATGTATCTATCGGTGTAATATCAGCATTTATCGTATATGCCAAGCAGTTTGGCAGACCTATTGACGAGCTTGCCAATATATGGGGTCAGATTCAGACTGCAATAGCCGGTGCTGAGCGAGTATTTGCTGTTCTTGATGAACCTTCCGAGGACAAATCAGGTGAATTTACAATGGATAATTCTACCGGCAACATTGAATTTAACCATGTTGATTTCTCTTATATTCCGGGGAAACAAGTATTACATGATTTCAACCTTAAGGTTAAAGCAGGACAGAAGGTTGCACTTGTAGGAAGCACCGGAAGCGGCAAAACTACTGTTGTCAATCTTCTTATGAGATTCTACGATATTGACAACGGCAGTATAACCATTGATGGTGTTAATATTAAAGATATCGACTGTGAGAATCTTAGGAAGAATACTGCAATTGTTTTACAGGATACTGTTCTTTTTGCCGACACTGTAAAGAATAATCTTCTATATTCAAGACAGGATGCAACGGATACTGAAATCATTGCTGCTGCAAAGAAGGCTAACTGCCATAATATGATTATGCATCTTCCTGACGGATATGATTCCATGCTTGCCAAAGATGGACAGAATCTGTCACAGGGACAACGCCAGTTACTATCAATTGCAAGAGCATTTGTTGCCAGTCCTAAGATTCTTATACTCGATGAAGCAACCTCAAGTGTTGATACACGAACAGAAAAAAAGATTCAGGATGCAATGACTAATCTTATGAAGAACAGAACAAGCCTTATTATTGCACACCGACTGTCAACTATTCAGGACGCTGACGTCATAGTTGTTATGGATAATGGAAGAGTTGTCGAGACAGGTAATCATGAGTCTCTGCTTGCTGCTAAAGGCAGATATTATGAGCTGTATATGACACAGTTTGCTGGAAAGGCAATCTGATTAATAGGACAAGGAGATAAGAAAATTATGGATAATCGCAAGCATATGAGAACCGAAAAGAAAACAGCCGTAAAAAACAGTTTTGGACGGCTTCTGGCTACAGGTATATTTGTACTTATCCAGGTTGCGTGGCTGGCTTATCTTTTATTATATTTTTACAGGGACTACGCATGGATTTCATTATTAAGCACATTTATTGCAATTATTCTTGTGCTTAAGATATACGGAACATCTACTAATTCAGCCATGAAAATGCCATGGATAATTGTAATTCTTGCATTTCCTATACTTGGTATACTTATTTATCTGCTTTTTGGACGTTCCATTGTTACAAGGGCGGTAAAGAAAAGGTTCAATTCAATAGAAGAATCCTATAAAAAATCTCTTTCTCAGGATGAAAACATTCTTAAAGAGGTTAAAGATAAGGATATCTATATATATAACCAGTTCCATTATCTTAGTGATCATGAAGGATATCCTGTATATAAGAATACAGATATTGAATTTTATTCTATAGGTGAGGAAGGCCTTGAAGCACAGCTTACAGAACTTGAAAAAGCTGAGAAGTTCATATTTATGGAATATCACGCTATTGAAGAGGCTTCCAGCTTTGACAGAATTAAGGACGTTCTTATAAAAAAGGCTGCTGCAGGCGTTGAAGTCCGTTTATTTTATGATGATGTAGGAAGTATCTTCTTCCTTAACAAGGATTTCATCAAGGAAATGCGTGCAAATGGCATTGACTGCCGTGTATTTAATCCAATCAAGCTTGCATTTAACATGTTCATGAATAACCGTGATCACAGAAAAATTACCGTAATTGACGGTAAGGTCGGATTCACTGGAGGTTATAATCTTGCTGACGAGTACTTTAACATAACACACCCATATGGGGAGTGGAAGGATACCGGTCTTAAACTGACCGGCGATGCCGTTAAGACTCTTACAATGCTGTTTCTTTCTATGTGGAACTCTATTAAGAAAACAGATGAGCCTCAGGATGATTATGTCAAATATATTAAAGCCTCTGACTATGGCTACAAGGCTGTTAATAATAATCAGTATGTTGTTCCTTACGCTGACAGTCCACTTAATAACAACAGGGTTGCTGAAAATGTTTATCTTAATATTATTAAGAGTGCCAAGCATTATCTTTACATTACAACACCATATCTGCTTATTACAGAAGAGATGTCCAGAGAGCTTGCAATGGCAGCAATGAGAGGTGTTGATGTTAGAATTGTAACACCTGGTATTCCTGATAAGAAGCTTACTTACAGCCTCACAAGATCATATTATGCAGATCTCGTAAGATACGGCGTAAGAATATACGAATACACACCGGGCTTCATTCATGCAAAACAGTGGGTAAGCGATGGAGAAGTATCTGTTGTAGGCACAATCAACATGGACTTCAGAAGTCTTTACCTTCACTTTGAAAATGCTGCATATGTATATGGCAAGGAAACTGCTGCTGACATACTTAATGATTTCTACAACATTTTCAGAAGAAGTGAGGAAGTAACCGACAAGTACATCAATAAGCCGAGAATCCTGAGAATCGGACAATGTATATTAAGACTGGTTGCACCTTTGTTCTAATTGGTGTATATTCATATTTGTTATTTCGTGTGTGAGATTCAGTTTTTAATTGTTTTGTCTGTGTCTGGCATATATGTTTGAACACGTTAAGAATTGCTAATTTATCGGTATTATTTTCGGCTCTTTCGATTGTTTATGTTCATTCGACAGCTGTACACTTTCGCCGTAGTTGTTCGTCTGAGACACACTCTCGATTTATTGTGAGCTGTGTGGGAGTTAATGCCGCTATATACATAAGGGCGGTGCGGGAAAGCACGTTCAAGCGAAGCGCGTTTGATTTACCGCACCGTAATAAACTTTGTAGATAGCGGCATTTACTCCCACTAAGCGAAACACTCATGAGAGAGTGTGCCTCAGACGTACATCTAGTTGAAAGTGTTCATCTGGTGAATGTACACAAACGTATGAGCCGAAAATAACACCTGATAAATTAACGCAATTCTAACGAATCGTTCAAACACATATGCCAGACACAGACAAAATAACTACAATAATGACTCACACACGAAATAACAAATATCAAGTTAATAAACATTTAACAAGGAGATATAATGAGAGAAGAAACTGTAACCGTGAAAATTGACCACCCCTTAGGTAGCACTGATGAAGATAACCCCTCGGTGGTCTATCCTATTAATTGCGGCTATGTAGATGTCGAAAGAACAGCCGGATTTTCTGAACTTGATAAACAGAGAGTTTATCTGTTAGGTGTAGATGTTGCCGTTGATGAATATATCGGAGAGCTTATTGCTGTAGCAAGACGCCGTGATGATCCTGAAACAGTCTGGATAATAGCACCTGAAAATATATCTTACACAATCCAGCAGATTGAAGAAATGATATATTTCGAAGAGCAGTATTACGACAGTTTTGTTGAAATAGTTGACGAGGAATTATGGGATGCCTATGATGAGAATGAAAAGCTGTTAGGTTTCGATTTAAAAAGAAGCCAGGCAAAATCTTTACCTGATGGGGTATATCATGTCATTGTTAATGTCTATACTATGACTAAGGATGGTAAGCTTCTTACGACAGAACGTTCACGAAATAAAACATACCCTCTTAAGTGGGAAGTTACAGGTGGTTCTATACTTAAAGGTGAAACAGCGGCTGAAGGTGCGGTTCGTGAGTTATATGAAGAGACAGGCATTAAGATTTCTACTGAAGACCTCATTGTACTTTACAGCTATGTGGATAAGCCTAAGCATGCCATATATCACAGTTACCTTAATTTAATAGAAAAAGAAGTCCATGTTACCCTTCAGGAAGGAGAAACCATGGACTACATGTATGTTCCGTATAAGGAATTTGATGAGCTTGTTAATTCTGACAGATTCGTTCCATCAGAACAGCGACGCTATAAGAATCAGGCCGTCTTTACGATGCTTTCACGATTCATTCCTGATTCAGCGGCTTCTACATAAGCAATTCCGTATGTTCCTGGACCTACATGAGTTCCAACAGAACATCCAATAGAGCTTACACCAACATTTCCATTAACATCAGATATGTAAGTAAGACTCTTATTAATAAATGTTTCTAAGGATTCAGAGCAGTTGATATGACCAAACATGAAATCTCTTGTAAGACTTAATCCGTCTTTGGTGAGCTTATCATGCATAAGTTTTTCAGCTGCTTTTTTTCCTCTTGTTTTTCCAATCACAACAACTTTTCCATCTTCAATACTTACAACCGGTGTTATATGAAGCATTGTTCCTGCAAATGCAGCAGCTCCTGAAAGTCTGCCACCCATTTTAAGATATTTAAGTGAACCGACAACTGCTGTAAGCTTGATGTATTTTGACATCTCTGTACATGCAGCAGCGATATCAGATACATTTACACCGGCATCTCTTAACTTGACGGCTTCTCTGATTAGAAGGGCAGTTCCAATTGATGCACTTCTTGAATCTACCATGTATAATTTCTTTCCTGTTTCTTCTTCAACGTCTAAAGCAGCAAGGCAGGCACTCTGATATGTTCCTGATAAATCAGAAGATATGAATATTCCTAGTACATCATCCCCGTCAGCAACAGATTCATTAAATACTTTCATGAATGCATCAGGGCTTGGCTGTGAAGTTTTAGGTAATTCATCACATTCAGCAAGTCTTGTATAGAATTCCTCATGTGTTATCTCAACTCCATCTAAGAATTCTTCATCCCCAAACCTTACAGATATTGGAACAATCTGAATCCCCATCTTTCTTGCATCTTCTTTAGATATATCACATGTGCTGTCAGCAATAATTCTTAACATAATCATTCTCCTTTAAAGATTTTGATATATTTTGATATTCAAAGTTTCTTGTTGGATGTTATCATTTAATCAAATAATTGTCAATATTATTTTGATATTCAAATCTTTTGTTTGAGAAATTCTCGAATAAAAATAAGTGATTTAAATATCATCATGTGTTTTTTTAGTATTTATATATACACAGAATTGATATAATCAAATTATGTATAATTATATTCTAATAAAAATGGGGTGTATAAAGAATTATGAATATTATAAAACTAGTATTGGGAGCATGCAGCACAAATGTATATATTGTTTCTTCAAATAAGAAAAATGCAATTCTGATTGACCCAGCAGATAATGCTGCTGAAATTATTAAAACAATAGAAGAAAATGGATTATGTCTTAAATACATTTTTATAACACATGGTCATACAGATCATATTTTAGCATTAAAAGAAGTGAAAGAATATTTTAATGTACCTGTTATTATATCTAAAATTGATGCCGGACGACTTGAAGACGAAGAACTTATTAATGAAAGACCTTATGTTAAAATACCTTATAAAGCTGTAAAAGCCGATATATTAATTTGTGAAGACGATATAATTAATCTTGATGAGTTATCATTTTCTTTCTTAGGTATGCCAGGACATACAGACGGTTCAATGGCAATCATTGTTAATGATAATATTTTCTCTGGTGACACCATTATGTTTGAAAAACATGGTAAAACTTCTTTACCTGGCGGAAATGAGAAATTACTTATTTCATCAATAGAAAAAATGATGAACACTTTAATTGGCGATTATAAAATATACCCTGGTCACAGACAAGAGACATCTCTTGATTATGAACGTAAGTGCAGACTAAGTACTGTTATTACAGGTTATTAATTTTTTATCTTAATTTGCGGCTTGTAATTGTAAATAACATATTTCTTGACATATTTAAAAATAAGCATTAAAATCAAGCACTTGGACGGTATCATTTACGAAATTCACACAAGAGGTTTCATCAATTATGGCAAAAGATTTAACTCAGGGCAGAATTATGCCTATGTTAATTAAATTCACAATTCCACTTATACTGGGAAATATATTTCAGCTTACTTATAATGCGGTTGACTCCATTATTGTCGGAAGATTTGTTGGAAAAGAGGCACTGGCTGCTGTTGGAATATGCAATCCAATAACTACACTCATTATTCTTTTCCTTAACGGATTATGTATGGGTGCAAGTATTCTTATGGGTAATTATTTCGGCGGCAAGAAAATGGATACGCTTTCCCGCCAGATAAGCACAACAATGATATCAGGTATGATATTCTCACTGGCACTTACATTGCTGGCAATAGTATTTACAAGACCCATTCTTATGCTTGTTCAGGTTGACAGATCAATTATGACACTTACAACCCAGTACTTAAGAATAATTATGTTAGGACTCATCTTCACATTCCTTTATAACTTTTTCTCAAGCACTTTAAGGGCATTGGGAGATAGTGCAACACCTCTGTATTTCCTTATCATAAGTGCAGTTTTAAATGTATTTGGTGACCTTTTCTTTGTTGTTGTCCTGAAAGCCGGCAGCAATGGATGTGCAGTTGCAACTGTAGTGAGCGAGGCTCTCTGCTGTGTATTCTGCATGATATATATTAAATTCAAAGTACCGATTCTGTGTCTTGGCAAGAAGTGGCTTGTATTTGACCGTTCACTGCTTAAGAAAACTATAAGCTACGGCTGGGCATCTGCTATGCAGCAGGCTACTGTACAGCTTGGTAAGATTGGTATACAGGCTATTATTAATACAATGGGCGTTTCGGTTTCAGCCGCATTTGCAGTAGTAAACAGAATTGATGACTATGCATATACACCTGAGCAGAACATTGCACACGGAATGACAGCAATGATGGCACAGAACAAAGGTGCTGGAAGAGATGACAGAGTAATCAAAGGCTTTAAAGCCGGTATTATTCTTGAGATAATATATGGAATCTTCATATTCTTTGTATGTTTCGTATTTGCAGGACCACTTATGAAGCTATTTACTTCTGATACCGAAGTTATAAGACATGGTGTGATATATCTTAAACTTATCTCTGTCATGTACATATTGCCTGCATTGACTAATGGTATTCAGGGATATTTCAGAGGAATCGGCGACTTAAAGATTACCCTGCTTTCAAGCTTTATCAATATGGGTGTCCGTGTACTTGCCGCAATTCCACTTGTATTTGCGTTAGGCATGGGAATAGAAGCACTTCCTTTCTCTTATCTTGCTGGCTGGATTGGCATGCTTATTGCGGAAATACCTCTGCTTGTTAAGAATTACAGGGCATATATTAAAAGTATAAGATAGTTATAATCCCCTCACAAAGCATCAGCCTTGTGAGGGGATTATTATTATCTCATCTTCTGAACATTTTTCTTTCTCATAAGCAACGCACCAATACCTATAAGTACCAAGCCTATTGCACAGCCAGACATTAAAGTAATAAAAAATATATTTCCATTAATACTAAGAGCCGTGCTCCAATCAGACAGATTCATATGACTTATTGTAAGCACCTTCCTTTTGTAGAGAATAAACTCAAGAAAATCATCGGCAAAAACAACCCATAATACAGATATTATCGTACTAATTCCGGCTCTCATCAGTCCATGGACAGGAAGATATCTGATCACAAGAAATACAAGCCATACACCAAGCATAAGTACAACAGCTACTGTATATCCGTCTTTCATACCTGTAAAACCAGAATGATAATACACTATAAACATTGTAAGGAATAGCCACAATGTATCCCATGTCATTGTTATAAGTGCTTTCTTGTCACTAAGTACCGGTGGAAGTGACACAAGACATATCACTATCGGAAACAGCACTATTGATATACCAAATACTGTAGGTATAGCCCAAAAAAGGAAGTTTCCTCCGCCATTCATCCGGTCAACGAAAAACAATATAAGCATAAGTGATGCAACGCCTGCAAGAATACATTTTAACAGACGGTTATTCGTAGACATAAGCGGAACTACCGTAAGTGCTGCAACAAGCATCATAGAAGCAGTAACAACCGAAAATACGCCTAAACCCATACCAGTTGCAAGCTGTACTATAAATGTAATGACAATTGGCAGTAGAAGTATTGCGGCAATCACAACTCCTGCCTTGTATGCTGCATTACGCTCTTTTTTTGCATGTCTTTCAAGTACTCCTTTTGATTCCTTTGCAAGCACTTCATCAACGTTGTTTTCCTGTAATTCATTATATATCTTCTGGCAGTCACTACAACCTGCCATATGCTTTTCAACAAAGCTGCAGCTTGCCTCACTGCAGGCTTTGTCATAATAAAGGGGCAGTAAGTCCTGCACGATATCACATTCTTTATTACTCATATCTAATCAATCCTTTCTTTTATTTTTAATCTGGCCCTATGATAAGTTACTCTGGCCCAGTTCTCAGTTTTTCCAAATACCATTCCAATCTGTGCAAATGTGAGTTCTCCAAAAACTCTCAACTGAAATACCTCTTTATACGACTCCGGTAGTTCATGAAGAACCATATGAATCTGCAAAGCAGAATCTGTATCCGAAACTTTATCCGCCAGATCAGCCGTCTGCTGCGGTAAAGTCTCATCAAGCTCAGAAAACTTCTTATTTTTCCTGCATTCATCAATTGCGAGATTCTTAGCAATACTGCAAAGCCATGTGAGCTCACCCGCCTTGCCCTCATACGGACGTTTGGCAGTCATGGCTTTGTAAAAAGTATTTTGTGTGATTTCTTCAGCAAGAGACTGATTCTTTACTATAGTAACCACATAAGAATACACCTGCATATAATAGGAATTGTACAATTTCTCGTAATTCAGAACTGGTCACCTCCTTCCGTCTTACATAGGTTAGACGCACGAAATGGATTTTCGTTACAACATTTTTCAGAATATTTTATAGAATTTTTTAAAATGTGTCAAAAAATGTATGCCAAAGGTACAGGCAGATGTGTTATTATACATATTGAATTTCATTCAGGAGAATTAATTATGATTAGAAAAGAACAGCTGCGTCTATACGCAATCACAGATACAAGCTGGCTTAACGGAGCCAGTCTCATTGATGTTGTTGAAAATGTATTAAAAAACGGAGCAACATTTTTACAATTAAGAGAAAAGAATGCAACACATGAAGAAATTGTTGCAAAAGCAAAAGCAATTAAGCCAATTGCACGAAAATATGGAATACCATTCGTTATTGATGATGATGTGCAGGCGGCACTTGAAGCTGACGCTGACGGAGTACATATCGGACAGAGTGACACTGACTATATGACTGCAAGAAGTATTCTTGGAGATAATAAGATTATCGGCATGACCGCCAAGACAGTAGAACAAGCGAAAGAAGCTGAAAGACTTGGTGCAGATTATATCGGAACTGGTGCTGTATTTGGCTCAAGTACCAAAAAGGATGCTGTATACATGCCTCGTGAGCGACTGATTGAGGTTGCAGGTTCAGTTAATATCCCTGTCGTTGCAATCGGCGGTATTGATTACGACAACTGCGGTGAGCTTGCAGGTACCGGGATTGACGGAATTGCTGTTGTTTCAGCTATATTTGCCGCTGATGATCCTGGACTTGCTACGAAAGAACTTTACTTAAAGACTGGCCGTGTATTTAATTATCACAGGGATTTCATATTTGACATGGACGGAACTATTCTTGATTCTATGCCTTTCTGGAGAAATGTTTCCAAGGAATACGCCATGCAGTATGTTGATAAGTTACCTGATGACTTTGACGAGCGTACTTATGTAATGGACCTTGATGAATGTTCTGCTTATTTCCGTGATGAATTAGGCATAAACACTGATGCAACAACTATGAGGCAGACTGCTGTGGATATTATGACAAGACACTACAGCACAGATATTCCGGCTAAAGACGGAATGCTTGAATTAATCAGACGTGAGCATGAAGCTGGATCTGACATGTGCATATTTACAAGCTCTGACAGAAGCTGCGTTGACGCTGCACTTAACCGTCTTGGAATAGCTGACTGTTTTAACAACATTTTTACAGTATATGACATTCCATATAATAAAAAGAATCCGGAAAGCTACAAGCTTATCGCTGAAAAAATGCATTTTAAACCGGAAAACACATGGGTATATGAAGATGTTCTTCACGGCATTGAATCTGCAAGGCAGGATGGATTTAAGATATGTGCTGTATATGATGAGGATTCTAAGAAGCATTGGAACGAAATCTGCGCATTTGCAGACGAAATAAGAGATATAAGAAATGATTGAGGATTAGTAATGAAGAAAAAAGTTGTTGTCGGCATGTCAGGAGGCGTTGATTCCTCTGTTGCCGCTTATCTATTAAAGGAACAGGGCTATGATGTAATAGGTGTGACTATGCAGATATGGCAGGACGATGCAACAGAAGCCGCTGAGAACGGCTGCTGCGGTATCAGTGCTGTTGATGATGCAAGACGTGTTTCAGGTCAGCTTGACATCCCATATTATGTAATGAATTTTAAGAATGAGTTCAAATGTAATGTAATCGACTATTTTGTTGACGAATATAAAAAAGGCCGTACACCTAATCCATGTATCGCCTGCAACCGTTATGTAAAGTGGGAATCTCTTCTTAAGAGAAGTCTTGAAATAGGAGCAGATTACATTGCAACAGGACACTATGCAAGAATCCACCAGCTTCCTAATGGCAGATACACTATATGCAATTCAGTAACTGCCAGGAAAGACCAGACTTACGCACTTTATAATCTTACACAGGAACAGTTATCACACACACTTCTTCCTATTGGTGATTATACTAAGGATCAGGTCCGTGAAATTGCATCTAAGATTGGTATTACTGTTGCCAAGAAGCCTGACAGTATGGAAATATGCTTTATTCCTGATAATGACTATGCAGGCTTTATAACACGTGAAACAGGCTATACTTCTGTTCCCGGTAATTTCATTGACGTCAATGGCAATGTAATTGGAAGACATCAGGGTATCATACACTACACAGTTGGTCAGAGAAAAGGTCTTGGACTTGCTCTTGGAAAGCCGGCATTTGTTGTTGCTATACGACCTGAAACCAACGAGGTTGTAATCGGTGATAATTCAGATGTGTTCTCACCTAAGCTTTACGCCAACAACCTTAATTTCATGTCGATACCTTCACTTGAAGGTGAAATGCGTGCCAAAGGTAAAATCCGTTACAGCCATGAAGGTTCTATGTGTACTATAAGAATGTTTGATGAGAATACTCTTGAATGTACATTTGACGAACCTGTTCGTGCCGTAACACCAGGTCAGGCGCTTGTATTATATGACGGGGACAATGTACTTGGCGGCGGAACTATTATTTAATTATTTTTTAATTAATAAGGACAATATTATGGAAAAACTTATATATATGGATAACGCAGCAACTACATCAACCGCACCAGAGGTTGTGTCTGCAATGCTTCCATTCTTTACTGAATATTACGGCAATCCTTCTTCTGTATATAATTTTGCCCAGAAAAGCAAGATGGCTATTGAAGATGCAAGGGAAATTATAGCTGACAGTATTGGAGCTGCTAAAAGCAATGAAATATATTTTACAGGCGGTGGAAGCGAGTCTGATAACTGGGCTTTAAAGTCTGCTGCATTCGGCCTTAGAGATAAAGGAAACCACATAATAACAACTAAGATAGAACATCATGCAATTCTTAATACATGTGCATATCTTGAAAAGAACGGATTCGAGGTAACTTACCTTGATGTTGACAGCGAGGGATTTGTTTCATTAGAAGATGTCGAGAATGCCATCACTGACAAAACAATTCTTATAAGTGTTATGCTTGCCAACAATGAAATCGGAACAATTGAACCTGTCTGTGAAATAGGTGAGATTGCACATAAGCATGGCATTCTTTTTCACACTGATGCAGTTCAGGCTATGTGTCATGTCCCAATTAATGTCACAGAGATGAATATTGACCTGTTAAGTGCAAGCGCACACAAGTTCCACGGTCCTAAAGGCGTCGGTTTCATGTACATGAAGAATACCGCTAAGTTAGAGCCTTTCATCCATGGCGGGGCACAGGAGCGTGCAAGACGCGCCGGAACAAGCAATGTTCCAGGCATTGTCGGCATGGGAAAGGCTGTAAAGCTTGCCTTAGATACACTTGATAAAGATACACATACAATTATTAATATGCGTAATTATATTGTTAACAGGATTCTTGGTGAGATTCCTGACATTACTTTTGATGGACCTTGTATTGATGCTAATGCCGATATCAATGCTGTTTCGGCAGGTTTGCCCATGTGCAGCCTGAAGCGTCTTCCGTCTAATATGCATTTCTGCTTTAAAGATGTTTCGGGTGATTCTTTACTTATTATGCTTGATATGAACGGTATATGTGCATCCAGCGGTTCAGCATGTGCTGCAGGCTCAATCGACCCTTCACATGTGCTTCTTGCTATCGGACGAAGCAAAGGTGAAACTAAAGGTGCTTTAAGATTAAGCATAGATAAGGATTTAACCAAGGAAGATGCTGACTATGCAATAGATGCGCTGAAAGCCGCTGTTGCGAGGCTGCGTGGGTAAAGCTAAACATTATATCCATAAATCCACATAATATGGTCTTACATCCAGCAATTTTCATTAAAACAAAGTGAGTTTTCCCATAAATTCATTAATAATATAAGGTTTATAGGTATATTTTATCAATTTTACTATATAAAAAGTCTTTAATGATACCAATATACCTATAAACAATCTGCTTATTTACAACTTATAGGCTTACGCAACAACTATGTATATAGACATCAGCATTTTTGACCTATAAGACAATTAAATATACGACTATGTATAGGTATCATGTTGTATAGCATAATGCTGTATCATGAATCATTTGTAATGAATATCCTTCAGACTCCCCAATTCAACGACAAAAACAATATAATCTTTAAAATATTTCCAAAAAAATCATACAAACCTATTGACATAGTAGGGATAAGGGTTTATATTATCATCAACATCAAGAAAGCAATACATTTTTGAAATAAATTAAAAAGGATGGTAATTAATTATGGCAAAGAAATCTTACTCTGAAAGAAATTTAAAGTTTGAAACATTACAGCTTCATGTAGGACAGGAACAGCCTGATCCGGTAACAGATGCTAGAGCAGTACCTATTTACCTTACATCATCATATGTATTCCATAACAGCCAGCATGCTGCTGACAGATTTGGTCTTAAGGATGCAGGTAACATCTACGGACGTCTTACTAATCCAACAGAAGATGTATTCGAAAAGAGAATCGCAGCACTTGAAGGTGGTGTAGCAGCACTTGCTGTTGGTTCTGGTGCAGCAGCTTTAGCTTATGCTTTTCAGGCACTTGCTCATGCAGGAGACCACATCGTAGCAGCTAAGAATATCTACGGTGGAACATATAATCTTCTTGCACATACACTTCCAGATTACGGAATTGAAGCTACATTCGTAGATCCTTTTGATTATGATGCTATTGAAGCAGCAATCAAACCTAATACTAAGGCTGTTCAGATTGAAACACTAGGAAATCCTAATTCAGAAGTTGTTGATATCGAAAGAATTGCTAAGATTGCACATGCACACAACATTCCACTTGTTGTTGATAACACATTTGCAACACCTTACCTTGTAAGACCTATTGAATACGGTGCAGATATCGTTATCCATTCAGCTACTAAGTTCATCGGTGGACATGGTACAACACTTGGCGGTGTAATCGTTGATAGTGGTAAATTTGACTGGGTAGGGGCTGCTGATAAGTTCCCATGGCTTGTTGAGCCAAATGTATCATACCACGGTGTTAGCTTTGCAAAGGATACAGCACCTGCTGCATTCGTTACATATATCAGAGCTATCCTTCTTCGTGATACAGGAGCTACAATTTCTCCAGTTCATTCATTCATCTTCCTTCAGGGACTTGAAACATTATCACTCAGAGTTGAGAGACATGTAGAGAACGCATTAAAGGTTGTTCAGTACTTAAAGGATCAGCCATTAGTTGAGAAGGTAAATCATCCTTCAATCTCTACTAACGAAGAACAGCAGGCTCTTTATAAGAAGTACTTCCCTAACGGCGGTGGTTCAATCTTTACATTTGAAATCAAGGGTGGTGCTGCCCAAGCACAGAAGTTCATTGATAACCTTGAGTTATTCTCACTTCTTGCTAATGTTGCCGATGTTAAGTCATTAGCAATCCACCCGGCAAGTACAACTCATTCAGAGTGCAACGAAGCTGAGCTTCTTGATCAGGGAATCAAGCCTAACACAATCAGACTTTCAATTGGTACAGAGAATATTGATGATATCATTGAAGATCTTGATGAAGCATTCAAGGCTTTACAGTAATCTGCTATATTTTCTTTTAGGTATAATATATTTACATCAGGAGATGACTGTCCGTATTTTGCGGGCAGTCATTTTCTTTTAATAATAATCTTACTGACACACACCTGATTTTTTCAACAAAATCCGACACATTCTTTACATATCAGACTAATGCTGATAAAATATATATAATTAATAAATCGTGAGTGTTTAGGAGGAAATGTAATGTTTTGTCAATTATTTGGTAAATTCTTAATTGAAAAGGAGGTTATAAGCCAGGATACATACAAGTCTATAATGGAAAAGCTTTCTGATTCAAGAGCAAAGCTTGGTGTTATTGCTGTAGCCGATGGCATTATTACTGAAAAGCAGGCTGATGAAATCAATCACTTACAGACAACAAAGGATGCGAGATTTGGTGAAATCGCTGTTGGAGAGGGTTATATGACTGAAGAACAGTTAGATGTTCTTCTTAAAAAGCAGGGAAGTGCTTATGCAATATTCCTTTCTGTTCTTTCAGAAGCAGCAGATATATCGGTATCGAAGGTTGATGAGCTTCTTAAGGAATTCCAGAAGGAGCATGGTTTTACTGATGAGGATATGGATGGTCTTAAGAATGATGATTTAGAACAGATTGTTCCAATATTTGCCTTTTCATCAAAGTCATATGTAACTGATATATGCAGGCTTGCACTTGCTAATATTGAAAGATTTGTAACATCTGATTTCTATATAGACAGAATTAAGCATATTTCACAGCTTGAATACAGATGTCTTGCTGGTCAGAAATTAGAAGGTGACCTTGATATTATTGTTGGTTTTGCAAGTGTTGGTGAACAGACAGCTATAGTTGATATAGCTAATGGATTCTCTCATAGTAATATATCTAATCTTGGAATAGAAGTATACGATGCTATAGGTGAATTTACTAATTGTATAAGCGGATTGTTTGCAACAGCACTTTCTAAGAAGGGTAGCATGTTAGAGATTACTCCACAGTTTGCTTATGAAAATCAGTTTGCCAAAGGAGATGCTTATGTACTTCCTATTCATATCCATGACAGTGAAGTTCTGCTTTTCATATCTGCCTCCGATGAAACCAAAGCTGGAGATATGCCTGTTGTAAGAAAGATTATGGCAAAAGCAGGTGGAGAAGTGACGTTAGACAGCAAAGGAACAGTAGTTATCGTTGATGATTCAGGAATGTCAAGAAAGATTCTGCGTGATATTCTTGAAGAAGCAGGTTATGCTGTATTAGCTGAGGCTACTGATGGATTAGAGGGTGTACTTGCATATAAGACTCATTATCCAGATATCATAACACTTGATATCACAATGCCTAACATGGATGGAACAGACGCACTTAAAGAGATTAAAGCATATGATCCTAACGCTAAGGTAATTATGATAACTGCTGCCGGACAGCAGAATAAAGTAATTGAAGCTCTCAAGCTTGGTGCAGAACGTTTCATTACAAAGCCTTTTGATAAAGATGAGATTCTTAAGAATATTGAAGAAGTTCTTGAAGGTTAATTGTGAACATATTTTAATAAACTAAGTTCTTTGAATTAAGTTCAGGAAACTTAATTCATATAAATAAATGCGGGTGATATACCTTAATGGTTATCACCCGCATTTATTAGTTATTTCTTTCTTTTAAAATGTACTTCCGGAACTGCCACGCTATCATATGTAACATGCGGCTTATCAGTATTATCCCCCTGAACCATATCTGATGAAATATCCACGTCATCATTATTGTCTGAATCTACCTTATGTATCTCTGGAATAGCAAGATTATCATATGACAGACTATAATCCTTTTTAGATGTATTAACTTTATTTTTTACCCTTTTAAATATATTAAACATATTTTAACTCCCCTATACTTATAATATATTGATAAAAAATGTTATAACCAGACTGTTCAGGAAATCGGCAAAAAGACTTCCTATAAGTGGTATTAACAGATACGCTTTAACTGATGGAACATATTTGTCACATACTGCCTGCATATTTGCCATGGCATTAGGCGTTGCTCCCATTCCAAATCCACATGTACCTGCAACAAGAACTGCTGCATCATAATCTCTTCCCATAATATTGAATACAATAAAATATGTAAATATAATAATAACCATTATCTGTGCACCAAGCAGTATGACAAGTGGAAGTGCTAGTGATGCAAGCTGCCATAACTTAAGTGTAATCATAGCCATTCCAAGAAATAATGATAAACTTATACCTCCAAGGTCATTAATTTCTCCCATATGAATAACAAGCTTTCCATTTCCTGCATATTCTGCAATGTTACGCATAAGCGCAGCTGCAATCATGGCCCCGATGTATATAGGAAAAGTAAGTCCTGTCTTCGTAAGAGCCCATGAAAAAATAGTTCCTATACCAATAGCAATAATCAGCTGGAATACGGCTGATGCATACATTCTGGAATGTCTTTCATGCTTCTTTTCGTCTTCAATAAGAAGACTGTCATCCTCTGGAATTGCCGTATCTAAGAGGTTTTTCTTCTCAATAAGTCTCTTGCCTAATGGTCCTCCTACAAGACTGCCAAATATAAGACCAAATGTAGCTGCAGCAGTACATATTGTCGTTGCACCCTTAACATTAAAATCTTCAAGTACCGGTCCAAATGCACCCGCAGTACCATGTCCGCCGACCATAGGTATTGAGCCTGTACACATTCCTATAAGTGAATCAAGCCCCATAATCTTAGATAAACCTACTGCAACACCATTCTGTATAAATATAAGTACTATAACTAATCCCAAGAATATCACCATAGACTTTCCGCCCTTTTTAAGTACTTTAAGATTAGCCTGAAATCCTACGGATGTAAAAAAGAATACCATGCATACTTCTTTAAGTGTGTCATCAAATGAAAACTCTAGTATATGAGTAACATAACATATACATGTAAATATAGCAAACAACAATCCTCCTACAACAGGTGCCGGAATACAGAACCTTTCAAGGAATTTAATTTTCTTTCGTAAATAGCTGCCTAGAAGCAGTACAAGTACCGCAATAGCCAGCGTTTGATACATGTCTAACTGAACCTTCATTAAATTTCTCCATTCTTTATAGCATTAACCTGATATACAGAATTAATTATTCTGTCAAAACATTGATGCCTCGCTCTGTATAATAAGCTGCTGCACCTGAATGGAACGGAATATCTACTCCATCAGCCGCCGTATTTATATCAAATGTAATATCAAGAGATGTAGCATACTTAAAATCATCAGCATGCTCATATATTGTCTTAGTCACATTCTTAATAACATCGTCTGAAAGTGACTGCTTTGCAATCAGAACTGCCTTAACGCCAATAGTTGTCACATCAGAATCCTGACCATTATAAGTTCCTGCCGGAATAGTATATTTTTCACAGAGAGAATACGCTGATAACATCTTGTCTATGCATTTGTCATCAAGACTTATAAGACGTATGTCACATTCCTTAGATAACTGCCCAATAACTTCTGTTCTTGTTCCTGCTGTACAGAAAAATGCATCAATTTCTCCATCTTTAAGTTTTCCAGCAGCTTCTGTATAATCCATATTGACCTTATTAATAAGCTCGTCAGTAATTCCACTCATCTTTAATATCTGTTCTGCATTCTTTTCGGTTCCTGACTCCGAAGCACCGACACTTACAGTTTTATTAATCAGGTCATCAATACCTGTAATTCCAGAATCTTTCCTTACAACAATCTGGCAGCATTCTGTATAAAGTGAAGCAACCGCTTTGTACCCCTTCTGGTATTTTTTATCAGCAAATGTACCGGTTGCATTATATGCATCACTTAACAGGTCTGCCTGGACAATAGCAAGGTCTATATAGCCATCAGATATAAGTCTTAAATTAGCAACCGAACCAGCAGTAGTCTTTGTTTCAAATGTATATCCATCAATCTCTTTATCTGCCAGTTGTGTAAATGTGCTTGCAATTGAATAATATACTCCGCCTATATCTGCTGCACCAAACTTCAAATTCTTACTATGCCCGCTACATCCCGCCATCACAAACAATAAACAGGACATTAATACACATAATATTTTCTTCATTCATTTATCCTCGTAACAATAATTCTTTTTCATAAACTTTGCCATCCTTTATGTACATTCTAGGAACACGCTTACTTACTGCACATGTAAGCTCATAAGGAATAGTTCCTGCAAGCTGTGCCATACGCTCAATCGGATTGGATTTACCAAATATTTCTACTTCACTTCCAACGTCAACATTCATTTTATCTGTAAGATCAATCATGCACATATCCATACATATCTTGCCTCTCTGTGGAGCAGGACCTTCTTCTGTCATAAGCTCATATCTGTTAGAAAGACATCTGAAATATCCATCAGCATATCCATAAGGAACGACTCCCATTCTTGTCTTTCTGTCAGTTTTATATATTCCACCATAGCTTATTGCTGTTCCCACAGGGTAAGTCTTGATAGTGCTTACTGTTGTCTTAAGTGACATAACAGGCTTAAGTCCAAGCTCCTGTGCAAAATCTCCATATCCATAGAGCAGAAGTCCTGGTCTTACCATGTCAAGCCATGTTTCAGGATATCTTGCAACAGCGCCTGTATTGGCACAGTGTCTTATCTTGAATTTCTTTCCAAGCTTTTTCTCAACTGCATCAATCACACTTGTAAACAATTCAAACTGATGCTTTGTATAAGCCTCACATTCTTCTCCGAATTCATCAGACACTGCAAAATGTGTAAATATGCCCTCAGCATCAAGTCCCGGAAGAGTACATCCTTCACATATTCCTTCAACCCCGCTGTCAAAATATTCTCCGTCACACAGATATCCAAGTCTTGACATACCTGTATCAACTTTAATATGAATCTTTAATGTACCACCGTATCTGACAGCTTCCTCGCTGTATTCAAGTGCCTTAGCCCTGCATGTTACAGCCTGTGTTATATTATTCTTAATAAGTTCAGAAACTTCTTCTTTAGGTGTATGACCAAGTATCAGAACCGGCATTGTAATACCATTGTGTCTTAATTCCACTGCTTCATCTATACTGCTTACTGCCAGATAATCAGCACCTGACTCCTGTAAAAGCCTGCTCACCTGAACAGAACCATGTCCATAAGCATCTGCTTTTACAACGCCTAAAAACTTTACATTCTCTCCAATTCTTTTCCGTAACGTTTCATAATTATGTGCAAGAGCGTCCATATCTATTTCAGCCCATGTTCTTCTTAATGTTGAATCCATAATAATCTGCCTCCATTATCTAAACATACTTTGATATTTTACCATTTAATTACTGATTAGTGAATAATTTTCAAGTTATTTTTATTGACTAATATGTTATAATAAAAAAAGAATTTAGTGTCATGCTGAATTCTTTTTTATTTTATACAGTAGGGTGGAAATTTAAAATGAGGGGAGAAATATTTTATGGAACCAGATTACAATAACAACTATCAAAACAGCTATCAAAGCGGTTTTCAGCCGAATGGATTTGATGACCTTCATCTTGATGATGAAGTATACGAGATTAAATCTGACAGAATTAAACCTGAAGATTTTTATCAACATGGTCAAAAGAAACGATATTCAGAAGTCAGTCTTAGGAACATGCCTGTCGTGCTTATTATAATCCTTGCCAATCTGCTTGCAGGCATTATGTGCATAATAGCAGGCAGTGATCATTTTGAAACAGGTGGACTTAATTACCAGTATATTCATAATAATAAAGAATATATAAGGCTTCTGACTTATATGTTCCTGCATGCTAATTTGCCACATTTTATTAATAATATGGTTGCTCTGTATCTGTTCGGTTCAAGACTTGAACCGCGTATAGGTTCACTTCGTACTGCAATTATATATTTCGGTTCAGGACTTGCATCAGGTCTTGTATCTGTATATGTATCGCACCTTATCAATCCTGATGTAATCCGCTTTGCTGCAGGTGCATCAGGTGCAATATTTGGTGTAATGTGTGCAACACTTTTTACTAATTTCAGTTCAAAAACTGATTCTAATAAGACAACTGTAATCGTATCTATTGCATTAATTGTTGTATATGCTCTTATATCTAATGGTGCAAATGTAGATATCCTCGGTCATCTCGGTGGTGGAATAGCAGGTGGTATTCTTGTATTCATTCTGTACCATGACAGTTTAGATGATGCATTTTCAGGAACAGTATCAACACTCCTTGCTGTCATACTCACATTAATAATATGTTTTATCGGTGTGACACGCGCAGGCATAGGTACTAAAGCCAGCGCAATGCAGGATTCAAGAATCGATACAGTAAAAGAACAGCAGATATTTCAGGATGAATCTATAACCTTTGGTGAATGTCTGGATAACAAATGTACAGACCCAGAATGGACTATTTTCAGTTCTACTGATAATAAAAAGGTTGTAGAATTCAACGGTAAGGTAGTATATAATAACATGAATTCTTCATTAAAGATTCAATTCACATATGATGAATCCATCAGTTACTGGACAATTAACTATATGGGACTAAATGATACTGCAATGGATAGTAATGGTGCAGCACTGCTTCTTAATTATCTGTGCAGCGATTATTTAAATTAGGAGGCGATGTACATGTCTAAGCTGTTTAAATCTGATGACGATGATTTTGGATATCTTGATGATTCTATTCATATTAACTGGAAGAAATTACTGCCTGCAATCATAATTATTGCAGTGGCAGTAATTGCATTAATAATTGTACTTGTTGTTTCTTTCGGTCATAAAGGTAAAAAAGTACCTGCAAATGCATCTTCAACCGAGGAGACTTCATCTGTCAGCGAAACAGATACCGACGGCAATAATACTTTAAGTGATAAAGATGAGAAAGAACAGGATCCTCAGTATTCCGACAATGATGGAGCAATGAATCAGGATGCAGGTAATGGTGCTTCTGTAATTCTTTCCAACAGCACTAATGAAACATCAGATGTAACTATCGGTGTAGATGTTTCCAAATTTCAGGGAACTATCGACTGGGCACAGGCTGCTTCATCAGGTGTTGATTTTGCAATGATAAGAGTTGGCTACAGAGCGCAGAAAACAGGCGTTATCTATGCTGACACCAATGCAAAATACAACATGCAGCAGGCTGCAGCCAACGGAATCAAAGTCGGAGCATACTTCTTCTCATCAGCAGTTAATGAAGCTGAAGCAGTTGAAGAAGCAGACTGGGTTGCAGATTTCATAGCAGATTACAGCATAACTTACCCTGTAGCATTTGACTGCGAGGGCTTCAACACATCTGAAAGCAGGCAGAAGAGCATGACAAAGGCTGAAAGGACTGCTGTTGCCACTGCATTTTTACAGGAAATATATGATAAAGGCTATACACCTATGTTCTATGCCGCTTCCTCTGAACTTGCCAATAACAGCCAGTGGAACACTGCCAGTCTTGAAAAATCATTTAAGATATGGGTTGCACAATATCCGTCAATGCCTTATCCAGAGACTCCATCCACATCATATGCAGGAACATGCAGCATGTGGCAGTATACTAATCAGGGCAGGGTAGCAGGAATTGGTACAAATGTTGATATTAACATTGCATATTTTGGTTATTCTGAAAGTAACGGCTCTCTAAGTGGTGAAACTGCAGCTTCTGCAGCACCAGATGTAGAAGCCGGCATGGTATTCACATCTGTTAATGACACTGTTACTTCCAAAGATGAAGTAAGGCTTCGTGACAAACCTAGTCAGGATACAGACGCAACAGTAATTGCAACACTTGTCAATGGTGAAACAATTACACGGACTGGAACAAGCAGCAGCGGATGGTCAAGACTTGTATACAATGGACAGACTGTATACGCTGTTACAAGCTACTTAACAACAGACCTTACACCTAAAGCAACAGAAAGTCCCACAACCGGATTTAACACGAAATTCACAGACTGTAACGACACCGTAACTCCTAAGGAAGAGGTTAATCTTAGGAATAAGCCTAGTGTGACAGATGCAGATTCTGTTGTTGTTGCAACTGCTAAAAAAGGCGAGCTTTTCACCAGAACCGGCTATAATACAGAGGTTGGCTGGTCAAGAGTTGTATATAACGGACAGACACTTTACTGTATTACAAGCCTGCTTTCTATACAATAAATTTAAAATGTCAGGAGAATTATTGTGAGTATTATAATCACTGATTTATGCAAAACCTTTGATGACAATGAAGTTCTTAAAAATGTCAATATAACCCTTAAAGATAATTCTATATATTGTCTTATGGGAACTTCCGGCATTGGAAAAACAACGCTTTTAAGAATTCTAATGGGACTCGAACATGCTGATTCCGGCAGTATATCCGGTATAGATATCAAAAGCATATCTTGTATGTTTCAGGAGGACAGGCTTATTCACGACCTTTCTGCAATAGATAATGTCAGAATAGTGCTTCGTGGAAAAAACAATAGGGATGAAATCAGTAATAATCTGTTATCGATTCTTCCAGATGATAGCCTTGATATGCCTGTAAGTTCATTATCCGGTGGAATGAAAAGAAGAGTTGCACTTGCAAGGGCATTATCATATCCCGGGAAACTTATAATACTTGATGAACCATTCACAGGTTTAGATAAGGATACTAAGTTAAATGTAATAGACTATATCTTAAAAATGCGTAATAACCGTACTTTGCTTATTACAACTCATGGAACTGATGATGCCAATCTGTTAGGGGCTGAAATAATAAAGCTTGATAAAAATATTAATTAAACTATTAAAGGGAGACTGTCTTATGACAATCTCCCTTATTAATTAATATTATGTGACTACATTTCTTCGATAATCTTTCTTGCAACATATACGCCACTGGCAGAAGCATGTGATAATGAATGTGTAACGCCGCTTCCGTCACCAATTATGTATAAGCCCTTATATCTTGTCTCAAGATTGTTGTCAATCTCAACTTCCATGTTGTAGAACTTAACCTCAACGCCATACAGAAGTGTATCATCATTGGCAGTTCCCGGTGCAATCTTATCAAGTGCGTAAATCATCTCTATGATTCCATCAAGAATTCTCTTAGGAAGTACAAGGCTTAAATCACCCGGAGTAGCAGCAAGAGTAGGCTTTACAAGTCCCTCCTCAATTCGCTTCTCTGTACTTCTTCTTCCTCTCATAAGGTCGCCGAATCTCTGGACAATAACACCGCCACCAAGCATGTTGGAAAGTCTTGCAATACTTTCACCGTATCCGTTACTGTCCTTGAATGGCTCTGAAAAATGCTTTGCAACAAGAAGCGCAAAGTTGGTGTTCTCTGTCTGCTTCTCAGCACCTTCATAGCTGTGTCCGTTAACTGTTACAATGCCATTAGTGTTCTCATTAACTACAATTCCATTAGGATTCATACAGAATGTTCTAACAAGATCCTCAAATTTCTCTGTCCTGTATACAATCTTGCTTTCATACAATTCATCCGTAAGATGTGCAAATATAACGGCCGGAAGCTCAACTCGCACACCGATATCAACTCTATTTGACTTAGTTGGAATCTCAAGCTTCTGACAGACATTTTCAATCCATTTGCTTCCGCTTCGGCCAACAGAAACAATACATTTGTCACAATCCATGTACTCGTCTTTATAGAATACTCTGTAACCGCCATCTATCACCTCAATGTTGCTTACAGGAGTATTAAAGTAGAAGTCTATATGGTCCTTCATCTCATTGTACATATTCTCAAGAACAACATAGTTAATATCTGTTCCAAGATGTCTTACTGACGCATCAAGAAGCTTTAACTTGTTCTGCATGCATAAAGTCTTGAACTTAGTGCCTGCTGTAGAATACATGTGAGTCTCTTCGCCACCATGTGATGTATTGATTGTATCAACATACTTCATCAGATTGATTGCCTGATCCCTGCCGATATACTCATAAAGAGTTCCGCCGAAATCATTAGTTATATTATATTTACCATCTGAAAATGCACCAGCACCACCAAATCCGTTCATAATCGCACATGTTGGACATTTGATACATGATTTAACCTTCTTGCCATCTATAGGACATTTTCTCTTCTCTAATGTGTTGCCTTCTTCAAACACAGCCACTCTGGTTTCGGGTGACTTCTTCATAAGCTCGTACGCAGAAAAGATTCCGCCTGGTCCGGCTCCAATAATAATTACATCGTATTCCATACATTATCCTCCTCGGAGAAATTTCTTAGGATATTATATCATAGAATCGAGGGTATGTGGTATAGTGTAGGTATTAATTAGAGTATTTAGCATCAGACTACTTATTGATGAGCAAGATATTATCATCAAGGCTAATGAAAAGGGAAGCCCCAGCGGTAATACCCAATGATGGGAAACAGACTCCGATGAAAGGGCATTCTGTATTTATTGCACAGCATGCAACAGCTACCTGCTGCAGGGAATGCATAAGAAAGTGGCATAAGATGAAGCCTGGTGTAGAGCTAACGCAGATTCAGCAGGATTATCTTGTTGATGTAATAATGAAATGGATAAAAAAGGAATACAACGATTTTAAAAATCAGTAATTCATTAGGCAATTTGAGAAAACTTAAGCGTAAAATTCCCTTGTGAAGATAACCATGAGTATTTAATTGACAAGCTGTGAATGATTTGATATCATTGCACAGTAAATAAATAAGACAGTTCGTTTGTACCATCCTGTCTCTAAATAAAACCAGGACTATTATTTTTATAATTCATAATTGGAAATTTTAGGGAAATAATCTTATAAGGCACGGGTACAGATGTATCCGTGTTTTTTTATGCAATATAAGCAAATGGAGAAAAGATTTATGTATATTTTAAAAACAGAGGCTAGTTTTGATTCGGCACATTTTCTTGCAGGTTACAATGGAAAATGCAGCAATCTTCATGGACATAGATGGAAGATTGTTCTTGAAGTTCAAACTGAGGAACTAAAGGAAGATGTTCAGCATAAGGGTATGTATGTTGATTTTGGAGAACTGAAAAAAGATTTAAGAAACATAGCAGATTCAATGGATCATGCATTAATTATAGAAAGAAATTCATTGAAGGAAACTACATTTGAAGCTTTAAAAAGCGAGAATTTCAAAATTATTGAACTTGATTTCCGACCGACAGCGGAGAATATGGCCAAGTATTTTTATGAAAAAATAAAAATACTTGGATACAACATGAGAGCTGTAACTGTATATGAAACTCCTGCTAATAGTGCAACTTATATGGAATGATTCTAAATAATTTTAATCTGAAAGGATTTATATATGAGTAAATACGAAGTAGTGGAAAAATTTGTAAGTATTAATGGTGAAGGAACTAAAGCCGGGCAGCTAGCGGTTTTTATACGCTTTAAGGGCTGTAATCTTAACTGTAAATACTGCGATACCAAATGGGCTAATGAGCAGGGGACACCTTCTCAAGCAATGACAGAAAAAGAAATTCTTGATTATGTTTTATCAACAGGAGTAAAAAATGTTACTCTTACTGGTGGTGAACCACTGTTAAGAGAGGGTATTGAAAATGTTATAACAGTTCTTGCAGAAAACAATCTGAACATTGAAATAGAGACTAACGGCAGTGTTTATCTTGATAAAATCCGTAAGCTTCACAAAGAGAATGTAACTTTTACAATGGATTATAAGCTTTCATGCAGTGGTATGGAAGCTGCCATGAATCTGGATAATTTTGATATTTTAAATAGCAATGATACTGTCAAATTTGTAGCTGGTTGTCGAGAGGATCTTATAAAGGCAAAACAGATTATAGAAAAATATAATCTGTATGGAAAATGTAACCTTTATATAAGTCCGGTATTTGGAATGATAGAACCTGAGGAAATTGTTAATTTTATGAAAGAGAATGTAATGAATGATGTTAATATGCAGATTCAGTTACATAAAATTATATGGTCACCAGACAAAAAAGGAGTCTGACATGGAAAAACATAAGAAAATAGACACTAAGGCAATTGAATATCATATAGCTGGTATTCTTAAGGCTCTGGGTGATAACCCTGAACGGGAGGGCTTAAAAGATACACCTAAAAGAGTTGCAAAAATGTATGAAGAAGTTTTTGATGGAATGAATTATACAAATGAAGAAATTGCGGATATGTTTAACAAAACATTTGCACTGGATATGGATGAAGAAGAGTCTGAACAAATAGAATGTAAATGTCAGAGTGGAACTTCCAATATGGTAGTGGTAAAAGATATAGATATTTTCAGTTATTGTGAGCATCATCTTGCTCTTATGTATGATATGAAGGTAACAGTTGCTTATATTCCAAATGGAAGAGTAATAGGTCTTAGTAAGATAGCAAGAATAGCAGATATGGTATCTAAAAGACTGCAGCTTCAAGAAAGAATAGGAAGTGATATTGCTGATATTATGCAGATGGTTACTGGTGCCAAAGATATAGCAGTATTTATTGAAGGATGTCATAGCTGCATGACCGCAAGAGGAATTAAAAAAGCTAACACAAAAACATATACACAAACATTAAGAGGGAGATTTAACAATGAAAGCAATGGTTTTGTTCAGTGGTGGAATAGATAGTACAACATGCCTTGGTATGGCAGTAGAAAAATATGGTCCAGAAAATGTTATTGCGTTATCAATATCATATGGGCAGAAACATACAAAAGAGATAGAAGCGTCAGATAAAATAGTAAAATACTATAATGTAGAACATATTTATCTTGACCTTGCAAAAATATTTCAATATAGTGATTGTTCATTATTATCACATTCTGATAAGGAAATACCTAAAGAATCATATGATGAGCAGATTAAGAGCACAAATGGTTCTCCTGTTTCAACATATGTTCCATTTAGAAATGGGTTATTTTTATCAAGTGCTGCCAGTATAGCAATTTCGAAAGGCTGCAGTGAGATATATTATGGGGCACATGCGGATGATGCGGCTGGAAGTGCATATCCTGACTGCAGCAGTGATTTTAATAATGCAATAAATGAGGCTATATATCTTGGAAGTGGAAAGCAGATTAAGGTTGTAGCACCATTTATCAATGCAACAAAGGATCAGGTTGTAAAAAAAGGGCTTGAGCTAAATGTACCTTATAAGTACACATGGAGTTGCTATGAAGGCAGCGAAAAACCTTGTGGAAAGTGTGGAACATGTATAGATAGAGCCAGAGCATTTGAGTTAAACGGAATTAATGATCCAGCTATGGAATAAAAAGGAGAAAATTATGACTGGAAGAAGTAAAGAAGAAACAGCAGACATAACATTATTGGGGAATCAGAAAACACAGTATCCAAGTGATTATGCACCGGAGATGTTAGAGACTTTTGAGAATAAACATCAGGGTAATGATTATTTTGTAAAATTTAATTGCCCAGAATTTACAAGTTTGTGTCCTATAACAGGGCAGCCAGATTTTGCAACTGTTACAATATCATATGTACCAAACATTAAAATGGTGGAAAGTAAATCATTAAAATTATATTTATTCAGTTTCAGAAATCATGGTGATTTTCATGAAGACTGTATGAATATTATCATGAAAGATTTGATAAAACTTATGGATCCCAAATACATAGAGGTATGGGGAAAATTTACTCCTAGAGGTGGAATATCAATAGATCCTTACTGTAATTATGGAAAACCTGGAACAAAATGGGAGGAGATAGCATTCAACAGAATGGCAAACCATGATATGTATCCAGAAAAGGTCGATAATAGATAATAATAGATAAAATAACGCCGATAAATCCTAATTTATCGGCGTTTTACAGTTATTCAAATAAGTGCCTAAATAGGTCTTTAATTTCGTCTGGAAAATCCTTGAAATCATCTTCTTTTACTTAAAAATTGCTCGTTACAGTAGTAAAGTACACATTTCAGTCACTTCGCTAAATTGTTGTTTAACGCAGTGAGTGTTTCGTAACAAAATAGTTGGTTCTTTCTATAATATCCACCCAGACATAACTATTCTTATCTAAGTCATATCCGGGTGGATTCCCAATCATACACAACTATACAATTATGTCAACATGCATGTCAGCCGCCTCAAAACCTTTCTTAAGCTTTCGGCTAACTTTCTTAATTTCTGTATTGTATTCTTTCTTGCGATTATCTTTTTCAGATGTTTTATCTGATGCTTTTATATCTACGGTATCTGCTTTATCTGGTATATTATCAGAAGCATCAGTAAGTTCAGCATTATCAGCTTTCTCGCTGTCTGTTATCTCATCTGATATATCATTATCTGCTACATCCTGTTCTTTCTTTTCGTCATCAGTTGGCATACTCTGATAATCTGCGGATTTGACAAACTCAAGATGTGCAGCCTCAATGTTGTTAGTCTTTGCAAGTATTTCCTGGGCTTTCGCTAACTTGGCACTTTTAGGTATTGTCGGGTCATTGACGACACTGCTTAATGAACTCTCCAGTTCTCCAAGCTTCTGCAGCTTTACACGGTCAACCTCTTCCTTAGTCTTGCACTGTCTGAGTTTTTCCTTATACGCTTCTTTTTCTTCTTTAGTTTCACGATATTTCTTTAAAGCAGCAGGATCATTCTTTTCAAGATAAGATATTTCCTCAGGTGAAAGACTTCCGCCTGACATAATCTTATTATCTATCTTCTGGCGTTTTTCAGCCTCACGATTATGTTCTAACTGGTCCTGAAAATCTGCAATCATAAACTGCTCGGATGTCCATGTAGAACGCTCGTTTAACTCCTGCTTAGATAAAACATTGCCAGATTCCTTTTTCTGCATCCATTTGTTGTTAAGCATCTGCAATTGTACGGTACTTGCTATTGTTCCTGATAATATCACTAGGCACACCCCCTGACATTATACAGAAAAGTCAACATTCTGACCCACATTCTTCTCCTGTGGAGTTTTTACTGTATCACTTAAGAAAAGCTGTTCCTGGTCTTTTATCTTTTCAAGAAGTTCTTCTATTGATGAAGCTGTCACTGTTACGGTCTCTGCATCGTCAGTATCATTGACATCCCCGGTCTCTTTACGTTTCTTTTCCAGCCGCTCCTCATTCTTTTTCTTTTCTGCCTTCTTCTGTGCTGTCTTCTTAGCTTCTTTCTTTTCTACAGCCTTCTTCTCAATGCGCTCCTTCTGTGCAGCACTTGACTTTTCAAGCACAGCAAAATATGATGCTGTACCATTATCATTAACCTGCATTCCAAAGCCCTTTACACTAGTTCCTGTTGCTGAAAGACTGCTTGCAAGCTGTGAGATTCCACTGGCAGCATTTGCAATAATTCCTTCATACTGTTTTCTGTAATTCTCATCAGAAGCCATTCTTTCAATTTTATCCTCATCAATAAGGACAACCATATTATTGGAATTAGCATAACCTGCGGCATTAGCCTTGGCATTCTCTTTCTGATCCTCACTTACAAGAATAAAGTTCATATTAGAGTACTTTTTCTTTAATTGTTCATAATATTTGCTTGCTTTCTCGCTTAACTTGGGATTGCCAATAGTCTGACCACTGACTTTCTTCTTTCCGCTTGTCTCATCGGTCTTAGTTGTCTCTGACTTAGAATAAACAGCCGCTGTATCTGCATACGAACCGGCTATCTGGGAAAAATTCCCTGAAGATACACTACTCATAATTCATTCCTCCTTGAATGTAAATGTATTGGATAAAGTCATCCTTGACTTTTCTTAATATTATATCGACATATTTACAAAAAAAATAATCGCATCACATAAAAAATGATACGATTACTTTCATTCTAATCATTCTTTTCCTTCTCTCTTCTAATAAAAAGACAGACACATATAACAACAAAAACAACAGTTGCAACTATAAGTATTGGCCATACAGGAATCGAACAGACATATATTCTTATAAGCTTAAGTCCCTGATAAAGTGTGTATACACCGAATATCGAGAATATTGCGAATGCAAGTGTATTAAGCAGTCCGTCCGGAGTCTTGCTCTTTAACAGATATCCGACTAACATACCAAGAATGTCAGCTGCAAAAAGTCCAAGTGAACATCCTATCCATACAACAAGAGCTGCACTCATACCTTCATTAGCACCAAATGTTATGGCTGTAAGCTGTGTCTTATCACCAAGTTCTGCAATGAAAAATGTAAAGAAAACTGCAAGTGGTGCAAACTTAATCTTTGATTTGCCGCAGCCTTCTTCTTCGTCATCATCATCCCCTGCAATAGTTGATGCAGCAAAATAAAGAAATGCAAGTGCTGCAATAGTCTTTATAAGCCAGTCAGGAATAAATTCACTGACAAGCCCACCTGCTAAAACAGCAAGTCCGTTAAGTACAAGAATTGCTACAGCAGTTCCTGATATAATATCTCTTAACTTATATTTAGAAGTAAGAGCAATAAGCATGAGCTGGGTTTTATCGCCCATCTCAGCTATGAATTCAGTAAAAAACACTTTTAAAAACAACAGCATTTGTATGTTACCTCATTTATCTTATTATGATATAAACTGCATATATCACATAAAGTGCAACCATTGAAAAACCTTCGATTCTTCCGATTTTCTTCTTTGTTCCAGCAAATATCCATACACATATTGTAAATACAATAAGCACACACAAATCTATAATATTTTCTGTAATTATGCTGATTGGACTGATTGCTGATGCAATACCAAGTACCATAAGTATGTTAAATACATTTGAACCAATCGCATTACCAAGTGCCATATCGACTTCGTTCTTTCTGGCTGCAACTATTGAAGTTACAAGCTCTGGAAGTGACGTTCCTATTGAAACTATTGTAAGCCCAATAAGTGTCTGGCTCATTCCGAGGTCACTCGCTATCCTTGAGGCAGCGTCTACGGTAATATCTCCGCCTACTGCAATCGCAGCCGCACCGCCAATAATAAACAGAATACTAAGCGGAACTGAAATCAACTTAATATCTTCATCAGAACCTCCCTCAATCTCGACTTTTTTGCCTTCTTTGCTTGCCTTTAGTGCAATCTTAATCATGTAAAAAATGTATCCTGCAAATGCACCGATAAATATTACACCATCAAAATGTCCAAGCATCATTCCTGACTTATCACCAACCCCAAGGATTCCTAAAATCAATAAAAGTCCTGCACAGATAAGTGAAAATGGGATATCTCTTTTTATTGTTTCTTTTGCAACATTTACTGTTGCAATCATTGCACACACGCCAATAACAACCATCAGGTTAAATATATTAGAACCGACTACATTACTTACTGCAAGCTCATTGTTGCCTGTAATTGATGCAGATACACTTACCGCCGTTTCTGGAAGCGATGTTCCCATTGCAACAATTGTAAGTCCAATAATAATAGACGGAACATGTAGTCTCTTTGCTACGCTTGAGCTTCCTTCTACAAAAAAGTCTGCACCTTTAATAAGCAGAACAAAACCGATTATAAGACATACAAGTACAAGAGCAAATGGTGCATTGTTAATGAATTTTTCCATATTTTCCTCCTTTTTTTCTCTCCATAATAAGTGTCGTCAGCTTAAAAACTCTGCCACTACTATATTCAACAGATAAAAAAAAACTCATGTATATCAACTACCTGCCGTGTACAACACTAACTGTTAATTGATATACATGAGTCTCATTATTTAAGATTTGCCAGATTATACTCTTTAATTATAATCAGAATGTTGACAAATCACACTTTCGCGCTAACTACTCCCTCATGGAATATTTAATTACTTGATAAATAATATCAAATGCCTGCATGTGTGTCAATAACTAATTCTTATGAAATCTCTTTTCTTCCTCATAAGCAGGCTCACATGTAAGATTCATGCCCAGTCTCTTAAATGTATCCTTGTCTACCGCTGAAAGAATAACTGTTGAATGAACATCACATGCATAAAGCTTAGGCATCTGCTTTAATGCCTTGTCAGCTAACGGATTGGCTACAACTGAAGATGAAAGTGCAATAAGAATTTCATCTGTATGAAGTCTTGGATTCCTGCTGCCAAGATAGTTAGTCTTTAAGATCTGGATTGGACTGATTGACTCAGGTGATAACAGGTCAACTGAATCATCTATTCCTGCAAGCTGCTTTAATGCATTAAGCAATGCTGATGACGCAGCACCTAACAGATCACCTGTTTTTCCAGTAACAATAGTTCCGTCTTCTAACTCAATTGCAACCGCCGGTTTATCACCACTTTTTGCTGACTTTTCAAGTGCAGCATTAACAACAGGTCTTGAAGATGGTGTGATTCCTGCCTGATTCATTAAAAGCTCAATCTTATAAATTTCCTGACTGTTTACACCAGTTCTCTTCTGGTCGCATAAATATTTGTAATATCTTCTGATAATCTCCATATTAGAAGCATAACGGCATGCTTCATCATCAACAATACAGTTACCAGCCATATTAACACCCATATCTGTTGGTGACTTATATGGACTCTCACCGGCAATGAGCTCGAACATAGCATTAAGCACAGGGAATATCTCGATATCTCTGTTATAATTAACTGTTGTTTTACCATATGCTTCCAAATGGAAAGGATCAATCATATTAACATCATTAAGGTCTGCTGTCGCTGCCTCATAAGCAAGATTAACAGGGTGCTTAAGTGGAATATTCCAGATTGGGAATGTCTCAAACTTCGCATATCCAGCCTTAACACCATGCTTATATTCATGGTAAAGCTGTGAAAGACATGTAGCCATCTTTCCACTTCCAGGTCCAGGTGCAGTAACAACTACAAGCGGTCTGCTTGTCTCAATGAATTCATTCTTTCCATATCCTTCGTCACTTACAATCTTGGCAACATCATTAGGGTATCCTGCTATCTTGTAATGTTTGAAATTCTTGATTCCATGAGCATCTAACACCTTAATGAAATTGTCAACATCCGGCTGCTGGAAATACTTTGTAATACATACGCTTCCAACAAAAAGTCCATATTCTGTAAATGCATCAATAAGTCTTAAAACTTCCTGATCATAAGTAATACCATAATCACCACGAATCTTGTTGCTTGCAATATCTTCTGCGCTGATTGCTATAACAACCTCTGCCTGATCCTTTAATTGTAAAAGCATCTGAAGCTTTGAATCCGGCTTAAATCCTGGAAGGACTCTTGATGCATGGTAATCATCAAACAGCTTTCCGCCAAATTCAAGATATAACTTATTGTCAAACTTGGCAATTCTCTCCTTAATATGCTCAGACTGCATTTTTAAATATTTGTCATTATCAAATCCTATCTTCATAATCTTATTCCTTTAAGTAAAATTCTTTAATAAAATTAACACAAATCACAAAATTTATCCAGTTCTTTAGTGACAATATTTTTCGTTTTGAACTTCGGATTATTGTATAATCTGCCTCGTGCCATGACTAAATCCACGTTACGAAGTGCCCTGAGATCATCTAACGGATTATTCTTAGTTACAATCAGGTCAGCACATTTGCCGGCTTCAACAGAACCCGTATCATCACCAATCCCTGCCATTACTGCACTGTTAAGCGTAGCTGTGTATAATGCAAATGCATTGCTTACACCTACATATTTGTGGAAATAATAAAGCTCTCTCCAGAAATCATACTGTGTAATCCATGGACAGCCAACATCATTACCAAGTACGACCGGAATGTCGTTGGCAATTGCTGCCTTGGCACATTCCTTTATTCCCTCAAACACGATATTGCCATTGTACTGCTCAACCTCTGACGCATTAGATACGCTTCTGTCAAAAAGAGCATATGGCAGTGCAGGTGATAATGTTGTGCATAAAAATGCATTATTCTCCTTAAACAAATGTATTATCTCATCATCAGGCTTTGCTCCATGCTCTATTGAATCAACACCATTTTCAAGTGCAACCCTTACACCCTCTGGCGACTCTACATGTGCAGCAACCTTGTATCCAAGTGCATGTGCCTTATCACATACAGCCTTAACCATCTCAGGTTTCATCTTAAGCTCACCAGGAACACCCTTAGCCTTTGCGTCGAGTACGCCGCCTGTAATCATAAGCTTAATAAGGTCAACATTCTGGCTTTTTGCAATATCAACCTGAACAAGTGCTTCATCTATATTGTTAGCAGCTACCGCAACCGAACCAGCCATATGTCCACCCGGCACAGAAATTCCTTCATTAGCTGCAAGTATTCTTGGTCCGTCAGCCTTGCCATTTCTGATATCATCCCTTACTCTTGTATCAAAATCCGCCAGGCCACCGACAGTTCTTATAGTAGTAACACCACTCATAAGCTCTGTCTTTGCAAAATCCTTTACGACATTATATGTCACAGCCCTTGAAAGTGCTGTTCCCATAAGCAGCTTAACAGTCTTTTCATTATCTCTCTGCTTTTTCTGTGGCTTTCCATTTCCTGCAAGATGAACATGCATATTAATAAGCCCCGGCATAAGATATTTACCCTCAAGATTAATCTCCTTAAAGCCGTCTGGTACAGTGTTACCCTTCACAATACCAGTAATCTTGTTATCTTCAACAAGCACAGAATGACCATCCAAAACTTTCATATCCTTAGTTCCATCAAGGATATGTCCATTAGTAAAAATGTATTTCATAACCCGTTGCTCCTTGCTTTCAGCATAATCTTAAGCTATTTTACCACATTTTCACCAGTTATGTCACCTGAAATAAATGCTTTCGCATTCTTTAATGTTGTTTCGCTTATGGCATCAAGCGCCTCCTCTGTAAGAAAGCCCTGATGTGATGTTACTATTACATTCGGGAATGACAGGAGCCTTGCCGTTATTGAATGCTGCAATATGTCGTCTTCAAGATTTTCAAATACATAATCTGACTCTTCTTCATACACATCAAGCCCGACAGCATGAAATTTCATATCCCTGATACCCTTGATAAGTGCGTCTGTATTAACTATTGCACCTCTCGAGGTATTGACTAATATAACACCGTTTTTCATCATGTCTATTGTTCTTTCATCAATCAGATGGTATGTGGTGTCATCAAGCGGGCAATGTAGTGATATGAGGTCACTTTCGGAAAGCAGCCTGTCAAGCTCCACATACTCAACAAAATCAAGGCTTTCATTGTGAAATCTATCATATGCAATAACCTTCATTCCAAAGCCCCTGCATATACGGCACATAGCCGCACCAATCTTGCCAGTTCCGACAATTCCCGCAGTTTTTCCATGAAGTGTTACACCTGTAAGCCCCTGAAGGCTGAAATTATTCTCTCTTACTTTAATGTACGCTTTGTGAATCCTCCGCTGTGCAGCAAGCGCAAGTCCCATAGCAAGCTCCGCAACCGCCTCCGGCGAATATCCCGGCACTCTCATCACAGTTATACCAAGCCTGTCCGCCTCATTAACATCAACATTATTAAATCCTGCACACCGCATAAGTACCAGCCTGATTCCATTGTCGTAAAGAATCTTCAACACATCTGCATCAATAACAGAATTAACGAATGCACACACAGCATCATACCCGTTGCTGTACACCGCTGTCCTCGCATCTAAATCAGCTACCATATACTCAATAGATATATCACTAAAATGCCTCAGCGCCTTATCAAAAGACTGCTTGTCGTAACTTTTCGAATCATAAAAAATAATACGCATATTATATGTCTCCTTGTGATTAAAGATACATATAATATGCGTATGTTTTGTTTTATTTATACTTAAGAAAACATCATCACCACAGCATGCACAATAAATGCCATCACCCATGCAATCAGGCACTGCCATACAACCATTATAACAGCCCATTTCCCGCCAAGCTCACGCTTTACTGAAGCAATTGCTGCGATACAAGGTGTGTACAGAAGACTGAATACAAGCATTGCGGCTGCACCGGCTGTTGAAAGTGCTGCCTGTATGCCTGTTCCGAAAAGTATCTGCATTGTTGACACGACGCTTTCTTTTGCCATGACACCACACAGCAAAGATGTACATATTCTCCAGTCGCCAAGTCCCAAAGGTGCAAATACAGGTGCGATTATTCCTGCAATAAGTGCAAGTATGCTGTCCTTTGAATCTGTAACAAGATTAAGGTGCAGATTGAAGCTTTGTAAAAACCAGACAATTACAGTTGCAACAAATATAACTGTAAATGCTCTCTGCAGGAAATCTCTGGCCTTTTCCCATAATAACTGCAAAACATTTTTCATGCCTGGAAGTCTGTAATTAGGAAGCTCCATAACGAAAGGAACAGCTTCGCCCTTGAATAATGTCCCCTTATAAAGCAATGCCACAAGAATTCCCATAATAATTCCAAAGAAATATAATCCACCCATTATAAGTGCGCCCTTTCCTGGGAAAAATGCACTGACAAAGAATGAATATATTGGCAGTTTGGCTGAACAGCTCATAAATGGTGTAAGAAGAATTGTCATCTTCCTGTCTCTCTCACTTGGAAGCGTTCTTGTTGCCATAACCGCAGGAACAGTACATCCGAATCCAATAAGCATAGGAACTATACTTCTTCCTGACAGACCAATCTTTCTTAACAGTTTATCCATAAAAAATGCAACTCTTGCAATATAACCACTGTCCTCCATAAGTGATAAGAAGAAAAACAGTGTAACAATAATTGGCAGGAATGAAAGCACTGAGCCGACACCTGCAAATATTCCATCTATTACAAGACTGTGAATAACCTTATTCACACCTGCTGCTGCAAGTGCATTGTCAACAACGCCAGTAAGTGCATCAATACCCATCTGCAGAACATTCTGTAAAAATGCACCAATCACATTGAATGTAAGAAAGAATATTGCAAGCATAATCGCTACAAAGCATGGTATTGCCGTATATTTTCCAGTAAGAATCTTGTCAATCTTCTGGCTTCGTATTCTTTCTTTGCTTGCTTTAGGCTTAACAACATTAGCTTCGCATATCTTCTCTATAAATGTAAATCTCATGTCCGCGATTGCCGCACTTCTGTCAAGACCTCTTTCAGTCTCCATCTGAAGTACAATATGCTCAAGCATTTCTTTTTCATTCTCATCAAGTTGCAAAAGCTTTAATATAAGAGGGTCACCCTCAATAATCTTACTTGCTGCAAATCTTACCGGAATATCAGCTCTCTTTGCATGATCCTCTATAAGATGAATTACTGCATGTATACATCTGTGTACTGCTCCGCCGAAATCATTCTCATCACAGTAATCAGTTCTTTCCGGCTTCTCCTGATACTCTGCAATATGAAGTGCATGCCTTATAAGCTCATCAACACCTTCATTCTTGGCAGCAGATATAGGAATAACCGGGATTCCAAGCATATTTTCCATGCCATTAATATCAATAGAACCTGAATTGCCTACTACCTCATCCATCATATTAAGTGCAAGAACCATAGGCACATCCATCTCTAAAAGCTGCATAGTAAGATACATGTTTCTCTCAATATTAGTTGCATCAACAATGTTAATAATCGCCTTTGGCTTCTCATTAAGCACGAAATTTCTTGAAACAATCTCCTCACTGCTATACGGAGACATAGAATATATTCCCGGTAAGTCTGTTACTGATGTATTCTCATGTCCCTTAATCATGCCGCTCTTGCAGTCAACCGTAACTCCCGGAAAATTTCCAACATGCTGGTTAGAACCGGTAAGCTGATTAAACAGAGTTGTCTTTCCACAATTCTGGTTACCTACCAGTGCAAATGTAAGCTTTGTTCCTTCAGGAAGCTTTTCTCCATCTCCCTTAGCATGGTATTTACCAGTCTCACCAAGTCCCGGATGGTCAGACTTATATATTCGGTCTGGTCTTTCGTGTTTTCTTGTACGCTCATCTATAGGATCAATAGTAATCTCTCCTGCGTCAGCAACACGAAGTGTCAATTCATAGCCATGTATCTGTAATTCCATTGGGTCACCCATAGGTGCCAGTTTCACAAGCGTAACTTCCGCTCCTGGAATTACGCCCATATCAAGAAAATGCTGTCTTAATGCGCCTTCACCACCAACTGAGGTAATTCTTGCACATTGTCCAATCTTAAGTTCATTTAACTTCATGTGTGTTTTCCTTTTCTAAATAATCTTCCCAAATCATTATTGATAATTCTTCTCAATAACCATTGTAGCACACATGACAAGTGCAGGACACCCCTTAATTGGCATCCTGCACATTTTTCTTAATATCCGGCTTCACTTCTGCATGGAATAAATCACTTTGTAGTCGCAATCATATCCGCAATCGCCCATCTGCCATCATATTTCACGAAATAGAATGTCGAATCAATAACATCTTTTCTCGCACCACCTGCGGTAAGTGTCATATTCTTTGTAAATGCAATATGGCATGAATAGCAGTCATCATTATATTCAATATAATTATCAACTGTCACTCCTGTATACGGATTTCCTGACAATGTGTGGTCACTGATAAATGTTATATCTGCACTTGAAGCATAATCTTTTGCAAGATTCCAGTAATACGAATCCTCAATAAGATACTGCTGCACTGTTGCAAGTCCATGACCTGAACCGCTTAAATCATTAGTAAGGAAATTATCCCATATTTTTGCCATATTAAGAGCTTCTTCTTTTCTTTCTGATGGCATATCGGCAGAATTGCCACTTGCAGCTACAGATACATTCCCCTTAGCATCTATATTTGCAGTAACTTCACTGCCTGATGCATTATATATCTTAATCTCCGGCTTATTGACAAATCCTGTCAGCTTATATTCTACTGACTTTGGCATTGTTACATACTTCGAAACATTCACAAAATCAGGATTCTCTGTAACCTTACCAGTCTTGTAATCATCTGACACAGTTATTCCATTAACTGTAAATGTATATCCTTCCGGAATTGATACAGTATAATCGTTAGTCTTTGCTGAAAATACAGGCTCAATTGATTTAATCTTCCAGTCAAACACTGTAAGTATTCCAAGAACAACATGCTGGTCTTTAGCTTCCAGAGTCATTCTGGCAACCTTCTTGTCATCAGCATATATGTCATACATAGGCTCTTCTGTATTATAACTGCCCTCTGATTTCTTATATGTATAGTCAGTTGTACCATCTAATTCGGACATGTACATATTGACAAATGTATCTTTTCCCTCAAATTCACTGCTGGCTGGAAGCTCAATATTATCAGCCAATGTCTTATCAGCAGCCATCTTTGTAAAGTCATTAAGGAAATCATTCATTACCTTGTCCGACTGTGAATTCTCATATTTCTTAAGGCATGAACCTGTATATGCAATCATACAGATTGCAAGAATAAGAAGAATCACTGCATATACGGCAAGCCCTGTCCAGTAATTTAATGGTATATTGATTTTGCCTATTTTTATAGACTTCTTAGCATTATTTTTCATATCTACACAGTTCTCCTTCCAATTACTTAGGCATTACAACAAATGCTGTCGGCAGCTTCCATGATGAATTCTGATAATAAAATGTTACGCTTGTCATCTCATAGCCACCGTTATATACCATTGTTGAAGAACTTCCGCCGTCAAGGTTGGCTGCATTGACTGCTCCATATTCCTGCATGACTGATATCAGGTCTGACGCAGTTGCACCAAGATGTCCTGAAGCACCTCTTCCGTCAGTAACTAAGAGAAGAATTGCACCGTCAGCTCTCTGTCCGATTGCTGTTCTAGGGTTAGCCCCACTTCCCTGACCTTTTAATACTCTTGCTTCATTGTTAATAATAAGTGGAACAAAATGATTATTAGAATCTGAGCTTTCCTCCTGGAAAGCAACAGCATCCCTGATTCCGGCTTCATTAACGTAGCTTTCAAAATCTGCTGCCGACATACCATCTATATCTTTAACAACTAAAAGGTTATCCTTATTAAGTCCAATTAAGTAAAGACCTGAGAGTGCTGAAGGACTGTTATATGTAATCTTACCGTCCTGCACTACAATTCCAAGTGGTGAGCCGCCTCTGTTTCCTGATGAAACATACAGACCTCCGTTAACTCCTGCAACAGCTCCTGCTCCGCTTACAATCTCATGAAGCTCCTTACCGTAATCTCCCCATGGGTATGTAGTTCCGACCTTAACCTGTGACGGATCTTTTATAATCAGCATTTTTCCAAAGAATGACCTTCCTGAAATCTCAACCATTCTTATTCCATTCCCGTCAAACTGCTCTACCTCTCCGTTATTATCAACCGTCTGTGTATCTGTGTCTGTCGATATATTAATAAGAGATGTATCAATATCTGAATCCATCGACTCCATCTTATTAGCATTAATTACCTCATTAATCTGTGCATCTGTACAGAACCACGAAGCAAGAAACTTCATCTGACCTGATTCAAGAACTGTTGATATAAAAAGATTTCTAGCTGCAGGTGCTGAATCGCTGCATATTCTCTTAATCATAATGAATAAAGTTCCCACCAGCATTACTATAGTAACAAGTACCACCAGTAATACTCTGCCTATAATTCTGGCAATTTTCTTTCCCATAATATTCTCCCTATTCTGTGTTATATATTATTCCAGTCTCATTGCCTTAGATATCACTGAACCTGAAATACCGAAAACATTAATTATTATATCACTAATATGGCAGTGTTTGCCATATATAATTTGAAATACTCATCGCTGTCCGCACGGACAGCTCATATGCCAGAACTGCGTTCTGGCATTGTCACGACGCTCCTCGAATATACAAGAAGAAGTCCCAGCCCATGCAAGCATGGCTGTCACTTCTTCTTGTACATTCTCATCGCTGTCCGCGCAAAAAAAGAGCGACGGCAGATTAGCTCTGCCATCGCTCTCTTTAAAAATATGAGGGAGAAAAAATGTTTTCTTTACTCCATCATAATACAACATACTTTGTAATATGTTAATATATATTATATAAAGCATTTCTAAAAAAAATATAAACTGTCATTCATCTTATTCCGGTCGTCCAAGATAAAATCCCTGCACTAAATCAATACCATTATCCCTTAAGAATTCATACTCTTCCCTAGATTCAATGCCTTCAGCAAGCACCTTAATGCCTCTCTTATGGAAGCTGTCTCTATAATAAAAATAATACTCCTGCTTATCAACATCATTCTCAATATCTGTTATAAGGCTTCTGTCAAGCTTAACAATATGCGGTGCAAATATATCCACTGCCATCATATTATTATTTCCTGTTCCAAAATCATCAAGTGCAATATTAAAACGGCTTCTGTTAATATTATTTTTCTTGGACTGCCATTTATCAATGTCAAGAGCTGTATATTCAAGAATTTCAATTATACCTTTATCACCAAGAACATCGGCATAAAATTCATCAAAAACAGCCTGTTCCTCTGCAGTGAATGATTCCGCAGGAAATGAATTAATTGCTATATATGAATGATATCCTCGCTTTGCATAACACTGTACCGCTCCAAATATAGTTGCAACCTCAAGTGTATGTAAATCATTCTTTGCCCTGAACTCTTCAATTAAATCCATAACCAAAATATTCTTAGGTCTCATTAAAGCCTCATATGCATATATATCCTTGCCATTCGGATAAAATATAGGTTGAAATGCATAACTTATTTCCAGCTTTGCAAGCTTGTCTTTAATCTCTTCATCTAGCGGAAAAATGCTGTAGTCTACCATACTTTTGTCAATACCCTCTCACATTATTTACAAATCACATAAACAGATTTTACCGCTTTATTACATTCTTTGCAACTGTTATATTCATTCACAATCAATCATAAATAATCATCATAAAGGTGTAAGTTCTGACATTTTACTGCATGCAATTCTGAAGTTTTCTATCTTCATATCAGAATAGCTGATAACAAAGCTGTGGCTGTATTCATCAGTATTATTATGATAGTACTCAGATAACGCATTTATATGGATGCCTTCTGCCTCAAGTTTTCTTTTTACCTCATTATCAGAAAGTAATGTATTAAGTTCAAGAATAAAATGCAGTCCTGAATCAGCCTCTCTTACTCTTCCAACACATTTGAACGGCTCCTCTTTAAGTACCGAAAGAACAGCCTCTCTCTGTTTCGTATAATACAGCCTCATTCTGTTTAAATGTTTCTCAAAATATCCTTCTTCTATGAATGCAGCAAGTGCATACTGCTCGAAATTAGATACAGTACATGCATAAAAATCAAGTTTTTCCTGATATGTTGCTGCAAGGTGTGGTGGCAGAACCATATAACTGATTCGGATTGTCGGTGTCAATGTTCTTGAAAATGTATTCATATATATAACCTTTTCACTTATATCTATGCTTTTCATAGTCGGAATTGTCTTTCCTGTCATACGGAATTCTGAATCATAATCATCTTCTATTATATATCTGTCCGGCTTTTCATTAGCCCATGCAAGCAATTCAAAACGCCGGCTTACCGGCATTGTTATACCTGTCGGATAATGATGTGTAGGACTTATATGAACAATATCTGCCATACATTCTCTTACCGCTTCCGGTTTCATTCCTTCATTATCCATACCGGCATAACAGAATTTCACATTATTACTTGCATATATCCTGGCAATCTTAGAATATCCCGGATCTTCAACACAATACACTTTATCTCTTCCCAAAAGCTGTATAAGAAGACTATACATATATTCCGTTCCGGCACCAATGATTATCTGTCCGGGTGTTACCTGCATATCACGAAATGAAGCCAGATGCATAGCAATTGCTTTTCTTAACTCCCATGTTCCTTCTCCCGGAGATATTTTCATAAGATCATCCTGCCTGTCTGTTATAACACGTCTCATAAGCTTAGCCCATGTTGCAAATGGAAAGCTTCCAGGATCTGTCCTGTTTGATGATAAATCCGATTTATATCCAGTCTTCTTCTTTGCGGTTATTTCGGGAACTTCATATTTTACAGGCTTTATCCTTGCAACACCTGAAATATCTGATACATAATATCCCTTCTTTGGAACAGAATATATATATCCTTCACTCATAAGCTGTCCATATGAATTTTCTACTGTTATGGTGCTTATTCCAAGATTGACAGCAAGCGTTCTCTTTGAAGGAAGATGCTCACCCTTAACAAGTCTGCCTTCTATTATATCTTTTTTGATACATTTGTATAAATATTCATATATTGATTCTTTTCCAATGTTTTCAAACGAGTATGTCAACATAATCTGACCTTATTTCTTTTTCAGAAATCTTCCTTTATATTAATGTCAGTTATTATAACATACATTATATTTCGTGACAATCTGTCAACATGCATATATCAAGTGTAAGTTATCTGATAAATGTATAGTTACAGACTCCAGTTAGCAGCTGTAAGCTGTGTGTTTACCATACCTGCGTATATTCCGGATTTTGCCATAAGTTCTGATGGTTTACCGCTTTCTGCTACTTTACCATTTTTTAATACTACTATTTTGTCGGCGTCTGCTACTGTTCTCATTCTATGAGCTATTATCATTACTGTCTTATTCTTTATAAGCTGTGATAATGATTCCTGTATCATTGTTTCATTATCAACATCTAAGGAAGCTGTTGCCTCGTCAAGAAGTATTACTGGTGCATCTTTTAAGAACGCTCTTGCTATGGATATTCTCTGTCTTTCACCACCTGAAAGCTCACAGCCATTCTCTCCAATCATTGTGTTCCAGCCGTTTGATAATTTTTCAGCAAATTCATCACAATGTGCAAGTTTTGCTGCTGCGATAACTTCTTCGTCCGTTGCATCCATTTTTCCTATCCTGATGTTCTCGATAACTGTATTATTAAACAGTGTAACATCCTGAAATACTATAGAGTAAAGCGACATTAGTGTCTCTGGGTCAATCATTGATATGTCCATTCCACCAACTGTTATCTTTCCCTTATCAGCGTCCCAGAAACGGGCTGCAAGTCGTGAAACTGTTGTCTTTCCTCCGCCTGACGGACCGATAAGAGCTGTTACCTCCCCCTGCTTTGCAGTAAAAGATACATCATTTAATACAACATCACCTGTATCATATGAGAATCCTACATTAGAAAACTCTATGTCATACCCCTTGTTATCAAGCTTCTCCGAACCTTCCTGCACATCATGTGAAAGTATCTCGTCTAATCTTGCACTCTGTACATCTGATGCGATAATTGCCGCAAGATTCTGTAAAGATACCTGCATTGGATCATATATTCTTGATACAACCATAAGAAACATGAAAAATGTGATAACATCTAACTTTCCACTGGCTAATAATGCTCCGCCTACCAAAGCAACTGTTGCAATACCAAGCTTGAGAATCATCTGTGCACTTCCAACAAACACAGCAGTTCCAAGTTCTGTAGCTACAGCATGCTTCTCAACTGCCTTAATTTTCTCATCAAGTCCCTTCATATACTCTTCCTGAGTATTATATGCCCGAATATCTCTGACACTTTCAAGGCACTCCTGAATACCATCTGCACACGTCATTTTCAGTGCCACCTGCTTTTCGTTAAGCTTTCTCTGAACCTTTCCAGAGCAGCTGACTATAATGAATGATATCGGAAGTACCCACAGTGCTGCTATTGCCATTCTCCAGTCAAAGAAGAATAGTCCTATTGCTACAAATGCTGTAGATATGCACGCTCCGACAAGCTCCGGTATAAAATGTGATGATGCAGTCTCCATCTGTGCGCAGTCAGCCATGATAGTACTTGTAAGGTCAGACAAATCCTTCTTTCCAAAGAATGAAAGCGGAATTTTCCTTAATTTCTCAGCAAGTGTAATCCGTCTTACACCACTCTCTACATATGTTGATAAAAATGTTGCATTATACTGGATATATGTTGATACCGCAATCAATGCAAGTGTGATAATAACTCCGGCAATATAGAATCCGCCTCTTCCTGCCAGATTTCCTTCCGTATAATCTTTAACAAGAAAATACAATAAAGACACAGGTATCATCAGTATCAAATCAGATATTGTAACTGATATGAATGCCTTAATCATATCCTGAGCGCCCTGACTTGAAAGGGCATATTTATGCATAAGCTTTTCTTTCATATTACACACCCACTTTCCAGTTTACTGATTTATTATATTCCTCCCACATATGTGCATACAATCCGCCTGACTCTGCCAGTTCATTATGCTTTCCACTCTGGTTAATCTGACCATTCTTTAATACATATACACGGTCAACACCAGTAACTGACGACAATCTGTGGGCAATCATAATAACTGTCTTTCCCTGTGAAAGCCTTTCAAATGCTGCCTGAACCTTTGCCTCGTTATCAGGGTCAGCAAATGCAGTTGCTTCATCAAGTATAAGCATAGGAGAATTCTTTAACATTGCCCTTGCAATAGCAATTCTCTGGGCTTCGCCGCCTGACAGGTAAGTTCCTTTAGAACCGATTACAGTGTCTATTCCGTCCGGAAGCTTCTCGATAATATCATCGCACTGTGCATTCTTTAACGCTTCCATAACCTCCTGTCTTGTAGCATTTTTATTACCCATACGGACATTATCCAGTATAGACATCTTAAGCAGGTGGCTGTCCTGAAATACGAAAGATACTGTATCCATAAGCTCTTTCTCATCAATGTTCTTAACATTTACACCGCCGATTAATATATTGCCCTCTGTGACATCTGCAAATCTTGCGATAAGCCTTGCAAGCGTTGTCTTTCCACCACAGGAAGGTCCGACAAATGCGACCTGCTCACCCGCATTTATCTTAAGACTGACATCATGCAGTGCATCATTTACCGCACCCGGATATCTGAATGAAACATTTTCAAATGTGATAGATGTATCTGCAGGGTGCTTCTTATCAGCGGTCTGCTCTAACGGCTTTCTTTCTATAATACTGTTAATTCGCGAAAGTGCGTCCTCAACAACCATTGTATTCTCGCCTGCATACATCATCTTTGTAAGTGTGACTGTAATAATAGGCGTAATAATTATATAAAACATCAGATTCAGTAAAAATGTGTTGTTTACCGTGCCGCTCTTAACTCCGCCGAAAAGGAATGTTCCCGCAATAAGTATTGCAAATACTGCATTAATGGCTGCAGTATAACCCATCATCGGGATTCTTAAATCCTTTGTGTAAGATACAGTCCACTTCTCATATTTCTTGATAGAATCCCTGAATCTCTTGAACGAAAATACTGACTGTCCAAATGTCTTGACAACAGGAATTCCTCTCACATACTCAACCGCCTCGCTCGACATTTCCTCCAATGCATTCTGGTACTCTGCCATTTTCTTTTTCATGTTGTCGCCCATCATGCAGCTCATTACTACAAATGCGATTACAACCGGAATAAGGCACAGAAGTCCAAGTCGCCAGTCAAACACTAAAAGAAGAAGCACAAGCCCGACTGGTGTGGCTGTTGCAACACATTTGTCAGGAAGCTGGTGTGCAATATAGGTTTCTGTCGCAGCGCTTGATTCATTGACAATCTTTCTTACCTTACCGCTTCCCTCTTCGTCCATGAATCCAAGCTGAAGTGTAAGTATATGTCTCATAAGCTTAGAGCGCATATTGGCCTGAATCCTGAATGCTGACAGATGCGAACACATCAATGCACCTATGTAAATAAGCATTGCTCCTATTGCAAATGCAACGGCACTCCAGCCATATACAGACAGGTTCTGCGCATTGCCATAATCAGGTGCAACACGAAGCACCTCTTTAATTAATCTCCATATAAAATAAAATGGTACAAGTGCAACGAAAGCACTTATCGTAGCAAGTACCCATGACGCAATTGTCAGATACCTGTAATTACCGGCATATTCAAACAACTGCTTAATTGTATCTGGCTTTTCCTCTTTCTTTGCCATAATTATCCTCCTTGCTTTACTGCTTCGTTATATAACACTATTCAGAGTAAGATATTGCTAACCTGTGCCTTTAAATAAAGGCTGCCATTACTGACAGCCATATATTATTATTTACATTCATCGTATATTACGCTCCAGCCTGCACTGTGATACTTTTCAAGCAGATCAATATACTCCATTGCCTCTTCCTTAGACATATTATGTCTTACCACCTCGAAAAAACTCTCAAAAAGTGCGGTATTCATAATATGCATGAAATCCTTTGTCAAAGGTCTGCCCTCCTTGAACTTAAGTCCGACCGCTTCCATATATTTGTATGTATAATCTGTCTCAATATCAACTAGATGTTCAACAAAATTCTGAAACTTCGTACCGTGAGAACAATTCACCAGAAGATTAAACTCCTCAAAATGGTTATACATATACTCAACAAGCTGTATCATCCCATTTCTTGAATATTCATCAAGGCTTTCTGTCTGCATCTCACTCTCCATCGCATGAAATTTCTTCTGGACATCTTCAAAGATTTCCGTAAATTCCCTTGCTGCCGGCTCAACCAATGCTGAAAAAAGGCCTTCTTTTCCGCCATATCGTGAATATATTGAACCAGTTGTAGTTCCAGCTTCCATCGCAATTGTTCTTAACGAAGCATCAACATAACCTTTGCTCTTAAATTCTTTTCGGGCATATTCTTCTATCTTTTCAGTAACACCTTCAACCGCCTTAGACACTTACTCCTCCTATCTATAACAGTGTTATATAACATCGTTATTAGTATATTATCTTTATATTTTCATGTCAATATTTCACATCACAAAACTCATTTATTGATATATTTTATCATTAACCATCATGCTTTGCCTTATCTTTTCTGTCACACAAGATATAGAATACCACATTTAATACAATTCCAAAAATAGTTGCTACAGGAGCAGCCAGACCAATCTTAGTAAGGCTCGCATCAGGCTGTATACTCATATAATATGCAAATGGCAGACGGACAAGCAGTGTCTGTGTAAGGCCCTGAATCATTACCCATACCGTCTTGTCATGACCATTAAAATATCCAATCATACTGAATAATATCGCAGTAACAATCGTCTCTAATGCAAATCCCTTAAGGTAATCATATCCATTCTGTATAACAGCCTCGTCAGTTGTAAATATTGCTGTAAGAAGGTCACCCTTAAACATCACAAACAGGAATACTATACAGCCTATCACAAGTCCAACACCAATACCGGCAAACATCGTCCTCTTTGCTCTCTTTTCATTGCCTGCACCGACATTCTGTGAAACAAATGACGCCATTGACTGCATAAGTGAGCTTGGTATGAGCATTGCAAAATTAACTATTTTACATGCAACACCATATCCTGACGATGCCTGTAATCCCAGTCTGTTAACGAATGCGCATAAAGCAAGGAATGAAATCTGTGTAAGAAATTCCTGTAATGCAAGTGGAAGTCCGACCTTTAATGCTCTCCTGCAATGTCTGTTAATTGAGAAATCTTTCTTAGTTATCTTAAACGGAAGTTTTCTCTTAAAAAGTAATACAAGTGCAAATACAACACTTACCGCCTGTGCTGCGACTGTCGCAATAGCAGCTCCGGCAGCATTCATGTTAAACCCTGCAACAAGAACAATGTCACCTACAATATTAATAACACATGCAACTGCAACGAATATAAGAGGTGATTTGCTGTCTCCAAGTCCCCTGAATATTGCTGAAAGAAGATTATATGCAACTATAAAGAATATTCCTGAACCACATATTTTTACATATACAGATGTAAGACCTACTGCTTCTTTAGGTGCCTGCATTATAACTGCAATCTGTCTTGAAAAGACAATCATAACAATGAAAAGCACCACTGAAATCATTGTAAACACAACAATAGCTCCGCCAATCAAAGCTCCTATCTGTTCCGGCTTCTTCTCACCAATATATCTTGCAATAAGCACTGTAACACCCATTGCAAACTGTGTTATAACAAATGTAACTAAATTAAGTACCTGGCTTCCTGTCGATACGGCTGAAAGGCCTTCAGTAGTTCCGAATCTTCCAACAACAAGCAAGTCAACTGCACCATACGCCGCCTGTAATATTAACGCCCCAAGTATTGGCATCATAAAAGGAATCAGTTTTCCTAATATACTTCCCTGTGTAAAATCTGATTCTGAATTATTCAATGTCAACTCTCCTTTCGCTCATCACCTTGTAGAATTTGTTAATAGTCTCAATCATAGAATCAGCCTCTTCATCACTAATATCCGTAAGATATTTGCTAAGTCGGCTGTAATAGTCAGCATCATATTTCTTAGACAACTCTTCACCCTTATCTGTAACCGTAATATAAGTTATCCTTGCATCTTCCTGTGAAGTAGTCTTCTTAAGATATCCCTTAGCTTCCATTTCCTTGACAGTACGGGTAACACCTGGTCTTGGCAGATTAAGCCAGTCACTGATGTCCGAAACCTTAACACAATCATTTCTCTCTAACAGATGATGAATCACATCAATATACTGGATATAAGCAGGTGCAACCCCATATGGCAGCTCTGGCAGCAGTTCCCTAATCCTTTTAGCCAGATAACAGGCATCCAGCATTCTCTTAATCTTGTCTGGTTTCATAACACATTCGTCTCCTTAAATTATATGCTTATGGAATTAATTATCTTTGTTAATTATCATAGGTAATTATATATGTATATTCTTGTGGCGTCAACATGATTTCTATATAGAGATTCCTGCTTATCATTGTGAAATAAGCTTAATTTTGCTTATAACCTCTTGGTTTATGCCGCTTTTATTTTCATGCGGATTCTTTTATGTGATTTTTATTTTCGTATAGATTTATTCATGTGGAATTGCCATTCCTATAAATATCATTTTTCATAAACATATATAGGTACTTTTTCACTCATTCCAAAAATTTCCAGCAAAAAACACCTATAAGACGATTCATAATGAACCATCTTATAGGTGTTTTCAGAATAATTATCAAAATAATACAAGATTTTTTCTTATTTCTACCTATAAATCCGCCGATAATACGACTACCTATAGGTATCACATCAAAAATCATACATAAGCCACTATCAGCTTATAACTTTTCATTATATTATTTTACTCCAAGCCCCTTTTCAAGATCCTTAAGCATCATATCAAGTGCCTGAATTCCACCCTCTGCTGTATACCATACATTAGGATTTTCAAGATAAACAATATGATTATTCTTATATGCAGGAGTTGATTTTACAAGATCATTTTCAACTATTTCCTTAGCAGATGCTGCACCTGCTTTTCCTATAGCCTTATCTCTGTCCATAACAAATATATATTCTGGATTCTTTGCAACTACTGTTTCAAAAGAAGCCTCATTTCCATGTGTTGAAGTATTTCCTGTTGCTCCAAGATTGTTAAAGCCAATCTCATTTCCTATAATCGAGCATCTTCCATCATTACCAAGAATATTAAAGCTTCCGCTTGTTGTCATTCCTACAAGAGCATTCTTTCCAGACGCAATATTCTTTAAGTTGTTAATTCTGTCATTATACTGATTAACCTTATCTTCAACTTCATTCTCTTTGCCAAATATAGATGCTATTGTTGTTGCATTTTTCAAAGTACTTTCAACAAGACCTATACTGCTGTCTGTTGCAAGATATACAACAGGAGCTATTTCACTTAACTTATCATATGAAGCTGACAGTCTTCCACCGATAAATATTATATCCGGCTCGCATTCCATAACTGCTTCAATATCAGCTTCTTTTATTGTACCAAGATTCTTTATGCTCTTGTTTTCTGAATAATGAGAAAGATAATCAATGCTTGTCTGTGCCATTCCAACAACTTTGTCACCAACACCAATACTATCTATTATATCAAGAGCAGCAAGGTCAAGAATTGCAATTCTTTCAGGATTATATGGAACCTCAAGCTGTGTCTGCTCTTTCTGTCCATTTAATGTTGTTATTGTTACGCTTGTTGGTTCTGTACTTCCCTCTGAACCATTATTATCCTTACCTGTCTGGTTACCACACGCAGTAAGTGAAAGAACCATAAGTGCCATTAATAATATAGCTGTGATTTTTTTCATTATATGTTATCCTCTTCTATTTTTATTTTTCTGTACAATGCTTCGCGACTGACATCATACATATATGCTAAAGCCCGCATGCAAGGCCTGAAGCCATAATAAATTAATAATATATTGACAATGGTCTGCCCTGTATATTCATTATTTCAAAATCGACATTATATATCTCTGATAATACTTCTTTGGTCATAACCTCATCAACTGTACCAAATTTGGCAACCCTGCCATCTTTAAATGCACATATATAATCAGAATAAAATGCCGCATAATTAATTTCATGTAAAACTGTGACAACCGTTTTTCCAAGTTCATCACTTAGTTTTCTTATAATTTTCATAAGATTAGTTGCATGATATATGTCAAGATTATTCGTAGGCTCATCAAGAAGAATAAATTCTGTATCCTGTGCTATAACCATCGCAATATATGCACGCTGTCTCTGTCCTCCAGACAGCTCATCTATAAATCTGTTTCTGAATTCATTAAGTTCCATGTATTCAATTGACTTATTAATTATATCTTTATCCTTATCAGTAAGCCTTCCACCTGAATGAGGAAACCTTCCAAACGCCACAAGTTCTTCAACTGTAAGCTTCATTTGTATGTTATTACTCTGGGTAAGTATTGCCAGATGCTTTGCAAGCTCCTTGCTTTTCCAGTCATGCATTGACTTTCCCTGAAATTCAATAATACCTGCATCATTAGCAATAAGCCTTGATATCATTCCCATAACTGTAGATTTTCCCGCTCCATTAGGTCCAATAAATGATGTAACCTTACCTTTTGGTATAGAAAAGCTTACTGAATCTACAACTACTTTTTTGTCATATTTTTTCAACAATTTATCTACAACCATTATTGTTCTCCTTCTAAGTATTAAGCTCTCTTTCCTGCAAGCAGCAGATACAGGAAATATATTCCTCCTCCAACCGTAATAAACACACTTACAGGAATTGCATAGACAAATATTCTTTCAACTATAAGCTGTCCAAATATAAGTCCTATCATCCCAAATAATGCAGAACCAAGTATTAACTGTGTATGACGGTATGTTTTTAACATCTGTCTTGACAGATTAGCGATTATCAGACCAAGAAATGATATTGGTCCAACCATTGCTGTAGCAACCGATATACATAATGTCACAGCTAGCAGAAGTCTTCTTATACATCTGTCATAATCAACTCCAAGATTAACAGCCTGCTCTTTTCCAAGTGTAAGTACATCAAGCATTGCAAGTTCTTTTCGGAATATCACAATAATTGCTGCAATTATAATCAATGAAAAAATTATTATCTCAGAATTAACATTACTGAAGCTTGCTACTAACGAAGTAAGAAGTGTGTCATATTCATTAGGATCCATTATTCTTGTCAGTGTGCTTTGTATGCTCGAAAAGAATGATGTAAGAACTGTTCCAATAAGTAAAACATAAAGCACATTATGATTAGTCACCTTAAACAGATAACTATATATAAATGTTGCTACAACTCCCATTATTACAAGGTCAAGTGCAAAGCTCATATTTGAATTAATAACAAGCATGCTGCCCGATCCTAAGAAAAACACTACTGCTGTATGTATTAATGTATAAAGCGAATTCATTCCTAAAAGACACGGTGTAACAATAGTATTATTTATAACTGACTGAAACACTATCGATGCCCCACCTATCGTAAATGCAGTTATTACCATTGCAATAAGCTTGGGATATCTTATTTTGAATGCAAATCTCATAAGTCTTTCATTATGAAATTTAACACCAATTGTCATATAAGCTGCCATTGCAAGCAGAACGATAACAGCAAGGATTATCAGTTTATATATATTTCTTTTCCTGTTCATTATTCACCTCTTTCTGCTCATTAAATAATTTAATATTCACAATTTTTCTTCCATGCTTAAGTCTGTATATTAACAGTGCTACAAATATCAGACTTCCAAGTATTCCAACTATAAGTTCAATTGGAAGCTCATACGGCATAATAATAACTCTTCCGATAATATCACATACCAGAACAAACAAAGCTCCAAAAAGCGCAGTGTCAACAAGAGTTCCTCTTATCTTGTCGCCCTTGAACATTGCAACCACATTAGGAACAATCAGTCCTATATAAGAAATCGAACCAACAACCACTATTATTGATGCTGTAATCATCGCTGCTATTGTAAGTCCTGCAAAAAGGACCAAATTATATGGAACTCCAAGATTCTTTGAGAAATCTTTTCCCATACCCACAATGTTAAAATGATTAGCAAATATGAATGCCAGTATTACTAGTGGCACGGTCAGATAAACTATTTCGTATCTTCCCTTTAATACCATTGAAAAATGTCCTACCAGCCATGTTGACAATGCCTGTGTAACTTCATACTTGTAAGCAAGGAAGTTCGTAACTCCCCCGATAACATTTCCAAACATTATTCCGACAAGCGGAACCATGACAATGTCCTTATACTGTATTCGCTGTATAAACCAGACAAAAATCCATGTACCAAGTATTGCGCTGATAAATGCAAATATCGCCCTGCCCCATATTGTGGCATCCGGCACAAATATAAGTGCCAGAAGAATTCCAAACTGAGCTGATGAAATTGTTGCTCCGGTTGTTGGCGAAACAAATTTATTCATGCACAGCTGCTGCATTATAAGTCCTGCTACACTCATTCCTACTCCTGTACACAAAATTGCCAGAAGTCTTGGAAGTCTTGATATCACAAAGACTTCCATTGACTGTGAATCCAAAAAAAGATTTTTTATATTAATATCAATTACCCCTATAAAAAGCGACACAACAGACAACACAAGTAGAAGTATCGCTAGAGTCAATGTAATTATATTTTTCTTAATAAATATCTTTATCATAATTACCATTATTCTCCTTTTTCGCTTACTATTGTTAGAATACACTAACTCGCATCCTTTAAAAAACAGCATTAGTAAATGCTGTGAACAACGGTGATTATAAATAAGCTAATCTTTATTGACAAGAACTTACTTTTTTGTAAGTATGTCAATATTATTCTTAGTGCCATACATTCTGGAAAATGAATGGGCAATATTAACTATTTCACATATACCTGAATATTCAGGATTTATCTCATAAACAACAACTTTAGGTGGTGTACTTACTAATACATGTTTTAATATCAGACCACTTTCTTCCATTTCATTAAGCTGTGACATTAAAACCTTTGGCGTTATACTGTCAATAGTTTTTTCGAGCATAGAAAATCTGTTATCTCCATTCATAATATGCCATAAAATTCTTAATTTCCATTTTCCACCAATAAGATCATTCATCATAACAAGATTGCAGTCGTACTGTTTTTTCAGTTTCATTGTTACCTCCTTTTCCTACTGCAATGGTGTTTTTGCATAAAAAAATACAGTGAGTCCCATTACAGTCGGATTTATGCTGTAATGCTACTCACTGTTTGTTAGTATATTATTAAATTATTTTTGTATTGTCAAGAAGTAAATTTTGGTTTTATTCTATGGTTTTACTCTACATTTTTCAATGCATCCGTCTTAGGAATCTTAGAAATCTTCACAAGCTGAAGCACAGCAACAACCGCATAGCATACAATTCCAAGAATAACCATCTCAACAAAACAGCTTCTTCTTACCATATAAGGAATATATCCAGTCATCGAAGTGTACAGATATGATGAAAATGCCCATTTAAGCAAAGCATTTACTATAGGTACAGAAACAACCAGTGATATAACTACCATAATTGAAGTAGCTACAATATACAGTCCGCCTATCTCTCCATTCTTAAAACCAAGAATCTTAGTCATTGAAATTGACTGTGCATTCTTTTCAATAATCTGTTTAGATAACAGATACATAAGAAGCACGAACATTATAATTCCAAAATACTTCAGTATGTACATCATTTCACCCATCGAAACCTTCATCTGGTTAGACACCTTTGTAAGATCTTCATATGTGATTGTTGACGCAATATATTTATCATCAATATCAGTCAGCTTCTTGTCTGTGAAATATCCTGTAAAGTAATCGTCATCCTTATCGAATGTATCAATAAAGTTATTTCTTGTCATGAATACAGCAAGTGCAGCGTCATATGTATAGCTTCCTGCTATCCTGAATTCATACTCATTATCTGAATAAGGGTCTTTCAGTTTAAATGTATCGCCCTTTTTAAGACCGAATTTCACCATTACTCCATTAGATACAAGCACTTCATCATCCTTAATATCCATATCAACATATCTGCTGTTATCCTCAATGCCGTATACCATGATATCATCAGTCATATATTTTTCATCAGTTGTATTAAGTGAAGTCACACAGTATTTTTCGGCACCTGATATATCAGTTTCCACCTGACTCTTTAAAACATACTGGTATTCACATATCTGTGACTTCTTAACAACATCAGCATAATCATTAATAAGCGGTTCAAACATGATACTGAATACAACAAGTGCACCTGCAATCAGTATTCCTAAGAACAATGTCAGATAATTAGGTATATTCTGGAACATTATCCTTAATCTGAATCTTGTCATGAATGGAAGCTTGTGGCTTAACTTTACAAGCTTCTTTTTCTTTCTGTTGGTAAGCTCATGCCTTAAGAACTTAAGCGGTGAAAGCCGGAGCTTCTTTTCAAGCACAATAAGATTAACAACAAACATAATAATAATCGGAACAACCGTTGTATCAACAAATGCTTCTGCATTAAGTAGTGTCGTGTAAGTACACAGACTGTAGCTGTTATAATATACTCTCACAAATAATTTCTCCATAGCTGTGTAACCGAGTATATTGCCGGCAACAGCAGCAACCAGTGTTACAGTAACAGGAAGGACCATGTAATGTCTTACAATCTCACCTCTCTTATAGCCTGACGCTCTTAATGTTCCGATAACACCAGCCTCCTGACTGATTGTATTAGATGTTGTAACAGCGAATACAAATGCGATTACAACCACTACAATATAGTCAAAAAGTATAATAGTTGCCTTATCTGAACCCATATCATCTCCTGTGAAATTAACAGCCTTGTTAGTGTATCTTGGAAGATAATCAGATACACTGATAATATCTGTATTTCCACTCATTATAAGCTCTGTATCATATTCTTTGATAACATCACCAAGATTTTCCAGATAATCGTCTGAAGCCTCTTTTTCTGCCTTATCACCTGAAACTTCCTTGTTATACTTCCAAGCATAATTATATTTCACATGATTACTTGAAACTTTTTCAAAGCCCTTATCAGTCATAACTGCAATAGAAAAATTAGTTGAATCAAACATCATGTCTGAATTATTCTCAAAAAGGCAGCTGTAATCAGGAACTGCAACAAAGCCTGTAACCTTCAATTCTTTTCCTGCGAGCTTAATTGTGTCTCCAACCTTAATCTTCGCATTCTGTGCATACATACGGTCAAGTGCTATTTCATTATCAGAGACAGGCATCTCACCTTCCATAACGCACTCAAGATTAACCTCTGTCCTGTCTTTATATACTCTGATTGTTGCACCGCTGTCAGCCTCATCTTCCTCAAAATATCTTAAGTCATAAAGTTTGCTGTCAGTCTTATTCTCAATATCATTAATAAGTGAGCTGTCAGGCTCTTTATCTAATGCAAAATGTCCATCTTCAAGATTATATTTTTCAAAGCCCTCATCATATGAGTGCTTAACGCTGTTGTCTGCAACAAGGAATCCGCTGACTAACGAAATCATCATAACCATAAACAAGAATATCACAAGATATTTACCAAAATCATGCTTTAATTCTCTTGGCAGACGCTTATTTAAAGGATTTCTCATAATCATTTCCTCCTACCATTCAAGGTCTGCTGCCGTTATCTTGTTATCATTAACATAGTTCTTACGGATTCTGCCATCTCTTAATGTAATAACTCTGTCTGCCATATTCTTGATAGCGTCATTATGTGTAACTATTATTATAGTATTACCGTACTTCTTATTAACATCTTCAATAAGCTTTAATATATCCTTAGATGTGTTGTAATCAAGCGCTCCTGTAGGTTCATCACACAACAGGATATCAGGATTCTTGATAAGTGCTCTTCCTATTGAAGTTCTCTGCTGCTGACCACCCGATAACTGGTTAGGCTTCTTGTCAGCATGGTCTGAAAGTCCTAATGTGTTAAGAATCTCATCTGTATTAAGTGCCTTATCACTTAAGTAAGCACCAACCTCAATATTTTCCCTTACAGTAAGGTTAGGTATAAGATTATACATCTGAAAAACATATCCAAGATGCTTTCTTCTGTACTGTGTAAGACGCTTTTCATTCATATCCGCTGTCTTCTCACCATCTATAGATATGTAACCCTCGTCTGCATCATCAATACCACCGATAATATTAAGCAGTGTTGATTTACCAGAACCTGATGGACCAAGCAATACAACGATTTCCCCTTTATTAACCTCTATGTCTATTCCATTCAGTACTTCCACCCGGCTTTCGCCTTCTCCATAATGCTTTTTGATTCCCTTAATCTCTAAAAACATATTTACCTCCTTCGGGCACGCCCTCTCATATCATTATATGAACAATTGTTCATATATTCATTATATTAGCACTTATTAATTTTGTGTCAATAGGTGAAAATTTATCATCAACAGGCACAAAAAAAGTAAGCGTAGGTTAGAATGCCCTAACCCCGCTTACTTTATCACATTTCACTATATAATTCACTATATCTTATTGATAAATATTATCAATAAACAAACTGCATTTTTACTTGTCTTTACCTGTCAACTCATCAATAAGCCTTATTGATTCCATAATCATACTGTCACAATGAGCCTTCTTCTCACCACCCTTTAAAGCATTGTCTCTTAAAAGGTCAGCACAGTTAGTCATTCCATTGTGATTGTCCCTTATTGTTCTCTGAAATGCTCCGACAGCACCCGGACTGCTTACACCAAGTGCGCCGAGTACCATAAGTCCCCCGGTGATTGCACCGCATGTTCCTCCACATTTCATACCGCCGCCAAAATTACAGCCAAGACATTCTGCCTGTGACTCAGTTAAACCTAAATCATCAGCATATGCCATCATAATAGTTTCGGCACAATTATAGCATTTCTGCGGTGAACGCAGTTCCTTAGCTTTCTCTATATGTCTGTTCATACTCATTCCTCATCCTTCATTATTTATCGTATTACTCATTACTGTTCCATAAAGCCAAACTTTTTCTTCTTGACTCTCACAAAGAAGAACACACTTAATGCAACTGAAGCAAGCTCCGCAATCGGCCATGCCCACCATACAAGATTAACATTCCCTGTTCTGGAAAAAATATAAGCACATGGCACAAGGAATATGATCTGTCTTACAAATGATACAAGCATGCTGTATATACTACTTCCAAGTGCCTGAAAGAATGAACTGCATATAATACATATTCCTGCAAATATAAAACTTATTGATATAGTCCTTAAAGCAGGAACTCCCATTCGTATCATATCTGACGATGCACTAAATATTGACAGCATTGGAACCGGGAATATCTGAACTGCAATCATAAAAAGTATCATTATTATCTCTGCATACATTACTGCAAGCTTAAGTGTCTGTATAACTCTGTCTTCTCTCTTGGCCCCATAATTAAAAGCTATTATAGGAACCATTCCACTGTTCATACCAAATATTGGCATAAATGCAAAGCTCTGCAGCTTAAAATACACACCAAATACAGCAACCGCTGTTGATGTAAATACAACCAGAATCTTATTCATGCAGAATGTCATAACAGAACCAATTGCCATCATAATAACTGATGGAATTCCTATGAATAAGATATTGCAAATTCTTTTTCCTGATGGTCTGAATCCCTTAAAAGTAATATGTATCTCTTTATTAACCTTAATATTAAATATCACTGCCATAACGGCTGCAACAATCTGGCCCGCAACCGTAGCTACTGCTGCACCTACAATACCAAGCTTTGGTGCACCAAACAGACCAAATATAAGTATCGGGTCAAGAATAATATTAATTATTGCACCTGTACCCTGTGTAATCATGCTGTAAAATGTTCTTCCTGTAGCCTGTAATAACCTCTCAAATATCATCTGGAACAGACAACCAAAGCTGACTATAAGAATAACTGAAAGATAATCATAGCCATAGTCAGCTATCACTTCATTAGCACCCTGAATAACAAAAAACTCTCTGGCAAAGAAAAGCCCTATGGCAAGAAATATTATATAGCTGCAAGCCGTTATGAATATACCCTGCACAGCCATCTTATCAGCTTCTTCATGCCTTCCTTCTCCTAATGCCCTTGAAAGCAATGCATTAGTACCTACACCCACGCCGCCTGCAACACCAATCATAAGATTCTGCATTGGAAATGCCATTGAAACCGCTGTAAGTGCTTCCTCACTTATTCTTGCAACAAATATACTGTCAACAATATTATACAGTGCCTGTACAAGCATTGATATCATCATTGGCAGAGCCATATTAATAAGCAGCTTATTAACAGGCATTGTACCCATTTTATTTTCTTTCATTGTATTACTCATAAAATTCTTCTCCCTTATTCTCCTCGTCAAAATATTCGTATTCTTTCATATTATCTTTGGTTTTATTCTGCTCGTCAATAGCATTGCCAAGCCCCTTTAATGCTGAGAAAGGAAGGAATATCTTAGCCCTGCTTTCCATATCCATTCTTGGTCTTTTACTCGGCACCGGCCATTTCATATTGATTATATCATCATATTTTCCCATAAGCTATGCCCTGTGACCTCCTATCTGCCCGTTCCTTTCAATTGCAGTCGCTTTGCTCTGCAGATTATTAGCTTTCATCACCGCATTCTTACCGTATTTTTTCTTAATATCAAGCATTGCATGCTGCATCTTCTTTTCGCGTTCAAGCTGTGTCTGGTCTGTAAACATGTCAAACTGTTGAAAACCATCATTAGTAAGATTGGCAACTGTAAGATTTAACTTTCGGATATACAGCTTTCTGTCAGTATATTTGTCATATATATCAAGAAAAGCTTCTCTTAACTGTTTTGATGAAGATGTACATGTCGTAAGTGAAACAGATTTATTAAGTCCTTGTGGAACTTCCCTTCCATATCTGTCTACATGGATTTCACCCTTGTAAGTTCCTTTATCAACATTTACCCTGTCATAAGTTACATTTAACGCAATCGAATCGGTCACAAAACCTTTATCAACTAAATCCAATGCAAGCTCATCTGCCATCTCTCCAACTACAATTCTTGCGTCTTCAAATGTATATGGCTCTTTTAACACCTGTCCTGAACACAGGCTGCTCGCCTTGGGCTTATATTTCTTAATATCTGCAATTGTACACGGTTCATATCCCCATGCGTGGTCTATAAGAATCTCTGCGTCTACACCAAACTGCTTATACAGCCAGTCCTCATCTTCAAGGGACATTCTCGCAATATCACCCATAGTCTTTATCCCATGTTTTTCAAGCTGTCTTGATATTCCTGGTCCAACCCTCCAGAAGTCAGTAAGAGGTGTATGACCCCATAACATTTTTCTGTAATCATTAACACTTAATTCTGCGATACGCACGCCCTTGCTGTCTGCCTGTATATGCTTTGCAACTATATCCATTGCTATCTTGCACAGATACAAATTAGGTGCAATTCCTGCAGTAGCCGTTATTCCTGTCGTATCATACACATCCTCAATAACTTTTGCGGTAAGTTGTCTTGCCGTCATATTATACAGCTTCATATAATCTGTTGCATCAATAAATACTTCATCAATACTGTATACAGTTATGTCATCCTTGCTGAAATATTTAAGATATATAGAATATATCTTTGATGAATATTCTATATAAAGCCCCATTCTTGGAACTGCTACTATATATTCAAGCTTCTTTCCTGTGCGTTCCTCTATTTCTTTTGCCTTCTGTTCTACCTCAAAAAGCCTGCTTCGTCCGGAAAGTCCATATTTCTTAAGAGAAGGAGTAACTGCAAGACATATTGTTTTGGCTGTTCTTGATTCATCAGCTACAACGAGATTAGTGGTAAGCGGGTCTGATTCTCTTTCAACACACTCAACACTTGCATAGAATGATTTAAGATCAATTGCAATATACACTCTTTCCATTACATCCTCCTATACTTAATCCTAGAAAAAGACACACCAGCATATACCAGTGTGTCTTGTAGTTTCATAATAATTCTAGCCAATTTTCATTGCAATATTCATTTCCATGAATACTTTCGAATCATCTGTAAGTAATGGTATTGCAATGTTCTTGGTATACATCGTATCTATCTTTCCAGTTCCCCGTCCAACAGTTGGAGGAGTAATATCAATGCCTATATTTCTAACTGATAATACTGTTGCAGCATTACCCATTATCATATTACCAAGCTCGCTTATTGCACTTATAGCCATATCGTCTAATTCCGGAACAGGCATGCCCATCATCATACGTGAAGCAATCTCACACGCTTTCTTTTCATCTATGGATAATACAACCTGACCTCTCATCTCTCCGGTTACACCTATAAGGATTACCACCGTACCCTCTGTCAGTTCAACCATTTTGGCATATGGCTTTCCTATTTTTAATTCCACCTGACAGGCGTCTTTAACTATTGCAATCGCAGCCTCTAAAAATGGATTAATATAATTAACATTCATATCTGCCATAGAACTTCCTCCTTCGCCACATGCATTCCAGAATATTAATCTGTAATAATACTCTTCATTATATCAACTGGAACATAGTAGCTTACGCCCAGCGGATTAATTACAATACCAGATGCTCCTATTTCTTGTACAGACTTTAACAATTCCATATATGTATAAAGCATGTTCTCATGCTTATCTGTATAACATTTATCAAGTTCGAAACCATCTGTAAATACTGGCAGTGCAAGCACCTGTTCACCATCTTTATGCTGGACTTTATCTGTAATATCAACATATGGATGTGCAATTGACACTGAATCTTCAGTCTCTTCCTTTGTACATGGAACCATATAATCCGCATTTCTAAGTGCAACCCTGAGTTCAGATTCCTTAGTTGCTAATACAACTGATTTATCTTTACCTTCCGGCTTTCTGAATTCCTGGAAGAATGCAATCAAAGCACTCTGCAGACCAGGATTAGTAACATAGTCATCTTTAAAGAACTTATCATATGTGGCAATTTCTTCTCTTGGTACAATAAGCATGTTATCCCTGCCATCTGTGAATCTTATATTCTTTAAACCATTACGGTACATATGACCAATTTCATAGAATATAGATTCTCTGTCTTCTATACCAAATGATACATTGAAACCATACTTTGCAAGCTGTTCACCAACTTTATCATGGTTAGTAAAGTCATATAATACAACAATATCACCATCAAGGACATATGGATAAGCTGTACTGTCACAATATATTGTCCATAAATGTTCTGCATTTACCAGCTTCTCTATAACAATCTTACGGTATATTTCACTAAGCTTGCTGAAATATCCTGCATCATTAACATTGTTCTTATTCTCTGCTTCCTTAATAAGTTCAGGAATTATCTTTGTTAATACTTCAACGCTGTCCGCCATTGACAACCCCTTAATATATTCACATCCTTTATCTTCATCCTTAAATATGTGTCTCACAATATCCTGTGCTTTAATTGAATTCATTACATTCTCCAATCTTTTACTCGATAGATATTCTATTGATAGAATAACACAATACAGTAATTCTTTCAATAAAACAATCTCTATTCAATATGCATAAATGCTTTCTTTATTGAATCCTGATCACTTTTATTATTTAATAAAAGCATAAGCAATATTCTTGCCTTGAAAGGTTCCATATCAGTATAGTAAACATTGTCTCCATAATCTTTCAGATTACCTGACTTCAGCGTATCAATACTGCATGTAACAACTACAGGGCCAATATTATTCTGTGAAATGATTGTCTGTATATCATCAAATAACACTGCATTATTCATTGACGAAACTACAACTGTTCCATCATTAATATAAATATCCTTAGATAAACCATCCACATTTTTACCTGGATAATCGTAAATAATATCCACATCCGGCAATGCCTTGCTGTCAGATAAATCATATATGCCCTGTGAATTTCTGTTAACAATACATCCATCCGGTAAAGAATCTGCATTCCCGTTAATATACATTTTAACCTGATTGATAAGTTCTGCCTGCTTTGTGTCATCATTAAGATTCTTAATGATAACCAATGGCTTTTTATCTTCAACAGTTAATGATATAAAATATGAAAGATAATCCATATACTGCTCATCACCAATAAGTATTATTCCTTTTGTTTTATCGTCGTCTATATTTTCATTAATTTCTTTAACAGCCTTTAGCATACCCGATACTGAATAATCAGACATCTTATCTGTACCAAGTATATATATTCCCTGATTATCATTATCTTCTTCTGATGAAATCTGTTCATCAGAAGAAGTATCATTATTCCCTGTATCATTCTGTGATTCAGTCTGTTCCTGCCTTGTCTCATCCTGACTTATAACATATTTCATTGGATTACCAAACATTGAACTGCACCCTGTCAACATTAAGGATGCAATCATAAAACCTGACATTGTTATACAAAACTTTTTATTAATCATTTATTAACCTCTTGCAGAAACATAGTAATCTGTAAATCTTACCTATATCAGATTATAGTAAGAATTCCAAGTGATTTAAGAAGAAGAAGGAATAAAAGAATTGGAGCAACCCACTTTACCATAACTGTATAAAGGCCCTTTCTTACCATCTTAATTCCTGTTTTCTCAACTTCATCTATAACAGTCTTCGGCTTAAGTATCCATCCAATAAGGATACATGTTCCTATAGAAACTATTGGCATAAGTACATTATTGCTGACATAATCCATAATATCAAGCACCTGTGCATGTACTCCGTTAGGGAGCTTAATATCAAATAACAGTTTATTATATCCTAAGCATACGATAACTGCAACAGCTATACCGATTACAGTTTCTATTGCTGTAGCCTTGTTTCTGTTTAACTTAAATTCATCCATAAAGCTTGAAACAATAGCTTCCATAATTGAAACTGCACTTGTAAGGGCTGCAAAGAATACCATTGCAAAGAATATTGCACCAATTACATTTCCTGCAAATCCCATAGAATCAAATACTTTAGGAAGCGAAACAAACATAAGACTTGGACCTGATGCTGTCATTCCGTCTCTTCCCATGAATACAAATACAGCAGGAATAATCATTACACCTGCAAGAAATGCAACTATTGTATCAAATAGCTCAATCTGGTTAATTGACTTTCCAAGATTAGCATCATCACTTACATATGAACCATATGCAATCATAATACCCATAGCAACACTTAAACTGTAGAAAAGCTGTCCCATTGCGTCCATAAGAACTGTACAGAACTGCTTAACAGTAATTCCTTTCATATTAGGAATTACATATGCTCCTAATCCCTGTAAACCTGTTCTTGTTGTGCCATCAATGTCTGTATACGAAATTGTAAGTGAATATACAGATACACCAAGAACAAGCACAATAAGTAATGGCATGATAATCTTTGATGATGATTCAATACCACTGTTAACACCACGGAATATAATAAATGCAACAATTATTGTAAACACAAGCATCATTATGATTGGCTCTGCTGTCTGACCGATAAATCCTGAGAAATATCCGTCCTGTGCTGCTGCATGTCCATTACCCGTAATATAAACAAGAAGATACTTAAGTACCCATCCACCGATTGTTACATAGTATGGAAATATCATCATAGGTACAATACACGCAATAATCCCCAGTGGCTTCCACTTACTCTTTAACTTGCTGTAAGCTGTAAGCGGACTCTGCTTTGTCTTTCGTCCAATAGCAATTTCTGTTGTGAGTAGAGTAAAACCAAATGTTAATGCTAAAACAATGTAAATAACGAGGAATAATCCGCCTCCATCTTTAGCTGCCAAATAAGGAAATCTCCATATGTTACCAAGTCCTACAGCACTACCCGCTGCTGCAAGGACGAACCCTATAGAGCCCTTGAATGAATTACGATTTTCGTTCATTTCATAACCTTCCCTTTTTTAATATATACTTATAAATTATACCTAATAATATCAAGTCGGTCAACTGTTTAGCAAAAAAGAGACACCGTGTTTACACAGTGCCTCTTCATAAAAATCATATTATTAATTATTACCACGATTATCAATCTTAGCAATATCAACTATAGATAATTCCTGATTATTGAATGCGTGTTCAAGACTTGATATAAGTGCATGGGCTGTATCAAGACTTGTAAGGCAGTGAACGCCTGTCTCGATAGCATATCTTCTGATAAGGAATCCGTCCTTGGCTCTCTCAATACCACTCTCTGGTGTATCAATTACAAGGTCAATCTTATGCTCTAAGATAAGGTCAAGGAGTGTAGGAGCTTCCTGGCCGATCTTATTAACCTGAATTGCATGTACGCCATTTTCCTTAAGAACCTTGGCTGTTCCTCTTGAAGCATAAATCTTGTAACCTAATGCTTCGAATCTTTGTGCAATATCAATACCATCCTGCTTATCCTTATCTGCAAGAGTCATGATAATCTGCTTATGCTTTGGAAGTCTGATTCCGGCTCCCTCGAATGCCTTATAAAGTGCCTCATCAAAACTCTTAGATATACCAAGACACTCACCTGTAGACTTCATCTCTGGTCCAAGGCTGATATCAGCGCCTCTGATCTTCTCAAATGAGAATACAGGCATCTTGATAGCATAGTAATCTGCTGCCTTCTGAAGTCCCGGCTCATATCCTAATTCCTTAATTGTCTTGCCAATAATAACCTGTGTAGCAAGCTTGACAATTGGAATACCTGTAACCTTGCTAATGTATGGTACTGTACGGCTTGAACGAGGGTTAACCTCAATTACATATACCTGATCATTATATACGATAAACTGGATATTAATCATACCCTTTACATGAAGTGCTCTTGCAAGTCTTCCTGTATAATCTTCAATCATATCTACAATCTTAGGTGATATAGACTTAGCTGGATATACTGAAATACTGTCTCCTGAGTGGATACCGGCTCTCTCAATATGCTCCATGATACCAGGAATAAGAATATCCTGACCATCGCATACAGCATCAACCTCAATTTCCTTACCCATAAGATACTTATCAACGAGAATCGGGTGATCCTGCTTAATTCTGTTGATGATGTTCATGAATTCAACTACATCTTCATCAGATACAGCGATCTGCATACCCTGTCCACCAAGTACATATGAAGGTCTTACAAGCACTGGATATCCAAGTTCATTGGCAGCCTTAAGGGCTTCCTCAACTGTGAATACAGTCTGTCCCTTAGCTCTTGGAATCTGTGTCTGCTCAAGAATCTCATCAAAAAGTTCTCTATCCTCAGCAGCATCAACATCTTCTGCCTTAGTTCCAAGAATAGGAACCCCCATCTTCATAAGCGCTTCTGTAAGCTTAATAGCTGTCTGTCCACCGAACTGTACAACTGCTCCGTCCGGCTTCTCAAAATCTACGATAGATTCAACATCTTCTGCTGTAAGTGGCTCAAAGTAAAGCTTATCAGCAATATCAAAGTCAGTAGAAACTGTCTCTGGGTTATTATTTATAATAACTGTCTCGAAACCTTCTTTTTTGAATGCCCATGTACAATGAACTGAACAGAAGTCGAACTCAATACCCTGTCCAATTCTGATTGGACCAGAACCAAGTACAAGAACCTTCTTCTTATCCTTAGTCTCTACAGCTTCATTTTCGCTTCCATATACTGAATAGTAGTATGGAGTTGTTGCTGCGAACTCGGCAGCACATGTATCAACCATCTTAAATGCTGCATGGATATTATACTGGTCTCTTAATTCCTTGATTTCTCTTTCTGTGTGTCCTGTTAAATCTCCAATAACATTATCAGGGAACTCAATTCTCTTAGCTTCTCTTAAAAGACTCTCTGTAAGAGGTCCTCTCTTAAGAGCATTCTCCATATCAACAATAATCTGGAGCTTATCAATAAACCATAAGTCAATCTTAGTAATATCATGCATCTTGGCTGCAGAAATGTGTCTTCTTAAACCTTCAGCTATCTTCCAGATTCTTCTGTCATCTACAATATGAAGTTCCTCAAGAAGTTCTTCATCTGTAAGCTTTGTAAAGTCATATGACATAAGGCTGTCAACATGCTGTTCAAGAGAACGGATAGCCTTCATAAGACCTCCCTCAAAGTTATCAGAAATACTCATAACTTCTCCTGTAGCCTTCATCTGTGTTGTAAGAGTTCTCTTAGCTGAGATAAACTTATCAAATGGAAGTCTAGGAATCTTAACTACACAGTAATCAAGTGCTGGCTCGAAACTTGCATAAGTCTTTCCTGTAACTGCATTCTTAATCTCATCAAGTGTGTAACCAAGTGCAATCTTAGCTGCAACCTTGGCAATAGGATAACCTGTTGCCTTAGAAGCTAATGCTGATGAACGGCTTACTCGAGGGTTAACTTCGATTACACAGTACTCAAAACTGTCTGGATGAAGTGCATACTGTACATTACATCCACCTGTGATACCTAATTCATCAATAATTCTTAATGCAGATGTTCTTAACATCTGGTATTCCTTATCAGAAAGTGTCTGTGAAGGAGCTACTACGATACTGTCACCTGTATGAACACCAACAGGGTCGATATTCTCCATGTTACAGATAGTAATACATGTTCCGTTGCTGTCACGCATTACTTCGTATTCGATTTCCTTCCAGCCCGCGATACAACGCTCAACAAGAACTTCTCCAACTCTTGAAAGTCTTAAACCATTCTCAAGAATTTCTCTTAATTCCTGTACATTATTAGCGATACCACCACCGCTTCCACCAAGTGTGTAAGCTGGACGGAGAACTACAGGATAACCAATCTTAGCTGCAAATGCTTCACCATCTTCAACATTATTAACAACGAGTGAAGGAGCACATGGCTCACCAATCTTTTCCATAGTTTCCTTGAACATAAGACGGTCTTCTGCCTTCTTGATTGTAAGTGCAGTTGTACCGATAAGCTTTACATTATGCTCCTCAAGGAATCCTGTCTCAGCGATTTCCATTGCAAGGTTAAGTCCGGCCTGTCCACCAAGTGTAGGTAAGATGCTGTCTGGCTTTTCCTTTAAGATAATCTGCTTTAATGCTTCAACTGTAAGAGGCTCAATATATACCTCATCAGCGATATCTTTATCTGTCATGATAGTAGCAGGGTTAGAGTTTACCAGTACTACTTCAATTCCTTCTTCTTTAAGAGAACGGCATGCCTGTGTTCCGGCATAGTCAAATTCTGCTGCCTGACCAATAACGATTGGACCAGAACCTATAACTAATACTTTCTTAATACTCTCATTCTTTGGCATGTTCTTAGTCCTCCTTCTTCATCATGTCCATAAATCTGTCAAACAGGTACGCTGTATCCTGTGGACCAGCGCAGGCTTCTGGGTGGAACTGTACTGTGAATATATTCTTTCCAACATATTCAAGTCCCTCATTAGTCTTATCATTAACATTTTCAAATGCAGGTACTGCAACCTTGTTGTCTAATGTGCTTTCATCTACAACATAACCGTGGTTCTGTGATGAAATATAGCATTTGCCAGTCTTTAAATCCTTAACAGGGTGGTTGGCACCTCTGTGTCCGTACTTAAGTCTGTGTGTATCAGCACCTGTAGCAAGTGCCATAAGCTGATGTCCAAGACAGATTGCAAATATTGGAACATTGCTGTTATACAGCTTCTTAATTTCTTCAATTATTTCTACGCATTCCTTAGGATCTCCAGGTCCGTTAGATAACATGATTCCGTCAGGATTAGATGCAAGAATTTCTTCAGCCTTAGTATATGCCGGATATACTGTAACTTCACAACCTCTGTTGTTAAGTGATCTTGCAATATTCTTCTTGGCACCGAAATCCATAAGAGCAACCTTAGGTCCTTTTCCCGGAAGAACATACTTTTCTGAACATGTAACCTTTCTTACAACTCCCTTAACGCTGTATTCCTTAATCTTAGGAAGTACTTCATCAAGATTGTAATTCTCATTAGTTGTAATCATACCGTTCATTGTACCCTTTTCTCTTAAAATCTTAGTAAGGGCTCTTGTATCAATTCCACAGATACCAGGTATATCATTGTCAAGAAGGAATTTCTGGATAGGATCTTCGTTTCTGAAGTTGCTTGCCATTCTAGAAAGCTCACGTACAATATATCCGTCTGGCCATGCTCTCTGAGACTCCATATCCTTATAGCATACGCCGTAATTACCGATAAGAGGATATGTCATTGTTACTGCCTGTCCTGCGTATGAAGGATCAGTCAGCACCTCCAAATATCCTGTCATAGATGTGTTAAAGACAATCTCACTAATAACTTCGCGGGTCGAACCTATGCTGGTTCCTTCAAAGACCGTTCCATCTTCAAGTATCAAAAATGCTTTCATGAATGCCACCTTAATTCCTTTCGTTTATTTAATTTAATCATTTGCCCAAGAAACGCCAAAATCACTTTTGCGCAAAAAAAAAGACACAAAAATGCCTTTTTTCTCTCAAACTTTACAATATGTTACCATAGTTAAATGTAATTTTCAAGCAAATATTTATCTATGTTTTGCATAAAAATACATACTTATATGTATATAATGGATATCGCAGCCCATAACAGGTCTGAACCTTTTCCAGACCTGTTATGACCAGCATAGTAAACTACCTGTTCTGCGTTATTCCATCATCATTGATCGTCCATATCTGTATGCATTTTTCATCTGGGACAGTTCTTTCTCCATCAGAACCTCCCCTGCCATATTCATCAAACCATCCCTGTGCATTATTATACACAGAATCATTAATGAGTTCTTTCTTATATGTACCGCTCGAAACTTTCAGACATATTCTCTTTTTCTTCGACCACTGCGCATATATATAATACATTCCGCCATCAACATCTACCAGTTTTGATACAGTATCACCCTTTTCATATCTGGCTCCCTTTCCATCCTTTTCAGAATTCCATGAATCAAAATTATATCCTGGTCTTGTAAGTTCATATGGAATGCGGTTATTTTTCTCATAACCGGTTACAATTATTGTATCATCTTCATATCCACCATTGACATCCATGCCGAGGCTGTATGAGTTTTCTTTCCACACAGCATTCAAATCCACTATGTCTCCGTCTATATATGACAATATGTTTCTGGTATTATTAAAAGGTCTTACTAATGAATTATCATTCTTTTTCCAGCATATGCCTGTCCACCCTGAAATCCCATATACATCAGAAACCTCGGGCAGTTCACCTATTCTGTCATATATGAACTTTCTTTTATAGAATCCCAATTCATCCCACTGCCAGCCTGCAATACTCCTGTTTTCCAGATTCCCGCTGGAAGCCTGAGGCTTATTTCCATACAAATGCACCTCATAAACTATCGGGCATATATAAATATTTACAGTTACATTATCAAGCACTGTACCGCTAAGACTACTGCTGTACTCCCAGTCTGTTTTCCATCCAGGATAAGTATTTACGCTTATTGAATATGTAGAATCCCCGATTATTTTTTCTGAATATTGATAAACAGAACTCTGTTTTCTCTGCCCATTAATATCTATATTCAATCTTGCATGACTGTTATAGCTTTCTTCTTTTATCCATTCTTCATTATCAGACAGGAAAAATATATTAGCCTTAACATCGTAATCACAGCGTTTCCACTTTGCCTTTATTGTAATGTTCTTATTTGTATAAGCACCAATATCAACCCTCACGCCTGCTGTTCCAAAATCATAATATGATTTTCCTGCACCAGAAACTTCCCATCCTGTAAATATATATCCAGCTCTTGAAACTCCTTCAATCCTTACATAAGGAGTTACTCCGACACAGTCATAATAATTAGAAACTGTTGTTCCATCTTTAGGCACAGAAGCATTATAACCTGCAATTGTATGATACTTTCCATATTTATCTGCAAGATATTTACCTACTCTCAAATCTTTAAACCACTTCCCGGCATTGGGGCCTCTATCTTCCTGTGATTCATAATAAATATCTGTGCATCCGCCACCGCCTAAATCAACTGTTATGCTATGTTCAACCTTATACTCATCCACAGCCGCAAATATTGCAACTCCTGTTGCACACACTGCAATCAGAAAAATTACAATTCCTGCAATAATTTTTCTTTTCAAATGTTTCATAAAATTCTCCTCACACATGCTCACAATTCATGCATGATAACATCCGAAAAATCCATAAAATAAAAACACGCGCATAATAGAATACCTTTACAGGCATAATAATACCACGCGTATTTATATTATTCAAATATTAAAATGATTTTTAATAAATTTTTAATCTTTTATTTCCATCTGGCCTATATACTTCCATGTACTTCCATTATCCGAAGACTGGTACTTCGCTGCGGTCTTGCCGTCATTATACACACCATTCTTTCCCTGGGTAAGATAAATAGTTATTATCCCTGTAGAATCAACAACCGGAACGAGTGCCTCTTTATATACGTCATTCCATTTTAACTGTTCTGTTGACTCTGAAGTCACAGATGTTCCATCTGCTTTAGAAGAACTTTCCTGATTCTGGCTGTTAGCTGCCGAACTGTCAAGTTCCTGTGCTTCAAGTATTACCTTTGCAAATGTTTTTCCACCATCATCTGTTTTATACAGATTACTATCCATTCCATCAACATAATCATAACAGAAAAATCCAACATCCGCTGTCACATATACAACACCTTTAATAATATTGGTTGCAGGACCGCTTCCTACTGTTTCCCAGCTTTCTCCGCCGTTAGATGTTTTATATATTCTGGATGATTCATTGGTATCATTACTTTTAGCGTAACCGCATATAACAACACCATTATTAACATCAAAAAATTTAACATAATAATAATCTGCATTATATATGTTATCAAGCTCACATGTAGTCCAGTTTTCACCTTTATCATCGGAATAAATAACCGTAACCGGCACTTTCGTACTATTAGCAGTCTTTCCTCCATATACAAAAGCCGTTTTTTCTGTTGTTATCATGTAACTGCCTTCTTTTAAAGAGGTTGTGCTGTTATCCTCATACAAAAGATATGAATACGAAGCCGGCACAGTAACATATTTTTCGCCTCCGTCATATGTTATATACAGCGAATTATCCCTGACTACATAATTGGCAAGCTGATCCTTATTAGAATTAGTCGTAACTTCTGTATCTCCGCCAGAATCAATGCCAAGATTGGCATAATACTGCTTCAGTCCATAATCTTCCGAACTGAGTACTGATGTAACATAAAGAGTTCCGGTATCATTAAAATTATCATCGAGATAAAAAGATACTACCCATTCACATTTAAGTACACCATTATCCATTATTCCATCCCATGATGAAAAATAATCAGACTCTGTGTCCTGAGGAACAACCCAGAAAGATAATAATACAGTATTATTATCCGAATCCAGCATAGTTACTGAATCAATACCATATTTCTTTACAGACATGGAATATGATACAAATCTCTGTCTGTACTGGTTAACATATTTATTAAGCCATGCCTTGGCTAACTCAGTCATATCCTCATTGGAATATCCCGTAACATTAGAATCAACATCTATACTGAATGTATATCTTGATTTAATGTCTAACTTCTTACTTTCATATCTTGAAATATAACTGTATGCAAATATTGCAATAACAATCAGGCAGAACACTACCAGAACAATACATGTAAGCATTCTTGTCTGAAATTTCTTACTTTTCTGGTTCATAGCTGCCTCCTGTCATCAAAATTCTCTCTTATTATGCATTGCTTCTCTTATAATTACTCTGTAATACTTATACCACCATAAGAAGTACATAGCACCCGCACCAAGAAGAAACATAATCAGCACAACAAATGGATGTATTGCATAAATCCATGTTGGAGAAACGCTTCTGTTAAGTACCGGAAGACCATATGCCAGAAGAACACATATTGCCATAATTGTACCATTAAGTACGCTTCTGTTCTCATATATTCCCCTGAAATGGTCAAATGCTATGATAGCAAACATTTCTCCTATCGGTCTTGAACATACCGTAAGAATACACAGCATCAGACTGTTAAGAACAGGTACCTGAAAAATCATAAGAATTATAAAATAAAATACAAACTCTGTTGCTATTTTATATATAAATTTTCCAAGGAAATTCATATATGGACTCACAAGCATAACCCTGATCATAAGGTAATCCCTGTCGCCCATCGCAAAAATCGTAGTATTTGCAAGACTTCCGCATATAGTTGAAAGCATTACAAAAAGATATATTATTGTTGTGCCCTGATGAATTTTAATCAGCGGGAAAAAAAGTGCCATAATCATATATGGAATAAACATAAACAATAACACATACAAAAATTTTCTTATAAACTCCCATAACATCATGAATATCTGTGACACAATTCCTACTGCCATCCTGCCCTTTGACTTTTCACCAAAGGCATCCTCCTTTAGATGCTTTTTCACTAAAGGAAGACTCTTTATCAGACGTATACCGCCCTCTGTACCCTCATAGTATCGTAATATTTTCTCAGCAAACAGCTTTCTAAATAATTTCATTGTCTGCCTCCCCAAGTATATCTAATACAGCTGCCTTAATCTCAGGAATCTGCATTGTTTCATATGATATCTGATTAAGTTCCCCGTTATTAAGCACAACAACATCCTGTGAGATTCTGTGTGCAATTTCAAGGAGTCCTGTAGATATCAGGATAATATGTTCATCCTTCATCTCATTAAGTACCTCAAGCATATCATCAATATACTCATCAGTACAGTAATCAAGTGCTTCATCAAACATCATTACATATGGCTTCTGGATAAGAAATGCTGCAAGCTGAAGTCTCTTCTTCTCTTCAAAGCTGTACTCAGCAATATGCTTATCTCTTATTTCCTGTGAAAGCTTTACCTTTTCAAAATAATATTCCGGTTCTTCACAGTCCCTGTTCATATCGCACAACATATTTACAAACTGGTAGCCTGTTATAAGCATAGGAAGAACACTCTGCTTTGCAGCAAAAAACAATGTGCTTTTCTCCTTAGTCTTAATCTCTCCTGAATCCACAGGAATATCTCCTGCTATACACTCAAAAAGAGTGGTTCTTCCAGCACCCGGACCTCCAAGAATAGGATATATCCTGCCTTTATTAAATATATATTCAACATCAGTAAGAACTCCTGTCTTACCAAAGCTCTTCTTTAAATGATTTAAATGTAACATTATAATTCTCCTGCATTAAATGTGTCATATTATTATATTACATGTTTATTTGATTTGTAAACCTGCAAAACCGTATTATATTGCATTTATTCAGCAACAATGATATAATTCTGAAATATTTTGCTAATAATATTAAAAAATGTAGAGGTGTACAAGATTGAAAGATTTTTTTAAAAGAAAAGGCTGGAGAATCTGCTTTGCAGCATATATATTTATATACCTTCCATGGTTTTCAACTCTTGAAAAAGTAATTAACAGTGATTATCCCGGGCTTCATATCATCAATATTCCTTTTGATAATATGATACCTTTCTGTGAATACTTTATAATTCCATATGTATTATGGTTTTTATATGTGGTTGCAGCTTGCATATATATGTATTTTAAGGCAGATAATAAAGAATTCATACAGTTTGCGTTATCACTCATAATCGGTATGTCACTCTCTCTTACTATATGTATGATATATCCTAATGGTCTTACATTAAGACCTGATTATATCCCTGATAACTTCTGTGGAAAGATAATCAATGCACTATATACAATAGATACTTCAACAAATGTATTTCCAAGTATACATGTATACAACTCACTGGCAGTTAATTTTGCATTACTGCGTTGCAGAGCTTTAAAGGGACATATAATAACAAAGACATTATCTTCCATTCTTTGCATCCTTATATGCCTTGCAACCGTATTTTTAAAGCAGCATTCTGTAGTCGATGTAATCGGAGCAATAATTCTTTATATCGTTCTTTACATTTTCATATATGTTATTGACTACAGCTGTTTAAAGAAAGCTTAGTGGATTCTCTTTAAACATTTTGAAAGAAGTTCTATAAGAAGAACTACAACAAACAATACAATAAGAATTGAGCCGACGGCGTCCCATCTGTAATTGTTCATATAGACAATCAGTGGGGCGCCGATTCCGCCTGCACCTACAAGTCCCAAAGTACTTGCCGACCTTACATTCACATCAAGCCTGTACATCACAGCATCTTTAAACTGAATCTTAAGTTCCGGTACTGCCACATATCTTAGTCTTGCAATAAAGCCTGTTCCTGCACATTTGTATGCATTCCATGCCGCCATATTCCAGTTATCAACAGCAACCGTAAATCTCTTTGTAAGAAGCCCGATACTGCACATCATCATTGTAAGCACTCCGGCAAAGCTGCCCGGTCCGGTAACTCTTATAAATATAAGTCCATACACATACACAGGGACAGTTCTTATCGCCATCACAATAAGTCTTCCCACAAAAGCCACAGGTGCCGGAACAAATTTCCTTGAATTAATTAACGTAAGAAGAACTGCAAATACCGCACCTGCACATGTTCCTGCAACAGCGATTGCAATAGTCTCAAGCATAAGATACATAACTCCGCTCTTTCCTGACATAAACATATAATTCCAATCAGGGTGCGTGATTCCATGTGCAATAGCGCCAACAACCTTAATTCCAAGCTTTGAAGCCGACACATCTTTGATTGCACTGAGGCTGTACAGGAAAAGTGCCATGATACATACACTTATAATCACATTTGCAGTTGTATTTCTCTTAATACGTCCATCAAGATATGCTTTCAGGAATGTACTTATTCCCTCAATCACAAGCACTGCGACAAAAAGCATAACAAGAATCATTCCAACCCTGCTGTATTCACGCCAGCTTATCTTTTCATTAAGCAGTAGTCCTATTCCACCTGCACCTACATAGCCAAGTATTGCCGCATGTCTTATATTAGCTTCCAGTACATAAAGCGAATTACTAAGATATCCCGGCAGCAGTTCAATAATAACTGTCCGTGAAAATGCTTTAAATTTTCCTGCTCCTATAGCTGTAACTGCTTCGTATGGCTTCAGTGTCAGACCTTCAATATCCTCACCACCAATTCTTGCCATTACAGCCCATGTCGATACAGCTATTGCAATAGTTCCTGCTGCCGCACCAAGCCCCCATATAAATGTTGCTACAAGTGCAAGTATAAGCACAGGTATTGTTCTTACACACTGTACAATAACTCTCACCACAATCCTTACATATGATTTCTTAATAAGATTGCCTGCATATAAAAATGCAGTAAAAAGTCCAAACACAGCACCTATAAATGTACCCGCAATTGACATCTGCACAGTCTTAATAAGTGGTTCAATAATCTTACCACAATATCCTGTATCCGGTGGGAACATTCTTTTTATGAATAATACAGCCTGACTGCCTCTCTTTATAATTACATTCATATCAAAGCCTGTTACAGCAAAACAGAATATTATTATAAAAAGCATTACCAGTGCCGTAATTCTTCTGATAACCTTCATTCTATTCATGCTTTTCATACGCACCACCATATATGAATTCAATATTCTCATCTGTTACCTCTGACGACTTTTTATCAAGTACAAGTCTGCCGTCAGCAATTCCTATAATTCTGTCCGATTTCTTCAATGCGAGCTCTACCGAATGACTGTTCATAATAACCGTTATATTGTACTGCCTGTTAAGCTGTACAAGAATATCCGTAATCTGTTCTGCACTATATGGGTCTAGAGAAGCAACCGGTTCATCCGCAAGAATAATATCAGGCTTCTGCATTAGTGCCCTTGCAATTGCAACTCTCTGTTTCTGTCCTCCCGAAAGTTTTCCCGCATATGAATACATTTTTTCAGATAATCCCACTGCTTCAAGCTGCTTTCTTGCATATTCCTTCTGTTCCTTAGTGAATATACCAAAAAGTGCCTGAAAAGCATTTCTATCTGCCAATGCCCCATTAAGCACATTGTCTAAGCAGGTAATTGTATCAACAAGGCAGAAATCCTGATATATAGTGCCTATTGTTTTCTGAATATCTCTTTTCTTTCTTCCCTTAAGCTTTGTAAAATCCTGGTTATTAATAATAATACGGCCTGCAGTTGGCTTAATCATTCCATTAAGCAAGCGAAAAAGAGTGGTCTTTCCAGCACCACTCTTTCCAATTACTGATATGAATTCGCCCTGTTCTACTGAAAAACTAATGTTATCAAGGGCTTTATCTCCACCTTTATATAATTTACTCACACTGTCTATCTGTAACATGTATATTGTCCTCCCAGACAGCTTAAAGGTGAATTATTTCTTTAACATATTCTGCGCCGCACGCTCTGCATCATAATCAGAGCTTTGGGCATACTGATATCCAATATGGCTTAATACATTCAAAACTTTAAGTCCGTCTTCACTTTTTCCTATATTAATACAAGCATCTGCAAATGCTTTCTTAAAGCCTTCTGACATAATATCTGAATTCTTACTAACACATATTGTATCATCCATTATCTGATCTGTCACTGCCAAAACTGCAGTCTGTTTATAACAATCATCTGTACCACCGAATTTGCTCATCCAGTTAGCTGCATATTTTGCTCTCATATGTGCAAATCCGACAATAACATCAACCTGTCCTGCTGCAAGTCTTGACATAGATGTTGTATATGAATCAGACTGTACGACATTGGCAAGGTCACTTATCTGCTTCCCATAATTATTGTAAAGCCACAAACTTGGGTATATATAACCTGATGCTGATGAAGCACCCATTACAGCCCATGTTGCACCATTCAAATCATCCCATGTAAGCTTCTGTCCTGCATTAACCTTGGCAGCAAGCTCCTGTCCCTTAGTACTTGGTCCTGCAAGAATTATTGAACGGTAATATGTTGTAAGATTATCTGTAAACGCTTCCTCCGTTCCGTCATTCCAGTCCTTGGCATTAAGAGAATCCTTGTTAATAGCTTTTCTCTGTGCAGTAAGCAGAACATCACAGTCATCATCATATGTAACATAAGTTCCGCCAGAAATAAATCCTGCATCTGCTGTTCCGGCACTTAAAGCTTCTCCTACTGCACTGTAAGAAGTTCCTACTGTAATCTCAACATTGCCTACATTATACCCCTGTGTAGCAAGTTCATCTTTAATCATGCCGCCAAGAGGCTCAAGTCCTGTAAGCAGCGTATCAGCATCCTGATACGGTGCAATCATTATTCTGAATGTATCAATATCCTTAGAATCTTCTTTAGTTGTATCTTTTCCACAGCCTGTCAGCCCTGCTGATAATCCCATGCAAAATGTCGCTGTAAGTAACACAGCCATTCCTTTTTTCAAATATTTTGTTAATTTCATTATTTTGTCTCTCTTCCAATTTCCTTTAACATATTCTTATCGCTTCTAATTGTAGCACATGCAACAGTAGTAAGCATATTACCTGTAATAGTAGCAGACGCACCAGACTGAAATGCCTTGATTCCGTCTCCTGTAAGAAGTGCTCTTCCTGCACCAAGTCTTATATCAGCCTCCGGGTTAATATATCTAAAGAATGCTATTGTTCTTAATATCTCAGGCTCAGTAAGTCTTCTCTCATTCTCAAGAGGTGTACCCTTAATTGGCATAAGTGCATTAAGAGGAATAGAGTCAACTCCGACTTCCGCAAGACTTATTGCCATATCAAGTCTGTCTTCCCAGTCTTCGCCCATTCCTATTATACCACCTGAACATGCCCACATACCTTCTGCTTTTACAAGCTTTAAAGTTTCAATCTTCATATCGTATGTATGTGTAGTGCATATATTAGGGAAATTTCTTCTTGAAGTCTCAATATTATGGTGATAACTTGTAACACCTGCTTCATGAAGTCTGTGAAGCTGCTCAGCATTAAGAAATCCCATAGATGCACACAGCTCAATATCACATTCTTTATTCATAGTCTCATAAGCATGAACAGCCTTTTCAAATTCCTCACCGGTAAGAGCTTTTCCAGCTGTAACAATCGAAAAACGGTCAACACCTTCTGACTCATTCAGCTTACACGCCTTTACAATATCCTCTTCTGGAAGAAAATCATATACCTCACAGTCAGTGTGATTGTGTGCAGACTGTGCACAGTACTTACAATCCTCTGGACATTTGCCGCTTCTTCCATTAATTATAGAACATAAGTCAACCTTATCTCCAACAAAATGTTTTCTTATCCTGTCTGCCCCTTCACAAAGTTCATCCAAATCGCAATTCAGAAAAAATGTCAAATCATCCTGTCTTTTAATTCTTCTTCCGTTAATAATCTCTTCTGCCAGTTCTAATGGTGTCATATATACATACCTCTTTTGAAAAATATTTATTAGATTATAGAACTGAAAAAGGCGAATGTCAACAAATTGTGCCTTGCAGTTGACATTCGCCATATGTAATTACCCGCTGGTATTCTTTATCTCTTACCTATATCTGCCATATCATGTATAACATCAGATATATTCTCTACAGTTGAGGTTATTCTGTTATTAAGATCTGTACAGCTCTTAGCAAGCTTTCCTACCTCTAATGCTACAACTGAAAAGCCTTTTCCCGCCTCACCGGCTCTTGCAGCCTCAATAGATGCATTAAGTGCAAGAATATTCTGCTTTCTCTGTATGCCATCAAGCTGCTTGGTATTCTCCTTGATATCTCTCACATACTCTTCACAGCTCTTAACACCACCTGTAAGCTTTGTAATCAATTGTCCATTGTACTTAGAATTATATTCTGAATTAATAAAATTATTAAGTACTGCTCCTAGCAGGTTAGCTGCCGCATTAATCTCTGCCTCTGTTCTTACTGTAACTTTTCCTAACGCCTCAATATACTCATCCTCATTAATACCCAGTTCTCTTGCAACACCTCTGAATTTCTCTTCATCCGGATGCTCAGGTAAAACCTGACCTCCGATTACAGAGCCAAGCACTGTACCATCGCTTAACTTAAGCGGAATACCAAAATCCACAAGTCCAGCATGACAATGATATACACCTTGTCCCTCAGCGTCACATTTCTCACATCTTCTGCATCCTTCCTTACTTCCTCTGGTAAGCTTTATACAGAAATCTGTAAAGTTGTAACATTCGGAAATATACTTTCCATCAGCTCCAACTGCAACCGTGGCTAATCCTGTTGCCACAGCCCAGTCAGACATAATTGATTCAAATTTCTCCATATCAGCAAAATCTTGAATCTTCATGCTTAAACCACCTCTTTTTCAATTGTCACATGTATTGATTGAGTAAATTTTAACAAATAAGACCTCTAAAGTCAATGAATATGAGTAATTATCAACATTTTTATGTACTGGCTCTGTATTAATGATGGAACAATCTCATTCCTGTAAAGCACATAGCCATTCCTCGCTTATTGGCTGTTTCTATAACCTGATTATCTCTTACAGAACCACCAGGCTGTGCTACATACTTAACACCAGACTTATAAGCTCTTTCTATATTATCTCCGAATGGGAAGAATGCATCTGAACCGATTGTTACATCAGTATTGCCTGCAAGCCATTCCTTCTTTTCCTCTGTTGTAAATACAGATGGTTTCTCTGTGAATACTCTCTCCCAGTCATTGAGAATATCTTCATACTCATCACCAATATAAAGGTCAATTGCATTGTCTCTGTCAGCACGGCCTACGCCTTCCTTAAATGGAAGATTAAGGACCTTTGGATTCTGGCGGAGATACCAGTTATCAGCCTTCTGACCTGCAAGTCTTGTACAATGGATTCTTGACTGCTGTCCTGCTCCGATACCGATTGCCTGTCCATTCTTTACATAGCATACAGAATTAGACTGTGTATACTTAAGTGTTATAAGTGCAATAATCATATCAATCTTAGCAGACTCTGGAATATCCTTATTCTCTGTTACAACATTTGATAAAAGTTCCTTATCAATAACAAACTCATTTCTTCCCTGTTCAAATGTTACACCAAACACCTGCTTTCTCTCGATTGGTTCAGGCTTATACTCAGGGTCAATCTTAATGATATTGTAGTTACCCTTCTTCTTAGCCTTTAATATCTCAAATGCCTCCGGCTCATAGCCAGGTGCAACAATACCATCTGAAACCTCATGCTGGATAAGCTTTGCTGTAGCAACATCACATACATCTGATAATGATATGAAATCACCGAAAGATGACATTCTGTCTGCACCTCTTGCTCTTGCATATGCACATGCGATTGGGCTTAATTCTCCGATTGCTTCGTCAACCCAGTAAATCTTCTTCTCAACATCTGTAAGAGGAAGTCCTACTGCAGCACCTGCTGGAGATACATGCTTGAAAGATGTAGCTGCTGGAAGTCCTGTAGCTTTCTTTAACTCCTTAACAAGCTGGTATCCGTTAAATGCATCAAGAAAATTAATATATCCTGGTCTGCCGTTAAGAATCTCTACAGGAAGGTCACTTCCGTCTTCCATAAATATTCTTGAAGGCTTCTGATTAGGGTTGCATCCGTATTTTAACTGAAATTCGTTCATATTCTTTCTCCTTAATTATTTTACATTCTTGTTAATAATTCTTGTTTCGTATTCACCTGTAGCAATATCAATATATCTTACAAAAAGTGAAACCTTATTATCTGCATTAAGATTATCCCAGATCATCTGTGTGAATTCTTCAATATCGCCAGATATCTTAACCCAAGTAGGTTCTCCCTCATAGCTTGGAAGTGGATTGCCATCACCCATATATGTATGGATATAATGCCCCTCTCCTGCAAATGCTGCATCATATGTATATGTGTGTCTTTCACAGATGTCAGGATTACCATTATGGCTCTTTAATATTGACATTGCATATGAATATTCATTATTCTCAATGTGAAGCACACTTGAAATTCTTGGTGTATAGTTAGGTGCATCATGCTCATATTTTCTTACTCTTAAAGATTCTTCAAATGTTTTTCCTTCTGAAAGACCATCATAAACCGTATCAGTCTGGTCTCCATTAGTAACTATAGTATTATTGCCAAGTACTCTTACAGGGGCATAGATAATAAGCTCTGGTGCAACTAAAAGTGTTGATGGGTCAAAAGCTTCTGTTCTGATACCCTCTCCGTCCTGTACAAATACACGGTTACGGCTGCTCTCGCTTCTTCCCATAATAAAGTAAGCTGAAACTGCCTTCTTACCATCCTCTGACATTCCGGCAACAATTCCTCTGCCCGGATAAGCACATCCTGATAATTCCTCTGAAAGGTTCTTAATTGTCATAACTGACCTCCTGTTAAATGTGATGACTGCGTTCCTGATTCTATTCTCATCGCTACTAATTTGCCGCATGCGGCAAATGCAAAAAACCGCCTGGGAACGCAGCTTATAGCTTAACGTTGCCCAGGCGGTCGGCTTTTTTAATATAAACTGTACTCCCTGTGGGTTATCCCACAATGCCCATAAGGCATCTTCCGCCAGTTGTACAGCACTTATTAATAACATACAACAAAATATGTTAAATTGCAACACCATTCTTCTTAAGAAGTTCTCTTGCTGATTCAACTGAATCAACACCTGTTGCATTCTTAATTGGTGCAAATTCCTTTTCTCTTACTACCTCGAATGGCAGGCAACTGTCAAGCTCATGAATCATATCAAGAACAAGACCTTCGAACTTATATCCATTAGGCTTTTCCGGCTTAACAAGATCACCATTCGCATTAATATATGGAATCTTCTTCTCAACTATATGTAATGGAAGATTCTTTTCAACTATTCTTTCAAGATCTGAAACCTTAAACAGGTAATTAAGAATAACTCCGAAATTATATGCAGGATCACCCTTTGCATTCTTTGCATCCATCATTTCTTGTGTAAGCTCATAGTATTCAACAATTGAAGGCTTTCCATCTTCAAGACACATAACCCCAACCTTTTCATCTGGTGCAGCCTTTCTTACAACCTTAGCTCCCACTGCACAATGCTTCTCAATTGTAGCACCAACAAATACAGGATCTGCGATTCTCTGAAGCACGTTATCAACAGCGAATACATTGAGCCACTCAATTCCGTTATTCTCAAGAACCTCTGTCAATCCGGCTTTCTTTAAAGAAATATACCAGCCACCATTACCGTTAGGTGATGTAGCCATTCTTCCCTTCTCTTCAAGATATATTTTGCCATTATAATCAGTAGCTGCTGCCATCTCCTGCTTGAAGAAATGTACATATTCACTCTTATATCCAAAGAAGTTCTTCTCTTCAAAGAAAGAAACTGTTGCATCATTGTTCTTCTCACTTGTCATAACGAATAAATGTATATATGTTCCTGTTTCTTTAACAACATCCATAAGATTATTAATAAGACATTCAAATATATAAAGTTCCTTATTAACTCCTACATTATACATTCCCTTAGGATTATCAGAACCAAGTCTTGTTCCCATTCCACCTGCAAGAAGAATTGCTCCAACCTTTCCGGCTTTAATTGCCTCTACGCCTGTATTCTTAAATGTATCATAATTAGCTGCTATCTCATCAAGTTCCATGGCATCAAGAGGTGTGATTTCCCCCTTCTTAACAAGTTCAGATTTATGTTCAATAGCTGATAAAACCTCCATATCAGTCTTATCAATCTGTTCAAGAAGTGCATTCTTCTCATCATCTGATAATTCGTCATAATATCTTAATATCTGTTTCTGTCCGTACTTTGAAAGCTTAAGCTTTGCTTCTTCTAAATTCACTTTAAAATCCCTCACTTATTCTATTGCTTATTGTCTGACGACAACTTTATAATTATAATATATTAATAGTTGCCAAGCAACTTAATTGACTCTGCCTCTTCTTCAATTCCTCTTAAAGCATTCATAACTCTTGGATCATCAATGTTTCCTACAAAGTCAACAAAGAAGCGGAAATTCCATCTTTTGCCTTCTACATTACCCTCAATAGGTCTTGATTCAATCTTATTCATATTAAGCCCATTATATATAATGTGGCTTAACAGATTATAAAGAGTTCCTGCTTCATTGGCTGTTTCAAATACAATGCTCATCTTCTGTGCGTTCTTAACGAACTTTCTTGTATTAGTAACAATAACGAATCTTGTAGTGTTGCCTTCCTGATCTGTAATTCCTCTCTTAAGGATATCAAGTCCATAAAGCTCTGCTGCCTCCTTGCTTGCAATGGCAACATGAGTCTTATTATGCTCCTGAAAAATCATTTTGGCAGCAAGTGCTGTATTAGCCTGACTGATTCTCTGCCAGTCCTTATGTGTATCTAAGAATCTGTCACACTGCATAAGTCCCTGTGGATGTGAATATACAGCTGTTACATTATTAAGGTCAGTTCCCGGCAGTCCGAGTAACAAATGTTCAATCTTAACATAAGTTTCTGCAATTATGTAATTATCATATTCCTGTAACAGATCATACACATCTGCAACAATTCCTGCATTGGAATTCTCAATAGGAAGCACTGCATAATCAGCATTTCCCTGCTTAACTGCCTCCATACACTCTCTCCATGTAGGAACATTGAAATTATCAACATCCTTCCCAAAGAAATTAATCATGGCTGCATATGAATATGCTCCCGGAACACCCTGATATACTACCTTGCAGTCCTTCTTATTAATCTCATCAATAGCCTCATATGGTTCTCTTAAAGTCTGTCCCATCTTTTCAAGAAGCATATACTGATTCTTTCTCGAGTTAGCCATAATCTGTGAAAACAGATCATCAATGGCATGTACATTATCAGGATTCTTAACCAGCTTCTTGACTGATTCCAACTTAGCTTTCTCTCTTGCCGGATCAAGAACCTTTTTACCTGTTTCAATCTTATATTCTGCAACCTCAGTTGTCAGTTTCATTCTCTCTTCGAACAGCTCAACAAGCTGGCTATCAATTTTATCAATATTATTTCGTATCTCATTCAGATCTAACATATACTTCTCCTCTTTAAAGCGATGTATTGTTCTTATTGTATCACATTTTTAATGATATGCAATAAATGTACTTTATGTTATACTTAAGAAAATGTTCTTTAAGGACACACATAAGGGAGTGATATTATATGAAAAAAGCTATAACTATAGGAGTTTTGTCAGTTATTGGCATAGCACTTGCTGTTTTGATATTTATATCAGTAAGAAACAACCGTATTGTCTATAACAATGATAACGCTGTAGGTAACACAGCCGGCAATCTCAATAATGGTGGTTTGTTCTGTGAATATAATGACAAAATATATTTTGCCAATCCATATGATTATAACAAGCTGTATGTAATGGATTCTGACTGCACTAACGCCATGAAATTAAGCGATGACAGTGTTGGATCTATCAATGTCTGCGGCAACTACATATATTATGTCAAGAATAATTTCAAGCAGGAAACAATAGGTACAATATTCCGAGGCCAGTTTTTCGGGGTATACCGCTGTGACTTAAATGGTGAATCTCCAAAAGCACTGTACGACAAGTTATCCGGTATTATTGCACTTTCTGGTAACGATCTGTATTACCAGCACTATAGTGACACAACACCACTTGCCTTTCATAAAGTGGACATAGCCGGTAAGAAAGATACTAAAATATCTGATACACCATATTCTCCTGCATGCGTACAGAACCAGACAATATACTTTTCAGATCCAGAGGGAAAACATAATGTATTAAGCTACGACACTAAATCAGGCAGAACATCTGTCGTATATGACTGCAATTCTTATCTGGCAGATGTTGAGAACGGATATATATACTACATAGATTTAAGCAAGAATTATTCTTTAGTACGCTATAATCTATCTAACAAGACACTTGAGCAGCTGTATGCAGGCACTAAAGACAGTAAAGTAATCAACTTTAATGTATATGGAAATAAAATATTTTTCCAGTTAGAAGGTGATTCAGCTGAGACAGGATTATACAGGATGAATATAAATGGAACACAGATTGATCCTATTGCAATAGGTAATGTAACTAATATTCACTGTACATCAAGATACACATTTTTCCAGTATTATGAAGATCAGGGAGTCCTTTACAGGGTAAGCACAAGTGGTGCTGATACATCTGTTGAACAGATTACTATCAAATAACATTTTTATAAATATTATATAAATAATGCCCCACACTTTCAAATCAGTGCAGGGCATTTATTATATTTTACTCTTCAGTTTTCTCTTCTTCAATCTTAATTGAAAGCTCGTCAAGCTGTTTAGCATCTACAACATCAGGAGCATTAGTAAGTAGACAAGATGCGTCCTTTACCTTAGGGAAAGCAATGACATCTCTGATTGAATCTCTCTTAGCCATAAGCATTACAAGTCTGTCAAGACCATATGCAAGTCCTGCGTGTGGTGGTACACCATACTTAAATGCATCAAGAAGGAATCCAAACTTTTCATTAGCGACCTCATCTGTAAGTCCAAGTGCCTTGAACATTCTGCTCTGAACATCAGCCTGATGGATTCTTACTGAACCACCACCGATTTCTGTTCCGTTAAGAACAATATCATAAGCCTTTGCACGAACTGCACCAGGGTTAGTCTCAAGCATGTCAAGATCTTCATCCATAGGCATTGTGAATGGATGATGCATTGCAACGAATCTTTCTTCTTCATCTGACCATTCAAACTGTGGGAACTCTGTTACCCATAAGAACTTATAATCAGACTTATCAAGAAGACCCATCTGGCCTGCAAGTTCAACTCTTAATGCGCCAAGAACATTCCATACTATCTTATTTCTATCAGCAGCGAATAAGAGAAGATCTCCTGCTTCACCGTCCATAGCCTTAACAAGGGCATTCATCTGATCCTCTGTCATAAACTTTGCAAATGATGACTTATATGAACCATCTTCGTGAATTGCAATATAAGCAAGACCTTTTGCACCATATCCCTTAGCAAAATCAACAAGTGCATCAATCTTCTTACGAGGCATGCTTCCCTGTCCCTTTGCGTTGATTCCTCTTACAGAACCGCCATTCTCAAGTGCTCCTGTGAATACTCCGAAGCCGCAGTCCTTTACGATATCTGATACATTCTGTAATTCCATACCAAATCTTAAATCAGGCTTATCAGAACCAAATCTGTCCATAGCTTCCTGCCATGTCATTCTCTGGATTGGAAGCTTTACATCAACATCAAGAACTTCTTTAAAAAGATATGCAAGAAGTCTTTCATTAACATCAATTACATCATCAACATCGACAAATGATAATTCCATATCAATCTGTGTGAATTCAGGCTGTCTGTCTGCTCTTAAATCCTCATCTCTGAAGCATCTTGCAATCTGCATATATCTGTCATAGCCAGAACACATAAGCATCTGCTTAAAGAGCTGTGGTGACTGTGGAAGTGCATAGAACTTACCTGGATGAATACGGCTTGGTACAAGATAATCTCTTGCTCCCTCTGGTGTAGACTTAGTAAGCATAGGTGTTTCAATCTCTAAAAAGCCTTCATTTGCAAGAAATGCTCTTGTAAGAGTTGCAACCTTGCTTCTCATAATAATATTAGACTGGATATCAGGTCTTCTAAGATCAAGACATCTGTACTTAAGTCTGATATCTTCCTTAGTCTGGATATTTTCCTCTATTGGGAATGGAGGTGTCTCTGACTCTGAAAGAATTCTTAATGTCTTAGCAGCAATCTCAATGTCACCTGTCTTTAAATTCTCATTAACAGCACCGCTTCTCTTAATAACTTCACCCTCAACAGCGATTACGAATTCATTACGAAGTGTATATGCCTTGTCGAAGCCTTCCTTGCCAATTATATTTTCATCAAAAAGAATCTGTAGAATTCCACTTCTATCTCTTAAATCAACAAAAATAAGTGAACCAAGATTTCTTCTCTTGGCAACCCAACCCATTACAGTAACCTTCTTACCAATATCAGCCGATGAAACCTCTGTACATCTGTGCGATCTCTTTAAGCCAACCATTGACTCTGCCATCTTACTTTACCTCTTTCCTGTAATTAATTACTAATCTGCGAAGGACAGAATATCTTTGAGACTAAGATTATCTAAATCTATCTTGCTATTTCTTATTATCTCAAATGTTTCTTCCTCGTGAATCATACGCTGAAATTCAATAAACACTCTCATATCAAGATTCTTAATCTCCTCAATAAGAATATTAACAGCCGTATCAACATCAAATGCCTTCCTGTATGGTCTGTCGGATATCAGCGCAGCAAATTCATCTGTCACCTTAAGTATGCGTGCTCCAATCGGAATATCCGTACCCTTAAGATTATCCGGATAACCACTTCCATCGTAACACTCATGGTGCCAGAGAACAACTTTCATTATATTATCCGAATAATCATAATTTTTCAATACATCAAAGCTGATTTTAGAGTGCATTCTCATATATTTCATCTCTTCAACTGATAATTCAACTGAATTCCTGCCATATAAGTATTCTGATAATTTAAGTTTTCCAATATCATGAAGCATTCCTGCTATTTTTAATTCATAACATTCGCTCTCACTAAGTTCCATTCTTTTAGCAAGCTCATATGTAAGATTTGCCACAAGAATTCCATGCTGTATACCGCTTTTAAAATCCTTAACAATATATTCCAGTAATTCTTCATCGTTAATATTATTGTGTCCCATAGGTAGCCTCCCTGCCGCCCATATAGTATTTCTTTATAAACTCCTTTGCTGAAAGCGGTTTATCAAAGTAAAAGCCCTGAATGACATCACATCCGTAAGATACAACTGCATCAAGTTCTTCCTTTGTCTCTATGCCTTCAAAAACAAGATCATAATTTACCATTTTAAGCATTTCAATCAATGATTTAATAACCTGTCTGCCCTTATCATTCTTCAGTGACCGGCTCGCAAATACCCTGTCAAACTTGATTATATCAGCAGGGATATTTGCAATCTGGTTAAGAGATGAGTATCCAGAACCGAAATCATCAACATTGATTCGGAATCCTTTTTCTCTTAATGCATTGATAACATTTATCATTGTATCCAGAGCATCAATAAAAGTAGTCTCCAATATTTCAAGTTCTACAAGCGATGAATCTATATCATACTTTTTCTGAAGTCCAACCACATAATTAAGCAGTCCCTCACTTGTAAACCTCTGTCTTGATATATTAACCGATACAGGCACCGGCTTTATGCCTTTATCAATACATTCACGCTGAAATACAAATGTCTTATCAAGCATAATATCATCAAGCTTTCCTATCATTCCCGTATGCTCAAGTACCGGAACAAATCTCACTGGCGGTATAAGCTCACCATCTCTGTTCCTCATTCTTACAAGTGCTTCCGCACCAACAGCTTTTCCCTCTGATACAGAAATCTTAGGCTGGAGAAATATTTCTATCCGGTCTTCCTCACATGCACGCACGAATTCATTCGACATATCCATATGTTCAAGATATTCATTGCAGTTATCTTCTGAATAAATGCAACAATGAATATCAAATCTTCCCTTAGTTGACTTTTTAGCAAGATTAGCCCTGTCAACTGCCATTCTGACATCTAAGGCCGGATCATCATAAAAATAAAGTCCCACATATACATGCTGGTATACTAAAGGATATCTTGCAGATAATTCTGCCTCAAATGTCTCATTCTTTCTGGAAATATAATCAACTACATCTTCATGCGTCATTCCATCTACTTTATATGCACCCCTGAACTGATCGAATCCTATTCCATGAGATGCCAGGCATAAAGGCTCATTAACAAAATAAAAGTCTGCTATATCCTGCATAACCTTATCGCCTTCATCCATGCCATAAAAATCATTGATATATTTGAAATTACTGATGTCAAGTGCTAATAGTACTATTCTGTGTTCATTACTGTGTATAATCTCCGTAACTTTTTCATTAAATACATCATGCCCTGCCATCCCAAGATAACAGCCTCCCATATGCTTACACACCCCTTTGTATTACACGTTCTTAAACTTATTAAAATTATATCATATAAAACAATATAAATCTACCATCTAAAATTCATCAATTATTAACTTTGTGATGCGACATAGGTGTAGTATCTGTAATCGGTAAAAATGTATATCCCTCGCTAAGTCCCCACTGTATAATTTCTTCAACAGCATCAACACTGAATTCCCTTGTGTCGTGCTGGAGGACAACTGATACATTATTAGCCTTTATTCCATTAATTACATTATTTACGACCTGTGAAGAACTGTTTACTTCACCTGCATCACCACTTGATACATTCCAGTCACAATACCTTAAACCTTTAGCTTCAACAGCACATACAAGCTGGCTCATAATTCCATAACAGTAAGTGGCACTCACTGTATTAGACGAACCTCCCGGAAATCTTAACAAATCTGTTTTTTCTCCTGTCTGCTGCTGTATGATGTCGTTCATTTCATCAAAATCTTCGAAATATGCATCCAGACTCTGATATATTTTTGAATATTCATGTGATGCTGAATGAATTGCAACTGTATGTCCATCAGCAGCCTCTTTTCCTATAAGGTTCTGATATGCCGGCTTTCCATTTGTGACAAAAAATGTGGCTTTGACATTATATTTGTCTAACACATCAAGCAGTCTCTGGGTGTACTTTCCCGGTCCATCATCAAATGTCAGATACACCACTTTATTACCCGGATTGACTGTATTATCAGGCATTGGTGAATAAACCCTTACGCATCTTTCTACACTTGTCTTATTACCTGCTGCATCTTCTACTTCATATGTCAGAGTATATTTGCCGTCTGTCTGTGTATCTACATTTCCTGATACCTTTACCTTAGAAGTCAGATTACCGTCACAGGAATCCTCTGCCTCATAACCAGGCTCACAATATTGCGTTCCATTTTTAATATAATATGTAGTTCCATCAATGAGATTAATATCCGGTGCAGTTGTATCAACAACATGAACAATTCTTTCCGTATGCACTTCTATGCCTGCTGAATTCTTAACCGAATATATAATTTTCACATCTCCTGTAACATCAGAATCCACAAGTTTGTCTTTTGTCACTTTTTCAGAAATGTCACCATCAGCCTCATCAACAGCCATGCATCCTGAATCCTCATAGTCTGTTCCAGCCTCAATAGTTATTTCCGGACTTCCAATAAGAGTAATAACCGGCGCCTTACTATCTGCTTTCTGTATATTATCACCTGACACCTGTAGATTTTTGTCAGAATTTGTTATTCTTGTTTTATTTTTTTTATCAATAACAAATATAATGGCAACAATTGCCAGAAAAACAACTGAACCAATAATTAAGTATTTATACCATGCTTTTTTCATCATTCTTACCAGCTTCCTCTTTAGAACATTTTATGCATGAGTATTATACTTCTTTACTGTAAAATAAGCTAGTTAAAATACCTTACAAAATCAGGCAATTTCTATAATTCTTCCCATTTTTGCATTAGTTCTGTGAGATATTGATATAACAGTCCTGTTCTTGCTTACCCTGTTTAATGCATCAAGCACATTTTTCTCAGTATCAGCATCAAGATTAGCTGTTATCTCATCTAGCAGAAGCAGTTCAGGCTTTGCTGCTGCAGCCCTTGCAATTGACAATAACTGCCACTGTCCCTGTGAGAAATCTTCTGGCTTGCATATAGTGTCATAGCCGTTCTCAAGCTCCATGATTGCATCATGAAGACCTGCTGTTTTAGCTGCTTCAATTACATCTTCATCAGTAATCAATGTATCATACAGTGTAATCTGGTCTTTGACAGTTCCAGGAACCATATGGAAAGTCTGCTCGACATATCCATATACCTTTCTCTTTTCGCTATCTGGAATGGCTGTCGCCTTCTGACCTGCAATCAATACGCTTCCATTATCTGGCTCGTAAAGTCCAAGAAGGAGTTTAAATATTGTACTCTTTCCTGCACCTGTTCTTCCTGACAGAGTAACATGCTCGCCTTTTTTAATGCTAAAGCTTAAGTTCTCCACAACATTTTTATCATCATCATAAGAAAATGTTACATTGTTGAAGTCAACAAGCACATCAGTGTCAGCTTCCATCGCAGTATCCTCTGTGATGAATGAATCCTTTTTAACTGAGAATTCATCCAGCTCAAAAAATTCATTAATTCTGTGTACTCCGGCTATTGCTGACTGTATAGTCTGAATCTCCATGCCAAGATTCTCAACAGGAGCAAATATCTGTGAAATATAATTAATTACCGCAACTGCTGTACCTGCTGACATGCCAAAAAATGTAAGCACTGACTGGTTATCTGATGCTGAAAAAAGCATGACCACAGCAACAACAATAGCATTGAGAATAAGGATTACCGGTGAATATACAGCATCATAAAAATTATTTTTTTCAATTGCTGTGTAGCTTTCACATATATATTCATCATATCTTTGTGCCATATAATTTTCTTTGTCAAGAGTATGTATTGTTCTTATATTATGAAGAGTTTCCGGAACGTGTCCTGATGCCCTTCCAACAGCTCTTCTGTTCTCAATCTGTGCTGCCAGCATATTTTTCTGAATAATTCTTGTGAATACAAACAGGAAAGGAAGAATAACGAGAAGTACAATGGAAAGTCCTTTATTCTTAAACCATATAACAGTAGCAATACTTATTATCTTGCAGGCATCAGCAAACATACTGATAATTCCTGATGTAAACAGATTCTCAACTGTATCAGCATCACCAACGAATCTTGAAACAACAGTTCCAGGTTCCTGACTTGTAAGACCACTTGTTGTAAGACAGCTGTACTTATACATCAACGCACTTCTTAATGAGTGTGTAATCTTTTGTCCGAATACTGTAAGAAAAGTCTCTCTTGCACTCTCCATAAGACCTGTTATAAGAAGAAATCCGAAATACATAAGAACCATATAAAATGTGGGCATTGTACCTGATGTAATTGTATCAATAATCTTTGCAAGAATAAGTGGTGGAAACAGTGCCATTACGATTGCACCAACAACAGTAATTGCAATTCCTGCTGTAAGCAGCCACTTTTCTTTTATTGTGTTCAATATAACTTTGCCAACACTTTTATTCTTCATCAGATGCGCCTCCATTCTGTTCATTATAAAGAACCGCATACTGTGGGCATTTATTCATAATCTCATCATGTGTACCGGCTATGGTTTTTCCGTTCTCCATCCATATAACCTTATCCATCTGTGGGAACAGATATAATCTGTGTGAAATAAGAATCACAATACAATCCTTAGTGTATTCTTTAAGATTAGCAAATACTTTTCTTTCAGTATCCTTATCAAGTGCTGAAAATGGATCATCTAATATAATTAACGGCTTCTTATGGCAGAGTGTTCTGGCAAGTGCAAGTCTCTGTGCCTGTCCTCCTGACAATCTCACGCCAGTATTACCAACATAAGTTTCCTGACCTTTTTCCATCTCATTTACTTCTTCGTCAAAACACACTGCCTTAAGAAGCTTATCCACATTCTCATCATCACCCATCAGAATATTATTCTTAACTGTATCGTTAAACAATTCCGGATCATGTCCAAGATATGCTACAAGCCCTGCTTTTTTTGCATCATCGAGTTCTGAAAGTTCATTGCCGGCAATCTTAATGCTTCCTTTATATGGATATTCGCATAAAAACACCTTTCCAAGAGTTGATTTGCCACAGGCAACAGAACCTGTAACGCCAATAATGTTGCCTTTTTCTGCTTCAAATGTTACATCTTCGAATATATCAGAACCTCCCGGATAAGCAAATGTAAGCCCTTTTACTTCAAGTGTGCCACACTTCACACTGTTATCTGCTTTTTCATAATTCTCATGCTTCATAAGCGGTTTAATTCTCTTCCATGACACCTGTGCCTTATGTACTGCATTAAACAGCTTTGCTGCATGTGAGGACTTCTCAGAAAGCTTTGCAAAGCATGATACAAATGTAGCTAAAGCCGCAATATCCCAGCTCTTCCAGCCTGTTCCCAGAACATTCCTGCTTCCAAAATATAATATAAATATAACTCCGCCAAGTGCTATAACCTTGTATATCGGAGGAAATGCTGTTCCCCATATATTCGCCCTGACTGCTGATTTTTCATAGGCTGTAAGATTATCTTCATAAGCCTGTTTTCTTTCCTGCTCGCACCCATATACACGGTATGTAACTGCATTTTCTGCTCTGTCAAGCGTTGCAGTGCTAAGTCTTCCTGACTGTACCTTGTATTCTGCACCTGTCTTTTGTACAACAACCTTCATCTTCTCTGCAATGATATAAGATATAGGCGGAAATATCATACATATAAGTCCAAGTCTCCAGTCATAGAAAAGAAGCATTCCTGCATATGCTGCAAGTGCAACACCCGTATCAAATATCTCAGTCGTGAACTTTCTCATCCCTTCAGCACAGTCATCAACATCCAGGATAGCTTTAGTAAGAATATCTCCTGCGCCTTCCTCCTGTAACTGTGGTCTGCTCTTATGTACAAGGCTGTTATACAGAACCTCTTTCATGTTCTTATTAACATTATTAGCGAATCTTCTTACATAGAATCTCTTGATATACCTTGATATCTGCACTACTGCAATGGCAATTACATAACATAACACAAGAATAAGCATATCTGTAAATGTTGATTTACCGCCAAGTATATTAACAAGACAGCCTGTCATTCGTCCTTCAAACCACGGACCTGCAAGAAGTCCGAGGTTATATATAAGACCGGATATTGTTATTGTCAGAAGTATATGCCATTGTGATTTAAAATAATATGATACCCTGTCGGTCATAATATTATTCTTTCCTGTGTTACTCATCTTCATTATCCTCTATTACTATATGCGAAACTCTTTCTGACACATGTGTGAATCCTGCCCTTCATTTCTCCATGGAACGCCAGTACTGCTTATCAGGTAGTCCACAGAAGGTCTGTTTCCCGTTAAATCAGGAAATCTATGGCAGAATAACTATATATATTCTCTTTACATTTTCGAGTGCTTCCTTAAACAGCACATTATTAAACTGTGTGCTGTCTATATCTTTAATCACCTGTTCTGCCTTGTCCTTCTCCCCATTATTCATATACACTTTATAATTGAAAGCTTTCTTATACGCATTTGCAAATGTATAATAATCTTGTGTATCTTTATCAATATCTTTGCCTATGCCTGTGTTATATTCTGTCTTTTCAAGAAGCCCTTCATAATTATTCTCTATAAAATCATTATAAAGACTGTCTTCTTCATAGCCCGACATCCTTCCCTTTCCCCTGAATACATCACCTGATATATCAGCAATACATGGGATTATAATAATCATCATAATTACACACAGCACATAAGCCAGAAGTGATATATTAAATTTCTTCTTTTTTCTCATTCAAAGCTCCTCCTTGTAATGAGTGTAAGTATATCTGCCTGTGACATATCAGGAAGTCCGGCTATGTCCTCATCTGTCAGATTGCAGTATGCCTTTAACAGTTCATGTGATTTTTCATATATATCATTTATATACTTAATGCTTTCTTTCGATACACTATGATACGATAAATTTAAACGTCTGCTGACAATATCTTCCATATCCGCAACTGCCCTTGAAATCGTATTCATATATTCGTCGCCATAATATGATGAATTATTCCTTTCCATCATACTTATTATCCCTTTTCTTATATACACATAATCACCTGCGACATTGTAAAAATCATTCCATGCGTATTTATCATCATTATCCTTTATTGAACAATCTCCCACATAATCCATACTGTACAGAGTTGCATAGTCTCCTGCTTCTAACAGAAGCTTTAGTTTTGTCTGGATTTCATCACTATGGGATGAATAATATTTCTGCTGATTTTTTCTTGCTATATCGTATCCAATCATTGAATTTTTACCAATAATAGCCAGTGTAAGTGCAGTCATTGTTATAACAAGAGCTGTTATTGGTGCAATATAATTCACAAACCATTTGCTGTTACCAATTACTTTGGAACGCGTGCTGTTAAACTTTTTATTATATTGTTCCATATCATCAATATGCTTCTTAAATTCCACATTTGGCGAGCCGCAATTAGGACAGAACTTCTGATTCATCTGTATAGGTGCGCCGCAATTATTACATTTCATCAGTTGTTCCCTCCCTCATTATATTTTTTATAAAATGACTCTTCGTAGCTCTTTCCAAGCTTGTAATCATAATAGCCATTCTGATACAATTCATTAAGCATATCATTAATTTCTTTGTCCGTCGCCTTTGCAACATTCTTAAGATAATTCTGTGCTTCTGCAACCCAGCCGTCCACAGTTTCTTTTTCTTCTGCCGTACAGCCCTCATACCTACGGTAATTATATCCGTTTTTATTATTAATGAAATATATCATGTCAAGTGACTCTTCAAAGCCTGTTCCAAACTGATAATCACTCAGTTTTTCGCCTTTATGAACCATAATGTAGATGTCTGCCACCCTTTTATAATAATAATCATAAATATTAATAAAATTGTAATGACTCCACTTTTCCAAAACACTTGAACTGCCATTATAACTATCTGTCAGTTCTGAAATGCCTGCATAGTCCCGCTTTTCATATAATGAATTAAGTTCACCTATATTATTATTGTACCAATCTAATGACTGGTGTATCTCTTTCCTGTTGTGTGAAGAATTATACATGCTCTTATATGAACCATATCCAAACATACTTCCGGCAAGAACTGCTGCCGCTATTGCCGCACATACTATACCTACACTTTTCATTGTACTTTTTATGATGTATTTTCTGGTATTCTTATCCAGCTTCTCCATTCCTTCATTCAGATTGTACAGGTCTTTCATGTACTTCTGTTCAGAATTCTCATACTGCATAGCACCACAATATGGGCATGCTGTCTCGTTATCTCCTATATCTGCTCCACAATTACTACATATCATAGCTATCCCCTTTTATCAGTTATTGTATTATGCAGAGGCTCCTTTATCCTGCATAATTATCTTTTATAATACTCTGCAATTGTACCAACTACAACATCCATCTGTAAAGGCTTCGACAGATGTGCATTCATTCCGGCTTCAACACATTTTCTGGCATCCTCCTCAAATGCATTGGCTGTCATTGCAATTATCGGAATCTCCACAGCATCAGGTCTTTCCATAGCTCTTATAGCTTTGGTCGCTGCAATTCCGTCAAGCTTTGGCATCATAATATCCATAAGAATCACATCATATGTATGTGGTGCACACCTTGTAAATTCCCTGACAGCCTTCTCACCATCACTGACAACAGTAACATTAGCGCCTTCATCCACCAGAAGAGTCTGTGCAATCTCAGCATTAAGTTCATTATCCTCTGCTAACAGAATCTTAATTCCCGAAATATCATTACTGCTCTTTTCCTTATCGACCTTCGTTTCTTCAACTTTGCTTGCAATCTCGAAAGGAATTCTGATTACAAATGTTGAGCCTTCCCCTTCCTTGCTTGTGACACTAATTGTTCCATTCATTTTGTCAACCAGGCTCTTAACAATAGCCATCCCAAGTCCTGTTCCCTGATAAACACTTCTGGCATCAGTCTTTTCCTGTACAAATGGTTCAAATATATGATCAAGAAATTCTTCACTCATGCCAATTCCTGTATCAGTAACAGTCCATTCATATGTAACAATTCCATCCTGTGTTCCAATACATTTAAAATATGTTGAAACCTTTCCTCCAGCTTTATTATATTTAATGCAGTTACCATATATATTTAAAAATAACTGGCGTAAATGCAGAGGACTTCCGTATACATATGGATACATAACTTTTCCTGCCACCTTGTCATACTTAATATTAACACCTGCATCTGAGGCACGCTGTTCAACTATAGTAATAATATCCTTTGCAAGCTTGTTAAGATCCACAATCTCTCTTGAAAGCTCAATCTGGCCATCCTCTAACTTACTCATCTGGAGAATGTCATTAATAAGTGATAAAAGATGATTAGCAGCTATTGACATTTTCTTTCTGTTAGTATTAATCATATCTGTATCTTCTTTATGGCTCTCATCAATTCTTAACAATCCGATTATGCCATTAAGCGGCGTCCTTATATCATGTGTCATTCTTGATAAGAAATCAGTCTTGGCAGCATTAGCCTTTTCCTCTCGGCGTACTGCCTCCTGTAGCTGTTCATTTTTTTCCTGCAGTGTCTTTGCATACTGCTGCTGCATTTCATACTGTTCACGCTCATATCCCTGAACCGTTTTCCAGCGCATCATATTAAGTACAAGTACAGCAAACATATAGGCAACAAATGTATACTGCATATTTCTTGGTGTTGTCTTAAAAACATTTCTTTCCGGCATATAAACATACACATAATAATCTCGCCCACGTTCCATAAGACCATAATTATGTGAACCCCACCTTCTGTTACTATCAGCGTGTACTATTTTGCCACTTGCACCAGTCTCCTTTATCTTCTTAATAACATTATATTTATCAACATCTTCGCCAACCATACTGTCATCATTAGACGCTATTATCTGATTTCCCCTTGTAACAACAACCTTTCCATCTTCCCTGTCATCATAACCTGATAATATATGTGTAAATGAAAGATTGTAATTATTAACATACTCTGCCGGTGTGTGGTAATAAACAACAACTATCCCACTTGAATCCGGCATACCACATGCTGCAAGGTCAACATATGAACCATCTTCACAGTCAATTCTTGTTGCGTATGTTTTTTCAGTATTATCAACAACATCAATAAGTGCAGCACTGTCAAGATATTCGTTAAGCTCATCTGCACCATATTCATCTGTATATTCCTGTGCTATAAGATTACCTTTTGAATCCATGATTATAACTGCCGTCAGATAACATTCCTGCATATTCTCTTTGATAAATTCTTCTGTAAATATATCTTTATCTGAAAGGCTGCGCTCATATGTGATATTATGTTTTATCTGCTGCGCACTTTCAATTACCCTGAGCAGGCTCTTGGTTTCTGACGCAAGATTAAGTCTTGTAAAGCTGTTGCACTGTTCATTAATATAATGCGCAGTATCTGAAAGTGTTTCCTGTGTAGTTTTTATATCAACATTTACAGCAATAAAAAACACAATCATCATTATAAACAGGCCTGCTATAATCTCAATCGGCCATATTCTTTTTCTTTTCTTTCTGGTAATGGTATTATTTTCCATAACTGTCCACCTCCAGATATTTATCAGCATCAGGAATATATCTGCTGATTATCTTCTTCTCTGTACCATCATTTCTCATCTGGTTAAGAATTTCTGTAAGCTGCTTCTCTATCCCACGGTCATCATTTTTGTCAAATGCTACTCCCAGTCCTACTGTCTCTAATGGTTCGTCAAGAATCCTGAACTTAATATTATAATCTTCCATGTACTGGCGTATTGCAGTTTCATGAGCTGCCAGAGCATCTGCATAGCCTTTGCTTAAAAAAGGATATATAAGTTCTCTCTTCTGCAAAGCTATTAATGACCTTATAGCCGGGATACGCTCATCAGTCTTGCTAAGAAATATCTTCTCAGGTCTTGTTGTAGTCTGTACTGCAATCGTCTTTCCTTCCAGATCCTCAAGAGAATATATATCACTTTCCATATTCACAGCAACAACCTGACGGCTGGTCATATAAGGTCCTGCCCATCTGTATTCATTCTCTCTGCCATCCATGCTAAAGCTTCCCCATGCACAATCAATTGTTCTGTCAGCAAGAAGATTCTTCTTATCCTCCCAGTCAATATATATGAATCTGGCCTTATAGCCCATTCTTTTAAATGCTTCCGTAGCAAGCTCAACATCAATTCCAGTAGCATTGCCATCTGTATCAACATAATTATATGGCGGATAGTTATCACTTCCTATGACTATTTCCGGCAATCCAGCCTCATTATTGTGGCTGTCTGACCATTCTTTTTTCCCACAGCCATAAAAAGAAGCTGCATATATGCTTAGCATACATATTATAATCAAAAAGCTTTTAATCCTACGCACTTACTTTCCATCTCCTACATATTTATAAAATATGTTCTATTATAATACAAAAAGCTGCTGATTACTAATCAGACTGACAGTTTTCGTTCGACATAATTCGACAATTTTTTATGGTCAGTTTTCATCTGACCATATTCCTGATTTATTCTGACCTTATTCTGGCATGTGACATTTTTATTAAATTGGATATTTCTTTATGACCAGTTGTGCAATATTATATGTAAAAATCAATTCATAAAATTCATTTTCAAGGAGGTCAGCTATGACAACAAATTCACAATATGAATTAAACAAAGGACTTGCACAGATGTTAAAGGGTGGCGTAATCATGGATGTTACTACTCCTGAGCAGGCTAAGATTGCAGAGGCCGCTGGTGCATGTGCTGTTATGGCACTTGAGAGAATCCCTGCCGATATCAGGGCTGCAGGTGGTGTTTCGCGTATGAGCGACCCTAAGATGATTAAAGGTATTCAGGATGCTGTAAGTATTCCTGTTATGGCAAAATGCCGTATCGGTCATTTCGTTGAAGCACAGATTTTACAGGCAGTTGAGATCGACTATATTGATGAATCTGAAGTATTATCTCCTGCTGATGATATATATCATATTGATAAAACCCAGTTCAAAGTACCTTTCGTATGTGGTGCAAGAGATTTAGGAGAAGCATTAAGAAGAATCAATGAGGGTGCTTCCATGATAAGAACAAAGGGTGAACCAGGTACCGGGGATGTTGTTCAGGCTGTACGACACATGAGAAAGATGAATTCTGAAATCAGAAAAATAACATCTATGCAAAAGGACGAGCTTTTCGAGGAAGCTAAACAATTACAGGTTCCATATGACCTTGTCCTCTATGTACATGATAACGGAAAGCTTCCTGTAGTAAACTTTGCTGCCGGAGGTGTTGCTACTCCTGCAGATGCCGCACTTATGATGCAGTTAGGTGCTGAAGGTGTATTTGTAGGTTCTGGTATATTCAAGTCTGGAAATCCTGCTAAGAGAGCTTCCGCTATCGTTCAGGCTGTTACTAACTACACAGATGCTTCACTTATTGCTAAATTATCAGAAGATTTAGGTGAAGCCATGGTTGGTATTAATCCTAGTGAAATCCAGATAATCATGGAAGAAAGAGGCAGATAATATGAAAATAGGCGTACTTGCTGTGCAGGGTGCATTCATTGAGCATGAACATATCATTGAAAAAATCGGACATGAAGTAGTTGAAATACGTCAAAGAAAAGACCTTGATGGCATTGACGGAATTATCTTTCCGGGCGGTGAAAGCAGTGTTCAGGGACAGCTTCTAAGAAAGCTGGATATGCTTGCTACAATTAAGTCTTTAATAACAGATGGTCTTCCTACACTTGCAACCTGTGCCGGTCTGATTCTTTTAGCCGGACACATTGACAATGACGACAGTATACATATTGGGACTCTGCCTGTCACTGTAAAAAGAAATGCATATGGAAGACAGTTAGGAAGCTTTGTAAGAACTGCTCCTATGAAAGGCTTTGATAAATTTCCAATGACATTTATCCGTGCGCCATACATTTCATCAATCAAGGATAATGTTGATGTTCTTGCAGCTGTTGATGACAGAATCGTTGCTGTTCAATATAATAACCAGATTGGTCTTGCATTTCACCCTGAGCTTTCAGGTGACACAAGAATTCATGAGTATTTTATATCACTCTGTGAAAAATAATCTGAATCATAATATTTAATTGACACATTTACACATATATATTAGTATAATGTTAATAAGAGGGAGTAGTTAGCATCGTATCCGATGCAATAGTAATCGTCATCACGCTGAACAGCCGGTTATTATTACAATTAACGAGACTTTTATCAATTCATTTTTGATGCGATAAAGGTCTCTTTTTATATTATTCCATTCCTTTATCGCAAGAAAGGAGCTTATTATGGAATATTTGTTGCTACTCATCGGTTTCGTGCTATTAATAAAAGGCGCGGATTTCTTCGTGGAGGGAAGTTCTTCCCTTGCCAAAATCCTTAAAGTACCAAGCGTTATCATCGGACTTACCATTGTTGCAATGGGAACCAGTGCCCCTGAGGCATCTGTTAGTATTAACGCTGCCCTATCTGGCAGTAATGACATTGCAATCAGCAATGTTGTTGGTTCTAACATATTTAATGGTCTTGTCGTTGTAGGTATCTGTGCATTTATCGCAGGATTTTCTACTAACCGTGACATTCTCAAGCGTGATATGCCTGTTAATATCATAATAACCGCTATCCTGTGCTTTATGTTTATTGATGGCAGACTTTCAAGAATTGAAGGCATTATTCTCCTTGCCGGAATGGCAGCTTACATCACATGCATGATAATATCAGCACTTAAAAACAGGGAAGAAGCTGAGGATTGTAAAATAATGCCTCTGCCTAAGAGTCTTCTTTATATTGCCGGTGGTCTTATAGCAGTAATATTCGGTGGTAATCTTGTTGTAGATAAAGCCTGTATCATAGCTGCCAACTTTGGTGTAAGCCAGAATTTCATAGGTCTTACAATAGTCGCAATCGGAACATCCCTGCCTGAGCTTGTAACTTCTATAGTTGCCACAAGGAAAGGTGACAGCGGACTCGCGCTTGGCAATGCAATCGGCTCTAACATATTTAATATATTATTTATCTTAGGTATGTCTGCTGCGATACAACCTCTTCACGTTCTTTCCGAATCACTTATTGACTGTATCATACTTCTTGCCAGTGGAATTGTATTATTTCTCTTCGCATTTACCAAGAAGACTATGAGCAGATTGGAAGGTGCTGCATGTATCCTTTTGTATGTGGGATATACGGCTTATCTTTTCATAAGGTAAGGTTTTTTCTTGTAAATAATAGCAGCCAGTGAGTATGTAAATGCATGCTCACTGGCTGTTTTAAATATTATGTTCTTTTCTTCTTTTTAACAATCAGCCACACAACCATTAACATAACTCCCACCATTGCAAACTTTTTTCTTATATACAATGTCTGAGCAGAACTTGTCAGCCTGTCGTTCCTATAAATCTATCATCAATACGACTACCTATAGGTATCACGTCAAATCCTGCCTTATACAAACAGTTTATTGATGACCAGCGGTTTATCTCAGACAGACAGCTTAATGATGACCGGCAGTTTATCAACCATGAAGTCCAGCTGACTGACGAATCATATCCTCAACAACAATATCGTATATCTCCCCGATAGTACTGCAATACTCAAGTACCTTCCAAGGCTCATTAGTATGGAAATGAATCTTGATAAGATCCTCATCGCCTGCTGCAATCAGGCAGTTTCCTTCAAAATGTTCTGTAATATAATCAGCAATAACATCCTCATCTAAATCTTCATCTCTTCTGTCAATAAGAAGCTGTGTATCATAACGATATGCAAACTGATCATCTTCAACATCTACGCTATGTATATCTGACATAAAACAATCCTCCATAATCTGTCTTTATGTGTGGTCAGCCGCATGTTCTGTCCGACTAACCCGGCACATTATCTCACATATCAGCCATAACTTCAAGTATCAGAATATTCTTCTGATAAAATTATATAAACCATTATTCCAGACACTTACCTCATGTGCTCCCGGTCTTATATAAAAAATGTGGTTAATTTCATGACTTGTCATATAATCCGAATAGTTAATAGCAGATTCCTTGCAGTAAGGATCACTGTCGCCAGTTACAATAAGAGTAACCAAAGGCTGCTGCCCTCCATCCTTAACAAGTTCAGGCAGAAGAAATCCTCTGTTTCCATAAACTCTTTCTCCACTTCCTGTATCAACCACTCCTCCTACCGGGGCAAATGCACCTACATATCCAAACACATCAGGATGTGCAAAACACAGGAAAAGCGATTCTCTTCCGCCAAGTGAATATCCTGCTATTGCAGTATTCTCCCTTCCCGTTCTGGTAGAATAATGCTCGTTAATATATGGAATCAATGCATTAATAACATCATACTCACACGCATCATATTTTGCTGTAAGTTCAGAGAAATCATAGTCTGACTCCTGACCACCATCAGCATCTGTGAATACAGTAAAGCTCACCATAATCACAGGATTCCTGTTATAATCATCAACTGCATTCTGTGCAACATACAAAGCCCCAATTCTGTTATATTCAGAATAACTTCCGCTCATTCCATGCAAAAGATACACAACCGGATAACGCTGTGACTCATCATAATCTCTCGGAAGATATACACAAGCCTTGCGTTCAATTCTGGTTGTCGGTGAATAATAGCTTATCTCATCAACATTTCCATATGTTACACCCACTCTTTCATCATTATAATCATCTGGTGTGTCATACTCTGTCGTCACTTCATTAGACACCGTTCTGCTCTTACATCCCGACAATCCTGTCACTGTAAATGCTGTCACCAGTGCCATTAACACAGCTGCCATCTTGTATATATTTCTTGAAATCATAATCCGGTACCTCTTACAAACCTTCTTACAATCTCTAATCCACCAACCGGTGCACAAAACTTCTGATTATGCTTTCTGCACTCATCATAGACATATTCAAGGTTGAACCACTCAACGCCGTCCAATTCTTCCTTCTGCAATGTAAGTTCATCTATATTGACTGGCTTCGTGTATACATAGACAAATGCAATCTCACTGTCCTTAAACATCTTGCCATAAAATTTTTTTTCATATTGGATTACAAATGTATCAACAAACTGTAAATCATCAACAGAAGCCTTAATTCCAAGTTCCTCATGCAGTTCTCTTATAGCAGATTCCTCCGGTTCGTCACCGGCCTGAATATGTCCCGCCGAAGAAGTATCATATCTTCCAGGAAATGAGTCCTTATTCATAGCCCTTTTCTGCAACAGTACCTCTGCTCCCTCATCAGACTTTCTTACAATCCACACATGCTCCGTTCTATGCCTGATTCCCTCACTATGTGCAGTCTTACGCTCAACAGTCTCGCCTGTTGGCTTTCCATTCTCATCAACGATATCAAGTAATTCCATGTTAAATCCGTACTCCATCATAATAAAAAAGCCACCAGCTATCGCGAGTTCTACGGGAAAAATAAAGTGATTGGACCTAGACTCCGATAGTACCGCTTTCGCAGCACCCCTCCCAGGACTGGTGGCTTACATATTATATTACTATGTGATTGAAAATTCCATAGGGTATAATATCACATTTTAAAAAATCGCACTAAGCAGGAAGAACAATACATATATTGCAAATGTTTCTCCAACTGTATATAATGCGGTCTTTACCCATACATTAGGCTTCTCCACATACTGTACAGTTCCAGCATTTGCAGTAATCTTTTTCTGATGTTCCTTAATAATCATGATTCCCACAACCGCACCTACAACGCAAGCAATTATGTACAAATAATATGAAAACATCGGTTTTGCCTGAACATAGCCACCATATTCGTCGTTCATTGTATTAGTAATAACAAAATACAGACTTATCAACGCAAGTGCAGATGAGCCAAATGCAGCAACTGCCTCCTTTCCCCAGCCTTTTCCTTCATTCTTTACCATGCATATGCAAAATGCTGAAATAGGTGCAAGCAGGAATACAATCATTCCTACAGTGCCATTTTCTTCTTCATCTGAGTCATAATAATCATAATAGCTGTCCTGAGTTGTATCTTCCGTTTCAAATGTTAAATCAGCCATACTTACACTTCCAACATTAACCCCTGCACATGACACTGTGAACATTGGGAAAAAGAAGCATGCTGCAGCCACTATCGCAACAATCTTCATTATAAGTCTGCCCTTAATCTTATGACCTGCAATATTAATTGATACATCTTCTTCTACTGGCTGTCCGGCTGCTGCCTGAACCGGCTGCTGTGGCATAACGTATTCATAATTATATTTCTGTCCACCTGCATTGGCATAACTGTTATCTGGCCTATTTCTTTTAAATAATACCAGTTAGGTCAGACACTTATTGTCATATTGTTTTATTTTATAAAAAATCAGGCTTTGGATTTCTCCGCCGCCTGATTACAACTCTATTAATTCAATTCAATTTTATCGCTAAACCCACTAATCAGCCTTTTTCTCTTGCCACATCAAACTCCTGCTTTATCTGTGCAAGAAGCTCAGGATTAACAAGAACATCACATATTGAATCAGCCATTATCTTTGCTGCGTATACTATAGCATTATGCGCTGCATCACTCTTTCCTGCTTTAAGATAGGCTTCTGAATGTGGCTGTGCATCCTTGTCTGTGAATGCAATTCTTATACATGAGCCTGGAACTTCATATAACACATTGCCGAAATCTGTTGAGCCAGTCCTTTCGCGTGGTGGCGCAATCGATGGGGCATTTTCATATGCTGCATTTGCCATAAGCAGATCATTGACCTTATGGCACACAACCTTGCTCTTGAATGGAAGGTCTCTCTGAACTTCATATGTTGTTCCAGTCATAAGCGCAGCACCTTTTAAAATGTTGTAGAATCTCTCTACAACTTCATCAAGGTATTTCGTGCTGTATGAGCGGAGTGTATATTCTGCAACAGTAAGGTCCGGTACTACATTTGGAGGACCACCTGCATTACGAATTGTGTAATGCATTCTTGTGTCATCTTTAACATGCTCTCTTAACATCTCAATTGCATGGAATGATAATAACGCTGCATCAAGTGCGCTGCGTCCTTCTTCAGGACTTATTGCAGCATGGCTTTTTACTCCGTGGAATGTTACCACGAAATTCTCGAGTGCCATACATTTTTCATCTACTGATGTATTAGGTGAACCATGCGACATAAATGCAAGATCAAGCTCTTTCATATAACCTTTATCGAGCATAATTATCTTACCGCCAAGAGTTTCCTCTGCCGGGGTTCCATACACAACAAGCCTGCATGGATAATCCTGAAGGCAGTTCTTTACTGCGATTGCTGCCCCTATTCCGGCAGGTCCCTGAAGATGATGTCCACACGCATGTCCGATTTTTTCAAGAGCGTCATATTCAACAAGAATTCCAATCACCGGACCGTCACTTCCATTATCCCATGTTGCCCTGAATGCTGTTTCAAGTCCTGTTCCACGCTCTACCACAAATCCTTCTTTTTCAAGATAACTGCACAATATATCAGATGTCTTGTACTCTTCCCCGCTAATCTCCGCAAGGTCGAATATCTCATCTGACATCTGACATAAATCTTCTTTATAGCTGTCGATAACCGCTCCAAGCTGCTTCTTAATATCGTCTGACATAATATCTGCTCCTAATCAATTCTAATATCCAATCATTAATGCGCCCAGCATAAACAGACATCCAAGTGCTGTCCATATAAGGAACAGAGGCATCATGAACTTAAGCCATTTGCTATAAGGAATCTTTGATACAGCAAGATATCCCATAAGTGATGATGACATTGGAAGTACTGAGTTAGAGAATCCGTCTCCTAACTGGAATGCAAGTACTGATGTCTGTCTTGATATTCCTACAAGATCTGAAACCGGTACCATAAGTGGCATTGTAACTGCTGCCTGACCTGTTCCTGACACGATTACGCAGTTAATAAGTGACTGGCATAAGAACATGCCGACAGCCTTAATTGAATCTGGCATAACATTTACAATATTAACAATTCCATACACGATAGTATCAAGAATATTGGCATCACTTAAGATTACCTCAACTGTACGGGCAATTCCGATAATAAGACATCCAACTATGATGCCCTTTGCACCTTCTCCGAATTCCCTTGCAATTCTGCTAGGGCCGTAACCGCTGATAAATCCGCATATTACACCCATAAATATGAACAGCCCTGACATTTCTTCAAAGTACCAGCCCTTCTTTGAAAGGCCATATATAAGTATTCCAAAGCCGAGTGCCATAACAACAAGAACTGCAATCTGTCTTACCGTAATTGAGTCTGTTGCATTGTCAAATGTGTACTCCTGGTCTTCAGGAATTCCATATATTACGCTCTTTTCAGGATGTGCTGCAACCTTTCTTGCATAACAGATTATGTATGCGCTTGTAGCAGCAAGAAGCACAACAAGAATGAATACTCTGTAAGCCATTCCTGAGAACAACTGCAATTCTGCTATATCCTGTGCAACTCCTACATTGAACGGATTAAGTAATCCGGCTGTGAATCCAACCGCTGCACCGAGTGCAATCATCGCTGTTCCTGTAACCTTATCAAGACCTAAGAATAACGCAAGTGTAATTCCGATAGGAACGAATATCATAACCTCTGATGACATTCCCATTGTGAATCCGAATATAGAAAACAATGTTAAAAACACAGGAATTACAACATATTTGTGCTTAGAAAATGTCTTAGATAACTTCTTGCATAACGCTGTAAGTGCACCTGTTGATGTAATTACCTGAAAAGCTCCACCGATTATCAGCATAAATGTGATTGTTGACGCTGATTTAACAATTCCAGTATAGATTGCTGAAGGAATCTTTAACGGATTAAGCGGACTAGATGCTATTCTGTGATAACTTCCAGCTTCAACCAAAGTCTTGCCTGTTGCTGCATCTTTAAATCTTGTGAATTCACCTGCTGGCACAATATATGTTGCCGCTGCAGCAATAAGAATAATTACCACAAGTATTACAAATGTATGTGGCGTTTTCCATTTTTTCTTTGCTTTTGTTTCCATGAACTTTTTCTCCCATAACAAATTTATATTTTTATACATTTTAATATAAATCATACTAAAAATAAAATTGTATGTTTTTATCGAAAGTATAAATCTAATTTATAGTTTTGATTGATTGATACATTTTAATTATGTATAATTATTGTATTATGATTGCAACATGCACTATTTTAGAAAGGGAATTCATATGATTACTGAAAAAGATATGCAATATGTTCTTACAATTGCTAATTACGGAAATCTTACCAAAGCCGCCAATGCTCTGTTCTTGTCGCAGCCGGCTTTGAGCATACATCTTAAGCAGCTTGAAACTTCACTTGGCATACAGCTTTTTGAAAGAAAAGGCCGCCGCATGATTCTTACATTTGCAGGCGAGGAATTCGTGAAATCTGCCAGAGATATTACAATGAAATGCTTTGAGCTTGAAGACCGCATGATTGATATTGGCAAAAATGTAGCTGTTAAACTCCGCATTGGTTACATGGTACGTCAGGTTGAGTCTCTCTTTCCTTCTGTTATGACTGCATTTAACAGACTGTATCCACAGTCAGTTGTATATGCCGTTGACGGACATCTCTCAGATCATGAAGAACAGCTTATTGCCGGAGACCTTGATATGTTCTTTGGATATAACAGTGTGAGCAACACCAGACTTTCCTATGAAACTATATATGAAGACTGTCTTGTTGCCATTCTTCCCAAAAGCCACCCTGCTGTCTCTTTTGCAGAGTCTAAAGAATCATGCATCTATCCATGGCTTGATCTTGCGCATGTAAGAAAAGAAAGATTCATCCTGCAGCACAGCAACCAGAGTATAAGGCAGCTTGAAGAAGACGCCCTTTTCTATGCTGATGTCCTGCCAGAGCTTACCTATAAGATAAGCAGTATTGACGCGGGAATCCGACTTGCTGAACAAGGCTATGGAATTGCATTTACACTAAACAGTTATCTTGCTTCAATGAAGCTTTCACCTTATTCAGTTGTATTACAGGTTGGCGACCCAGACTTGCGTATACCATTTTCTGCCGCCTTCAGAAAAGAAGATGAAAACCGGAAAGAACTGAAAGAATGGATACGGCTGACTAAAGAGCTTGTTTCCAGACAATAAAATAACCGGCTGATACTGCATTTAGCTGTACCAGCCGGTATCTTAATATTATTCAATTATAATACTTCCACAAGCTCAATCCTGAAATTCAGTTCTTTTCCTGCCATCTCATGATTAGCGTCAAATGTGATATCTGTATCAGTTAAAGCAGCAACCCTTGCTGGGAATGGCTGTCCATACATATTCTGAAGATATACTTTATCATCAACTTTAAGTTCTTCTGCCCCAGGAAGCTCGCTTATAGGCAACGTTATGAAAGCTCTTGGATCAGCTTCGCCATACGCCTCCTCTGGCATAAGATGAACATCAATAACATCTCCGACATTCATTGTAGCAACAGCCTTATCAAAGCCCTGAATCATCATTCCTGCTCCACAAGTAAATTCAAGCGGTTCACCTCTGTCATAAGAAGAATCGAACTGTGTTCCATCATTAAGTGTTCCTTTATAATGAACCTTTACCTTCTTTCCTACATTAGGACCGTCAAACGATGGTGTAAATGTACCACAGCCACCGCCGCAGCCGCCACAACCGCTACCACAGTCTGATTCGCCTTCATCACTTCCACAATGTCCGCAGCCTGACTCTTCGTCACCGCTTCCACAATGTCCGCAGCCATGCCCCTCTTCATGATCATGATGATGGTCGCAATTAACTCCTGCTGATGTTAAATCGCCATTAAGATATGCCTCAACTGCTGCATCTGCTTCTCCATCTGCTCCTGAATATACATCAATTCCAGCTTCTGAAAGTGCTGTGACTGCACCGTTGCCGATTCCACCACATATAAGAACATCTACACCTTTATCCTTAAGAACAGCTGCCAATGCGCTATGACCAGCTCCATCAGTGCCAATTACCTCTGCACGGACAATATTCTTTCCTTCTGCCTCATAAATCTTAAAGCTCTCAGAATGTCCGAAATGCTGAAAAATCTGACCATTCTCGTATGTTACTGCTATTTTCATTAATAATCCTCCTGATTAATATTTATTCTCATACAACATATGAAAAATCATTTCAAAATCTTAAATAACTAAAATTCTATATCCACTGCTCCATTTGCATATTTCATATAATCAAAAAGCTTCGACGCCGTAAGAAGTTCAAGCGGATCTCTTTCAATATCATCTTCCTCAAATATCTTTGCGACTTCCTGTATTTCCGGATTAGAAAGAGAATTCATATATTCTCTCAATTCAACTATCGGCATATTAAAAAGTTCATCTTTGCTCTTCATAAATAAAATCCTCCTCCAATATCTATTCAGTACGGCCTGTGTAAATTACCTTGCCGGTATTCCACAATTCTGCTGTTCTTCTTGCTGCATCAAGCCTGTCTTCATCATTTTTAAAACTAAATGGTGCAGACTGACATCCACAATCCATACACATTACATAATAAGAGTGGTCTTCCTCTTCTAATATAGAAGGTCCAAAACATCTTGGACAATCCTGTAAATCAATCATTTCATAAATTTCCATTTTACAACTCCTTATAATATTATTCTGATTTTATGTATTATACAAATCCAAAAGATTCATCAGATCATTAATTTCTTCAGCAATCTGCTTTCCGTTATCAGTATCCTTTACAAACACACGCTGCTTTTCCACATAAACAACCTGCGATTCAGACTCAATGTCCCTGTTACTGTTAATTGCCATATTAATACTCATAAACGGATGATGTTCTTTTATCTTCATTCCATGAGAATTATAAATAAGTGTATAACCGGCTATTCCTGTGGCAGCATGATATCCTTCGCAAAAACCGCCATCTATAACAATCAGTCTGCCATTAGCCCTTACCGGATGCTGTCCCTCCTTTGTCCTGACAGGAGTATGTCCATTTATAATATGTGCACTCTCGTTATAGAGATTAAACTCTCTTAACATCATTTTACATATTCTTTCATTCTCATACAGGTCATAATACGGATTCTTGTCCTCTTTAATTGCATTCTTATAGTCAGCATTTCTATCCTTGTCCAGAAAAGTTCTTTCAAATGTTTTAATACACCTTCCGGTTACTGGTGATAATATATTGCTCCATAAAAACCACATAAAATCAACTGCATCTGAATCTCCGGTTCTTGCCTTCCTTACCATTGATTCGCAATAATCAAGATACTCACGACCAGAATACGATTTGCAATCCACAACAATTCCATCAAATACCCCTTGTTCATCAAGTGGCACGCAGCCGTGGAACAGAAGATTTCCATTATGAATCTTATAAATGCTGCCTTTTTCATATAGAAAATTGATATGTCTCTCAAGTGCCATACTGTTAATGAAATCTGCCCTGAATCTTCCCATAAGAAACATTTCTTCCATAGTAAGCTCATATGGATTACTCATGTCAATAGTTGGGAATTCTGTAGTATTAAGAAAATATTCCTTATCACCAATTCTTACCGTTCCTTTATCCAGATTCATCTTATCCAACAGAAGTCTTCCTTCCATTCTGTATTCCGGGTGTCTCTTAATAAGCTGCCCTTCAAGCTTGAATAAAATCACAGAAATAGCTTTATAGACTGCATCATCAACATTTTTATCTGAGTATGTATTAACTGCAAACTGTAGAAGAAACCTGAGGCTTATTCCATAACCATTCTCAAGAATCGACATAGTTTTGTACTTAATATTATTTCTGACTACAAGTGCCATACACACCGGATTGCCACAAAAAGCTCCCATCCACAATATATCATGATTTCCCCACTGGATATCAACACTGTGATGTTCCATCAGTAAATCTAATATCTTATCTGCATGTGGTCCTCTGTCATATATGTCACCCAGTATATGAAGATGATCCACGGCAAGTCTTTTAATCAAGTCGGTAAGTGCAACAAGAAATTCATCACCATTATGAAGACTCAGAATTGTTTCCATAATCTGCCTGTGGTACACACTCCTGTTGTCATCTTCATCTTTCTGCGCATGAATAAGCTCATCAATGATATATGCAAAATCCACAGGCATTGCTTTTCGCACCTTAGATCTTGTGTACTTAGAAGACAGAAGCTTTGCAATCTGAATCAGCTGGTTCAGTACATTTCTGTACCATTCATCATTAACCTTATTCTCATCCATAAGTATAGACAGCTTCTCTCTCGGATAATATATCAATGTGCACAGCTCCTGCTGCTCAAACACAGTAAGTTCATCTCCATACAGCATCGCTACCTTCTCTCTAATTACTCCTGAACAATTATTTATTATATGATAAAATGCATCATATTCCCCATGAAGGTCACTCATAAAATGCTCTGTTCCCTTTGGCAGATTCATAATTGCATTGAGGTTAATAAGTTCGCGGTAAACCGACTGTTTTGTGGGATATTTCTCCTTTAAAAGCTTCAGATATTTGTCATACTCCTTCATATATATTCCTCTTATCTTCTGGTTTATTCACTACTTTTAATATTTCCTGACAACCTTGCCCCTTTTATTATCAAAACTCATTCTCCACAAAGAACTTCCGCTTTCTCTCAATCATTTCATCTATTCTAGCCACATAATTTCTGACATCTTTGACATTCTCGATTCGCTCAATCCGTACAGAATGGTTTTCATCGCCTTCATTATGGAACACAACCTTAGTTGAAGCACCTGCACCGCACGCAATTATCGTCTGCTTTTCCTCCATAATAAGAATATTATATATACATTCAAGTCCCTGAACTGCATAGCCAACATTCTCAAAATTACCAGCCATATTCTTCTGGCGGTACATATAATAAGGCTGCATATTAAGGTCACGGGCTGTATGCTCAGTCATCGCGATAATGCTGTCTGTGTTCTCGATTGAAAGCTCAGTGTACTGCTGACGCAGAATATTAAGTCTTGAAGCTCTCTTAATCGCAAGTGAATGTACCGTGAGACTCTCAGGCTTCATTGCCTTAATCTCATTAAGGGTATGTGCAACCTCGTCAACGCCTTCTCCCGGAAGTCCAAGAATCATATCCATATTGATATTATCAAATCCGGCTTCTCTTGCCATTACATAAGCATTCTTAATATCTTCAACTGTATGCTTTCTACCAATCAGGTCAAGTGTTTTCTGGTTCATTGTCTGCGGATTAATAGATATTCTTCCGACATTATGTGCTTTTAGAACCTTGAATTTTTCTGGTGTCACGCTGTCCGGTCTGCCGGCTTCTACAGTAAGCTCTCGGCATCTGCTCAAGTCAAATGCTTCTTCAACCACTGTCAGTACTTTATCTAACTGTGCTGCACTCAAAGTTGTAGGTGTTCCACCACCCATATACACTGTATCCAGTCTTCTACCCTTCATAGTTTCAGCGACGAATCTTATCTCCTTAATAAGCGCATCTACATAATTATCTACATAATCTTTGTACGCACCAAGTGCATATGATGAAAATGAGCAGTACAGGCATATACTTGGACAGAACGGAATTCCAATATACAGGCTGTAACCTGTCTTATAATCCATATCTGTAAGTATATCCAGCTCCTTCTTAGCTACTGTAAGAGCAAGGTCTGCCTTTTCTTCACTCGCATAATGCCTGTCCATAAAATGTTTCTTAATCTGTTCCTCAGTTGCACCCTCTTCAAGCATTGTATACGCAATCTTACTAGGTCTTACTCCTGTAAGATATCCCCACGGAAGTTTCTTGCCAGTTTTTTCTGAAAGCTTCTTATATAAGCTGTCCTTAAACACTTCATGGGCATTTTTCTTATCAAGACCTGTGATATCAGGCACTTCTATTGAAAGAATCTCATCATTTTCTTCCAGCTTTGAATCTGCCTTGAGTGCCATAACCTCAGTTCTTGGATAAAACGAGCGGACAAGCACAACCGCATCATCATAAAACAAATCATTGTCAATCTTAATATATATCATCGTTGCTTCCTTTTCGCACTGATATTTGTGCTTTTATACTCGCAAACTCGCACTATCGTGCTTTCCAGCCTGCTTCGCAGGCGTTTGCTCGTTGATGTCCCGCGAAAAGTAAATAACGCTTCGCGTTGCTTCCTTTTCGCTTGCAGACATCACATGTACGGATTGTTCTGCTTTTCATATCCAATCGTTGTGAACTCACCATGTCCGGGATATACATCTGTATCGTCAGGGAGCTTGCAAAGCTTGTCATGAAGTGACTCCATCATTGCAGCAGAGCTTGCTGTAGGGTAATCTGTTCTTCCGACTGAACCAGCAAAAAGTGTATCACCTGACATAAGTGTCTTGTCTGATTCGATATAATAGCATGTTCCACCTGCTGTATGTCCCGGTGTATGAATTGCTTTTATCTTAAGTCCTGCAAGTTCAAGAATATCCCCATCATTATGAAGTACATCTGCTGTAACTTTAAGACTCATGCCGTATGCATTCGACAGGTTTCTTGCCGGTGAAGCAAGAAGCTTTTCCTCGTCACATGATGCATATATCTTGATTCCGTAATGCTCACGCACCTCATTTGCAGCACCTATATGGTCAAAATGTCCATGTGTAAGAAGTATTGCCTGTGGCTTGCTTCCTGAACGCACAACCATATCGTATATAGACTCCGGTGAATCTGCCGGGTCAACAATAATGCTCTCATTGTTATCTTTATTAATTATAAGATAGCAGTTAGTAGCTACCGGTCCCAATACTCTTGATTCTATCTTAATCATAATCTGCAAACCTTTCTTAGCCGGCAGTTCTTGTTATATCAGTAACTCCGTCTATCTTTCTTAATTTATCTATAATTCTGTTAAGCTCTTCCTTGCCGTGAATGTCAAATCCGACACTTATTGTCGCAACTTCCTTCTTATTAAGACGGCAGTTCATAGACTTTACATCAATCTCTGCTTCTGTGAACATCCTTGATATATCAACAATAAGACCTGTTCTGTTATTGGCAAATATATTGATTTCAACCTCGTAAGTATCGCCTGCTGTCTGTCCCTGCTCCCATTCAGCCTCTATAAGACGCGCGCGCTCATTAGCCGGGAAGTTGATTATATTAACACAGTCTGTTCTGTGAATTGATATGCCTCTTCCTCGTGTAACAAATCCGACAATCTCATCACCAGGAACCGGATTACAGCATTTTGAAAATCTGACAGCAACATCATGGATTCCCTTAACGACAATTCCACCTTTGCCTTCCTTCTTCTTTGACTTTTCCTTAGACTCAGCGGCAACGATTTCCTCAAGTACATCTTTATCTGTAACTTCTGCCTTCTTGGTCTTTAAATGCTCCTCATTAAGCCTGTTTACTATCTGGCTCTCTTTAAGTGCACCATGTCCGACAGCTGCAAGAATAGAATCCCAGTCTTTAAAGCCATATTTGTTAAGACATTTTTCAACATATTCAGGCTTGGTAATGTCAGAAAGAACGATTCCTTTAGTCTTACAGTAGTTAGCAATCATTTCCTTGCCCTTAATGATATTATCTTCCTTTAACTCCTGCTTAAACCACTGGTTAATCTTATTCTTTGCCTGTGTGCTCTTTACAATTGAAAGCCAGTCACGGCTTGGTCCCTTGGAATTCTGCGATGTTATAATCTCGATTCTGTCACCATTCTTAATAACATAATCAATAGTAACAAGCTTTCCATTAACTCTCGCACCTACCATTTTATTACCTACAGCACTGTGGATACTGTACGCAAAATCTATAGGGCATGAGCCTGCAGGGAGGTTCTTAACATCACCCGAAGGTGTAAAGCAGTATACGCTGTCCGAGAAAAGATTAAGGTCATTCTTAATAGATGATAAGAATTCCTTGTTATCAGACATTTCCTTCTGCCATTCAAGAATCTGGCGCAGCCAGCTAAGCTTTGCTTCCTCGCTCTGGTTGTCCTTCTCGCCTGTCTTTCCCTCTTTATATTTCCAGTGGGCTGCAATACCATACTCAGCAATCTTATGCATTTCGTAAGTTCTTATCTGTATCTCAAACGGCTGTCCGTTAGATGCGATAAGTGTTGTATGGAGCGACTGGTAATTATTAGGCTTAGGCATAGCAATATAATCCTTGAAACGTCCCGGAATAGGCTTATACATTTCATGGATTACACCAAGTGCCGCATAACAGTCTTTAACTGTATCAACCTTTATTCTTACTGCAAATATGTCATATATCTGGTCAAGCGTCTTATTCTGGTTGACCATTTTTCTATAGATTGAGAAGAAATGTTTAACTCTTCCGTCAATCTCAGCCTCAATACCGGCATTACTTATATGCATACCGACTTCTTTAATTATGCTCTTTATAAATGCTTCCCTGCCCGGTCTGTTTAAGTTGACCTGTTCAACAAGATCATTATATACATCAGGCATAAGATATTTCATTGATAAATCATCAAGCTCTACCTTAATCTTAGAAATACCTAACCTGTGGGCAATTGGAGCATATATTTCCATTGTCTCTCTTGATTTCTCAATCTGCTTTGCCGGTGACTGATACTGCATTGTACGCATATTATGCAGTCTGTCGGCAAGCTTTATAAGAATAACTCTTATATCCTTTGCCATTGCAAGAAACATTTTTCTAAGGTTTTCCGCCTGGACCTCAATCTTATCATGCTGGTAATTGAGCTGTGTCAGCTTTGTTACACCATCTACTAACAGTGCTACCTCATCACCAAATTCTCTTGCAACATCTTCACTTGTCATAACTGTATCTTCAACAACATCATGAAGAAGACCTGCAATAATTGACTCCTTATCAAGCTCTAATTCAGCCAGAATAATAGCAACACATAAAGGGTGGATTATATATGGCTCACCCGATTTTCTGAACTGTCCCTCATGTGCCTTTCTTGCGGTCTCGTATGCCTTCTCGATATCAGACAGATCTGTAGATGGGTGGTATTTCTTTATAGCTGCAATAAGATCCTTATATAATTCCTCAGGACTTGTAAAATCTGCCGGTGTATCCACCGCTCTTTCAACCTGATTAGTTTTGTTATGGCTTGCGCCTGGTAACTCTATATTCTCTGGCATACGTGCCTCCATTCTCTGGTAATTGTCCAGCGTTATAGTTTTCTTAAGCCCATTATTTATACACTGGCATATGTTCTTTCCATAAATTCTCTTGTAGCCACTGCATTCTCAGGAACAGTATTTTCCAGTGTGCAGTGTACATATGGCTTATGCTCCTTAATCTTCTTTAACAGAAGTGGATAATTAAGACCTCCTCCGGTCACCGGATTACCCTTTCCTGTACCTGCTGCCACTGACTTAAGCTCACTGCCTTCAACAATATAATCCTTGCAGTGAACAACAGCAATATCCTTTAATAACAGATCAAATGCTTTCTCAATAATCTCATCCTGCTGTGCAAGATTATCAACACATAAAAGATTAACCGGGTCGAATATAATCTGAAGATTAGGTGAATCAATAGCGTCAAGCACCTTTCTAGCACGTTCAACAGTGTATACAATGTGCTTCCATACAGGCTCGATTGCCACAATAACACCAAACTGTTCAGCATATTTAACTATTGGTCTTAAATTATCAATAAAGCACTGAAGTGCCTCCTCACTGTGATTAGCCGGCTCATACTTGTACTCCTCATTAACTGCACCAGTCTCAGTACCAACAACTCCACAACCAAGAATACTTGCAAATCTTATATGCGCCTTATACTTCTCAACAATCTCCTTATGCTTCTCAGGATTAGGATTGCAAAGGTTAAGGTAACATCCAAGTACTGCAACATCAACCTTATTCTCTGTACATAATTCCTTAATATACATAGCAAGCCCCGGAGTCATAGTCTCCACACCCGGCTTGAACTCCTTGATAGACTTACTGAGTGCAATATGCATACAGTGAAAACCCTGTGCATGTATATTAGGTATAAGCTCCTCTAATGGAGCGTATGCAACATCATGTGCTCTTATTCCGATTCTCATAAAAAACCACCTTTCCGTCAATTACAAACACTTTTGAAAGATTATACTATATATTACATAAAAAAACCAGTAAATATCTGCGACTTTTCCAAGCTGTGTGGGCGTTAATGCTGCTATATACAAAAGAGCGGTGAGAGAAAGCTCATCCACGCGAAGCGCGTTTGCTTTCTCTCACCGTAATAAACTCTGTATACACCTTCATCTTAATTATGAATACAGCTTTACATTATTAATTAATCCTGTATCTCCAAGTGCCTTATAGTATGTAACAAGCGGTATAAAGCTCTGTGCGAATCCTTTCGTGCTGTCACCGGAAACAATAACAGCATCATCTATAACCTTTTTAGAACCAACTCCTGCCCTGCCTGTGTTATTAATATTAGTTTCAAATGTTTTGAAACCATACTCAAGATACTTCTTATCACCTGTCAGTTCATAGGCAATTGCCAGTGATTCCAGAAGAAGTGTGTTATTTCCATTTCTTGAAAGTGAAGGAAGCTCCTTATAATAGAACAAACCATTGTCAAGAGTACAATTCTCTACAATATCATCAATTGCTCTTATAAGCATCTGCTTAATATCTTCTCTTGGGAATACCCTGTAATATCTCATTACGCTTCCTGCAGCTACTGATATCATAAATCCTACTCTTATAAGAGTATTGTCAGTATATGGAGCAAGCCAGTTGCCATACTCTTCTTCCCATATCTTAAAGCTGTCAATAATCCACTCACACTTTGCAAGCCATTTTTCATCCCTTGTCTCCACATATAATGCGACAAGTGCACGTAAAGCCCAGCCCGTTTCTCTCGCATTGGCTTCTCCTGGTTTTGCATACATTGGTGTATCCAGAAGTCTTAATATGTTATCACCTATACTTATTGCTGTCTCAAGGCCTCTCTCATCACCTGTAAAATGATAGTAATCAATCACTCCTTCAACCCATTCATGTGAGCATACCATTATTCCATTCTTACAGTGTCCTGCTGTATGTTCCCACTGTCCACCTATTCTTAATGGATTCTTGCTGTAATGGCATACATCAACATCCATCTGATGCTTTGCTGAAACTATTAAATAGTCAAGGAATCTTCTGATTCCAGTTCTTGCATACATAAGAGCACATGAATGCGGATAATCATATTCATTATTACTCCATACAGGTTTTCCGCCACCTCTTCCCTGTAAAGTATATCCCATATCAATAGAATCGCCCCAATTCAGCATGCCGTAGCATCTTGAATGATTATCAGCCCTTGCAATAAGTGCGATTTCAACTTCATCCACAAGATGTTCAGGGAATACATCCATACACACTTCTGCCTTCTTGAATTCCTCTGGTGCTATGCATGGTCTGTCAGGCATCTGGTATATTGTACTTCTGTTATCAAGCTCCCACATCTGCATATCCGGTTCATGGAAATGCATCAGGAATCTCTGTTCCTTTGCCATACCAGACTGCATAACAACATTTCCAATATCCTCTGGAACAAGCATAACAGCTACTCCGCCGTCATATGCCTTAACTGCCTTCGGATAATTCTGCTGTGCCTGATATACAGTTATACACAATCCATCATTTCCATCAGTATAATCTGCAAGAAATGTACCATAGAATACCTCTGCAAAATGTTCATTTGCTTCCTTTACAAGATATGCATCATCGATAATCTTATTAACCTGCACTCCATCTCTTCCGATATAGAAATCAGTCTTATAATTAGAGCTTCCAACAAGTGTTCTTACATTAGAAACGGGAGCTTTGCCCGATATCATCTCTAATTCCCCTGTTCCTCTTGTATGATATACCGGCCCACTCTCTTTAGAATTATCTGTAAGTACATCTCCACATCCGGTAGAGTCATTATCCATATTAATGTGCATATCAAACAAATCATCACTTGCAGTAACTGTCTCATCTGGTTTTGCATAAAATACCAGTGATTTAATATGAAGCTCATCATAAGTGGTATTAATAATTCTGTATGAAACATCAATCCATGACTTAGCTGCATATGATGTAAGCGTTATCTCAAAATCAACTTTTTTATTATTAAGAATGTTACTTCCCTTAGCTCTGATTACACATTTTACAGGACCTGCGTCTATAATCTTCCACTCGCCAATATTAATGTCGTATAATCCCATATCATCTTTCAGATATGGTCCTTCAAAATTCTGAGCTGTATAATGTTTTCTTCCATCATCAAGTGTTTCAAATATATTCTGGGAATTATTCTTTACTGTAAATGTAACACAACCTGTATCAACTCGCAGTCCCTGCTCAGTCTGAGTAACAGATACTCCTTTTTCTTCATACTTTCCATCAGACTCTTTTTCAAACTCAAGCACTGCGCCCTTATTAGCCGGAATATCAGCAAGAAAATCCACATACAGGTATCTTATGCTTCCATCTGCATGCTTTGATGTAACCTTTGGCTGAACCATGCATTTTCTGCCATTCTGTGTAATGGCTATCCTGTCAGCACTCTTTAACTCACCCTCTTTAAAAGGAAGTGCTATGCCTGCCGGTTCCTGTAATCTGTCATACCTGTAAAGCTTGTCAAAATAAATTTTCATTATATGTACCCTCCATTGTTTGTCACGAGCAAATCTGCTATAATTGTACAACAGATTTAAATCATTTGCTATAGTCTTAATATAGCATTCATAATTCTGTAATTCATGTGATAAGATGTCATTATTGGCTAATAATACAGATTTATTGCAGCTTTTAGAAAGAAGGTTTATATTATGCATTATGCCGAGATAAAAACCTGCGATATTGCTAACGGACCAGGTGTGCGTACATCTCTTTTTGTAAGTGGATGCACTCACCGATGCAAAGGTTGTTTTAACGAAATCGCATGGGACTTTAATTATGGCAGGGACTTCACAGACGATACAATCAAAGAAATCATTGATTCCCTTGCCCCAGACTATGTTACAGGGCTCACGCTTCTAGGAGGTGAACCATTTGAACACAGTAACCAGCAGGGACTCCTTCCACTGCTGAGGGAAGTACGCAGAATATATCCTGACCTGAGTATATGGTGTTTTACAGGATATCTGTTTGACAAGGATATTGTTGGCAGAATGTGCAATGAATGGAAAGAAACTAAAGAAATGCTTCAATACATTGACGTCATAGTCGACGGCAAATATGAAGAAGACAAGAAGGATATGATGCTTCAGTTCAAGGGTTCATCTAATCAGAGGACAATCCTTGTAAAAGAATCACTCGAATCAGGTAATATCGTACTTCTGTACGATTAATAATAAAAAGGAGTTTACACAATGTCACAGAAAGTTAATATTAAGAAATTAAATCCTAACGCCTGTATCCCAACATACGGAACAGAATTCTCAGCCGGAGCAGACCTCTACTCAGGAATGTCCGAAGCCGTAACAGTTATGCCAGGCACGACTGAATTCATCAAAACAGGAATAGCAATGGAGATACCTGCAGGACTCGTAGGACTCATCTACGCAAGAAGCGGAATGGCATGCAAAAAGGGTCTCGCCCCAGCCAACAAAGTAGGCGTAATAGATTCTGACTACAGAGGTGAAATCATAGTAGCCCTCCACAATCACTCAGATAATCCTGTAACCATAGAGCCAAAAGACAGAATCGCACAGATAGTCTTAGCTCCATACATCACAGCAGACTTCAACGAAGTAGAAGAACTCGACGATACAGAAAGAGGCGAGGGCGGCTTTGGCTCAACCGGCACAAAGTAAAAATAAGCCTCTTGCTTATGCTTTCAGCATGTTGCAAGAGGCATTTTAATCCCATCACATTCCATCTTGCAAAATGCCGAAGGCATAAGCAAGATGGAATTTCTATTCCCGCCACATCTCTCCCAATTTTGCCTTGCACCATGCTGAAGACATAAACAAGGCAAATTAATGTAGATTAAACGGGCAGCATATTATTATGCTGCCCGTTTTCACTACATAAATTCAGTCTTTCCTTACTTATAAGTCACATTTGCATGATTAATTACGTAATCCTGTGCCTTCTGTACAAGCATAGCCTTTACAATCTTATCTTTGCCATATTTCTCTTCAAATGTTGATTCATTAGAAAATCCATTAGCAGATGCAAAGTCATCAAGTTCGCCCTTATAATCATACTCTCTCATTGAAATATTCTGATCCTTGACGATAGCTTCCATTATTAACTGCTGTGTTACAGACTTCTTAACAAAATCATCAAAACTGATTCCGTACTGCTGCTGACAATACTCATCCTTTGAAAGATTTGAGAAATCAGCATAGAATCCAATAGATTCCTGTAATCTTGATGTGACCTCATCCATAAGAGAATCAGGATATCCGGTTACCTTGAATGTATCCTGTAATGTTGCGAGAACATCTTCCTGTATAGCATCATCAACCTTTGAATCAATATCACTCTGGAGTGATTCCTTAATTGACTCTCTATATTCTTCTACTGTATCATATCCAAATGTCTCTTTAACATATGCATTAGTTATCATTGGAACATTTGCCTGTGCAACTGTCTGCATTGTAAGTTCAAATACAACTCTCTGTCCTCTATATAATTCTGTACTGTAGTCTTCAGGAATATCAACAATAAGAACCTTAGTCTGTCCTGCAGTCATTCCATACAAAGCCTGTTCAAGTTCATCAAGTTCCAGTCCAAGTGTATCTGTACCAAGAATCATTGTTGTTCCATCTGTATTAGTCAGACCTGATAATGTTGCACCTGAAGATGTAGCTGTATAAGTAACAAGAATCTGGTCAGAATCCATTGCACCTCTGCTTACTTCTGTGTAAGTTGTATTATCTGTTACATCCTGCTTTATCTTCTTCTCAATAAGTTCATTCTCAATAGAAGTTCTGTCAACCTCAACAGCTATATTTTCATATTGTCCAACCTGAACATAATCTTCTACATTATAATCATACTTAACCTTAATATTACTGTTACATGCAGTTGCCATAAGCATTGTTGCTGATAAAGCCACAACTGCTGTCTTCCTTAAAAAACTCTTTCTCACAATAAACCTCCGCTCTTACTTCCTCTTTAGAAGTAAAAAATTGACTTTCATACTATAACATATCATAAACATTTTAGCCATATCTGTAATAATTAGTTCACAAAAATATCATACATTTCCAAAATAAAAGGCTGCCGCTTTCACGACAGCCCATTCGTTTATGATATATAATATATAATCAATTATGCAAGCTTAGACTTAGCAACCTCTGCGAGCTTAGCAAATCCTTCTGCATCATTAACAGCCATCTCAGATAATACCTTTCTGTTAAGATCGATATTAGCTAACTTAAGACCATACATGAACTTGCTGTATGAAAGTCCGTTAATTCTTGCAGCAGCATTGATTCTGGCAATCCATAACTGTCTGAACTGTCTCTTCTTCTGCTTTCTGCCCTTATAACTCTCTGTAAGAGCTCTCATAACTGACTGCTTAGCAACTCTGTACTGCTTAGATCTTGCTCCTCTATAACCCTTAGCGAGCTTTAATACTCTGTTATGCTTCTTCTTTGCGTTTAATCCGCCTTTAATTCTTGCCATTTTATAAATTCCTCCTTAAACTATATCTCTAAATAAATGTTGTTATACCATTAATCTTAGAGATAAGGCATAATCTTCTTCATTGTCTTAACATTAGTTGCATCAGTCATAGCTGCCTGTCTAAGATTTCTCTTTCTCTTAGCTGACTTCTTTGTAAGAATGTGGCTCTTGTATGCCTTCATTCTCTTTAACTTACCTGTTCCAGTTACTTTAAAACGCTTTGCAGCTGCTCTTTTTGTCTTTACCTTTGGCATAATAATCCTCCTAAAAATGTCTGTTAATTGTTATTTATTTTAACGTTTTTCAGTTAAAAACATCATCATGCTCCTGCCTTCCATCTTAGGAGCCTTCTCAATTACTGCTATATCGCTAAGCTTCTCTGCAAAGTCTTCCAGAATATGCTTAGTGGAATCGATATGAGCCATCTCTCTTCCTCTGAATCTTAATGATACTTTAACCTTGTTACCTTTTTCAATGAACTTTCTTGCTGAATTACACTTAGTGTTAAGGTCATTGACATCGATGTTAGGTGATAAACGAACTTCCTTAACTTCTACTGTCTTCTGTTTCTTCTTAGCTTCCTTTTCCCTGCGGAGCTGTTCGTACTTGAACTTGCCATAATCTACAATTCTGCATACAGGTGGATTAGCTGATGGCGAAACCATTACTAAATCTACTCCTGCATCCTTAGCCATGTTTAAAGCATCTCTTGATGCCATAACTCCAAGCTGCTGTCCTTCTTCTCCAATAACACGAACCTCTTTGCATCTAATCTGTTCGTTAATCATTAACTCGTTAATAGCGGTACACCCCCATATAAAAAATTAAAGTGAATAGCACAGCTATCCACTTTCTTTAATCAAAACACAATCCTAATATTATGTGTAATTCTTAAATATCAACCCGAGTCGCCCTGTGCGCTGAGGTGAGAGTGGATACTCTGCTTTGCTTTGCAACTATTGCATGATATCATTCCAGTTAATATATGTCAACCCCATTTTCAAAATTTCTTTAAAAATGTAATAAATCTTATATCTTGGAATATCACTTCAATAATGATATTATAATACATGAAATAAATCAAGAAAGGATCTGACAGTTATGAAAGATTTTCTTATATCAACTGACACAACTGCTGATTTACCTGACAGTTATGTCAAAGAAAACAACATCGACATTCACACTCTATTTTATGCATTTGGTGAAGTCATCTATGGTACAGATAACATTATGCCTGAGAAGGAATTCTTTGACCGTATGCGTAATGGCGACATGCCAACAACTATGGCATGTAATCCCGAAGACTGTAAAACTATATTTGAAAAACGTGTTAAAGAGGGCTTCGATATCCTTCACATCGCATTTTCATCAGCACTTTCAAGCAGTTACAACAATGCCTGCATAGCTGCGAATGAAGTCATGGAAGAACATCCTGAGGCAAGAATCGTTGTAGTAGATTCGTTAGCTGCCTCAATGGGCGAAGGTCTTATCGTATATAAAGCTGTTGAAATGAAAAAGTCAGGAAAATCCATGGACGAAATAATAGATTTTGTCAACAATCACAAGCTTAATGTAGTACATAATTTTACGGTTGATGATCTTAACCACTTATACAGAGGCGGCCGTGTTTCTAAGACTACTGCCATTATTGGTACGCTTGCCAATATCAAGCCAATCCTTCATGTAAATAATGAAGGCAGACTTATTAATATAGGAAAGGTCCGCGGCAGAAAGAAATCTCTCATTGCTTTAGTTGACCGTATGGAGGAACATATCGGTTCATACAGAGATAAGAATGATGTCATATTCATCAGTCATGGCGACTGCTTACAAGATGCACAGTTTGTTGCCGGACTTGTAAAAGAAAGATTTGGTATTGATAACATATGGATTAATTATATATGTCCTACAATAGGAACGCATTCAGGTCCTGGAACAGTTGCCCTTTTCTTTATGGGTGATTCAAGATAGGAGAAATGGCAGGGTGTATTACCACCCTGCCATTTCTCCTATCTGCTCTGCCAATGTTGCAACATCTATGGGCTTTGCAATAAATCCGTTCATTCCATTAGCATGTACATAATCCTTATCAGTTTCAAATGAATTAGCTGTCATTGCTATTATAGGTACACTTCCTCTGCTCCCCTGTCTTATGACTCTTGTTGCCTCCATACCATCCATAACAGGCATTCTTAAATCCATAAGAATTGCATTAACATTTGTACCATCCTGTGACTCCATGAAATCAACTGCAGATTTACCATCTGCTGCCTCATAAACAACAATATCCTCATCTTCAAGAATATCTCTCACAAGTTCCCTGTTAAAATCATTATCATCAACTACAAGAACACATTTGTTCATTATTTTCCCTCTGCTTTCTACTGTCACAGTACATTATTCTCTCTTATTTCCGAAACAAGCTTTCTTCTGTATGCCCTGCAGCCATTCTCATTCCAGTATTTTCTCTTTTCAACCTTAATAACTTCAAATGTTGTATGGAATATATCTGTCTTATAGCTTGTATAAGGCTCTCTGCCCGGATAAAATACTGTAATTGAATCAGCACATTCATCCATCTTAAGACCATAATCCTTAGCAAATTTCCGTGATTCATAAGGGCTTCTTATCATCTTGATATGTGCATAATAGCCCACAAGATAAGCAAAATAGTTCATATCAAATTTATCAAGCCATCTGCCATCACTTGCCATAAATACTATAACAGGAAATGTTCTTTCTTCATCTGCAATCAGTGTTGTAAGATCATCGTAATCCTTACTGTCTTCAACATATCTTACAGATTCCCTCATTCTTTCCACATCAACAATTCCTATATTGTCTGCAATCTCTCCAAAGAAATTAGGTCTTGAAAACAGGACATTTTCATTATCTCTGTATCTGTCTGCCGGCTCTGCATATCTGTTAGATACCGTAAATTTCAGTCTGTCACCTTCCTTGCATATAACCGCTTCAGATATCCATACTCTTGTCGGTATCTTAGTATCAAGATGTGTAGTTTTTTCAGAAAAATACACATTTTCTGCATCATACGAAAGATTAACTGAATATCCGGGTTCTGCATTAACATAAGTTTCTGCGCTCTCTGGTAAATCTGTGAATACATCCTCATATCTTGACTTAACCCATGAATATATGTACCCTACGGCCTTTCTGAAAGCATCAGTCATTGCAAGATTGCTAAGATCAATATATGTATCTGCCTTGAATACCATATACGAGCCAAGCTGCTTGAAAGGTTCAAACCTTCTTCTCTTGGTAACACTTTCTGTTTCCTGCTTTTTCTCATGCTCTATCTTTGCAAATGCTTCTTTAAGTCTCTCATCCTCCGGACCTATCTGGTTGACTATTTTAACAATGTTATTAACTGTTATTTCAGGTCCCTTATCTCCGGTGTTATCCCAAAGCTGCTTTAACAAAGGCTCTCTCTTAAACTTGTAAAACTTCTTTGCAAGTTCTGTATCATTATCAAATATTTCTGCAATATATGGATGAAGCGGCTCTCTTGTAAACTTAAGCCTATAGTGACATCTTAACATATAGTTCCATTTTCTATCTTTATAATGCTGATGTCCTAAATCTTCAATCAGACCCACAACTGAATCATCACATAACTCCAGTGTTGCAAGAATACTGTTCATCTTTCTTGCAAGCGCTTCATTACCCGTGCCAAAGGCTGAGCCTTTATATCTCATATCATGTTCAATCTCATGCCAGCCCTCAAAAGAATTAGTTCTTACCTGTATCTCAAATGTATCATCCACATAATCTCCAAGCTCAGGATTAACAATGGTCTTGCTAAGATATCCTGGCAGCTTGAATATCCCGTTAATCTTCATTGCCCTGAACTCATATTCATTGGCCTCTGTTGTATTCCACACGCCTGGCATAGAGAATATCGTATCAAGAAAATTCTTAACAATCTCAACATCATCCGCATAATACAGAATAATTCTTATTCCTATAAGATCCTGCATCTTCTTATCCTGATTCTCTGTCCCAGGTCTTCTGTAATCCTTTAATATAAGTTTATCAAGCATTGAATCAGGTGCTTTCACCCTGTATGCAACCCTGTAATAGAATCCTGCTTTCTTAAGCTTTTCTTCTATAATACTTAGCAAATCGTCCTTAACAATATCCGGAACATATATCTTTTCTACATTTTCTTTAGTAAATAATTCATTAACTTCATTCATACCCTAACCTCTGATTCCAGCCACTTTGGCAAACTGTGTATCCACTCTTGCCCTTAAGCGGTTTTTTATTCCCTCTGTTGTAAATGCAGCTTCAACACCATTCATTATCAGCTTCTTAACATCTTTCTTCTCCATATTAAATGTATCTGCAACCAATGCAAGTTCCCTCGCCTCTGTAGTGTTAGAAACCATCATATTATCCGTATTAACAGTAACCTTTATCCCCTTATTCATAAGCTGCTGTATCGGATAGTCCTTTATTGTCTCATATATTTTAGTATTCAGATTGCTTGTCGGACATAATTCCAATGCAGTCTCTCTGTCTGCAAGCTCCTGCATAACTAAAGGATTCTCTGTACATCTTACGCCATGTCCTATTCTTACAGCCTGAAAATTCAATGCACATTTAACACTTTCCGCTCCGGCTGCCTCGCCTGCGTGAATAGTAAATGGCACTCCTTTCTGCACTGCATCCCTGAATACATCAGCAAATGTATCAGTTGCATAAAGTCCTTCTGCTCCTGCAAGGTCTGCTGCCACAACACCTCTTCCCTTTTCAGCATATAATGCAGCAAGTCTTACTGTCTCCATATTAGCATCCTTATTATCATCCGAACGCATACAGCATAATATAAGATTGTGACAGGAATATGACTTCCAGTACTTTCTTGATTCATCAAGTCCCTCACATGCTGCTTCAACAATCTCCTGCTGTGACAATCCTTTTCTTGTATGAAGCTGTGGTGCAAATCTTATCTCGCTGTATATTACTCCCTGTTCTTCCTGCTCCTTAATAAGCTGACACACACTATATTTAACAGCCTCATGTGTCTGTAAAAGCTGAAGTGGAAACTCGAATTTTTCAAGGTATTCATTAAGATTCTTACAATCTGATGATACACTCAGCTTCGCTGACAATTCTGCATCATCACCTGTTTCTATATTCTGCATACCGCAAAGATGTCTTACAGATTCAAGCGACAGTGAACCATCAAGATGTACATGCAGGTCTGTAAGGCAATCCAGTTTTTCTATCCATTCTATATTACTGTTATTCAAAAAAACACCCTCTAACATATTATTATCTGACATACACTTCATTATATTTTAAACTGCATTGAGTATATTTGCAACACCGATAAGGCTTTACATCCATATTTTACCAAGTATTATGATAAATTTTATGATTAATTTATATTCAGCACATTTGCATTAAATATACATGCGTGTTATAATCTATATATCAATATCGTTATAAGTAATCGGGGGATATAATTATGTCAGTTATTCATGAATCAGCAGAAAACTATCTTGAATCAATATTAATGTTAAGTAAAAAGCTTCCTGTGGTTCGTTCAATAGATGTTGCCAATGAGTTAGGTTTCAAGAAATCAAGCGTCAGCATTGCGATGAAGAATTTGAGGGAATCTAATCATATAACGGTAACTAAAGAGGGTTACATATATCTTACAGAATCAGGTAAAGAGATTGCTGAGATGATATATGAGCGTCATCAGCTCCTTACATCATGGCTCATAAGGCTTGGTGTTGATCCTAAGGTCGCTGAAGAAGATGCCTGCCGTATCGAGCATGATATAAGCAAGGAATCATTCAACGCTATTAAGAAAGCTATATCTTAATTTTTCTCATATAATTTCCTTCTCTGAAAGAGCCATACCGGATTATCCGATATGGCTCTTTCTATTTTTTATATTCTTTTTATCCAGCAAATTCCTGTGCCCAGTAATGGCGGTACTCTCCACCGCCTCCTGTACTGTATCCAAGTCCCATCTTTGTAAATGCTGTATTTAATATATTAGCTTTATGCCCCGTTGAGTTCATCCAGCCATCAACAACTGCTGCCGGAGTCGGATACCCTGCCGCGATATTTTCACCACATGTATAAAAACTGATTGTGCAAAATGAAAAAACAGTAAAGCAGCCTCTTCCATCCGGTCTTGTGTGACTGAAATTTCCCGAATAATCCATCTCAATCGCACGCATATTTGCAGCATCACATAACGCTCCGTCTAAAACAAGATGTGCAGCTCCAACTTTGTCTCTCTCAATATTGACAAGTCTTAACACTTCGCTGGCATATGCACTATATGTAACTGTATTAACCTTTGCACTTGCAAGCAGGCTGTTATCATCTTTAATATTAACATTTCCGCCTGATGCCGGTGCCTGCTGATCTCCAGGCGCATTATTCCCGTTATTATTCTGATTATTATTTTCTACAGATTCCTGAGTGTTTTTTCCCTCATAATTAGAATCTTCTGTATTTCCATTATTCCACTCATTATCTTCTGCAGCTATATTTTCCTGATCTCCAGTCTCCTGTATATCGCTATCATTCTGAGTCCCGGATACCTCACTGTCTGCAGTAATTACTTCTGTATCCACTTCCTGAGTTTTAGTTTCCAACTCCTGAATGGTGCTTTCTGTTTCTTTTTCATCTTTTGCATTTGTTGCTTTGGTTTCATTATCTGCAACAGCCTGCGTAGTAAACTGCACATCCTTTGCATTCTGTATATTCTGCGTTGTTTCAACATTATGATTTACATTTTTATCAGCACTTCCGCAACCTGCAAATATACTTCCTGCCATAAGTACTGCCATTAATGTGGCAGCAAAGTCTCTTCTTTTCATTCTCATGTTTCCCCTGATTAATACTCATTTGCATCAAAACTGCTATTTAAAATAATAACATAGGTGTAAGAATTTTTCTATATATCTTTATTACCATTTTATACCACATTAGCCTGTATAATTGCTATATTTTACCATATACACCACTAATAATAAGACAATAAAATGTTATTTTTCTTATAGTGCAATCATAAACAGATATACTATGGAGGAATATTCAAATGCATGAAGTCCATAACAGGATCCGTGAATTACGCGAAGAAAAACACATTACACAGATAAGATTAAGTACTGAACTTGGTGTTGCGCAGGAAACAATAAGCGCATATGAACAAGGTCGGCATATGCCCAGTGTATCCACACTTATTAAATTAAGCAGCATATTAGATGCCAGCATGGATTATATTATGATGAAATCTGATACCAGAAATATTATTGAAGTGCAGTCTTTATCAGACAGTGAAACAAGACTTTTAGGTTTTTATAAAAGATTAAATTCATCTGGAAAAGAAAAAGCGCTATCTTATATAGAGGGGCTTAATGATGGATTAAGATCATATCACAAATAACAATCGTATAAAAGACCTCCCTGAATCTGTGGGAGGTCTTTTATCAATATCTTATTTTTCAAGATATCCTGTGTATTCTGCTGTTCTTAATATATCATTAGCTCTTGCTACCTGTTCCTTATCAGGTGGCATTACATCAGAAAGTGTATATGGAATTCCTAACTCCTCCCACTTAAATACTCCAAGTGTATGATATGGAAGCACTTCAAATCTCTTAACAGTCTTTAAACCGGCAACAAAGTCCCTTAACTGCTCAAGATCTTCCTGTGCATCTGTCACTCCCGGAACAAGAACATGTCTTATCCACATATCCTTATTGTGGTCAGACAGATACTTTGCAAGGTCAAGAATATTCTTATTAGTCCAGCCTGTAAGATCCTTGTGCTTATCATCATTAATCTCCTTAATATCAAGAAGAAAAAGGTCTGTAACAGCCATCAGCCTGTCAAACTTTTCAAGATATTCCGGCTCCATCTTAAAAGGATTACCTGACGTATCAAGAGTTGTATGCACGCCATTCTTTTTCGCAATTTCAAAGAGTTCTGTCACAAATCCCATCTGAAGAAGCGCCTCTCCACCACTTACAGTGATTCCGCCACCATTCTTCCAGTAATTTCTGTAACGGTAAGCTTTATCGAACACTTCCTGCGCTGTTTCTAATGTTCCGCCTTCTTCTTTCCATGTCTCAGGATTATGACAATATCTGCATCTCATATGACAGCCCTTAAGAAATACAATATATCTTACCCCTGGTCCATCAACTGAACCAAAGCTTTCTACCTGATGAATTCTACCTTTAATACTTTCACTCATAGCATTTTCCTCTTCCAATAATTATTACTTTATAAATGTATTATCACTTAATAACGATAATTTACTCCAAAAATGTCTACATTTTATAAAAACATATATTTGGTGCATTAAATATAACATATCCCCTATATATTGTCAGTTCGAATTGCTTATGTTCGCATAAAAAAGCAAAATGTAGACCTTTTTATCTCCATTTACCTGCTTTATAGCGCATTCTTTCCAGCTTATTTATCTCGTAACATTTTTCACACATGCCAAATCTGTGATTCCATTCCAGTCTCTTCCCACAGCGTTTACATTTGTTGAAGAATTCACCATTAGTAAGTTCTCTTACTATGCGTTCTGATATCTCCTCTTTAAGCATTCTGATACGCTCATCATATTCTGATATATTAAGAGCATTACAGTATGAATTAAGCAGATCCATCTTCTTATACAACTGTTCAAGGTCATCCAGCTTCATGGCTTCTATATCTTCAGATTCAGTATCTACATAATACCACATCCTGCTTACCGGTTCACCGTCAGCTGTCATATCAACAAGATCCTGCCACAAATATTTAAGTTTCTCGTTATTCTCATCAAATGGAATGTTAATAAGACTGTATTCAAGATCTTTATTAATCTTCTCACCATGTTTTTTCTCAATGTATTCAGCAAGTTTAATCCTGTTCTTTAAGTCAGCAACTGAAAAGCATTTCTTTTCAATCGTCTTTAACCATATCTTAAATATCTCTGAAAGGCTGTATGGCATATCCAGAACTTTTCTTGGCGGCTGTATAACGCAGCTTGTTATCTGCTCATATCTTCCATGAAGCAGTTCACCTATCTGGTCCCTGTCCTCTATTGAGTTGACATACCCCTGGTCATACATTCCCTTTCTTCCTGCTCTTCCGGCAATCTGCTTAACCTCACTCATGTTAAGAAATCTTTTGGATTTGCCATCGAATTTTTTCGACTCAGTAAATATTATTCTTCTTATAGGAAGATTTACTCCCATTCCAATAGCATCTGTACATACTACAATTCTGCTCTCTCCATTTAAGAATCTGGCAACCTCTGCTTTTCGCACACTGTATGGAAGTGAACCGTATATAACACTTACTTTATACCCTTCCTTCTTTAGAAGAGTTGCGAGCATAAGAACTTTTCTACGTGAAAATGATACTAAAGCATCTCCATCCCGTATATCATCCGGAAATATGAAATCATGATCTTCAACTATAAGTCTTGAATTCCTTTTATGTCTTATATCCGTATATGTATCTCCACACATTTTTATAAGCATTTTAACAATATGTATTGCATTCGGCGACATGCATACATGTACAACATCAGCATTAACGCCAAGAATTGCCTCTGTCCACGCCCAGCCTCTGTCTGAGTCGGCTACCATCTGTGCCTCATCTATTACACAGACATCAAAATGTCTGCTCATATCCATTTTCTCAACTGTACAGGATAAATGTTTTGCACCATCTCTTATATCCTTCTCCTCGCCTGTCGTCAACGAACAGTTAATTCCTCTTGCAAGACTCATCTCCTGAATCTCAAGTGCAAGAAGTCTCAGGGGAGCAAGATACATTCCTGAACCGGCATTATAAAAATCTTCTAGTGCATCATGTGTCTTTCCTGTATTAGTCTCTCCTATATGCAATATAAAATGTCTCTTTATATTTCTGGCTTCAGGATACAGCTGTGTTATATCCTCAGGAATACTCTCCATTAATGCGGTCTTTATCTTAAGTTCCTTAAGACTTGCCAAATCTTTAGGTACGAATTTCTTCTTTTTCTTTTTATAGTAATATCTTGCCATTTATTTTCCTATTGTTTTCTTAAATATAAACAAGAAGCATGACAATACATAAAACATTACATATTGTCACGCTTCTTTCTGTAAGGTCAGTCTGATTATTTAGCTGCTGCAGGATTATTCTTCTTAGTAGCAATCTCATCCTTAAGCATTGCAACAAATTCGTCCTTAGATACTGTAGTTGACTTCTGCTCTCCGTGAAGTCTGTAACTTACAGTTCCATCTGCCGCTTCATTCTTACCAAGTACAATAAGGTAAGGAATCTTCTTAACCTGAGCTTCTCTTACTCTGTATCCAAGCTTTTCTGCTCTCTCATCAATCTCAACTCTGATTCCATTATCTGCAAGATAATCATAGAGACCATGAGCATAAGCATTTAACTCTTCATCTTCATTCTTAACCGGAAGAATTGTAGCCTGTACAGGAGCAAGCCATAATGGAAGGTTACCCTTTGTCTCCTCAAGTATATAAGCCATGAATCTGTCAAGAGAACCAAGGATAGCTCTGTGAAGAACTACAGGTGTCTTTCTCTGTCCATCTTTATCAATGTATGTTAAGTTGAACTTAGATGGAAGACAGAAATCAAGCTGGCATGTTGATAAAGTATATTCATTACCGATAGCAGGCTTAACATTTACATCAAGCTTAGGTCCGTAGAATGCAGCCTCTCCGATTTCCTCTGTGTACTCAATTCCGATATCATTAAGAACCTTTCTTAATGCGTTCTCAGCATTGTTCCACATTTCATCATCATCATGATACTTTACCTTATCCTCTGGATCTCTTAATGAGAGAACACAGCGGTAATCTGTAATATTGAAATCCTTATACGTCTCAAATATAAGGTCTACAACCTTGGCAAATTCTGACTCAATCTGCTCTGGTGTTACGAAAAGGTGGGCATCATTCTGGCAGAAATGTCTTCCTCTCTCAATACCCTTTAATGTTCCACTTGCCTCAAATCTGAAGTCATGTGCAATCTCACCGATTCTTATAGGAAGATCCTTGTAAGAATGCATTTTGTTAGCATATATCATCATGTGGTGAGGGCAGTTCATTGGTCTTAAGACAAATGATTCGCCTTCAACTTCCATAGCTGGGAACATGTTTTCCTTGTAGTGATCCCAGTGACCTGATGTCTTGTAAAGATTAACTGTACCAACACATGGTGTCATTACATGAAGGTATCCAAGCTTTCTTTCCTTGTCCTTAATGTAATTCTCAAGCTCCTGCCATACTGTATATCCCTTTGGTAAAAACATTGGAAGTCCACGACCGATTAAGTCATCTGACATGAAAAGTTCCATTTCCTTGCCAATCTTTCTGTGGTCACGTTCCTTTGCTTCCTCAAGAAGCTTAAGATGTTCTTCAAGCTCCTCAGCTGTTGGGAAACATACACCATAGATTCTCTGCATTACGTGATTGCTGGCATCGCCCTTCCAGTATACACCAGAATATTTAACAAGCTTGAAGTTCTTGCAAAGCTTAGTATTATCGACATGAGGTCCACGGCAGAGGTCTGTGAAATCGCCCTGGTCATATACTGTAATGTTGCCATCTTCAAGGCCGTTTATAAGGTCAAGCTTATACATATCATCCTTGAACATCTCAAGGGCTTCTTCCTTAGAAACTTCTCTTCTGTATATCTTCTTGCCTTCCTTGCAGATTTTCTTCATTTCTTTTTCGATAGCTTCAATAGCTTCGTCATTGATTACATTATCTCCAAGGTCTATATCATAATAGAATCCCTCTTTAACTACTGGTCCAACCCAGAACTTAGCATGTGGATATAAATGCTTAACTGCCTGTGCCATAACATGTGCACATGAATGATTAAGAGTATTCAGTCTTTCATCTTCCTTAAAATTAACCATGATAAATCTCCTTTTGTGTTAATATTTTTGTTGCTATTATCATCGCTGCTTGTGCTCGTAGCTCATGTTCCAGAGCTTCGCTCTGTCACTGTCGCGGTGCTCCTCGAATATCCATGCAATGTCCACACCCTGTGCAAGCACAGCTGTTGACTTTCCCTGTATATTCTCATCGCTACTCGCGCTCGTAGCTCATGTTCCAGAGCTTCGCTCTGTCACTGTCGCGGTGCTCCTCGAATATCCATGCAATGTCCACACCCTGTGCAAGCACAGCTGTTGACTTTCCCTGTATATTCTCATCGCTACTCGCGCAAAAAAGCCCCTTATACAGTGGCTTTCCAGCTTGCTGTATAAGGGGCGAATATTCAATCCGCGGTTCCACCCTTATTATTCTCTCAATCAGGAGAACATCTCATTATGATTATAACGGAATCACCGTGCCGTATTGGGGCCGCTCGGAGGTGGTTTTCCCATATCCGTATTCTAAAGCACTTCCACCATATATGCTTCTCTCTGTAGAACCGTAACATAGTACTCTTCTCGTCAACGCTTTAGTAAGAAGTATATTTCAAATTTTACATAATGTCAACCTGTTAATCATTGATTTTTGTATTTAAAAATGCTATTATTTCTATATTAATTTTCGAACAATTTAATATTATTTTTAGGGAGGAACTAATGGATAAATTACATTCACACAACTATCTTATTGTTTTAGTTGGAACAATTGCATTATCAGTTATGACATTTTTTTCAGAAGGGATTAATATCCGTGCATTTATCGGAATTGGCATAATGCTTGCCAGTCTTATTGCTGCTGGTATTGGTAAGTTCTTAATTCAGAATCATTTTATTAAAGCTTTGCTCATTAATCTTACGCCTTCAATTGCTACATTTGTATATGCTTTTGTTTTAGGCGGCAACTCAGTTGCATTTCTTGCCAATTTTGTATTTCTATCAATGATGGCATTATATTTTGATAAGAAGTACATTATATATTACTCTGTTCCTGTTGCTAATATTGCACTTATATGTACCATATTTTTCCCATTCGTTATTGATGGGGCTAATTACGACAGAGTAGATGCCTTTACAAAGGTATTCCTTTTTGACCTTGTTGCTATTATTTTATACAAAGCTGTTGACAGAGGACGAGAGCTTCTTTCTCAGAGTGAAGAAACACTATCTACTATTAACAGCAACTCACATGCAGCCAATGACATAGCCATTAATCTTAATTCAGCTATCGAAAATTGTAAGAACGGTCTTGATAACTTATCTGAACAGGCAACTAAGGTAAATGAAGCTGCTTCTCAGATGAATACCGTTATTGACGATACAACCAATGCAACTATATCTGTAACTGAGAGAATTCAGGATGCCACCGATGAAATCAATAAGAATTATGAGCTTTCCAAAGAGCTTGATGCTGGCTTCGAAAAAGTTGATACATCAGTCAGAGCCGGTAATAACGAAGTAAATGTTGTTAAAAACACTCTTTCGGAGATGGCAGAAACTGTTGGCTCTGCCAGAGGAGCTATGTCTGAGCTTATGAACGAGATGTCTAAGATTACTTCAATTCTTGAAGAAATCAACGCAATTGCAGCCCAGACTAATCTTCTTTCTCTTAATGCCTCAATTGAAGCCGCAAGAGCCGGTGAACATGGTAAAGGATTTGCTGTAGTTGCAGATGAAATCCGTCATCTTTCTGAACAGAGTTCAGAAGCTGCAGACAATATACACAAAATCATTAACGGTCTTTCAGGTATGACAGATGAAGTTTCTAACCGCGTGAATGCAGGTGCTGAATCAGCTAATGATGTTGTTTCCAAGATGGACACTCTTGTCAATGTCCTCACCGGAATTAATGATTCAACAGAAGTTGCACACAATCTTGTAAGGGAACAGTATAAGGTAATCGAATCTGTCAGGACAGCTTTTGACAACGTTAACTCAGACATTCAGACGCTTGTTGCTACCTCTGAAGAGAATGCTGCAATGATATCTAATATTTCAGAGAGCATCCGCCAGCAGGAAGAAGCCGTTTCGAATGTTGACGATGGCATCGAGCATGTCTTAAAGCTTTCTGGTGAATTGAAAGAACATTTTAATTAATATGCATATAAAAAGTGGCAGTCTTTAGGAATACCTGAAGTCCTGCCACTATTTTTAACATAAACCTGTCTTTTTATCCAATCTAGTTTCTCCAATTAAGTTCCCCCAATCAAGAAAGCTTCATATCTCCATCTTTAACCCAGCCAATCCTTTTAAGAAGCATATTAATAAGCGGACATATCACTGCCGGAAGAATGAATGATATAAGTATCAATCCAGCCCAGTCAAATCCTGTAATTGCAGTCTTTGTTCCATTAGCAATATCAGCTACCCAACCGGAATATACACCAATCTGTCCAACAAATCCGCAAGTTCCCATACCAGATGATACCGGAGTGCCATTCATCTGCAACTTGAACAGGCATGTTGCCATAGGACCTGTAATTGCAGACGTAACTATTGGTGCTATCCATATTCTCGGATTCTTAATTATATTTCCCATCTGAAGCATAGATGTACCAATTCCCTGAGAAACAAGTCCTCCCCATCGGTTCTCCTTAAATGACATAACTGCAAATCCAACCATCTGCGCACAGCAGCCCGCAACTGCTGCTCCGCCTGCAAGCCCAGTAAGTCCAAATGCAGCACATATCGCGGCTGATGATATAGGAAGTGTAAGTGCAATTCCAACAAGAACTGATACTGCAATTCCCATAAGGAAAGGCTGAAGATTAGTTGCAAGCATAATAAGTTCGCCAATCTTCATTGCCGCTTTTCCCAAAGCCGGTGCAATAAGAGCCGCTACTCCTGTTCCAACACCTATAGTAACAAGCGGTGTAACAAGAATATCTATCTTAGTTTCTTTAGAAATCATCTTACCTGCTTCTGCTGCAATAATGGCAACAAAATATACTGCAAGCGGACCACCCGCACCGCCAAGCGCATTAGATGCAAATCCAACAGTTATAAGTGAAAACAGTACAAGTGGAGGGCATTTCAGTGCATAACCGATTGCCACTGCCATTGCCGGTCCGCTCATTGCTGACGCAAGCCCTCCAACTGTATAATTGACACCGCTCACTGTTGCCACAGTATTAGTAAGAAAACCAATATGCAGCTGTGTTCCCAATGTATTAAGAATTGTTCCTATAAGAAGTGAGCAGAACAATCCCTGCGCCATCGCACCCAGTGCATCAATTCCATACCTTTTAACTGAAACTTCAATATCCTTGCGTTTCAGAAATGACTTAAATTTCTCCCACATAATAAACCTCACTTTGTAAATTTTCATTATGATAGCATATTATGGAGGGATTGTGAATATAGCAATTTTTACTCACCCTATATCATCCAAATTGGTACGATATAGTTATCCTTATCAATTGCACCAAGTGAAGGCTTCATACAGACAACTGCTCCTTTAGAGCGCGGTGTTGATGCTTTGTCAAGCGTAAACGCTCCATCTCACCACCTGCTATTTCTGCCTGAGAAAGGGATGTCATAGAAAGCACTGCCACTCTTCCCGCTAAGGATTCCTGTACTCCCCGCATTAATTTAAATATCTGTGAACCAATCAACCAGAAGCTTCCTGGTTCGTGGTTTTTATCTACGCTCATCTTAATATAGGCAAACAATTCCGGTGCATACTGAACTTCATCAATTAATACAGATATAGAGCAGCACTATTCTTTAAAGAAAAGTGCCTGATCTATATTCAAATTAGCTCTGTTGGATATTTTTAAGAATTGTACCTCGTGTCAAGGACACGATGGGTACAATTTGCCTTCCTATATAACAATTATCTTATATTACAACCCCATTACAATGGTCAATCTCATGCTGGATTATCTGCGCTGTCCAACCTGAGTATTTTCTATGCTGTTTCTTAAAATTCTGGTCAAGATTGGCTATTAATGTATCAAGTAAATCTGTAACCACCTGTTTATCCGACTCTGTTGCATCCACTGATTTCTGTGCCAGAAAGAATGGGTCTTTCACTATTTTCTTTACCATTAGCTAATTCTCCTTATTATGATACCTATCAATAGTCGCATTTTTACAACACTTATAGGTTTATTTTATATATGTCTGTTATCTTAGTCTTGTTTTTTAATTAAAAAGCCTATAAGATGTCTCAAGTTGACTGCTCTTATAGGCTTTTTATTCCATATTTTTCAATTTTGTTGGTGAATTAACCTATCAATACATAATAAAAATGTTTCTTATAGGAAAATTACAAAAGCACGCCCAGAACGCTCACTAACCAAAGAACTCTCAACAATACCCTTACAGCAGTTTTCCTAAGAAATCCTCGTCTCACGAATCACCTTTCTTACAGCCAGCACCTTGCCTGCTGAAACTGAAAGCTCATCGACACCCATCTTAAGAAATTCTTCTGTGAGTGTTGTGTCTGCACCGAGTTCACCACAGATACCTGCCCAGATGCCCTCTGCATGTGCATTCTCAACAACCATTCTTATCATGGCAAGAATGGCTGGATGATGAGCATCATAGAAATCATCAAGCTTTGTATTCTGACGGTCAATCGCAAGCGTGTACTGTGTCAGGTCATTAGTTCCGATACTGAAGAAATCCACCTTCTTAGCAAGCTGACGGCTCATAATTACTGCTGCCGGAGTCTCAATCATAATTCCACTCTTAGGATTACCGAATTCAATTCCCTGCTCTGTAAGCTCAGCCTTAACTTCATTCTCAATAACCTTAATCTTATCAACTTCCTGTTCACTGATTATCATAGGATACATGATAGATATGTTTCCATACGCACTTGCTCTGTAAAGGGCGCGTAACTGTGTTTTGAATATCTCAGGTCTTGTAAGACATATTCTTATTGCACGAAGACCAAGAGCAGGATTATCCTCTTTATCGAGCCCGAAATAATCACACTGCTTATCAGCACCGATATCAAGAGTTCTTATAATTACCGGTTTTCCAGCCATGCTTTCAGCTACAGTACGGTATATGTTGAACTGTTCTTCTTCTGTTGGAAATGTATCAGATTCAAGATATATGAATTCACTTCGAAACAGTCCGATTCCTGCTGCATCATTGGCAATAACATTTGCAAGATCCTTAATGTTACCAATATTAGAGTAAAGCTTAATCTTCTTGCCATCTAAAGTCACATCTTCCTTGCCTTTAAGTTCCTGCAAAAGAGCTTTCTTCTCATTGTCTTTGCGCTGTTCCTCCTGCATTGCTGACAGGGTTGCCTCATCAGGTTCAATATATACGACACCGTTAGTTCCATCGACAACGCCAAGCTTGCCATTAAGAGATTCATCAATAACAATATCTGAACCAATTAAAGCCGGAATTCCCATTGTTCTTGCAAGAATCGCAGTATGTGAATTAACTGAACCCTTCTGTGTAACAAATGATAATATCTTGCTCTTATCCATCTGGACTGTCTCTGATGGTGCCAGATCCTCTGCCACCATAATAACAGGCTCGTCTACATCTACACCGCTTCCTGTATTGCCAGAAAGTATTCCTAACAGTCTTTCTGTAATATCTTTGACATCTGCTGCTCTTCCACGCATATATTCATCGTCCATGGCTGCAAACATCTGTGAAAAATTATCCCCTGTCTGGGCTATGGCATATTCTGCATTCACCATCTGACTCTCGATAATATGCTCAACAGATTCCTTATAATCGTCATCCTCAAGCATCATCTGATGAATCTCAAATATTGCCGCATTAGCCTCGCCAACTTCGCGAAGTGCTTTATCATGAAGTTCCCCCAGTTGTTTAAAGGCTATTTCTACAGCTTCATAATAACGGTTCTTCTCTGCTTCTGCATCAGTAATCTTTACACGCTTAACCTGATGTTCACCTTTCTCATACACCATTATCTTACCTATAGCAATGCCTCCAAATACACTTTTTCCAGTATATTTATTCATGTGCACCTCCTGACTGCTACATATTGCTCTTCATGAATTCTTCAATCTTAGCTGCTGCAGCCTCTTCATCTTCACCTTCTACAGTAATTGTAACTTCATTTCCACATTTTACTGCAAGTGCCATAACACCGAAGATTTTCTTGCAGTCTCCTGACTTGCCATCCTTAGTAATTGTAATCTTACTGCTAAATTCCTTAGCAGCCTTTACAAGCTCTCCTGCTGGACGAGCATGTATGCCTTCTGCATCTGTAATAACGTACTTAAATTCCTTCATAATTAAAAACCACCTTTCTTAGGCTGCTTTCTTCTTAAAGAGCCCTAAACATATTGTTGAGATGATAGTTCCTGCCACAAGTGCAATCACATAATATATTGCATTGCCTACTACAGGGAATACGAAAATGCCGCCATGTGGTGCCATTAAAGTACATTTGAAAAACATACTGACAGCACCTGCTGCACCTGAACCTATGATACATGCTGGTATTACATGTAAAGGATCTGCTGCCGCATATGGTATTGCACCTTCTGTTATAAATGCAAGTCCCATAATAAAGTTAGTTGGACCAGCATCTCTTTCTTCCTTAGTAAACTTATTCTTAAAAAGTATTGTTGCAAGAGCAATCGCACATGGTGGAACCATACCACCTATCATTACTGCTGCCATTATATCATAATTACCTGCTGCAATGGAAGCAGTTCCAAAAACATATGCTGCTTTATTGAACGGACCACCCATATCAATTGCCATCATGGCTGCAAGTATGAATCCAAGAAGAACCCTGCTTGTACTTCCCATTCCTGCAAGGAAGCTGTTAAGTCCTGTGTTAATCCCACCCATTACAGGCTCTACAATAAATGTCATTCCAAGTCCTATTACCAGAATACCCACTACCGGATATATAAGTACAGGTGCTATCTTTTCCAATGCCTCTGGTAACTTATCACATATCTTTCTTAAAAGAACTATAATATATCCTGCTGCAAAACCTGCTACCAGAGCGCCTAAGAATCCAGACTTTCCATTAGCTGCGATATAACCACCAACAAAACCAAGTGCAAGTGCCGGTCTGTCACCAATGGCCATTGCAATAAATCCTGCCAGAACAGGGAGCATGAAGCCAAATGCTGCTCCACCGATAGACTTAAACAGTGCCGCAACAGGTGTTATCGTACCAAAGTTGCTTCGTTCTGCCTCTGACAGTGCATTCATATCAACATTAAGTCCATCAATAAGAAATGCTATGGCAATCAGAATACCTCCGCCTACAACGAAAGGTAACATATGTGATACACCATTCATAAGCTGTGTATATATCTTATGTCCAATTCCGCCGCCTTTCTTTGCGGATGTGCTTTCCTTCTTTTCAGAAGTTCCTGCCTTATATACAGGTGCATCTCCTGCAAGAGCTTTCTTTATAAGTTCATCTGCTTTATTAATTCCATCTGAAACCTGACACTCAATTACTTTCTTTCCATCAAATCTCTCCATTGGAACCTGTGCATCTGCCGCAACAATAATACACTCTGCCGATTCAATATCTGCATCTGTCAGTACATTCTTAGCTCCGCCAGAACCTCTTGTCTCAATCTTAATTGCACATCCAGCCTTAGCTGCTGCCTTCTCAAGTCCTTCTGCTGCCATGTAAGTATGTGCAATACCTGTAGGGCAGGAAGTAACTGCAAGAATCTTAGCCGGCTTATTGTCTTCCTTTTCAAGTCTTTCATCTATACTCTTGGCTTCTTCGTCAGCCCCATCTATGATTTCAATGAATTCCTCAGGGCTTCCAGCTTTCATAAGCTTTGCTACGAAATCCTCATCCATAAGAAGCACTGATAACTTACTTAATACATCAAGATGTACGTTATCCTTAGTATCCGGCGCTGCAATAAGGAAAAGAACCTTTACCGGCTCATCATCAAGCGATTCAAAATCAACTCCATCCTTAATAATCATTGCTGCAAGTCCTGGTGCATTAACAGCACTGCATTTGCCATGAGGAATTGCTATTCCTTCTCCTACACCTGTTGTACTTTCTTCTTCTCTTGCATATACTTTAGCCCTGTAGCTTTCAATATCATCAATCTTTCCGCTCTTTGCCATAAGTTCTACAGCCATATCAAGAGCCTCACTCTTTGTCTTAGGAGCAGCATTAAGATTAATGCTTCTCTTATCAAGTAAATCTGTAATTCTCATAAAATACCTCCTTTACATTATCTCTTGCAGGTAACCTCTACCCGCTTTAATACCTCTGAAATCTCTCTTTTTGTTGCAAGATTTTCTGAAAATGCACTGGCACTTCCTGTTGCAACGCCCATTCTGAATGCATCTTCATAATTACATGTCTGAAGATATCCCGCCATAAATCCTGCAACCATTGAATCACCTGCACCTACTGAATTCTTAAGCTCGCCCTTTGGTGCATCTGCTTCATATACGTTTCCATGTTCATCAATAAGAACTGCGCCTTTTCCACCCATCGATATAAGCACATTGACAGCTCCCATATCCTTCAGCTTCCTTGCATATGGAATAACCTCTTCCTTAGATTCAAGCTTAACACCAAATATATCTCCAAGTTCATGCTGATTAGGCTTGATAAGAAATGGGTGATATTCAAGGACATTAAGTAAAAGCCTGCTTGTCGCATCAACTATAATCTTAACATCTCTTCCCTGTAGTCTTCCCATTATTCTTCTGTATATATCGTCTGATATACATGAGGGAATACTTCCTGCAAGCACAAGAACATCTCCACTTGAAAGTCTGTCAATCTTACTTACAAGAGAATGGAGATTATCTTCTGATATCTGAGGTCCCATTCCGTTAATCTCTGTTCCATCTATGTTCTTAATCTTCATGTTTATTCTTGAAAAACCATTATCAACCTGAATAAAATCTGTATTAATGCCATACTCTGATACCATGTCACATATCTGTTTTCCGGTAAACCCGGCTACAAAACCAAATGCTGTTGTATCAAATTCAAGATTATTAAGAACTATTGAAACATTAATTCCTTTACCCCCTGGAAGCATATGCTCATATGATGTTCTGTTCGTCATCCCCAGTTCAAAACTCTTAACTTCCACTATATAATCCAGTGACGGATTAAATGTTACTGTATATACCATTGTCTCTCCTTTCTGGCTTCACGACCTTTTTGTTATAATTATAATGCAATCGCATTCGTTCAAAATCAATCACATTCATTTACAAACTTTTAGATTATTTTTGTGCATTTTTCACAAATTATCATCAAAATATTTTCTCTAAATATGCATTGTGTATCAACTTCATAACTTTCAGTATCGGTCAAAAACAAAAAAATATGCCAGAACTTCAGACTCAGCCAAAGTTCCGGCATATTAGTATTATATATTATTATATTAATGTTTTCCCTTAAGAAGTGGTGATAATGGCTTATATATAAGCATTGATATTCCTACATCTATAAGACCTTTAACTATTGTAAAAGGAAGATTAAAGCATATCAGACACTGCATGATTGATTTCATGATGGAATTATAGCCTGATACAGACTTAATATTACCACCTCTGGCATTGCCAGTTTATAATACACAGGATACACTATTAAATAATTCGAGAACACACTGAATACACCCATTGCCATGGCACCGCATAAACCGCCAAGCAATGCTCCTGTCTTAGACTTTTTCTTCTTATAAACAATTCCTGCTGTAAACACGAATACGGAACCGAGTATAAAGTTAGAAAGTTCGCCAACAAGCATACTCTGTGAAGCTGCCAGATGTACAACATTCTTAATGAGACATATTATAATGCCTGCCACTGGTCCGAGTGCATAAGCACCAAGTAACGCCGGAAGATCCGAAAAATCAAACTTAATAAATCCTGGCATAATAGGAATCGGTATCTCCAGATACATAAGAACTACTGCTACTGCTGAAAGCATACCCGTCACCGCTATCGTTCTCACATTATTCTTAGTATTAACATTACTCATTGCTTTTATTCTCCCTTATATTCTGTAATATTATTCTGCCTCCTTAAGGTGCATCTTTTTTGATGCATGCTCCATAGCTTCAACAAGAGTTCTCATATCACTAAGTATCTGTGTAGTTCTTTCTTCACCAAGTTCAGCAATAACATTACCATAATATTCTCTGTTATTGTCCTCTCTTTTTTTCAAGAAATCCCTTCCGGCATCAGTGAATACGAGATATGTACCATCTGTTCCTTTGCCATCATGTTTCCATAAAGCATAGCCCATATCCTTAAGACTGCTTGCGATTGCCGATGTCTGTGGAATTGATATTCTCATAAATGAAGACAAATCCTTAAGATATGTCTTATCCTTGCCATCAATACAATCTTTCTCCATTACCTTGAGCGCAATATAATCTGCCAGCTCAAGACCATTGTAAAAATTCTTTCTTCTCTCCTTATCCATCAGGAACCTCTGAAATATAAGTTCTGTAGATAATTCGAAGCTTTCAAAACTATTGTTCATGCCCCTATCTCCTCTCTGTTTTAAAATAATGATTCGATAGATTTATATTATCAGAAAAATCCTTATATGTCTGTATAACAATCATGAACAATTATTAAAAAGTTATAAACTATGGATTACAGCATTCCGCTGCCGTATATCCCGCTCCAATAAGTTCTTCCTTTTCCGCATTAGAATATAATATATTTGTGCTTCCTATCTTGTCTGCATTCTCACAATCAGGACTATGAATTGTCATTGTGCCATTATTTATAATATATTGATAATCCCGTGTGACTTTAGCAAGATTAAGATATTCGCCTGTATATGTTGATTTTCCTGTTGAATAATCAAAGCTGATGCCAGGCTGTGCATTATATAAGAAAACATTAAAGCATATTCCTGCTCCATCATCCTCAACAGAATAAGCTTCCATAAGAACTCCTCTGCACATAAGTTCATCACTCTTATATATTGGAGTAACTCTCAACATCACATGATTAGAAGTCCTTTCTATATATCTTGCAATTCTGACCTCATATACATTCATATTATTACTCATAAAAGGACTTGCTGTGATGATATTTCTTTTTTCAGTATAAGCTCCACTCAAAAACCTTGCAATACATGAAGTTCTTTTCTGACTGTATCCGTCACCATCTATGCATTCATATTTCTCGCTGTTCCAACCTGTTGGATAATTATCACCCATGCTGTCTTTTTTCTCATCATCTTCAGGCATAGTTTCTGTTCCTATGCACCCCATAGTTGATGAAACTCTTTTAAGAGTATCCAGAGCCGCATACTTAACATATGCTTTTTTTGTCAGCTCTTTCTCTGTAAAATACGGCTTATTACCGTTAACCTCTACATATGCCTTAGTTCCATCATATTGCTGTACATTTTCATAATCAAACTGCACACTCTTGGTAATAGCATCGCCTGATGAAATATTATTAAACAGCTTATATCCGCCAAATACTATCAACGCAAGTACCGCTAACCCAATTATTATTTTTTTCATTTCGTATCACCCTTCTTCATTCCTGGTATCTGTGCCAGAATAACCGCTGTAAACACAAGTACACACCCCATTATCTCTTTTGGTTTTAACAATTCCCCAAGTACAATCCATCCGGCAAGCACTGCAAACACTGATTCAAGACTCATGACAATAGATGCCACCGAAGGCTGTGCATATTTCTGTCCAACCATCTGAAGTGTATATGCTATACCGCCTGACAATACACCTGCATAAAGTATCGGAATAAGCGCAACTTTAATTCCTGCAAATGTAACATTTTCCGTAAATATCATAGCAAATGTTGAAATAATTGCAATAACAATAAATTGTATACAGGACATTTTCATGCTGTCAGCACTTGAAAATTTATCAATAACCAGAATGTGTGTTGTAAAGCATATTGCTCCCATGAACACAAGGACATCGCCAAGATATATTCCTGATACTCCGCCAGACATACATAAAAGATACATTCCGGCAACACATCCTGCAACAGAAACTCCGGTTATCCAGTGCATTTTCTTACCCATAAAAACCGAAACCACTGAAACCATAACAACATACGTTGCTGTTATAAAGCCAGACCTTCCTGATGCCGCAACGCCTTGTGGATATACACTTATTCCATACTGCTGAAAAGTCATCGCAGCAAATAAAACAATTCCACATATTATGCCCGCACCCAGTGGCCATGTCTGTAAATGGCTTTCATTCTCTGTATTAATCACTTTTCCTGAATTATTTCTTTTATCCAACACATTTTTAATTACAATTACTACTGCCAGAAACAGCGCTCCTACTATAGACCTTGCAGCATTAAATGTAAATGTTCCAACTGCTCCTGCACCACTTGTCTGTGCAACAAATGCCGTCCCCCAGATAAATGCAGTAAGAAGCAGTATCAGGCTTCCCTTTATATTATTCATTACTCTTACCCTTATTAATATATTTGATACCTGTAAATGCACCTATAAGAATGACAAAACCTACAATAAGAGGAATAACAGGATTCTGTACAAATCCTGCAATAACATATGTCACACAAGAAATAACTGCAACTACAATTACATATGGAAGCTGTGTAGACACATGATTCATATGATTACACTGTGCTCCTGCCGAAGCCATAATTGTAGTATCTGATATTGGTGAACAATGGTCTCCACAGACAGCTCCAGCCATACATGCTGAGATTGATATAATCATCATTGTATGGTTCGTTCCTGAAAATGTATTTACAACAATAGGAATAAGAATTCCAAATGTTCCCCACGATGTTCCTGTTGCAAAAGCAAGGAATACCGCAACCAGAAATATAACTGCCGGCAGAATACTTAACCAGCCGCCCGATACTCCTTTTACAAGTCCGGCAACAAACTCCTTAGCGCCCAGACTGTCTGTCATTGCTTTGAGTGTCCATGCAAATGTAAGAATAAGGATTGCTGGTACCATTGCCTTGAATCCTTCCGGTATGCATGAGCATGATTCATTGAATGAAAGTACCCTTCTTACTGCATAGAACACAATTGTTATTATAAGTGCAAAGAAACTTCCAAGCATAAGTCCTACCGAAGCATCACTTCCTGAAAATGCATCAACAAAACCTACTCCCTTGAAAAAATCTCCTGAATATAGCATTCCAATTATGCAGCAAACTATAAGTGTAATAATTGGAAACAGCAGATCTAACACTCTTCCGCGTCCCTTAATTACATCTTCTGTTGCGTTAGCATATGGCCTGTCAGGAGTTGTATACAAGTCTCCCTTAGCTGCATTTGCTTCATGAACTGCCATCGAGCCAAAGTCAACCTTTAACACTACAATAAGAATCATTGCTGCAATAGTAAATAATGCATAATAATTGTAAGGAATAGCCTTAATAAATATTCCAAAACCATCTTCACCCTCAACAAAACCTGTTACCGCTGCTGCCCATGAAGATATAGGCGCAATAATACAGATTGGTGCCGCTGTTGAATCAATAAGATATGCAAGCTTCGCTCTCGAAACATTGTGTTTGTCTGTTACCGGACGCATAACACTTCCAACAGTAAGACAGTTAAAATAATCATCAATAAATATAAGAATTCCAAGAAGCACCGTAACAAGCTGTGCTCCAACTCTTGTCTTAATATGTCTTCCAGCCCATTCTCCAAATGCTGCAGAACCACCTGCTTTATTCATCATGCACACCATGATTCCCAGTACAACAAGGAACACCAGAATTCCTACATTGTAAGGATCTGACAATACTCCTACAAGACCATCTTCAAATATATGAAGAACTGATTTTTCAAAACTAAACCCGCTCTGGAATATATTTCCATAGAACAGTCCTCCTATTACAATTCCGACGAAAAGTGAACTGTAAACCTCTTTAGTAATTAACGCTAATATGATAGCAACCAGTGGCGGTATAAGTGCCCAAAAGGTTGCATACAGATTAGGTACATACTGAATAACTTCTTCCATTGTATCTCTCCTTAATAAATATGTATTTTACACTAATTGTATATTCTGCTTTCACTACATGTAAAGTATATAACCTGATAATCCTTTGCAATCTCATCAAGAAGCTTCATAGCTCCCTTAATGTTATTATCATCAAGATTAACAAACGGATCATCAAATATAAGAAATGGTTTCTCCTCTTTATACATTGCCTCAACAAGTGCCATTCGCATGCATATTCCAACCAGATCCTGCTTCCCTGCACTAAGATATCCTATATCCCTTGGCATATTCTGTTCCATGACAGTAAGCTTTGTATCTGCATCAAGACTGTATGCATCCGGTTCACATCCGGTAAGGATAGTATAATATTTTCTGAAGCCTGCCATTACAGGGCCCATATATTCAGAAGTAAAAGACTGCTTTGAATCCTCCATAATCTGTTTTGTCAGTTTCAACAGTCTTTCTTTATTCTTTTCCTCTTCCTGGACATTCTGTAATTCTTCAAGTTCATGTCTGCAGTTTTCACATTCATCAGACTGTACCTGAAGGCTTTCCAGCTGCTTATTACATTGTTCTATCTGTTGTAAATATTCTTCAATCATATTGTCAGTATGCATCATCTGACCTGCAAGTTCTTCAAGTGAAACTTTATCAGCTTCACTTTCATCACCGGAAAATATGCTTATATCTGTTTCTGCTTCAAAACCTGCTTTTACTGCAAGCGCATTTTCATACTCACTTTTAGCACGATAATATTCATCGAGCTTTTTGTCAAGATTTCTAAGCATTTCTCCAATACTTTCCTCTTGATTAAAATCTTTTATATACAATTTAAGAAAATGTGTTATATCTTCTATCTGCTTATTATATTCTTTCCTGTATAATTGCTGCTTATCCTGTTCCTCGCTTATCCTCTTTCCGAGTTCATGATAAGCATCTATATCGCGATTCAGACCTGACAATTCCCACGCAACATTATCCCTGTTAAATACAATACCATACTCTTCACAGAACTGTCTTACAGCCTTTTCAGTACCTGCAATAAAGCTCTTGTCATCATTGATATCATCTTCTATCGCCTTAATCTTCTTTTCAGACTCATCTTTGATGCTCTGGAATTCTTCTTCATGCTGCTTTTTCTTTGCAGCACCCATAGCAGTAAAAATACCGGCAATACATAACCCAGCCACAATCATTGCAATTCCTGCCGGAATAACAAAGAAAAGTAATACCACGCCAGCTACTGCTGCAATAATGCCCGCTATTAATCCAATAAAGCCTGTATTCTTATATGCAGCTGCCCTTTCAAGTCTGGCATTCTGATTTTCTCTGGCAATATCAAGTTTCATCTCTTTGCCGACAAGTCCATTCTGCCTGTTCTGGGCAGAAGCCCATATATCATGGATCTGTCCAACCTTATTCTTATTAGGTATTCCTTTATTAAAACGTTTCTTTAATTGTTCAAGCTTATCCTGTTCCTCTACAGACAACCCATTGTACATTCCGCTGCCTTCGCCATCAGAATGAGATATTTTTCCACTCATCCTGCCCGCTTCATCAAGAAGACTCATTTCTTTTAAAACATCTTCCTTTTTTGGAACATCCTCATTGAAATATCCTTTAATATTTTCAAATGTTTTCTTTTTAACATCACATTCTTTTACAAGTAGCTGATATTTTTCTTTTAATGCCTGAACATCCTTCTGGGCACTCAGCTTTCTTTGCTGTTCCTGCATTTTTTCTTTATCAGCTTTAAGTGCATCTCTTTTTCTGCACAGATCATCTCTTATTGCCATCTGTTTATCAATAGTTTTATCAATCTCAGAATAATTATTAATCTGTGCCTGTAACTGCGTTATTTCTGACTTTCTCTTTGATATAGAGCCTGTAGCCCTTGTGCTTGTTATATTATTAAGTTCTGCTGTCAGTCTTCCAACTGCAGTCTCAAAATTATTGATATCATCCGTATTATCTGCAAGATTACCAATCTTTGCATTAATACTGTCAGTAGTGGCTGTGACACAGTCACTCTGCCCTATAAACACAGTTCTCGCAAAAGACTGTGCATCTATCTTAAACAATTCCTCTCCTATGTCAGAAGAAAAAGCATCACATTCCATATTAGTATCTTTTCTTACAAGCAGAAACTCATCATCTGCCTGTTTCTTTCCAAAAGTTCTCCTCAGAGAATAGACTATCCCATTAGTCTCAAAAACAATTTCTCCGCCATAAACGCCCTTCTGCCAAGGCATAAGACGGTTTCTTTCCTTATCCACCAGTTTCTTCTTGGTTTCATTCTTAAATCCAAAAAACATGACACGGATAAAAGACGCAAGTGTACTCTTACCCCATCCATTGTCCTCACATATAGTATTACAGTCATTGGTAAAATCGTATGTAACATTATTCAGTTTTCCAAAATTCTCAATTGTACAACTGATAAGTCTCATCAGCCTATCTCCTCTCCCTGTAATGCCTGTAATCCATATCTGATAATTTCTGCTTTATCCTGTTCGTTAATGTCCTCTCTTGCCATAACATTTCTTATAAACTCACCTTTAAGTGAAACATCATGTTCATACGACATATAATCTACTTTATACTGTGTACAGTCTTTTATCTTAAATGCAAAAAATCCGCTTTCAAACTGTTTGCAAAGATACTCTGTATTCTTCTCACATTCAACATCCAGTGTTCCGGTAAGTTCAATCTTTACCAGACTTTCTTTTGCATAACCGGAAGCTGCAAGAAATTTTCTTACACACTGTTCTATTTCAAATGTATTCGCACATCCTGTTACATCAACCTGTGCAACATAAACATTTCTCCTTGCAAAAGGAACAAAATATGTGTCAGACTTTCCTGTCACTTCATCAATATCAAGTATTACAAATCCATGTTCTCCGGCCTCATCAAAGCCTCTTCCTTCAAGGCATCCCGGATAACAATACACACCTCTGGCATCAAGTCTGTCACTTGAGTATTCATGCACATGTCCTAATGCGAGATAATCAATTCCACGGTTTCTCAAATCCTTAATGCTTATTACCTGTGCATTATTTTTAGAAGTATGAGAAGCCTCCTGCCCATGCAGTACAACAATATTATAATTGCCTGCATTAAGCGAAAGACTTCCATATATCTTCCCAGAATTATCACTGTCAAGCTCAACGCCGGTAATAACAACATTTTTTATTATGCTGCCATTATCAATAACCCCGGCGTTATAACTTGTCCATTCTTTTCCAAACATACGGAGATTACCAGGAACTTCTTCCAGAAAGGCTAAAAAGCTTCCATTGTCATGATTTCCCTGAAGATAATAAAACATTATATCCGGATTATTAATTATTATATTGTAAACTTCTTTCTTTGCTCCAACAGAAATGTTTCTTGTATCAAACAAATCTCCTGCAATTATAATAACCCTTATATTCTCTTTAACCGCATATGCAACCATATCCTTAAAAGATGCCAGCAGCTCACTTTTTCTTTCTTTGGCTTTATCTTTATCAAGATTGGCTGTCATAGCAGAATCAAGATGAATATCTGCACAATGTAATATCTTCATATCTTCTCCGTTCTGACTAACATTTACAGTTGTAACTATTAATATGTGTAATAAGCACCTTCAACATGAATCTTCTCTGTTGAATCATTAATAATGTATACAGCATAAAAACCGCTCATTGTAAGTTCAAATGTATGTGCACCATTATTATTTAAAAGCACATACCTTTTAGAACCGTCAGGCTGGATAATGCCCACTTTTACAGTGTGGAATGGCTCAACCGTAGCTGTACTGACAACAATTCTCTGCCCATCCGATGCATAAAAGCTTGATGTTGTCCTGCGTACTCCTGCATATATATCCCATGAAATAGTTCCTCTTGATGCATATGTTGCTACTCCGTCAGTATCAGCATCATCTCCATCCACTACTGTAATGACATCATTACCTTCATCAGGTGCTTCATAATATTCAATACTTTCAATCTCTTCTTCAGATTCCACATCTGCTGTAACATCTGCGGCCTTTACAGATGCTTTCGCAACTAATGTAGATGTTCCTGCTACTGTTAATATACTGATTGCAAAAAACATTGCTGATAAAATTACTGCAACTGACTTTGATTTCTTCTCAACATTAAAACTCTTCATAACATGCTCCAATCTTTCTCTTAAACTGCTCTTGTTCTCATATAAACTTGCAGACAGAATATCCATCAGATTTTTATTCTTTATTGCCATACCAAGAAGAATCCCATAATATTCACGCAGTCCATCAGCCCTTACGCAGACACTGTAATCACATGCATATTCAGAATATTTTATAAATGTCTTTGAGAATATCCACATAACAGGATTAAAGAAATTTAAAACAGATGCAATTGCAATTAAATATCGGAAGAAAATATCTTTATGTAATATATGTGTAAGCTCATGCGAAAATATAACTTTCAGTTCTTTCTCCGTAAAACGTTCTGCATTTATTACAACACAAGGTCTGACTACTCCGGCAACATATGCTGTAGTTGTACTGTATGATTGTCTTAATTTGATTCTGCGCTTTCCAAGCCCTAGTTCTTCCTTGAGTTGTGTAAAGAACATCTCAGTCTTGTTATCACATACAAATGCCTGTCTGCTGGATTTTGAGAGTTTTATACGTTTACGTATATAAACAACCATTTCCACAACTATACCAGCCAGCCATACGCCAGCAATGCATTTTGCCACTATGACAATTACCGGTGATACATCAAATGCATATCCAAGCCATACAAAACCAACTCCATCAATCAATTTTATAATCATATATGTAACTGGTATTATCCAGAATATTACAACCATCTTGCTCAGACTATAAGATAAATCAATGTGACCAGTCTTATCAAGTAAATATGAAGTTACAAACCATGCCACTGTTAGTATGCTCCCAGTAAATGTGGTAACTAAAATCATATAAAACAAATTTGCCCAAAACATACCAAGTTGCACTCCTATAATAAAATATTTTATTATTCCGACATGTAAATAAATATATCATATTTTACATAAAAAGCATAGAACTTCTTTGTATAAAATGATATACTTAATTCATACATAATGTTCGTATTAACCATGTAACCTGCGGCGTTTATCTGACGCCTTGTTTTAATTCTGTATATTAAGAACAAGGAGGAATTATGGAATATAATATCAAAGAATGGGGCAGACTCCCCGATGGTACAATGTGTCATCTTATAAAGATTTCACACAATGACATTTCACTTTTCGTTTCAGACTATGGCGCAACATTCCAGTCATTGTTCACGACTGATTCAGACGGCAGGCGCCGTGATATAATTCTTGGCTATGATACTCCTGAAGAATACTATTATGACCAACAGAATTTTGGTGGCACTATGGGACGTTTTGCCAACAGAATTGCCGGAGCATGCATAACTCTCAATGGAAAAGACTGGCATCTTACGGCTAATGAAGGCTGCAACACCCTTCACAGCGGACGTGGCTTCAACAAATGTATGTGGAAATATAACGTCAGTTCTGATTCACTTACTCTTACTCTTAACAGTCCTCATCTTGACAATGGTTTCCCCGGAAATCTTACTGTTACGCAGACAATTACAATTACAGACAATCATTCTGTTAAAATACACTATGATGCAGTATCAGATATGGATACCGTCTGCAATTTTACTAACCACAGTTATTTCAACTTTTCCGGCGTAAAGAATATATGTGACTATATTGTATCAATAGGTGCAGACTGCTATACCCCTGTAGATAATCACAGCATCCCGACAGGTGATATTCTTTCTGTTGAGGGAACAATGTATGATTTCCGCAAGCCAAGAAAAGTAGGCACTGATTACATTGATATCAATTATGTCCTGTCAGACTCATATGAATATGCAGCTAAAGTAACTGACTCTGAAACCGGAATAACCATGTATGTAAAAACAGATTTTCCGGGTTTACAGCTATATAACGGAAACTATATAGGCAGATGCACTGGCAAGTATGGCATCCAGTATAATGACCAGCATGGCATATGCTTTGAACCACAGTTTTTCCCTGATGCAATGCATCATGATAATTTTCCTTCGCCAGTTCTTAAAACAGGGAAGCATCTGGATAGATATATAGAATACATTTTTGAATAACCATATAATCAGAAGCGTGTGCCAGACTGACACACATCAAAAAAAGAACCGTCCCAAATTAAATCGGAACGGTTCTTTGTCATCTAAAAGCATATCTAACCTTTAACGCCACCAAGTGTAACACCTCTTACAATGAACTTTGAAAGACAGATATATACTATAATTACCGGAACAATAGCAAATGCTATCATCATATATACCTGACCCATATCAAACTTCAGGAAATCTGCACTACGAAGCTGTGCTATTAACAAAGGAAGTGTTTTCTTACTTGCCTTGTTAATAAGGAGTGAAGGTATAAAATAATTATTCCATGATGAAACGAAAGTAAATATCATCTGAACAGCCAGAGCTGGCTTCATAAGAGGCAGAACAATCTGGTTAAATATTCTAAACTCTCTTGCGCCATCAATTCTCGCTGCCTCAATAAGTTCCATTGGAAGCACACTGTCCATATACTGCTTAATAAAGAAGAATACTACAGGTGCTGCAACTGAAGGTACAATAAGTGGTATGTAAGAATTAAGAAGATTCCAGTCTCCCATCATCTTAACAAATCCAAGTGCTGATACCTGTGTTGGTACCATCATTACAAGAAGAATGAATGTAAATGCAAACTTCTTTAGCCTGAAGTTATATGCATGAATAGCAAATGCTGTAAGTGCTGAGAAATACACTGACAGAACTGCTGAACATGCCGCAACAAACAGACTGTTAAACATACCCTTAATAACAGGAATATTCTCATTAGCAAGAACATTCTTCATGTTGACTATAAACGACTTTCCTGGAAGGAACGAGAATCCTTTCTGGATATCAGGGTGTGATCTTGTTGTATTAATAATAAGTACATAGAATGAGAAAAGGCACAAAAATGTTATAAGAATAAGTACGATATAACATAACACTCTCTCTGTTGTAAGTATTATCCTGTCTTTCACTCCAGCATTAGCGCCTTTAATATCAGCACTTGCAGAGGCTTTACCTGAATTACTCATATTACTTCGCCTCCTTTGCTTTTTTCTTCTTAGCTTTTCTGATTCCTGCTGCTTCCATATCCTTTGTTATATAATTAAATACAAATATACTAAGTACTGCTGTTACAATAAACAGAATAACTGAAAGCGCACCTGCCATACCATAATTCTTACTATAAAGATGCTTGTTAAGATACATGATAACCGTCATACTTGTTCTATCCGGATTACCATTACCATTCGTAAGAATCTGAGGAACATCAAACATCTGGATACCACCAATCAATGATGTAATAAGTGTGTATGCCAGAATAGGCTTAATAAGCGGAAGTGTAATCTTTCCAAATATCTGTCTTGAATTAGCACCATCAATTCTTGCTGCTTCAAAAAGACAAGGGTCAACGCCCATGATGGCAGCCATAAGAATAATTGTTGTATTACCAAACCACATAAGGAAGTTCATAAGAGCAATCAATCCTCTCGCTCCTGCTACCTCCGCAAGGAATCTATATGTAGGCAATCCCATACTGTTAAGCATGTTATTGATTGGTCCCTGATCCGCAAATATTGCGTAGAATAACATGGCAAATGCAGATGCCATAATTAAATTAGGCATATAGATTATAGTTTTGAAAAATCCTGTACATTTTAATCTTAATCTAAGATCTGTAAACCATGACGCCAGAAGCAATGATATAAGAATCTGGGGAATAAATCCCATCAGCCACATTATCATTGTATTCTTCAGATAGAGCAATGTATCACCGTTAAACAGTATGGCCTTGTAATTGTCAAATCCAACGAACTTAGGTCCGACCTGCATAAGTCCAACCATATAGTTCTCAAAAAAACTATTATAAAATGTAGATATCAGTGGTATTAATGAAAACACAATATATACTGCAAAGAACGGTATAAGAAATATGTATCCCCATTTTGCATAGCTTACAAACTTTTTCTTCTTTTTATTCATACATATCTCCATTCCTGCCATATAAAAAGGCACAGCCATATAACATACTTATTATAATGACTGTGCCTTAATGACTAGCAATTACTAATTACTTTGAAAGGTTTGGATATTTCTCAATAGCTGCTTTATAGAAGTTATCAAGAGCCTTATCCTTAGTTACATTGCCATCGAAGTAATCCTTCATAGCCTTCTGGAATTCTTCGTTAAGACCCTGGTCATAAGAAGAAATATTCTTCATGCTGATCTTAGGAGCTGACTTAGCAAATAACTTGATATGATTCTGACCACCAAGGAAATCTGACTTGAAGTTACTGCTAGCGATTTCATTCATACCTGATGTTGTATTAGTGTAATCCTGAGTATCTTCTGTAATCTTCTTCATTGTAGCCTTATCACAGCAAAGTGTCTTCATAACATCTTTTACAAGGTTAGCGTTATCTGTTCCTGCTGCTGCACAGATCCATGTACCACCCCAGTAGTAGCTCTGTGGACCTTCACATACTGCATAGTCGCCGTAGATACCGTTACCAACTTCTTCCTTACCACCTTCCTTAACAGGAGTAGCAAGTGAGTTACCTAAAAGTGTAAAGTTAATTCCCCATGTTGAGTAGAAGAATCCGAATACCTTACCAGAAGGTCCCTGATCTGCTGCCCATGTTGAATCCCAAAGAGATGACTTATTATTATAGCCCTTATCTGTATATTTCTTAGTCTGATCAACCCACTTCATAATGTTATCATCAATAACAATCTTGTTATTAGAATCAACCCAAGGAGCTGATACATTGTTAGAGAATACTCTGTATGAATCATCATAACCTGAAAGCATCTTGTAACCCTTAGCAGCAGCCTGTTCAGCTACCTTATCAAACTTATCCCATGTTGAAAGTGCTTCCTGAACCTTATCCGGATCATCTGTTCCAAGAACATCCTTAGCAATAGAACGTCTGTAAGCAAAGAGTCCTGGAGTTGCCTGCCATGTTGTAGCCTTAAGTTTTCCTTTGCTGTCAGTTGCGATATCCTTTGTGTACTGATACATATCCTTAAGGTCATCATCTGTAAGGCCTACATCTTTTACATCAAGTGTGTAATCACTATTAACATACTTTAAAGCATAATCAGCTTCGATAAGGAACATATCAATCTTATCATCTGCTGCTGCATCCTTCTGCTTTAATAATGCAGCATCAAGAGCATTCTGATAAGCGTTGTTTTCGTTAGGAGTAATTACCCAGTTTACCTTAACATCTGAAGGAACATTCTTATAATATCCTTCAAATCTGCTCTTAAACTCTTCGTTCCAGCAGTAAATGTTAAGTACCTTACCCTGTTCCTCAGGCTTAGTATTAACTGCTGCCGAACCACCATCCTTTGATCCACAACCTGCTAATGTGGAAAGCACCATCATTGTACCAAGTGCCAGACTTAATAATCTCTTTTTCATAAAAAACCCTCCATAAATCTTAGACGACACCTTTAGTTTCCTATCTTTCTTATTGTTTCCCCTTCGATTAGTTCCGCATCTACAACAACCCTCTTTACTATCGTTGCCCTGGGATTCTCTATAGCACTTATAAGCTCATCTGCGGCAATCCTGCCGATTTCCCTGGTATTCTGACGAATTGTTGTAATCTTAGGATTTAACATCTGCGAGAATCTTGTTCCATCGTAACCTGCAATAGACACATCCTTCGGACTATGCAATTTCATATTCTTAATAGCATTCTTTCCACCAACCACAGATAAATCATCCGGATAAAAAATACATGTTGGCGGTTCCTTTAATTTTAACAGCTCATATGTAAGCTTCTCAGCTTTTATTGAATCAAGATAGGTTGATTCTTTAATGTATTCATCTGGAATTTCTACCCCTAATTCACCCATTGTCTTATAAAAGGCTGCCAGACGTTCTTTCGTAACCTCTGATTCAACGTTTCCATAAATATAAGCTATCTTTCTGTGTCCCCTGCTGTACGCGTAACGTACTAATTCACTCATCCCTTTCACGTTGTTAGAATTGACCGATGTACTGCCATTGAAAATGTAGTCGATGGTCACAACTGGTAATCTCCCGTTAACCATTTCATAGATTTCAGGATTGCTGAAATCCTCACAAGCTAGAAGCACGCCATCAAAATTCCTGTATAAACAGTGTTCGTAGAAAGTCATCTTCTTAGAGTGATTGCTTACAAATGTAATATCATACCCCTTCTTCTCTGCTTCATTCTTAAAACTCTCAAGAACCTCGGCGAAATACTCATGTGCAAGACCATTATTAAGAAGAACTCCTATGTTATATGAACGGTTCGTCTTAAGTGCTCTGGCTGCTGAATTCGGATAATATCCAAGTCTGTTAGCTGCCTCTTTAACTTTCCTGCGTGTCTCTTCACTGATGTCACTATGGTCATTGAGAGCTTTACTTACTGTAGCAATTGAAACCCCACATTCTACAGCAACATCTTTCATAGATACCATAGATTCATTCCTTTCATGCATTACTTAATCGTTTTCGTAGCTTTACTATAACCCATATCAGATATAAATGCAAGCACTTTTGTAAATTTTACTTATTTTTCTATAAATTATAGTATTTTTTGTGCATTTCTACCAATTCTTATTCAAATTCGAAATAATCATTGATTTAATTCAAGCCTTAAAATATACTTATTACTATAAAATAAATATTAGAACTTGTACCTTAATGCACTTAATCGTTTTCTATAAATTATATGTGTACAGGAGGTATAATATGCAATTCGGTTTTTTTGATGACATCAATAAAGAATATGTCATAACCACACCAGAAACTCCATTGCCATGGATTAATTACTTAGGCTGCGAGAATTTTTTCAGTCTTAAGAGCAATACCGGCGGAGGATACTGTTTCTATAAGGATGCCAAGCTGCTCCGACTCACAAGATATCGCTATAATAATTCTCCTTTAGATAACAACGGCCACTACATTTATATTAAAGATGAGGATACCATATGGAATCCTGGATGGCAGCCATCCCAGACACCAGTTGAGGATTATACATGTCGTCACGGACTTGGATATACAGTGATTTCTTCATCTAAGAATGACATTAAAGCTACACAGACTGCTCTCGTTCCTATTGGAGATAATTGTGAACTTGATAAACTTACTATTAAGAACACAGGAAATTCTGTTAAACATTTATCTGTATATTCTTATATAGAATTCTGTTTATGGAATGCAGTTGATGACTGCAACAACTTCCAGCGTAACTTCAGCACAGGCGAAGTTGAAGTTCAGCCAGAGATTAATATTGGCACCGCTGCCATGTCAGCAATATATCACAAGACAGAATACCGTGAGCGGCGTAACCATTATGCTGTTCATGCCGTCAGCACTGCTGCCAACGGTTTCGATACAAGCAGAGAAAGTTTCATCGGTACATACGGAAGTCCTGCAATGCCTAAAGCTGTTAAAGAAGGTATATCTTATAATTCTATTGCAAGCGGATGGTCACCTGTTGGATCTTTCAGAATCGATATTAACCTTGAGCCGGGCGAGGAAAAAGAATATGTATTCATTATAGGATATGCAGAGAACCCTGATGATAAGAAGTGGGAATCATTCGGAATCATTAACAAAGAACCTGCATATGCCCTTCTTGAAAAATACAACACTCCGGCAAAATTTGATACAGCTCTTGCTGCTTTAAAAGATTACTGGACTCATCTTCTCTCGTCTTATATTGTTGACACAGAAGACAAGAAGCTCTGCCGTATGGTTAATATATGGAATCAGTATCAGTGCATGGTAACATTTAACATGTCAAGATCTGCTTCCTATTATGAGTCTGGAACCGGACGTGGTATGGGATTTAGAGATTCCTGCCAGGATTTACTTGGCTTCGTACATCTTATTCCTGATTCAGCAAGACAGAGAATTCTTGATATTGCTGCTACTCAATTTGAAGATGGAAGTGCTTATCACCAGTATCAGCCATTAACTAAGAAAGGTAATTCTGATATTGGTTCAGGCTTTAATGATGATCCTCTCTGGCTTATTGCAGGAACAGCTGCTTATCTTAAAGAAACCGGTGATTTCAGCATTCTTGATGAAAAGGTAGCATTTGACTGCGATACAAGTAAGGCACAGCCACTTATGGAACATTTAAGAAGATCCTTCAATTATACAACTACTCATCTTGGACCGCATAAGCTACCACTTATCGGAAGAGCTGACTGGAATGACTGTCTCAACTTAAACTGCTTCTCTTCTGCTCCGGGTGAATCTTTCCAGACTACCGGACCATCAGAAGGACCTGTTGCTGAATCGGTATTTATCGCTGGAATGTATGTAAAATATGGCAATGAATATGCAGACATATGCCACCTGACAGGTCTAACAGATGAAGAAAATGCTGTACGTTCCCATGTTGATGACATGTATAAAGCTGTTCTTGATGCAGGCTGGGATGGTGAATGGTTCCTTCGTGCATATGATGCCGAAAGTCATAAGGTTGGTTCACATGAATGCGAAGAAGGACAGATATACATTGAACCACAGGGCTTCTGTGTTATGGCAGGTATAGGTGTCAAAGAAGGACTCGCACAGAAAGCTATGGATTCAGTAGAAAAAATTCTTGATACAAAGTACGGAATTATGATTTTACAACCAGCTTACAAGTCATATCATCTTGAACTCGGTGAGGTGTCTTCTTATCCGCCTGGATACAAAGAAAATGCTGGAATATTCTGTCATAATAATCCGTGGGTATCTATTGCAGAAACCGTTGTTGATGATAAGAACAGAGCATTCGAAACATACAAAAAAATATGTCCGGCATATCTTGAAGAAATAAGTGAGATACACAGAACCGAACCTTATGTATATTCACAGATGATTGCCGGCAAAGATGCTGCAAGATTTGGTGAAGCCAAAAACAGCTGGCTTACAGGCACCGCTGCATGGACATTTACAAGTATATCTCAATATATACTTGGTGTAAGAGCTTCATTTGAAGGACTCACCATTGACCCTTGTCTGCCTGATTCCATTAAGAATCTGACAATTACAAGAAAATTCAGAGATGCTGTATATAACATTACTATCATCAATGAGAAGCACGAAAGAGTTTCTTCTCTTATTGTCAATGGCAGTGAAATCAGTGGCAACACTGTTCCATATAATAAAGACACTAAAGTATATAATGTAACTGTTAACATCTGACAACTATACAGAAAGGAATTATTATGTTTGATAAGAACTTTTTATGGGGTACCGCCTCTAGTTCCTATCAGATAGAGGGAGCCTTTACCGAAGATGGCAAAGGTCTTTCTATCTGGGACACATTCTCTAATAAACCGGGTAATATTGCACATGATGAGAATGGCAATAAAGCATGTGACCACTATCACCGCTATCGCGAGGATATTGCACTTATGAAAAATCTTGGTATTCAGGCATACCGCTTTTCAATTTCATGGACACGAATATTTCCTGATGGAATTGTTAAGGATTCTGACGGCAATATCCGCTACAACAAAGCCGGACTTGATTTCTATGATAAGATTGTAAACTTCTGCCTTGAAAATAATATCAAACCATTCATAACGATTTATCACTGGGATTTACCTCAGGCACTCGAAGATAAAGGCGGATGGCTCAACCGTGAGACTGCTTTCATATTTGCTGATTACGCTGAATTCATATGCGAACATTTTTCAGACCGTGTAACTAATATCGCCACCATCAATGAGCCACAGATTATATCCGGACTCGGATACATGCTTGGACTTCATGCTCCAGGTAAGAAGCTTGACGCAGTATCTGTCCTGTCTGTAATCCACCATCTTGCACTCGCTCACGGTCTTGCTGTTACTAAGATGCGTGCCGTTGCAAAACAGCCTGTAAAAACCGGTTTTTCCAGCACTGGTGACCTGTGCTATCCTTCAAAAGAATGTGATGAAGACATTGATGCTGCAAGAGCTGAATGTTTCAATATAGTTAAAGGCAACATGACTTTTAACCACACTATATTCTGTGACATGACATGTCTTGGCAGATATCCTGACATTGCTGGTACAGAATTACATCTTGAACCTGATCTTGAAAAAATCGGACATTATGAAGAACTGCCATTCGTAAAAGATGGCGATATTGAACTGATACATCAGCCAATTGACTATCTTGGCATAAATGTATATAACGGACATGAAATAAATGCAGCCGGCCATATTAACAAAAAACCAGGCAGTCCACGAACAGCTCTTGGCTGGCCTGTAACTCCCGGTGTTATGAATTATGGTATAAGATATCTGTATGAAAGATATAATCTTCCAATATATATATTTGAGGATGGACTTGCCTGCAACGATATCATAAGTCTTGATGGCAAAGTCCACGACAGCAACCGTATCGACTTCCTTACAAGATATCTCACAGACCTTGAGAAAGCCTACAAAGCCGGTGTCCCAATACTCGGCTACTTCCACTGGTCATTCACAGATAATTTCGAATGGCACAGCGGATACGACCCAAGATTCGGGTTAGTGTTCGTAGACTATGAAACACAACAGAGAATCCCTAAAGATTCCGCTTATTGGTATTCTGATTTAATTAAGAAGTCATCCAACTAAATATTGCATTAATAAGAGTGTCTAACCACCGTTGCATCTCTCTATGGTGCATGTTCGATTTATTCCGAATCGTGTGTGAGTTAATGCCGCTATCTATAAAAGTTCGGATAGGTAAATCTCGTTCAAGCGAAGCGCGTTTGATTTACCTATCCGTAATAAACTATATAGATGGCGGCATTTACTCACACTAGATGCAGGAATCCATGAGAACATGTATCATAGAGAGATGCAACGGTAGTTAGACGCCCTTAGGATTAATACAATTTTTTAATTAATTCTTACGGTTATTAAAGTACACAAAATTATCAATTGCATCGAATATATCATCAAAATTCTCCCTTGGAGCTGCGTCTATGTACGCTCTTAATATTGCATTTTCTTTCTCACCCTTGTAACGTCCGTAGAATATGTCATATAGGTTGTGTCCTCTGACATATTTTCTGATATTCTCCATGTTGTCTATGATGTCCTGTCTTGTCTCAATTGCTATGTTCAGTTTTTCTAACATTTTCTTAGTGCTGACAAGGCGGTACAGGTATTCTTTATATTTGGCATATAATATATCATAGAACTGGTCTACACTTTTTACAACGCCTATCTTAGTCATTATCTCAGGGTCAAGAAAATAATTCTCAAATGAATAATATTTTAATATAAGCACATTACGGTCTGTTACTCTTGGCAGATTGCCATAATCCTGCTTTGCACGCTGCTTATAGTAATTGGTAAGCTGGTCTCTTAAACGGTCAGCATCCTTACCATCTCCATCTCTTATCATAAGGAACTCATCCTTAAGATATAATGTATTTATATATTTCAGATTGGCATAAGTCTTGATGTTTGTACAGCTGTTAGTTGCAATTATCGCTATACGATTGAGATTGCCATTCTCATCTATAACTTCTGAATAATATTTCTCAAGAAGTAGCGGCAGACGGCTTCTGTCCTGTTTTCCTTCCACTATAAATACAAAGCTCACATTCATAAGGTCATTAGCAGCATACCCAAGATCATCTAATATATCATCAATATCCGCCTCCGGAGTAGCAACTGTATTATTATCTCTATCGTTAATCACCTGACGAATCTGTCTTGTAGTAAAGTTAAATAACATTTGCGGTGAATGCGTGCAGAATATAACCTGATTCTTTCTTGAAAGCTTGTACAGAATTTCACTTGCTATCTTCTGTAACTGAGGATGAAGATATATTTCCGGATCTTCAATCAGAATAATGTATGGCACAGTACTTCCATATTCCGCATAGGTTTCGAGCAGTGACAGGATGTAGATACTGTTCAGTCCATCAGAAAGGTCATTGACATCTCCATCAGTGTCACGCATTTCATTGTGAACAATTGTATCAACATGCATGAGTTTTTCTGCATCAAATGTAATCTGATAATGAATTCTTTCTCCAATGCCACCATTGTTCTTAAATTTTTCATTAAGTTTGTTCTCAAAATTAGCAAGATTAAAATTAAACAGCTTATACTGCATAAGTCTCGCTGTTTCTAATAAAGATAACTGTTCCGGTTTCTTGCGGTTAATAATTCCTATGCAATTAAAGCACTGATTACACATCTTATGCTTATCAAATATACACACGTTATCTTTAAGGTCTGCATATTCAGTTCCACCCTGCAGCATAATAAGATCTTCCTGAATTGATGACTTACGTCTCTCGTGGTCAACATAGAATATTCTGGGAAGGACTGTTTTTATATAAATATTGTTCTTCTTAACTCCGTCCCTGTACTTAATCTTACCATCACGGCTATATACATATTCAAATTCAAGAATACCATCCTTTAACGATGGAAGTTTATTGCAAAAATCCTTATACCACAAGTCATAATGCTTAAAAGAACTGACCTGTCCCTTCTGATACAATACAGCCAGATCCTCATCTTCAATACTGATGCGAACTGTAATGCTTATATTACCTTCGTTATCATTGAAATCTCTTAATGAAACTTCATAATCCCCGGTAACCGCTCTTATTGCGTCAAGAACCACACTCTTTCCTGCATTATTTCTGCCAACAAGAATCAGTACATCTTCAATATCATTAATCTCAAGTTCTCTGATTGATTTAAAATTTCTGATTAAAAGATATTCTATCCTCATACCTGTCCTCTGCCCCCTGATACATTTCTGCCAGCATATATTCTGGTGTATTATCATTAAATGTTGATATTCCTTTACCCGTATTAGGATTCTTTTTGGAATATACCATATCCACAATGAATGCAACTATCAATGCCGCACACACTGCACCAACAACCCTCAGTTTAATCTTTCTGAAGAAATTATCAAGAAGCGGTGCAATAATATATACGATTGCAACTCCTCCAAGTCCAAATACCAAAAGACCTTCTGCACATATTCTTCCATTAAGGTTAAGAAAATACCCGTTATAATTCCACCATCTTCTTCCGCAGCTGATTTCCAGATACAGCGATGTAAAATATTCAACAAATCCGCATAAAACTACTGATGCAAAGAATTCCACAACAGGCTTATTTCTTAATTTTTTAAGACATATCAGTATGAGTATCCCACCTGAACCATATATAGGAAGCCATGGCCCATGAAGAACACCTCTGTTTACAAATGTATGTGACGATATCAGATGAATCGTAACCTCCCATATCCATCCCACAAAACATAATGAAAAGAATATCAGTATAAGCGATGGTATTGAATAATTACGCATATACACTGTATTTTCAAGGTCAACTCTGTGTTCCTTAAGATTGAAAAGGCGGGCAGGATAGGCTTTTCCAACTGCTTCTGCTTTATTCTTACTCATACGAAGCATTTCCTTCTTTTTTTCTTCAAATTCCAGCTCTGCCTTGCTGTTAATAAGTATTATGCCAAATGTGTTGGCTAAAAATACTCTTAATTTCTTCAATCTTCTTATTGTCGAATTGTGGTAATCATCAAAATCAATCTGTGGCTGTGGACTATCTATAAGTTTAAATACATCTGCATATACATTTTTAAGCTGCTCTTCTGATGGTCTTTCATACAGATATGAATCATTAAGCCACTTAACCGCCTCTGGTTCTTTTTCAAGATATACTGCTCTTACATTTGCATAGAATTCTGCATAAAATGCAGCTTTATAAGGATTCACAAACAGCACTCCTACAACTCCTAACGTTGCCATTCCAATCACTGTCCAGCCAATGAATGATAATCCATACAGAAATGCCCTCCATTTGTAGCCTTTCATCATCTTTCTTGATAAGGTTATAGCCTCATTTGCCTTCATATCAGGATTCTCCGCGATAATGTATGGCACAAGCATGTATGAAAAATGCTTCACAAATATACCTACAATTGTAAGTGACCATAATATTTCATATACATTATTGACAATAAGCACCCACGATGCCTTCATCCATCTTTTTACCCGGAGAAGAAACATAAACTTTCCAGGTGGAACAGCATCATATGTGCGCGTTTCAAGCACTATTCTTCTTGATATAACAAGATAAGTTTTCTTGATAAAAAATGTTATAAACACATATACCATAAGTGCCACTATCAGAAGTATAAGCACTACTGCCCTTCTTGAACTTATGACTGATGATAGTGAATCCACAAATGTAAATACAATTCCACCTGATGTTATACCATTAACTAAAGATGCAAATACTCCTCTTGTTCTTCCCAATACCTTGGTTGCATTGTCTTTGGCCTCTGAAACCTTCGCATCAGACTGCGTCCTTCCAAAATCATCGTCACCCGTGATTACTGCGCCCATTGCCTGAACCACAGAACTTACAATCGAACTGTTAGCGACAGTATCAACATTTGCTTCAACCGATGCTGCACCCTGAATTTCATTGTTAACTGTTCCTAAACTTTTAAAGGCTTCCATTGTCTCTGTATATTCAGAGCCGATGAAAGCCGCAAAAAAGCAGACTGCTACTAACAGCCAGTAATGTTTTTTTAAGTTCTTCTTAGCATTTTTAGCAAGTTCTTTTCTCTTAAAATCCATATCCCAACAATCTTCTTTACTTATTAAGTACAGTCTTGCGTACTACTCCAAGCGGATCTTTAACCATAAGTATAACAATCCATATGATAAGTCCGAAAGCTACCACTGATAAACCCAAAAATGCGTCATTAAGCATATCTGATGATGCCGGAGTAAAATACTCTGCCCCCAGTTCAATATATTCCACAACTGCATCTACCATCCACATAAGTGATGCACCCCAGTACATAAGCGCAAGTGTTCCAAGTTTTAACTGCGAACGCTTGTCATTAGTATACCATATAATAGTAGTTATAACCGCTGCGAATACAGCTATAAGTAATGTCATAATTATCTCTCCAATCCTTTAACTTCTGCTTCCTTAGCTGCTTTCTTTTCTACTCCGGAAGCTATTGCTACCATGCCGACCCACACAGCTGTAACAACCACTGCCATGCCAACACCGGCAGTTGCCATCTCATGTAACATCTGCACAGCATCCTGAGCATTACCTGCTGCTGTTAAGAATGGAAAGAAAGGAGTAACTTCTCCATGCCATACATGCTCGAATGCAAGTAAAGCTGTACCACCCCAAAGCATATTGTTAAGCCATCTTAGCTTTCTTGAAAATGGAAGTGACTTTTCTTCCTTAACTGCTTCTACAGCACCTTCTGTCTCGCACGAACATATTTCCTTCTTCTCTTTCTTTTCAACAATCTTAGTTATCGCTGTTGTAACGATAGCTTCAGTACCTGGTACTATAAAACATGCCATATTAAATTCCTCCTGATTCACGATGCATTTTCATGTTCCAAAATGCATATATTTATATGTATTTTACCTATTTCACATTAGATTGTCAAACATTGTAAAATATACATTTTCACATATATTTTCTCTTTATTCCCTCTGCTGAATATGATATAGTAAAGCAGATGGGATTCACTTTGGAAAGGAGATGTTCTTATGAAAAAGAGCTTTAAAAGACTGTTAAGCTGCATATTTATAATAACTTTCTTCCTTGTTGGCATGTGCCTTGACAGAGCCAATGTATCTGTTCCTGAAGTGGACTCTTTTTCTGTATCAGAAGCTAAGGTATTCGCTACACCTGAGCCTTCTGTCAGTGATACCATGCCATGTACAACTGAAATGCTCGGGCTTGTGAGAACATCAATCACCAATCTTACAGCAGACAGAAGCAGTTCACGCAATGTATTACGCATATTCCAATTCTTACTTTGCGGTCTGTGTGCAGCTATCGGTATCAGTATCTATTTCAAATCGACAAGCGTAATGCATGATTCTATCACATGCAGCACTACTGTCACTCTTAATTATATCCATCAGACTGACGGCAAAAAATAACAGATTATCATTAAATCAGAACATTTTCTGGTAATACATTATTTATGTATATTATTAATAATATTAAACAACTATATGAAGAGGCAATAAATATGAATATTTTAATGATAATCGGTATTATTCTGGGTGGAGGTGTATCTGTTGCATCCACCGTTGGAATAACTGTGGGTATTTTCGGAACCATTGTATATAAATTTTACAGAAAGCTTCGTTTCGGAATATCTATGTTTGACTAAGTTTGAAAGGATGATTAATAATATGTTAGGTAATATAACAGTAGGTATCGTCATTGTTCTTGCTGTTGCTGCCTGTGGACTTGGTGTGTGGCTTGACAGAGCCAAGTCAGACAGCCAGGACAACAGCACTGACGCACAGTCTAAGAATTAAATGATAAAGGCGGTCACATCAGATTATGTTCTGATATGACCGCTTTTCTTACCACTTTTACTTGCTTTCATGGTAGCTGTTAAGCAAATCTTCAATTCTCATATTAATATTTTCAGGAAATGTTGCATCATTTCCGATTTTAACCCACAAATCAATGTTCTTATATTTCTTCTCTCCCATTGTATTATGTCTGTCCTGCTTCGAAGATACTTCTATCTTTACCATTGCACGCTTCTGCTCAAGTATCGGAATAAGCACATAATATAATCTGTCATCTTTAAATGATATGTATCCCGCTTCTTTTCCCGAACGAGTCATTAAATACAGTCTATGTTTTTTTATTCCTGCCGGAAACAGCTTCATTCCAGCTTTGATAAATCCAGATTCAGGTGACATTTCAAGCATTGCTCCGACATAAAATACATTTGCAGCATCATCAATTGATGTAAGAATATTTCCCAATGTATCTGATGTTGCAGTAAACTGCTGTGCTAACAGATATGCAAGTTCTGCCTGATATATGATTTTGTATTCTGAATCATGCACTCTTCCTGTTTCTTCATCAATTCTGTTAAGAAGTTCCTCACTACATTCATATATACTGCGCAGAAACAACTTAAAATCCTCATCTGGCATCCACATATATCTGCCTCGTGCAACCTTAAATCTTCCAATGTTGTTGCCATTGTAATCTTCAGCATAATGATACACATTGCGTTGGCAAAAGGCATGTTCATTCTCTGGAGCTGTAAAATCATATTCTTCATTTTCCTGATCAGTGCCATAATATTTCTCATCATATTCGAAATATTTATAGTTACTCTTCAATGATTCCTGCCCAGTCTGATTTGAAAGAACTGTATATGCTTCGTTAATTTCATATGCGCTGTATTTGTATACATTTTCTCTGTTTAATGCAGCATCCGGATGCACCATATGCATAAGCCGTCTGTACCGCTTCTTTAATTCAGTCTTAGTTATATCAGATTTGACATCAAATATTTTATATGCCTGCTGAACCGTCATAAATGTTATATTCCTTCTACATTTTTCTTTTTGGTTATCATACACCAATTAATGATTTTTTGCTAACTTTATTATTGACAGTTATATTGTTATAGTGTACCAGTACACAAGTACGCATCATGTGTATGTTATTATCAAGGAGGTTAATCCCTCTCCTTACCATGAGGAAATGTGCTTTGAAAAGCACATTGGATTTTCCTTCGGAAAACAAGGAGGGATTATGGACTATAAGGCTAATATACCAATTTATCTTCAGGTAATTGATGATATCAAAAAGAGAATTCTTACCGGTGAGATTAAGCTTGGCGACAAGCTTCCATAAACCAGGGAACTTGCCGTACAGTACACGGTCAATCCTAACACTGCTGCAAGGATATACAATGAACTTGAACAGTGCGGTCTATGCTACACCAAAAGAGGTCTTGGCACATTTGTATCAGAGGATATGAATCTGATTGATACATTAAAGGCAGAGATTTCCAATGAAATGATTGAGACTTTCGTTTCAGGAATGACAAGCCTTGGCTTTTCTAAAGAGGAGATTATTAATCTCATTAACAATTATCATGAATAAGATATGGAGGGATTTAATTATGCTGCAATGTAATAATGTTACTAAAAAGTATATGAAGATGACTGCCGTTAATGGTGTTTCCATTGACTTCATGCCGGGCAGAATATACGCCCTGCTCGGCTCTAACGGAAGCGGCAAAACAACTTTAATGAAGATGATAGCAGGTCTGGTAAAACCTACTTCCGGAGACATCACTCTTTCAGGTGTTCCTATCGGAGTAGAAACTAAGAAACACATAGCTTATATGCCTACTGAAAGTTATTTTTATAACTATATGAGCTGTGCTGATAATCTCTTGCAAATTAATTAGGCAACAAAATAGTTCTTCCTTCTGTATCTGCCATCGAATAACATACTAACCCCGCTATTGTCTGCATTCCTTGCTTATTAGGGTGTATTCCATCTATCGAATCATATGGTTTTCTCATATTGTATAAATCAATCAGTTTACAATTTGATTCATATACAATATTTCGTATTATATCATTAAAATCTTCTATATGAATCCCTGCATATTTATGTGGAAACCTGAAATCTGGCTTGCTTGACATATATGTCTCACTTAAAGTACAACACCAGACTTCACTGTCTGGATAATTTAATTTTATCTTTTTGAGCATTACTCTGTATGCTGCTTCAAACAATTCACTATCTATATCAGTAAGAAGCTTTGTTTCTATTCCTGTCCTTACTCCAAAAGCCCAATCGTTTATTCCCAGATAAATAATAATTACATCAGGTTTTACTGAATTAATATGTAATGCTGATGTTCTCTCGTCACTACATCCAGAAGGGAATAATCCTTCATTGCCAACAAGTTTTGTAACCCTGCTACCCGACCAGGAATTGTTTACTAATAATTCGCCATCAAAGAAATCTATAACTCGTCCCCACCAAGTATCTTTAAACTCTGCAACATTAGATTTTGTACTGTTATCCCCATAATAAAACACCTTATATCCATTAGGATTATAACCACCTAATGTACTGATAGAATCTCCTAAAATAGAAAACTGCCTACCAAAATATTTATTTCTTTCTCTCCATTTAAAGTATGTGCCAAATTCGTTTTCACCCCTTAAAATTCTACCATTAGGTAACTCTACTGTTCCATATATTCTACTCAATGAATAATTATCTATCCACCTCAGTTTTCCAAACTCTTCTGACTTAATATGTACATCTAATCCTGAATTCGCCGAATCCCCAAAAAATTTCTTTTCAAATGCAAATATATTAGGACATGGTTCATACGGATTATCGTTATTTGTGCTTTTTATTGCAAACACAATATACTTAAATCTTTTATCATATTCATTCTCTATAATAACATCATAAAATGCTTCTGCTACCACCTGCGGTGGATTTTTAAATGCTCCACAGCCAAAAGCACCAAGAACCAATACATCAACCTCATTATCAATTGCAGCCTCAAAAATATTTTTAATTCTTCCTTTAAATATTTCTTTTAAAGCCTTTTTGTTTGTGTATTTTCTTTTGCCAATAAATGGTGCCGAACATGTAATAACATCCACACTAAACCAATATTCTTGTGGCATTATTTGCGGTACTATATTATCATTTTTAAATACTGTAACATCTTTGGTATATATTAATCTATCTGAATAAAAATAGTTTTTTAAATTTCTATGATAGCCATAATATTCTTCATAAACATTTGAGGCACTTATACATGCATATAAATTGCTGCTTCTGCATAGACACTCCTCCTGTGCCATTGCTCCATTACCTACCCCTCCACCCGGAATTACAGGATTTGCGAAATTAAGCACAGCTACCCTCCCATACTGTAAATAATTTCTAACAATACTGAATGTAGTTCCCGAACATATATTAATCACAGCATGTTCTTCTTTTCGTTTTTGCGTTGACACAAATCCTTCCATATAAACTTTGTTTGATTTAATAGAATAATTTGTATTATAACTTACTCTTGTATATATTGATATCTGAAATGTATCTTTAAAACAATTTATTAATTCATCACTTAACATATAAAGCCTCCTATACGCCGTAAGTGCTACATAAACCACCATATGATTAATACAGTCGGATTTTATATAGAAATCAGATTTCAACCTTTATCAACATATATTTTATCCTAACTGATATGTAATGACCTTTGTAAAGAGTAAATTTTGTCAAAGACCACCACAAACTTTTTATTTAATTGTCTGAAGACACCCTGAGAGAGCCTCGGAGTATCAGTTCCCGGCATTGTCCACTCTGATATACGTGGACTGGTTACCTACAGGTCAATAATCTGCCGTGAGCTCTACCGTCTAAAAGCGTGTATCACAGCTTACACTGTGCCAACATAGTTAGGTCGTAGATGGCTCGAACCTTGAAATGGCCGAAGCCCTTTCAGGATGTCTTCAGTTGTTACTGATCAGATGTATGTGGCATAAGCCATCTTACATCTGCTTGATTACCCACTATCACAGTGAGATGATGTCAAAGTTGCGAAGCACCGCTTTAGCGGCTTGACCTTGATATTAGCAGCACAGTGTGATTTATCCCTCATGATATGTGCTCAGTCATCATGCCCCACATGAAGCATGCTAACTCTCTTGCAACCGCTACTTTTGCTACATTGTGTTTTTTACTCTGACCAAGCACCATCTTGTAGTATCGGCGTCTTAGTCTTTCGTTTGTTTTGTCGGCATAGCCTATCACCTGTGCTGAATTGCCTGATTGTTTGGATTTCAAATCTTTTGATTTGTAGCCAATCTGACCGCGAGCATAGCTTTGAGCAGCCTCTGTTAGCAATAAGCGAACATGTCGATTGCCAGCTTTGGTAATTCCAAGCAGATTGCAATCACCTGAACTGGTATTCTCACCCGGGACCAGACCTAGATAGGATGCAAGTTCTTGGCACTTGCAAAACAATTGAAGTCACCTACTTCTACAAGTACAGATAGTGCAGTGTGAGTTCTGACACCAATAAAACAACGCAGTTTCTGAACAGATTCCTTGTATTCATCTTTTGATGCAAGCTCTTCAATGCGCTTGTCAAAACGCTCAATCTTGTCGTTAAGAGTAGTATATGTCAACAGGTACTCATCAAAGGTCTCTTTGTATAGAGCCTCAGGCTGTAAAGATTTTAACCAGCATAAATGCGCTGCCGTCCAATGACTGTTACCATCATAGCGATAATTATGGCGAAGACAGAACGTGCAAGGATCTGTTATTTAATCTTTTTTAGAGCAAGCTTATGATCATCCCTCATGCGAAGGAATTCCTTTATCTGCTCATCTGTGACAGTAGGTATGTGAATAGGACTGTAGCTATGTTAAGCCAAGCATTTCGCGATAATCTCAGCATCACGTTTATCTGTCTTAATACGCTTTTTGCTGCGCTGTTCCAGCATAGTAGTTGAAGCAAGTATTATACACTCCACATGCTGTGAAGTCAGCTGATGATAAAGCTTAAAACCTAGGCAACCAGCCTCATAACCGCATATAAATTTAGCATTGCCTCCGTAAATGGTACGAAGAAACTCCAGATATTTCAGAACCTTTTTATAATCAGCTTCTGTTTTCTGGTAGTGAGAAGCTTTCTCATCTTCAATTGTCATTGAGCAAAGTGTAAAACTTTCTTTGTGAACATCCATTCCTATGTAAACTGTGTTATAATTCATTTGATGACCTCCATTTGTATGCGGTAATCCCTGTTACCATTGTTTTTTCCAATTCATAGTATACAGGTAAATCCACGTTGCTACAAATCGGAGGTCATTATATATTGTCTATAAGTTAAAATATAAAATTTTTGATTCTGTATCAAACTTAAAAAATTGTAAAACTCAATATTTCAAGTTCATTACTCTCCCACAACAGTGGCATTTCATCATAACTATTGGCAATCTTGGATAATTTCTATTATCTGTAATCATACATGATAATTTTATACTCTTGTTACAACAAAATTACCACCAAATATGAATAATCAGATATTTCATAGCATTGTGAGTGAAAACTAACTAGATTAATATTTACGCCTATTCTTTTATGCTAATTTCCATTCTATTAAAACATTCCTTCGCGGATTTTTCAGAAACGTTATTTCCCAAAAGTACTCCTGTATTAGTACCTTCAATCATAATAACATAATTATATTCAGAATCATTATAATTCCACATCACATAATTGCATTTGCCCTTAGTTCCTTCATCAATTATTTTCGCACTATCATCAGACTTTACACTGTTAACATATGCACTGTAATACTCTGCTGTAATAAATGTTCCCTGGCTCAATTCTTCTTTATCCTTAGATATCGTAAAAGGAACATCTGACGATAAACTATATCCATCAGCAGTATTTATTGAAATGACAACTTCATCACCTGTTTCTACATTATATGTGTATGACAATGATGTTTTTGAATCACCACATCCTGTGAATAAAAGCATGACAGTCATCAACAAGCATGGAACGAACTTTATATATTTTTTCATAATTATGCCTCCCTAATTCCTTTAATAGTTTCTTCTGCTTTTACTTTGAATGCCATCTGTTCTTCGTCCTGATATCCCAAAGCATATACATGTGAAATTTGCTCACGATTGAACAAGAACATTTTCTCTGCATCTAAATATCCCTCTGGGAAAATAACACCCGTATAATCCCATATTGCATTAGGATTTTGTCCACCCTTCTGGCACACCCCTACTATCATTACTTTCTTTTTGCTGTTTCCAATCAATACCACACTACCGATAGGCAATAATTCTTTACACATAGTCATATCCTCCTATAAATATTTTCTTATTAAACAAATTATAATTACTATTAAAAAAAATATACCATACTTAATGTACACTTTCAATGCATCTGACGAGTACTTATAGCAAGGAAACATATCATCGTCCAAAATTTCACACATTCTATTAATGCCATTTGGTGACTCCCAGTATTCTACATCAACCATCGTACCATTAAGTAATTCCTTAGATTCCGACGAATAATATATAGATTGCGCCTTAACTGTACATCCATTCAAATTTACCGCAACTATATACCTTATAACTCCAGGTTCATTATCAATTACATATTGAATCATTCCTGTTGTTTTTATTTTATCCATACTCTCCTAAAACCAACTAGTTACAGTTTTCCATCCTTTCTTAAGTCCTTGCCATGCTGATTCTGCTTTATCACATACAGTGTCAACCATTCCTCCAATATCGACTTCTGCTCCAACAGAAACACCAACTCCTATTGAAGCACCAATATCAAATTTAAATACCCAATCTTTAATTCCCACATCCGCATGCGCACCAATGCCAAAGTTGACACTACCACTTACACCTACTTCTCCTCCTAATATATTGACACCCCCAGTTGCTTCTAATTCTGCTGCTATAGCCTCAGCCTTGGCGCTTGCGCCTAATTGCAAATCTAGTTTGCCATCTTCTCCATATATTTGAGCTCCAATATCAGCCTTCGCGCCTACATCACCAGCCTTTACTTCAACATCAGTATTAAATCCAAGCATCTCATCACCAAGCCATTGTTGTTCCCACTCTACATCTAAAGCAGTAACACTTGCTCCAACTTCTGCATTTACACCTGGACTGAATTTCTTCTCACCATTATTGTCAAGAGTATATAATCCAGCAGAGATATTTGCATGTGCTTCTGCTCGCCCTATTACTACCTCTACACTGCCATCTCCAAATGTATCAAATGACCCATCATATATACTAACATTGGCGGATACTGATTTTTTTAATTCCGCTAAAGTTATCTCTTTTTTATAAAATTTAGGAGCATCATTCTTGGATATTTCACCTTCAAAAACATCATAATATTTAGGTTTAATGTCCGTATCAAAACGTTTTCCAGAACTCTCTAGTTTTTCTTTAATTTCTTTATTTCTTTTATTACTCTCCTTTTTCCCTAGCCCATCTGTCTTTAAGGATTTCTTCTCACTTGCCTCCAATTTAGCAAAGTAATGTTCTGTATGTTTTGATTCAAATTTTGCGGTATATATTTTTACTGATTCCCCTCCAAATAAAGAATCTAATTTTTCTTTGCATTCGGCACCTAATATAGTTAATGAATACTCACCATTGCTTGCCTTCAAAATAGAAGCTGCAAATGAATTGCTAGATTCATCCTGCTCAACCATAAAATTAAGTAAATTTGTATAAAACTCATTGTAATGTGCACTAACAGCTGTAAAACTGTCATATTTAGTATCTTCTGCCATCCATGAAACATAATGTAAAACGTCCACTCCTAATTCATCTGTTCCAACCGAAGCCAAAGTTTCATATATAGCAACAGTTTCCTGCAAGGTGGCTATTACATCAATCAGCATTTCTTGTTCTTCTTCAGACAACTGAGCCTGATCTTTTTTTAGGTATTCATATATCAAATCCTCATTAAAGATCAGCTCGCCATCCACGTTCTGAACCATTTGATCTTTTAAACACTGTACATTTGAAGTATTCATTTCCTTTAGTAAGGAATCAAATTTACAACTCATAGCATTTGATTCAAACATACAATTACTTGGAGTTACTATGGTATTCATAGCATCTATATACGATGATATTTTTCCAAGACTTACATCTATATTACCCATAATTGTACCATACGTAGTATTTACATTTGATACATTATTAAATATGGTTTCAATAGAATCCTTCGTTGCATTATTCTTATCAATGACTTTTTTATGATATGAATTGACATCATTAATATAATTTCTTATGTTTAGTCTACCAATCCAACTTTCGAAATCGTACCAACGATCTCCTATCCAATCTGTCAGGTCACATAGCTTGTCATTTTCAACCTCTGATACTAGTCCAAGTATACGCTGTTTTGAGGCATCTGAAAAATCTCTATACATCTTTCTTCACCTCCCATCATTTAATTGTTTTTGCAGCATTATAGTCGCTAGACACATAACTACTTTTTATGTTATTCAACAAAGAAATTGTATTCTGTAATAACACTTCCATTTTATCTTCTATGTTTTTGAAATCTATACCTATCTTTTCAATATTAACAACTGTGCTCCCGCCTCCAACCACTGTAGGTGCATTACTTTTATTTGTGCTAATTTTGCTCTTCAATTCCTTTAAATTACTTATTCCAGACTCTAGACTGTCAACATCTATTTTAATCTCTGACAAAATTCCACCTCCCTGCAATCTAGAACAGATATTGATCCGCCTCATCTATGTTTTTTAAGAAATTAGTCACTTGACTTTCAGCGGTCTTTGATGCACTATTTATCTGTCCTTTTAATTTCTTCGCATATGAAATATAACTTTTCAATGACGAATTTACATTTCCTTTTTTTATACCTGTCTTACTGATATTTTCCAGTATTGTAATATATTCTGATAAATATCCTTCAAGTTTCGCGCCTTGATCAGTATAATATTTTTTCATATTTTCACAATACTCATCATCTATCTGTAAACTGGTTCCAGCCATTATTTCACCTCCTACTATTTATCTGTTGCATATGGCAATTGACGTCTCCAATAATTAGCTCTCCCCTGCCTGTAACTCAGATTGGAATTGTTATCATTTATTTCTCGATTCAACGACCTTATCTGAGAGTTAATTCTTTCTTGAGCTGTCGATAAACCATTGTATGTATTTCTATACTCAGAACCAGATAAAAGTCCATTCATTGCAGATGCATATGCCGAAAGCATTTTTACATTTAACTTTGCAGAAAATACTGATGATAATTTTCTTTTTCGGTTACTCTGCCTGCTTCCAAAAGCATTCTGTAAATTTTGAAATTTTGTTCTTAATCTTTCAAGTTCATTTATCTGCGATTGCAATTGAGAAATATTATTTCTATATTGCGCTACCAAATTTTCATTGTACCTAATATTACTCTGCACTTCTGCTTTTGTCATTCAAAAACCTTCTTCCTACCGATTTCAATAGTGGTGAACGGTAATTTAAATTACCGTTCACCTGCACCATCAATTAAATGAATCAACTTATGCTTTAAACTGATTTGCAATATTTCTGTCTGTATCTTCAACAATCTGAGCTGTATTCTTTAATGCAGTAGAAATTTCGTCGATCAGATCTTTTGCCTTAACAAAACCAGGTCTAAGCTCTGCAAATCTTTGTGCATACGCCTCGCTTGCGCTACCTTCCCATTCACTCTGAAGATTTTTAAGCAAACCGTCCATTTTGGTGATGATTGAGTTGAGATTATTCGCCTGTGTAGTATACTCACCTGCTCTCTGTCTCATTTTTTCTGGTGTCATTCTGATTTGACTAGCCATTTTTTTACCTCCTTGAAAGATTATTTTATGAAAATTGGACTATCCAATCATCAACATTTGTTAATTAGTGCTTGTCAGTTTTACTTTTATCACACTATTATCCTTGATGTAGTAAGCATCATTTAATTGCAGTCGTTTCTTATTAGCTTTCATGTCCTCGTATGCAACATCAAAGACTTTTAAATTATCCAAATCATCAAAATATAATAAATGACGTTCCTGTTTGATATTTCTGATTGGTTCTGGAGCATCATATGACACATTGACATTTTCATAATTAGTAAATATCACTCCCACCTTTAGGTTTTTATATCTTGATACCATATCGGTGTATTGATTCATAGCGTCCATATCCTCGTATATTACTTTCGCCACATCATTATTATTTATAACGAGCAGAAGTAAATCATCACTCTGGCTTTCATCCTCATCTATCATTTTCTGATATCTGGTCTGCAATATGAAACTCCATTCGTTTAATAAATCAATAACTGGCTCTGTCGTAATTGTGTATGTAGAAACAATAGGAAGTTCCTTGCATCCTTTGAATCCACGTTTTACATCGTCAAAGATACATACCCTTACTGGATATTCATTTCTCCTATCACACATTTGTTTTAGTATATCCGTTACAAAGTCTATATGTATCTGTGTTTCCTTACCGCAAATACCAATGGCTCCAATATTTGAAAAATCAATCTCGAACGGTGATACTTCATTGTATGATAATCCAATAGGATACCTATACTCCTGCGGGAATACACCATATTCATTCTCTAACTGTTCCTTTTTAAGAATAGATGGTATATAAGGAATTTGTTTAGCAGATATTCCTGGATTCAATTTGTTAGTCTCCTGTACAAAGGTTCTGATTGCCATTACTCTATCGATTTCTTTTTCACCTTCAAAAGCAAGGTATGTTTGACATTCTAATGTTCTTTTATCGAATTCTACAATCGCCCTTCCTGGTAAATCTTCTGGTTTTAAATCAACATGATCAAACACATTTCCATATTCATTTGAATCATTACAAAATAGTGCAATTTTATTTCCAAAATTAGACAGATATCTATATCCAATTCCGTTAGTCTGAGAATTTGCAATTATTACAGATATTCCAACAGCTATCCCCTCTCTTATTATTCCTAAAAATGTCTCATCATTTTCCAAGTATAATTCCATCAACGCAGTCATATTATCCACAAAAATATATATATGAGGCATATCGTTATAACCAGCTTCTATGTATGAAGAAAATGAACTTACACCTACAGACACCATTTTTTCTCTTCTTAATGTCAATTCATCTTGTAGCAGCTTAAACAAATTTTTTAATTTTTCGTCATCCGTTGGACAAACGACCCCGCCAACATGGCACAACTCCTCAAAATTTTTTAGTACTAGCGAACCAAAATCTAATATATATATTTGAGCCTCATTTGCTTTTTCCTTTGAGGCTATCTGCCTTATTAAAAGTTGAAGAATATTTGTTTTTCCATACTGTGATGAGCCAACAATAAATGTATTTTTGTTGTCAATATCAATTGACATTTCTCCTTGGTACTGATTATCCGGATCATCATATATACCTAAAAAATACTGCCTTGAATCAACTTGCTCCTCATAAATAATTTTAGCTTCTAATGCTTTAATACATATATTCGGCAATGGATTAATTCCCATTTGTTCACAATATTTTGCGACATGATCTACTATTGCCTCTAACTGATTTTTTCCTCTCTCATCACCTTTCTTACGTTTCTGTTCAAATACCTTTTTCTTTTTGCCAGATAATTCTAATTCATAGATGCAATACTCCTTTACATCTGCATCATCACTTTGAGCTGGTGCTCCACTATATGCAGATTGAAATAATTCGAATATTTCATTATTTCCCACTTGAAAATATGCCCTACCTGGTTCTTTTATTTCAGCAGCAAGTGGTGACTTTAGTACCTCATTACTATCTTCTGGTCCCTGAACTTTCAAGCATAATTTAAATCTTGAGTTACTCCATATTTGTTCATCAACCTGACCCTCAGGTTTTTGAGTCGCAAGTATTAAATGAACACCTAAACTTCTTCCAATTCTGGCTGCTGATATCAATTCCTTCATGAAATCAGGCTGTTCCGCTTTAAGTTCAGCAAACTCGTCAACAATAATAATCAAATGTGGCAAAGGCTCTAAGACTTCACCAGTCTTATATTTTTGAATATATTTATCAATATGATTCACCTCTGCCTCTGCAAACAAATATTGTCTCTTTTGCAATTCTGCTTTTATAGATTTTAATGATCTATCTATTTCTTTTCCATCAATATTAGTAATAGCTCCTAAAAGATGTGGTAAATCCTTAAATTGATTTACCATACCGCCACCTTTAAAATCGATTATCAAAAAAGCAATCTCGTATGGATGAAAATATGTAGCAGCTGACAAAATATATGACTGTAATATTTCAGACTTACCGGAACCTGTTGTTCCTGCTACAAGTCCATGTGGTCCATGCGCTTTATCGTGCAAATCTAAATATACTATTCCTGTTTTTGAGACTCCTAGCGGAACCGACATAGACTTATATACCCTTGTACTATTCCAGCGTTTCTGCAAATCTAAATCATCAGCAGAAATAATCCCTAACAATTTATATAAATCAATATTTTTTGTAAGGCTTCCCTCAAGAGAAATCTCCTCCGCTTCCACAGGAGCAAGCAATGAATTCATACTTAAGATATCATTGTTGCTTATTTTCGCATAATTAAAGACATTGCATAGTGCTTCATTTGCTGTATTTATAAGTTTTGCTCCATCTTGATTTATCTGGCTTATTATAAAATCACATCCCTGCGGCACCTCAGATGAATTTTCAGAAAAAAATACAAATGTAACCCCTAACTCAGCCGCATTATCTATGAACTTAGAAATTGGATGACTTACAAATCCATATAAATCATAAAAAAATATTACAAATTCAACATATTCTGCCTCTTTATTATTTGCCCTTCTTGTAAGTTCATTATAAATAAACTCAAAAACAACATTTTTGCTTTCTTCATTACATACAATATTTCTGTTTCCAGGGATTGTATTCGATACATATGGAAGTAATCTAAAATTTTGAGCCATTTCTCTATTCTTATCTTCCATAATAAAAAACAATTTCACATCGGTATAAAAATGCCTTGCACATATGTCAAAGACAATGTCATTAAGTAAATAATTTCTAAACTTATCATCACCAACTATTCCAATTGCATTACTTGATTTAAAATCACAAACCACTGGAGATTCATTTATTGTTTTCAATTCGTCGCATAATTTTTGTGGCAGCAACTGTAATTCGTCATCAATCTCTAATTTTTCCACTTTTTTATACTTAATTTTTTTATGTGCTTCTATTGTCCCCTGTCCTAATGTTACCTGCAGAAAATCAGGATCTTTTCTTTCACGGTCAAATAAATCTGGTGAAAAATCATTCAAATGTTCTCTATTAACATCACAATTTTTATATATACTAGAGATATTCTCCAATTCACTCTTTCTGTCACTCTCTATCTCGCTTCGTTTATTAGAAATATAGTTTTTATATTCTATTTCTCTTTTTCGAAGTTCTTGCACATATTCTCTTTTTCCCTGTATTACCCCCACTACGGTTGTTACAATTGCCATTCCCGCTGAAATTCCACTAAAAATCAACATAGTGGTTCCTCCCATGTATGCCATTATTCCTGCAGCAACCAGCATTCCAAGAGACGGCAGTAGGCTCATAACTACATTATTTTTCGGTTTTTGAGGTTTTGATGGTGGATCCAGTATTTCGATTTCCTCTTCATCCAAAACCTTTTTAACCCTTGTGTTTCTTACAAACTTTGGATATTTGTTTCTATTAGGATAATCAACATAATTTAACCCAACGCACCTACATTCATTGATTGCCTCCGTCAAGATGGAGTCTTCTAGGATGCAAAAACTAAAATTAGCAATTGATATAAAGTCCCCATACTTCAAATGCTCATTATTTACAAGTCTATTACCATTACGTTTGATATCATACGTTAGTGAAATCACTTTCACCTCATACCCATCTGCGCATCGCAACAATAATATTTTGTCATTTTTTAGATATTCTCCATCCAATACAATTTGACAGTCATTCTCAGAACCAATGGATATATTATTAAGTCCATCAACACTAATTTTTCTATTATATTCTACCTTTTTGTCGTCAAATATAATTTCAAACTCAACATTAAAAACGTCATTATTGCTTTCCTGATATTTTAAGCAAAAACTTATCCCATGTGATAAGTTTATATTTAATAATTTTCTACTTTCACCGGTGGATATGTATAAATTGTCTGAACACATTAAATTCCATTGTGAATTTATTTTTTGCAAATTCAATACAATATCATCAAAAAAACAATCTCTGTATAATCTATAATCGCAATCGATTGTTGTTCCAATCTTATATTTACTTACTGTTTCAGGTAATTCTATTTCTCTATAAATCTTCTTATTATAAATAATTATCTTATATTTATTGTTCATATATAAAGCCCCACCTATCAAGAATAACTTATTACACTCCCGTTTCTTATACCTGCATCTCTTAGTAACATATTTCCTCTTAACAACATTACAGGATTGTCAACTTTTAAATAACATTTCTTTATATCATTTATATCAATGTCAAGTTCATAGGCTTCATTTAAACCAATAACAAGTTCTCTCGCTGTGATATACAATGGTACTTCCAAATCAACATTAATATTTTTTTCAACATTCTTAAAAATAACTACTACACTATCCGTCATAGATATTCTTCCTTTTTCTTAATCAAATTATTAGAAATGCTACCTTTTTTAATTCATTCACATCAACTAAATCAATATTCTTCTCATTGCCACTTTTTTTTATCTGTGGTACATACTCATTAACTGCAAATTTAAGCCTTATATCAGGTGATATAATTGCATTATATTGTTCACTATTAAAGCTATTGCAGACAAATAAATATTTATCTGTATTTAAATTATCAATATTTGATACAAATTGATTAGTTGCATAAACTACGTTATTTTCTTGCTTTAGCACTACAATTACTTTATCAGATAAATCAAGCAAGTTGATTTTTTGCTCATCAAAGGAACTCTCAGCATCTATTATGACATAATCAAAGTCATCACTTTTTTTCCCTGACATAGCTATTTTTTCATAAACAGAGTAACTCAATCCTAATGACAACAAAGCTGCTTTAAACGGAGGCAAATAACTAAATCCTTCTTTCCTAATAACATGCTTTATCTCTTCATATATTGATTCTGATGGATTTAACAACTTAGTGTATATGTCTGGTGAAGAAATTGGAGCATCATTTTTCAACATACACTGTGCACTTTGAAGTCTTGCAGCTTCAATATACAACACTCTCTTATAATTCTGTGCCAGACAAGCTGCTACCCCCATTGCCACCGTAGTTTTTCCAACACCACCAGCTGCCGATGTAACCAATATAATCTGTGTCTCTTTTGTCTCTACTGCAGCAACATTTAATACTCCAGCACTTTTTCCGATAATCTCATTAAAGATTTCTTTAATGCTTGTATACTTAAAAAGCTGATTTACATTTAATTCTCCTGTACCACCTTCGTCATACTGCTCCATCATTACAAATATATTCTGGATATTATGACGTTGAAGAGCCGAATCATATAACTCGTCAGAAACTATTAGAATCTCTGCATTCTGTGGTTTTGAAAAATACTCATCAAAATATACTCTATCTGTAATGACTTCTAAATCTATTTTATTGAAGAAATCTGTTACAAATTTAAACTGAAGTGGGACGATATAATTTGCATCTTCATCCGCAATAATCACTCTAGGTCTTGCCATTTTATCACCTCTTTATACTATCTGGAAATCACTATCTGCTAAACGGATTACGTCTCCACGGTTCATCTGTATTTTTTGTCCTGGATTCAATCTAATGCCGTTTACAAAAGTACCATTAGCACTTCCTTCATCGTTAATATAATAAATGCCATTCATATTGGTTACACGACAATGCTTTCTACTAATCATTTTGTTAAATGGAATCACCAAATCTACTAATTCCTGTTTCTTACCAATAACAGCGTCATCTTTATCTATTACTAATTCGAAATAATTTGGAGCATTCATTGCAACCATTTTTATAGCAGAAAAGTTGCTTGATGTAGGCATCTGTTGGACTGTACTTTCTTTTTTTTCAATGGGAGCTGTTCCTGCACCTCTTGATTTGTTATAAACATCTTCTAGAGAAAGAGAGCCGTTGCATAAATCCATTACCAATTGATCTAATCTAGTATTTGAAGTTGTAATCACTTTATTCACAAGCTTTACAATGCTTGTTCTAAGTTCACTCTCAAATTCTACATAGCTATCAAACGCCCTTACACTAAGCGGAAGATATATCAGCTTGACCTTTAATGTATTTTGCTCAACGAATATCTTGTCCCAAGACAAATCTATACACTGACATGCCAAAAAACCATTATTTCTTACTTCAATCACACTTGAAAATAAATTAACCACAACATTTACAAGTGTGTCTGCATTAATTCCAACAAACATAGAAGCCATTGGTCTGTATTCGTCAGTTACATAATATAAATCAATCAATCCATTTCTAGTCATTTTCATGCACTTAACAAAAATACCATTATTTTGACTCTGTAATACTTTATAATCAGTATTAACAAAGATTGTATTGTCTTTTAAAATATATTCAAAATTGTTACCGCATGTAATCTCTGAAATTACACCCGTATCTTTTAAAGTGTACATATGTTTTCCTCTTCCTTCTCAATCTACTATTTATCACATGTAAATTCTTATATATTTCTTTTTCATATAAAAACTTACATCTGACAAATAGTTTTCCCCAGCTTTTCATAATCAAATATATGAAAAGCTGAGAAAACTATTTTTAACATCTTATTATTCTGTTTCTTTCTTACGCTTCTTGCCTGCTATTATTCCAGCTGTGACTCCGGCAATAACCACAACAACTCCTGTTATTGAGCCCCAGAATATGCCCTTATTAGCGTACCAGCGGACAAAGAAATTAGTAGATACAATTACTGATGGATTAAATGAATATGCAGCATTAAAATCATTTGCATCAGTATCTGTAACATTACCGGCCATATCTGTTACCACTATTCTGACCTTCTGTGATGCACTATTTTCTTTTAATGTAAAGCTTCCAACATAGTTATTCATATCGCTTCCAAAATCAGTAACCTTCTGAACTTCTTTTCCGTCCACTTCTACTGCAACTGATTTCAGTCCAATTGTGTCATATACTGTGTATTCAGGTGTAACTTCAGTAGAATTTATGACACTCTTTTCCAAGCCTTTAATACTACTTATTTCTGGTGAAGTACTATCAACCCTGAATAATATTGAATTAGATGTATAATTCGTATTATCTGGTGTATTTTCAGGTGTGTTGCCTGTTGCATCCTTTGATGCTACTGTCACCTTGTAAATACCATCTTCAGTAAAGTTATCTTTCTCTATTGTGTACTGATACTGATACCATCCACTATTACCAACAGCAGTTTGTTCAGATATCTCAGGTGTAACAGTATACTTTGAAGTATTGATAGGCTTACCATCTCTTGATATCTTAATATCTAATGACTGTGAAACTAATCTGTCAGCATTGTATTCTGTAATTACCAGATTATCATTAACATTCTGAACATATGCACCACCATCTTTTATAAGTGATACAAGATAATCATTATATTCATATACTGAACCAAATCTGTTAATTGTAAATGTTTCTGATTTATCGCTTACATGTCCAGCTTTATCACTAACTCTTACTGTAATAGTGTATATACCATCATTATCCTTTATTTTTTCAAATGAATTAAAGCTTCCTGCTCCGGTATTATCATTTATAGACATTCTGTTACCTATAAACTTATCTGTTACATCCACATTTTTATCTGCATAACTTGTTCTTGTAAGTATTATTTCATAATTCTGGTAATTCTTATCTTCAAATGCAACTCCAAGAACTACATCATCCTTAAATGCCCTTCCTGATGCGTCTTCCCCATTAATTGTAATTGTAGCCTCATTAATCTGTGTATCAATGGTCATCTGGTCAGATGCATATGTCTGCATCTGGTTATTAGATTTATCCATATAACTTACAGTAACAAAATAATCTCCGTCTTCACTTAGTGTGAACACACCTGTATGCATATCTGCTGAATTATCAGTCCAATCAACATTTACAGGATAATCAGTTCCGTCTTTAGTTACGGTGATAACAGCATCCTCTGAATAGAAATTAGCCTCGTTTACAACTATTGTTGATATAATGTTTCCATCATAATATGCAATACCATCTACTGTCTGTACTGGCGCATTATATTCAATAGTAGATATTGGAGTTATATTATCGACAACCAGCCTCTTTGTATCTTCCAGATAATCTGACTCATTGCCAGCTCTGTCAATGGCATCAAAATTAACTGTTCCGTTAAACTGATTACTATCTGTTAATGCTTCCCTAGGTATCTCAAAAGTTGCTGTTGCTGCCGCTCCACTATCTGAATATGTTATTTCCGCTTCTTCAATAGCCTGGTTAATCAATTCCGCATTAACATCACTCACACCTGATGCCTTAACATAGCTGTATTGGAAGTTGTGAACTGATGATATATTATCAGTTGCACTAATAGTTACAGTAACCTTTGAATTATAAAATCCAAATGATATATTAGAAAGAAATGTATCTAATAAACTATTGCTATATGAAATCTGAAGGTCCGTAGGTGTTGTTTTATCCACTGTAAAATAATCATTATCATAATCTGATGCTTCATTAGTAGCTAAATCAGTATAAGCAATATCAAATGTGTAATTTGCTTCACCCGGATAAGTAATGGTCATTGTATGTATATCTCCATTATTTGTCCATGCAGATTTAACATTAAGAGCATCTGCATCAAGAGCATTACCAGCCACATCAGTTGCTGTTACATCAAGCACAACCTCGTCTGCCTTGAAATTATGCTCGTTTACAATAATTGTTGCTGTCTGTGTCTCATTGTAGTAATTCCTTTGATTACCACTATTATCCTCTAATGTATTTACTATATTCTTATTAGAATAATCTACGGTAACAACAGGTGTTATCGTATCAACCACCAAAATACCAGATGAATACACATATGGCTTACCTTCGTCATCTTTCATCTGATTTTCTGATTTATCTTTGCAGTCTACTGTAAAGATATAATCTCCATCTGCTAAATGATCTTGCGTTGCATTGATGGTATATGTTCCGATATGAACATCTGCTGAACTATCTACCCATTCAGGTGTAATCAGCTGAGCCTCTCCTCCATTCTTAGATAATTTAACCTTTACATCTTCAGGAAAGAAGTTAGCTTCATTAACTGTAAATGTAGCTGTAACATCTTTGTTGTAGTATGCCTTATCACCATATGTTCTGTTCGCAGATGTATATTCAACTGTCATCTTTGGATAAATAGTATCAACTATAATCATATGGTTTGTATCTGTGTACTTATTACTTTCATTATTACAACTATCTGTAGCGGAAAATGAAATATTACCTCTTAACTGCTGTGCAGTATTCAATGGCAGAATTACAGTTCCTGTGTACTTACTTGCATCTTCTTTATCTTGAACTGCTTTTATATAGCCATCTTCATACTGAGCAAGGTTTACTTCACTTGCACCTTCCTGTCTTTTATATCCCCATTTAAAGTTATCAATTCCTGATATATCATCATATGCTGTAAAAGTAACATTTACTGATGGGTTATAAAACCCAAATGTAATATTTGAAAGGAATGTGTCTATTAAAGATTTTGAATATTCAACTCTCATTTTGCTTGTATCTGGTGCTGAATTATCTACTGTAAATTCTCTTATAACCTCAGCAGCAGGATTTAATGCCAAATCTTTATAATTGATAGTCATTTGATATATTGCATCTGATAAATAACATTCGTTATTCTTGTCAGATGTAATAACTGCTGTATATTCCTGTTTATCTTCATCATATGACCAGTCACAGGTTCTTAAATACTGTTGAAAATCTTTTACAGAAACATTTTCCTGCTTATTATTTTTAGCGACGGTTTTAACTTCTATATCTTCTTTTCTGAAGTTCTTTTCTTTAATAGCAATAACTGCAGTCTGTGGTTTATCAGTCGCATCGTATGAATTATATGTAAATGTAATTATAGGAGCTGTCTTATCAATAACAAAAGTATCTGATGTGTAATTAAAAATTTCACCTGTGTCATCAACAATCGCATTTCCTGAACGGTCACTGTATTCAAGACTTACTCTGTATTCTCCCTCATCAGATAATGTAAACGATGTTGTATACTTATCTGACGCTTCTGCTTTATTCCATGTAAGTCCCTGTAACTCTTTCCCTTCATTATCCTTAGTTACATATACATGTACATCTTCACCAAAAAAGTTAACTTCTTCAATTTCAATAGTAAAATCTACATCACCTGAATAGTAACGCACATTGTCTACTATATTTTCTTTATAAGTTTTATTATCTTTTAATCCATATTTAATAACTGTACTCTTAGGTGCAACCTTATCTACTACAAATACTCTGTCAGCTTCTTTTGTTTCTGAAACTTTTCCTGCCTTATCTGTTGCTGTAACACTCAATTTACCATTGAGGTATTTCACCTCTTCTTTAGGAATGCTGATGATTGCTGTATACTTTCCATCAGAAGATAATTTCGCTTTAGCACTTCCACTAAGCTTCTCAGCATTAACTTCATTAACTCCATCTTTACGAGTATATGTCCAGTCAAATCTATCGACACCCGATGTTGAATCTTCTGCTGTCAGGATAACATCTATGGTATCCTTATAATAATTAACATTGTCGTTAAATAATTTTAATACATCTGGCAGCTTAACACCGATTTTTCTTGCATCTGGTGCAATAGTATCAATCTTTTCAATGTTTGTATTTACAACAGCTGTAATACCATTTGTTGTACTATTCTTTAAATATACTGTACGTATCTTTTCTCCCTGATCATCTGCATCACCAAAAATTACTGATTCAGAAAATGTTCCATTAATTGTCTTAGAAATAGTATATCCATCTGCCGGCACAACTTTAATCATTGTCTTGTAATAGCCATTGTCACCATTAGGCCCTGTTAATACAGTCTCTTCTGTACTTACCTGTCCAGGATATTCTACAAGTTTAATGGCATTTGCAGGTGTGCTTTCATATGAAATCTTAATATCATATGATGTGGATGCTGCCTCATATACTACTTTTCTTCTTTTAATACCCACTGCTTTATTAGCTGTAACAGTAATTGTAAGATTATTAGAAGCTTCAAGAGCCTCTGATAATTTTGTTATATCTGAAACTGTTACTTTTCCTGTTTTTGTATCAACACTTAAACCAACAGTACTGACAGCCTTATTGTTTCCTTTTATAACAGCGCTATATGTAACTGTACCATTATCATCTCTTTTCGCTTTTGCAGCCTGCTTATTTGACACAATATTATTTGAACCAATAGTATAATCCAACGAACTTACATCAAATGATATAAGGTTATTTCCATTGTTAACTATGGTTAAATCAAAGCCGCAGGTTGCATCATTGTAATTATCATCACCAGCTACGGTTGCTGTAATCTTAGCAATGCATCCACCCTTCTTTATTGTAAGTTTTCCTGTGGCTTTATCAATGGTTACATAATCATCTATTGATGTTGTATCATCCTCAGCTGCATTGTATACTGAATAAGTTACTTTCCTTACATCTGATGATGTACTGCTTACCGCAGTAAACTGCTCTGTAATTTCTGTTCCAGTATATGTAACACTATCTTTTACTGGTTTAACAGTGAAATCAATTGTCTGTGATGCTTTAACAATAGTTGTCTCTGTTGGATTTAATATAATAGATGTTACATTATAATTGTCATCTTTGGTATTGCTATTTACTGCTTTATTTCTTGTAACACGTATCTGAACAGTATATTTACCAGCCTCTTTTCCTTTAGGAGCATCTTTGGCCCAGCCTGTTGTATCATCAGTAAATGTTTCATCACCATGAACCATTCTGTACTCTACAACATCTGTATTTTTAACACCTTTAACTTCATTTACCAGTTCCTGTTCACTACCATTATATGTAAGCCCTTGTTTTTAACGAAGCACTAAGTCCCTCTATATCAATTGCAGTTATGTTTATGGTCCCATTCTTAATTAAAGTTTCATAGTTTGCTCTCTCAACCTTTACTTCATAATTATTTACACTTACATTCTCTATTAATGGAATATTATCCTGTTCTTTTCCGTATTTATATGTATAATCAGTTCCATTTATTGTTACAGTAACACTATCTCCCGTTGTTAAGCCTTCGAATGAAACTAATTTATGACTTTGTTTATCATAAGCCACAGATAATGCACCATTGCCATATGGTGTGATAGTCACACCTGTAATCTGAAGCTTATTAATTCTAGCAGTTAATTTACCACTTTCGTAAGTTGAATATCCTGTTCTTTCAACTCTTACATAAACCGGATATTCTCCAGCATTAGTTTCTTCAGGAACATCTGTACTCCAACTAATGTTATCTGTACTATAAGTTATTACATCTCCGTCTTTAGTTCCTGTAACTGTTACCAGCTTCTGTGATTTGCCAGATGAATAATCACCTTCGAATGCGATACAGCTAATTTCTTTAATTTCACTTGATTTGAGTGTAACTTCGTAATTATCAGTTTCACTTGCGATAATCTGATCTTTTACAGTTGTACTATCAGAAAGATAATTATCTTTTGATATAGTTGCACTTAATTTTAGTCCAGTTTCATATTCACCAGATGCTAAGACCTGTACAACTCCATCTGCATTAGTATATGCCGTTGCCTCTTTTTTTATTGAATTTGTGGCAGGGTTTGTAACATTATATTCTACCTGTGCTCCCTCTACTGGATTGTCCTCTTCATCTACTACGGTTATTGTTACTGCATCTGTAACAGTATTTGTAGCAGCATTTACTTCAATAGTTGATATCGGAATGAGATTCAATATCATAAGAAATGCCATGAATGAAGCAATTATTCTTCTTTTCTTCATTCTTTCGTTGATTTTCATTGCTTTTTCCTCTCTTTCGTTTTTTTTATTCTTTTATATAAGGTATTTTCAAACAGGAAATGTGCATATAATGCAAAAACACCTATTGCTATATCTACATATGCTATATATCTGCTTTCTTTTCCCATCATAAATAAAATAACAATAACAACGATTGCACCTATCAATGCAGCATCAGCTATTGATTGAGGAATATTAGCAAATACCGGTATACTTTTTCTCTGTCTTTTATGATTATTATCCAGATGCCTGTTAATCTGTTTTATAACAATCACTCCTGCAATACTAATTATTAATGTCAGCCAATAAACAGCTCCTACCATTGCCAATGTAATATGTCTTTGGTTAATACTATTCTCCGATAACGGCATTAACAAATATGTGCATGCATGTAATCCGCACATTATAATTGCGATAACATAAACCATCCTGAATTTTTTCATTTTATGAAATCACCTCGTTTGTGTGAATAATGATTATGTTTTCGATATAATCAAATTCACTATGTATATCTGGCTGTTTTGCCTGATAATCACTAAGGAGCGTTGTTGCATTATCATCAACAAGAAGTGTTGTCGCATTGTCATCAACAAGAAGTGCTGTTGCATTATTATAAACAAGAATTTCCGTTGCATTCGTATCTCTTAATTCTGACGTTATATTTGAATTGTTTAAAACTGCTGTTTGTTCATCATCTTTAATATTCGATTCCTGTGTTTCCTGTATTTTATCTGTTAGTTTTCCTCTTTGAAGATTTACATTACTTGGAACATGTGCTTTCTTTCCTGTCTTCTCGTTATTCTGTCTCATACGCTCTATTGATTTTCGGGCATTTTTCCCTGATAAATCTCCCCAGACAGATGGTATCTTAAACACAAAAAATAACACAACTGCCAGCACCAGCAAGATTCCAGCCAACACAAAAGAAACCAGTGAAATTATGTTTAATATATCTGACATTCCTCTTACCTCTCTTCCGCATTAATATAAGTTCTGATAACAGCCTGTCTATATGTATCATAATTATCAATTATTTCTTTTTTCAGATTTAATGACTGCTCTTTTTGTACTGTTAATCCATTTGCTTCTTTATATACTGTATCCAGAATATTAAGCACTTCATTCTGGCTGATATTAACCTGTGCAATATTGCTTCTCTGGTCATACAAAAGCATGAAGACTGCATTATAGAAAGAAAGCTGGTCATACGCTCCCGCTGTTTTAACACTGCTTAATGTCTGATTAATTGTTGTAAATAAGTTCTCGTAATTTTCTTTAGATGCCTCTTCAACCTTAGCCGAACTTAAAATGTATTTTTTGTAGAAATCACATATCTGGTAATAACAGTCTGATAATGCTTTATTGCTAAATTCTGCTGAATTATTTTTATTATCATAATTCAAAGTAAAAAATGGATATGCTTTTTGTATTCTTGTTGAAAAGCTATATGAACCATTATTTTCTGTATAATAATTAAAATACATCATTCCAACTTTATAATTTAATTCTGCTTCTTTTACATCTGATGTATCAAAGCCATCTTTATGCTCGTTATATATCGCAAGAAACTGATCATTCTCAGCTTTGCTAAAAGTTCCTTCATCTTCATACGCTTCAATAAGTTTTAGATAAGCCTCCAGTCTGTCAGGATATATTTCTATGGCCTGCTTATAACTGTCTATTTTATCTGAAAGTGATGTAGATGTTGATATTGAAACTAATGCATCATAATTATTATTCTTGATATTTACAGAAATTCTGTTACAAATAATTCCCGAAACCAGAAAAACTATCGCTAGTGCCACAGTAATAATAAATGACCGCATTTTTCTTTTTTGTTTCTTTTTATAGTCCTTTGTTATCAGTTCTGGATGCTCAAGATCGTATAACAAATCCGAACAGCTCTGATATCTATTCTCTGCCGCCGGTTCCACACATTTATTTATAATTAATTCAATGCCTTCTGATAACTGTGGATTCCACATTCTTACAGGTGCATAGGCTTCTCCACTTCTTGGATCTATTCCTGTAAGCAAATGATGCATAGTCATTCCAAGTGCAAAAATGTCTGACCTTGCATCCGTCTGTCCGCTATACTGTTCAGGTGGCGCATATCCTTTGGTTCCAAGGACTGTTGTATCAGAAAGTTTTTGTTCTTTATATTCTCTTGCTATGCCAAAGTCTATTATCTTAATATTGCCTTCCGGCTTAAGCATTACATTTGCAGGCTTCATATCTCTGTATATAATAGGTGGTTTCTGCGAATGCAGGTATTCAAGTGCTTCACATAACTGTTCTGCCCATGCAATAACCTGTTCTTCCGGCTGTGCTCCATATTCATTAAGCACCTTATCCAGAGATTCTCCTTCTATGTAATCCATTACGACATATATCGTTATTCCGTTGTCAATAATATCTACAATTCGTGGTAAAGCAGGGTGATCAAGTTTTTTCATCATGTTTGCTTCTGCAAGCAGACTGTTAACAACCACTTCATCATTTTTGCCATTACCTTTTTTTCTTATTTCTTTGACAGCCCACTGTTTATTCAGATGTGTATCCATTGCTAGATACACTATCGACATTCCACCGCGTCCTATCTCTCTTAATATTTCATATTTACCATCAATAACTGTTCCGATTTCTGTCATTGCCAATCCTCCTGATACACCTTGATAAGAACTACTGAAATATTGTCCTTTTCCTGACGTTTTTTGTTTTCATCAATCAATGTTCTTGCATTGGCATGCATACTTTCTTTATTTTTAAGCTTGCTGGGTTTAAAATGTGTATATATCTCTTCTGATGTTATTTCATGTCTAAAACCATCTGAACATAACATATACACACCTTCTGCTATTCTGCCCTTTATAATCTGAGGTTCGACTTTATCTGATGCCCCTATACACTGTAAAAGAAGATTTCTTCTCTTATCCGTTTTAGCCTGTTCTACGGTCATTGTTCCTTTTGCTATTTCTCTTGCAATAAATGTCTGATCTGTTGTTAACTGCTGCAAAGCCTGTCCGATATAATAAGCTCTGGTATCACCAACATGGCATATAAGATACTGGTCATCACAAAAAAGCATTCCAGTAAATGTTGTTCCTAAACTTACATCTGTCCTTTGACCATATTGTATAATTTTGTTATTAAGATTTTTAAGCAGTAAGCTCCATTTTCCGCCTATAACATCCATATTCAAATTATCTATTTCTTTGGGCAGTTCATTATCAAACCATTGTGCCAATGCCCTTATAACAGTTGCACTGGCCAGTTCTCCTTTTGATAATCCACCCATTCCATCACAAATAATCGCCATAACTATTTCTTTTTCTTTATATCTCGCTTGTTTCACAAGAATACTGTCCTGATTTGTATCCTTTACAATCCCAACATCAGTATCAGCTACAACCATATAGTGCATATCATCTCTCCTCTTTAGCATTAAATATGAAATACAAATTCCTCATTACCTAATCTGACATTATCTCCATCATGTAACTCTTTTTCCTCGTTAGGAATTAACTTAACTCCATTAATAAATGTTTTATTAGTGGAATTTAAATCCATAATATAATACTCATTTCCACGCGTTATAATATCCGCATGACTTCTACTGACTGCACTATTGTTATTTACAAAATAATCACAATAACTTCTTTCTTTTCCCAGTCTGAATACTGGTTTGTTAATGTCTATATTTTCATTTGTGCTGACTCTGAATACAGATGGATAATGAATTTCGTCCTCCACAAGCAAGGTAGTTGCATTATCATCTACCAATACCATAGTTGCATTGTCATCATATAATAAGCCTGTAGCTTCAGAATCATTGGCATTGACATTTTTATTATCATAATGTTCATAATAATCCTTTGGTTTATCTGTCATAAATCCACTCTGTCCCGGATTGTGTTTCTTTATAACATCAACCACTCTTCTATCTTCATTAGAAATATATGCTTCAATCTGTGCAGGATAAAAATACTGCAATCCTCTCATAAAACATGTAAATCTTTCGATGTAACCATCATTTTGTTCTGCAACTGGGTGTGCTTTTCCAATAATCTCATAAACAACATTAAACATATTTATCTGTTGATTCTGATACTCAACTATTGGCAGATATATGAACTGCAATTCCTTAGTTTGTTCATTTATAAATATATTATTCAAGTCAAAATTTATCCTGTTTATAGGCAACTGTGCCATCGACATTTTTCCAAGCATATCAATTATCTGTTCCATAACATAAAGAAAATCATACTTATTAACAGGTGCTTTTAAACGCTTAGTTAAACTTATCCCCGATGGTCCTGTATATTCTAATTTATTGTTTCCAATCTTCCGTGCCTGCAATAGCCCCCTAATATACTTTCTTGTAAAAAAGTCAAACTCGCCTTCATTTAAAGTTTCTCCTGAACCTAGATTAACCCTTACAGCTAATGTAAAATCTTTGATTTTTGATTTGAATTTAGCCATAATCATTTTCCTCGCTTACAAACATAATGAATTTCATTAAATAATTTATATTTAATTAGTTTTTAATTATTTTATCATACTCTTTTTAGTATTGCAATGTCATAGTTTGCAATTGCAAATTATAACATTGTTTATGCAATATTCCTTAAATTGTAAAATTTTTTATACAACCAAATATTAATCCATTTGCAAAAGGTATGGTGATTATATGGACAATAAATATATTAATAAATTTAGAATTATTGGACTAAATATTGCTTACTACCGGAAATTAAGGGGACTAACACAACTACAGCTTGCTGAGCTTGTTAATGTAAGTCGCACACATATAAGCAACATAGAAGCTCCTAATATGCCAACATCTATATCATTAGAAAAGCTATTTGACATTGCAGATGTCTTAAACATTCCACCTTCATATCTGCTAGATGACAGAAGCAAAATTTTATAGCATCAATCTAACACTAAAAAATGGAGCTGTCGCACTAATAATCAGCACGGCAACCCCATTTTTAATAATCATTATCAAATTAATTTATATTAATTATATATCACTAATTTCCATTAATCTCTCTCCCATTATTATCTAATAAAGTCCTTTAGTCCAAATAATAATATGTTCCATTAATCTGTTCTCAGACCATTTTACATTTTAAATAACCTGATATGTAGGTTTATCTTCCAAAATCAAAGTCACTGACTTAGATGCTGTGATCTACTGTTTATATATTATCTGTAATTTTCTCCACAAACTGATAAAATCCTTTACCAGAGCCTCATCCCGTTTGCCACGGCATTTCTTCATAAGCTGTTCTGTATCCGAAAGCATATACAGCGTATGTTATTCTCCAAATTTTACATTCAACTTCTTAATATATCTTACCAACTTTTCTTTTGGTTCTATTCCAACTGCATGCAACATTTTTTCGACACCTAATTTTTCTCTAATAGATGCCTGCTCTCTCTGGTAAATAACCTCGGTCTGTTTTGTTATCTTATCCTCACGCACAATTTTAATATTTCCCTTTGTTTTGTAATACTTCTTAATGAGCTTTTCTAATGACTTAAGTGTAATTCTGCCCTTCTTTACTGCATATACACCAAAATCCCCTGTATACTGATTCGGTCTGCCAACATATTGAAGCCCCATTAAATGTGGTATCTTCAGTTCCGTATTTATCAGATGCAATATTCGTTTTGCAGTATGAATATAATAATCATTTTTGCACAGTACATCTTTGATATCATTAAATATTTTAAACAAGCGGGTATCTTTCATAAATCCATCCTTATCGCTGGAAATAAGAGCATAATCATCCTGTTTTCATTTTTTACTTCTGTATTTTTCTTTTCGGTTATCATACCCCAATTAAAAATTTTACTATTTTTATTATTCCTGTTGACAGTTATATTGTTATAGTGTACTATTGTGCTAGTACACGGGTACGCATCATGTGTACATTACCTATTACAGGAGGAGGGATTATGGACTATAAGGCTAATATACCAATTTATCTTCAGGTAATCGATGATATTAAAAAAAGAATTCTTACCGGTGAGATTAAGCTTGGCGACAAGCTTCCATCAACCAGGGAACTTGCCGTACAGTACACGGTCAATCCTAACACTGCTGCAAGAATATACAATGAACTTGAACAGTGTGGTCTGTGCTATACCAAAAGAGGTCTTGGCACATTTGTATCAGAGGATGTGCATCTGATTGATACATTAAAGGCAGAACTTTCCAGTGAAATGATTGAGACTTTCATTTCCGGAATGACAAGCCTTGGTTTTTCTAAAGATGAGATTATTAATCTCATTAAGAATTATCACGAATAAAATATGGAGGGATTTAATTATGCTGCAATGTAAAAATGTTACTAAAAAGTATATGAAGATGACTGCCGTTAATGGTGTTTCCATCGACTTCATGCCTGGCAGAATATACGCTCTGCTCGGCTCTAACGGAAGCGGTAAAACAACTTTAATGAAGATGATAGCAGGTCTGGTAAAACCCACTTCCGGGGACATCACTCTTTCAGGTGTTCCAATAGGAGTAGAAACTAAGAAACACATAGCTTATATGCCTACTGAAAGTTATTTTTATAACTATATGAGCTGTGCTGATATTGGAAAATATTATGCTGATTTCTTTGAGGATTTCTCACTTGACCAGTACTACAACTATCTTAATGAGATGAAGCTTACGCCTGACATGAAAGCCAGCAAGATGTCATCAGGAATGATGGCTAAGCTTAAGCTTGCTGTTAATCTTTCAAGAAATGCATCTGTTATTATGCTTGATGAACCACTTAACGGTGTTGATATTGTTGCAAGAGAGCAGGTTATCAATGCGGTAATCAGCAAGGCTTCACCTGATAAGATTATCATCATGTCGAGCCACCTTGTTGATGAGCTTGAAGCTGTTATTGACTACGCAGTATTTATCAAAGACGGTGTGATTGTTTCACAGGGAGATGCTGAAAATTTACGAACAGCTTCGGGCATGTCAATCGTTGACCAGTACAAACGCATTTATGCATATTAAAAGGGGGAATCTTCAATGTTAAAATTAACAAAATACGAATTGAGAAAGAATCTTCTCGGTATAGGAATCGTAGCAGGTATTATCTGTGTACTTCAGGCTCTGTTTATGTTTTTCTGCCTGACTGAAAATCTTAACTATACAAGCCTTTTCGGAGGACTTTTAATAATAGCTGCCTCTGTAAGTTATTTTATTGTATTTATATTTGGAGTTGTAACATATTATAGAGAACTTTCAAGCAAAAGCAGTTACCTGATATTCATGACACCTAATTCATCTCTTAGCATAATTACATCAAAGCTGCTCTATACACTGATTATTGGAATAGGAATTTCAGCAATATTCATCGGCTTTGGAGTTCTTGATATATTCATGATGGCTGGTGTCTTTGGTGATCTGGCTGACGCACTCAAGAATTTCTCAGAAATGTTAAAGATTATGGGTATTGATGTTGTCAACATAATTATTAATATTGTAGCTGGAATAATATCATTCCTTATAGCTTTCTTCTTCCTTATATCACTTGCATACTTTGCCATAACACTATCTTCAACTGCCTTGCAGAACAAGAAGATTAAAGGATTTATCTCAGTTGTATTATTCTGTGTCCTTGCATATGCAACAATTAAGATTTCTTCTTTGTTGCCTGAACTTTATAAGAATCCAGACAGCTTATCCCAGGCATTAATGTCAAGCCTTCCAGCTACCATATTCCAGTTATTAATGGTGGTTGCATGTACATTCGGAAGTGCCGTGCTTCTTGATAAGAAGGTAAGTCTGTAATCATATTCTTATTGAATGAAATGTTGACTGTTTACATTTTTTTGGGATGATACATTTCACTGTCTCTGGATAAGTGACAAAACCTACCAAAAGCTTCATGGTATTTAATTGTGTAGGTTTAATTCTTACAAATACATATGAATTTTACTTAAAAGACCTACCAACTTGATGTTCTCATCGAATATAGTAGGTCTTTTTATAATTATTCTATTGTTCAAAGACAGATTTCATCTCCAAAACACCTACTAAATTTCAGATATCATTCTATCTAGTAGGTTTCCAGACCTTACATGCCATACATCTCACAGCCAATTGACCTACTAATCTCCTAATTCATCTCTATCCAGTAGGTTTTCAACCTGCAATTCAAGTCTCTTACTCTTCCACATAATCAAAAGCAACAGCTTTCATGCGCTCCTTGAACAGCTTGTTAAACACTGCAATTACACGACCAACGCCAATCATCGAAAGAATTGTTCCAAGTCCAAGACCAAGAAGTATATGTCCAGTAAAGAGTCCTATTAAAAATGTTGTGCAGACATTGAATATATCAAAACAATTCTTGCAGAAGCCCACACCCTTGCCGGTTCTGCCTTTAAGCCTTGTAGTATCACTTATTGCCTGTACAATTCCATCTCCCGGATTAGGTATAATTCTCATATTCAGTGACATTGCTGCTCCTATTCCTGTCAATAATACAGCAAGCAGCAATACTACAATCTGTAATACAATGTTGTTATGTACAGATGGAATAAGTGCTGAGAACACATTCAAGAAGCGGGTAAATACTATACTTACCGGTATCTGTAAGGCATCTCTTATAATATACATTCCAAGATACTTAGCTTCTTTTCTGTCTGTAAGATACCACACAGTATGCATTATCATCTCAATCAAAACAAAGATAAAATATACAATCATCGTCATATTGGCGAAGTTAAATCCTATGATATGAGATATCGAATATGGCACTGAAATTATTGGTGAAACACCAAGATTAGCTTTCGTATTAAGCATAATTCCAAGTGCAAGTATCAGTAATCCCAGAAGATAAAACACCCATCTGATAATAAGTTTATTTCTGCTCTTCATTCTTAATTGCCTCCCAGAGGTTTTTCTCAACTTTGCCTGCCATAACAGATAGTGTCTGCACCTCTTCTTCACTGAATCCATTATATATAACATTATCGATTCTGTTAAATATCCTGATAACTTCATCAGCCTTCTGGCTGCCATAATCAGTAAGTAACACATTCCACGACCTTCTGCTTACCGGATTATTTTCTCTCTTTAACAGACCATCCTTTTCCATTCTGTCTAATGTTCTTGACATTGTAGTTACATCCATAAGGCAAGCATCCGCCAGCTCTTTCTGATTCATAATCCCATGTTCTCTTAATTCCTTAAGAATTCTTGGCTGCCCCTGGCCAACTGTAAGCCCAAGCTCTATAAAATATGGTCTTATCAGTCTTCTTCTTAACATTTCTATATCAAAAAATACATTTTTTGTTTTCTTGTCCATATTTTATTCCTTTCTCTTACTCAAGCTCAAACTGTCCTGTATACAACTGGTAATATCTTCCCTTCTGCTCAAGCAGTTCATCGTGGCTGCCTCGTTCAATGACTTCACCCTTTTCAAGAACCATTATGGCATTAGAATTCCTTACTGTCGAAAGTCTGTGAGCGATAACAAATACTGTCCTTCCCTCCATTATTGCATCCATTCCCTTCTCTATAAGCCGCTCAGTTCGTGTATCAATCGAGCTTGTCGCCTCATCTAGAATAAGCACCGGCGGCTTGGCAATCGCTGCCCTCGCGATAGCAAGAAGCTGTCTCTGTCCCTGTGAAAGATTGCTGCCATCAGCAGTAAGCATCGTGTCATACCCCCGCGGAAGTCTTGTTATAAATGAATCAGCATTAGCAATCTTAGCTGCTTCCCTAATTTCCTCGTCAGTTGCATCAAGCTTTCCATATCTTATATTATCTGCAATAGTTCCTGTGAACAAATGTGTATCCTGAATTACCATTGCAAGTGAACGCCTCAGGTCGTCTTTCTTAATATTCATTACATCAATGCCGTCATAAGTAATCGTACCTGACTGGATATCGTAAAATCTGTTTATAAGATTAACAATAGTAGTCTTTCCCGCTCCTGTCGAACCAACAAATGCTATCTTCTGTCCTGGCTTTGCAAACAACGAAATCTTGTTAAGTACCCTCTTTTCAGGCACATATCCGAACACAACATCATTAAATCTTACATCACCCTTAAGCTCAATAAGCTCCCCTGCCGGCAGCTTCCATGCAAATAATCCTGTCTTATCAGAAGTTTCTGTAAGGGTATTATCCGCATTTTTAATGACATTGCACAAAGTTACTTTCCCTTCGTCAAGCTCCTCTGCCTCATCCATCATGTCAAATATTCTCTCAGCTCCCGAAAGCGCTGAAAGTATGAAATTAACCTGCTGTGTGAACTGGTTTAATGGCATGGCACTCTGTCTTACATACACAAGATATGCAGATATGCTGCCAAGGTCCATGATTCCTTTTATTACAAATATGCCTCCAACGCAGGCAGAAAGCGCATAATTGAAATATGACAGACTTACAATTATCGGGATAAGCATGCCCGAATATGCAAGTGCATTAGTCGATTCCTTTCTAAAGCTCTCATTCATCTCACAGAATTTTTCAAAATTCTTCTGCTCATGGTTAAATACCTTTTCAACCTTCTGACCTGCCATCATTTCTTGAACAAAACCGTTGATATTGCCAAGCTCCTTCTGCTGTCTGTGATAATATTTCTTGCTGCGTTTACCATTGTATTTGATAAAGATGAACATAAGAATAAGAAAAACAACAACAATAATAGTCAGCCTTACACTTAATACCAGCATCATTGTTATAGTTCCAAAAAGCGTAAGAAAGCTCTGTATTACCATGGCAAAACTATTGTTCATTGCTTCCTGAACCGTATCAACATCATTAGTGAAATGACTCATAATCTCACCATGTGTATTATTATCAAAATATTTTAACGGAAGCTTCTGTGTGTGCTTAAAAAGGTCCATTCGAATCTCGCTTACTACCTTCTGGGAAGTATGCACCATAAGCCTGTTGTAGCCAAGCGTTGAGAGCGCACCGCACGCATACATGACACCCATTCCGCACACAGCAATGATAAGCCCCTTCATATTGCCCGGCACGATAAAATTATTAACTACAGGCTTTATTAAAAATGTTCCCATAATTCCTGCACCTGCACTTATAAATACAAGAATTGCTATAAGCAGGAATGCCCATTTGTAATGACCCAGATATGTAAGGATATGCTTAACAGTCTTTTTCGTATCTTTAGGTCTTTTATATCCAACATACTTAGCCATTAAAGATCAACTCCTTCCTTCTGTGATTCATATATTTCCTGATATATCTTATTAGTCCTTAACAGACTTTCGTGTGTTCCGATTGCGTCCACACGACCGCCGTCCATAATAATTATCTGGTCTGCATGACACACTGACGATATTCTCTGGGCAATTATAATCTTAGTCATATCAGGAAGCTTCTTTGCAAGTGCATTTCTTATCTTTCCTTCTGTTGCAGTATCAACCGCACTCGTTGAATCATCAAGAATAAGAACCTTCGGCTTCTTTAATATTGCTCTTGCAATACATATTCTCTGCTTCTGTCCGCCTGATACATTAACACCTTCCTGTCCCATCTCTGCATCAAGTCCTCCAGGAAGCCTGTCTATGAATTCATCAACACACGCTATGCTGCATGCCTCTTTAATCTCATCCAGAGTCGCATTTTCATCGCCCCATCTTAAGTTATCAATAAGCGAGCCTGAAAACAGCGTATTCTTCTGCAATACAACTGAGATTGCATCTCTTAAATGTCTTACCGGGTATTCCTTAACATTTATTCCATCTATCTTAATCTCGCCCTTAGTTGCATCATAGAGTCTTGGAATAAGCTGGATAAGCGTCGTCTTTGATGAACCTGTCTGACCGATTATTCCGACTGTCTGTCCTGCATTAATGTGAAATGAAACATCTGACAGCACATATTCTTTGGCGGTATCCTTATATTTAAACCAGACATGGTTAAATTCAATCTCACCCTTCTTAACTTCAATGTCCTTTGCATTCTCATCAGTTATATCAATCGGCTCGTCAATTACCTTCATAATTCTTTCTGCCGAAGCAAGTGACCTTGTCATAAGAAGGAACACATTTGACATCATCATAAGTGAATTAAGTATCAGAAGAACATAGCTCAAGAAAGAAGTAAGCTGTCCAATCATCATCTGTCCAGAATTAATCAGTCTTCCACCAATAAGAAGAATCCCAAGAATTGTAGAATACATAACGAACTGCATAGCAGGCATGTTAAGCACAGCTATTCCAAATGCTTTCTCTGATTCGTTTTTCAGATTGTCATTAACGTGTCCGAATTTTTCAATTTCGTAATCACCACGCACATATGATTTAACAACTCTTACTGCTGTAAGATTCTCCTCTATACACCTGTTTACAAGGTCGACTGCTCCCTGCATTCTTCCATATCGTGGACCAACATTAATGATTATTATGATGAGCAGGACTGCCAGAACTGGCAGTGCTACAAGAAAGACCAGCGCCAGTGTTGAATTAATCTGGAATGCCAAAGTCGTTGCAAATATCAGCATTACCGGACTTCGTCCAAATGGACGCATTCCTGTCGATACAGCATTCTGAATATTAGTTACATCACTTGTGAGTCGTGTAACCAATGACGAAACACTGAAATGGTCTATATTAGAAAATGAATAAGACTGGAGTTTATCGTACTCAGCCTTTCTTATATTAGCACCCAGTCCCTGACCTGCAAGTGCAGAAAATCTTGCACTCCCCACACCTAATATAAGCGCAGCAACTGCACATACAGCCATCTGGATACCTTTGTTTATTATATATGGAACATCTGAATTGGTCACACCTATATCAATCAGGTCAGCCATCAGCTTAGGTACCATAATCTCAAGCACAACTTCAACACCTATACATATAAGCGCCAGCCATGCGTATTTCTTATATTCTTTCATATAAGAAAAAATTCTTCTCAACATTACTTGCACCTCCAATTGTTGCATATACAACTATTGTATTTCCAAGTTCAAGCAATGTCAAGAAGACACTTTTATAATTATTTTACATTTTTCTTATATACTATATAAGAAATTACTGATGTAATCACTTCGGTAATCCAAAAAGCATGCCATACACCAACTGCACCTGTTATCCTTGACATAACGAATGCAACCGGAATTATTACCACAACATATCTGCACACAGATATGATAAGTGATGGAAATCCTTTTCCAAGTCCTTCAAGTGCCCCCGCCGAAGTAACTGATACAGTTGATACAATAAATCCGGCACTTATGATTCTTAATGCTGTCTCTCCTGCATTTATTGTATCTGGATTACTTGTAAACAGACCGATAAGTGAACCCGGTATTGCAAGACAGAGAATTGTACCTGCTGCCATAATAGCAAATATAAGTACCATTGATGTCTTATATATCTTTCTTACTCTCTCATGCTCTCCTGCTCCGTAATTATATCCCATAAGTGGTCTCATTCCCTGTACAACTCCGTTGGCTGGAAGATAAAGGAATGTCTGCAGCTTGTAATATACCCCAAGCACGAATACATACACAGCCGAATAAGCCGCAAGTATTACATTAAGCACTGATATAAGAATAGATGGAAGTGCAAGGCTTAAGCTTGCCGGCATGCCGATAGAATAAAGTCTCTTTGCCATTGAACCTTCTATCCTCATCTCTGATTTTCTGAATTTAACCGGAATAGGCTTAACAATATATATTATGATATATAGCACAGCTGCCGAAGTCTGACCTATTCCTGTCGCAAGTGCAGCGCCCTCAATTCCCATTGCAGGAAATGGGCCTATTCCGAATATCATCATCGGGTCAAGCACAATATTAACTATACAGCCTGTCATAAGACAGACCATAGAAGCATTCATTCTTCCAACTGCCTGAAACACCTTCTCAAACATAAGCTCAATTCCAAGCATTATTGAAAATGCAAATGCAATATTGGAATATTTAAGTCCCAGTGAAACTATCTCTGCGTCCTTTGTAAACATTTTTAAAAATACCGGCATGCCTGCTATGCATATCACAGTAAGCACAACAGCGTGTATGCAGCTTAGAAGCATACCCTGACTGGCTGCTTTATCTGCCTGCTTCTGGTTCTGTGCGCCCATAAAAAATGATATAACTGCATTAATTCCTATTGCAAATCCTATCATAACCGAGCTTATAAGATTCTGTACCGGAAATACAAGTGACAGGGCTGTCATTGCATTTTCACTTATCTTGGCAACAAAGAAGCTGTCAACAATGTTGTACAATGAATTAACCATCATAGATATTACCATTGGAAGCGACATTTTTAATAGTAATGGGAGTATCTTCTGCTCCTTCATATATGTCTGATTCATATTAATATTCATCCTTTCCGCAAAAAAAGAGCCAACGAGTGGCTCTTTTTCTAATGATACACGATAATATTTAATTATTCAACCAGATTCTTTCTCGTATACATAAGCAATTCCATTATAAGTATGAGTGGCATTGTGAATATACACCATACCGATTCCCGTACTGCCTCAATCATACACATTTTTACTATTGTTCCCTGTCTCATTCCAATGCCATGCAGCAGCTTATAGCTTGCTTTCCTTCTCTCAATTCTGTTTCTTACAATTATTGCCATTATAAGAAGCTGTATTACTATAACTGCGGCAATGGTTATTCCATACTGGAGAATATTGTTAATAAGCTGGGTTCTGTATATATTCTTTTCATCGACATTAGAAGAATACGATAATTCATTATTATCAAAATATACAGCCACCTTATTATTCGTTGCTGAAAATGTTGATGACAAATCATAATTAATGTTTAGCTGGTTATACTTAAGTCCGAATTCCAGATTACCGGTCATTTTATCACCGGTTATCCTTTCCATGAAGCTTCTCTGGTTATCAACTGCCTGCTGTGCCAGTGACATTCCCGCAAGTGCTGTATAATATCCATAATCAGGCATGATTCCGTTAAAATCTTCTTTCACATCGTCTGTTACCTTAATGACAGCCGCAACCTGAGGTGATACACACGTGCCAAATATTGACTCATACCCATTTATCAGATTCTCAGAATCTTCTTCACTGTGCATGTTAAATGTTGCACTTCCTTTAAGCATTCCATTAAATTCAGAATAAAGGTTAATCTTTCCTGAATTATTATATGTATCATAAAATGCCCTGTCAAACGGATATGTATATCTTCCATATGCCACATCCCATGTAAACCATTTATTAGGCCATACAGACAATGGATAATAATTATAATTAAGCGTATCTCCTGCCTGTAATGTATCATCATAAGTTCCATCCGGTGTATCTCTTAAAAAGACTACAACCTGTTTTCCATTAACGAAATCATCATAATTCCTGTATTCCTTATCAATGTACTTCTCAGGCTTGTTATATAATTCTCTGGTAGGATTAACATACTCTGTGGAATATATATAACGGTAACCATAATCTGTAACGGGCGATTGTCTTGTTACATTATAATCATCGGGTGAAATAGTATCCATTCCCATCTTATGGAAATCCTGATTATCCCAGAACCATGTACGCTCGGATTCATACGCTGAATAATCTACCGACTTTATTCCACCTATCTTTTCAAGCTCTGTAAGAAACTCTTCTGAAAAACCTGTGAGTAAATTAGTATTGCCTCTCTTACAATATTTATTAGAATAATTAACATGCAGCATATTAAAATCTATTAGATCCTGATGATTATTTGCATCAAGGCTCTCAGATCCTTTTGTCAGCTTACTTTTTAATTCACTAAAGCTTATGTTGTATCTGTTTCTTTTTTCACTGGACAGAAGAGCATTCCTCTCTTCACTGTAATATTCTCCATCTGGTATTGGAATATTATAATAGCCTTTTATATAACTATAGTAATATATATACATTTCATATCCTGAATCTGAAGGATCCAGATATCCATATATATCCGGTATCTGCTCGTTATCCTTGTACGCAATATATACTTTCTTTATCATTAATGCTGAAAATACAAGTACAGCACATATGCATAATGCGAATATTCTAAGCCCGGCAGCCATAAATATTCCATCTTTTCTGATAAATCTTGAGCTTACTGTAATTAATAAATTAGACGACTTAATTTTTGATTTTTTACCAGCGGCGTTATATATATTTACATTCTGGCTGTTTTTCTTTTTCCGTTTTTTATTTAAAATGTGATTTTTACGGCTGTTTGCAATAATACCTGCTATTTCTTCAACTATTATTGCTATAATTACTGACAAAACACTTTTTATAATTACATTTAATGTGACCTTATAAAATGTGAAGCCATTATGAATTTCAAGAGCCTTTCCTGTTCCAAAGCCTATAAGTAAAGCCAGTATAAGTCCCATTATTCCCGCTGGAATAATTATCAGGGCATTTTCAATAATATACATACTCCGAAGTGAAGCCTTATTCATTCCAAGCTTTCTGAAACGCTCATAAGCCGGACGCCTTCTTCCTCTGTATTCAATAAGCTGATATGAAAGTGCAAGAATTCCTATTATCATTACAACCAGATACATATACATGTATACTTTAGCTGAACTCCACGGCTGATAATCATATACTGCCGAATTATATACAGTCTCTGTTTTTGCATCTTCCTTTATCTTCTTATAAACAGTTGCATAATCAGATGTTTTCACAGAATCATTTAAAGAATAAAAATACACATTACGGCATTTATAGTTAAATATTTCTAAAGCATCCGGCGTTACAACAGCTCCCGGTATATTCTTTCCGTTCTTCCATATATTTGTATAATTAGCCAGTATACCAACAAGTGTGAATTCTTTTTCCTGTCTGGCACTTTCATCATATATACTGTTTCCCTCACAATATCTGATAGTTACAGTCTCACCTGTTTCACCAGTATATCCAAGTGATAACAATGTATTCCAGTCCATAGCTATCTCGTCATCATTTTCTGGCAGTCTTCCTTCATCAATACTGATTCTGACCTGATTAATAAAATCCTTATCAAAGCTTCCGACAATATATCCGGTTCTTTTCCAGTCCGAATCAAACATACTGACACTGGTCATTATTTTGACAGGATCATTAAGATATGCATGTTCACTTAATGACTGGTTAGGCTCCTTTGATGTGATTTCATATAAAAACCAGTCTCCGAATCTTGATTTGTTCGATGACATCTGCCACTGATACATATTATCCTGAAATATAAGAACAGCTGTTACAAAAAATACTGCTGCCAGAGTCGTACATGCAGCCTTTATTATCTGCGGCATACGCCTTTTTACACTTAAAAATGTAATTTCAAATACAGACATACGCATCCCCCTTTCCGTATGTATGGATATCCTACTGGCACACTCCATCAACAATAGTTATTATCTTATCTGCATAATCTGCCATCTGTCTGTCATGAGTTACCATAATTATTGTCTGGTTATGCTTCTGGCTTGCCTTGGATAACATCTGTGCCACAGTACCTGCACTGCCTGCGTCCAGATTTCCGGTCGGTTCATCCGCAAGTATAACAGCAGGATGTGTAATCAGTGCCCTTGCTATTGCAACTCTCTGCTGTTCGCCACCTGACATCTGCGATGGAAACTTATTCTTACAATGTGATATTCCCAATTCCTCTAACAAGTCATCAACCTCTTTCTCGTCAGGTTTCTTTCCGTCGATAAGTATAGGCATAACAATATTTTCGTATGCTGTAAACTCTGGAAACAGACTGTAGTCCTGATATATGTAACCAATCTGTCTCCTTCTGAATTCAGATATTTCCTTGTCCTTCATCCCGGTTATTTTCTTGCCGCCAATAGTAACACTACCTGTATCCGGTTCATCTACACTTCCAAGAATCCTTAACAGAGTCGATTTTCCCGAACCACTCTTTCCAATAATAGCAGTAAATTCTCCCTGTTCAAACTCAAGTGTACAATTCTTAAGTGCTGGTACATCTACACTTCCAGCATGATATGTTCTTTCTATATTTTCCGCTCTGAGCATTATCTCTTTCATAGTTATCCCTCCTGATTACAATTTTCTTACAAATTCTGCATACATTAACAGTTCCATCAAAAGTATTAAAGGCATTGTAATTACACACCATAAAGATTCACGCAGTGCTTCTGCCATACATATTCTTACTATCTTTCCCCGTCTCATCCCCAGACCATGCAGAAGCTTTATCTTATCATATCTTCTGTCCATGCGGTTTCTCACAACAATTGCCATAATAAGAAGGTGTACAACTATCATTGAAATTATAGTTATGCCATACTGTAAAATACTGTTAATAAGCTGTGTCCTGTATGTATTCTTAACATCTACATTGCTGTCATAAGAAATATCATTATTATTAAAATACACACCTATCTTATTATTAGTTGCAGAAAATGTTGATGCAAGATCGTAGTTAATGCTTATCTGGTTATAGGATAATTCAAAATCCATGTCAGGACTTAATTCCTGTCCAAGATATCTTTCCATCACATCCTTTTGTCTGTCGACCGCCTGCTGTGCCATATTAATACTTGCAATTGAGGTATAATAACCAAATGCAGGAATTATTCCCTTAAAATCCTCTATAACCTCATCAGTTACTTTAACTACTGCAGCTACCTGTGGAGCTACGCATGCATCATAATCAATCTCCATTTCAATAAGTTCATCATCATTCTTTTTATTTCCCGCTTTTGCCTCAGCAAAGGCTTCCTCATACGGAAAATAATAGTAATATGATTTACTGGAAACCTTGTCATAAGTATCTGTGCTTACCTGATAATAGTTATAATACAGCGTGTCTCCTGCATTGATTGTGTCATCATATCCACCATCCGGCAGATTTCTTAAGAATAAAACCACCTGTTTTCCTTCTTTGAATGCTTCGTAATCAACATACTCTTTATCTATATATTTCTCCAGTCTGTTATATAGTTCTTTGGTTGGCTGTGCATATTCTGTAGAAAACAGATACCTGTCTCCATAATCAGGAAGATGCTCGTTATGATATGAATCATTTTCAGAATGAAATGTAAATGTCTGCATTTTTTCATAATTCTGTGAATCCCAGAACCAGCTTCTTTCTGATTCAAATGCAGAATATGACACTGAATTTATTCCATTAATTTCCATCAGCTCATCAATAAATTCCTTAGAAAATCCTTCGAGAATATTATTGTTAGGATCCTTTAAGTATTTACTCTGCCCCATATTAATAAAACCAAGAGACCTTCCTATGCTGTCACTGTCATTAACCTTGATTGCATCATTCCAGTCCCACATATTTCCGGCTTCAACTAATTCCTTTATCTTATCAAAATGTATGTTATACCTTATTCTCTGCTTGCAGACATAATCACGCATGTCATACCTGCTTGTGATTTCACCATTATTACTCACTGACTTCTGAGGCAGAATATTATAATCCTTAAGATAATACCAGTAATTCATAAATAATGCCGTTTTATCCTGATTAACATCAATATATCCATATATATCCGGCATGTTATCATTGTTCTTATATTCTTTAAAAGCATTTTGAATCTTTAAAGAAGAAAAAATAATAACCATACATATACACAATGCAAAAAGCCTTACACCGATTATCATTAAAGTGCCATCTTCTTTTATAAATCTTGAGCTTACTGACATAACAAGATTGTGCCTATTCATTCTGCTCTTATGCTGTCTTATATTATCTTTTCTTCTGTCATATTGCTTCTTTTTAACTGTCCTTTTTCGATAAAATTTTATATTAGATATTAATCCTGTCAGTTCCTCTATAACCACAGCAACAATAACGGAACACACACTTTTAATAACAACATCCACATTTACACTGTAAAATTCATAGCCGGTTTTTGCTTCAAGTACATGTCCTGTCACACTTCCCGCAATAAGCGCAAGCAATATTCCTGCTATTCCCGCCGGTATAAGTATAAATGCATTCTCGATTATATACATTTTCCTGATATGAGACTTGTCCATTCCCATATTCTTAAACAACTCATAGGCTTTCTTTCGTCTGTTCCTGTATTCAATCAGCTGATAAGTCAAAGCCAGAATTCCAATTACCATAACAACTATATACATATATGCATATACTGTTTTTGATTTCCACGGAGAATAATCATATACTGCAGCATTATATACAGTCTGGCTTTTTACATCCTCCTTAATCTTTTTATATACATTTGCATAATCCTGTGTCCGCACAGAATCCTTGAATGGATAAATATAGATATTATAAATAGTACATTTGAATTCTTTTAATCTTTCCTCAGTAACAATTGCTCCTGGAATATTTTTCCCATCCTGCCATATATTTGTGTAATTATTTAATATTCCAACCAATGTAAATGTTACACTAAGCCTTCCTTTATCTGAATTAATATTGTCATTTTCATAATAATTAATTGTTACCTTCTGTCCTAGCTCCCCCTCATAGCCAAGTTTAAGCAGAGTATTCCAATCCATAGTTATTTCATCTGAAGCCTCCGGCATCCTTCCCTCTGCCAGTCTGATTCTGCCCTGCTTCATAAAATCGTCCGTCATGCTTCCAACATAAAGCTTTGTGTTATTCCAGTCTGAATCAAATATCCGTACCATACTCTCTGCCTTTAAAGGCTTTTCCAGAAAGTCATTCTCATCAAGAACCTTGTTTGGCTCTTTCGTTGTTTTCTCACATATATACCAGTCTCCAAACCTCGACTTATTCGATGACATCTGCCACTGGTACATATTCTCCTGAAATATAAGAACTGCTGTCACGAAAAACACCGCCACCAGTGTCGTAAGCGCCGCCTTCCATATCTGCGGGAACCGTCTCCTTATACTTTTGAAAGTAATCTTTAAAACATTCACTCAAGTACCCCCTGTAAGATTTATGTATATACCTTATCATGCCAACCTTACAAAAACCTTACAACTCAATTAATCTTCCACCGGTAGCCGATTCCGCGGATCGTCTCTATATAAGCTCTGCCGTCCTCACGGTTTCCAAGCTTTGTCTTTAGCCTGCTCACAGTAACTGTCAGCGTATTATCCTCTACAAATGTTCCGTATCTGTCCCACATTTTCTGGAAAAATGTATCTCTTCTTACAATAAGTCCCTTGTTGTTTATAAGTATCTCTAACACATGAAATTCTGTCGGTGACACGCATATCTGTTTATCTGCATGTGTGACTGATTTATTCCTGAAATCTACCGTAAGTGTTCCATCTTTATAAATGTCTGTGCCACCTGATATTCTTCTAACATTAGCCATTATTCTTGATACAAGTTCTGCAACCCTGAACGGCTTCACAACATAATCATCACCGCCGCAGTCAAGTCCTTTAATAATACTGTCTTCATCATCACACGATGTTAAAAATATTATTATCTGGCTTCCGTGTTCTCTTATTTTCCTGCAGACATCAAATCCATTGCCATCAGGCAGATATACATCTAACAAGAATACATCTATTGTAGCTTCTTCCTGTTCATATATTTTATTAAACTGTCCTACGCTTGCCGCTTCCACAACTGAATATCCTTTTTCCTGTAATATTCCTGCAAGCTGCTGCCTTATAAAATCATCATCTTCCAATATAAGTATCTTGGTCATATTCCCTCCCAGCCAGTACATTTTCTATATTGTAATGCACTAACCTTACACATATCTTACAATTCAGCCTTTCTCTTAAGAACATATCTTGGTATCTGTACCCTTATGACAGCACCTTTGCCGTCCTCGTTATTACGCACATCTACGGTTCCATGATGTGCTTCAATAATAAGCCGCGACAGGTTAAGTCCTATACCTGCATGTCCTGCAGCAGCACTTCCTGTTGTCTCGAACCTGTCAAATACATACGGTATCCTGTCCTCCTCAAATCCGCTTCCATTATCCTTAATATTGACTATACATTTGTCATCTCGGCATACAGCCTTAACTTTAACCGTATCGCACAGCTCGCTGCTGTTCTGTATTATATTGATAAATGCTTCTCTTATCCATTCTTCATCGGCATTGATACAATAATCTTCATCATCACATTCCACTGTTATATTGCAGTCGTTCTTAGGTAACTGGCTCACAACATCACATAGCATGCTGTTCACATTAATGTCCTGCTCTGTCATGATTATCTTACCTGCTTCCATTCTGCTTATTGTCATCAGCTTACTTATAAATGACCTGATTCTTTCAATCTGTTCAAAACATCTTTCAAGAAGCCCCCTGTTTTCTCCACTCTCCTCTAACCTATCCAGTGCAAGGCTCAATGCAGTAAGCGGTGTCTTAATCTGATGTGCAATATTCTCTGTAAAATTCTGCAGTTTCTCATTACGCTCAACAAGAAATCTTTCATCCGCTTTCTGCTTTTTCTTTAACTGCTGGTTCTCTGCACCAAGATTAATAACATATGAATAGATATCATTATGTCCGATTTTTACAATCATCCTTATACATGCTGTCATTACAACTGCAATTATAATTATCCCTGCCACTGCAATTATCCACTGACCGCTTCTAAAATACATATATGATGAACCATTTTCTGTATACCCGCACTGCATAACTACGTTCTTATACTTTGATACATCACTTAACGAATACCTGTTATAAAACATCATATCTATCAGATATTCTCCTGATTTTTCATCTATATTATAAAGTCCTGCTGCCAGTGCCCTGAATTTTAATTCATAAAATCCAGTCGTAACAGCAACTATAAGTATGGCAATTCCTGCCATAACACAAAAAGCAGCCATCATCTTTTTCCTGATGACGGCTACTTTCCTTTCTGCAATATGTTCTATATCTTTTTCTTCCTCTATTATTACTGTATCTGACATAAATCCCCCTTAACTCCACCTTGGTAGTTTCTGGGAGTATTATATCATTTTTCTTTATGTTTGTCTGTCAGCAGAACTGACATTATCAATGAAGTTATCGGCACTGTAAGTATTATGCCCATTGTTCCTGATATTCCACGCATTATCTCGATTGCAACAGAGTACATGTTAAGAATCTGATGCATCTGGTATGAATAAGCGTATATTATCATGACAAGTCCCAGACTTCCTCCTGCATAAGCAAGAATAAGTGTGTTAGACATTGTTCCTATCATATCACGTCCAATATTAATTCCTGCACGGAATATTTCCTTTGCTGATATGTCAGGTCTGTTTTCTTTAATCTCATGTAATGATGATGAAACTGACATTGCAACGTCCATTACTGCTCCTAACGATGCAATCAGTATTCCTGAAAACAGCATACCGCCTATATCAAGCTTTGAATTCTGACCTACATATATAAGATTCTCTATATCATCAACATTATATCCTGTTACATGTCCAAAATGTCCAAAAACAAGTGCTATAAGACCTGATACAACTACTCCGACTATTGTACCAAGCATAGCACCAATTGATTTCTTCTGAAAATCTGCCAGCAGAATAAATGTTATTAGCGTAATTATGACAACTGATAATGTAGCTGCAATAAATGGTGAAACACCTATATACATCATCGGAATATACATCATTACTACAACTGCAAATGTGAATATAAGTGCAAGTACTGAATTGAAACCTTTCTTTCCTCCAACCAGCCACATAAGTCCGAAAAATGCTGCTAATAACGCAATTATCTCCGGTTCACGGTCATAATTATATACATTGGCTGAGAGGTTTCCATTATATTCACTTATATTAGCTATTACCCTTGTTCCAACCTTACAGTTAGCTCCGTACAGATATCCGTTAAGACTGTACGCTTTTACTTCTTCTCCATTGTGGCTTCCTGATTTAATACGTAAAACAACCTCCTGGCTGTCGCCGCTTTCTAAGTCAGCGACAGCCTGAAGGTCTTCTTTATCATTCTGTATAACCACTGCTTTAACAAACTTAGTATTGTCTTTGGCAAGCAGTGGTTTTCTTTCTACACTGGTGTAGAATAGAAACATCGCAATCATAATAAGTGCCACAACAAGGTATTTACCAAATGTGTCTATTATCTTTCGCAAATGTCTTCCTTCTTTCTGATTCCAACTATAACAGCGCCGATACCTGCTGCGGCGGCAGCCATACAAGCATATACTCTTGCAAGCATGTTATCTCCTGTCTGTGGAGCTTTACCATTATCTGTCGAAGAATTATCGGTTGATGAGTTATCTGCTGATGAGACTTCTGCCGGTGCAGATGGTTCTGTTACAGTATCGTTATCATCCTGTACAGTAAGTGCATTAATTGCATTAACAACTGCAGTTTTTGCATCCTCTAATGCCTTGGCATCAATCTTAGGTGCATTCTCTGACTTATAATCTGCAAGCTGTGCCTGTGCACCTTCCTGTGCCTGAATGTATATAGTCTTGTCCAGAAGTGTTGATACGCCCTTCTTAAATCTGTTAACACTCTTTCCGCTTTCAGATGTTGACTTGTCTGCTGCATTCTTTACTGAACCGTAGCCTGATACTCTGTCAGTATCTTTGCCATAATTGGTTGTAATATCTGCAATCATAGGGTCTGAAGCTGTTGTATATGCTGCCTTAATCTGCTTTAATGCTGAAAGCGCATCCTTAAGAGAATTCATGCTGTCTTCTGTATAATTAACCTCTGTGCCGTTAATTAAAGCCTCTGCATTATTAATAACCTCATCCACTGACATATCTGTATTAGTCTTATTGATTGTAAAATCATCAGCATATTTATTACCATTGTAGTCATATGTCTTGATGGTAAGTGAGCCGCTTGAAAAATCAATTGTTGAGAATGATGGGAGGCATGCATTAGTTCTCTCTGCAATGTAGTATGGTGTGTAGTTAAGCAGATTGTAGTACTTAGAACCTGAGCCTGAACCTGTTGTTATATAAAGAGTTCCATCCGGATTAGTTACTGAACCGCTGCTTATATCATAGTCAACTACATTTCCATCAAGAATCTGATAACTTCTTGAAAATGTGTGGTCATGTCCTGTAAGACATATATCAATGTTAAATTCGTCCATTAATGGTGCAAATACAATTCTGTTAGTAGCAGCATCTGTATCTGCATGTGGCTGTCCTGAACCATAGATATCGCTATGGAATATTACAACCTTCCACTTAGCATCAGGATTGCTTGCAACAGCCTTATTCATAAATGTTCTGTGCTCCTCCTGATTACGGTTGTTGCTGTTTAATGAAATGAATAATACATCTCCATAGTTGAAATAGAAATCACTTCCTGCTGCTGTGCTTCCTAACTTATCCTCTGAATTAGGATTGTTAAAATGTGCTGAGTAATCTGAACCTGCCATATCGTGGTTACCGATTGTTGCAGCGATTGGAAGGCTTCTGAATACTGATGGATAAAGATATCCTGCATACTCGCTCTCTCTTGTCTTTTTATCATTATCCTTAGTTGCACCAGACTGGTTAATCTGATCACCTGCTGATAAAAGAAACGATGCATCAGGACATGTCTTTAATGCCTGTTGCATTGTCTTGTTCCAGTTGTATGCATCTCTTGCAACACTGGCATCATTAGCTGAATAATCTGAACTGCTTCCTGAAGCACCAACCTGTGGGTCACCGGTAAGAATAACTGAAAACTTATCCGTTGCCTTAGTTGTATAATCATACTCAGCAGACCATATACTGTCATCTCCTGTGTAATTGTCTGTATACTGGTAATGATACTGTGTGTTCTCTTCAAAATAATCAGCTATGTTTACCTTATTGGCTGCACTGTATGACTTTCCCTGCCAGTTCTCAGCACTGATAGCCTCTGCATTACCTGTTACAACCTTGGCTGATGACTTTGAACCATCCTTCCATACCTTTACTGCCGGTGTTCCTTTTCCAGCTGAATACCATGAAAAATTAAGATCTGCCGCATCTGAACCTGGAGTTAAAGCTACATTTTCAGTCTGTGCATAAGCTTTTTCTCCTCCCTGCCATACATTAGAAAGCCAGTTCTGGAAATCAGCTGAATTATCTGTATCCTGCTTGAATGTACTCTGACTTACATCCGCCTCACCATATGCAAATGCATTAATAAGTGGTACCTGACTTACAAGAACTGTTGACATTGCAGCAAGTGCTGCACCTTTTCTTAATAAATTCTTACTTCTCTTCATTTTTTCCTCCACATAATGAGATATATTTATTCGTATACTGTTGTGCAACGAATTGCCATTACTATATCCCTATGTGGTAAACTTACAATAATTGCCCTGTAAATCTTATGTAAAATTCTTGTTGTAAGCAAAAAAATAAGACACAGATGTTTAATGTCTGTGTCCGATTTTTTCAATTTATTTATTTTCAAGCTTTGTAATACATTTATCCAGAGATGTTGCAAACCAGTCAATATCATTCTCTGAAAATACCATTGGTGGACGAAGCTTTAAGATATTTCCGTAATGACCTATAACTGATGTAAGAATATGCTCATCTCTTAACATCTCTATTACATTCAACGCCATATCTTTATCAGGTGTCTTGTTGCCATCATTCTTAACAAATTCAAATCCTAAGAACAAACCTGCACCTCTTACATCACCTACTGATTCAGGATGACGCTTCTGTACCTCTTTTAGTGCCTTAAGAAGTGCCGCACCTGCTTTCTTACAGTGTTCCTGAAGATTTTCATCCTTAATATATTTAAGAACAGCCTGAGCGGCAGCTATTGATACAGGATTACCACCAAATGTGTTAAAGTAAGGAAGCTTGTCGCTGAAGGCTGCAAGTACATCCTCCTTTGCAGCTAGTCCTGAGATTGGAATTCCGTTACCCATCGGCTTACCCATTGTTATCATATCAGGGACAATTCCGTGTCTTGCAAATCCAAAGAATGCCTGTCCGGTTCTTGCAAATCCCGGCTGAACCTCATCTGCTATAAATACTCCGCCATTCTTATGTACAACATCTACTGTTGCTTTTAAGAATCCTACAGGGTCAGGATATATACCATCTGATGAGAATATTGAATCAGCAAGGAAACAAGAAAACTTATATCCTGCCTCATTTAATTCATCTATAGTCTTTTGCATCTCTGACGCATACCATGCTGTGAATTCTTCTGGTGTTCCACCATGACGGTAATAATCTGGTGCTGTTATAAGCCTTACATTAGGAAGTAATGGCTGACCGGCTCCAAGTGAAGGTGAACAGCCTGATGTTAATGCACTTGTTCCGTGGTAGGCTTCCTGTGTGATAATTATACCGGTACCACCCGTATAGGCTTCTGCCACACGAAGTGCAAGGTCATTAGCTTCTGAACCTGTACACATATACATTATCTTATTAATCTCATCAGGCATAAGTGCAAGCAGTTCTTCACTGTAATCAAGAATTTTTTCATGAAGATATCTTGTATGTGTATTAAGCGTTTTCATCTGTTCTGTAACTGCATTTACAACAGCAGGGTTACAATGTCCTACACCAGCTACATTGTTATACATATCAAGATATTTGTTACCTTCATCATCCCACAGATAATCTCCTTCTCCACGGACAATGTTAATTGGCTTTCTATAAAAAAGTCTGTAAGCACCTCCAAGGTATTTTTCTCTCTTACTAATCATTTCCCTTGTTTTAGGACTTAACATAGATGCATATTCTTCCTTAAAACTGTTAGAGTCCATAATACTTGATTCTGTTGCCATAATTTCCTCCATTCTGCAAAAAGAAAAAGCACAGAACCTCTGATTTCTCAGAAATTCTGTGCTCCTTTGCACTGTCATACAGATTCATTCTGTCTGACATATATAATAGCAACATTTGGTTATTTGTCAATTTATAATCAAATGCTTATTAATCATATTTCTTATTTATCTTAAGTTTTACAGATAATGCTATTAAAGTCACAACAATAATACCTGCAAGAACCCATATCCACACAGGAACATTCTTAATGTTATAACATCTTACATTAATCCACATCTGATTAATTCTTGTTGTCTCTTCAGCATCAAAATACTGCATAATGGCACTTCTATCCATAACCTCCTGCGTAGGATACTGTGCTGATAACTGTCTGTATGTCTGTTCTTCTGGAACTTTAAGTATATATCTTTCATCATCAGAATCACCTGAAAAGAAATATCCCAGAGGATAATCTACAACATCTGTATCACTTTCATCTGCTCCATAATTCCACTTTACATAATCGAATACAACATCACTGTCACCACCTGATATAACTGATGTATATCCAATATAGCTCATGTTTCTTACAGCATTTTCAGGTTTAGACAGAAAGTTAATAAAGCTCTGTGCTGCCTGCTTTTTCTCTGAATTGCCATTAATTCCAGACTTTAACATTACCCAGCCGTCAAAATAAAGGTTAGTACATTCTTCAGGTACTGCAAAGTTAAGCTGGAAATCATCCTCGTCAGCCTGGTCCATAGTATATACAGCATCTCCAGACCACTGATAACCTGCGACTACCTTTCCTGTTATCATATCAGTCTTGGCACTGTCAGTCTCGAATGAATAGGCATTATTCTTAACTGACTGAAGATACTCCTGAATCCTGTCCACATTTGCCTCAGAAGTATCATTCATCTCCTCGGCAAGTCTTTCATGATAATCAGGACTGTTAATGAATGACGCTGACTTTAACTTGTCTGACTTAATTGCACCAACAGCTGCAAACATGGAATCTCTTACATTATCCTTAATTGTTATCTGACGTCTGAATTTGCTGTTATCAATTATCGTCCATGTAGATGCTTCTTTTTCTGTCACCTTATCAGGATTGTACACGATTCCTGTTATACCCCACATATATCCTGCAGCATAGCGGCTCCATGACTCACCATTAATCTTATTCTCGTCAAATGTTTTCTTGATAAATGGAGATACACCCTTAGCATAATAATTATTAGCAATCGATGTATCATAGAAATCATCTGAAAATGGCTCAAGCCAGTCCTCTGCCATAAGCTTCATTATCATATATTCTGAAGGACAGATTACATCGTAATCATCACCCAGAGTAAGCATGTTGTACAACTCCTCGTTAGTTCCAAGACAGCTGTACTGTACCTTAACTTTCTTGCCATAATTCTCATAATACCAGTTCTCGAAATCAGTAATTATCGAATTCTCACCCTTTATGCTTCCGCTCTCAAGGTCAATTATATCATCATCACTCCAGTCTCCTGTATCAATATATTCTTCCCAGTTGCACACACGGAGTATGATTGTATCGTCTGCTGCCACCGCTGTAAGACTGTTTGTATTAAACACTCCTGTTACCGCTGCTGCGCCGCTTACTGCCATTAAAGCTGACAGTATTAACGCATTTATCTTTCCAATAATCTTATTCATCAGCTCCGGCCTCCTCTCGTACAGCTTTTCTTGCTGGTGCAAGATTAATTGCTATCTCAACTACAATAACAATAAGGAATATTATTGTAGATAAAGCCCACAAAGCAGTCTTGATATCAGTCTGTGAACCCTTGGTTGCATTAACAACATAAGTACTTATTGTATCAAATGTTGCAGGCTTAGTGTATGTTGCAACGAAATAATCATCCAGTGATAATGTAACTGCCATAACAAATCCTGATGCTATGCCGGAAGCAATCTGAGGTATTATTATCTTAAAAAGTGCATACACAGGTGTTGCACCAAGGTCAAGTGCAGCTTCATACAGACTTGGATCCATCTGTTTTAATTTAGGAACAACAGCCAGATATACGAACGGTGCACTCAGTATAACATGTCCCACAACAAGAGGAATATACGTATCCTTACTGACACCTAATACGACTACAAGAAGGATACAGATAGAAAAACCTGTAACTACATCTGCATTGACAACAGGAACCTGATTAAGAACTGACATTGCTCCTTTTACTTTTCCCTTTGAATAAAATGCACCTATAGCACCTGTTGTTCCAAGTATTGTTGCAAGTACAGCACTTCCAACAGCAAGCAGCACAGAACCGATTATCATATTAATAAGCTCCGGAGTCGTAAAAAGTGTTACATAATTATGCATTGAAAATGCATGTATTGCTCCTATATTAGCGGCATCCGTAAAACTGTATACTGCAAGCACAAGAATTGGAATATACATGAACAAAAGGACAATGCATATAATCATATATTTCAGAAATTTCTTCATTATACAAGTCCTCCTCTTCCAGCATTTTCTGACTCTTTATCACCCGAAACCAGAGTGACAATACATATAATAACAAGAAGTATCAGTGCTATCATTGAGCCATTGTGCCAGTCATATGCACTGAAATAACTTCCAATCAGACTACCCATAATATATGTGCTGTTATAAAGCATATCAAGAACTACATAGTTAGTCATTGCCGGAAGGAATACCATTGACACACCACTGACAATTCCCGGAACAGACAATGGCAGTATAACCTTGATAAATGTCTGGAAATTATCCGCACCAAGATCCGATGCTGCTTCAATAACACTCTTATCAAGCTTTGAAAGCGTTGTATATAACGGAAGTATCATGAATGGAAGAAAATCGTATGTCATTCCTATTATCGTATTGATAAACGGATAATACGCAAGATTTCCCTCAATCATTGATAATATCTCTTTAAGTGCGGTAATTCTTAATGTGAAATTAATCCACATAGGCATAACAAAAAGCAGAAGTATTACCGCTTTTCTCTTTAACTTACTCTGTGAAAGTATATACGCTACAGGATAAGCAATTATAAGACAGACTGCAGTTGCAACAAATGCAAGTACAAGACTGTAACACAGAGTTCCAAGTGTATTAGGGTCTGTAAAAAAATTCTGCAGATTAACCATGCTGAATTGTCCCTGCCCGTTAGTAAATGCATAATATACAAGGACAAGCAGTGGTGCTGCAACAAATAATATAAGAAACAGCCCATAAGGGATTCCAAGATATTTGCGTGAAAAAGACATATTTCTATCCCCCTACTTCTTCAACTGGAATTTCATCTTCTCTTCAGGCATGATAAGACCAACCTGATCATCCATATTCCAGAGATATTCATCATCTACAATAAGGTCATGACCATACTCAGTTCTTATTACATAACTGTAATGGTCACCCTTATAGATAAGGTTAATAATCTTACCTGACACAAGACCTGCTGTTACATCATCACTCATCTCAATATCATCAGGCTGGATTGAAACAACAACCCTGAACTTTGAAACATCTACATTTTCACCGTTCTCATCAACAAGAACTCCATCTGACATCTTAGTCTTAGGAATAACCTGTGTTAAATCACAGCTTATTATCTTGCCATTAAAGTCAAGTGTATAATCTCCGTTAATTGTTGTAACAAAACTTGTGGTATGGTCTTCTGCAAGCATTACATGAATTCCATCAGGCTCAAGCTGCATTCCTACTGTATCACCGACATGATAACACCTGGTAGTTCTTATTATCATCTCATACTTTCCGGATTCAACAGCAACCTCGTAATGCATTCCCTTGAATATAACTGAAGTAACCTCACCAACAACAGTTCCATCCTCCGGCTTTGTAATAATTACATCTTCCGGTCTTATAACAACGTCAACTAAAGTTCCCTCTGGAACATCATCCATTCCAACGAACTCTCCGCCACAGAATCTTACCTTCATATGTCCTGTCATAATACCTTTGAAAATGTTGCTCTCACCAATAAAGTCAGCAACAAAAGCATTCTTAGGCTCATTATATATATCCTCTGGTGTTCCAATCTGCTGAATCTTACCTTCTGATAAAACAACAATCTTATCAGACATTGTAAGTGCCTCTTCCTGATCATGTGTTACATATATAAATGTAATTCCAAGCTGGTCATGCATATTCTTAAGTTCTATCTGCATCTCCTTACGCATCTTTAAATCAAGTGCCCCCAGTGGTTCATCAAGCATAAGAATTTCCGGCTCATTGACAAGTGCTCTTGCAATTGCAATTCTTTGCTGCTGTCCGCCTGACAACGTAGATATCTTTCTGTCCTCAAATCCTTCAAGGTCAACCATATCAAGAACATGCTTAACCTTTTTTCTTATTTCTTCTTTAGGAAGCTTCTTTAACTTAAGTCCAAATGAAATATTTTCATATATATTCATATGTGGAAACAACGCATAACGCTGAAACACTGTATTAATCGGTCTTTTATTAGCTGGAAGCTGTGATATATCCTCTCCATTAAGAAGTATCTGTCCGTCTGTCGGAAGTTCAAATCCTGCTATCATTCTAAGCGTTGTTGTCTTACCACATCCTGATGGTCCTAAAAATGTTACGAATTCCCCTCTCTTTACTTCAAGATTAAAGTCATCAACCGCCTTAAATCCATTATCACTATATACCTTACTGATATGTTTAAGCTCTATTATATTCTCTGATTTACCAGACATATCCAACCTCCGCAATTAACATCCTTCGTTACACCGTCTAACAACTATGCAACCACTTTCTATTTAATATCAAAAACGGGTACAAATCAAGTCATTTCTTGATTTGTACCCATGATTTTTATGCTTTTATATTATGTAAAAAAATGATAAAACACGTGTTTTATGGTCTGTGATGAAGTTCCTGAACAGTCTTTCCTATTTCGTCCCTTATAGCCTGTCTGTCTTCCGGAATCTTCTGCATTCTTGCAAGCAGATCCGCGGTATCATGCTCAGAGCCAACTTTTCTCAACGACTCACATGCTGCAAATACAACATCATCATCTGCATCATCAACAAATCTCAACAATAAATCTACACTGCTCTGGTCATCGCTTGCCCCAAGTGCCTTGGCTGCTGCAATCTTTCCTTCTTTGCTTCCTGTAATCTCTTCCTGTATTGCATACCAGTCATGATGTTTTACATATTTCTCCATTTTTTCATCCAGTGTCTTTTTCTTAAATAACATACCGATGCCTTCTTTCATCTTTTTCTATATTATAGTATTGCATTTTCGATATGTAAAATGTATATTTAATATGTCACTTATATCATAATTATATATTGGAGAATTACTATGACCTTAGATTATTACAGAATATTTTACTATGTTGCAAAATATAAGAGTTTTTCAAAAGCAGCCCGCATGCTCGATAATAACCAGCCTAACATAACCCGCTGCATGAATATATTAGAAAGTGAACTTGACTGCAAGCTGCTTAACCGTTCTCACAAAGGCATCACTCTTACACCTGAAGGAAATACATTGTATTCTCATGTATCAATCGCAATGAAACAGCTTGAAGACGCTGAGAACGCTATTATCAAAAGCAAAAGTCTGTCCGGCGGTACAATATGCATAGGAGTAAGCGAGATTGCTCTTAGAATATTCCTTCTTAAAAAACTTGAGAAATTCACAGAACTTTTTCCCGATGTCAAGATAAAGCTTACCAACCACTCTACTAATCAGGCTGTTAATGCTCTAAAAGCCGGTCTGGTAGACTTTGCTGTCGTAACCACACCTGTTAATTTAACTGGCGATATGAAATCTGAAAGCCTATGCTCATTCCATGATATACTTATTGCAGGTCCAAAATACAGTCAGCCGGATAACAAAATAATTCATCTGGAAGAATTGCAGGATTATCCTTTCATAAGTCTGGCAGAAGGTACCGGTACACATGACCACTACACCAAATTCTTCTATGACAACAATCTTCACTTTAACCTTGATATGGAGGCTTCAACTACAGATCAGGTTCTTGCAATGGTTCAGGCAAACTTAGGGCTTGGCTTCTACCCAGAGGAGCTTGCCTCTGAATATATAATGCGTGGTGAAATATTCCCTGTAAATCTATACGAATCCGCACCTGACAGAGATATTGTTCTTATACGTGAATCAAGACATACCGAAAGCATTGCAGCCAAAAAGCTTATTAATTTCTTAAAGCATACAACTGATTAAAATGTCTTAGTTACGCATTCAAGTGTCGCACAGTAGCCTGTATTATTCTTGCTCTTATACATGGCACTGTCGGCATGTCTGTACAGTTCATCAAAATCAATATCCTTTTCCCCTTTATAAAACGCTTCTCCCATGCTTACATATATCTTCTCATCTCCCATCTCTGGGATTCTTATGTCCTTAAGCTTTGCAAATACTCTCATCGTGAAGCTTTCAGCATCTTTAGTTTCTGTTATTCCCGGAATGAACATTGCAAATTCATCACCTCCCAGGCGCATGCATATATCATGTTCCCTGCATACACTCTGAAGACTTCTTGCAACCGCTATAATTACTGCATCCCCGACAACATGTCCATATGTATCGTTAACATTCTTGAACTTATCACAATCAAGAAGGCACATAAGCCCCTTAGTTTCTTCCTTAATAAGGTCTGCAATTGCTTTCTCTCCGCTTCCTCTATTTCTTATTCCCGTCATAAGGTCTGTTTCTGAAAGATATAAAAGCCTGTTCTCCTTACGTTTCTCTGCATCGATAACTTCAACGGCATATACAACATGCCACAGTTCTCCATTGCTATCCTCATCTACCCTTATGAATCTTTCACGACACCATCCAGAGTAATTTCCAAGGAATTCATGAACAATCGTAGTCTTGTTCTTCATTCTCTCCGGAAGTGTTGATATATCAACAAATTCAAGTACACTTTCTACATACTTCCTGGAAGGAAGAATCTTCATTACACTATTTATCTGTTCTGCAAAAGTATGCTCGCCTTTTATCATATTATCCCTTATGAGATCTGTTGACTTTATTTCATGAAATTCCCCTGTCTTTAAATTGATAATATGCATTGACAGATATATTCCGGCAAGTGCTGAATATGCGCTGAACATAGCCTCACGCTTGGATTTTTTAAATACATTTCTCTGTTTTAACAGCAGTACTAAAAATGTGCCTATCATATCAAGAAAGCGCGAAATCTCGTCCATCTCACTTTCTGGTGGATTGTCAACACCAAAGAAGCCATATATCTCGTCCTTATATCTGAATGGACTTACTGCCAGACTCTTTACATTCTGAACTTTGAGCAGTTCATATGCTGCAGGATATTCATCCTTAATCTCCTCAATATCCTTAGTACTAATATTCCTTCCAGCATCAAACGATGTATACCACCAGTCTATAATTGACATATCTACATTCTGAAGAAACTTTATCTGAGGCTCAATCCCATCCGCACACCACTCATAAGTATTATTAGTAACCTTTTTTCTAATATTGTCTTCAAATATGTATATTCTTTCAGACCCGATATGTTCTCCAAAAAATCTGATAAATTCATTAATCTGATCATCTGGATTTTCATAATTCATTGCTGCCTTCATTGCTTTATTCATAATTGATTCGTACTTTTTCGTCTTCATATGCATCTCCAATTCAATACATTTATAACTAACAACATAGTAACATATATTGACAAAAAACGCACCCTTTTCACACATTAAAATTGTGAAAAAAGTGCGTTCTGATATTAAACAAACCGCATTCGCCGCTAACAATTCTCTACATAGCCTTAATTGCATTCACTGTTATATTGTACTGTTTCTCAACTTCTTCAAATGCTTCCTCAGCTCCTGCGAGTTCTCCTGCACGAAAAATCTCTGTAATAGCTGAACTCGCTTTATAAAGATTATCAAATCCAAGATTTAAGCATACACCCTTAAGTGTATGTGCTGACCTGAATGCTTCTTCTACATTTCCAGCAGCTATAGCCTCTTTAAGATTGGCGTAGCTGTTGTCATCTAAAAATTTCAATACAAATTTTTTAATAAAAGCCTCATTTGGAAATCTATTCAAAGTATTCTGATAATCTGCTCCCATCGCATCATAGCATTCTTTAATTGTCATGTGCCTACCTGCCTATATATTGTTAAATTATACCTATGCATATAATGATAAATGATATCACGATTAATATAGTATTGTCAAAGAATGATTTAATAATAAAATATAATTTCAGATAATTATTTTACATATCCGCAAATATACTGTATATTAAATATATTGCTGTCTGGCAAAATATATGCGGGGGAATTGTTTTATGAAAAAACGAGATTCTTTTAACAACAAATGGGGATTCATCCTTGCCTGTATCGGCTCTGCCGTTGGTATGGGTAATATCTGGATGTTCCCGACAAGAGTATCAATGTATGGCGGTGGATCATACCTGATACCATATTTCATATTCGTTGCACTTATTGGTTTCACTGGTGTTATCGGAGAAATGAGTTTTGGTCGTGCTACCAAGTCAGGACCTGTTGATGCATTTGGATATGCATGTGAAACTAAGAATAAGAGAAAGCTTGGTGAGGTTATCGGTTTTATTCCTGTACTTGGCGCACTTGCCATGGCAATTGGTTACACAGTTGTAATGGGCTGGATTCTTAAGTACATGATTGGAGCTTTTACAGGAAAGACACTTGCACCTGCTGACACAGAAGGCTTTGCTGCTTCATTTGGAAGTATGGCAAGTGCATTTGGTAATAATGTATGGCAGATTGTAGCTCTTGTTATTGGTATTATTATCCTTATGTTCGGTGTCGGACGCGGAATTGAAAAGGCCAATAAAATCATGATGCCTGTTTTCTTTATTCTTTTTGCTGTACTTGGAATATATGTTGCTTTCCAGCCTGGTGCTATAGAAGGCTACAAATACATTTTCAGAGTTGACCCTGAGGCATTTGCTGACCCTAAGACATGGATATTCGCTCTTGGCCAGGCATTCTTCTCTCTTTCTGTTGCTGGTAATGGTACTCTTATATATGGTTCTTATCTTTCAGATAATGAAGATATCCCTGCTGCTGCCGGACGCGTTGCTCTGTTCGATACTATAGCAGCCTTGCTCGCAGCTCTTGTTATCATTCCTGCAATGGCAACAACCGGTGCCCAGCTTAATCAGGGTGGTCCCGGACTTATGTTTATCTTCCTCCCGGCACTTTTTAAATCAATGCCTGGCGGATACATAGTCGCAATTATATTCTTCGTTGCTGTATTTATGGCAGGACTTTCTTCTTTAATCAACCTGTATGAAGCACCTATTGCAACTATTCAGGAAAAGCTTCATCTTGGAAGAAAGGCATCTTGTGCCATAATCGCTGCAATAGCACTTATAGTTTCAATATGTATTCAGGGAATTGTCTCTGGCTGGATGGATATACTTTCTATCTACATCTGCCCACTTGGTGCAGGTCTTGCCGGAATTATGTTCTTCTGGGTATGTGGTAAGAAATATGTTGAAACTCAGGTTAATACCGGTCGCGATAAGAAATTCACTGATAAATTCTATCCTATATGCAAATACATTTTCTGCCCTGTATGTTTCCTTGTTTTTATACTTGGAATTGTTCTTGGCGGAATCGGCTGATTAAAATATTATAATAGAAGGAATCCTGTTAGCAGGTAGGTATTGCCTTTCTGCTTATGGGATTCCTTTTTTCATATATTTAATTATGCTATTCATGCTTTGCATCACATTTTTTACAGGAATATTTCCTCAAAAGCAGCAATTACAAGCTTAAGAGTTGCTTCGTCCATATCCGAATAATGAATTACAAGTATTCCGTGGTACTTATCCGCATCAGCGAAACAATACTCTGAAAGGCAGTTAATCAGAATCCCCTTCTGCCTGACTGCCCATTTAATCTCAACATCACTTAAGGAAGTCTTCACATGCAGCAGGAAATGTGTTCCCGCATCGTCCTGATATATCGTACTGATTTCATTAAGCCTTGATTCACGAAACATCCTGCAAATCTTTTCACGGCGTCCCCTGTAATCATTGACAAGCCTCTTAATGTGGCGCTCAAAGTATCCCTTCTCAATAAATTCCGCCATCGCATACTGTTCAAAGCCCGACACCGTACACGAATAAAAATTCATTGTTGAGATATATTTTTCCATCAGCTTTTCTGGCAGCACCATATATCCTATTCTAAGCGAAGGAACCATTGTCTTTGAAAATGTATTCATGTATATTACCCTGTGACTTCTGTCTCTCGACTGAATGGACGGAATTGGTTTGCCCTGCATACGGAATTCACAGTCAAAATCATCCTCTATTATATATCTGCCTGGCTCCTCCGCCGCCCAGTTAAGCAGTTCCTGTCTTCTTGCAACCGGCATAACAAGACCAATTGGAAAATGATGTTCAGGACTTACATGTGCTACATTTATGTCTTTCATTCTAAGTTCATCGACTTTCATACCCTTATCATCAATATTAACATAATCCCAGTCCACACCATTTTCATCATATATCTTGGTAATCTTACGGTATCCGGGATTCTCAACACCAAACTTCACATCTGGACCTAAGAGCTGTAACAGCCTGTTATACAGATATTCCGTTCCGGCCCCTATAATAATATGGTCTGCTGAAACCTGCATTCCACGGTATCTGTTAAGATGGTCTGCAATTGCTTCACGAAGCTGCAGCACACCGTTAAAAGGTACAGTCTTTAGAAGAGAAGTGTTATAATCGGTCAGGGTTTCCCTCATAACCTTTGCCCATGTAGCAAATGGAAATCTATCATACCGGATATTATTTGCCGTCAAATCAGCAAGATAAGTCTCCTCCTGGAATCTTTTCACAGGAGCAGCATACCCTGGTGCACCACCTGTAACCACGGCAATCTTATTAACATAATACCCTCTTTTTTCCTCAGATCGGATATAACCTTCCAGAAGAAGCTGCTCATATGCGTTCTCCACCGTCTTGACACTTATCTGCAAATGCTGTGAAAGCCCTCGCTTTGATGGCAGCTTCTCATCAGCCTTAAGCTTCCCGTCAGCTATATCTTCCTTAATCAGTTCATACAGATATTCGTACATTGTTTTGTTTCCGCGTTTATCTAAATCATATGTAAGCAAATCTGGTCTCCTATTATATATGTGTTTTGGATATTTAAAAGATATCAGTTCTAATTATAATAAGCTCATAAGCAAAAAACAAGGAGGAAAATCCCTCTCCTCACCTGAAGGGTTCGGATTTTTCTTCGAAAAACAAGGAGGAATAGAAATACTATGGGAATCTATGCTATTACTGGTGCTTCAAGCGGTATCGGTGCGAAAACTAAAGAATTGTTAATACAGCAGGGACATAAGGTAATTAATATTGATCTTAAAGACGGTGACATCTGCGTAAACCTTGCATCGCAGGAAGGCAGACAGTCTGCTGTTGATCAGTTACATACTATGTGCCCTGACGGACTTGACGGAATGATATGCAACGCTGGTGTTTCAGGCGCATGCGGTAATCTCGGACTCATTATCTCTCTTAACTACTTCGGAACAGTAGCCGTTGCAAATGGTGTATATGACCTTTTAAAGAAGAAGCACGGAAGCTGTGTTGTAACTGTTTCTAACACAATTTCACAGGGTGCAGGCCGTAAGGATATCGTTGATCTTCTTAATAACATCGGTGATGAAAAGCGTGTATTAAGCCTTATTTCTTCTATGGACAGCACTAACCTTTCAGTAGGAAACAGTCTTTATGTTTCTACTAAATACGCACTTGCAAGATGGGTACGCCGTGTATCTGCAACATGGGCTGCCAATGGTGTCCGTATAAATGCTGTTGCTCCTGGTAATGTACACACAGCCATGACTGCAACAATGAGCACTACAGCAAAGATGGCTCTTAATGCCCTTCCTATCCCAACCAAGTACGGTCAGGAGTGCCTCATGGCTCCAGAGGAAATTGCTGAGGTTATGGTATTCCTTGCTTCAGATTCAGCAAGAGGCGTCAATGGAAATATCATGTTCGTTGATGGTGGAACAGACGCATTATTAAACACAGAGAAAGTATATTAATTAAGGAGGGCATTAAACATGACAGCAATTGAAAAATATGTAGAAGCAATGGAAAACAAAGATTACGCAGGACTTGCCAATCTCTTTTCTCCAGACGGAATAATCAACGATTATTGTACTAACTCAGCAGCCCAGAACGAATATCATATATATGGACGTGAAGCTATCAACATGTTCTTCCGTAACAAGTTCGGCTTCCGCAAATACTCTATCTTAGATGGTGAAGTTGTGAATTCTACTCAGGCAGAATTCATCGCTAACTTCGGCGGTTACAACATCATGGCCATCGCTACAGTCCGTGAAGTAACAGAAGACGGTCTTATCAAGAGACTTACGGTAAGACCTAAGTAATTAAATATTAAAAATCGTGTATAACCAATCAAGGCATTTGGATTGCAAGTTAATCCCTTACAATCCAAATGCCCTCATTTTTCTTTTTAACATAAACAATAAATTTTTCAAGAGATGCCTTTTCTCTATCTCAATGTCCAATCTGCCACTTTCTCGCAGTCGATTTGGACTTTCACTTACCTTCTATTCGCTTCTAGGTCCAATCGGTTATACCCGCGCGGACTTTTTGGACATCCACTTGGCTCTTGAATATATTCAAACCTGTATTTTAATACAGATTGACCTGTTTTTCCACAAGTCTGCTGCCTTCATACTTAAGCTTTATCGAGAAAAATCTCTCCTCCCCCGAAAGAAGAAGGTTAAGAAATACCCTGTCACCCTCCCATGTCGGAAGCTCGGGAACTCCTTCTTTATCAACCCAAGCCAGTTCTCCTTCATCACATTCAATAAGCTTACCTGTAAAGCCATCTGCCGTAAATACACACATAAGCTCTGGCTCACATTCATTACTTATAAATGTTACAAGCCCGCGGAATCTGTATGAAGTAAGCGTAAGACCTGTTTCTTCCTTTACCTCACGCACAAGACATTCCTCAGGAGTCTCCTGATTCTCAGCATGTCCGCCTACTCCAATCCATTTACCTTCATTAATATCATTATGCTTTTTCACTCTGTGAAGCATAAGATACTTCCCGTCCTTCTCTATATAACATAAAGTTGTAGTTATCATCAATTTTACCTTTCATGTCCGATTTTTTCAATCAAATTCACCTTATAGATTCAATTATTGCCTCTGCATCTGCTTTCGCAAGTGCATCAAGTTTTTCATTGGTACTGAGAAAATTTCTGTAATCTCCTTCATTACTCAAAAAAGCATGTTCAACAATAATAGAAGGAAGCCCTGCCTTGGTACCACAATACAACAATGTATAATAATCCGCTGGCGAACCATCAGGATATGTTTCTCCTACTGTTGTTACCCTCTGCAAAATTCCTCCGGTATTTTCAGTATTCCAGTCATTGGCTATTGGAAGTCCTAACACATTTAATTTAGATATTATTGATTTAGCCATCCTCATCTCAGAATCATATACGCTTGCCACCTTTGCATTTGATGGCTGATATCTGCTACAGCTCATAAGAACCATACAACCATGTGAATCAACCTCATCGGTACTTCTGCTGTTAACATGAACAGAAACAAAATAATCTGCATTATTATCAACTGCATACTTAATACGGTTCGAAAGACTTAAATCATAATCACCGTTTCTTGTAAGAATAACCTTAACTCCTTCATTTTGTTCAAGATACCATTTCAGACTTGTTGCAATACGATAGTTAAGATTTTTCTCCATCACAAGAATTCCATCATATTCCTGCTTTGTTCCTTCACTGTCTCCACCGTGTCCCGGATCAATACATATAACAATCTGCTTTGGTTTTACTTCTTCTGTAACTTCGGGTTCTGTCTGTACTTCCGTTTCAGCCATCGTATCTTCCTTCGATTCTTCTGCAGCATCAATATTTCCCTCTGCTACAGCTTCCACAGCATTTTCCAAAGTCGTCTCTTCCTCTATACATTCTGTTTCTTCTGCAACTTCTTCCAGAGTTGTTTCCTCCTGTGTTGTCTCCTCAACAGTACTAATATCGGTCTGTGATTCATACAAATGTGTCTCATCATGACTACTTTCCATATCTGTCGCAGCATTCTTTTTTTCACATGCACACATGCATATAGTAACCATCACCATACAAAAAAACAATTTCTTTTTCATTATATTACGCCTTCACTTCATGTCCGATTTTTTCAATCTCGTATTTCCCGCATACTATATTAATTTCATCAGCATTACCCCAGTCAAGACTTACATACACTTTCTTCTTATCAACATCCCACTTAAGCTCATCAATAGTCAGCGCGCATCTTGTACGAAGTCCCTTAACCATGCCACTTCCCAGCTTGTCTGACCATGCCGGAAGCAGTTCAATAGTATGTTCATCCGAATATACAAGCATTTCATTAATAATTCCAACCAGTCCAAATGCGGTATCTGTACAAAACACGCCTTTGCTCCTGTCAGTATTGTGGTCTGTAAATAAAGTTGTGTAAAATATGTCACTGTGTACAAGCAGATTAAGCGTATCATATACAGCATCTGCATTTTTAAGACGAGCCTCTACTAACGCCTTATGTATCCAGCCATGTGAAGCAGTATCATCTTTTCCTTTATTCTCATGGTTTCTGTTAATAACTGCCTGGCGACACGCAGCTGCTAACTTACTGTCATGCTGAGTCTGCAAAGCCGGCCATGCCGGATAAAGATGGCTTATATGCCTGTGAGCATTATTCTCGCCATACTCCTTCATAGACCATTCCTTAACTGCGCCTGACTCATCATACATAAAATCAGGTAACATTCTTAAGAGTGCTTCCGCCTCTGATACAGCCTGCTCATATCCATCAACCTTCGTATAATTAAGCATCTCCGTGTACATATTAATTACATCTTTAGCCGCAGAGATATCCATTGCTGCATTGGCAGCAATCGCACTATGATATCCAAAAGGCTTATTCTCCGGTGAAAATGATGGAATAATAAGATAATGCTCACTCTCATTAAGGCTGCATTTACCCTTCTCATACCTTGCATTACCGTCTGTATCTGTGTAATACTCAGGATTTCCAATCTGTTTCCAGAAATTATAAGTCTTTTTAAGTAGTGGCTCATATACATCTTTTCTTACATCAAATGTATCTTTGCCGTACATCTTAATCAGCGCCACATCATCAGTTGTTATCACAACGTCGCCGTAAGTCTGTAAGAATTCATATATAGGAATAAGCATCCAGCCAGCACCGGCATTCCAGTACTGGAATGGATAATTAATATCGTACTCTACCATCATTGCCCTGTGTCCATCAGTATTAACCGGAATAAGCACTGCATCCTTCATTCCATACACCATTGCCGCATTGTTAACCCAGTCAGGTATCTGTCGAAGTATAAACCACATATAACCAACACCTGCTTCATACAACCCTGAGCTGTTTATTCCCGAAACCTGAATATTAACATTGGCATCCATTGTGTACGCACTTCTCCACAACAGATTCCACTCACCAACCCACAAGCCGCTGAGTCTTGGTGCTGTCGTTCCTGCGCATGCCTGCATTCCATACAGACCGTTATAATATAATTTCTCCAGCAGATGAGGCATAATGTCATATTCATTTTTCTGCAAGTCAAGCAGTTCTTCATTAGCAGACTCGCAAAAATATCCGCCGTCAAGCTTAAGCTCTATATTCTTATGTTCTAAGCTTACCGGTTCTTCCGTTATATCGACACTGTTAACTTTGTTAATACATTTGTCTACCAGTGCAAATGTATCCTTGCCATTAACTCTGTCCCTGAACTCACAATATTCCCCCAAATCATCTGTCCAGTCTGTGTAAGTTATAAGTGTTATACTCTCTGCATGTGATATATTAATAACCGGCGCAGTCTCATCAATGCAAGTGTACGCCCGGCTGTCTTTAGGCTTTGATGAAACCCTCATATCACCATCTGTCAATATCCTTGTAACACCTGCAAATCCACCCTTTGCAAGCTCACTTCCCTCATATTCAGGATAATGCACAACCGTACCTATTATGTTACCTCTTACAAATCTTGAATACAGCATATTTCTTTCAGGCGCAGGGATATTGTTTTTCTGGACTCCGAATTTCGGCATAGACTCAAAATCATCTATTGATATCGACATATTCACAGACTTTTCAGATATTATTTTAGTTATAATCACATTCTGTTTTCTTGATACATATGTACTTTTTGAAACAGAAGCTCCGTCTGATTTAAATGTAGTATTTATTGTACCAGTCTTATAATCTGTCCATCTTCTGTAACCAGAAATATCCGGCTCACCTTCAAGTGTCAGTCTTATCATATGTCCTGGATGATAACAGTACATATTCGTTCTTTTTCTATCATGTATATTCCATGTATCATCAAAATTAATAACTGACTGTCTGGCTTCATCTAACTGTGCTGTAACATCGTAAGGCACATGTCTTGGCTCTTCCGATGGCATGACAAATTCAACATTCTGATATATAAGACTGTCCTCTATAGGCGCACATGATTCAAGCACGCCAAGCCTTCCATTACCTGCCACCATAGCCTCATGCCATGGTACATCCGTAACATTATAATCATCATAAGGTTTAATCTGACTGAACTTCTTTGAAAATGAACTATACATTTTTAGACTTCCTTTTCTACTTATCTTGTTTTTCTTCTTTCTCTTCAGTTCCAAATGATTCAGCGTAAAGAAACTTATGTGTTGCAAATAATCCTGCAATTGCAGCCACCCCTGCCAGTACCTCAAATCCCGATACATGTCCTACTATCATCTGCCTTGCAATAGCAAAAAGCAGAACTTCAATAACCGTACCCGGAGTATGAGTGCAAAGCATCTTTACAAACTCAACTCCAATTGCAAATGTCATAACATTCTCAAGGAAGTACTCAAGCGTGGCATTATCACATCCTATTCCCAGCACGCTTTCCACAATAAATTTCCCTGCAAGAAACATTATAACTATCAGTAAAAATGCAGATAATACAATCTCAACATATGAGGCAGCCTGCTGCATTATCTTTCTTAATTTAGTTTTCATATGGTATATTATCCTTTCATCTAATCATTACATTGTCTGTTATTAACAGAAAATAATTATAACTTATCACCTTTGATTACGCAATTATATGAATATTTTCCCAAATATATATGTCAAAATATTAACATGGTAAATTTGCATAAATCAAATTGACTTTCATAATGTTTTTTAGTAAACTTTAACAAGTTGGTGTTTTGAAGTATGATAATAAATGACGCCACATTTATTATCTCTACAGGCACTCGTAACGGACATAATTTTTTAACGAGGAGAAAAACATGGAAGCTTTATTAATTCTAGTCATCGTTGCAGCCCTGCTTGCGCTCGGTTATGCAGCATTCAACTTCATCGGTGTTAAGAAACTTGATGAAGGAACAGACCGTATGAAAGAAATCTCAGCAGCCATAAGAGTTGGTGCTAACGCATTTATTACATACGAGTATAAGATTATTGCAGTAGTAGTTGTTATTATTGCAATCGCATTTGCAGCTATATTCACTGTCCAGTATGGAGAATTCAGCTGGGAGCCATCTGTATGTTTCATGATTGGTGTTATCATGAGTGCATCAGCAGGCTGGGTAGGTATGAAGATTGCTACTTACGCTAATGTAAGAGTTTCTAATACAGCCCGCAACACTAAGAACATTGGTTCAACACTTAAGGTAGCTTTAAAAGGTGGCTCAGTTATGGGTCTCTGCGTTGGCGGTTTCGCACTTTTAGGACTTTTCCTTGTATACATCATATTTGGATTTGGTCTTAACATGCTTGACATTGAGGCTCTCCGTGGTGCTCATGTATTCACACAGTGTCTTTCATGCTACGCACTTGGCTGCTCTATTGTTGCTATGTTCAACCGTGTTGGTGGCGGTATATATACTAAGGCAGCTGATATGGGAGCTGACCTTGTTGGTAAGACAGAAGCACACATTCCTGAAGATGATCCAAGAAATCCTGCCACTATCGCAGATAACGTTGGTGATAATGTAGGTGATGTTGCCGGACTTGGTTCTGACCTTCTTGAATCATTTGTTGGAGCTATATCTTCAGCAATTATTCTTGCAGTAAGTCTTTACCTTTCAAATGTAGCTAATAACCTTGAAGTTTCAGACGAAATGCTCTCTAAGATGATGTATTTCCCACTTGTATTCGCTGCAATCGGACTTATCGCATCTATTCTTGGTATCGCTTATGTTCTCTTAAAGAATGGTTCTGATAATCCTCACAGAGATCTTAATATCTCAACATGGAGTGCTGCCGGAATTACAATTATCGGCGGATTCGTTGCTACATATCTGTTATTCAATGGCGAGAATGCAGATATTCTTAAGGTTGCAGGATTTAACATTGGTTTCATATCACCTTGGATTGCTGCTTCACTTGGCGTAGTGAGTGGTGTTATCATCGGTGGTATCGCAGAATACTATACAAGTTATGATTACAAGCCAACACAGACAATTGCACAGGCTTCTAAGGAAGGTGCAGCTTTAACTATTACACAGGGGCTTTCAGTTGGTATGAAGTCTTGTATGTACCCACTTATTGTTTTAGGTATTACAACTTATGTTTCATACGCAGTTTCAGGCATGTTCGGTATTGCTATGGCTGCCGTAGGTATGCTTTCATTCGTATCAGCAACTGTTTCTGTTGATACTTATGGACCAATCTCTGATAATGCCGGTGGTATTGCAGAGATGTCAGAGCTCGAACCTGAGGTAAGAGAAATTACTGATAAGCTTGATTCCGTTGGTAACACAACTGCTGCCATCGGTAAAGGCTTTGCTATCGGTTCAGCTTCACTTGCAGCACTTTCACTTATGGTTAGTTTCCTTTATGCATTCCAGCCAGAGGGAAGCAGCCTCGACCTTAACTTCACTAACCCACTTATTCTTGCCGGTGCTTTAGTTGGTGGTGCTCTTCCATATCTGTTCTCAGGTATGCTTATTGAAGCCGTTGCCAATGCTGCCCGTAAAATGGTTGAAGAAGTAAGAAGACAGTTCAGAGACATTCCTGGTATCCTTGAAGGAAAGGCTAAACCAGACTATAAGACATGTATTGAGATATCTTCTCAGGGTGCATTAAAAGAAATGCGTATGCCAGCTATCATCTCAATCATCTTCCCTGTAATTGCCGGATTCCTTTTCGGACCTTACTTCGTAGGCGGTCTTCTTATAGGTGCTACTCTTTCAGCTATCATGCTTGCTATCTTTACAGGTAACGCTGGTGGTGCATGGGATAACGGTAAAAAGTACATTGAATCAGGTGCTATCGAAGGACAGGGCAAAGGCTCTCCAGCACATGATGCAGCCGTTGTTGGTGATACTGTAGGTGATCCATTAAAGGATACTGTAGGACCATCTCTTGATATCCTTATCAAGATTATGTCTACTGTTTCACTCGTTGCAGCAGTAATGTTCTATAACTACAATTTACTGTACCTTATCTTTGGTATAAGATAATATTCCGTATAAAGGAGTTGGGGCGACAGACCATAAAGGTCTGCCGCCCCTGTTTTTATGTATATTTATTTTATGAATTTGACATTAGGATATATTGCCTTCTTGGCTTCTTCTTTTCTTTCATTGAATGTAACCTTATTCTGTTCAAATAGGTTGTCACCATTAGCATCTATTGATACTATAAGCGGTCCAAATTCCTTAACCTTACAGCACCATAATGTTTCTGGCATACCAAGCTCATCCCAGTGATGCTCAGCAATTCTTTCAACCTCTGTTGCTGCTACTACAGCACATCCGGCAGGGAATACGCAGTGGATAGCACCAAATTCCTTACATGCTCTCTCTGTATTAGGACCCATTCCACCTTTTCCTACAATTACTCTTACACCTGTCTGCTTAGTAAATTCGTATTCGAATTTCTCCATACGCATTGATGTTGTTGGTCCTACAGATACCATCTCATAATCATTCTCTGTTCCTTCAATCTTTCTTACGATAGGACCTGCATGGAATATTGCCTTGTCCTTAATATCATAAGGAAGCTCTCTTCCATATTCTACAAGTCTTCTGTGTGCAACATCACGGCATGTCATTAAATCTCCGTCAAGCCATACAATGTCACCAATCTTAATATCCTTTAAGTCCTCTGCACTTACTGGTGTAACAAGAACCTTTTTATCGCCTCTGATTTCTACCATTTTCTAATCCTCCTATGCGTTCAGGTCTATTGTTGAATGTGTATCACATACTGCATTTAAGTCTTTATCAAATATTACATGACCTCTTCTGTGTGACCAGCAACCTACATTTACAGCTACACCAATTGTTGATGGATGTCTTGCTGTATTTTCAATATTAACTCCCATAACGGAGAATTTACCGCCCATACCCTGAGGTCCAAGTCCGATAGCATTGATTCCGTCTTCAAGTAACTTCTCCATCTTAGCTGCATTTTCATTCTCATTATGTGAACCGATTGGTCTCATAAGTGCCTTCTTAGAAAGAAGTGCTGCTGTCTCAACAGATGTTGCAACGCCTACGCCTACGAGAAGTGGAGGACATGCATTAAGTCCATAGCTTGTCATCTGGTCAAGTACGAAATCTGTTATTCCTTCATAACCTGCACCTGGCATAAGAACCATTGCCTTACCTGGAAGTGTACAGCCGCCGCCTGCCATGTATGAATATATCTCGCAGTGGTCGTCATTAGGAACGATATCCCAGAATACTGTTGGAGTTCCCTTACCAACATTTCTCTTAGTGTTGTACTCGTCAAATGTTTCAACAGAGTTATGTCTTAATGGTGTTGCAAATGTTGCCTGTACAACAGCTTCCTTTAACAATCCCTCCAGCTCATTAATAAGCGGGAAGTTAGTTCCACATTTAACCCAGAACTGTAATACACCTGTATCCTGACAGCTAGGTCTGTCGAGTGATACTGCAAGTCCCTGATTCTTAGTCATTGTCTCATATAAAACCTTAGGAAGTGGTGCTGTTTCCTGGGCTGCAAGCTCCTCAAGCTTTGCAATTACATCATCTGGTAACTTTTTACCGATATGGCCAACAAATTTAGCCATCTTGTCTGTCATCAGCTTTACGCTCTCTTCTTTGTTCATATAAATACCTGTTCCTTTCTTCTACCTGCATGCTTTATAATGCAGACATATATTTACTTTTGCTGACCCATTCTTCTCCTATGGATAGAACGGATATAATATTGGTAACAAAATCATACACAGCACAAACGATACGAGTATAAGCGGAAGTCCTGATTTTACATAATCCTTGAACTTATATCCGCCAACGCCAACTACCATTGTGTTAGCCGGCATTCCGATTGGTGTTGCGTATGCACATGATCCTGCAATAACTGTAGCAATTACTACCGCTCTTGGATCTGCGTTAAGGCTCTCTGCCAGTGATACGGCAATTGGAACCATAAGCGCTGTTGTTGCTGTATTGGACATGAAGTTCGTAAGTACACATGTGACTACGAATATCACAAGCAAAAGAACTATAGGACTTGGATTAGAACCCATAATTCCAACAATCTTATCTGCTATAAGTGTTCCTGCTCCTGTTTTTTCAAGAGCACTTGCAAGTGCAAGTGAACCACCGAATAACAGTACAACCTTTAAATCAATTGACTTCAGCGCTTCCTTCTCAGATATAACACCTGCAAGAACAAGTATTACTGCTCCGAGACATGCTGAAACCTGTATCTTAATTCCTATCTTATCCTCAAATATCATGGCAAGAATAACAAGAATTAACACAATAAGTGACATTGCCTGTTTCCATTTTGGAACATTGCTGAAATCTTTTGTATGCTCTGGGGCATCCTCTGTAATAACCTTCTTATCTGGAAGAAGCCTGCAGCCTATTACAATGAAATAGATAATTCCACATATAAGCATTGGTATTCCAATCGGTGCATACATGAAGAAGCTTGTTGAAAGCCCTAATTCTTCAAGAGCATTTACACCCATAAGATTTCCCGGTGCTCCAATTATTGAAAGGTTTCCCCCAAGTGCTGCTGCGAATACCAGAGGCATTAACAGACGGCTTCTTGAATATCCTGATTCATCTGCTATTCCACAGACAACAGGGATAAGTACTGCTGCTGTTCCCGTATTAGAAAGGAACCCTGACATAATTCCTACGATTAACATTATCGCAATAATAAGTATCTTTTCAGATTTGGCAAATTTAGTAACAATACCTCCGATTTTATTAGCCATACCTGTTTCAAATAGTGCCTGTCCGACTACGAACATTCCGACACACAGTATTACATTGCTGTTTACATATCCTGCAAATGTTTCCTTTACCGTAAGTACGTTGGTAAGATTCAGACCAAGTGCAACTATTGTAGCTGTAAGCCCCAGCGGAATCTTTTCAAGTATGAAACTGACTACAGCAAACAATAAAAACAGTAATGTTATTGTGGTTTGAGACATAACGTTCCCCCTTTCACATATTATTAATTAACTTTCTGTCCGGACTCATCTTTAATGTAACTAAAGTATAATTCTGTTCTCGCAAAAAAACAATTTAACGATTTTTATGTTTCAATAAAAAATTTTTATGCTAAAATATATGTATAAAATGCACTGATTTTTGCAACATTTAACAGGAGGAAGCGCGCTATGACACTTAATCAGTTAAAATATTTCTGCACTGCATGCCGCACCCGCAGCATAACCAAAGCCTCAGAAGAGCTTTTTGTGACGCAGCCTACAATCTCGATTGCCATTAAAGACCTCGAGGCTGAATTTAATATTATTCTTTTTGCAAGAAATGGTAATCATCTGGAACTAACAAGTGCCGGTGAGACATTTTATGAAAAAGCTAAAGACCTGCTAAAACACAGTACAGAAATGCAGAATGAATTCTTAGAATTAGGCAACCGTGTTCCAGTTCTTAAGATAGGAATACCACCTATGTTCAGTACAATCTTTTTCCCTGAAGTACTTAATGCATTTGAACAGAATCATCCTGATATCCAGACAGAGCTCGATGAATTCGGCTCTGTGCGTGCATGTGATCTCGTACAGGATGAAAAGCTTGACCTTGCAATTGTTAATATGGAGCAATTTAATATAGATAAATTCGAAAGCTGTATTCTTGCTAAAGAACAGCTTATGTACGTTGTCTCTAAGAAACATCCTATGGCTAAGAAAAAATGTATGACAATTGAAGACTTCAGAGATGAGAATCTGCTTATGTTTAATGTGGACTCTGTGCAGAATGAGCTTTTGAAAAACAGATTTGACCAGCTAAAGCTTAACCCGAGAATTATTATGCGAAGCAGCCAGTTATATACTACATTGAAATTCATTGACAACGGAAGCTGCGGTTGTTTCCTTTTCTCAGATATGCTGCCTCATTTCAAGCAATATAAAGGAATTCCCCTTGAACCACCGATTGATGTTAATATCGGAATCGTATGGAAGAAGGGGAATTTCTTGAGCCACAGTGCCCAGTTATTTATAGATTTTGCGATGCAGTACTGCTCAGAAAACATTACTACTTAACAAGTGCTTCCCAGCGCTCCTTTGGAATTGAACTGCTCGTCACAATACATTCAGGGTCTGGTGCAATGACATGCCTTACAACTTCAAACACCGCCTGTGCATCACACAGCAGGCACTTTGCATCACCAAATGTCACTTCACGCACAGCCTTACAGTCAAGAAATGCCTGATTAAGCTTAACGAAATCCTCTGATATGTGAGGCTGGTCTGCGTTGTAATGCTTTCTCATATATGAATCCTTAATGCTGCCATCAGGCATTACAATCTGTAACTTCATCGGCTTATCTGATAATCTGTGTGGTACATTAAGTACCTCTTCAACACTATGAATAAATGTATTGCGCTCATGTCCTACTCCAACAAGCAGAACTTTTCCTCCACAGCTTCTTAATCTGTCGTAACATCCGCCTGGTGTACACGGTGTATTGTTATTCTCCTCGCTCGCCAGATATTCTGCCGCTTTCTTTCCAATTCCTGCCATGCTGTGTGTAGGATGTAGTGATCTTATTACTCCGTCTCTTTTAAGAAACATATTAGTAAGCAGTCCGACACATGATGGTGTTTCTTTAGGATTATATACCGGTGAGTCCGCATTTATATTCTTCCATGTATGTGTTGGAAGAAGTAAAAGTCCATGTCCGAAATATTCAATCCATGCATCAAGTACTGTATCTGCCCCACCTTCAACTTCACCGATAGATTTCATTGATGAATGAATAAGAATTGTCTCATCACCTGTTAAGCCCATATTCTCTAACTGCTTCTTTAACTGTTCTTTTGTATACATATTAGTCCTCGCTTTTCACATATCAATATAGTAAACATATTAGCACATTTATCCTTGAAATATCCAGTAAACAATGCAATAATTACTTTTAAATAATTTAATTGAAAGGAATTAATTCATCATGACTAAAAGACGATTGACACGCAGACAGCGTCAGGTAAGAAGAAACCGTATTATTCTCGCCTGTACAGCTGCTGCTTTACTTATCATTATTATTGTAATAATATCTGTTTCCATGAAAGGCTGTTCTAAATCCAAGAAAACAGATAAGAATGGGGAATCTACAACTGCCAAGGTTGAAGAATCAACACAGACAAAAGAGAATGAAAGTACAAGTGAAGAAGTTTCATCAACTGATACTAACACTGATACTTCTTCAATTATGTCAGATGCAACATCAGTCCCTGCTTCATCTGACAGTTCTGAATTCGCACCTCCTGTAGTTCCATCTGGTAATACAGTTTCCAAAGGTACTACTTCTAAAGGCTTCCAGATTCAGGAAATTAATGGAGCAACTTATATTGACGGAGTACTTATTGCCAATAAGACATATGCTCTTCCTCAGGATTTCATTCCCACTAATCCTGACCAGCCTGTTAATGCAGACAGAAGCTCAACATGTCTTGACAAGACTCTTATGAGTGCATGGAACACTATGTTAAAGGATGCAACTGCTAAAGGTCTTAATATATATATTGCCAGTGGATACCGTTCATATAATTATCAGGTTAATGTATATAACAGATATGTTAAAAGTGATGGTGCTGCTGTAGCAGACACATATTCATCAAGACCTGGCAACTCTGAACATCAGACTGGTTTATGCTTTGACCTTAACACTATTGAGGACAGCTTCCAGTACACTAACGAAGGCAAGTGGGTTAATGATAACTGCTACAAATACGGCTTCTGTATCCGCTTCCCTAAAGGCAAAGATTCTGCTACCGGATATCAGTATGAATCATGGCATCTTCGTTATGTAGGTGTCGACCTTGCAACTAAGTTATATAACAATGGCGACTGGTTATCTCTTGAAGAGTACTTTGGAATTACCAGTGAGTATCCTAACTAAGATTAAAAACCCACTAAAACGCATTGACTTGCTGTTTTAGTGGGTTATTTCTCAATTTGCAATTCTACAACCATTGGAATAAACCTACACAATTGAATAAAAGTAATGCATTTGTAGGTTTATGCCAACTCAATCGTTCTTTATGCCTGACTTCAGTACTTATCTTTAATTGTAAGATGATAAAGCAACCTTAATCAAAGCAAAAAATCAAATTCTATTAATAAATTTTTTTACAATCACCAGACATATCAGAAGCTCTAATGGCATCAACACTATAAACCACAATGATTCCCTAATACATTCATACATGCATATCTTTACAAGCTGCTCTTTCTCTGCACCTGTGTCAGAAAGCAGTTTCAGCCTGCTTCTGTACTTTTCAAGGCGGTTCTTTACAATTATCATGCTGACTATCATATATATTATAATTGTTGCAAATGCTGTTACGCCATATGACATAAGACTTTCTATTGTACGCTGTCTTAACAGATTCTTTTCTTCAGAATATGATATGGTATCAAAGCCCGCTGTTTTCAGATATGAACAGACCACATTATCTGTTGCTGCAAATGAAGACTTAAGATTATATCTTATGTTAAACTGATTCGGTCTTAACTTCAAAGTAACATAATCTGGCAGTTCATCAAGAAACAGATACTTTTTCATTACATTATTCTGATTATCCAATGCTTTCTGTAAAAGCTGTGTAGAACCAATTATCGTATACTGTCCGAACTCAGGCACATAATACTTAAGCTTGTCCCTTATCTCATCAGTTAATATTATAACCTTAGCAACATTAGTACTGGCTGCCGGTTCCAATAATGAATAATATGTATACTTGCTATACCATGAACCCAGTACTTCACCTTTACATGAATGATTCTCAAATAATTCTTCTTTTGATACTTCACCTCTTTTATATGCCATATATAAATCATAGCTGGCTTTTCTGTATTCATAATAATCCTGATCAAAGTCATCTGTATTTAAATACATATTATAATAATCTGTTGGATCATCATATGTGTGTCGAAGATATTCATCAATTGTTTCTATAATCTGTTCCCTTGAAATATTATCACCTATGTATTCATAAATATCTTTACTATCTATTCTATATCTATATTCTGATATAAGGTCAGTGAAAAATTTATTACATGCTACAGTGTATTTATCCATGTAGAAGGATTTTATATTATAAAATGGATTTCCCATATAATAATTATTAAGGTTAAGTGTAACACCATCTTTCATAGTATCATCATATTCACCATTATTATCTGCATCAAGAAAGACAACACTCTGTGTTCCTTCTTTTAATGCATTGAAATCCAGCTTACCGCCAGCATACTCATTAAGTATATCGAATATTTCTTTATCTATGTCAACATACTCGCCTGCAAACACATATTTTCTGTTTTCACTGGAGCCGCCTTCTGTCTCCCTTCCTTCACCATTCACGGTAATATTAATGTTCATATTATCCCATGTAAATGATCTCGTAGTTTCATAATATCCATATGAGATATTATCTATTCCTTCAATCCGCTTCAAATTATTAATAATATCATCATTAGCAGAATTATATAATCCGCTCCTGCCTGATTTAACTCCTGAAAAATAATAAGGACGTGCACTATGACCATCTGCTATATTAAATTCATTACAACTAGGAATTACTCTACTGTCCTCAGTATATCTCATTCCATTTTCAATCTTTATTAATTTATGTAAAGAATCATAATATATACACGGAACAGTTGACACATTATCAACCATGTAATTAACACTATCCGATGTGCTGCATTGCTCTTTATAATTACCATATGATGTAACTATTCCTATGCCACACAATACTGTTATAACCGCCATAACAAATGAAAATGCCCTTACCAGAATATTAACAATAATACCATTAGTTCTCATTAATCTTGTTGCTGTGCTGGTTATAAAATTCTTTTTCATAAGATTACTGGTAACCTTAATTGTACGGTTACTGCCGTATTTTTTCTTATGACAGCCAGACAGCAATATGCTGATTATACTTACCACTACTGAGATAACCAGCATTATTATTACTTTTATGTATATATCTTTATCTATTCTGAAAAATGTAACTCCTTTTGTATGTTCAAGTACAAGACATATTACTTTTCCTGCTCCCAGCGCAATGCAGCTTCCCGCTATTGCTGATATTCCAAGAATCACTACATTTTCAAGAAAAGTAATAATTATCGTCTGTACATTTGACGCACCAAGAGATTTTTGAATAAATCGGACATTGTTTCTAGACCTGTTATATATAATAATCTGATATGTAACTGCTACAATTCCAATAATCATAATGAGCATATACATGTATCTGTTTACTCGTTCATTATCCCATGACTGATAATCATATACACCGCTGTTATAAGCTATGTTGTTCCTTATGCCACTTTCACTGGCAATAGACTGATACATTGTATTATAGTCAGTCTCACTAATGAAATCACGCAGCCTGTATGCATATATATATGTTATCTCATCTGCTATTACATCAGCCTGCGTATCTGTCACTATAACACCTGGTAAGCGGTAACCATTCTGCCATACATTAGTATAGCTTTTTATAATTCCGCAAAGTGTATAGTCTGTATCATTAATAGTCAGAATATCACCTATATCTGTCCCCTGTCCCAGCTGTATCAGCGAATTCTGGTCAACAGCCACTTCATTGTCAGCCTCAGGCATATGTCCCTGTTCCATTGTAATGCTTCCCATTTTTATGAATTCATCTGACATTGTACCAACCATAATCTTATCAGTTGCAGAAATAGCTTCTATTGTGTTGTCGGAATCTACAGAAAGCGGTTCTATACTTCTGACAGTTACTGCTGTCACTGCCTGTTCAAGATATGGGTGATTCTTAATCACATCATTCTCACTCTTATTGGTGCTATTATAAAACATAACAAACCAGTTGCCAAAATGCTGTTTATTAACAGCTGTCTGCCACTTCTTCATATTTCCCGAATATAACAGAACTCCTGTAACAAACATAAATGATATCATTACCACCGCAACAACACGCACTACCTCTTTCCAGCGTCTGCGAAGTCCCCTAAATGTCAATGCAATCAACTCACTGTTCATACACCAACACCCCCTGTCACATTGCCATCTGTGATTGTGAGTATGCGGTCTGCATATTCTGCCATCTGCCTGTCATGCGTAACCATAACGATAGTCTGCTGGTACTTGGATGCCGCAAATGTAAGCATATTGGCAACTGTTTCTGCACTCGCTGCATCAAGATTTCCGGTCGGCTCATCAGCGAATATAACTGAAGGATGGGTAATTAATGCCCTTGAAATTGCGACTCTCTGCTGCTCACCACCTGACATCTGTGCAGGGAATTTATCCTTACAATAATCTATGCCAAGTGATTCCATTAACTCAGTCACTGCTTCCTCATCTGCATCTTCTCCATCAAGAATTAACGGGAGTATTATATTTTCATATGCTGTATATTCAGGAATCAGCTTATAATCCTGATATATGAACCCAATATGCGTGCGTCTGAATTTTGCCATTTCTGAATTCTTAAGATTACTTATATCTTTTCCTGCTATGTACACCTTTCCTTCGTCTGGCTTGTCCATTGTTCCAAGAATTCTTAACAGAGTTGACTTGCCTGAACCACTTTTGCCGACAATCGCGGTAAATTCTCCCTTTCTTACCTCAATATCACACCGGTTCAACGCATTAATCTTCACCTGTCCTGCTGTGTAAGTTTTAGATATACCTTTTGCGCTTAATATTATGTCCATACGTCTCCCCCTCTCATCCCCGATTTCTATCTGGGATAATTATATCTTACAAAACTTACATCCAGCTTACATCGGCTGATATTTCGTCTTTAATCTGTACATTGGGAGTGTCACAACGAATTCAGCTCCGCCATACTTTTCACTGTTTCCTGCCTTTATGCTTCCATGATGTGCCTCAATAACAAGCTTTGACAGGTTAAGTCCGATACCTGCCTTAAAATCCGCCGCACTACCATTAGTCTCAAATCTATTAAATATACTGTTAAACTGCTGTGTACTTAATCCTTTACCATTATCTGCAATCGTAACTACACAGTCATCATTCTTTCTTGTTACATCAACGTATACCTTAGTATTGTCATCAGCTAAATATTCCGCACAATTATCGAGAAGATTAATGAAACACTCGACAATCCAGCCTTCATCTGCATACATACACAATTTTTCGTCACCATAATCTGTAACAATTCTATTTCTGTCTACAACACTGCTGTTAATGCTTTCCTGAAGTATTGCCGCAACATCAACCTCATCACTTGTCATGACAACCTTTCCTGCCTCAAATCGGCTTATATCAAGCAGCTTCTTTATAAATGTTTTGATTCTGAACGCATTACCTGTGCAATCAGCTATTTCCTTACGCTGCGAACTGTCATCACATTTTTCCTCGAGCATTTCCAGCTTCATAGTTATAATTGCCAGAGGCGTCTTAATCTGATGTGCTATATTTTCAATAAAATCCTGCATCTTCTGATACTGCTCTTTATTATAAATCTGTTCGTTCTCTAACTGCTTAGAAAGCCTCTCGTTATCTGCATATACATCGCACACTTTCTTTACAAAGCCCTTATGTCCAAGTCTGTAACAATTATATAATCCTGAACCGAGTGCAATTAAAAGAACCACTATTATTGCAATTAAAACATACATTTCCCCATTAAGTCTGCTCATATACGAAAAGCCATGGCTGCCGTATCCGGCACTTTCCATGGCTGTCCTACCTGCTCTGATATTGTTATCTGTTATCCCTGATGAAAACATTTTTCGTACAAATGCTTCACCGTATGCATTATCCTGTAAATACAATGCACCTGCCAGTGCCTGCTCTTTAAGCCTGTAATACACTATAATTCCAGCTATAACAGCCGCATTAATCAATCCATATATAATAACGAAAACAGTCTGCCTTTTTCTGAATACAGACAGTTTCTTCTTAACCGTGTTATCCATACATCCCCCTGAAAGTTATTAGTCAATCCACCTGTAGCCCACATTTCTGATAGTCTCTATGTATTGCTGATGTTTCTCTCCATATGTTCCAAGTTTTGCTTTTATTCTGCTCATTGCAACAGTCAGCGTGTTATATTCCACAAAATTACCGTGAATATCCCATATCTTCTCGTATATGACTTCACGCCTTACGACTTTTCCTTTATTCTCTATAAGTATTCTTACAATATCGAATTCGTTAGTTGATACATTTAATTCTTCACCACAGCGGCTAATCTTATATCTATCAAAATCGACAACAATATCACCCTTCTTATAGATATTTCCTGCATTGAACATGCTTCTTCTTAAGTTGGCACTTATTCTTGAAAGCAGTTCCTTCGTATAAAACGGCTTTGTTATATAATCATCTGCACCTATATCAAGCCCCGTGACTATCTCATCCTCATTATCACATGAAGTTAAGAAAATAACTGGCACTTCGCTTGATTTTCTTATCTTCCTGCATATATCAAATCCACTTCCATCAGGCAGCTTGACATCTAACAGAAACATATCAATCTGTGGATTGCCAATATATTTATCCGCTTCATCGCAGCTTCTGGCAGTAACTATCTCATACCCCTTCTCAGTCAGCAGCATTTTAAGGCTTTCACATAATTCCTTCTCATCTTCAACAACAGCTATCATAACTTCCGTTCCTTTTCACATATCCTGTCATACTGCTTATACATTTTCTGCACCTCGTTTTCAAGCAGATAGTAATGCTTGATGTATGGAACAAGAAGGATAAGTATTGCAATTGCAAGGACAAGCAGAGGCATGCTTAATGCAGAGTCTATCGCCCCAACTATCACATATGCGCACACTGTCAGCAGCTCCAATATTGCAAATGTTATGGTTACAATCAAATGCACAAGCCTTTCATGCTGAAAGAATGCCACCTGTGTAAGATGCTCCTGTTTGATGTATTTCCAGTCGCAGTCTTCTTCTGACTGTAATAATGAATCTATGTATTTTCTGTATGTTAAAATACGGTTTTTCATGGTTAGCCTTCTTCCTTTAAAATGTCTATCTTATATTTCATCATCTACACTATTTAGTAAACGATCAAAATCACTCTGATATAAAGAATCCTGAATAACCCTGTATTTCTCAAATTCACTCTCTGCAAATTCTTTTGCTATCGCAGCTGTCACCTTTCCTTTATCTTGCAACACATCGGCATCATTGAATCTAAGAAATGCATCCAGCTTAGTTTTCCAGTCTTCCATAGTCATTGGAATATGTCTTCGTGCCTGTCTTGTAGCATAATCTAAATACATTGTTACTATTTCATTCAATTCTGTTATCTCTTCTTTTGCCAAATAGTTCTTGGCAATCGTAACATCCGTCTTTACAATCTTTCCGTCTGGTGCGTTTTTCCAAGATGTAAGCCCCATATGCTCTTTATTATGATCGGCCCTTGCAACTATCACTTCTGCTGCCGTATTTCCATGTACGGCATAGTGCATCTTATTCTGAACTGTCGCATAAAACTCCTTTGTTACTACAGAATTTTTATCATAATCAACAGCAGTTGCATATATATCTGTAATCTTTTGATAAAACCTCCGTTCACTTGCTCTGATTTCTTGAATTTCAGCTATTAAATGTTCAAAATAATCTTCATCAAAAATCTGACCATTAATCAACCTGCTTTTGTCTAACACATATCCCTGTTTTGTAAATGCTTCCAAAACCTTTGTCGCCCAAACTCTAAACTGTGTCGCCCTTTCAGAATTAGTTCGATATCCAACAGCTATGATTGCAGCCAATGAATAAAACTTATACTTGTATTCTTTTCCATCATCTGCAGTTTGTGCAAATTTTGCACAAACTGAATTTTCATCAAGCTCTCCATCTTTAAATATGTTACTTAAATGCTTTGAAACGACACTTCTATCAACATCAAAAAGTTGTGCTATCGCCTTCTGAGTAAGCCATACATCATTATTCTGCACTCTTACTTCAATTCCATCATCTCCTGCATCTCGGGTAAATACCAGAAAATCCACTGTACTATTTCTTATTTGTATTTTTTCGCTCATTCAGACATACCTTTCTTTTCTATATTGCACTAATAAGAAGCATATTTAAACTACCTTCCCGATATCGCACTCTTAAACCATCTTCCCGTCTCAGACAAATCACCATCACTCCAGCCGCTCTTGGCACTGCAGCCAGATGATATAAGTGCTGATGTCTCTGCCTTATTGCTAAGACTCCATGCAATAAAACTCAGCTGATTGCTGTTCATGAAGTCAAGCCACTCGTTGGCAGATGCATAATCTATTCCACCATTGCCTGATGCGTCACATATACTACATTCACTGATAAACACTGGAACTCCTGCATTAAGTGCTGTGCTTATCTTATTTCTTATATTTTCTTTATGTGTTCCTGCATAAAAATGTGCCACATACATAACATTTCCATCATCAAGCGTATTGCCAACAACGCTGTCAACATCCTGTGACCATGTGTTAGTTCCTACAAGTATAAGTGCATGATCGTCGAATTGTCTTATTGTGCCTATTACAGTCTCTGCATATGGCTTAATGTCTGAATTCCAGTCAGCACCAACAGGTTCATTACATATTTCATATATTACATTGTCATGGCCTGAATACTTAGATGCCATTTCTGCAAAGAAATCACATGCCTCCTGTGTGTGTCTTGATGGTGCATAATTAAGCACATGCCAGTCTATGATTACATACATTCCAAGCTCTGTTGCATAATTAACACCGTTATCAATAATCTGCTTTAATGCCGCTTTGTCTCCACCTGAAAGATATCCATTATATTCTTCAGGATACATAGCAATTCTCACTACATTTGCACCCCAATCGTCCCTTAAGGTTGCAAATGCATCATAATTAACATAGTCTGGAAACCATGATATTCCGTGTGTACTTACCCCTCTTAGCTGGATAATGTTACCTGATTCGTCAGTTAATTTCGTGCCGGATACCTGAAGTCTTCCTGTTGGAACTGTTGTGACTATGCCTGCATTGCTTCCTGTATCAGAGTTATTTCCTGAATCATTTCCAGAATCACTTCCACCCGGCTGTGCTGTGTTTTCATCTGATTGCTTCGTATCTTCTGGCTGTGATACTGTTGACTCTTCACTTGAATCAGCAATTTTTTCTCCAGCTTTATATGCCTTTCCATCACTGGCAAGAACTATCTCCTTACCTGTGTCAAACATGAAATAAAGTGTATATTTCGTAAGTCCCTCCTTAGACGCAGAACTTATAATTAATCCCACATTATTCATCTGTGCCTGACTCTCAATTATCTTATTATAATCGACAGGCACAACTCTCCACTCTGAATCAGATGTATCAACTGTACAGTTCCAACTCTGCTCTAAAGTTATACCACTTATTGTATTAAGCTTAAATGTCCAGTCCGATATCTTTGCCGTCTCTTTATTATCAATAACAAGGTCGTACTGTGCATAGAATCTGCCATTGCCCTCCCACGAATTAGACTGCTTAAACTGCATTGTTACAGATGTCTGTACCTGTTTTCTCTCATCTGCCTTAGCTGCCTCTGTCACAGAATCTGTCTGTTTCTCGTTATTCACTGTAGTTTCTTCATTAACATTTTCTTTATGTTTACCTGATTTTGATAATACTGCAAATGTAACAGCTAATCCTGTTACAATTATAGCTATAACTATTATTATACATAATTTCTTTTTATTCATCATATGTTTTCCCTCCCCATTTTTTATTATAGCAAAATATACAAAAATACACCATATCCTGCATTATAATCAGAATATGGTGTTAAAATTATCTTTTTTCTCTGTCAATATATTCTTTTTTAGTTACAAGACTCTTATATGCAGGACGTATTATCTTATCTGTAGTTATTAATTCTTCCAGTCTGTGTGCACTCCAGCCAACTATTCGGGCTATAGCAAATAAAGGTGTATATAACTCTCTTGGTATATCAAGCATATCATATACAAATCCACTATAGAAATCTATATTAGGACTTACTCCCTTATATATTTTTCTCTGTTCTGCAATAAGCCTTGGTGCAATTTTTTCAATATTATTATATAAAAGCATATCTTCATTGCGCCCCTTATCTGTTGCAAGCTGCTCCACGAATCCCTTAAACACTTTCTCTCTTGGGTCTGAGATAGAATATACTGCATGTCCCATACCATATATAAGACCTTTTTTGTCAAATGCCTGCTTGTTAAGCAATTTATCCAGATATGCAGCTATTTCTTCTTCATCTGCATAATCTTTAACATGCTCCTTAATATCATCCATCATATTCATAACCATAAGATTAGCGCCACCATGTTTCTTTCCTTTTAATGATGACATAGCTGCGGCAATAACAGAATATGTATCAGAACCAGAGGATGTTACAACTCTTGTAGTAAATGTAGAGTTATTACCACCACCATGTTCCATATGCAACAGTAATGCGATATCAAGAACCCTTGCTTCCAAATCCGTAAAACATGTATCTGGTCTAAGCATTCTAAGGAAATTCTCAGCTATAGATAATTCCTTTTCTGGTCTGTGAATATACATGCTCTGATCCTTCTCATAATGATTATAAGCATGATATGCATATGCTGCAATCATCGGGAATGTTGCAATAAGCTGCATACTCTGTCTTAACACATTAGGTATATCCAAGTTATCTTTTTTCTTATCATATGAACCAAGAGTCAGAATGCTCCTGGTCATTGAGCCCATTATATCCGCTGTAGGAGCCTTCATTATAACATCTCTTGTAAAATTAGTTGGCAGCTTCATACACTCTGATAACTCGTCACGGAATTCCTTTAACTGGTCATTGTCAGGAAGTTCTCCAAACAAAAGCAGATATGCTCCTTCTTCAAAAACATATTTTTTTCCCTTGCTTCCTGCAACAAAATCTCTTATATTGTATCCTCTGTATGACAATTCTCCATCACATGGACGCTTTTGACCATCACGGTATTCAAAAGCCTTTATGTCAGATATATTAGTAAGCCCTGTCAATACTCCCTGACCATTTTCATCTCGTAATCCACGCTTTACGCCATACTCCGAATACAGGTTCTTGTTAATACTATCATTGTTTTCACAAAGAACCGCCATCTGCTCCATGTAATTATCAATACTGTTCATTCCCATTACCCCTTTCCTGCTACTCATTAAAACTTTTTATATTATTCATTTTCAGATAATATATTATTAAACTTAAACATAAATACTATCGTTGTTACAATAGCCGCAATAATATCACTTACCGGCTCTGCAAGAAATACAGCAAATACTTTATCTTGAAAAATCAATGGTAATATGAATATAAGCGGTATCAACAATATAAGTTTCCTTAAACATGCCAGTATAAGACTGACTTTTGCCTGTCCCAACGCCATAAAACTCTGCTGGCAGCTTACCTGAAATCCCATGGCAAATATTCCTGCCATATATATTCTCAATGCCCATGCTGTATAATTTGCAAGTACTTTATCACTTGTAAATATGCCGGCAAACAGCTGTGGTGCAAGCATCATAATTGCCCAGCTTATACATGTAAATATTACACATACTTTAAACTGCGTAAAAAATGCTTTCTTAACCCTGTCATTATTCTTTGCTCCATAGTTGTAACTGATAATCGGCTGTCCACCCTGACATATTCCCTGTAACGGCATAACAATAAGCTGATTAGTGCTTGTTATAATTGTCATTGCTCCTACCGCAAGGTCTCCGCCGTATCTGGAAAGACTTGATGTAAAGCTGATTGACAAAATACTCTCTGTAGATAACATTACAAATGTTGATATTCCGAGTGCAAGACACGGTCCGATTATCTTCGCATCAAGTCTTAGATTAGCTTTCTTAAGACGAAGGATTGTCTTGTTACCAGTCAGGAAATGCAGAATCCACACAGCTCCGACAGCCTGACTAAGCACTGTTGCCAGTGCTGCTCCTCTTACTCCCATATTAAATACAAATATAAATATAGGATCCAGAACAATATTAATCACTGCACCAATTACTGTAGTCAGCATGCTGATCTTAGCAAACCCCTGTGTTGTGATAAACATGTTCATTGCCATAACAATCAGGACAAATACGCTTCCGAGAATATATATTCTTGCATATGACAGAGCATACGGAAGCGTTGCATCACTTGCGCCAAACCATCTTAAAAGCTGTGGTGCTGATACATAAAACACCGCCGTCAATACAACCGCACATATCATTATAAATGTAAAACAATTTCCTATAATTCTCTCAGCTGTATCATTGTCCTTCTTTCCCATAAATATTGCTGCCCTTGGTGCTCCTCCTGAACCGGCAAGCATTGCGAAAGCATTAATAAGCATAAGTATGGGAGTGAAAAGTCCGACCCCTGTAAGAGCATTAGCCCCAATACCCGGAATATGTCCTATATATACACGGTCAACTATGTTATACAACAGATTAACAACCTGTGCTACAACTGCGGGAATTGCAAGCGAAGCAAGAAGCTTTGTTATATTTCCCTCTCCCAGATTTCTTGTCATATTATTATTCTTCATAATAAACCTCTTAGTTCTGTTTAATTGCCAGATGTCTTTCTCACATATACTGACCATTAATTTATTTAACTATAATATCATTAATTATTTACATAGTATATAGATTTTTATCTTTTTACGAAATTTTCATAAATATCCACATTATAAAAGCTGCCACTCATTTACTATAAAGTGGCAGCTTTTGTATGACATTTTTATTATAATAATTTATTTTGTCTTATAACCAAATTCAGGAATTGCACTCCATCTGTTACGGAAGTAATGAGCAACCATCTTTGGTTTTCTGTCTCTTGTGAACAGTCCCTTCTTATTACCTTGTACTCTTAACAGGCTCTGGCTTGTTGCAAAGTCTGCGAAGTTCCATGCCTGTTCACCTACAACAAAATCGAATTCATCAAATACTTTATTATTCATCTCATAATATTCTACCTGATATTCTTCTGTATACATAACAGATGTTGTATCATGGAGTCCGCTCACTGTATCAGCTCCATATTCTGTGAACATAACAGGCTTTCCAAGTTTGCCCCAGTCTGAGAGTTCTTTACGAAGTCCAGTCTCTGACACCTCAAGATCAGGACCACCAAAATACCATCCATAATATCTGTTAAGACAGATTACATCACTTAATTGAGCTGAGCAGTCTGTATCAGCTGTTGTTCCCTGAACACTTACCAATGTACATGGTCGTTTCTGAGGATCTAATTCTCTTGCAAGATCATATAAAGGCTTAAAGTATTCATATGCACCTTCTGCTGCTGAATCAGGTTCGTTAGCTATGCTCCACATAACAACACATGCATGGTTCTTATCTCTTGATATCAAATCACGGATAACATCCTTATGATGTTCCTGTGTCTGCACTCCATGCTCCTTATCAAATGTTCCTATTCTCTCTCCACCAAAATTAGCTCCTCCGCCGAACTGAAGATTGACTCCTACTGCTGTTGTTTCATCGATAACAACAATACCTTCTTCATCACAAAGTCTCATCATCTCCTCACTATAAGGATAATGACTTGTTCTGAAGCTGTTAGCATGCTGCCACTTCATAATTGATATATCCTTTGTATTCATAGGCAGATTTATTCCACGGCCATTAGGAAATGTATCTTCGTGCTTTCCGTAACCTTTAAAGTAAAATGGCTTTTCATTAATCAAAAACTTTGTACCATCTACTCTTACACTTCTTACACCATATGGAAGTGTATACACATCCTGTCCTGCTGTAACCTTTATCTTATAAAGATAAGCATTTAATGGCTGCCATAATCTTACATTACTTATCTCAAATGTGCCTTCTGACCCTTCTGTTTCTGAAAGCTTTGTGCCTTCTTCATCAAATAATTCAACTTTACATGTTATGTTGTTGTAATTTTTTCCTTTAATTTCAACATTATAATTAAGTACTGCCGATGGTTCTTCTTTTGTGAAATCAATATCAGCTGTAACTGTAATATCATTGATATATGTCTCAGGTGTTGTGTAGATTTTTACAGGTCTTGTAATTCCACAATAATTAAAGAAGTCAAAGTTAGGATTGTTCTGTGGTTTGTCAGATGCACCTGCACCCATGCCCCCCATCATTCCACTCATCATGTTAGCCTTACCACCAACTGGCAGAGTTGTATAATCAATAACATTATTAACCGCAATGGTAAGGAGATTATCTCCATCCTGTAAATGATCATTTAATTCTACTTCAAATGGAAGAAATCCTCCTTTATGCTCACATATCAGTTTGCCATTGAGATAGATCATGGCATAATGTGTAACTGCTGCACAACGCAGTACAATTCTCTGGCTCTTTACATATTCTGGAACTGATATATTTCTCTGATAAAATACCCATCCATAATGATCTCTGAAATCTGTCCCCTCCTTAAGATCATTATAAGAAGCTGGCACAGGCATTGTATCTGCATCTTTCAAAGGTTTCTCATACCATTTTTCTTCAAAACCTTTTCCGTTATCTAACTTAAAATTCCAAACCCCGCTTAAATCGCTTAATAATCTTGACTGTGTTAAAACTGGATATAACATAATTAATTCCTCCTGATTTATATTTATAATATTTTTACTGCTGTTCCTTAGCTGCTCTAATTTCTCTTAACTTAGCTGCATTTGCTTCTACTCTCTTTTTATTCAAAGGATATAAGAATATTAATGCAAGCAATAATAATGTCATTCCGGCTGCCGGCATAAGACATGTCACATTGTAGATTCCGTCAATAACCTTAGGATCAAATGCTGTAGCTGTTGTATAACCAACAATCGAAAGAAGTACGCCCGCTAAACCTGATGAACATGCCTGTCCTAACTTTCTTGCAAATGAATATACTGAGTAAATTGTACCATCCTGACGTACACCATTCTGAACTTCTGATTCATCGATAACATCCGTAATCATCGCCCATATAACCATGTTAAACATTGAAGTACCGATTGTTGCTATAATTATTAAAGCTATCCAGATCCATACATTATGAGTGTGAATTATAAATAATGTTATAAATGAAGCTGCACTGATAATACATCCTATAACTGACAATTCTTTCTTTCCAATTTTCGACGCAAGCTTTGTAATAAATGTTGAAAGTAAAAGTATTACTATTGTTCCTGAAAGACTTGCAATCGACATTGCTTTTATATTGCCAAAATAATTTGGATAAATATATGCGTTCATGTTACTTAATGATAACTGTGCAAGTAAAAATACCAGTGCACAAACAATAATACCTATTAATGATCTGTTATGTGCAAGTTCCTTTATAAGCTCGCCAAACGAGAATTTCTGTGTGTTCTGTCCAACCTTAACTCTTTCCGTTGTCATTTTGTAGCAAAGCATATAGCAGATCACTGCTCCTATTGAACATACCAAAGCACCAAGCATCATTTTCTGACCGGATAATACTGAATTTCCTGCTTCGTCTGTATAATATACTACAAGTGGTAATACAACACCTATCGCTGTCTGAGCAAGTGTAGCTCCTATTGTTCTCCAGTTAGAAAGAGAAGTTCTGTCTGTCGGATTGTCTGAAATCGCTGATGCCATTGAACCATAAGGAATATTAATTCCTGTGTAGCATATACTTCCCCAAAGAAGGTAAGTGAAAAACATCCAAAAAATCTTAAATCCCATCGGCATATCTTTAAACCATGTCGCATACATCAGAAATGATGCTAACGCAACAGGACCGCACATTCGTCTGAGCCATGGTGCAAATTTGCCTTTCTTTCCCGGTCTGCTCCTGTCAACTATCTGTCCCATTGTTACATCAGTTATAGCATCAACAAATCTTGCCGCCATCATCATAAGACCGACCAGTGCTGCTGAAACCCCCATAACATCAGTATAAAACTTCAACAAAAACATAGCTGATAACAAAAAAGTAAAATCGTTACCGAAGTCACCAAACATATAACCAAGCTTGTCTTTTATACCAAATGGCTTCACCTTTCCATTGTTATCTGTCATAATAAAACCTCCATCACTTTATTAAATATTATAGATATTTTTTCTTTAAAGACCGTCCTTAAATATTATGTGCACTATTGTGTGCTCTCTTTTCTATGTCTTTATATTAACCTATAAATAACATACCCGTTATTACAGATTTTAGTATATCTAGTATTATTTTTACCCATACATTTTTTATGGCAAAAATTGTACTATAAAAAACCAAACCGATACTAACATGTCAGTATCGGTTTGGTAACATGTTAGTATCAGTCAGTGTGACATGTCAGTTTATTTTTATGCTTTGAATTTTTGTTTTCTTCTGTTATTATAATATAGTAATAAAAACTGATAGAGATTGGAGGTTTATATGGACTATAAAGTATATCTGGACTACACCATGGAACTATTATCTAAGATAAAAATCCCATCTTTTATAATTGACACACCATTTCTCTGGGATAACAGATATGATGGCGAATTAAGAAAAACCATTCTCAGTGATACATTTTTAATCAATCATAAAGAAGCATTTCAGAACTTTATTAACTGTTCTGGCAAAAATAATACAATTCTTCTGATTCATGACAGTTTCGCCTGTGATTATATATATATTAAATTGCCCGACTCAAAAAAAGCTTTCTTTGCCGGACCTTTTTCATTTGAAAAGTTTACCAATCAAAGAATTAATGATTTATGTTCATACAATTCAATACCATCAAGGTTTACTGATTTCATGCAGCTTTATTATGCCGCACTCCCTGTATTTGCAGATGAACGATGTATAGAAGCAATAATAAACTGTTTATGTAGTAAATTATGGAGCAGTTACACACTTGAGAAAAAACATTTTCTTAATAAAAATGCTTCTGAATACATGTACAATGATTATTCTCCCGAGCCAACAAAGCAATCCATTGAAGTTCTTGAACAACGCTATAATGATGAATCTCTTCTGATGGAATATGTTGCTCATGGTGATTTTGAATCAATTGACAAGCTTGCTCATCTTAATTCATCTGGAATTAAGCCACGCCTGTCGGATTCAATACGCGATAGAAAGAATTTCATGATAATTCTTAATACCATTTGCAGGAAAGCTGCCCAATCAGCATATGTTCATCCTATTCATCTTGATGAAATATCACGCAAATTTGCTATCAGGATAGAATCCTGTACCACAATTGCCCAGCTTGAAACCCTGGAAAATGAAATCACGCGTAAATACTGTCTGCTTGTTCAATCTTATTCTTTAAGAAAATATAGCAAACCTGTTCAAAATATTATTAATTATATCTCATTTAACCTTACTGACGATCTCAGCCTTAATGCAATTTCTGCTGAGTTTGCTTTAAACAGCAGTTATGTATCTTCTCTATTTAAACGTGAAACCGGCTCAACGCTCACTAATTTTGTTAATAATAAACGTATTGAACACGCTATCTATCTGCTCAATACAACCAAGCTTCCTATACAGGACATTGCTGTACAATGTGGAATTACAGATGTTAATTATTTCACCAAGCTTTTCAAAAAAATCAAAAACATGACTCCTTCTCAATATAGAGAAATGATTCAATAAATAAAAACAACCATCTGAATACCTGTTGATTCCGGTATCCAGATGGTTGTTTTTAATTGTTTTCAAAATAATCAGGATAAATTATTCTTAACTTATCAATCTCATTAAAAATTCTGTTAATATGTCCTTTAATAACACGAAGATACATTCTTTTATCTTTTTTCCTTATTGCATCTATAAGCATCTCATGTTCCTCATTAGTTTTAACACTGATAGAACTATTAAGTTCTGCTAAGAAACGTATTCTGTTATAATGACTCATCTGCATTTTAATTATATTAGCAGCGAGCTGTTCTCCAGAGCTTTCATATATAAGTTCATGAAAAGCATTATCGATTTCAATCCTTGGAACTTTTTCATTAGATTTATCATAATTAATGAGGCGGCTGTTTAATTCTTCCATCTTATCAAGCATCTCATTGCTGACATGCTCAAAAACCGGATCTACCATCCCCACTTCGAGACTTTTTCTGACAAACCATTCCTGTTCAAAACGTCTGCAATTAATACTTGCAACATATGTGCCTGACTGAGGTATTATTTTGAGAAGCCCCTCCTTTTCAAGATTAACAATTGCCTCTCTTGCCGGTGTTCTCGAAACATTATACCTTACAGCTATCTTCTGTGCACTTATTGAATCTCCCGGTACAAGCTTGAAATTCATGATATCGTATTTTAATTTTTCGTATGTGTCTTCGTTTAATGATTTTTCCATAACCCTGCGGCCTTTCTTATACTATGAGCCTGCTTGTTATATATATTAAAGGTATTTTTTAAGTGTATTTCTTACAGCACCCTTTCCTGCTATCTCTTCAACAAACATCTCTTCTATTTTATCGCCAATTCCTGCTTCATATAAATTTATACCAAATATATTAGCATTTGACAATAAATTCTTAAGCTGTCCTGTATAAGATGATATGTCACCTATTTTTATACCTGATAAATGCTTCTTTAATTCATCTGCCATCGGATCTGGAGACAATTCGAAGCTTTCGCCATTATCATCAATTCCAAGAAGATATCTGCACCATCCTGCAATTGCCAATGGAATCGCTATTAATTCTTTGGCACTTCCGTCCTTTGCAACATATGACTTAATTGTTTCGCCATACCGAATTCCTACCTTTTGTGAAGTATCTGTCGCTATTCTTTGCGGTGTATCAGGCATAAAAGGATTAGGTATTCTTACATTAAGAACTTCATCCACAAACTTCTGTGGTGAAATAATCTCCGGATTAATTACCACAGGCATTCCCTCAGATAACCCAATTCGTCTCACAAGCTCTGAAAGTTCCTTGTCTTTCATTTCATCAGCAATCAGATTATATCCTAATAAGCAGCCATATACTGCTAAGGCTGTGTGTAATGGATTAAGACAGGTTGTTACTTTCATACGCTCAACCTTATTAACTGTCTGTCTGTCAGTCATATACACGCCTGCTTTTTCAAGCTGAGGTCTGCCATTAGGAAACCTGTCTTCTATTACAAGATACTGTGGTCCTTCAGCATTTACAAATGGAGCAATATATGTCTTCTTAGATGTTATCACCGGACTCATATCCTCAACACCTGCTTCCTCTAATGCTTTAGCAACACTATCTGCTGGTCTTGGTGTAATTTTATCAATCATAGACCATGGAAATGATACAAGCTCCTCATTATTCACATAATCAACAAAATCATTACCAACAAATCCTTTTTTATTCCACTCACTTACCATCTCGGTTATCGAATTTCTAAGTTTCTCTCCGTTATGTGAGCAGTTATCCATTGATACAACTGCAATCGGTGCCTTACAGGCTTTAAAACGTTCATACAAAAGTGCTGCTGTTACTGCCATTGCTGATTTTGCTTTTTCTGGTCCATTATCAATGTCTTCCCTGATAAAAGAGAAAAACTCTCCTTTAGAATCCTTCAACGCATAACCTTTTTCTGTAATAGTAAATGACACCATCTGAAGCCCCGGGTCAGCAAATATCTCCTTTAATCTTTCCCATTCCTTCTGCGAATATGATTGTGCCTTAATAGCTTCTGTAAGTGAACCAAGCACCTTTTTTTCTGTATTTCCATCCTCCTTCAATGTAACAGCCATAACAAGATTATCAAATGGCTTATATATTTTATCTACTACATCGAAGTCAAATGTTTCAACACATGTAATGCCTTTATCTGAAACTCCTTGTTCTAATAATGAATCTGCAATTCCACCAATGAATATTCTGAAAATATTACCAATACCAAAATGTACCCATACAGGTGACTTTTTTGTATCCTCTGCAACCTTTTCAACATCATATGAAGGCAGCTTTATGCCAGCCTTTTCCCAATCTGTCGTATTCTTAATACCATTTATTGAAAGTTTCATAATATCCTCCATTATGTCATAAAAACCCAATGTTAATAATTACTTTGATGATTTATCAATAGCTTCCCATAAGCCATTAAGGTATGTTGCACCTAAAGCCCTGTCATATAAACCATAACCTGGCATAGCCACCTCATCCCATATCATTCTTCCATGGTCTGGTCTTATAATGCCGTCAAAACCTGTATCATATAATGTTTTCATAATCTTATACATATCCATAGAACCATCAGATGATAAATGTGCTGCTTCTTCAAAATCCCTAGGTGAATTATATTTAAGGTTTCTCACATGTGCAAATGGTATTCTTCCTCTGCACGCCTTGATAATCTCACAAATATCATTATTCTGGTTAGAGCCAAATGAACCCGTACAAAGTGTTATTCCGTTATATGGTTTATTTACAGCATCAAGAAGTTTTGTAACAGAATCCTTACCTGTCATAATTCTTGGAAGTCCAAATATAGGCCACGCAGGATCATCCGGATGAATCCCCATCTTTATATCATACTTCTCACATACCGGACCAATTGCTTCCAGAAAATATACCAGATTATTAAACAGCTTTTCTGCGTCAACATCTTTATACATTTCAAAAAGTTCTTTTAATCTGTCAAGGCGCTCTGGTTCCCATCCTGGCATTACGAATCCATTAGACATCTTTGCAACTGATTCCTTCATATGCTCCGGATCAATCATATCAACTGTATCCTGATTATATGCAAGCACCGTTGAACCATCAGCTCTTTCTCTTGCTAGTTCTGATCGTGTCCAGTCAAATACAGGCATAAAATTGTAACATACCACATGAATATCCGCTTCTCCAAGAGCCTGCAGAGTCTTTATATAATTGTCAATGTGCTCATCTGCCTTAGCTGTGCCAATCTTAATATCATCTGACACATTAACAGATTCAATACCAGCGATTCCCAACCCGGCATCTTCAACAATCCTTTTAAGCTCCGCTATTTCCTCTGGAAGCCACCGCTCCCCAGCCTGCTTACCAAAAAGCGTTGTAATAACATTCTTTACGCCTGGAATCTGTCTGATCTGCTTAAGTGTTACGCTGTCGTATCCTGGTCCATACCATCTCAATGTCATATCCATAACAAAAATCCTCCTTTTACATAACAACATTATTATTCTGTACCATATTTGCATAATTATTTGCTATGTGTATACTAACATGTCAGTTCTAACATGTCAATGTATTTTTTAAGTTTATTTTGTTATGTTTTTCAATTTATTTTGATATCTTTTCCTTCTGCTTCACCATATTGACATGCGTAATTCCCATCACCCTGTCATAAAACATCTGCCGTGTACTGCTGAACAGACATAATATGAAATCTATCGCAAAATATGCCGTAACCATAAGGAACAATAGACATACTGCTATACTGACAGAGAATCTCCAACCATCAGCCTTAAGTGCCACATGATAAAGATTATATGCATATACAGGAGAAGGCAGGCTTAAAACATACAGAATAAAATATCTTCCCATAAGCCTGAAAACATTCACTCTCCTGTGAGTATCAGCCTCAATATTCTCAGCTTCGTAATCAACAGTCTTGTTATCAGTTTTCTTACTATCTGCCCTCACTAGTCTTATATTAACAAGTGCCTTGCCTATAGTTCTTCCCTTAGTAACTGCTGTAACTATTGTAAATGTAATAACTATATATACAGCTATGACAACCAGATATCTTACATCGTACACAGCATTCATAAACTTTTCTTTATCTATTGCAAAAAATACGGCAACCGGAGCCATTATCACAAGCATATCCAACGCCCATGCTATTATTCTTCTGAATTCCGACACAATCTGTCCTCTGTTGTAAGCAACCTCATCCATTCTGTCACGCTTTGGAAGCATGAAAACAACCGCCGGCATAACCCAGAAGCCCACCATTCCTCCAAGTGTGTTACATATCAGGTCGTCCACTTCAAAGAATCTGTATGGATAAGGATATATTCCATACAAGCCTGACAACTGCGTAAGCTCAAAAAACAGGCTGTAGCAGAATGACATTATAAGCACCTGCCACCATTTTCTCTTAAAATAGTATCTCAGATACACACCAAATGGCACTAACAGCAGAATATTGAAAGCAATCTGCCAGAAGTCACCACATTTGAACAGATTAATATATGTTGCCGGATTCGATAAAGTAATATTCACAGTAGCAACAACTCTTCTTACTGCGTCAAATGGCACCAACAGCATACATGCCGAATCCGGTGTCACTGAATCAATCGGAGGCAGCGGAAGCACTGTCATAAAATATGAGGTAAGCATGTAGAATATAAATGTGTACACAACCCCTGTTCTTATTACAAGTATTGAGCCATATTTATGATATTCGTATATTATATATGGCAGTGTGAAAAGCACGGCAAGAACCGGGAACACATAACACGCTGAAATTATCGGTTTTAAGTATATTTCCATGAATTATCTCCAGTCCACATTCTTGGCATTAATCGCTTTTTCTTTAAGTGTTGCCAGTCTCTTTATTGCTTCATTAAGTGTATCGTCCTGCTTTGCAAAATGAAATCTAACAAGATTATGCACATCTTCCCTGAAAAAGCTTGACCCCGGAACTGCCGCCACACCAACGAACTGTGCCATCCATTCGCAGAACTTCACATCATCTTTAACTCCGAATTCACTCACATCAACAAGCACATAATATGCCCCCTGTGGGTCTGTGTATTTTAATCCCAGCTTCTTAAGACCGCCTACAAATACCTCTTTCATATGTGCATAATGTGCGGCAAGTTCATCATAATAGCCATCACCAAACTCTAATCCCACAACTGCTGCCTCCATCAATGGTGCGGCTGCACCAACTGTAAGGAAATCATGTACCTTTTTAACTCTGTCGATTATCTGTGGGTTAGCAATAACATAACCTAATCTCCAGCCTGTTATTGAGTATGTCTTAGACAGCGAATTGCACACTATCGTTCTTTCTCTCATGCCCTCAAGCGACTGCATGTAAATATGCTTATTAGGTGCATACACAATATGCTCATACACTTCATCTGTAACAACATATGCGTCATATTTCTTAGCAAGTTCAGCAATTGTCTGCATTTCCTCCATTGTAAACACCTTACCGCATGGGTTGGAAGGATTACACAGAATTAATGCCTTAGCGCCCTGTCTGAATGCATCTTCTAACTTTTCCTTATCAAAATGAAATTCTGGTGGAACTAATGGAACATATATCGGCTCTGCGCCTGAAAGAATTGTATCTGCACCGTAATTCTCATAAAAAGGCGAGAATATTACAACCTTGTCACCCGGATTAGTAATACTAAGCATTGTAGCCATCATTGCCTCTGTACTTCCGCATGTGACAACAATCTCTGTCTCAGGGTCAATCTTAACACCAGAAAAATGTTCATATTTCTTAGCAACTGCATCTCTGAAATTCTTAGCTCCCCATGTCAATGCATACTGATGAGGTCCTTCGCCTGCAACTCTTGCAAGCCTGTCTGTTATAGCCTTTGGCGGGTCAAAATCAGGAAATCCCTGCGATAAATTAACTGCACCATATTTATTAGCAACTCTTGTCATTCTTCTGATGACAGAGTCTGTAAAATTTGCTGATCTGTTACTTAACTCTTTCATGTAAATGTGTCCTCCATTATTTAAGTATTTTCATAATTTCAATGCCATTTATTATATCACTGTTCACAAAATTCTCACAAACTTTCCAACTCATTTTCACATTTCCCATTTAATATTAACAATGTCGAAAGACAACAGACAAACTTTTTCATAAAAAAGATGGCTGAATAATCTCCCAATACAGCAGCCATCGGATGTTTGAAAAACATTTTTCCCCCTCATAAAGAGAGCCGGGATATACGAACTTCAACCCCATTGTCAGTCCGTATATCCTGGCTCTCTTATTTAATCTGCTATATATTCTTTCAGTTTTTTCTCACTATCTAATCTGCACGCAACAATAGTAGACATTATCATGTATTTTACCACACCTTTTGCAATATGCTCCTCGTAGCGGCATTTCATATCGACAGGATATCCCGATACAAGAAAATGAATCTGGTACTTATCCTGATTTCTTGATATAAATGCACTTACATACAGCCCATTAAGCACTGCCGTAACTATTTCATCATCAGTAACAGGAATGTTTATCTTATAACCCGGTGATGAAAATGAGACTTCACCATCCCTGTTATGGAATCTTCCATCAGCAATCTCTGCTATTGAATATCCGCCAACATGATTCATCATCGCTCCAAGCACTGGCATTTCAAGGTCATTCTCAATTATATAATTGTAACAATCTGTTGGAGTATTAAACATTTTCCTTCTCCTATATTTCGTAATCCATGCATGACCTTACTGCTGTGTAAGGTCTTACCTTGCTGTCTGCAACTGCCACATGCTTAGGATGTACGGCATAACCCTTTAAACTTTCCACGCTGTCAAATGTTGTGTCTAACATTACATCTGCTGTAGAACTTGGAAGACACTCTGTTCTTACTTTTACCTCTATAAGCCCCGGAATCTGTCCTGCAAGACCTTCAAGTCCTTCCTTAATACCTGCCTTAACCTGCTCTTTTTCTTCTCCTGCAAGCTCGTCCTTTAATTTCCATAAAATAACATGCTTTACCATAATAATTGCTCCTTATCTAAATAAATATTGGTATTTGTTCATCTGACTGTATATGATTAACTCCACCCTTTTTCTTTCTTCTGGTGGATACATATCTGCGTTATTAACTATATCGCTTACATTCTTTTTAGTAAATAGAAATTGCAGATTCTGTCCGTATAAATTTTCTGCCACATCAAGCTGCTCATCAAAATCCTGACTTACGCTCTTGCTCTTAACTTCTGATATCATCTGATATATATCCTGTTCCATTGGATAATCCATTGTTGTATCTGACAGAAGCCCTGCACCATTATCAAACACCGGACAATATTTATAATCACCTTTTCCATTCATCAAGACAGCAATATTATGCATATGCCTGTCCTCATTTAGGAAAAATGCGTCTATTGTAAATAGTTTGCATATATACTCCCCCCAATTATTAAGACCTGTTATATTCTTTATAGCATTTACAAGAAATTCAAGCCTTTCCTTCACATCACTCATATGCCACAAAACACTTGTAAGACTTTCATTATATACATTTTTAAATAGTCTCTCCAATGTAATTATCTGCCAGTCGCCATCTATAAAAGTTCTGCTCATGACACCCTTATATATCTGTCTTTTATATTTAATCTGTTCTGGTTCATATAATACATACTCGTCTTCATTAAGATTAGTATACTTTAATAAATGTGATATAACATATTCCGCTAACCCTTCATATCCGGTATAATCAGCTTTATACCATATACCTTCGTTTTCCCATTTTAACTGGTTTCCCTTAGATGACTGGCGCGAACTGGTTCTTATATTCTGTTCAAAAAGTTCGACCATGCTATTACCTCTTTCACTTCTCAATCTTTAACCAGAAATCGTCCTCTGCCATACGCCCCTGCGTCTTTTCTATTATCATAAATGTGTCATAAAACGGAAGTCCGATATCCTCCAGCACAAGCTTCATCTTATCTCTTGTTCTTGGAAAACATCTTGACTCAAGAAATTCCTTATAGTCATTGTAATCCGGATTTTCATTAACGCCAAATGCACGAAACATCAGCTTGTCTGTATAATTCTTTATTCTCACAAGCTGCTTTGCGTCATCAACATCTATCAGTGTACAGATGTCATCCTTATACATATAAAACATTCTGACAGGAAATTCTTTCTCCGGTATTATCAGTCTGTTCACATAATCAGGATAATCATTAATCATCTTAGAAAGTAAAACAATTGGACCTGTAATCTTAGCATTTTCTTTTTCCCATCGTTCTATTGTCGGTTTCGATGTTCCTACAAGACTGGCAAATTCTTTCTGTGTCAGTCCAAGATTCTTTCGCAGATTCTTAATATTCTCAGATGTAATATAATCTTTTAATGCAAACATTGTGTCACTTCCTTTCAGTCCTTGATAAATAATGACTTTTCATAACCCAAGTGTACCATGTACACATTTTATTGTAAACAAAAAGTCGTTAAAATGATGGTTTTTATTTATAATAATCTCATCATTTTAACGACTTTATTCATATAAAACATTTCAATTTCTTAATTATCCAGATTTATTGGTAACTTTAATTCTCTATTAGAATTATATAGCCTCCAGCGCCTGTGCAATATCCGCAATCAGATCCCTCTTATCCTCAAGACCACATGAGATACGGATAAGTCCTGCTGGAATTCCAGCTGCTTTAAGCTGCTCATCATTCATCTGTCTGTGTGTTGATGTTGCAGGGTTAAGGCAGCATGTTCTCGCATCTGCTACATGAGTTTCGATAGCTGCAAGCTTCAGATTCTTCATAAACTTCTCTGCAGCCTCTCTTCCACCCTTTAACTCGAATGAAACTACTCCGCAGCCGCCATCTGGCATGTACTTCTTAGCTGTCTCATAGTACTTGTTAGAAGGAAGTCCCGGATAATTAACGAATTCAACCTTATCCTGCTTCTCAAGAAATTCTGCAACAGCCTGTCCGTTTTCAACATGTCTTGGCATACGCACATGAAGTGATTCAAGACCAAGATTTAATATAAATGCATTCTGTGGAGACTGTATACAGCCTAAATCTCTCATAAGCTGCGAAGTACATTTTGTTATAAATGCGCCTTCTTTACCGAACTTCTCGGCATATGTAATTCCATGATATGATTCATCAGGTGTGCAGAGTCCAGGGAACTTGTCTGCGTGTGCCATCCAGTCAAACTTTCCGCTGTCTACAATAGCTCCACCGACTGCTGCTCCATGTCCGTCCATATATTTAGTTGTTGAATGTGTTACAATATCTGCTCCCCATTCAATTGGTCTGCAATTAACTGGTGTTGGGAATGTATTATCGACGATAAGTGGTACACCGTGTGCATGTGCTGCATTTGCAAACTTCTCAATATCTAATACTGTAAGTGCAGGATTGGCAATTGTCTCACCAAATACTGCTCTTGTGTTGTCCTTGAACGCTGCATTAAGTTCTTCCTCTGTGCAGTCAGGGTCAACAAATGTTGCTTCAATTCCCATCTTCTTCAAAGTAACATCAATAAGGTTAAATGTTCCTCCATATATAGAAGATGATGCTACTATATGGCTTCCAGCTTCGCAAATATTAAATAAAGCAAAGAAATTAGCTGCCTGTCCTGATGAAGTAAGCATTGCTGCACTTCCACCTTCAAGGGCTGCAATCTTAGCTGCCACATAATCATTAGTTGGATTCTGAAGTCTTGTGTAGAAATATCCACTTGCTTCAAGGTCAAAAAGTTTTCCCATATCCTCACTTGTATCATACTTAAATGTAGTAGACTGGATTATAGGAATCTGTCTTGGTTCACCATTTCCAGGAGTATAGCCTGCCTGGACGCATTTTGTGTTAATTGAATAATTATCCATATTTCCCTCCGGCTTTATATGTTTACATGACATGAATTATATCACAAACTCAAAGCATATAACAGCACATTTTAATAATCTGGCTACACATTTATTAACATAATATGTTATGATATCAATTATGCTATTATCAGTTTTTAATAATATCGTATAATAATTAAGAGGTTTTATTATGAATAATCAGTCAGCGACTATGAACACAAAAGATAATCCGCTTGGATATAAAAAAGAATCCACTCTGCTTGTTGGTTTTGCAATTCCATGCATTATTTCAATGCTTGTGACAGCGCTTTACAATATTGTCGACCAGATATTTATCGGTCAGGGAATCGGCATGCTTGGAAATGCTGCGACTAATATTGCATTTCCACTTTCAACAACATGTACAGCTATATCGCTTCTTCTCGGTATAGGAAGCGCGACTAATTTTTCGCTGTATCTTGGTGCCGGTGAAAAGAACGAATCTGAAAAATATGCCGGCAATGGTATTGTGCTTATGGCATTGTTTGGAATATTTCTGTTCCTTGTAACCACTATATTCTTAACACCTATGCTTAAATTCTTTGGTGCAACTAAAGATGTACTTCCTTATGCAAAGGCATATACAAGAATCACTGCGTTTGGCTTCCCATTCTTAATTGCAAACACTGGTATGAGCAAGCTTATTCTCGCAGATGGAAGCCCACGATATTCCATGATATCTATGCTTGCTGGTGCCATAGTAAATACTATTCTTGACCCATTGTTTATCTTTGTCTTTAACATGGGAATGACTGGTGCTGCTCTTGCAACAATTACAGGCCAGATAATTTCATTTTCAATCAGTCTGCGTTATATGTTTCATTTTAAGACAATTAAACTTAGCAGGGAAAGTTTTATTGTATCTGCTGCCCACTGTAAGAAAATATTTATTCTTGGAGCAAGTGCCTGCTTTAATCAGATTGCAATGACCGTTGTACAGATTGTTATGAACAATACGCTGTCACACTACGGCGCACAATCAATATACGGTGGAGACATTCCTCTTGCCTGCGCCGGAATTATAACTAAAGTTAATATGATTTTCATGTCATTTGTTATCGGAATATCTCAGGGAACACAGCCTGTTATAGGTTTTAACTATGGTGCAAAGAAGTACGCCCGTGTAAGAAAAACTTATCTTCTTGCACTTAGTGCAGCTTCTGCCCTGTCTTTAATCGCATTTGCATGCTTCCAGATATTCCCAAGACAGATTATCAGCATATTTGGTAACGGAAGTGACCTGTACTTTAAATTCTCTGAAAGATATTTCAGAATATATATGTTTCTGACAATTGTTAATGGCATCCAGCCTGTAACTTCCAATTTCTTTAACTCAATTGGCAAATCACAGCTTGGTGTATTTATGTCGCTTACAAGGCAGATTATTTTCCTGCTGCCACTTATCATTATATTTCCTATATTCATGGGAATTGACGGTGTTATGTATGCCGGACCTATAGCAGACGCTGCCGCTGCTATCGTATGCGGATACTTTACTATAAGAGAATTAAAAGAATTAAAAAAGCTGGAAATCGATTTAACTAAATGTTAAAATATAAGTTATGCGTGTATTCGTATATTTAACGGATTATTTTTAAAAGGATTTTTAACATGGATAATTTTAATGCTCGATATGAGAAAGAACTTGCCTATCAGGAAATTACCTCGAATAAATACACTCTTTACGGTATTCTGCTATTTATAGGAGTTGAATTACTGATATGGATTCTTAATATAATTGGATTTTTTGAACTTGATAACCAGATAATGTCTGCTGTTATAGATTTATCTATTTACAGTATATAGTTACCGCCAGCCTGCATGATGCCGCAAGAATTGCCCAGCTTACATATCTTAAAGAAACTGATTCTTTAACCAGGCTTTTCAACAAGAATAAATACAACGAAATGGTATCAATGTATTATCCTAATGTAAATAATATTACTGTTATTTTCTGGGATCTTAACAACCTGAAAATTATTAATGACACTTATGGACATGAATATGGTGATAAAGCACTTTCCGCACTAGCTTCTGTATTATACGCCCATTCAGATGAACAATGCCGCCGTGTTTACAGATTTGGTGGTGATGAATTTGTCATGATAATTGATAACCCACATGACGGTGAAGCTGACCGAATAATATCTGCTGTTAAAGATGAACTTGTGAAATGCAGTCATGATATTTCAATAGAAATATCAAGTGCTGTCGGTGTTGCATCCGGCAACGGAAGTGATATTATTGAAATAGTAAAAAATGCTGACTCAGCAATGTACGCTGACAAACAGCTCTACCACCATCGGTGATTGTGAAATACTGTATATGCGTTGATTTATGCCGCCAGCTTAACTGCTGGCGGTTTTTTCTGATTTTTGACCTATAAAGGCTTTAGATTTACGACTACTGATAGGTATCATGTGTTTTTCTGCCAAGAATCTTAGACATTCCTGTTGCCACAAAAAGATATACAACCATATTAACTACTGATTTAAGAAGAAGTCCTGGTGCCGAAGCTAATCCTGCTGCAAAGCTGCCTGCTATTATTGCACCAAATACAACATATCCTAATGTCATGAAAAGTAATGTAACAACTGCACCAACAATTCCTTTTACTGAAATAACCTTACATCTGTCAAACTTACTTTTCATATTGCCAAATATTGCACATGCTATTATTGGCATGATTGTCTTTATTATAAGTGTTGGAACTGCCCATACTGCAAATCCAGTTAATATATCTGCCATCGCAGAACCAATTCCTCCTGCGAGTGCGCCAACAACTGGTCCGAAGAAAAATGCACATATAAGTATTACGCTGTCTCCCAAATGTGCATATCCCAAAGGAATAGGAATCTGTACCACCATTGTTGCAACACATGTAAGTGCCATAAATACTGCTGTTATACACATCTGTGTTACAGTAATATGAAATCCTTCTTTCTTAATCCCCTGCTGTTCTAACTGTGTCTGTTGTGCTTCCATTTTATCTGCCTCCTATATCAACATACTTTAATTGCACATAAGAATAACAGATAAAGTGACATGTGTACATTGTCATTTTGAGTTAAATTTATATGGTCAGATTAAGTTATTATTACCCTTCTTTACATAATAACATCTGGTTCCATATATTGTTTTTGTTTTATTCAACCCATTATGTACAATTGTTTTACTAAAATTATATCTTGCTATATTTATTATCTCTCAGTTAATTTTATTCTCAAAATCCTGTAACTCATGAAAAATCCCATCTATATAAACAGTTGTATCTTCCACTCTATACAACATAAAATATCTATGGAATTTAAAGGATATCCTTCTATATCCTAAACTTCTCAATTTTTCGTTATCACATAATTTAAAACTTCCTGCGACCTCTGCTAATATATCTTTAGTATATTCAAAATCATCAAGCAGACTTCCTGCTGCCTGCTGATTCTTTTTTTCATATAATATGTATTCAATATACTCTTGCATATTTTCTTTAGCATCATTAGTAACAACCACTTTATATGCCATACTTTGTCCTCATATCTGCAACAAAATCACCTGCTTCTGAATATTCTCCATTCTTTGACTGATCTCTTGACTTTGCTAATCTGTCAAGAACTTCCTTTTCCGAAATAGCAATGTAAGGATTAGCTGCCACTTTCTTTATCTCAAATGGAAATCCATTATTAGCAACTGCCTGTGTTAAAAACATTCTTATAGCCGTTGTAGTATCTGTTCCTAATTCTTTAAATAAATTATCTGATTTAATCTTCAAATCGTCATCCACTCTTACTTGAATCGTACTTGACATAAAAACACCTCCATATTCATATAGCATACTATCTTAATGCTATATCATTACAAATGTAATATATCATAATACATTATATTTTTCAAATATTTATGCTATAATAAACAGACATATTACGCACCACAAACAAGGAGTCACATTTTATGAAACCCAAATCAGATTTAAGCAGACAATTATATGAATTAATGCTGCAAAGAGGTTATGAGGAAAATTTCTGTGATATTGTCACTAAGAATCTCAATACTGATTTCACTGCCAGCCGCATGATTGGTTATCTCTATCATTACGACCACCCTCCTGTTGAGGAGATAGCTGATGAAATGATTTCCATTCTAAGCGACAGAAACCGTATCATGCAGAAAAAAGAGCTTGAAGAAACTAATGCCAGGTGGAACGATTTTCTGCTCCACGGCTTTAACGACGAAGAAGAGGAAGAATAGACTGAATCTATTCTCCCTCTTCTTTCTTAATCAATTCATCCATAAGCTCTTTATAAGCTGAGGCTTCAAGCGGAAGTTCTACTTTTATGCCCTTGCATGCTGAATAATAAGCACTGGCACACAACATGAGTGAATTAATCCCCTCACTACCCTTAACTGTCAGATAAGACTCATCACCTTTAAGCACCGCATTTGCAAAATTTTCAAATAACTGTGCATATGGCTCAGATGCCTTCTCGAACTGTATAGTTTCCTCTGCAAATGTCATATTCTGCCTTGAGTTGACTTCTTCATTCTTGATATACTCACATACATCTCTGTGTCTTGTAATAGTGAGCGTGTCGTCTTCCAGAAGAATTCTTGCCTTCGTTCCTATAATCTCAAGTCTCTCTTCGTGGCAGGCTTCGCCTGTGGATAGTATAAATGTGCCTGTCTTTCCATTGTCGTATTCCATAACGATAGTAGCCTCATCATCTACTATAAAGTCGTTGTATTTTCCAAATGGAATCGCTGCAAAAAGTTTCTGTGGCATTCCAAACAGGTACTGATACATATCAAGAATATGCTGTCCCTGATTGATAAGTGCTCCACCGCCTTCACCTGCAAAGCTGCTTCTCCATGAGCCAGATTTATGATAGTATGAGGTTCTTAAATATCGTGAATTAATAAGACATACTCTCTTTATATCTCCTAATTCACCATTATCTATCATCTGCTTAATCCTGATGTATTTAGGGTAAAGCCTCTGATGAAATATCATTCCATATATTCTGCCACTTTCACTGGCAGCCTTCTGCATTGCAAGTGCTTCACCTATATCTGCCGCTGCCGGCTTATCACATAACACTGCTTTTCCCTTTGCAAATGCTTTCAAAGCCAGTTCTTTATGAGTTTTATGAGGAGTTGCTATAATAACTGCATCATAACATGATTCTCCTGTCTCAAATAATTCTTCTGCACTCCTGAATATCCTTGCATTATCACCATCAGTATTAACAAGTGATTCGCCCCATTCAATAAGTTCATCTCTTCTTATAACCACAGCTGATAATTTCATATTCGGAACTTCTCCCGCTGTTATCATTCTGGCATATTTCTTTCCAACACTTCCTACACCTATAAGTGCCACCTTTAACAATTCTTTCTGCATACCATGTACCCCATTTCATTATATTAACTATGCACCACTTCTCCCATTTCCACAGCCTTCTTCAGTAAGATGGCGGCATACGCATCTGCAAGGGCATCCTCCATACTATATGGTGCAGACGCATTTCCTCTGCTATACTCTGCCGTATTCTTCATCATCACTGCGATTGCTGTTTCATCTTCTGACAGACCACACAATCCAAATTCCGGCTCATATATAATCTTATTATTAAATGAAATTTTCTTAATTTCACGAATCTTCTCAAAATTAGGATTAGAATTCCCTGTATTAATCACATTGGAATCCGTTATGATTCTGCCAGTCTGACCTTCATTATTCTCATCAAGATAATATACACAGTCATCAATAAGTTCGCCTCTTACACCCTGAACTTTAAGCGTATTCTTTCTGATTGGTGACCTGTACTGCTCCGAATCAAAATCATACCATGCCACTTTCCCGCTTTCGAATTCAAATGTGGCGACGCATCTTTTCTTTCCTGCAATCCTGCCATCAGTGAACTTATCATATCTTGTAAGAGTCTGTGTTGTAGGAAACTCATATGTCTTAGCTGAAACTGTATACTTCTCTCCCGGATTAACTCCAAGAAATGCTCTTATAAGACTTATTCCATGATATTCATGCGCCAGTGACACATTTGCACAGCTGACATCACCAATAATTCCTTCATTAATAAGCTTTATTGATGCTTTAATATTAGGATACTCCCTGTACTGTTCAGCAACCACCTGTTTTTTACCACATTTGTAATAAGAATACAGTTTATTAAGCGAATCCATATCAAGTGCCGCCGGAGTCTCTGATAAAACAGTTATTCCACGGTCAAGCCATTCCATTGAAACATCACATATGGCGTCCTTCTTAACAGCCACAACTGCAAAATCAGGTTTATATGCTGCGCATTCTTCTATAGATGTAGTTGTATGTATCTGATACTGACCGGCAATTAAGTCCGCTTTCTCCTGCGTCCTGCAATACATCGCATCAATACAGAATATTTCAGGCAGAGCCTTTGCTACGCGTACATAATATAAGGCCCGCCAGCCTGAGCCGATTATAATAAAATGATATTTAGATCTCAATATACACCTCTCCCTTAACCCTTCTGTCATATATCTCACCAAGCCATCTCATGATAATCCCCTTTGGCTTTTCAAAAGGTGTCCTGTGACTCAGCATGAATTTCTCAGCCTTAATGTTCTGTAATACATTTATTTCATCTTTTAATATGCCTGCATTATACAGGTTATGTCCGCATTTCTGCATAGAGTACAATGCATCTCCAAGAAAGCACCACTCGTCATTAACTTCCAACGCAACACAGCCCTTTGCATGGCTTGACGGCAATGGAAATATATGAAGTCTTGCTTCCCCGTCCTGAATATAAATGTCATCTTCTACGACTGTTCCCATACCAGTGTGCCTATGGGTATACTTTCCCTGATACACCTCATCAACGCCCATACCCGGAAGATTACCGATATGATCTTCGTGAAAATGTGACAATATAACATTAACATTTCTTCCATCACGGAATTGTTCTATTACCTGTGGAATATCAGGGTGGTTACCGACATCATACAGCCACAGTGCTTCCTTTCCCTGTATCATCACCACATTTGCAGATAGTGGATTCTCTGTTGGGGATATATACGATATTAAATTATTTAGTCTGATAATGTTACATTCATCCATTCTTCACTCCAGAAACTCAACATGTCCATCCTCAAGATGGTACACTGCTCCTATAACCTCAAGCCCCTTTTCCTCAAGCAGCTTCATATCTGTATTATCCTCTATCACCTTAACACTATGCTTTACATTAAGGCATGTTGCAATATACTCATCTTTCTCTTCCTTAATAGCTTCCCTGATATCATCAGTAATATACTTGATATGTCCGTCGGGGTCATGCTTTATTGCCGCCTCAACTGCACCGCAATGGTTATGTCCAAGTACAACCACCAGCTTACAGTCAAGATGGTCTGCTGCATATTCAATACTTCCAAGCTGATGCGAATCCACTACATTTCCTGCCACGCGGATAACAAAAAGTTCCCCTATTCCCGCTGAGAATATTGCTTCCGGTACCTGTCTGGAATCCGAGCAGCACAGAACAATCGCATATGGATGCTGACCATTCTTTAATGTATCCACGCGCCTTTCCAGCGAAACATCTCCCGGATTGCTTGTAGCATTAATAAATCTTTTATTACCCTCTATTAATCTTGACTTTGCTTCACTAGCTGGTATTGACATATTCTTCCCGCCTTTCACAACTTACTTTCCTACAGTTTATTAATCTTTAAGCAGCCACGCAATCTCTTCCTTATAAGGTGGCTCTTTCTTATCAGTTCCTTCAACTGCCACCCACGGAGTCTCAAGAATCTTAGGAACATCTATGAATCTTTCATCATGGACAAGTCTGTGAAGTGTCTCATATCCGATATTTCCCTTGTCGATGTTGGCATGTCTGTCCTTATGCGCACCGAGCGGATTCATGCTGTCATTGATATGAAATACCGCTATCTGGTCAAGTCCGATTACCCTGTCAAACTCCTCAAATACTTCATCATAATGATTAACCAAATCGTAACCTGCGTCATTTACATGGCATGTATCAAAGCACACTCTCAATCTGTCCTTCTTATCAACGCCATCATAGATTGCCTTAATCTCTTCAAATGTTCTGCCTATCTCGCTTCCCTTGCCAGCCATTGTCTCAAGTGCAATATATACATCATCATCGTTCTGGTTAAGTACTGTGTTAAGACCTTTAATAATCTGTGCAGTTCCGGCTTCAACACCTGCGTTGACATGGCTTCCCGGATGAAGCACCATTATATGGCTTCCCATGGCAGCAGTCCTTATAATTTCTTTTTCAAGAAATTCAACTGCAAGCTCATAAGTCTCCGGCTTAACAGTGTTGGCAAGATTGATTATATAAGGTGCATGTACAATAATTTCTTCAATTTCATGCTCCTTAGCATACTTCCAGCCAGCTTCTATATTAAGCTCACTTATTTCTTTTCTTCTTGTATTCTGTGGCGCACCTGTATATAACATAAATACATTTGCACCATAAGAAACTGCTTCCTTCGCAGACGCAAGGAACATTTCCTTGCCTGCCATTCCTACATGACTTCCAAGCTTTATATGTGACATGTCCGATTCCTCCAATACTTGACTTTTTTATTAATTAATGTTCCGCACTCATAAGCTTTAAAGGAAGTGCAAGAAGCAACGAACCGCCGACAATATTTCCAAGTATTACAAATATCTGCCTCTTGATTACTGCCATTGTTCCGATATCCCCAAGCAGCAAGTATCCTATTGTAAATGTACCCATATTAGCTACACAATGCTCAAAACCTGCAATTACAAATGCTGTGATAATGCAGAACATCATTATCATTTTCCGCTTTCACTCTTTAATTTCATTCCTGTGTATACAGCAAGACACACAAGGAAATTACACATAACACCTCTTACAAAAAGCTCCATAGGTGTTGCTGATAATTTAGTATATATAAAACTATTATAATAATCAACCAGAAGCTGATGTGAAGCATTGCTTAATACAAGCAGGCTTCCCAGTATAAATGAACCGACAAAATTACCGATATAGCTTACAACCCATGTCTTAACCAGATCAGAAACCTTACATGTCTTAGTATATACGCCCATTGCCATAACCATATTATTACCTGTAAATAATTCACCACCGATGAATACTACAAGAATTATGGCGATTGAGAAAAATATTGCTCCGAGCAGCTTTCCAAACTGTGGGTAAGTCGGATATAAAACTGCTGCCGTAACATTTGAAAGAATTGTAGCAACAACAATAAAAAATCCCGCCATTATTGCCATTATAAAATACTTTCCTAAGTGATTGTTACAGATATCCGCCTTATTAAAAGCCGCTGTTTTCATTACTTCCAGATCTTTGTCTAACATTTTTTCTTCCTCTTTTATCTTAATAGTTTTTAATCAATATGCCAAGCATAATTTTCAGCCTGGTTAGAAAGCCCAAATGAATTTTTTTAATCTTGCACCACATTTGTGTCAATGGATAATATGATGAATGTTTGCATGCAAATTAATACATTTTGTGTTATAATCAATTTCTTTTAATTTTAATCAAATTCATTCATTTTTCACATTTATCAGATTGACTTTTCAATCGCATATTGATATAGTACTAAAGTACCGTTTTATAGTACTGATGTAATAAATGTATTTTTCTTTTATAAGGTGAATAATTATGAAACTGCATGAAAATAAACAACATATTAAAGCAATAAATACAATTATTGAAAGCTGTCTGCTTGTTATTCTTATAGGCTTTGTTGCAACCATGATGGTTCTTATCGGTAAATTACAGGGAACTGCCAGAGTTATTAATTATACAGGTCTTGTAAGAGGTGCTACCCAGAGAGAAGTCAAGCTCGAAATCACCGGCAATTCAGATGATGAACTTATCAATTATCTTGACGGTATTCTTGAGGACCTTAAATATGAAGATGGCGACTATAATCTTATAAGCCTTGATGACAATGATTATAAGAAAAAACTTGATACTCAGATTGCTTTCTGGTCACAGTTAAAGGACGAGATATATAAAGTCCGTGAATATGGATATGAAAATACTAATATTGTAATTTTAAGTGAGGAATACTTCCATCTTGCCGACCAGACCGTATCTGCCGCTGAGAATTATTCTGAAAGAATTGCTTGGAATTTAAGATTATTTGAGACATTTACAGCAATAGACATGGTTCTTATAATTATATTTATAATTAATCAGACTATTCAGGCAATTATTATTAACAAGAAAAATACGCAGCTTGAAAAGCAGGCATTTCTTGACCTGCACACTGGTCTTCCTAATAAAAGCAAATGTGAAGAAATCTTCAGGAATAAAGAATTTATTACTGATTCCACTGCATGTATTATGTTTGATCTCAATAATCTTAAGAAAGCTAACGACACCCTCGGTCATTCCGTTGGCGACCAGTTAATTCTTAATTTTGCAAAACTTTTAAGAAATGTTGTTCCCTCTAAGGATTTTGTCGGCAGATACGGCGGTGACGAATTTATCGCAGTAATATATAACTCTACCAAGGACGAGGTTACCGAAATACTTAACCGTCTTGACAATGAAATATCAGAATTCAATGAACTTGGAAAGGCATTCAAGATAAGTTACGCTCACGGTTGTGCATTCTCCTCTGATTATAAGGACTGCACTTTAAAAACTCTTTTTGATAAAGCTGATAAATATATGTACGATAACAAACAGGCAGAGAAAGCCGGTCGGTAGCCGCTTTCTCTGCCCTTTTATTAAACATTTTTAATTATAATCTGATAATTTCCGAAAGGTTATCCTGAATCCCCTTTGCAACCTCAGGCTTATTCATTGAATATACATGAATATGCTTAACACCATTAGCAATAAGGTCTATTATCTGGTCTGTTGCATATGCAATTCCTGCCTGCTTCATTGCAGCTTCTGTATCACCAAATCTGTCTACAATATTCTTGAATCTTTCCGGCACATTACATCCTGAAAGCTTCACTGCGTTCTTCACCTGAACCTGTCTTGTAATAGGCATAATTCCCGGAATTATAGGAACTGTTATACCTGCTTCACGCACTCTGTACATAAAATTAAAGAATATATTATTGTCAAAAAACATCTGTGTTGTAAGATACTCACAGCCTGCCTCAACCTTTTTCTTAAGTCCCTCGATATCTGCCGGTTTGCTTGCAGAATCCGGGTGAATCTCCGGATAACATGCGCCTCCCACACAGAAATCACCGTTCTCCTTAATTAACTTTACAAGTTCTGACGCATGTGTGAAATCTGTAAATGCATTTCCTTCAAAATCCTTTGGCACATCTCCTCTTAATGCAAGAATGTTCTCAATTCCTGCCTCCTTCATCTGTGAAAGTGCCTGTTCTATGCTCTCTTTAGTTGCACATACGCATGTTAAATGTGCTATTGTAGGAACGCTAAACTTCTTCTGGATATCTCCCGCAAGTCTTATTGTATGTCCCTTAGTGCTTCCTCCTGCACCATATGTAACGCTCATGTAGCTTGGCTTTAACTGTGCTATGCCAAATGCTGCTTTCTCAACATTGGCAAAATCTGTATCCTTCTTCGGTGGAAACACCTCAAACGACAAAGTAATCTTGTCCTGTGCCATTAATTCTCTTATCTTCATAACCTGCCCCTGTAATTTTTACGTATTTTTCCATATTATAACATATGATTCATGTATGTTATACATTCTTTTGACAATTTATGCATTAAAATTTCTCAAGTGCTTTTATTGCAAATGTATGATAGAATATAAAAATGACTTTACTATATTAACCCCAACATTGTATACATGGAGAAAAAGAACATGAATAATTATAAACGCGGACTAATAACCGGCATACCAATTGCACTCGGATATCTGTCAGTTTCTTTTACCTTTGGAATTATGGCTGTATCCTTTGGTCTTAGCTGGTGGCAGGCCGTTCTCATATCTATGACAACAGTAACCTCTGCCGGACAGTTTGCAGGAATCGGCATTATGATTCATCCAGGACAATATATTCAGATGCTTATATCACAGATTACTATTAATATAAGGTACTCTTTCATGTCTATATCAATCGGACAGAAAGCCGACAGCCGTTTCAGTGGCATATACCGCTGGCTTCTCGGTTTCTTTATAACTGATGAAATATTTGCAGTAGCAACTAAAGAAGACGAAATCAAGCGCAGCTACTTTGCAGGACTTGCTACCCTGCCTTATCTGGGCTGGGCATTAGGCACATTTATTGGTGCTATTCTTGGAAATATTCTTCCAGACCGCCTTATGAGTGCTTTAAGTGTTGCAATCTATGGAATGTTCGTTGCCGTGGTTGTTCCAGAGATGAAGAAAGCTCGCCCCGTCCTGATTGTCGTAATCATTGCAATTATACTTAGCTGCTTATTCTACTATATACCGCTTCTTTCTAAAATTTCCAGCGGTATAACAATAACAATTGTTGCTATCACAGCTGCCATTATCGGTTCAATATTCTTTCCGGTATCTGATGAAGCTGATAACAGCAATAATTAATCTTATTGGAGGAACTTATGAAAAACAGTATTTTCTTTATATATCTGCTTATACTTGCAGGCACAACCTACCTTATAAGAGTTATACCTTTCACTGCAATTAAGGAAAAGATTAACAACCGCTTTGTCCGTTCTTTTCTTTATTACATACCTTATGCAGTTCTTACAGCAATGACAATTCCTGCAATATTCTATGCAACCAGCTGGTGGGTTGGTGCAGCTGCAGGACTTTTGACAGCCGTAATATTTGCTTTGAAAGGCAAAGGTCTTACAACTGTTGCTGTAGCGTCATGTGTAGCAGTATTTCTTGTTGAACTTATAAGATTCTAATAATTCATAATAGAAATGAAATGGATTTTAATTCTTCTTTCCAATATATGATTCATATAAACTGTAATCACTATTAACAATAAGTTCTTCTGGAAACTGTGTATCTTCTATAACCTTATAGGCTCTGTCAAATTCACATATTCCCTCTTTTATATGTGCATCACTTCCTATAGATATGCAGACTCCTAATTCCTTACATATGTTAAGCATCTTAACATCATTCTCAAAAGCTCCCTGTCTTGGGCCATCCGGATTCAATGATGTATTATTAAGTTCAAGAAGCACATGCTTTTCCTTAGCGGCCTTTACAAGCTTTTCATAATCGACAGGATACCTTGAATCATCAGGGTGTCCTATAATATTAACATATGGATTATCCATTGCTTTAATTAATGCATTAGTATTCTGCTCTATACTTCCGGGCTTGATACATGGAATATGAAGGCTTGCTATTACAACATCACAGCCCTTAAGTCCATATTCTTTAAGATCAATATTTCCATCATAGTCCATAATATTAGCTTCACAACCCATATATATCCTGACACCACATTTTTCTCTTGGAATTATCTTCATATTAGAAAAATATAATATACCTGCGCTTCCCGGCATCTTGGGTGCATGGTCAGTTATCGCAAGGTGCGTAACTCCTATACCTGCTGCGTAAGCTGCCATCTCATCAATTGTGTTATATGCATGACCGCTTACAAGTGTATGAGTATGTGTGTCTATTGTGTATTTCATAATTAAAGCTCCTGATTACCTGTTCTTTCTTTCACATAATTCTCCAGAACATTAACAGTTTTCTCTATTCCCAGAGGACTGCTGTTGATACACATGTCATAATATGTTGCATCTCCCCATTTACCTTCTGAGTATCTGTTATGATACTGTTTTCTTGTTCTGTCGTGTCTACGCATTTTAGTATATGCCTCTGATTCGGATAAGTCAAAATGCTCCATAACTCTCTGTATCTTATGCTCCTTATCACCTGTTACAAATACGGATATAAGGCAGTCATAATCCTTAAGTACATTCTCTGAACATCTGCCGACTACTACAAATGATTCTCCGCTCTCAGCTTTCTTACGGATATAATCAAACTGAAACTGGGCAATAATCTCTTCATAAGAATTGGTGTGATTACCTACACGCCTCGACAGGAGACGGTTTCCCGGCTTTTCATCATATTTGTGAAAATCTGACACATCAGCATTCATCTGTTCTGCAATCTCGTCCAACATGCATCTGTCATAAAATGCAAGTCCTAATCTGTCTGCCAGCTTCCTTGCTATCTCATGTCCTCCGCTTCCGAATTCACGGCTAATCGAAACAATTAACTGTTCTCCCATAAAACCCCCATTTCTGTACACATTTTGTGCACAAAGAATTAACAATACCTTACAAATATGCACACCATAGATATAAGCACAACTATTATAGTTGCCGGAACAGCTGTGCGACAATACTTACCCCAACCAATCATATAACCATTCTTAGCTGCAACTGATGTTCCGACAACATTAGCAGATGCACCTATAGGTGTTGCACTTCCACCTACATCAGTTCCCATAGAAAGTGCCCACGCAAGAACAGAAAGGTCAACCCCTTGTGTCGCAGCCAGGCTCTTAATAACTGGAACCATAGTTGCTGCAAAAGGAATATTATCAATAAGTGCACTTGCACATGCTGAAATAATAATAATAATTGCAACCATAAGTTTAAGATTACCTTTGCTCACACGGCCTATAAATGCAGCAATAATCTCTAATATTCCCGTCTGTTCAAGCCCACCTACAACGATAAACAGTCCTAAAAAGAACAAAAGTGTTTTATAATCAATAGACTTCAACATATGTAAAGCCTTCCTGCCTGATACAATAAGTGAAAATATTGCTATAACAAGTCCTATAAATGCAACCGTAAGTCCTGTCAGTGCATGCGTTACAAGCAATACAACCGCACACATGAATATAACGCAGCTTAATGCAAAATCCCTTCTGTTCGTAATAGTCTCTGCCGGACTTGGCATAGATTCAGCCAGTTTATCAATATCCGGTGATGATTCCAGTTCTTTTCTATATGCTATAAGAAAATATACCACAATAAATACCAGACTGATTACTGCAATCAGTCCTGTATGCGTAATAAATGTTGAAAATGAAAAATTAAGTGACGTACCAATAATTATATTAGGTGGATCCCCGCACATTGTTGCCGAGCCGCCCAGATTAGCACAGAATATCTCTGATAAAATCATTGGCACCGGATTAAACTTTAGCAGCTTGGCAAGCTCAATAGATACAGCTGCAAGAAACAATATAACCGTTATACTGTCTATAAACATAGCCAGTCCAAAAGACATTATCATAAATGTAATAAACAATGCTCTTGTACGATAGTGTACAGCCTTAGCCAGAAGCATACACAGCCATCTGAAAAATCCGGCAGCAGCCATAACCTCAACCATAATCATCATACCTGCAATAAATATAATGGTAGACCAGTTAATCCCTGTTACTGCCTCTTCAGCAGCTGCGGACTGATACCAGAAACCTGATGTAAAAATGCTTCTTAAATTAAGAGTACTAATAACCGCCTCTGGCGACTTCATGATAATTCCAAATACCCCAATCAGCGTCAATGCCCCACATCCAAGCGTCACATAATGCCTCTCTATCTTATCAAGAACTATCAATACAAACATAGAAATGAAAATAATTAATGCCAATACCTGCTCTGCTAACATATTAAATAACCCCCATCACATGTTAAATTAATAACAAACTTTTAACTGTATTATACAAACATATATAACTAATAGCAACATTTTTCCATTTATTCTGTCCTTTATTAATACAAAAAACACCATAAGAATACATTGCATTCGCTTCTTATGGTGCTTCTGTTTTAAATATTATATTGTATCAACAAGTCAACTATTCCAATTACTTAATAAGACTTTCCTTAATCTTAACAACTGCCTTATGGATATTAACAGGCTCATCCATTGTACAATTAGGGCGATGAATATCATTAGTAAAGTATACTGTAAATTCACCAGGATGTAATGTAACGAACTGCTCATTCTCTACTGTCTCATAAAAGATATTGTCTTTACCAGCTGGCTCTTCACCTGTAACTCCTGGAAGAAGTGGTGCATATCCCTGAACTTCTTTTCCTGTGAAAAGATACTGGATATCAATATAATTTCTGTGACTTTCTGCACGCTTATTCTCAACTGGAGCTGTTGTCTGATCCTGAATAAGAACAAAAATGTTATCTCCATCAAGTTCATATCTTCCTACTGGAAGCTCAGCTGTCTCTGGCTTTGCAAGAAATTCAAGTGCAGTATTAATAGCTGCTGGGTACTGGTAGTTACCTTTTTTTGCATTAAGTGATGCGTAAATCATTATTATTTTACCTCGAATCTGTTAAAATTTTATACACTAAATATATCATTATCGATAAAAAGTTTCAATATTTTTCTTAATATTCAGCCTTTAATGTTCAGCTTTTAATTAAGCCTTTTAATTCATATCTGATTCCACATATGCCTTGTTCAAAATACATTACACCATCTTCTCAACAGCCTTTACCCATGCGTGGTCAGGGTCATCACAAGGTGTAAGCTGTCTTGTATCAACACCTGCCATTACCCAGAGATGAAATCTTCTCATGTTCGTATCTCCTTATAAATAGATTTAATATTATTCTATTATCTCATTGGTGTTGTATCAACAGTTATTTTCAATTTCTATGCACTTCTGGCCAGTCCTCAAATCTTCCGTTCACAACTGCATGCATAATTCTGTCCTTAGTTCCCGGATTTTCTCTATTAATCTGCTCCATAAGCTGCTTGGCATATTCCCTCTTAGTTGAACCATCAACCGGACAGGTGTTCTTAACAACCTTGATTCCCTGATTAATCACAAAATTAGCCACACCCTTTTCCGGCACATACATCATTGGCCGTATAACCGTAACCCCTGCCTCTGGCAGATATGTAACTGGTGGAAATGCGTAAAACCGCCCTTCATATATAAGAGACATTAATGCTGTTTCTATAAAATCGTCCTTATTATGTGCATATGCAATCTTATTGATTCCAAGCTCTCCAAGCCTCTTATACATTGCGCCTTTTCTAAGCTTCGCACACAGTGAACATGGCCTTTCATCTTTATTATCCTCAAAGACAATCTTCGCAATCTCTGTATCAACCTGTTCATATGGCACATTTATACTCTCACAGAACTTCCTCACTCCTGTAAAATCCATTCCCTCAAATCCAACATTACAGGTAATTGCATACAGTTCAAACTTCTTCGGATAAAACCTGTTAAGTATCTTCATTGCATGCAGCAATGCAAGCGAATCCTTGCCACCTGATACTCCAACGGCAATCTTATCACCTTCCTCTATCATGTTGTAATCTTCTATTGCCTGTCTTATAAGGCTTAATAATTTCTGTTGTTGCATAAAATATATCCTCTGTTGTAAAAAAATAGCCACCATCTCATCTTCAGTATCAACTAAAATCCATTCTCCCTCCCCCGGTTACACTATCATATATTAAATTGTATAATATCCTTATGTGGATTAGTCTGTGACAATCCAACCCTTACTATTTTCCCTTTTATTGGAACAAAATGTGTCTGTAATACTCTCATTGCCATTATCATCTGTTCTTTTTCAAGTTTCTTTCCCAATGTTATGTGTGGAAACCAGTTATATGGTTTGTAACAACGATTAATTGTTACATCTTCTCTTTCAGAAAATATATCATACACCTCATTGGAAAGATGCATTAAATATTCGTCCAGAACAGGTGTAGCATACATAACATACGGCAGAAACTGCCCGATTGAAAATATATTTATCTCTCCTGCACCTATTTTATTAAGCTTCATGAATTCTTCCTTAAGATTATCAGGTTTTCTTGTTTCGAAGCTTGAAATTGTCAGATGCGGAGGAACATTATTCTCAATCATATAAGTATTACCTGTTTCTTTTGCAATATTATCAATTAACCTCTGCAATCCCTTTGTTACATGTTCATCAAAATATGCTGATATAAGATACATATGCCGCCTCATTATTATTAATCACCTATGCCAAACTCTCTGGCAATTCTACATCTATTACTATTTTTCTTTATCTATGTGTGAAGCAATAAATTTCCCAATGATTGCAATTATCAAAATAGAGACATAAAACCTCGGATCACGATGTTCTCCATATAAAGCAAACCAAATAACGATTGAAAATACCACTATAGTGTATACTTGAAAAAAGAATTTTTTCATAAGTACTGCTCCTTTATTTGGCAAATCCGAAGTTAGCGATTTCTTTTTCCGGTATTCTCTGTCCCACGGATTTCCTCATGATAGAAATAATCTACGATCACCGGATGTCCCTGCGGGACTC